>Ga0207717_100022_pt1 | contig 251235 bp, 202 predicted proteins | sample TtanPargueraPR_2_FD_187745 | JGI IMG/M metagenome (GOLD analysis project Ga0207717, IMG submission 187745) | Aerobic enrichment media microbial communities from Bioluminiscent Bay, La Parguera, Puerto Rico - Tt and P2 (2) (SPAdes) | ecosystem: Environmental > Aquatic > Marine > Unclassified ...
TTGTCCGCTAAAGGACGGCCATACCATGATAAACATATTGACTTAAAAGCTGATCTGCAGGGATAATAAAGGTACACAACCATTTAATTCAACATGAAAAAACGGGGTTGTTACGTATACAAACTGATAAGGTCAGGGTGGTCACCGAATTCTGCGGGTTGATCTTGTTCCTGTAAATTTTGGTGTGGATGGGTCAGAGATAAAGTCGTGACTACTACAGTTGAACCTCATCATTCGTGCATCTCAGGTCGAGCCCGGATTTCTACATTTCAGACCTCGTTATGCGTGTCCCGTTCTGCTCCGCTACGATTCCGTTCCTGTTTATCTTCGATATACTCGACAATAACTGCATCATGATGCAGGATAGCAGCGTACCAACAGTAGGGCAGAAACATTGTGTGGTTCCTATCCTCCTCCACAGTCTGTTCTAAACCACCTCCATGCTCTTTTCCCAGCGAGCATTTCTGCGATGGCCGCCCTTCTTCAGGCTAAAAATGACTATTCTTTACTATATTCCCAATCTGTCAAGAAGAGTCATCTCCCACTGGACACCTGTGCACCGTCCTCTTCAAGCCACCTCCTCGACGTGTTTACTACCACCCTTTCAGGTCGACACGTAAAAAGGGGCAAACGACGCACCAGTTGACCTGCCCCGGGTTGATGCACAACTAGTCTGCTTTAGTTTTTCACGGCAAGATTGGTTTTCAAAGCGAGGTGACAACAAATGCATCGCGACATCGCTTCCGGCCATTTGGCCTCCCACAAGAGTCTGACCGACCGTACCCGCTGGCACAGCGACCAGGTCGAGGTCCTCATCTCCGAACTTGACCAGATGAGATCAGCGATGCTGGAACTCGAGTCAGCCTTTACAAAGCACCTGAAGGAAATCCCTCAGGAAAGAAGGGACAGCGCCCGAAACCTTTTGCACTATATCGCTTTGCGCAACAAGGATATCCGCAGCCTGCAGGTGGAGCTCGTTCGCCGGGGGCTCTCATCGCTTGGCCGTTGCGAGTCCAATGTCATCGCAAGTGTCGACTCGGTCCTGTCCCTCTTGCAGCAGGTGACCGGCGAAAAGCTGGAGCTGCTGTCAGAAGACGCCAAGCCAGCGACCTTTACCAGTGGCAGAGCCATGATTGACAACAGTACCCAGAAATTGCTGGGTGAGCACCCCGGCTATTCCGGGCCGGCGGTCATGGTCACCATGCCTTCCACCGCCGCCGAGGATTATTCCTTTGTCCGCGACGTCCTGGAAGCGGGTATGGGCGTGATGCGTATTAACTGCGCCCATGACAACGAACAGAGATGGCTGACCATGATCAACAATCTCAAGAGGGCAGAACGGGAGTTGGGTCGAAGTTGTCGCGTTGCCATGGATTTAAGCGGCCCGAAAATTCGCACTGGGTCTATTGAACCCGGGCCGCAGGTGTTGCGCTGGCGCCCCCAAAGAGATGCCTACGGCCGTGTTACGGCAGCCGTGCGGATCTGGATTTCCCTAAAGCCGGCCGATTCATCAGCTGGCTGCTTCACGGCGCCGAACGACTCCGTTGATGTTGTACTTCCTGCGGATGACTCCTGGCGTGTGCTTGAAGCGGGAGACGAACTCTATTTTACGGATGCCTCGGGACGTAAACGAAGACTGCGAATTACCCAGAAAACCTGCCGGGGCTTCTGGGCCGAATCCAAACAGACGACCTATGTCACCCCCGACACGGTGATGCACCGTCTAAGGGGTGGGCAGAAATCAGACGGTCATGAAAGGCAATTCAGGGTTGGGGGGATCGCCTCATCGCCAAGGTCGCTTTTTCTTCGTAAAGGGGATCGCCTGACGGTAACCCATGCCGATATCCCTGGCCGGCCAGCCAGCTACGATGATCAGGGAAAACTCCTCAACAACCCCAGTATTGGCTGTACCCTGCCGGAGATATTCCAAGACGTGCGTAAAGGACACAGGATTCTTTTCGATGACGGTAAGATTGCCGGGATTGTGGAGGAAGCCAATAACCAGCACCTGGTAGTGGAGATCACCAGGGCCAGGGCGCGGGGAGATCGCCTGCGTTCTGACAAGGGGATCAACCTTCCGGATACCGAGCTGCAACTGCCCGCCTTAACGGCAAAAGATATTCAAGATCTCGAGTTCGTCGCCAAACATGCCGACATAGTCAACTATTCTTTCGTCCGGCGCAGTGAGGACCTGGAACATCTGCAACGGGAACTGAAGCGTCTGGGCCGCAGCGACCTGGGCATAATACTGAAGATTGAAAACAGGCAGGCGTTTGAGAACCTGCCGGTGCTGCTTGTCATGGCACTACGCAGTCCAGCTTCTGGTGTAATGATCGCCCGGGGTGACCTGGCTGTGGAGTGCGGCTGGGAACGACTTGCCGAACTCCAGGAAGAGATCCTGTGGATGTGCGAAGCCGCTCATGTCCCCGTCATCTGGGCCACCCAGGTCCTGGAAGGGTTGGCGAAAAAGGGCTTGCCCTCCAGGGCGGAAATCACCGACGCGGCGATGGGTGCACGGGCGGAATGCGTTATGCTGAACAAGGGACCCAATATCGTCCACACCGTTCGCAGCCTCCGCGATATTCTGGCAAGAATGCAAGAACATCAGGTAAAAAAGCGCCCTATGTTCCGACGCCTGGAGATGGTGGAAAGCCTGCTGAAGTTACGAACTGAGAGTATCAACCGCCGCTTCAAGTAGACTCAAGGATGCATCAGACTGGAAGGAGGCGCTGTTGGCTCCGCCAGTCACCGGGCAACAGTCGGTCATAAAATACCATATCTCACCCTCGTTGATGGGCAGGCGTATACCATGCCCAACATCACCGCACTATCACCATCGAACCCAGCAACCGCTCCCTCCCTGCTCCGGCTTTTAAACGCTCACACCGCATTTTCTTCTTCGCACAAACCATTTGACACATTCCAAACTCCATAGCATTATAGCTGCACTTCCCCCCAACGCCCTCATTCATAAGGATATTCAATGCGGTACCTCACCTACGTTTCACTGGTTTTCACCATGCTGCTCTGGGGCGGCACCTTCATCGCCGGGCGGGCCCTGGCCGGCAATGTCAGCCCTGCCGCTGCAGCCTTCTTTCGGTTCGCCATCGCCACCGCCGCCCTGGCCGTACTGGTCAGGTTGATTGACGGTAGGATCATCATCCCACCACGCAAGCTCTGGTTTCGCCTTCTGTTCCTTGGCGCCACCGGGATCTTTAGTTATAACGTCTGCTTTTTTACTGGTCTGCAACATCTGGAGGCGGGACGCGCATCACTGATTATCGCCCTCAACCCGCTGGCCATAGTCCTCGGTGCCACACTGTTTTTGGGAGAGTCGCTGAGTTTCAAGCAGGTGTGCGGGGTGGCTGTTTCCTTGACTGGGGCCTTTCTCGTGATCACCAACGGGCACCCGTCGATGCTGTTTTCAGGTGGCTTTGGTGTCGGTGAACTTGCTATTTTTGGCTGTGTGGTGAGTTGGGCCGCCTATTCCATTATCGGCCGAACTGTACTGACAGTACTCTCGCCACTTTCCGCTGTATTTTATTCATCGCTGTGCGGCACGTTGCTCCTCGCACCCTATGCCCTGGCTGACAGCTCCATGCTGAATGCGTCCTCCTATTCGCGTCTTGACTGGATAAGCCTTGGCTTTCTCGGCCTGTTCGGCACCGCCGTCGGTTTTTCTCTCTATTACAGGGCGATTCAGGCAATTGGCGCCAGCAGGGCCAGTGTGTTCATCAATCTGGTTCCCTTTTTCGCAATCATCCTCTCCTGGCTTTTGCTCGGAGAATCTATAGGATTAACTGCCCTTTCTGGTGGACTACTGCTACTTACCGGAGTAACCTTGACCAACAGAGGCGCCCCGGCCCAAGCTGGCAGGCGATAGCGGGGACTAACCGGCAACACCATGAAAAACATTATGCAGCAACCACCAACCCAGACCACTTATATCGACCATCGGGCGCTCCTGGAGCTTGCTGAGGCGAAGATGCCGTTTGGCAAGTACAGCGGCCGGCTATTGATTGATCTGCCGGAACCGTACGTCGTCTGGTTCGCAGGCGAGGGCTTCCCTCCTGGAAAACTTGGCCGCATGCTCCAGACAATTTACGAGATAAAGGTCAACGGATTAGAATACCTGTTTGAACCGCTAAGAAAGGAAGTTAAAAAGCAAACGAAGTCATAATCGCTCAAACCGTTCCCCAATCATCCATGGCCAAGGAGATTCCATGAGCATCGACACCCCGGAAAAAGACAGCTTTTTGCAGGAACTGTATCGCACTTCAGGCGGCGAGGTTGAGGTCCAGGTATCCATGTATCAGCTAGGTGATAGTCTGGGACTCTCCAAATCAGAAGTATCGGCCTTGAGCGAAGACCTGATCATTGATGGCTACGTGGAGCTGCGTTCGCTTTCTGGAGCTGTATCCATAACAGAAGAAGGGTTAGCCGCACTTGGCATTGCGAGCCAAAATGATCTTTCTGCCACCTTGCCGCGGCTAAGCGGGGAAGATATACTCACAGTCGAGGACCGGCAACTGCTCGCTGAAATTATTTCCAGAATACAGCAGTGCACCTTCGGCGCCAGCACGACGCTCGCTCAACTGGAAGATCTGCTGATCGACCTCAAGACCCTGGAACTCCAGCTGCAGGCAGTGCAGCCGGCCTCAGCCATTAGCATGGCAGTGCTTGCCTCAATGACCGACAGGCTAACAGCGTTGCAAGGTAGCGATGCCGCCTCAAGTTTACAGGTAGAGCTTGAGCATCTGATCAGAACGGAGAGGAACTCTTCAACCGCTGGATAATGACAAAAGCCAGTGCCGCCAGTTCGTTGCGGCTCAGCTCCGACTCCAGCTGTCGCAATCGGCTCTGGATACGGGGCGAGGACTCAGGGTCGTCCTGCGCCAGCCTGAGTGCCTCTGCCATCTGCTGCTCGTTGATGCAATGTACGGATTTACCGCCCAGTAGCGGAATTGGATCATGAGCCACAGCTCACTCCTTTTTTATCAAGTGTTGGAAACCCTGCAAGCTCGAAACTTGCGCCACAGCCGCATGATGAGCTGTTAGAGCTGTTGGTGAAACGGAATCCGGCCGAGATCAGGTCATCTGAATAATCGATATTGAGCCCATCCAGAAAGGCGATGCTCTCCTGATCGGACACGACCACGATATCGCCCTCGTTCTGGACCACGGATTCCCCGAGACCCTTTTGGCTGTCGATCTCAGCGTCGTAGGTCATCCCTGCGCAGCCCCCTCTCTTCACTGTAATCCTCAGGAATCTTCCCTCACCCTGCAACTGTGCCGCAAGCCGCGCTCTCGCCTTATTGGTAAAAGTGATCATATTGCCTCTGTATTCGGTGTCGTAGCCTGAAACATATTGCCCTTCAAGTGGTTACACCTAATACAATAGGCCTGTTTCCGGAAAGTGGAAGAGGCACTTATAAAACATATGCACACAAACATCAAAACCGGCCTGAGCTTCGACGCACTCTTCGGCCTTAACGCAAAAAGCCCGCCGGAAGATCCGGCGGGCTTTTGGGGTTCGCTCTATCGGCTGAGTAATTACCAGCCCAGCGTCAGATAGTCGTGCATGGAGTCGGCCGCCGCACGACCGGCGCCCATGGCGAGGATGACTGTTGCGGCACCGGTTACGATGTCACCACCGGCCCAGACACCTCTCATGGTGGTCTTGCCGTTGGCCTCATCCGCATCGATGTTGCCCCACCTGTTGAGCTTGATTTCTGGAGTCTCTGCGGTCAGCAGCGGATTGGCGCCGGAACCGACAGCGACGATACAGAGATCGGTCTCCAGATGGAATTCCGAACCCTCGATGGCCACCGGACGACGGCGCCCGGACGCATCCGGCTCGCCAAGCTCCATCTTCAGACATTCCATGCCGGTGAGGCGACCATTCTCGTCACCGATATACTTGGTCGGGTTGGTGAGCAGGTACATCTCGATACCCTCTTCCTCCGCATGATGGATCTCGGCGGCACGGGCTGGCATCTCCTCACGGGATCGCCGATAGACAATGCGCACCTTTTCGGCTCCAAGACGCATGGCGGTGCGGGCCGCATCCATGGCCACGTTACCGGCGCCAAGTACGGTGACGTTCTTGCCCTTTGGAATCGGAGTGTCCACCTTCGGATACTCATAGGCCTTCATCAAATTGGCCCGGGTCAGGTACTCATTGGCGGAAAGGATACCAACCAGGTTCTCGCCAGGGATATTCATGAACCGTGGCAGACCGGCGCCAACACCGATATAGACCGCATCAAAACCGTCATCAAAAAGTTCCTGAATGGAGACGGTCTTGCCGACTACGGCATTGCACTCCACCTTGACCCCAAGGCGCTCGAGAAAGTTGACTTCCTGGGCCACGATATCCTTTGGCAGGCGGAACTCGGGAATTCCGTAAACCAGCACGCCGCCCGGCTTATGGAAAGCCTCAAAGATGGTGACGTCATGGCCTTTGACGATGAGATCGCCAGCTACGGTAAGACCAGAGGGGCCGGAGCCGACCACAGCAACTTTTTTGCCGGTGGGCTCAGCTTTCGGCGGCAACTCGCCGGTACCGTTTTCACGTTCGTAATCGGCACAGAAGCGCTCGAGATTACCGATAGCCACCGGCTCGCCTTTTCTCCCCACGATGCAGAGGCCCTCACACTGGGACTCCTGTGGGCAGACCCGGCCGCAAACCGCGGGCAGCGCATTTTTCGCCCAGAGATTCCGGATCGCACCGGTCATGTCACCCTGGCTCAGGAGATCGATAAAACCCGGGATATCAACACCCACCGGACAACCTTGGACGCAGGCCGGTTTTTTGCACTGCAGACAGCGGGCGGCCTCTTCCTGGGCCATTTTCACAGTGTAGCCGGTTGGTACCTCAAGAAAATTGCGTGCCCTGACCTTCGGCTCCTGCTCGGGCATGGCGACTCTTGGATTTTTGGTGTTCTTCGCAGCTTTCTCAGCCATTGTTTCCTCCATATATAGAAACGATTCAAGTCATTACATATAAATCGTTACTGATCTCTTAACGCTCCGGATTCTCCGGAGAGCAAATCACCTGTTCCCCAGGGCTCAGTTCGCGTCACGGATGGTGCAGTAATCCTCGTGACATTTCTTCTCCTCTTCCTGGTAGGCGCGGAGACGGAGAATCAGCTCGTCGTAGTCGACCTTGTGACCGTCAAACTCGGGGCCGTCCACACAGGCGAACTTGGTCTCGCCACCGATGGAGACGCGGCAACCGCCGCACATGCCGGTGCCGTCAACCATGATCGGGTTCAGGCTGACCAGGGTGGGAACGTCATAATCTTTGGTGATAGCGGAAACAGCTTTCATCATCGGTACTGGTCCGATACCGACGACCAGCTTGATATCGCCGCCTTCCAGCACCTCCTTCATCACCTCGGTGACGAAACCGTGGTGTCCGTAGGAGCCGTCATCGGTACAAACGCGCAGGTCGTTACTGGCGTTTTGCATCTGCTCTTCCAAAATGAGCAGGTCTTTGTTTCTGGCGCCGATGATGCAAGTCACGTCATTGCCGATCTCTTTCAAGGCACGGGTAATTGGGTGGAGCACCGCTACACCGGTACCGCCGCCCACGCAGATAACCTTTCCAACCTTCTCGATATGGGTGGCTTTGCCCAGGGGACCGATGACGTCCTGGTAGCCGTCGCCTACCTGGAGGTCTCTGAAGATCGCAGTGGATTTACCAACGACCATGTAAATGATGGTGATGGTGCCTTTATCCGGGTCGGTATCAGCCATGGTGAGAGGAATGCGTTCGCCTTCCTCATTGGCTTTCAGGATCACAAACTGGCCTGGTTTCGCCTTCTTTGCAATGAGCGGAGCCTCAATCTCATTGAGAATCACCGTTCCTTCAGCCATTTCTTCTCGTCTTACAATCTTAAACATATTGTCCTCCGGGTTGATAAATACCATTGGCCTGAACAGGTTACCTACAGTTCAGCTATATGATGTAACGAACCACTCCCGTACTATGTTCGTAATAACGTTCTGAGTTGCTCCTCAGCAAAATCAAAAACCGCAATCGCCTACCGGGTAGATCATCCTACCGGCAAGGGCTGCACAAATGAGCGACCGTTCGGATTCACTCTCGATTTTTCGCACTTCCGGGTCTTTCCGTAATTCGGGTAATTGCACTGCGTCAGCCAACGCTTAGCCCATTTACAGGGGTGTAGTCAAGATAGAAAATCTCTTTTAGATAAAATAGTTACTCCGTAATGCTCTATGGTGTCAGGTGATAATGTTTTTTGTGCAATTTCATCATATTGTGCACTTCCTTCAGTTCAAAACCTGGCCACAATTATCAGCTATCTAAAGAATCCAAATTACCTATTTTGAATTCCCTTGACCGGCATGCAAAAACAATAGTACACATATGTACCATATATCTCACACCTTGATAGTCACTGAGCAAATAGCACTTTACCAGATAAGCTGGCATCATTAAACCGTAATCCTTTACCCAGGGAGCAAACAGGAGCATGAGCAAGCTGCATGAGCTGTATAAGGCGGTTGGTAATGAGGCGTTTTCCCGTGAAATAACAAAAATTGCTCCCTATTTCGCCACGATCGAACCCAGGTTTGTTGAGCTGAGGCCCGGCTATGCCGAGGTGACCATGCCCAACACCCCTTCAGTTCACAATCATGTCGGCAGTGTCCACGCCATAGCCATGTGCAACGCGGCAGAGGTCGCCGCAGGCCTGATGACGGAAGTCTCCATTCCGACGAGTTACCGCTGGATACCGGTTGGCATGAATGTCAGGTACCTGGCCAGGGCCACCACAGACCTCAAGGCCATCGCCGACGGCTCCGGCATCAACTGGGAACTTCCCGGCTATAAGGACGTTCCGGTTTCAATCACTGACAGCAAGGGGGTTGAGGTCTGCAGGGCTGAAATCACCATGAAGGTGAGTGAGCGGCGCGGATAGGTATGGAAATGGAACAGCAACTCTTTTTCAAGCTCAACCTCTGCCAGCGGGTACTGCTGAAATGGGTTGACCGAGAAATGACCGATCTGGTGGGCGCCACCGCCACCCAGATCGCCGCCATCCTCTACCTGATGGACCATGACGGCTGCCAGCCCGTGGACTTGAGCCGGGAACTGCTGCAGAACAAATCAGCCGTCACCACCTTGACGGAACGAATGGAAAAAAAAGGCTTGATCACCAAGTTCGCCTCGGCAACAGATGGTCGCGCCTCAATTCTGCACCTCACGGAACAGGGCAAGGCGATCGGCAGGAAGGCAATACCGTACATCTCAGAGTACAACCGGGAGCTGATGAAAGGGTTCAACGCCGAAGAGATGGCAGTTATCGACCGTTTTCTGGAGTCGATCATGCAGCGTTTCGAGACCACACCCGACAACTACTTCAAAAATACCTTTCTCACTAATAAAAAGATAAATGACGCCCCTGAAGAGGAGTGAGAGGAAGAGACAATCGCCTCCCCCTCTCCTCTTTTAAGCCTTCACTGCGCATCCACTCTCGGAAACAGCTCCAGGTCATTTTTTCGAGAGGCTCTACCAGCCCGGTTGCCCGGTTGCCCGGGGGAATTATGACTTCGAGCGACTAACCGAGTTCAGCCCTGATCGCCTCGGACACCTCCCGGGTCAGCCTGAGCACCTTGGTCGCCTGCTCCGAACTGATGGTTCCGGTACCGCAGCTCGGGGTGATAAAAGTCTGCTGGTAAATGGTCTCTCTGGAGATACCGAGCTCCTCAAGCTGCGCGGTCTGTTCAAACCACTGTTTGACCAACGCCTCGGTGGTGGCGCTTTCAACAAACTCAGCCGTGGTCGGCACGATACCGGTGGCGAGCAGACCGCCACGCTCAAAAAACTCCTTCAGCTGGGCCGGATAAAGCACCAGACGGTCAAAAAAGCCGTAAGCATCGTAGCTGAGCACATCCACACCTGCATCAAAAAGCAGTGACCACTCGGTGTTGGCGCAGACATGTACGCCATTCAGGCCGTTTTCAGCTTTCACCGCCGCAAAGACCTCGGCCAGGCAGCCGATTATATCCTCTTTACTGATGGTGATAAAGGCGGAGGTGCCAAAGCCCGACAGCCCTGGTTCATCGAAGAACACGATGGCGGGTGTTTTGATCTCGGCCATCTTGCGCGCCTGAAACTGCGCCTTTAAAGCCAGCATCTTCACCGCCGCATCGCGCAGCTGGTCGTTGTAGAAAATGGCTCTGCCTCCCTGATCAACGGTTCCGGTACAGAAAGTGATTGGCCCGGTGATCTGCCCTTTTAAGCCGAGCAACTCGTCCTTTTGGGCGGCTGCAAGCCTGATAAACTCAAAGAAGCCCTTGGCCACTTCAGGGGTCAGGGCAAACCTGGACTCCTCAAGCCCCACCGCCCCCTCGGTCACCATCAGGTAATCTTCGAAAAATGCCAGAAACTCAGCGTCAAAACCCTCGCCTTCACCATTGATGAAGATTTTGCCATCGCATTCATCCACACCGGGGAAGCCAGGAAGAAACTGCGGCACCATCCCCTCTTCCTGGTACATCGGCAGCTGAGGCCAGATTGGAACCTCTGGAGTATACTGAAAAATTAGCTCCGCAGCCTCTTTGTGATCCGCAAGGGGGAGGCTGCCAATGAGCAGAGGAAGACAACATGGTTTAAAATCGGACATCTTTACAACCCTTTTGTATGCGTTAATTCGTCAGTGATGCGTTGCAGAACCACAGTAGAAGTGTAATTCCGGACGCACCGTTGTCACTTGTTATCTGAGCTCAAACCGACAGGCCCAAAAATCATACCACTCCCCAACCAGCCGATACGACTAAAATATAAATATAGTAGCCGGCTGCGGCTATAACCTCCGCCACCGCTTCCAGCCGGCCCCCATGCTCTTTCAGGAGCCCACTGAAAAAAATCACCTTGCAACATACTACTTTCGGAAATTGGTTGCCCGTCGATCAAGAAAGAGCGAGAGGGGACGTCAAGCCGCAAAGTATTTTTTTCTGCCCCCACCCTTTGACAGGCTCCATGAAGTTGCTATGGTTACTGCAGGGTGCTTTTCTAAGCGTTGAGTATTCAAAAATATCCGTTTCGCCCGGTCCCGGCAGTACGCCAGGGGCGACCTGATATTCAAAGATACAGCCGAATATGGGCCAGACCATTTTTCGGAACACGCATCATTACCAGAGTAGTCTCGAAACTTCAACTGTATGCTGTCTTCAACTCAAGGAGAATACAATGAAAATCGCAATCGATAATAAACTTGTGGAAATCACACCTGAATCAGAAACAGAAATTGAACAGCTCGACGCACTCTGGAAAATCATAATCGACTGCGTCGGCAGCAATAAACGACTGGTGCCTATCGGTGAATATATCCCAGGAAAATCAGATCTTGCCAGGTTTTCCATAGAGGATTGAACGATATCTCCTCCGATCTTTCCAGCTGGTTGAGGAAATGTTCTTTCAGGCAAGCTGTTCACTTTAGCCGCGTAACTCTCGTCAGATAGGCCGAACTGGGGGCAAAAAGTAGGGTTGCACCTTGATTTTTGCCCTCAACTGCACAATATTTCTACAGTTTTAACAGCACTACTCTTTTTGCCGTGTATTTCTCGCTGTGCCTGGTCACATCCCACCTGCATGCCCCTGCTCGCAGTCGATAATCCGGCTCTACCTCAACCCCAGCAAGATCAGCATGAAGCCCAATTTTCTCGAATATATCCAGGAGCGGGTTATTCTCGGTGACGGCGCCCTTGGCGCATACCTGTACCAATGCGGCGTCAGCCGGGACAAAAACATCGACCTGCTCAACCTTCAATCACCCGACACCGTACACAACGCCCACGAGGAGTATATCCGGGCCGGCAGCCAACTTATTGAGACCAACACCTTCGGGGCCAACCGCTTTCAGCTCGAACCCCTGGGTTTTGGCGATAAACTCAAGGAAATTAATCGGGTCGGAGCCGAGATCGCCGTCAAGGCGGCCGGTGGCAAAGTGTTCGTGGCCGGCTCTGTCGGGCCTTCCGGCATACGTTTTCCCTTAATTGACGAAGTCGCCACCATCGACCAGATCAGGGAATCTTTCAGGGAGCAGCTCCTTGGACTGGCAGAAGGTGGCGTTGATGCGTTTATCATCGAAACTTTCAGCAGTCTTGACGAGATGCTCCTGGCGCTGGAGGTTGCCCGGGCGACCGTCGCCGACATGCCCGTCATTGCCCAGATGGTTTTCCCCACCGGCACCACCACCCCATATGGCGAAGAGGCCCTCTCCTGCGCCGAGGCAATGCTTGCGGCCGGGGCCGATGTGGTAGGAACCAACTGCGGGCGGGGCGTCGATACCGCCGCCACCGCTGTGTTCAGGATGGCCCAGGCCGGCGTTGGCAAAGCTATCCTCTCAGCTTTCCCCAATGCCGGCCTGCCGGAGATGATCGGCCAACGGATGATCTACCCGGCCCAGCCTGACTACATGGCGAAAAAGGCTGCCGAGATGATTCGCGGCGGTGTACACCTGATCGGCGGTTGCTGCGGAACGACACCGGCACATATCCACCAATTCAAGTCCGTACTCCGGATCAAAAAGGTTCGCCCCGCCGCAAACACTGCTGTCACCGAGACCATAGCCGACCAGGAGGATCTACCGGTCGCCAAGCCCGGCAAATTCCTGTCCAGCCTGCCCAGTGACCAATTACCCGTCATCGTGGAGCTCGATCCCCCCACTCACCTTGATGTGGAGCATGTGCTGACAGGGGCCGAACAGTTGGCGAGTGCCGGCACCGACGCCATCTCCCTGGCCGAAAACCCGCTGGCCATACTCAGAACCGGCAATCTCGGACTCGCTGCCCTTATCCAGCAACGGGCCGGAATCAACACCATCCTTCACCAAACCGGCCGGGACCTCAACGGGCTGGCCCTTCAGGCGCGAATGATGGAAGCCCACCTGCTTGGAGTGCAATCAGTGCTGGCGGTCACCGGCGACTCGGCGACAGGTACCGACCAACCTGGTGTCAGCGGCGTCTTCGATCTTCGCTCCCACGGCATAATCTCGATGCTGAATGGACTCAACCACGGCACCAATATGGCCGGTAAATCTCTGAAAGGAAACACTGACTTTTCCATCGGGGCTGCCTTCAGCTTTCGACCGGAAAACCCCGATTTTCAAATCCGCCGCCTGGAGAAGAAGGTTGAACTTGGCGCGCGCTTCGTCATGACCCAGCCGCTGTTTTCCGCCGAAGCCATCAACCAGATGATGGACCAAACGTCGCATATCGAAGCCTTGATTTTCCCCGGTATATTCCCGCTTATCTCTTTGCGAAACGCCGAGTTTCTGCACAACGAAGTTCCCGGAATCCATGTTCCCAAAAAGCTTCGAGATCAACTCGCCAGGTTCGACCAGGTGGCCGACCAGCGTAAGGCCGCACTTGACTTCACCGCCAGTCTCATTGACGAGGTTGCACGCTTCATTGACGGGATTTACCTGATCAGCCCCCTCAACAAGTGGGATATTGCCCTCGATTACGTCCGACAGATCCGGAAAGCCAGCTACAGCGGCAGTGGCCGCGTCAAGGATTTCACCCGGGCCTAGCCCGTTTGTGGTGCCTGAAGCCAGCACCCAGGCACCGCTTTTCAACCAATTGTGCAAACCCAGCCACCACAGAGTCGCCTTCAGCTTTTTTTAGTTATTTCATCACTCTTACTGATATACATCGCTTTTTGCCCTTTCCATTTGGGGTGCAAAATCTGGACACAATCCTAATTGCCTGAAACTACTGAATTGCAGCTTACGTAAACTTGGGCGATCGGTCGCTCGTCGCTGTTTTTTCAAGCCCTTGTAGCCAGTTACAGGCAAATCTAAACAATTGACTTTTAAAATTCCTCTCAGTAGATTCGGTTCAGCTTCATTGGTTATGGCTGGAGACAAGCCTACTTACATATTTATATGGCCCACCCTCTCCCCTTGAGAGGGAATAGGCAGTTGTCCCCAACACTGATGACACTCAACGGACACCAGCGGTATGGTATGTAAGCAGCTATCATATTTTCCGTCTCCATCCGCTCGCCCATCCAGGCGTTATCGCCCCGCTATACTTCGTATCCCTGAACTGGCCCAGCCCAGATCACAATCCCCCTGAACAACTTACCGCCTTCTACCGCTCGCAATATATTTGCGCGCGTTTACTTAGCCGCACGAGCGAATTGCGCCTGCAAAACGCTCAGCACAATTCGGAATCATACAACGGAGGTCAACCAACTAGATAATGGTGATGTAAGCCATCGCAGCCTGAAAAGTGATGTTTTTTGTTCAGACTGACAATCGAATTTACCTGCCCCATAACGCGGGCAGGGCAGAAAGAGGATTGAGTTTATGGCAGAAAGCAGTATCAAAATCAAAGGCAAGAAGGAAAGCTTCTTCATCGACAAGGTCAAGGAGATCCTGCCGGCTGGTGGGAATCTCAACCTTTGCCTTACCTGCGGCGCCTGCGCGTCCGGGTGTCCGGCAACGGGACTTCATGACATGGACCCGCGCAAATTCCTCAGAATGTGCGCCATGGGTATGGATGAAGAGGTCACCAAGACACCATGGGTGTGGATGTGCACTATGTGCCAGAGATGTATTTATGTCTGCCCCATGCAAATCGATATCCCCCAGCTGGTCTTCAATGCCCGCGCCTCCTGGCCCCGGGATGAGCGACCTAAAGGCATTCGCGACTCCTGCGACATGGCCTTACGAAATCCCTCCAACAGCGCCATGGGAACGGCTCCCGGCGACTTCGTTTTTGTGGTCGAGGACGTACTGGCCGAATATCAGGAGGCGCAGCCCGAATTCAAGGATATGGTCGCCCCCATCGACAAGCCCGGCGCCCACTTTTTCCTGAATCAGAACTCCCGTGAGCCGGTAACCGAACCGGACGAGTTGGTACCGCTCTGGAAAATCCTGCATTTGGCAGGAGTGGACTGGACTTACGGCTCCAAGGGCTGGGCAGCGGAGAACTACTGTCTGTTCCTGGCTGACAACGAATGCTGGGAACATGTCACCCGGGTCTCGGCCAACCAGGCCAATGAGCTGGGGACGAAGGTCTTTCTCAACACGGAATGAGGACACATTACCTTCTCAGTCCGGGCCGGACTGAAAAAATTCGGTGTTGAGCATAACTTTGAAGTTGCATCCATCTATCAGTATTACGCCAAATGGATCCGCGAGGGCCGCCTCAAGGTGAACTCCGACTGGAATAAGGAACGCCAGATCAAGTTCACCATCCAGGATCCGTGTCAGATCGTCCGCAAGGGCTACGGTGACGCCGTCGCCGACGACCTCCGCTTTGTGGTCAAGTCGGTGGTGGGTGAGGAAAACGTCATCGAGATGACCCCCAACAAATCCAACAACTACTGCTGTGGCGGTGGCGGAGGCTTCCTGCAGTCCGGCTTCCCGGAAGAACGCCGTGCCTATGGCAAGAAGAAGTTTGACCAGATCATGGAGACTGGCGCCGACTACTGCATCACCGGCTGCCATAACTGCCACGCTCAGGTTCATGACATCGGTCACCACTTTGGCGGCAAATACAACACCGTCCACCTCTGGACGCTCATCTGTCTCTCCTTGGGGATCTTAGGCCCCAACGAGCGCGAATACTTAGGAGAAGATTTAAAAGACGTAGACGTTTTTCACCCCGAAACAGCTCTGTTTTAAAGGCCAGACAACGTTGTTGATTATGTCCTGGAGCTGATCACATCTTACAGGAATGATTGAAAGGGAGCATAAAACGTATGAGTTTTCAAAAGCGATTAGCAGCGAACGAGTTTGTTGTGCTGGCTGAGATGCATACGCCCAAAGGGGTGAATATCTCAAGACTGGTTAACGACGCCCGCAGGATCAAAGGGAAGATCGACGCGGTCGTCATCCCGGACATGGATAACGGTATCATGCGCATGAGTAGCATCGCCGGCGGCGTGCTCATGCAACAGCAAGGTATCGAATCCATCCTGCACGTCTATTGCCGTGACCGCAACAGAATGGCCCTGCAGGGCGACATTCTCGCGGCCCACGTCCTTGGCGTCCAGAACCTGATTGTCGCCCACAGTGAAGACATAGGTGAAGGCGATCACCCTGAGGCCATCGCGGTCAACGATCTCGATGAGGCTGAACTGCTGAAAGGCATCGGCCAGCTTCAGACAGGCAAGGACATGGAAGGTTTTGAACTTGACGGCATACCAACCTTCACCACCGGCTGCACCATAGCGCCATATGCTGACGATCAGCAGATGGCGGAACAGCTGAAACTGGCCAAAGAAAAAGTGGCTGCAGGCGCCTCCTTCATAATCACCCCAGCGGTGTTTGACCTGGCGCATTTCAGCACCTTCTATTCCAAGGTCAGCGAACTCGGGGTTCCTGTTATTCCCACCGTATTTCTCATCAAGTCGCTGGCGATTGCGCAGTACATAGCCACGACCGAACCCGGCTCCCAAATCTCCAATGAGCTCATCAGCCGCATCCGAAAATCCCCCAACCGCGACCAGGAGGGTATCAAGATCGCCGGCGAGACCATTGCAGCATTACGTGAAATGACCCAGGGCGTGCTGGTGCAGACGCTCGGCTGGGAACACAAGCTTCCCGAGATCCTGGACGCGGCAGGAATCTGAAAAGGGGCGGCATATTGCAGAAGGATTGACCGATTATTTCGTTTAACCCTGCGTAACCTGTGCAAATGAAGGGTAGAAATGCAGAATACAAATAAACTTCAAAGCAGCAACAAGGTACTTGTGATCGGCGGTGGTATGGGTGGTATCCGCACCGCGCTCGATCTCGCCGAAGCGGAGAAGGATGTGGTGCTGGTGGACAAGGCCCCTGCCATAGGCGGCCTCATGACCCAGCTGGACCGGACCTTCCCCACCAACAATTGTGATCTCTGTACACTTGCTCCCAACTTGTCCGAGAGCAGCAGGCAGGATCATATCGAACTGCTGGCACTCACCAGCGTCACCGACGTGCAAGGCGAAAAAGGCAATTTCACCGTCAGCCTTTCCACCGCCCCACGTTATGTAAATCTGGATAAATGTACCGCCTGCGGCGAGTGCCACAAGGCCTTTCCGGAGTGCGTCAGCTTCACTCCCGGCCTCGACCACCGGGCACCCACCTGTATGCGCTACCCCCAGGCCACGCCCCAGGCATTCGCCATCGACCTGAGTAAATGCAACGATGTGGAAGCGCTGATGAAGGTGTGTCCTGCCGGGGCCATCAACCCGGACGATATCGGCCGCAACCAGGAGCTGAAGTGCGGAGCCATCGTGTTCAGCCCGGGCGCCTCGCTGTTCGACCCGAGCCACCTCGATTATCTGGCCTATGCCAGCCAACCCGATGTGGTCACCAGCCTGGAGTACGAGCGCATTCTCTCCGCCTCCGGCCCCACCCAGGGCAAACTGGTTCGACCCTCCAACGGTGAACCGCCGAAGAAAGTGGCCTGGATTCAGTGTATCGGCTCCCGCGGCCTGCAAAAAGGTGCCGGTGAGCACTGCTCAAGTGCCTGCTGTATGTTTGCCATGAAAGAGGCCATGGTCACCAGAGAGCGTTTTGGCGACGACATCGAAGCCACCATTTTCTATATGGACATGCGCACCTTTGGTAAAGATTACGAACTGCTGTTTAAGCGGGCCAAAGAAGAGTTCGGGGTCCGGTTCGTCCACAGCAGGCCTCACAGTATCCTCCAACCAGAGGGCGAGGAGAAACTGTTGCTCTCCTACACCAATGACGGTTCCACCGAGCAGCATGAAGAATCCTTCGACATGGTGGTTCTTTCCACCGGCTTCAAGGTCGGCGACGACGTGAAGCTGTTGGCGGAAAAGATGGGTATTAAACTGCGCAGCGATGGTTTCCCCAGCACCGAGTCGTTCAACCCCCAGGCAACCTCGGTGGATGGCATCTACGTTTGTGGTGCCTACCAGGCTCCAAAAGATATCCCAGAGACCATGATCCAGGCCAGCGCCGCTGCCTGTATGGCCTCCCGCGATGTCGAGTCCGTCAAGAAAGCCAAGCATGCCTCGGAGCTCTTTCCACCCGAGCGCGAAGTGGTTGGCGAAACACCCAAGGTTGGTGTCTTTATCTGCGAATGCGGAGAGAATATCGGCAATTCGATTCAGGTCGATCAGCTGGTAGAAAGTGCTGCAAAGATCTCCAATGTCGCTGTCGCCCAGGCGGTGGGACATGGTTGCAGCAGGGAATCGATGGCAGCCATCAAAGCGACCATTGAGGAGCAAGGTTTGAACAGGGTCGTGATCGGCGGCTGCTCACCTCGCACCCACCAGGAAAAATTCCAGGATCTGCTCCGCTCCACCGGGCTCAATAAATATCTGCTCGAAATCGCCAACATCCGTGAACAGGCCACCTGGGTTCACCCCGGTGATCCGGACAAAGCCACGGCCAAGGCGGTTGATCTGATCAAGATGGCGGTGGGCGGGGCGCTGAAAGCCCAGCCACTTGCCGATCAGACCCTGCCGATGAACAAAGACGCACTGGTAGTGGGCGGCGGTGTGGCAGGAATGACCTCGGCGCTTGAACTGGCCGATCAGGGTTCCAAAGTGTACCTGGCGGAAAAGAGTGAGGAACTCGGTGGTGTAGCCAAAATGCTCAGCCAAACCCTGGAAGGTGCGGACGTCAAAGCATTTGTGGCAGAACTGATCGACAAAGTCAACAACCACGACAATATCGAGGTTATCACCCGTGCGCTTATCGTCGATCATACCGGTATGCCAGGCATGTTCAAGACCGGCATGCAGGTAGGCAAGCAACTGTTCTATCGCCAGATCTCCCATGGTGTGACCATTCTCGCCACCGGTGCCAAACCCAACTGGCCAAACCAGTACCTGCTCGGCAAATCCGATAAGGTCGGCACCCAGCTTGAGATCCAGAACATTCTCGACGAAAAGCCTGAGCTGGTAAAGAGTTGGGAGAATGTGGTGATGATCCAGTGCGTCGGTTCCCGCAATGAGGATAATCCAAATTGCTCCCGGATCTGCTGCCAGAACGCTGTCAAGAACGCTCTGCGCATCACCGAGCTCAACCCAGAGGCCAGGGTTTTCGTCCTCTATCGCGACATGCGCACCTACGGCTTCCAGGAAGAGTACTACCGCAAGGCCAGAGCCAAAGGCGTGATCTTCGCCCGCTACGACCTCGACCAGCTGCCGCAGGTAGCCGAAGTGGACGGTATGATCGAAGTGACCTACACTGACCCGATTCTGGGCATGCAAGTCACTGTCAGCGCTGACCAGCTGTGCCTTTCCACTGGGTTGATCGCCGATCAGGATACCAACGAGGAAATGGCGATGATCTTCAAGCTGCCGCGGACCCATGACGGCTACTTCCTGGAGGATCATATCAAGCTGCGCCCGGTGGATCTGCCTGAGCCCGGCTTCTTTATCGCCGGTACCGCCCATGCCCCGAAGTCCATACGTGAGAGTATCTCCCAGGCCAGAGCGGCGGCATCCAGAGCGCTCACCATGCTGGCCAAGGATACCATCAATCTCGGTGCCCGTGTGGCACGGGTGGACGGTGAAAAATGCGCAGCCTGCCTGGTCTGTGTCCGCGCCTGTCCGTTTGACGTACCGTTCATCAACGCCGACGGCTACTCCGAGATCGATCCGGCCAAGTGTCAGGGCTGTGGCGCCTGTGCTGCCGAATGCCCGGCCAAGGCCATCCAGCTTATGGAATTCGAGGATGACCGCATACTCGCCAAACTCCAGGAACTTTTTGAGAAGGTGAACGCATAATGGAAAATTTCGAACCGGTAATTGTGGCCTTCTGCTGCCACTACTGTGCCTATACAGCGGCGGATATGGCGGGTACCCAGCGTATCTCCTATCCCTCCAATGTCAAGATCATCCGGGTACCCTGTTCCTGTAAGGTTGACGCCCTGCACCTGGTCAAGGCCTTTGAAAAAGGAGCCGACGGCGTCTATGTGGCCGGTTGCCTGAAGGGGGACTGCCATTTCAAGAAAGGAAACGACCTGGCGGCCAACCGAGTCAAGTACGTTCAGAAATACCTTGAAGAGTTGGGTATCGAGCCTGAGCGTCTGGCCATGTACCGTATGTCTGCCGGTATGGGATACCAGTTTGCGGAAACCGCAAAAGAGATGACGGAAAAAATTCGCGAGCTCGGCCCGAGCCCGATCAATGTCGCCACCGCCCAGTTGAACGGGCAGGCGGCGTGATGGCAGGTAAAACCAAGAAGGAGAGTGAATTACAATGATCACCGCTGAACGTAAACCTCTAGAAGAACTGATTGAGTACATCTCGCCTTACCAGAAGATTCTTCTTGTCGGCTGCAACGAGTGCGTCACCGTCTGTGCCGCCGGTGGACGCAAGGAAGTAGGCTTGCTCGCCTCGGGTCTGCAGATGGCCATGTTGCAAAAAGGCAAGAATATTGAAATACGGGAACATACCCTGGAGCGTCAGTGCGACCCTGAATATGTGGAAGAGCTGATCACCATGGCCGACGAGGCCGACGCCGTGATGTCCATGGCCTGCGGTTGTGGCGTACAGACCCTGGCCGGCCGCTATAAGGACAAGCCGGTCTTTCCGGCGGTTAACACCAAGTTCATGGGTGCCTCCGAGCAGCAGGGAGTATGGGCCGAGCGATGTCAGGGCTGCGGTAACTGCCTGCTCGGCGAGACCGGCGGCATCTGTCCGATCGCCCGCTGTGCCAAACGGCTGATGAACGGCCCCTGCGGCGGTTCCACCAAGGGCAGTTGTGAGATCGATCCTGAGGTAGATTGCGCCTGGCAGCTGATCTGGGATCGGCTCAAGGCACTTGGACAGACCGAAAACTTTGTAAAGATTAATCCTGCAAAAGACTGGCGCACCGGTTATGGCAGTGGACCCCGTAAGATCATCAGAGAGGACTTGGCAGAATGAAAACTGAGAGCAAATTAGAAAAAATACTCGCAGCAGGCCATCTGGCAGTTACTGGAGAATGCGGTCCTCCACGTGGAGCAATGCCGGACAAGGTACGGGAAAAAGCCAAATACCTGGAAGGCGTGGTTGATGCCGTCAACATCACCGATAACCAGACCGCGATGGTCCGTATGTCAAGCTTTGCGGCCTCAGTTATCTGTAAAGAGCAAGGCCTCAACCCGCTCCTGCAGATGGTAACCCGCGACCGCAACCGGCTGGCCATGCAGGCCGATATCATTGGCGCGTACTCGCTGGGCATCGACACCATGCTCTGTCTCTCCGGCGATCACACCAAGTTCGGTGATCACCCCATGGCCGCAAACGTGCACGATATCGACTCGGTCCAGCTGATTCAGATGGTCAAGGACATGCGCGATGAGGGCAAGTTCCAGGGTGGTGCAGAGATCAAGGGCGCACCCAAGATGTTCATTGGCGCTGCCGCCAATCCTTTTGCCGACCCGTTCGAGCTCCGGGTAATGCGTCTTGCCAAGAAGATCAATGCCGGCGCGGACTTCATCCAGACCCAGTGTATCTTCAATATCCCCAAGTTCGAAGAGTGGATGGAAGGTGTCCGCAAGATGGGACTGCATAAGAAGACCTATATCATGGCAGGCGTTACACCGATCAAGTCTGTCGGTGCAGCCCGTTTCATGAAGAACAAAGTACCGGGAATGGACGTTCCCCAGGAGATCGTCGATCGTATGGGCTCTGTACCGAAAGAGCAGCAACCCGAAGAGGGCGTCAAGATCTGTGTTGAGGCTATCGAGCGCATCAAGAAGATCGAGGGCGTCGCCGGGATCCATATCATGGCCATCGAATGGGAAGAAAAAGTTGAGGAAATTTGTGAAAGAGCGGGACTTCTGCCGCGTCCTCAAGTATAAATGCATGTTAGGACGATATCAATTCAACCTTGTGCAAGGAGGAAGTACACGTGAGCGATAAGCAACTGATTTTGGTCGTGGACGACGATACAGATCTCGTGGAAATGGTCTCCATGAAACTGGAAAACGAAGATTTCCGGGTAGCCAAGGCGTACGACGGCCTAGAGGCCATGGACAGGATTCAGGAAGAACGTCCCGACCTCATGGTACTCGATGTAATGATGCCCAGAAAAGATGGCTACACCTTGTGTGATGAACTGAAAACATCAGACGAATACAAGGATATCAATATTGTCCTGTTAACCGCTGTGACCGAGGCAATCGGTACCACCAACTATACCCACCTGGGTGGCAAGACCACCTTGGCCGACGATTTTATCCCCAAGCCCATTGATCTGGATAAACTCGTAGGGATAGTTCGTGATAATCTGTAGTCTCCCACAAGCTGTCTGAAAGGGAATTTACCATGCAGTACAGCTGCTGCAGTGCTGGAAGCCACTTCCTGCACTGCAGCAGCTTTTCGATATGAGTCACATATTGCAGCACTTGAAAACGGTTTTCAACTTTAGGACGACCACCTAGAAACCGCCAATCTCCACTTTGGAGGTTTATGGATAAAGAGCCTGCAAGAACAGAGGAGCGACTCAGTGTTGGCGGAATAAAGCTCAGCCCCGAGCTTGTCCTCTTTAACTACTCCCGCCACGTACACCAGGCGTGTGCCCTGCTCCCGACACTCCGTACACTCTCTCATCAGCAGATCAATATTTTCTTTCTCAGCTTGGCGCGGCATGGTCCAGAAGACACCGTTACCACCAGTTTCTGCGTACTCCCTGAATTCAGGACCAGCACCATGGCCGCACTGACTGCTATGAACACGACGGACAACAACATAACGAGCTGTTCAAATGTTGGTGTTTTAAGTATCTACCCGCACAGGCATAACTTATCCCTACTGGGCAAAGTGCTGAGCACATTGGCTGGACAGGGGGTGCCGATTCACGGTTTGTGCACCTCTATCTCTGCCCTCTCTATCCTGACCGATTTCAAGGAGTTCGACGCTGCAGTAACCGCTTTGGCAGGAGTTCTCGATCTGCCCCCAAACCATTCTCCATTTCGCCAGGAGTTTCGGATACGACAGATCTGTTCCTGATACCATTTTACCCACCTTTAAGGAGGCATGATGTGGAGACAATAGCTGTATACTGGGAGCCGATCGTACGGGTTTATGGATACGATGTCAAACGAGACATCTCGCTGATCGAGCTTGAACTGCCGCTTGACATGCTGGAAGATATCGGTGACCAGGCCGACCAGCTGGCGAGAAGCGGCAAAGGCTTCACCATGACCTTGGTGCAACAGGCCACGGAACATAGCTTCCGTATTTGCCTGGTTACGGCATTCCAGGACGCGGATGCAGTGTTCAACCTCTTTCAGAAAACCGCCATCGAAAACCCGGAATTGGAAATCCGTACCCCCCATAAGGTCGAACTGCTCTCCTTTCACGGTCCACACTTCCAGGACAGGTATGGCATAGCTGAAGCGACTTTCAACGCTCTTGACCCCAGCGACATCACCATCTTCGCCGCAGGCTGTACCGGTACCAGCGTCTACCTGATCGTCGAGGAAGGAAAAGCGGAAGAGGCAAGAAACATTCTCTCAGCATCATTTGTGGTACCTGAAGCAAAAGCCAGAAAAGATCTGTTGCGCCACTGATGTAAATACAACCTTATCCAGGAGTTGGCACCGGCATGGAACGTTTTATGGACGAGCTAGACTGGCGGATACGCATTTTCGATTCGCTGTCCCATCCGACCCTGATCCTCAACAGGCAAAGGGAGATTATTGCTGCCAATAAGATCTTTTACGAACGATTCCAGACCAGCCAGGAAGAACTGGCGGGCCGCTGTTGCTATGATAAAAAAAGCAATCTGCAGCTGGCCTCTTTTCTCCCCTGTACCACAGAGCGTTGTCCTCACCAGAAGGCGGTCGAGACCGGCACTACCCAATCCATCCAGATAAAATCCACGGATTCTTTGGGCAACGCCACCTGGGAAGAGCGGTTCTTCTCCCCCATCCTCGATGATCAGGGAGAAGTAAAGTACATCATTGAATCTATACGCGATATCAGCAAAATAAAGCATCTTGAGCGAAAGTACTCCAAGATGCGGGAATTGATCGACAAAGTGGTGCAAAGCTCAGTCAGCGCCATCGTCGCCGCTGACCGCAGCGGCGAGATTATCCTGGTCAATGAGGCTGCGGAAAAGCTCTTCGGCTATACTCTGTTAGATGAGGAATCCATCAGCATTGAGGATTTCTACCCCCCCGGCGTGGCCAGGGCCGTCATGAAGGATTTACGTGACGAATCCATCGGCGGTAAAGGCAAACTCCCGGCCACCAATGTCGAGATCGTCTCCCGTTCCGGTGAACTGATCCCCGTGGAGATGACAGCTGCCATCATTTACGAAGATGGGGCAGAGACCGCCACCGCAGCGATCTTCAATGACCTCAGGGAAAAACAGGCCGTGGCCAGGAGACTGAAAGAGACCGAGGTGCAGCTGGCCCATTCGGAAAAGCTTGCCTCAATCGGCCGTCTGGCTGCGGGAGTCGCCCATGAAATCAACAACCCGCTCACCTCCATTCTTCTGTACGGCAATATCATGTATACCGCACTGGAGCCGGACCATCCTTTCTCTGAAAATCTTCGCTTTATACTAGAAGATGCCGAGCGGTGCACCTCCATTGTCAAAAACCTCCTTGCCTACTCTCGACAGACCAGTCCGTCACGGGCGGTTTTCTACCTCAATAGCATGGTCAATGAGAGCCTGGGGCTGATACGGGATCAGAAACTGTTTATCAACGTTAAGATCGTTAAAAATTATGATGAGCGGCCCATTCTGGTCAACGCCGATAAAAACCAGCTCTGCCAGGTGGTGATCAACCTCCTGCTCAACGCCTTCGACGCCATGGAAGGCAGTGGCACCCTCACCCTTACCACTTACAAGAAGGATGACTTCCGGGCTTTTCTGGAGATTAAAGATACTGGCAGCGGTATCAAGCAGGAGAATCGTTCAAAGATATTTGATCCGTTCTTCACCACCAAACAGCCCGGCAAGGGTACCGGTCTTGGCCTGAGCATGGCATATGGGATAATGCAGGAGAACTCCGGTGAAATTTACCTCAAGCAGACCGGCGCTCAGGGCACGACCATTGTCCTGGAGCTTCCCGAGGAACCGGTAAGCGAGGACTTTCCGTACTGTTCGATCTGCTAAAACCTGTTATCTGGCATACTTCGGTAGGAGCCAAGTCAAATCCAATAGAATTTTGCCTATCTAGAGAATAAGATACTCTATTGGCACGCTGGATTTAACAGACAATAAACGCTATAAATCAGATAGTCACTCTGGCCATTGCATGCATTCACGGGGGCTCGTTTGTCCTGTTGACTGGAATTCGATATACAACCCAGGACAAGGTGAGTAAAGGTCCGACAGGACGCGCCACTACAAGCACAAAGTGATCATTTCCCCAGAGTCATGAGACGGATTTACACGACCTGCTTTGTGAAGCAAACACGGGTGTGGAATCACCAATATCACAGAGGGTAGAAAGGGCTATGATGAACTTCAACATACTGCTGACCCTGGCTGTTTTCGTCTTTCTAATAGGTTTGGCACTCCGACTCTTTGCCTGGTTTGGCCAGGGAATACACCCACCGTCCCCTGCTTTTTCCCCCGCCAAGAGATTTGTACAGTCTGTAAAGGGTGTGGCAGCGACTGTTTTCAGCGGCCGCATCATCACCTTGATCAAATCCAGCTTCTCTGATCTGCTTTTTCAACGGCGAATCATCAGCAAATCCCCCCTTCGCTGGACCGCACACAGCTTGATTTTCTTTGGCTTTATGCTGCTGCTTTTCATGCACGCCATGGAATCGGTAGTCAGTGCCAGACTGTTTTCCGATTATGAGTCGACCCTGAATCCATATCTCTTTCTCCGCAACCTTTTTGGAGTGATGGTGCTGGCTGGGATCGGACTGGCCGTCTACCGGCGAATAACCTATAAAGCCAAACGCTTGAAAAGTTATGGCAGCGACTGGGCAGCTTTGCTGCTGGTTGGCGGAATTATTTTTTCCGGTATGCTGCTGGAAGGCGCCAGCATCTCCTCGTATACTGTTTTCCAGGAAATGATGGATGAATATGGCGCCTTCGACGAGGATGAAGCAGCAAATCTCGAGGCTTTTTGGGTCGCCGAAAACGGGCTTGTCTCCCCCAACATCTCAGCTTCGATTCCAGCCGAGCAGATAGAGCTTGGCCGTGAAGCAAACAGTTTCAGCTGTGTGGAATGCCATGCCCCAAACAGCTCAGCCTTTGCCAGCTTCAGCCTTAAAGGAGTAACCCGACCGTTTGCCATGCTTTTAGGCGACAGTGCTGCGGTGGGCCTGTTCTATTTTCTGCATATACTGTTTTGTCTGACGTTTCTGGCGTGGTTGCCCTTCAGTAAGATGTTTCATATCCTGTCCGCCCCGGTCAGTCTGCTGACACGAAGTGTTCTCCCCAATCCCCCCCATGATAGTGGGATCGAAGGGCTTACTTCCGCCAACGCACTCACCCGCCAAATGGTGGGTCTTTCCGCCTGTACCCACTGCGGTTCGTGTTCGGTGGAATGTTCCGCTTCCATGTTTTTTGAATCATTTGAAAACGATTTTATATTGCCTTCGGAAAAAATACAGTACCTTAGACATCTTGCCGCCGGTAATCCGATCGATCCCGCAACTCGCAAACAACTCCAGGAAGGACTCTATGTCTGCACCAGTTGTGACAGGTGTACAGAAATTTGTCCCTCAGGGATCAATCTAAAAGAAATATTCATCAATGCCCGGTACGCCCTGCTGGCTGACGGTATACCGGAAAAAACATTGCTCGGCACCTTTTCCTTTCCATTGGCCTTGGCCCAACGCTATCCGGACAACCACCTCAAGGCGCTGAGGGCAGTGGAAGAAGTATTTCGCAGGGCCTTCCAGAAACTGACTGATCTCGCTTTGCCCCTGTCACTGACACGTGGCAGCACGATGGTGAATGAGAGCTACAAGAGCTGCTATTCCTGTCAGCGGTGCACCAACATCTGTCCGGTGGTCCGCAGCTACAGCAACCCGGTCGAGGCCCTGGATATGCTGCCTCATCAGCTTATCTACAGTCTCGGTATTGGCAACACGGAACTCGCCATGGGTTCCAAAATGATCTGGAGCTGTTCGACCTGTTACCTCTGTCAGGAACATTGTCCCAACCAGGTCGAACTGACAGACATTTTTTACAAGCTAAAAAACGCTGCTGTGAAGAAACTCGACCCAGGAGAGCTGCCATGAAGTACGCATTCTTCCAAGGCTGCAATATCCCCATCCGCATCCAGCAATACGCTGTGGCGACGACGGCGGTCTTGAAGCTGTTCGACGTTGACCTGGAGGTAATCGACGATTTCAACTGCTGCGGTTACCCGATACGTAACGTTGATGAAAAATCGTATATCCTGCCCTCGGCAAGAAATCTCGCCCTGGCTGAACAGGCTGGCCTCGACATCATGGTTATCTGCAACTGCTGTTTCCAGAGCCTGAAGAAAGCGCAACAGATGCTGGCCAATGACCAGGCCCTTGCTGCCGAACTCAACGAAGTACTGCAAAAGGAAGGATTACACTACACAGGCAAGACCCGGATCAACCATTTTCTGACCATTCTCCATGAGGATATCGGTCTTGAAGCCATCAAAGCCAGACTCAACCATCGTTACACCACTCTTAACACCGCGGTGATCCATGGTTGTCACCTCCTGCGCCCTCAAAAAATCACAAAGTTTGACGACTCGTTTATTCCCGGCATAACCGATTCACTCCTGCAGGTGGCGGGAGCGGAAAGTATCGACTGGCGAGGAAGACTCGAATGTTGCGGGGCCGCTCTGGCAGGCATAAACGATGAGCTTGCAAGCCGGTTATTCATGGAAAAGATCGACAATGCCCGGGCCGCTGACGCAGAATTCATCGTACCGATATGCGCCTACTGTTATCTGCAGTTCGATACGGCCCAGATAAACAATCTCAAGGCCCAGCCGGCGAAAGCGAACAGCCGACCTTTTCCCGTACTGCTCTATCCACAGCTGCTGGGTTTATGTCTTGGGCTGCAACCAGCAGCGCTTGGCCTCGCTGACAACCAGACCATTTCCAGTGCTGAAATTGAGTCACTGCAAGCCCGTCTTGGCCCTCCAGAGCCAGAGAAAAAGCGTCGAAAAAAGGCCAAAGCACAAGTCTGAAGCCAAGCCAGTGCCGCTGGCAGCAAGTAGAGTATCCAAAAGCCATCCTTTTCACTGAAAAGGTGGCTTTTTGCTTTCATAAATTCCTGGAATGGTATTATCTAAGACGTAACCGGAGCTGATTGTACAAAAAAGAGAAACGCTCTGCGTGTTTATGTTTGCCCAGATAGGATATCGCTGTTGTTGACTGATGGCGTGCCAACTCGAAGCCTGCCATATTTCCACACCAGCTATCCGCCTGGTGCAGTACTATATGTCACTTTCAACCTGGAACGGAGATAGTATGGGTAAAGTTATAGCATTTGCTGGCAAAGGCGGCGTTGGTAAAACCACCGTTGCCTCCCTCGTGATTCGTCATCTTTCCAACAACGGCGAGACACCGATTCTTGCGGTTGACGCAGACCCCAACAGCAATCTCGGTGAAACGCTGGGAATCGATGTACTCACCACTGTAGGAGATATCCGGGAAAACTACATGCGCGACCCGCAAGGGGTTCCCTCCGGCATGGACAAGGTCAACTACCTGGAGACCCTCGTCGAACAGGCCCTTATCGAGCGATCGTCCTTTGATTTACTGGTGATGGGCAGGCAGGAGGGCCAAGGCTGCTACTGCATGGTCAATAACATTCTCAACAACTTTACCGATCGTCTTGCCACCAGCTACAAGTACCTGGTCGTTGACAACGAGGCCGGCATGGAGCATCTCTCCAGACGCACCTCTGGCAAGGTTGACATGCTTTACCTGGTCACCGATTACTCGCTGCGTGGTCTACGGGCAGTGCGGCGTATCTATGAGATGCTCGACAGCCTTAAGCTCGAGATCAAGCGGCTAGGCATTATCGTCACCAGGGCTCCGGAGACACTTGGTGAGGCCTTCATGGCAGAAGTCGATGAAATCGGCGTTGAGATTGTCGGCACCATCCCCCACGACCCGGCGCTGCTCGATTTTGATATGGCCAAGCGCTCTCTGATGGAACTGACTGATGATTCTCCGTCGGTCCTGGCTGTTCAGCGGATGATGAGCGAAACCGTCGCCGCCTGAACAGCAGCATCCAAACAGGCTTTTTCTCAAGGGTGAGTCTTATGACTCGCCCTTTTTTTATGCCCCGCCCGTTTATTGATTCAGGTCAATTACCAAGCTGTTGATTTCCTGTAAAGTCGTCATAAAGTAAGAAAACCCTTAAATGAGTTCTGCGATCGTTTTAGAATTCCGCCAGTGAGGTGCCACATGAGATGCCCAGGCCAGGATACCCAGTATTGGGATGCAGAAGCAATATATGACGTCAATTGCCCGCAGTGCAACAGTGCCGTTGAGTTCTACAAGGACGACACCCAGAGAAAGTGCCCCTCATGCGGTCATCGCTTTGTAAACCCAAAGATGGATTTTGGCTGTGCCAGCTACTGCCAATTCGCCGAACAGTGTATCGGCACCCTACCGGAAGGCGTGGTTATTTCCAGTGACAACCTGCTCAAAGACAAGGTTGCTGTGGAAATGAAAAGATACTATCACAGCGATTTTCACCGAATTGGCAGGGCCATGCGACTCGCCCGCTACGCAGAATCCATCGCCAGGGCAGAAGGTGCAGCCCTTGCCCCTACCCTGTGCGCCGCCTACCTGGCGGAGGTTGATCAGCTAAAAGAGACCGGCACTGAACACAGGGGGCAACAATCACCCATCGAGCAGCTTTTACTCAAGGCCGGCGCCGAGCCGCCACTGGTGCAGCAGGTGCTGTCCCTTCTTGATAGACTCGGCGACTGCTCTCCTGCCGATCAAACACCTGAAGTCGTAAGCCTGGCAGACGCCAAACGTATCCTGGAGGTAGAAGAACGCTATAAAGCTGGCGACATTGCCTTGGACAAGCTCCAGGAGCTGCCTGGCACACTGCTCACCAAGGAAGGGAGTCTCACAGCAGAAAAGCTGATCGCAGGATATACGGCCGAACCAACTGACAATGCCAAAGAGTAAATGCTTTCAGCCCTATACCTTTCTCCAGATATGGGGCTGAAAGCATCCATTGCGCTTTTACAGTGAAAACTTTTTTTGCATGGCTGAGATAAATTGATCAGCCTGGCCATTGACGGGTATTTCAAGTGCCAACTTTTCAATGGCACTGGCCAAGTCCTGATCATCGGCGAGGAGTTCCTCGCAGATGATTGTGGCCATAGGTCCGATAAAAAGCGCCAACCCCTCCTCCAACGCCTTCTTCTGCTCGCCGTTGAGCATGCCACCAGAGTAGCTGGACGATTCTGGTGCCGAACCAACGCCGGCTGCCGCCGACAGGTAGCGTAGGATCTCTTCGGTGCCGGGCAACTCGCAGCTCAGGTCAGGGGCGGAACTCTCACTGAAACGTACCCGTCCCATCTTGATTTCCGGAATTAACCTGAGGGCCTCATCTCCACGTTTATTGAAGAAATAGATGTAGCTTATCTCTCCCTTATCCAACACCAGCTGGGCTGATTGATTGGCATCTGTGGCGATGTACATCACACCGGTTTTTTTCCCCGCACAATAATTTTTCAGTACCGAAACAATTTCCGCAAACGCAATACTCTCGTCATGGCTCATTTCTTCTTCCGTAGTCTGTCAAATGCCATTTGCAAACTTACACCCATGCGCTCAATTGCCCTCGCAAGAGCTCCTATCTCATCTCCCCTCTCTTTCTCTCCGATCTCTGCCTGCAAATTACCTTTACTGATCTCATCGGCAATCTTGGTCAACTTTCTGATAGGCGTTGCCAGATGATTGGCCAGCAGGTAGGCCATGAGAATCACGCTCACCAGGGTGGCTCCCAGAAGAATCAACGATTGCCTCTTCGACTTCACAGCAGAACTGTACGCCTCGTCATAATCCTGCTGAACAATCAGCTGCCAACCCATTTTCGTTCTCAGTTTGTAGGCGACGATCTTCTTATCCTTTTCTTCAAAGACAAAATTGCTGCCGGAAAGCTTGTCCTTATGCTGCATCACAGGGTGATAGCTCATATCCTGCAACTGGTTCTTTATTCGGCCAAGACCGTGGGCAAGCAGGCGGTTTTGGTCGTCGAGCAGGATGGCATACCCGGTCTTACCGATTCTGGTCTCCGTCACCGCCTTGGAGAGATCTTCCAGGGTCATGGCGATCGCCAGAACTCCCCGGATCTTTTGCCTGTCAGAAAGGATAGGTTTGGCAAGGATTAATGCCGGTTTACCTGAGGTCTTACCCATCAACAGCTGTTTGCCGTTTGGTTTGCCTCCCATAACCTGCTTAAAATATTCACGATCACCATAAAACTTCAGTTCATTGCCATCACTTCTGCCGATATTTTCCCCATCCGGCTGAACCGTAAAGGCCAGATAAATCCAATCATAGGTATCCTGAATAGACTTCAGAACCGGATTCTGCTCGTCGGCAGCCATACTCACCATGGCGGGCGCCTGACTGTTCTGTTCAAGAAGTCTCAGGTTGAATTCAGCCCATTCATCCACCCTGTTAGCCAGGGCGGACGTGTCCTGTACAAGGGTCTGAAAAACATTGTCCGTCCAGTCCTGCTTTGCCTTGTGGATACTGATGAACCACAACCCCCCAATGGGAATGACTGCAATCAAAATCATGGCAGTCAAAATCCGATAGAGGATAGTGAATCCCTTAGGGCCGGTTTCCAGTGCGTTCGTTGCTTCCATTTCTCTCCTCACAAAAATCAAAATTCCCCCAAACAAACCATAACAACAGCCGATAGAAACCTGGTTTCAGGGAGGCATGGAGAAAATTGTTTCTGCGCACCTGTCACACAACACAACGTTGAACTGGCTGACCGCCTAAAGGAAAATGTAAACCCGGAAAAGTTACATTGAGAAAGTAAATCTGTCTCAAAGTGATCAGCCCTTGTGAAACGCTTGCACCACAAAAAAACTCATACCACCGTTGAACCAAATTCTTCAGTCACCCTAGCGTAAAGGCCATGCAATATCAAGCAATTTCATGAATTTCATATATTTACATGATATGCCTTGTTCCAGGCAATTATTACTATGAAATTTCAAGCTGATAACAAAATGCACCTGCTTTCCACTCCCTGCCCTGGCAGGAAAGCCACAGTCAATCTCAGACTCAGATCAGGACAATTGGGGTAACTCGAAAGGTCGTTTGGGAGGGGATCTTTTTGTGGAGGGAAACCAGGATTGATCCCCCCATCGTATGCTGATGCGAAAACGAGAGGGGATCACAGGAGGATCATTGGGCCAGTGCATCCTTGGGGGTAATTTTCGTCCCACACTCAGGGCATTTCACGACTTTTTCCATTTCATCTGAAAAGATTTCAAAAATTACCCCGCAATCAGGACATTTCAGTTTGACCTCATTCAAAGTCTTATTCGCTTCAAAACCAGGACAATGTTGCTGACTCATTCCGTTGTCTCCTTTCGTTATGGGTGAGAGAACTCCATCATCGTTATACAGGCACAGACCTAGTCCAGGAATCTACCCGTAACCGAGGCGGTGAAACAGCTGCCGCCAACCTTTACCAATAAACTGATTTCATCCATCAAGTCGTACCGACTACTGCGTAGTTCCCAATTCCTTCAGCTGTTTTTCAATGAGCTTTTTTTCGCCCTGAAGCGGCTTTCTTTTCTCCATGTTGTAAAAAGAAGTTTCACCCATCTGCCCGCTTCTGGTGAAGACCACCACGTCAAACTTACCGCTCTTATCCCCCAGCTCTTCCGCCCAGAGCACCTTCTCAATTTCCATTGAGAATTCGGAGCAGATCTTCTTGGCAAATTTTTCAGGATTCTCGGATATCGACATTCCCTCGCCGGTCTTGGAGTAAATACAAAGATACGGCTTTAAGTGACGCACACCAGATTTTCTGTCCGCCAGTCGGAAGATTTTCAGGTTATAGGATCCGGGAAACCAGGCGATGGGCTCCTGATCATCATGCTTTTTCCCATCCCAACTGTATCTACCTGCATAAACCTTCATACGCTCCTCCGCCACTCTCGCACGCAGCCGCCCAAAAAGTATTTCTTGCAAAAACAACTAACCGGGCAAACTGCGCGGGTGGAAGACCCACTGCGGGCAGATCTTCCACCTCTGGCTCTTTATAGTATTATACCTCTTCAAGGGCCCTTCTGTCTGCCATATCGACGAGGACACGTTCACGTCCCTTGTCAATACCAAGTTGTCCCCTCTTCTTGTCGATATGAGCGATCATCAGGCGTGCCATGCTGATCGGGTCGTGGGCAAAGCCCCACTTGCCAAAGCCCTTATCTTCAAGTTCCTGGAAGAGATGTTGCTCAAATTTGGTTCCCTCGGTCATGGGAAAGGTGTGTCCAAACACTGTAAATACACCCGAGGCAACGAAATATTGACCAATGGCAAGGGCCTTTTCGCTCATCCACTCCGGTGCACAGCCAGCAACAGGTAAGTCGGCAATCTTCTCACCGAGCCCGCCGGTTTTTACCATCTCTGACAAGATCATCAGAATACGGGAATTATCGACGCAGGCCCCCAGCCCGAGGACAGGCGGTATGCCCACGGTCTCGCACACCTCTGCCAGACCGGGCCCTGCCAGTGCCGCCGCACCTGGAGTTGTCAGCCCCGCCTTTGCCAGTGCCACCTGGGAGCATCCGGTCTGCACCACCAGAATGTCGTTTTTGATCAGTTCCTTAACCAACTCAACATGGGAAAAATCCTGCTTTGACCGTGGATTGGTGCAGCCGACGACACCGGCAGCCCCCCTGATCCGACCATTGATGATGTTGTCATTTAATGGCTCATAACCACTTCTAAATGAGCCTCCCAGCATGTATTTAATGTACTCATTGGAGAATCCGTGAATTCCCTTGGTCTTATTTCTCGGGATCTGAATCCCTTTTGATCTCTGCCTGAACCTGCTGATAGCCTGTATGATAATCTCATCCGTACATCCGAGGGGGTCGTGTTCATTCATCTCGACATGCTTGGCTCCCTCAATTTTGGCCCTGTAATTTGTGGTAATGAATACCGTATCGTAGCACTCACAGACCCTCTGGAGGTCCTGCTTGATACACTGTACGTCAACGGTCATGGCATCAACGGCGCCGGAGACAAGTACTGCCTCCGTTGAAGAAAAGTTTCCTGCGTGAGGGACACCGTGACGGGAGAGCACATCAAGACCTGAGCAGCACATTCCCACCAGGTTTATTCCCGTAGCACCGGCTTCCTGCGCCTTTTGATTAAGCGCTGGCGATCCAGCTGAAACAATCATCGCTTCAAGCAGAATCGGCTCATGGCCGTGAACGATGATATTGACATGGTCCTCCTTCAAGACCCCCATGTCCACCTCGACCTCCACAGGAGCCGGGGTGCCGAAGAGGATATCGGAAATGTCTGTCGAGACCATGGAGCCACCCCAGCCGTCGGCAAGTGCGGTTCGTGAGATCTGTTTGGTCAGGTTCTCATAATCCTGGTCAACTCCGATCGCGGTACGGTGCATCATCTCCATGATCTCACGCATGGCGCCCCGAGGAACAATTCCCTCCTGTCTCCAGCTTTCAAGGGTTTCCGCCGGTACACGCTTTACCAGAGGAATTTCACCTTCAACCTGGGTATAGGTGCGCTCAAGCTCTTTGTAGAGATCCCTTGCAATATCAAGCAGCGCACGGTCACCAGTCTCGATCTCAAGGGACTCGGCAACTTCCCGAAGCTTGATCGGATCCTTGATCTCAAAATCTTTCACGGTGCCTTCAATCACGCCACGGAACAGATCAAGCATTGCCATGCCGTGGTCAGTATGGGCCGCTGTCCCGGCCGCAACCATTCTGCCGAAATTTCTGGCGACAATTGTGTCGATGGTGGCTCCACAAATTCCGACACGTGAGTATGGGTCTTTAGTATTGAGTCGACAAGGCCCCATCGAGCAGTGCTTGCAGCAAGCTGATTCACTGCCGATCGGACATGGGCGCATGTTTTCAGCCCGGTCAAAAAACAACTCAACGCCATCCTTCCTGGCCTTGACGATCATCTGCTGTGTAGAATCACAGGTGGTGATATCTTCAGGCCGAATCAGTTCTTTGAGCTTCGCCATACTGCCTCCGATGTAGATAAAGTTGGAATACGTCTTGTGTTCTGACAAGTCATGGGGGAGGCCCCAACGCCATGTCCATGTTACGACACGGTTTTACACATCAAGAGCTTTGTTACAGAATTTCATAGGTGGAAAGGGACACATTCACACAAGATAATAAGAACTATTCCCAGTCATAGACATTTATACCTCCACATGGTGGCACTGTCAATATCATCAGTTCACATTTTGCCGGTATTCCGAAACTTTTTAAGAAATTTCCCCGAAAAGGGTCTGGGTCGTAATGAATAGCCCTTCCATAACAGGGCTTATTATTAAGCGTAAGCGAGTGCGCTGAAAAAAGCGAATGGGTGGAAGAGAGTATCCCAGAGAGGATGGTCGATGGAGGAGACGGTGACGCTGCTGATTATGTCGGCAAACCGCAGCGTCACCGGAAAAATCATTAATTTATGTAATCAACTAGAGATTAGTTTTTCGCATATCCCTGCAATTTGCCGGCGATATCCAGCAACTCTTGAGGAGCGTCACCGATGGTATCAAAAGGCCGATGTCCCATCCTGTCCGCCTTCACAATTTCATCATGTTCGGGGATACAGCCCAGCAAGGGAAAATCTGGCAGAGACTCTCGAATGAGTTCGATATCCTCATTACTTCGCACTCGGTTGCCAAGAACAACTATGTTCTTGATTCCAATATCTTCACCGAGCTTGCGAATTTTGTGGGCGGCATTTCTACTGCGGGCGCCAGGGTTGACTACGACCACCAGGGCGTCGACTGAGCCGGAAGTAGCCCGTCCCAGATGCTCGACTCCTGCCTCCATATCCATCAACACAATTTCATCCCTGAACAGTACCAGATGATTCATGAGAGCCTTAAGAATGGTACTCTCAGGGCAAATACAGCCTGAGCCTCCACTCTGCACAGTTCCCATCACCAGCAGCTTGACTCCATCCTTTTCTTTTGAGAAGCGATCCGGAATATCGTCTACTTTCGGATTCAAGGTAAAAAAGCCACCCATTGTTCCCGGCTTGGCACCTGTGCGCTCGGCGATGAGATCGGAGAGCTCCGCAATTGGGGTAATCGGTTCATCCTCAGGAATCCCAAGCCCCGCAGCCAGGTTTGCCACCGGGTCCGCATCAATGGCAATTACCCTGTTTTTCCCTTCAGCAGCCAGGCAACGAGCCAACAATGCAGTTACCGTGGTTTTTCCAACTCCTCCTTTACCGCCAACAGCAATCTTTAACCCCACAATGATTCTCCCGTAGAGATAGTTTGTTCCCGGCAATGTCTTTCATGTCCTTCCATGAACTCTTGTACCGGTAATATGTATTTTCAACTCTGGCCAGACACCCATCAATTTCCGGTCTGGGAAACCTCTTTTATGATCTTTCCTTCTCCGTCAACCATCGTTACCTGGAAATCATTTTTTTGAGCCTCTTGGTGCAGTTCTTCAATGTGTACTGCCTGCACTTCATACTTCTTACCCTTTTCACGAGATATGGTTAGAAAGCAATCGTTGGCTTCATCTTTGCTCACAAAGGCTGGGATGAAGTTCACGTCTTTATCCTGATCGTAAAGACCAAGAAAGCTTTCCTCAGTTCCTGCTTTGACAACATACACGTACACCCACTCATCAGACTGTTTTTCAGAGGTCATTTTCGGCTCCATTGAAGCTATCAGTTTTTTCCTGTCTTTTCACGGGTCACAGCAATTCGTCGGCCACCTTATGTAGATCATCCTTAAGCTCTGGCCGAATCTTCATTAAGCTGTTTTACATATGAAGGGCCATAGATCATACTATCCTAATACATCTGAACCGTTCAGGAAATCGGTAATCGTATAAAGTGCATTTGTCAACTTGAGGAGCAGTTCAAAACGAAAAAAGCCCCGCTCTTCAATGAGCGGGGCTTTAACAACTCTATCTTTTTAGAAATCTTTAGATATCAAGATAGGAGTCTGAGAACAGGTTCTCACCGGTGATGACCTTAACGGTCTTCACGTAATCACCAAGCTCCTTGCTGAGGGTGCTTGGATCCGGAGCGGTGCCGTCCATGGCCTGATGAACCACATCCACGATATCAGGTCGCTGACCTTTGGCCACTGCGGTAAGGCCCTCATCCAGAGGATCGGAGATAACAGATTTCATGCCGTAACGCTCGAGCATGATCATGTAGGTGGTATTCAGGATCGGACGAAGCTCTACTGGAGGTCCGTTGGAGATATTGGACAGACCACAGGTGGACATTGCGCCTGGAGCGATGTCTTCAAGCATCATCTGGAAGTTCAGCAGGCTCATGCACTGCTGCTGCTGAATGTTTACCGGCGTGACAATACCGTCCACCCAGATTTTCTCATTTGGAATACCAGCCTCGTTGGCGGCATACAGCAGCTCAACACACAGTGCAGCGCGCTCGTTCTCGTCACGGGGCAGTCCATCGGGTCCCCACATCAGGGCAACAATGTCAGCCTCATATTTTGCAGCCATCGGCAGCATGACGGTATAGCGCTCGGGGCGAGCCATAATGGAGTTGACGATATGTGGCTTGGCACAGGGCTTCAGCACCTTCAGACCCTCTTCGATGGCCTGGATATTGGAAGTATCGAGAAGCAGAGGAATCTCAGGTACAACTTCCTGCACGACCTGACATACCCAAGGCATCAACTCATGACCGTCCTTCTTGGCCGGGCCCAAGTTGATGTCGATGTAATCCATTCCTTTTTCTTTCTGCTCAAGAGCTTCTTCCTGGATTGGTTTCGGGTCACGCGCTTTGAATGCTTTTCCTATTTTTGTAGAAATTACATTCAAACTTTCACCAAAAAGAATCATTACACTCCTCCGTTACTGAGTTCGTTATCAATATTCCCTAAGAAATATACGGAATATTTATCATCAGCGGCAGCCTCTACACAGCTTTCCACCGGAATTGCTACCTCTGCCGGCAAATCGCCGGCAGAGAGCATCACCAATTATGCACGTGCTTTCAGAAAACCTGCCAGGTGGGCAGACTCTCTTGGTCCTACTGTAATTGTCCAGCCAGAAAGCTCTTCCTCAACGTCGCCAGCGATTGCCGCGGCGTAGCCAGGAATAACCAGCTCCTGATGCTTGACTTTATCAATGATACCGCACTTCTTCACAAACATACCAACATCATCGCCACCGAACTTGCCGGCAGCCCAGGCGGTCAGAACTGACAGACCTTCCGCATCCTTAATCAGCAGCCATGCAGGCATCTTGCTCGCCTCGATCTCACCGGAAACGATGAAGTAGGTGAGAGCAAAGTTGGTGGTTACCAGAACAGGTGAGTTCTCATCTGGATTACCGATCGGGTAGATACCCTCGGTCACGGTCATCGGACGCTGAGGATCGGTGAAGATGTTCAAACGCTCGAGCAGCAGCGGGAAGATCACCTCGGTTTCCAGGCTTGAAAGCACCACGATGCCCGCGTACTTGGATACGAACATACCGGCGACCAGTGCTTCCATGTCGGTGTTGGAGGCCATCTCGGAGGCGAAGACGATGGTCGGGAAACCAACTGCGCGGTTAGTATCTTTCAGCGCGGCACGGCGAATGGCCACCTGATCTTCCATAGCCTGCTTCAATTCACGACTACCTGAATCGATAACCAGGTCTTTCAGCCCCATTCCTGTCAGCTTATCGGTGAGCGCGATAATGCCGTCGATGGAGTCGGCTTTAACGGCCAACGGCAGATCGTTATCCAGAGCGATCTTGCCCATCTCGTCTGCATTGGCCTCGGTAGCCGCGTAAATCAACGGCCGCTTGAAGGCGGTCACGGCTGCTGCAGCCTCGATCACAGAAACATCTTCACTCATCAGAATCAGGTTGAACTCTGAAGTCTCTGCAATCTGCTTGGCAAGGGCGGCAAAGGCCACACCGTCACCGTTGACATCTTTTACGGCAACCATCTCGGGACGCAGGTTCAGGCCAACACGCTCATATTGCAGCGCGTTCCAGGCTTTCAGCTTCGCCTCTACCTCTGCTGCATCGGTATCTGAGGTGATGGTACCAGCAAAAAGAGTTGGATTATAAAAGGTTTTTTCATGCCTGAACATGACGGTTTCACCGCCGGTGGTCGCCTTGCGGACACCCTGGCCAACTGCTACCGGACGGATTGGCGGTGCTGATGCCTCAGCCAACTGCGCCCTGGCCTCATCGGAAACGTATGGACAGGAATCAAGCTCGGCCTTACCGGAAGCGAGATTCATAGCAAACGCCAGACAGGTAGGAACGCCACATTCCTTACAATTGGTCTTTGGCAGGAGTTTGAATATCTGTATACCTGTTAACGCCATTAGTTTTTCTCCTTGTCTATAAGTCCACGCAGATTATGGTGACCAGCACACCAGAATTACCCTGGTGTGCTGGTTCCTCTGCGAAATAAATTAGCCAATCAGCGGATCCATGCTCATTGCAGGATGTCCTTTCTCCTGGAGCCATGGCAGGATCTCGTCTTCGGTGATACCGACAGTCTCATCAGCGATCATATCCGCAAAATTCTTCACGCCCATTTCCTCGCCTCTGGCGTTCAGTCTGTCGCGAATCTCGTCCTTCAAGATCTTCGGCATCCATACCATGCGCAGCAGTCCACCGTCGCCCAGGATGAACTTCTTCTGGGTAATGTTGAACTTGGAGTGACCGACAAAACCTGGTGAAGAAGCACCACCGCCCATAACACCGGCCAGGGTGGTGAACTTCATTCCTGATGGAGTCTCACCGGCGTAATCACGACCAACAGTCATGATACCGTTACAGCTTGGCAGCATGGCGGCGATACACTCACAGCAACCACAAGTGGTCATCGGAGCGTGAACCATAGAGTAGAAGTTATAGGTATCGATTGCACCTTTGGAGGCACCCTTGATGAACTCATCAACACCTTCGAAACGTCCTAGTACAGGATCAAGTACCTTACCCTTCTTGATAGGCTGGTTCGGGCCGGTCGGGTTGATCTCGTAGGACGCTTTACAGTCCATCCAGTTGTAGGCACCGCAAAGACCGGTACGCTCAGGGCTAACGGTACAGACGTGGCTCGGAGCAAATGACTGACAGAGAGAACAGCTGTAGAAGGTCTCTACATCTTCGTCGGTCATGGTGTCGACACGCTCGTCACGCATCTTGTACTCGGCACGTGCACGCTCGGTCATCTTGTCAACGTCATCCTGGTTGGTAAACAGGGTTACCTGGACCTTGTCGACGATCTTCTGGAAATCCTGATGGAACTTGGCATGGAGAACCACACCGATATCCTTCAGGGTGAAGCCCTTCTCAATGGCCGCCTTGCTGATACGTACCCAGGAGATATCTCTTTGGCCGATATGCATGATGCCCTGGATGTAGTTGACCAGGTGATGGATCTGACGCTCCATGATCGGCTCAAAGTCTGCCTGGAACTCACGGCCGGCAATCTGCACGTAGATACCGAGTGGCAGGGTATCGCCCTCTTTCATGTCAGGGATATCCGGACCAACAACCTCGACCTTGCCATCCTCGATCTCCTTCATGTCGGCCATCTTGACCAGCTCGGTACACTGGGTCTTACCACCACCCATCTGGCCGAAGAGATCGGCGCCACGTACACGTTCGCCCTCAAAGGCAGGACCGAAGGAACATGGGATGTCGATCTCGGTGATGTTGATCTTCAGACCACGAACCTCAACGGACTTCTGGCAGATCTCATCGTGCGGTACGTTGGCGACAACGTGCTCATAGGTACAGATACCGGTAGGCAGAATCTCTGGGATATCGGTATCGGCCAAGGTCGGGAAGCCCCAGTTAACACAACCGGCTGCGGCAACAGCCCACTCGGTTCCAACATCGCCAAGAGCATTAACAAAAGCAAAAACACGATCCTTGTTGTACATCAGCATCTTGCGGTAGTCGCCAGGCTGAACACCACCGAATGCCATGGCGGCACGGTTGGCGAAACCAAGGGCGAAGACGGCTGAGGAGATATCCGGGCCAAATGGTACGATACGGGTATTCCAACCAACCTGCATGCCAGCCTCAACACACTGCTCGACTACAGTCTTGCCATTGTGGTTGGCGGCACAGAAGATGTACAGAGACTTCTTCTGGTAGTCTTCCACGATCATCTTGGCGGTCTCTGCATCGGGAGCTGCGCCAACGATGGCTGCAAAGCCGGGTGCGGAACCGTCAACGAACTCAACGCCACGCTTTCTGAGGATGGTGTCATCGGCAGGACCTACCCAGATTTTGCCAGCCTCTAAATCCGGATCTTCTGTATAGGTGTAAAAATCCGGCTCATTCAGGATGCGGATCGCTTCCTTGATCTCATAGGCGAAGATTCCGGCCATACCGGCATCCAGCAGGGGGCCGAGATACGGCAGGTGGTTGGCGCCCTTCAGATGCGGGGGCAGAAGTCCGCGGGCGAATGCCAGCGGCTTTTTCAGATCTTCGAGAGTCTCACATTTCATACCGGTGAGGGAGTAGATAACCGGCAGATAGTATGCAGTGTTGCCGAAGCCGATCTTGGTAGATGCATCATATGTCTGGAGCGCTCTTTCAAGTTCGCCCTCAACCTGTGATACGACCTTATAGCCGCCCTGTATCGCTGCAAAAGCTACTAATCTAGACATGCTTTCCTCCTTCTTTGAGGATTAATTTATCACGTGTTCGTCAACTTCGAATGTTAGTCCATTCCAAGAGCTTGTCTGTCGGCCATGTCCATGAGAACCCTCTCGCGTGCCTTATCGATGCCGAGCGCGGCACGCTTCTTATCGATATGCGCGATCATCTTATGGGCGTGCTTGATAGGATCGGCCTCGCAATCCCACATACCGCCATACATTTTCTCCATGTCTTTGTAGAGATAGTCCTTGAATACAGGGGCACCTTCAACCGGCATATGATAGCCGAACACAGTGTAAACACCTGAAGATACGAAATACTGTCCAATAGAGATAGCTTTCTCACTCATCCACTCCGGCGCAGAACCGGCTGCAGGCAGATCGGCGATATCATCACCAAGGCCACCAGCTTTCACAACCTCAGTTGCAGCCAGGAGGATGCGGCTGTTATCAACACAGGAACCAAGGTGCAGAACCGGTGGGATACCGACAGTCTCACAAACCTCAGCAAGACCAGGGCCACAATGAACGCCAGCTGCCTCAGGGGTAAGCAGGCCTTCGATACCGGCGGCGATTGCTGAACAACCGGTGGTGAGAACGATGACGTCGTTCTTGATCAGTTCCTTGATGATCTTGATATGTGCATCATTGTGCTTGGTGCGGGCATTGTTACAGCCAACCACACCGGCGATACCGCGGATACGACCATTGATGATATTGTCATTCAGGGTGTAGTAATCGCCACGGAAGGTTCCGCCGAGATGATACTGGATGGACTCAACACCAAAACCGGCGATCTGCTTGGTCTTATGACGCGGAATCATGATCTCTGCGCCACGTTCCTGGAAGTTATCGATGGCCATCTTGACGATGCGCTTGGCATCCTGCATAGCGTAGTGCTCGTCAAACTCGATGTGGATGACGTTTTCCTGCTCCATCTTGGCAATCGGGTGGGTGGTGATCAGCTTGGTGTGGAAACATGCGGCAACGTTGGCCAGGTTCTGGAATACACACTGAACGTCCACGACCATGGCATCACAGGCACCGGTGATGATCGCCAGTTCCTGCTGCAGGTAGGTACCTGCGGGTGGAACGCCATGGCGCTGGAGGATTTCGTTGGCGGTACAGCAGATGCCGCCCAGCTGGATACCCTTGGCACCTTTTTCTTTTGCGTAATCAACCATTTCCTGGGACTGGGAAGCGGCAACGATCATCTCGGAGAGCAGCGGCTCATGGCCGTGCACGATGATGTTGACGTGATCTTCCTTCATGATGCCCAGATTCGCTTCAGACTGCAGCGGCGAAGGAGTACCGAACATGACGTCCTGCAGGTCGGTACCGATCATGGAACCACCCCAACCATCCGCCAGAGCGGCGCGGGCACCTTGCTTCATCAGGTTCTTGTAATCCTGATCTACGCCCATGTGGGTACGGTGCATGATCTCGACGATCTCACGGTCGATTGCACGGGGCTTGATACCCATTGCTTCCCACTTCTCCTGCAGGGGCTTGGGAGCGCGATCGAGATAAAACAGGGTTCCGCCTTCCTTGCCCCATTCGGCAATGGCAACCTCGGCAACACCGAGTGCGATTTCATCGATATCTCTATCGAGGGTCTCGCCATCAACTTCCACGGTGGTCTCAACACCATAGTATGGTGCGATTGCACGCAATTTGGCTGGATCTTTGATGGTGTAGTCCTCGGTTTCCTTACGTGCTACGGACAAAAAGGTTTCGGCAACGGCACGACCATGGTCAGAGTGGGCTGCTGCACCACCTGCGATCATGCGAATGAAGTTACGTGCTGCGATTGTGTTTGCGGTTGCGCCACACAGACCTTTACGGGTGTCTTCACCTTCGATTCCATCTTTAGGTAAAGGCAGTCGACATGGTCCCATGGCACAGTTCTTACAACAGATTCCCTGCATACCGATGGCACAGGGCTTCATGGTGACAGCTCTATCAAAAACGGTTTCTATCTTGAGTTGCTGGGCGCGACGGATCATCTCCTGGGTAGACACTTCAATGGAAGCTTCCATCGGATCTGCCAGTTTGGGAGCTTTAGCGGGTGCTTTTCTTGCTTCTGCCATCAGAGGTTCCTCCTCAAGTATGTTCTTAGCTTGGTTCGCTTGCACTACCACGTTTTTTCAACAGCGAATGTCCCGATTACCGCTTGTGGAATCTGTTCAACATGTCGAGGATCTTCTCCTGAACAGTCATCTGAACAGCGTCTGCGGTCTTGGTAGTCTCGCCAGCAGTTGCGGCTGGCCGTGCAGCAGCATGCTTAGCGCGCTCCTTGGCACGTTCTGCGCGAATAGCAGCCTCTTCGGCTTCGCGCTGCTCTCTGGCTTCTGCGATGGCCTGGGCTTCTGCCTCAGCTTTGGCCTTGGCCTCCGCCTCTGCTTTCGCCTCTGCATCTGCCTTCGCCTTGGCTTCTGCTGCGGCTTTGGCCTCAGCGTCAGCTTTTGCTTTAGCTTCTGCCTCTGCCTTGGCCTTGGCCTCTGCCTCTGCTTTCGCTTTAGCTTCCTCGGCAGGATCTACAGCTGGAGCGGCGGGAGCCTCTTCCTTCGGCTCAGGCTTTGCTTCCGCCTTGGGTGCAGCAGGTGCGGCTGGAGCGGCGGGTGCCTCTTTCTTGGCGGCAGGAGCAGCTTTTTTGGCTGGTGCTGCTTTCTTCTCAACCTCAATGGTCAGGTCCACCTCAGGTGCCAGTGCCGCGAAGTCAACAGACGTCTCGGCGAGGCGCTTGGTAATACCATCAGCTCCGTTCAGGGAACCACCGTCGGTCATCACATCGATGAACTCCTTGGTCATGCGGATCGCCTCAGGATGGCGCATGATCATGATGTTGGAGCCGGTCATCAGATAGGATACCGCGGCAACGGCTTCCATCAGAATTCCACGTTTTTCTGGATCGCCCAGTACCGGAGCCTCTTCTACAGTCTGCTTGGCTTCCTTGCACTTCCATACTTCATTTCCGAGATTGTTGATCATCGGAAACTGCAGCTTCTCGTCACCCTGGGTCATGGCGGCCAGGTTCAGGCGCTCCATAACTGAGTAGGTGTACTCCAGTCCGTAACCAAGACCACCGGTGGTCGGGTCGACCAGGACCCTGTCCATGGGCATGCCAAGGTTCTCAAGCAGAATATTGACCTGCTTGGCAAGGTTTACGTCGATAGGGGAAGAAGCGATAACCGCATGGCCATACCCCATGGCGGCAGCACCGATGCCCTTGTAATTCTTCTCTTCAACCGGACCGAGTACGAGGTTGCAGCCCTCGCACTTCTCGGCGACAACTTTCATAACCTCTTCATCCTTCTCAGGATTTGCACAACCCCAGACGATGAGAGGAACATCGATTGCGTCAAAGACCTTCTTTACTGTCTCTGCAGCCGCTTCCGGGCTGGCATCCTTGTCGTTTGGATCGATGGATTTCAACTGAAGAACAACTGCCTCTGCACCATACTCATCAACACATTTTTTGGCCCAGGCGGCAGGGTCGGCAAGGACACCCTCGAAAGGAGCAGTGACCGCTGCCGGCCAGTCCTCGGGTTCCATGTCCCATATCTCCATGGCGATCAGGGGCTTGTTCGGCATCTCTCCTTCAAAGGTGTAGAAAGGAAAAGATGTCTCGCCGCCAACTGTTATGGCAGAATCTCCCTTGCCTATGGAAATTTCTCTTATACCACCAGTATAGGATTCCTTCTTAATTTCAAATCCCACTTTTGCCTCCTTAATGGTGAGTGTTTGTTACCTGAAGGTTGCCGTTACCACCCAACCTCAACCTTCCCTTTTTTATGACTCAAAATGTAGAGGTACACATATAAACAGCTAGCTTCTTCGCATAAAACTACGGATCTCCTTTTTGTCCTGTTTGTTCAGTTCCACCTGCCTAATTCTTTATGCTGCCTCGTGCTTGGGATTCCGCGACTCCATGCGAGTCTTTAGTCGCGGAAACTTCTCGATTTCTGTGTGCGGTATAAACATCGCCGCAACATAATTATTCATATACGACGGGGTTTCGGATAACTCAAAATTGGTCATCCTCCTGGTTACTTCCACGACATCCCGGCGAATAGCGTTAGTCAGTGAACTCATGCGGGCTCCCAGCAGCGAGCCGTTACCAATGTAGGTCACCCTCTCCGGGTCTATCTCCGGCAACAGACCGATAGTGATCGCTTTTTCAAGATCGATATAACTGCCGAAGCCACCGGCCAGGATGATTCGTTCTATGGCATCCATGGTCAAACCGACTTCCTCCAGCAGCGTCATACAGCCACTGTATATGGCGCCTTTGGCCCTGATCAGGTTCTCCAGGTCCACTTCAGTCAGCACGATATCTCGGTCGATCTGGGTTTCATCCTGCCAGGCTATGACATACTCCCAGACATTCTCCCGGCAACGGATACGATCCGTTTTCAGCTCACGATTGAATTTGCCGCTGTTGTTGATCACCCCCATCTCGAACATCACTGCGGCCATGGTGAGCAGTCCGGAACCACAGATCCCCTTGGGACGTTCATCGCCGATGGTGAGGATCATCGGCTCATAGGTAACCGGGTCGATAAGAAAGTCTTCTATCGCGCCCTTGGCCGCTCGCATGCCGAACTCTATACCGCCCCCCTCAAATGCCGGGCCTGCGGAACAGGCGGTACAGGCGAGCCAGTCTTGATTGCCGATGACCAACTCCGCATTAGTGCCGATATCAAGGAACAGGGTCAGCTCTTCACTACGGTACATGCCGGTTCCCATGATGCCCGCTACGATATCACCGCCCACATAACTGGAAACCTGTGGAAAAACGAGGGCAATGGCTTGATCACTCAAATCGATGCCAACCGAAACCGCAGCGAAGGGTGGGTAGAGCGTCGACGCCGGCACATACGGTGACCTGCGCAGATACTTGGGATCGATCTCAAGCAACAGCTGGGTCATGGTGGTATTGCCGGCAATGGTAATGGTGGAGATATTTTCCTTTTCGACCTTTGCCTTCCTGATCACCGCGCCGATCACGGTGTTGATGGTCTCCACCACAACCCGCTGCAGGGTTTGCAACCCCTCCCCCTTTTCGGCGTAGATGATCCGGCTGATTACATCCTCGCCGTAGCTGATCTGTCCGTTGAAATCGCCCTTTTCCGCCAGACACTCCCCAGTGTTCAGGTCAATCAGCTGGCAATACACCGTAGTCGTCCCGATATCCAAGGCAATGGCATAGCTCTGGGCCGAAGTATCGCCTGCCTGGACATTGGTCACCAGGATCTTGCCGTCCTCGCGGACAGGCTTGATCAGGGTGGCTGTTACCTTGAAGTCATTTTCCCGCATAACCGCCGGCAGCTTGCGAATAACCGGCAGGGTCAGCTCCAGCTTGTGGTGGTTGCCCTTCAGTTTCAGTTCTTCCACAAGCCTGGAGACATCCGGCATGTTGTTTTGCGCATCAGGTGGGGGGATTTCAAGATACTCTTTCACCACCGGCGCCACAAACAGCCCCTGCTCTTTCAGCGTGTCAAAATCAACTTCCTGAATGGTGGCGGTACGTCGTGGAGTGACCTGATTATTAAGGGCACTGGCGTCAATGGACGACTCAACAGGGATGCGTACCGTCACATCCCCTTCCACGTGAGCAAGGCAGGCCAACCGATACCCCCGCTCAAGGTCTTCGGGTGCAAGGCGTTCCGAAATGCCTCCGGCAACGCTGCCTTCTTCCACAAGCACCCTGCATTTACCACACACGCCGCCGCCACCGCATGACGCGTTCACGTGCACTCCAGCCTGCAGTGCAGCTCTAATTAAACTCTCACCGGCAACGACATCAACCTCCCTGCCATGGGGCAGGAAGAGAACTTTACTCGTTTCAACTTCGGGTTCTTTTAGCAAAACTTCACGATCCTTTTAAAACCATGATCCTGTACAACATTTAGACAGGCCGACAGCCTGCATTGCCAATGCAGATATCGCCAGCACCGGGTAACAACGCGGAGTTGCAATGTTATCCAGCCTCCGATACCGCTGCTGCGGATATGCCGCAACACGCCATATATATTAAGGGAATTATAATCTGATAGACGAGGCCAGGCCTTCGCTACAACATGGGAGACCCGACAATTGTTTGGGTCTCTATAGAGATCAGAATGTTTCCGGCTTACGACATCATCCGGAGAGAAAAGACAAAGATATGTCTTTCCTTCACGTAAAGAACGTGAAGAGATGGAGGTACTCGACAAACTCAATGGGTAACACGAAATTCCCACTGAAAATTCACCTTGAGCAAATGTTTAGCATCGACACGCAGAGCGGCAGTCCCTGCAAACTACCTCTCCGCACTCAATCCAACTTCGCTTGGTTTACATCGTAATTTGAGAAAAATCAACATTTAGCACGAATAGTTTTCACATAAAATATATTGTTCTCCCACCTCATCAAATGATCTACGCCATTGCATAAATTGCACTGATTCCAGAAACTTCCTCACCACCTGCCGGAGTCTTGCCTTGTCAACTTGTGCAAATTGTTCAAACTCGACCACGTAACTGTGAGAGCGCATTTGTCTGTCAGGCTAAAATCGCCACTCTGCCCTTAACGGAACCGGCAAGAATTACCCGTAGTCTTTTGTAGGACTTAGACTAGTAGTAGTCGGCAATCTGAATCTCTGCAGCCGCGACCTCGGCAATACCCAGCAGGGCAGTTTCCATTCGCTTTTTCACCAACTCCCGCTGCCCCGACGGTACCTTGGCCTGAATCCTCACGTTCCCCCCATCGACAGACACCTGGGCTTGGGGGTAATCGAACAGGGCCGCCTTCACCTCCGACTTGAGTGCCATTTCACGGATATGGCGTGTCGATTCCTCGGTGGCCTGGTAACAATCGAATTGTGCAGTCCGTGCAACGAGCTCTGCCGCTTCATCGACCCCCATGGTGCTGATGTTGAGCACCATGTCGTATAACCCCGGTTCAGATATGTCGATGCCATACAACAACATGGCCCACTTTCTTCGCTCCTCATCATCTTGCATGAGCTGGGCACGGGCATCTTCGGCAGAAATGTCCTTGCGTTGAACTTCCGCGGAAACCCTGTCTTCGATATCTGCGGTTATTCGAACTTTTATGACATGGCTGATGCCTTGGACAAAGAACTGTCCGGCCAGACCATGATAGACGTGGTTGTCTTTTTTCAGGAAGCGCAGGATCGATGACGCCATATAGTTGGTGTACCGTTCCCGGCCAAATGAGAAACGCTCCAGGATATGCGCGGCGTGTTTGACATTGGGCATCAACTTGATCTCCGGGATATCAAACAGTTCGCTGTTCTCCAGCAGGGAGTCGCGGGAGACACTCTCATATCTGAGCATCTCAGCCACCTTGTGGGCCACTTCTCTGCCACGATGGTAACTCCCTCTTGAAATACTTATGATCGGCATACGCTGTCCCCTTATTGCAAGTCCTTCGTGTCCGTTTGAGTATTTCTCACCATCCATTCAAGGATGATGTACATGGGGCACCCTAACGCAATAGCACCGTATTTGCAATAGTTTTGTGGATTCCCGGCTTGTTGTAAATAGCTCCCATTTGCAACTACAGAAAGCGGTCACGGCACAACAGGCAGTGAGTGGTGACCATGAGGCGCCAGCGGCTGATCCTACAAAAGACATTTTCCAGCCTTCACCACTGTTGCCAAAAAGAGCAGCTGAAGAAAAAATACCTCATCACCCCATCAGTCAATTGCACCGAGCTATCGCTTAATGTATAATGATTCTCAATTTCAGATAGTTGCAGGAGCCTGCATTGGTACGGGGCTGTATCATCACAATTGCACATGAGTTATTCAAATTTGAGGAGATTATTATGGCATCCACCACTGACAATCTAAACGAAGCTTTTGCCGGAGAAAGCCAGGCGAACCAGAAATACAGAGCCTTTGCCAAAAAGGCCGACAAAGAGGGTTTTGCCAACATCGCCAAACTTTTCCGCACCACCGCCGAGGCGGAGCGAATCCACGCTGAGGGCCACCTGCGGGCGCTGGATAAGATCAAGTCAACCGCCGACAACCTCAAAGAGGCAATCGGGGGGGAAACCTACGAATTTGAAAAAATGTATCCTCCTATGCTTGAGCTGGCCGTCAAAGATGGTCACAAGGCAAAGACCATGTTCAAGTTCGCTGTAGATGCCGAAGAAGTTCATGCGGTTATTTACCAAAAAGCCCTCGAGGCAGTGGAAAAAGGTGAGGATCTCGATATAGGCGAAATTCAGCTTTGTCCGATCTGCGGCTACATAGAATTGGGAGAAGCACCCGAAAAATGTCCGGTTTGTGGCGCACTGAAAAAAGTATTCCATGAAGTAGACTAACTGCAGATAAACTCTGGATAAAAAAGTTCGACCAGAAAAAAATAAAGTGGCGTTCGTGCAAAGCACGGACGCCTTTTTTTTGCTGCCTGACCACGGTTGCCAGCTCTTAAAAAACACCCTATATCAAGCGGAAGATTCTTTTATAAACCCTAAGGTTGCAGAGTTTTCTCAAATAACCAGAACAGTTCTTGTTCTTTTACAGCCAATCGACTATGTATGCAGGAACGAGAGAGAAGCATGATGCCCAGCACTTGCTCAAGCGCCTAATATTCCTTAATTCATGATGTGTTTTGACCATGTATAGCCGTCGTTACCTAACTGTGTTGTCCCTGCTTGCAGCAATGCTGATTGCACCGCCTGAGATCCCCGCCTCTGAGTTCCCGAAAATTGCCAAACTTGAGGATAAGATCTACCGCGGCACCGAGACCGTATGGATCGGAGACAAAGAGTATGATGTCCCCTACCCCTGGCGGGGAAATATGATACCTGCCCCACCGATTGCCCCGGCAGAGTTCAAACAGATACCTGTCGAGCACACCAAAGACGGCAGCAGGCTCTATGTAACCCGGGAAGCCCATACCGCATTACTGAAGCTCTTTGCCAAAGCCAAGATCGACGGCATCCATCTCAGGGTTGAGTCCGGTTATCGCAGCCCCGACTACCAGAGAAGGATTTTCCTGAGAAAATTCAAGGAAGGCCGTACATTTGATGATGTCATTCGGTATGTGGCTCCACCAGGATATTCCCAGCATGCGCTGGGCACATGCGTTGATTTTGCGCCGGGTAACTGGAGATTCGCCAACAAGAAAGATTACACCTGGCTGAGAAGCAATGCCGCCCAGTTCGGGTTTACGGAAACCTATCCCCAAAAGAATAAATACAACTACCCCTGGGAGTCGTGGCACTGGAACTACTCCAGAAACGATGATCCACACATACAGGATGATATCGACTTAAAGCCTAAAAACAGCGAAGGGAGGGAAATCAAGGTAATCGCAGACAAGCATCTGGAGCCGGATGGTCAGCACCAGCCCCTTTCCGGGGATGTATAGAAAAAGCTGCAGCGCCCCTTCCAAACAGAAAAATCCCTGTTTCACCTCTGAACTCGTGAAACAGGGATTTTTTTTTGTTGCTCAATTTCAGAACGCGCTGCTACAAAAGTGAAGATTTCCGCCTTCTTGACGGCCCCGGAAGTTTACCGATAAGAATACCGACCAGAAACACCCCCGCCCCGGCCAGGAACCAGTTGATCGCGGACTCTTTCTTCAACTCTTTATTTTCCTCGCCCATGACACTCAGCTCATCCTGCAGCTGCACGTTTTCTGCAGTCACGCGCTCAAGATCATTTTTTATCTGCATGACATTGGCAGTATCTTCTTTCAGGGCCTGGAACTCCTGTACAAGCCGATCGCGCTCTTCGAGCACGACGTCCAGATCCGCTTGTATTCTGGACAACTCGGTTGAAGCCTGCTGGGCCTGTTCGGTGGCGAGCAGATTATCCTGTTGAAGCTGATCACGTTCTTGCTCTAACGAGGTGACGAGATCTTCCAGGGGCGGTTCCGCACTCAAGTATCTCTTGAGCATCCACCCTTCCTTATCACCAAAACGAATCCGGGCATAGCTCCCCGACTCTTCCAGGAAATCAACACTATCCCCATCTTTTACCATACCGATTATCTTGAATTCATTCCCCTGTCCCCGTCTGACGACCACCTCGGCGGTCGGTTTGACATAACGGGTTTCCACCGACGCCTCAGCAACAGCAGGCTCCGTAACGGAAGGCTCCGCGGCTTGCACCGGCAGGGAAAAGAGAAGAGCGGCCAGGGGTATGAGATGACGAGTTGCACATTTTGGCACACGACTGAAATTCATATACATTATCTCCAGAAACTGATACTGGGTACCAGAAAAGATGCGTATTATTGCGGTCAGCTATCTGCATCCGCAGCGGACATCGGCGCATTTTTACCGACCCCCTATTGAAAGTCAACCCGTCTTTTCTTCACAGCCATTCTCACCCCTGCTCCCCGACACAGCATCAAATTATCGGATAAAAACCACCGCTATTTTGCATCCAATACCAGCTTGACCATAAGCTGACAGGAAGCAGCTGCTCCGACAATTTCCCAGAACCAAGTATACCAAGGCTCCTTGGCCGATTTCCACCCGACCGGCCCTGCTCTCATCACCACATTGCCACGCTATACCTGGATTTCAGCTGTTTTTTTCGATCGGGAAATTTGACTGATAATGTCAGGAAAAGCTATTATTTATCTGTAACCATCTCAATCCTCAGCTGGGGCCGAACCATGGCAGAAAAGATGAACTCTATGCCTAACCAGAACGACACCGTCATTACTCCCGGTATGCAGGAGTATATCGATCAGAATACACGCGCCCAGGCTGAACGGGCAAATTATATCAATACCGAGGTCAGGAGGTGGCGGTTTGACACCTTGGCGGTACACGGGCTCTACTCTGTGCAGGACGCACTGGATTTTCACCAGGGTGCCATCATCGAACCAGCATTTCTCAGCACTTCCCAGGCCTATCGGGATTCTGACGAGATGGCGGCGGCATTGGCCTATAAAATCCCCACCTGGTGCTATTCGCGGATCGCCAACCCTTCCACCTATTACTACGAGTGGACTTTGGCCCTGCTTGAAGGATACGGCTCTGGCTATGAAACAAGCTGCTGCGCAACCTCCTCGGGTATGTCGGCGATATTCAGTGCAGTGACCCCCTTTCTCAGGGTCAAGAAGCGGGAAGAGCCGATCAACTTTGTCGCCACCGCCCAATGCTATGGCGGGACCTTTCAGCAATTTACCGTACGGCTCATGCAGGAGCGGCAGATTGAGTGCCGCTGGGTTGTCGACGCCACCGATATCAATGAATGGGCAGCAAAGATCGACGCCAACACCAGATTCCTCTATGGTGAGCTGCCCAGCAATCCGCAACTGGGCTTTTTTGATATCACCGAAGTTGCCGCTCTCGCCCACTCACACAATCTGCCACTGATTGTTGACTCGACTATCGCCACCCCAGCCCTGCTGCGTCCACTGTGCCATGGAGCCGACATCGTCGTGCAGTCTGCCACCAAAAGCCTGACAAGCAGTGGGTTCGGAATTTGCGGCGCGGTGATCTCGAAAAAACCGATTGTGACCGATATCGATGATGAACCCCTAAAAGATGACTTTGCCTTCAACATCAAATTACTCCAGAACAGGGATCTCGGTCCCAACCTCCACCCGATGCAGGCAGTCTTGACTCTCAACGATATCCGCACCCTGCGCTCGAAAATGGATCTGATGAGCCGCAATACCATGCAAGTTGCTGAGTTCCTGCAGGATCACCCCAAAGTTGAACGGGTCGCCTACCTCGGCTTGAAGAATCACCAACACCACGAACTGGCCAGCAAATATATGTGGCTGGTGGATGCTGAATATGATGAATTGTACCAGAAACCGGTCAACCGGTACGGTCACCTGATGTCGTTTTGTGTCTCAGGAGGGGCTGCTGCAGCACATAGCTTTTTCGATAACCTGCAGCGGATCTGGCGGGCAACGGATCTGGGCCGGATCAAATCTGTCGCCACAATTCCGGCCATCTCAACGCACCAGCAGCAGGGAGAAGAGGCGCGTGACATGGCTGCCATTCCAGGCAATATGGTACGGCTCTGTGTTGGCGCCGAGCACCCGGATGATATTATCGCCGATCTGGATCAGGCTCTACAAAAAGCATGATGGTCCTTCTCCCTGGTAGAATCACCCGACATACCATGCAAACGGCCCGAGGGTGAAAATAGGCCAGCAATGACATGGCTCTTTGCCCGACGCTTCTCTTTACACCGGCAGACCGAACAAGAAACGATAGCACAGTTCATTTCCATCATAGGAGAGGAGAACAAAATGGACTTGAAGGATAATCAATCAGCACTCATTCTCGATATTGACGAAGTTGGGGAAATCAGTGTCAATGTAGCCTCCATTGATCAGCAGGGTCTGACCGCACGCATCTGCCACGCTATCGCGATCAAGCTCACCTCAGATGTCTCGTTTCAGACTCATATCATGGACATGATCGACTCATAACAACACTGCACCCCAGGCTTCGGCTTCAAAAAAACAGCCCGTCCTTGGCAAACAGGGACAGACGCTTGCGTAATTCGGTCAGCTGAGCGAAAACCTTTTCGAGCATCTGTTTTTCGAGCTGCGTGAGTTCGGCAAGCTTTATGTGATTATCGGGCTTGATGCCATCTTCAACACAGCGCAGCTGATGCTTGAAGCGGAGTTGCATCAGGTAATCATACGCCTCCACCAGCTTTTCATGGGTTTCCCTGTCAATGACTTCGCCGTCGAGCATGGCTTCCAGTCGTTGCAAGGTATTCACTCCGGTAAGGCCCATGTTGATGGCATGAATCCTGCCGTAGCCAACAATTACCGCCAGCACATGCTTGATATTTAGGCTGTCGGGATGCTCTCCCCCGGATTCGGTGGTCAGCCTGCCGAAAAAATCGATGGGGATCGCGAAAGCCAGGCAGTTCTCGGCGAGATGCAGAAAAAACGGCCTCTGCTTGCTGGTCTTTGCCGTGACAAATTCATGCAGTTCCTCAGTCAGGTGGGCGTTGCCATAAATGGTGCGCATATCGAAAAAGATACTGACCTTCATCAGGTCATCCGAGTCCGCATCCTTGATCCACTGCCCAAAGTACCCCTTCCATTTGCGTAGGGGCTGGCACCAGTGGGGGTTCATGGCCATCACCTCTCCTTTGCAGAGGTCATAGCCGACCAGGTCGAGCCAGCGGCAGACCTGGCTGCCCAGCTCCTGAAAATAGGCATAGACGTGATCCTCCACACGATGATCCACATCATAGAAAATGATGCCGTTATCCTGGTCGGTGGCCAGGGTCTGCTCCCCCCGGCCTTCACTGCCAAGACTGATGAAGGCAAAGGGCGCGGGCGGTTTGCCCAGCTTCTCAATGGCCAACTCAATTAACCTTGTGGTTATCCTGTCGCTTACAGCGGTGATGTTTCTGGTGATATTTCTGGCATGGGCCCCGCTTTCGTGCAAGGCACGCACCATCTGCACCACCCGCTCATAGCAATCCTGCAACTCTTCCGGGCGCTGCGCTTTATCGATTTCACGGAGCAGCATGGATGATGAATATCGGTGGGCATCGAGCAGCTCTTCATTACTCACCACACTCACCACGCTGCCACGGCTGTCGCGAACCGCCAGCCGCCCTCCCGGGGCCTCCTGCAATTTCAAGAGCGCCTCGTAGATCAGGGCACTGTCGTCAATGTAGGTCACCGGAGCACTCATCACCTGGTACACCTTGGTGTCCGGGGCAAGGTTGCGGGCCAGCAACCTCTCCCGCAGTATGGCATCGGTAACAAGGCCCACGGCCTGGGCATTCCGGTCCTCTCCTGTCCCTGATTCATCCCCGGTAACCAGAGCGCAATCGCTATTGGCCCGGGACATCATGGCAGCAACGTCAGTGGCCGTATCGAAAAGATTGCAGCCAACGTACGGCCTGATAACCGCCGAAATAGGCTGGTCAAGATAGAGCAGTGAGGTCTGTAACTCGACAATCAGCTGCCGGCGCTTCTTTTCCAGTCTCTTTTGCTTGCTGATATCCACCATTACCCCATCGAGGAACTGCTCCCCATCCCGCATAACAGGGATCATGGACAGCGAAATCACCCGCTGACCTCGCGTTTCCTTCCCACTATGCGGCCTGCTCTTTAACTGTACCGATTTTCGCTGTACAGAGCCCTTGTCCTGCAAAACCATCTCCAGGCTCTGGCTGGAGGACGAGTCGTCGACAAGATCGAGCAGCCCCAGCGAAAACAGCTGCTTCTCCGTCACATCGACCAACCTGACAACCGGGTCGTTCGCCTCGACAAAGGCCATTTTCCCGGTTGCCCTCACCCGAAACACCCCGATATCCAGATCGGTTGCCAACTGCCGGAAGCGCTGTTTGCTTTCGCCAAGCCTGCGCTCCACAGAGCGGACCAGGGAAATATCATGAAAGGAGAGGATCACCACCTCCTGGCCGTGAACAGCGCCCCTGGCAAACATCTTCTTTCTGGAAATCGACAACCTGGTTGTCAGCCTGCTGCTGTCGGCATCGCGCAGGCAGAGCTCATAGACGCCGTCGGGCAGGGAGGCAGCCCCTGTACTGGTCAGAATTCGCTGCAATTCGCGGCCGCTTTCATCTTTTTGTTCCTTGTCCAGCAACCTGGCAAGTCCTTTTTGCTCAATCTGCGCTGCGGTATAGCCCAGCAGTTCCTCCAGGCTGAGGTTGACATACATCACTTCGCCATCACTCAACATCATGATCGGCTCAACCGCCGCTTCCACCAGTGCCCGGTACTTTTCCTCTGAATGCAGCACCTCCTCCTCGGCCTTTTGCCGTCGCCGCTCGATCTGCAGACTGCGGAAGGTAACCCAGGTTAAAATCAGGGCGATCAGTACAGTGGCCGCCAAAACCAAAAAGGTGAGCTGCCTCGATATTTCCCTGGTTTTCCGTTCCACGTCATCCAGAAATACACCCGTACCGACCACCCAGCCCCAGGGGCTGAACTTCTGCAGATAGGAAAGTTTCGGTACTTCCTGAGTCGCAGTATATTTTTTATTCCACACGTAATCGATAAAGGCGCTGTCTTCCTGTTCAACCGCAGCAAGAATCTCACGAAAAAGCAGCCCCCCTTCCGGCGAACGGAAATCCGCCAGATTTTTCCCCAGGAGCTCCTTGGAATACGGATGCATGACCAGCTGGGGCACCATATCGTTGACCCAGAAATAATCTTTTCCGCTGTCGCCATAACGCAGCTGCTCCAGTTCACACAGGGCCTGGCGCTGGGCGTCCTCACGGCTCATGTGGCCCGTTGTTTCCTCGGCCTGGTAGTATTCCAGAATACTGAAGGCAATGCTGGTTACCTCCTTGAGCATGGTGCGCTTGCCCGCCATAAAGCTGTCTTTAAAGGTTGGAACAATGACGAAGTACATGAAACCGATCGTAATAACCACAGCGAGCACAGCGGGCAAAATGATGGAGAGCACAAAGGTGATCCACCGACCTCTCACATTGGTTGTATGAACGTGCATATCTCCCCCGATGTTTCGGTTTCAGCAGAAAATGATGAACAGAACCTCCTTAAAAAAACACCTCGGGCCTTGCCCTGTATTGACCGGCCCTATGGCATGCTATCCGGGCAGAGAGCCGCCTGAGAAGAGTACCGAGATTTTCCGGAATCTGTCCCGTCTCGGTGAAGTACTCCGGAGCCCTGTCAAGGGCGGCAAAAAGTGCCAGCACCACATCCGGATCAAACTGTTTGCCGACCCCTCGTTCCAGATCGGCGACAGCATCGACAAGTGACATTCCGGCCAGATGCTTCCGGCCTGAAAGCATTGTTTCAAAGGCGTCGCAGACGGTAATGACCCTGGCCGCAAATGGGATCTGCGTCCCGGCCAGACCGTAGGGGAAGCCGGTACCGTCGAATCGTTCATGATGGTAGAGGACCATGGACTGCAGCTCCTGCAGGCCTTTGAGCGGGGCAAGGATTCTGGCCCCGATTTCAGGGTGCCGCCGGACACTGTCCTTCTCCCTTGCCGAAAGTGTTGGTATCCCCAGGCGGGCGAGAATGGTGTTAGCCACTCCGATCTTGCCGATGTCATGCAACAGGCCGCCATGATAAAGTTTTTGCTGATCTTCCTGTCGCAGGCCAAGCTCGAGCGCGACCCTCCTGGCATACATGCCGACCCGCAGAGAGTGACCGTGCGTCTGATCGTCCTTGGCCTCAAGCGCCAGTGCCAACCCTTCCACGATCTGCCTGAGGCTCTCCATATCCTGCGCATCGCATGTCAGGCTTCTATAGAGGGCCAACGCCCCCTGCTCCGCAAACGCCACCAGCAGATCCTGCTGATCCTCGTGCAGAGTTTTTTCCCCCAGGCTCCAGACAGCCAGCGCCACTCGATAGGGGCCGGCGCTGCTGGCCTGGGCAACTGTCAGCGAGCCGCCATCCACGCAGCAGGAAAAGGGGGTGCCGGCAAGTTGTTCATCCCAGCGGAGATTATCGACATGGACCAGATTGCCTTCGCTGGCGGCCAGCAGCCTTTCCAGTGCCTGGTAATCGCAATCGATTATGCTTGAAAACGGGTTACCATAGGCAGCAACGACCTCTTGCCGACGGCCACCATCATCCAGCTTCCAGAAGATGCTGCCGCTGGCTGCCAGTACTTCCGCGGCGTGGCGCACGATCCCTGCTGCAATATCCTCAAGCGGTTCACCCCTTTGAACAGCCCTGGTAATATTGGCGAATACATTGAAAAAGCGACGATAGTTTCTCTGCATGACCAGCTTCCCCCGCTGAAGAACACCCTCTTCTGTCGAACAGTTCCGCCGAATGCAGTCGCCAGGCAGGCCGTTCTCAATACTGCACGCACTGCCGGAAATTAGACCACCCCGGTCTCGCAGAACTCGTCGATCATCGTGTCGCTGTAACCAAGCTCCCGGAGAATTTTCTGGGTATGCTCGCCAAAAGACGCAGGGCTGCTGCGAATCTCCGCTGGTGTCTCAGACAATTTGACAGGGCTGGCAAATGTTTGGCAGAGCTTGCCGTTTTGTCCCGGATAGAGGTGAACCATCCGCCTCTCCCGAAAAAGGGGCGAGTCAAGCACCTCGTCAATGGTGGCCACCGCACTGAAGCAGACATCCAGATCGGAAAGCTCGGCATCCCATTGCACCAACGTTTTTTGGGCAAACGTTTCCCGCAACCAGTTGATAAGCTCAAGACGGTGTTCCTGTTCATACTGCAGGGGAGCATATTCCGGTCTGCCGAGATGGTCGCAAAGCCGCTGCCAGAAACGGTTTTCCACCGCGCCAATTGACACATACCGGTTATCAAGGGTCCTGTAGGTATTATAGCAGGCATACTTGTGCGACAGGGTTGTGGCCGAGCGCACCGGCTCCTCCCCCGCACTCTGTTGGAAAAACTGCGGCAAGGTCAGCAGCCCAAGCACCCCTTCCGTCATGGAGATATCGATATACTGCCCTCGCCCGCTTTGTTCGCGACTGTAAAGCGCCATCAGAATTCCCACCGCCGCCTGCATCGCCCCGCCGAGGATATCGGCAACCTGCACAGCCGGAATCGTCGGCGCCCCGAACTCCTCACCAATCAGGTTGAGTACCCCGGCCGTGCTGAGATAGTTGACATCGTGGCCCGCCTGGTACCTCTTGGGTCCGGTCTGGCCATAGCCAGAGATAGAGCAGTAAATCAAACCGGGATTGATTTGTTTCAGGGATTCGTAATCAACACCCAGCCGGTCCACCGCCCCAGGCCTGAACCCCTCCAGAACCACATCGGCCTTTTCAACCAGCCGCAGAAAGACTTCTTTTCCATTGGGATCCTTCAGGTTCAGCGACATATGCCGCTTGTTTCGGTACAGTTGCTGAAAAAACAAGCCATCATCCTGGAACTTTTTGTTTTCAATAGCAATAACCTCTGCACCATGGTCCGCCAGGATCATTGAACAATATGGTCCGGGAAGCAAACGGGAAAGATCCAGCACCCGAACTCCAGCCAGCGCGCCTGTATTCGACATACTCCCTCCCAACGTAACAGAATCAATATGAAGAGCGGATCAAACGACACCATCCGCAAAGGGGATTTCGGAAGAGTCGCTGACGGCTGCAACACAAGCCGCACCAGCCTCCACCGAAAAGCTCCAGAACAGCCTTAGAATTCCACCCCTTTCTGAGCGGTAATGCCTTTTTCAAAGGCGTGCTTCATGGGATCGATCACCGATACCGTGTCGGCGATTGCAATCAAATCATCGTGAGCACTGCGGCCGGTCATGATCACATTCAATCGCTCAGGTCTTTGCGCAATGAGTTCAACAATTTTTGTCACTTCAAGAAAACCAAAGAGCGGCAGATAGGTGATTTCATCCAGAATTACCAGTTCATACTCATCGCCCATGATTTTTTCCTTGGCAAGGGCGAAACCTTCCTCGGCGACCCGCTTGTCCTCGTCGATCTTTTCCTTGTTGAACACGAAGCCCTTGCCACAGATAAACCAGTCCAGATTCTCAAATTTCTCTGCCATGAGCCGCTCACCGTAGGCGCCCTGTCCTTTCAGAAACTGTATCACGCACACCTTGTGTCCATGCCCCAGGGCACGGAAAGCGGTCCCCAGCGCTGCGGTTGTCTTTCCCTTGCCGTCACCGGTATTGACAATTACCCGGCCTGGTACGACCCTTTTGCCCCCTGTGCCGTCACTGCCCTGCTGGCCCATAAATTACCCCTCCTGTGGTAGCTCCAATTACAGTTACCCCACCAACCTCCACCTGACATCTTACATTTTTGCAACATGCTACATAAATGAAGTTGACATAAAATATAAAAATATCTTACAATAACAGCAATGAACGAGCGCTCGCTCACATTATTTTGTTGTACCGTGTCTGACAACAAAACGCACTTTTTTTTTAAACGCTCACTTGAGGGATCGGCAATACCCTGCACGCCGACTTCTTTTTTAGAAACCTGGTTTCTACCTAGAACTTCCCTCAGCGGGCATAACTATTTCAAGCTCAGCAAAAGGAGGAGCAGCCCCACAGCGACCAACAACGAAAAGTTCACCACATGTCAACAGCAGCACAGCAATAAAAGTACATCATATTTGTCAATTAACCCCAAAGGATATCCAGCAATCCTCAAGGAGGCGAAGATGAACAAGGCGTACAAGAAAGAAATCTGGTACACGCTTGGTTTTACTGTTCTACTGCTCATGTCCGGCCATCTGGGCCTGCTTTTTGTCGCGTTTCCCGCCCTGCAGGGGCACATGATATTTGGTTTTCCCTCACAATACATCATCCCGGTCATCATGGGCTGGCTTGGTCTGATGGTGATCGTCACAATACAGACGGTGCTGACCAACAGGCTGGATGATGAAATTGAAAAAATGGACGGTGTCGTCGACGAAATATAATCCATTGTAAGGGGAATAGACCATGGAACAAAAATGGGCACTTGCCGACCCCACCATGGGGATCATCTTTGTAGCTGCATCCTTTGCCTTCTTCTACTTCGTCGGCTGGTATTCCCAGCGCGCGGCGAAATCCTCCACCGATTACTGGACAGCAGGCCGCTCCATCGGTTCGCTGGCCAACGGCCTTGGCATGGCCTCGAGTTACATGAGCCTTGCCACCTTTCTTGGCGTCACCGCACTCATCCTGAAATTAAAGGTGCCGTTTGTCTATATGTGGATTCAGTTCTCGCTCTCCATTCCGCTTATTACTCTCTGGTACGGCACGCCGCTCAGACGGATGGGCGCCTTTACTCCCGCCCACTTCGTGCGTGAGCGCTACGGCCTGAGAACATCATATATTGTCGCCTCCTTCATGATCCTGATCATGCTGATGTACGCCCTGGGGCAAATGATCGGCGTGGCCAAAGTCTTTGAGATGCTGTTCGGCATCAACTACAACGTCGCCCTCATCTGTGGCGGCGCACTCATCGTCGGCTACGTTACCATCGGCGGTATGTACGGTACCTCCTATAACGCCGCCTTCCAGATGGTACTGATGGGGGTCGCCTTTATCATCCCGCTGGGCGCCATCATGAAGGCCATGGGCGGCTCCGGCTGGTATTTCCCGCCGCTGCTTTACGCCGACATGGTGCCAGCCATGCTCGAGCGGGTGCCGGATTTCTTTGACATGAAGTACGGCTTCAAGTGGTACTTCGCGCTTATCCCCTGTTTTACCATCGGCGCCATGGGGTTGCCCCATCTCGGCATGAGGATCTACACCGCCAAGAACCTGAAGAGCGCCAGGGTGGCCATGATCTGGTTCACCTTCTTCTGTGGCATCACCTTCAGCGCCACCTACACCATGGGCTTTTCCGGGGTGTTCTTCCAGGCCACCTCCGGCACCCCCATTGCCCCGACTGATCTCGATAAGATCACCCTGATCCTGAACAGCGTCTACAATCCACCCTGGGTACTTGCCCTGGTTATCGCCGGTGCCATCGCCGCCGGTCTTTCCACCATCAGCGCCAACCTGATGGCCATCGGCGCCCTCATCGCCCAGGATATCATCAGCACCTTCAAGCCTGATCTTGAAGAGAATAAAACCAAAATCGTCAACTACAGCGCCATGGCAGGTGCCGGTCTGATCAGTATCCTGGTCGCGCTCAACCCGCCCACCTTCCTGGTTGTCTCCATTCTCTGGGCCTTCGGGCTGGCTGGTGTCACCGTTGCCCCACTGGTTATTCTCGGCGTCTGGTGGAAACAGGCCAACAGGTATGGCGCAATGGCTGCAGCTCTCATCGCAGGCGGCACCTATATCCTGGTATCGCCATATGTGGCACCGAACCTGACCATCGCCGGTGGGCTGCCGGCCAAGCTCGGCATGTCGGGCGCCCTGCTCTGCGTACCTTTGAGCTTTCTGCTTATGACTGTGGTTTCGATGGTGACCAACCGCATCCCGGCCCTGGTTGATAAGCTGCCTCACGAGGCCGACAAGAAACTGGTCGACGGCATCCACGGCTGGACTGTGTATAACGAGCAGCGTTATAATTCCACCGCTGCCGGTGTAATCGTCTCAGCAGTCAGCCTGTTTTTCGTCATCTGGGCGCTTATGCCTGGCGGCTGGTAAAGATTCGACAAATACTGAGGAGAGAGAGACCTCAGCGCCTCCAGTTCTGCCCCGAGCGATCGCGGACAGGGCTGGAGGCGCACCTTTTTCATCTGCGATCAACCATATTTCACTTCAATAACACCCCGCACCTCTATGAACTACAGCGATTTTTTCAGATCTACCATAACCGGCGAAGACACACTGTTCGGCTTGGCGCGTGAAGGCAGGGCGCAGAGATTCACTATAATCAACATCCTGCTGCTAGGCATTCTGTTCGGGCTTTCAGACCTGGTTGGCGCCTTGAGCCAGGGCCAGGAGGTGCCATTGGATGGCAAGTTCGCCCTCATCACGCCGCTGATCTTCACGGTCTCGGGTCTGGTGAATATAGCAATTGCCGTTCTCGGCCTGACCCTGGTCTATTGGTCTGCGGCCAAGGCCTTTGGCGGCGACGCTGGACTGACCGTTTCCTTTCACCTTATCTGCCTGTCCCTGGCGCCGTTCTGGGTACTGGCCCCCCTTGTGAACTTTACCGTTCGTTTTAACCCCGACAGTATAGTCCTTCTGCCAATGCTGATCCCGATTCTGCTTAGTGCAATCTGGGCCTATCGTATGTTGTGTAAGAGCCTGATCGTAGGCCAGGGGATACCGCCGCTCAAAGCCAACCTGGCGGTCATGGGAATAGTGATCTTCAGTATCAGCGCCATCTATGTACTCATCCCATGAACAAATGTAACAGCCCTGAAACAGGCCAAATGTTTCAGGGCTGTTGAGTTCAGAGAACAGATCTAAAAACTATGCTATTTGTCGCCGTGGTAGTTCGTCGCATTCTCTGCGGCCCAGGCCTTATCCCTGCTGCCATGGCAGCTCAAGCAGGTATACTCCACCGTCACAAAGCCTTTGGCAAAGGTCGACTTTTTGCCGTCTTCTTCAACCTCTTTAAACATATTCGCGTCCGCACCGGTATTGATCTTGAACAGGTGTGTCCGCACATCGCCGGTATAACTGGCCACACTGATGGCCGACTTAGTGGCCTTCGGCATATGGCACTCAACGCAACGGGTACCCTGCTTGCCATGAATTGTCTCCGCATATGACGCTGCGATCTCTTCATGGCACTCCGAACAATTGTCTTTCACCAATATCGCCCGTTGGTGGGGATTATGGCAATCAATACAGCCAAGGTCCTTGTGCACGCCGGCTTTCAATTCGTTTATCTGCTCATGATGGCGAATAAATCCGCCCTTCGCTGGAGGTTCCGGTCCAAGCCCTCCCCTCTGGTGGCATTTGCCGCAGGCGTCCGCTGAGGTGTCGATCTTGATTGTCTCCTTGCTCGGGTTGCGAATATGATTCATGCCTGGGCCATGACACTCTTCACAGCCAATGCCGTCCTCGGACCAGGTGCCGATCATTCCCTCCAAATTGTCCTGATGTCCCTCTTTAGAGTAATTGGTCATGTGGCAGGGGCCGCAAGAGTAAGGCTTCTTTTCACCTTTATGATAGAATGACCAGCTGCCATCCTCCAGGTTGTACTGGGTCTTGGCCTCTGATCCATCCTTGGCTGCGGTAATGATATACCCGTCTTTATCGATGAAGCGAGCCTTTTTGATCGCTCCGCCGATCACATAGGTAATATCATCCCAACTGTAGCCTGGCGGCAAAGGTAATTTTGCATAACGTGCCTTTTCAACTTTGCGTAACTTCCATGGGTGACCAGTTGCCTGCCATTGATTGTAGATCTCCTCATGACAGCCGAAACACTGATCCGAACCGACATAGTCGTTTTCCGCCGAGGCCGCTGAAACCCCCAAGGCCAGCATCAAAAATGCAAGTACCAAAAATTTCATCTTCATGGCAACCCTCCCTTGAAAACGTGAAATGTGTCTGGAACGTGCTAGATTGTGAGCAAAGGAAAAGCGAGTGGAAAGAAACCCTCAAGAGATTGTAGCACAGATCAGACAGCCAACAACAGTGTTGCAAAAACTGAACGCCTTGGATTGCATAGGCTTCAAGAGCTGTTCGATGGGCTAGCCTGGGTGAGTTTCTTCAGCAGGGTTGAGAAGCAAATTGTGAATTTAACAACAAAGATCGCACAATGCGTGTCCCGTTGATCGAATCAGTGCCAGATATTGTTTTGTAAAGTGAAATAGTCATTTAATCCTGGAACTATCTGTATTACTTCTTGTGGATGCTGAACGCAGTCTTCAGCCCCTTGGCTCTTCCAGGTCGATAATCATTTCTAGTTTGTAAGGTATGTAATGAAATCTATTTGTGTTTTTCTGGGCTCGAGTGTTGGAAACGACCCCGCATATTTGAAGATCGCAGCAGTAATGGGTGCGACCATCGCCAAAAAAGGTCTGACTCTTGTGTATGGCGGCTCTTCAACCGGCTGCATGAAAGCACTTGCTGACGCAGCTCTTCAAGCGAATGGCACGGTGATCGGAGTTACAGTGCAGAGTCTCAAGGACAAAGAGGAATTCCACAAGGGACTGACAGAACTTCACGTTGTCCCTACAATGCACGAAAGAAAAGATCTCATGGTCCAACTCTCTGATGCATTTATCGCCCTACCTGGAGGAATCGGTACCTTTGAGGAATTTTTCGAAGTCTATACCCTCCGCCAGTTGGATTACCATAACAAGCCGTGCGCCATACTGGATGTAAACGGCTTTTACTCCCCTCTCAAGGAGCTGATGGCCGTCACAGAGCGAGAAGGCTTTCTCAAACATTCGTTCAGCGAGTGGGTGCTCTGGTCAGAATCACCTGAGGAGCTCATCGAGAGTGTTGTTAAGAAGATTTAAAAGTGTACAGGATGATGTTGTGCTGGGGCCTCCCAGCAAGCTAACTTGGAGGTAGCTGGATGCTGGCTTCTGCAGCAGTCCAGGATCAATGGGATTTGAACTGCTAAGAAGATATTGCGAACTATTCAGGTACCTGACGCCAAACCGGTTAAACTCTCTTTGATGCGTACTTTACTTGCAGAACATCTTCTATTTCTGCTTGCATCGTGTATTCCAATCCATCCAATTCATCAATACGCTCTCCAATTTTTTTAAATTTCAAAGCATTGGCCAATTGGATAGAGGGATAGTTTGAGGGGCTGATGTTGAGTATAAATGTTCGTACATTGGATACACGGTTGGCCCACTCCATCATGGCGATGGCGCTTTCCTTGGCATAGCCTCGTCTTCTGCAATCTGGATGTATTGTATAGCCCAACTCGACCGCTAATCGGGAAAAATCAAGCAGATCAGGATCAGGTGGTTTATGATGGAAGTTTATGTACCCTACCATTCGGTTTTCATCTTTACGGATAATTGCTCGGTACATCCACCTGTGTTGCTCAGTATCCAGTTCAATTAACTTAATTCTTCTTTTTAGCCACAACCCATCGGGCAGTGGCGTACCAGGGGGTATGATAAATCCGCATGCCCCCTTGGCCATTTCACATTTCCCTTCAACAATCAAACGGAGAAAAGGAAGGCTCATAGTTTGGAGCATAAGCCGATCTGTCTCAATGTGTTGTATTATATGATTGTCATGCATGTCGGGAAATTCACCGGCGAACTAGAGGAAATGAACAATTTTTTATAATATCTTAATCCCTATCTACTCATTGAGTTTTTTTCTTATCCGCTCAATTCTCTTTCGGTTCACACCAAAATCAAAGACTCCGGATCTCGCAGCTGATCGAACATGAATAACAGTTTCTGTTGTATTCATGTCTTGGAAATAAAACTCTACGTCATCGACAAAACGAAAGATATTTGACGAAATTTCAACTCTTATGTAAGCGTCTTTTATTTCATTAATTTCGCAATCCATCAATTCATTGAGAATTTTCAATATATCGTTTTTCGCCTCATCTATGGTGCTGGAAACAATAATTGGATCAATAGAGTGTCGTTTATCTGTCGACTGGCTGTTTACACAATTGAGTGTTGCTGGACATTTTTTCAACTGACCATTTTCAACTCCCAGATCTGGAACCACTCCTGTGCAACCAGTTACCAATATAAAAATCAGTAAAATAATTTGAATTTGCTTAATCACTGTTTTCGTCTAGTATTGATTACAACTTCCAGTGTCACCGGACGCAAAATGGAAGTCGAGGAACTGGAGCCGATATCCTTGCTCATATACAAGCGGTTGTTATATACCAGAGTTATTCAATAAAGTGAAATACTCTTTTAGCGTGTGTTTTCCATACTCAGGAGCAAGCATATCCATCGCCATAACTGTCATGAAAAACTCAACTGGTCCATAAAACTTGCTTCCGGTAAGCAATCTTACCAGTTTGAGTATTGTCACCCTTACCCATTCTGGTATATGCGATATTTTTGGTTCATTACCAACCACATCAAAGGCTATCGATGCAATTTCATTATGTGTGAGTGTTTCGGGCCCTCCAATTTCAATTTCTTTGTCAGAACTTTCGATAGCATCAAGGCAAACCCATGCCAAGTCTTCACCATGGATTGGATTCACTCGCAACTCTCCTTTTCCAAAAAGATATATTCTCCCTCTTTTTGCCATGGTTAAAAACTCAGACATGTCTGAGAAAAATCCATTTGGACGAACAATGCAGTACTCTATCCCCGAGTTTTGCAATTTTTCAACAAACATCTCTTTTGCGTCGCATATTTTTAAATCCCTAAGTTTGTCAGCATTAAGGGCAGAAACGTATATAAATTTCTTAACACCACTTTTAATTGCTTCTTTCAGTAAATTCATATTGGCTTGATAATCTACCTCTATATAGGTGAGACCATCCTTTTGTCTTGTGATGCCAACAGTTGAAATGACCACATCGATACCTTTGCAGCACTCTCTTAGAGAATCTCGATCAGTGAGTTCCGCCTGTAGTACCTCATTGGCTTTGATACCATTTTGTTGTAGCCTTTCAGGGCTTCGACCAATAGACCTGAAAAACCATGATCTTTGCTGAAGCGCCTTTGCAATATGGTTCCCCAAGTAACCAGTTGATCCAGCGAGTAATATTTTTTTCATATTGTTCTCAATACATCATGCAACGAATCAGTTCACCCGCTCCCGCTTGGTTGAAGCCTCTGAGAAGACATTTCTGCCCTGCCGCTCCCCCTTTGGTGCAACGTTTAGCTAACCTGCAGCGGGGATGTTCCCGCTGTCAGAGTTTAGCGTCTGGTTGGATATTTGTATTTTCATTTTTAGGTTTGTTCAAGTTAACTACAACACTATAAACTACAAGAAACAGAATTATAACAAAGGGCCATGAGATGAAGAGTAATCCCCAGAATGTGTCAGGCCTGTCTATATAGTAGTAAATAGCACTAATAAGAATAATAAATGGCGTGATAGTCAGTGCGAACGAATTATTAAAGCGAGTGACTTCTGATTGGTGATGTTTTAATTTGTTTGGGAACCACCATTTACGTTCAAAATCTTCTATTGATTTTTCTCTGAACTCAGTCAGTGAATCATTGAGTTCATTAACGAAAAAGTAGCCAATTTTTTTCTTGTCGTTAACATAATTTCCTTCGTATAGTCTAGAACATTCTAATTCATAGAACTCTGCATCCCAATAATACTTTGATAAATTAGAGAATGTTGAACCAAAGTATTTGAAAATGCGAAATAGGTTTTCCTTAGACACTACATAACTTGAACATTGGTCACATTTCTGGAAAAATATCTTTCCTAGCTTGTATGATTGCTTTTTATTTTTGCTGCTGCAATTAAGGCATTCAATGCCGTTTTCTAAGGACGTTTCGCTATAAGATTCAACAAACTCTAGCAAACTCTTCCTAAAAGGTGAAATCGAAGAAGTATAAGTCAGCAATGATTCAATTTTTGACCTCGCCAACCACATGAAAAGTCCTAAAAGGGCCAAGACCCATCCGTGGAAGCCAATAGAATTATAGAGACCATGCATGAAACATGCGTAAAGATAGGATATTAATAGCATGAAAACCCCTGTCTTTTTACGGATAAGAGCGTAAACAGAAATCCCCATAAAAACACTAAAATAGATGTGAGCTGGTGTTGCAATTAATGTTCGAATGAACAGTAGATGGCCTGGATTTTTATCGTGTATAGCATAAAAATAATTTTCTATAAGGGAAAAACCTAGTGCTACACAAGCCATATAAATTAAACCATCAGTAGGTTCATTTAGATCTTTTCTGATGATCACATATGATGACAAGAGGGCAAGTAGTTTTGCTGCTTCCTCAACTGGACCAATTATAAGAAAAGCACTAATTAAGTTGTGTTCAATTACAACACCGAAATAACGAATAAATTCGTAGAGTATTGTTGATACACCGATGGACCAGATTCCACCCCAAACTATTACTAAAAATAGTTTAGAGAGGGGTTCTTTTTCATATATATCATATGATCTAATATGAAAAGTAACACAAATGCCAATAGCAAAAGATAGCAGTATTAACATCAAGTTTATTGGCATTTTTATTCTATATACCTCAAACTAAAAAATTAATTATATTTATAGATTTTGAACTACATGTACTTCGAAACCCAACCGTGAAGTTCAGGGTCGCGCGCCTTTTGAGCGTCCCTTGTAACGGCTGGTTACATTAATCTTATTGATTATACAAATTATTTTCAGACAGGAATTTCACTAATTTTTTCTTTTTAAACCTATATGTTTTTACCGTTAATTTGGCTTTTGGTGTTGAAATAAACATTTCTGTATACGATTTTGGAAATTTACAAAACGAATCTTCGGTTAGCTCAACTTTTGCTTCCAAATCAACCAGTTGCAGGTGAATTATATTGTTCTTTATTAATATTTTCTCATGCTGACGAAGTATTATTGCTAGAACAAACATTATTACAAGCATAATTGCAGTTAAATAAATTCCATACCTGGTGCTTGTGCCATTAAGGTCTGAGGTTGCAATTACAAATATAAAACCAAACCAGAAAAGAGGATTAATTCTAGAATTTGATATTTCGGTAGCCATACTTTTTCAAAATGCAATGTGAAGTTGAATGGCGCGCAGCTTTCTGCGCGTTCACTCAAACGAATTATTATCGATTATATTCTTGCAACCTGCTTGCGAATAGCTTTCAAGCACGAGCTTATATTGATCGATTCCTATTTGTTTTACTTTTTTCTTTTTATACTTATATATTTCGTAAAATAGTAATACTGCACCAAATACAATAAATACCATTCCAACTTCTTTTCCAATTGGAGAGCCTAAATAATTAGGATTGTCGGAAATTAATATTGATATCCCACTAACAATTATTATCAATTGAAATACGATATCAATCTTACTCATGCTGTCTTTTTTTCTATTTCGATAACGTTGAGTTGAGGGGATCGCGATTATTCCCGTGCCTCTCTAATGATTTGTTATCGCTTTTCCTGATCTTTTAAATTGCATATTATTATTCCAAGACCAAAGCTTGAAATATTAATATCAATATTAACTAATCATTTATAAATGTTGTACTTAATTTTAAAGTAAACAACTAGTACAACAAAAATTAAAACCCCAACAAATTCCCACCAGTCATTAAATCCTAACACTTTGATTAGATCGTACTCTACGACACCTGAAGAGATGGAATGTTTATTTACTCTAAGCAAATATAAACTACCAATGGCACATCCAGTAAAAACAATCCATGCTAATGGCTTTATAATAGTTTTCAAGTTACTCATTATTTAATGTCTCAAGATTGATTCAATGTTCAATGCACTTCATCGTTTACACATAGTTGCGCTTGAGACGGCCCAGTTCATCCTGGATTCTCAGCTCCTCTTCATGGAAGTATCCAAGCATCTTATGCCTGAAGTATACCCTCCAGATTCCATCGCCAATCTCCTCTAACCCCACGTTTTTCTCAGCAAGGCTCGTTGAGATCATCACCCACTTGGTGGAACGCCACCTGAGTGCTCCATTTTTGCATACTCTACGCACTTGACACCAGGAAGGGTAATACCACTCATCTATCTTCTCTGGATACATGCGCCGTGAACTCACATGTACCGATTCAGGTGTTTCTAATTCCAGAGCGGCATGTGGTCGTTCATAATTATACTCATAGACAAAGGCGTTCAGTTTCCTCTGCTGGGCACACAAATTATAGCCTGGCGGCCTGGTCGCCTCGCCCTTCAGATCTCGGTGCATCCGTTCATGTCTGCCGTTTTGCTCTGGATGCGCTGGATCTGAGTAGACCATATCTACCCCTAGCTCAAGAAACCATACAGCAAGTCTCGTGAGGCGCTTGATTGCCTGAACCGCAGCGAATGGCGTGCCATTGTCAATGTGAATCTGCTGTGGCATACCATATTCTCGAAAGACGCGTTATACTCTTGCTGCGTCGGCTCAAAACGTTCGCCATAGAGACCTTTTGCCGTGAAGACGAACCGGCTATAGGAATCTGCTATGCTCAGAGGATAGCAGTACTCACCGTTACCCATTTTGAATTTCCCCTTAAAGTCTGCACTCCATACTTCATTACAGCTTTTGGGGTTAAAAATCGGGTAAACCGGCTTGACACGAGGTCGTCTTTTTCTGCTTATTATCAGGCCGTTACGTTTAATTATCCGGTTAACGGTGGATATGCACGGAATTTCTCGTTCATGGAAATCTTTGTGTAGTAATTTCCATTTCTTCTCACCTCCCCAACGGGGATGTTTCTTGCGAAGATCGACAATTCTATCCTCTATTTGGGGAGGAGTTTGTCTTGGGTGGCCGCGCGGCCTTCGGGATTGCTCAAACAGACCATCAAACCCATGCTCCTGAAAGCGCTTGATATACTTGTAGCCTGTTGGTGTGGAGATATCGAACTCTCGACAGAGTTCGGAAAAACTGAAGTTGCCGAAATTCCACTCGTTGATAAATTCTAGCTTCTCATCCATCATCGTCGTTTCCTTCCAGGGCATGTTTTCCTCCTTTTGTGATGGAGAAAAACCTATCAGAAAGTGTAAACGATGTACTGACATAGTACCTTTTGTCACATAACGTTAAATTCAGGGGCGCGCGGCTTTTACGCATCCCTTGAAATGGTTTGTTATGTCTAGTTTTTTTCTTTGATTTTTTTCAAAATTAAAATTACCTACATCTCTTCTTTTTCGTTTTTTGTTCGATATACAACGAACATGACTGCAAAACATAGAACAGATACTGATTCGTAAATATTATTCATTTCAAGATAATACTTAAAATGATTAAACTTCCACTCACCACTAATGCTGTATATCCTTAAAGTATGTACTGAATGATAGACTAGAAAACAAACTGCAATTATTATAATATTTATGAGAGTTTTCATGCTTACCAGCACCTATAGGTGAAGAAAAAAAGGGAGCTTATAGTAAGACTCTATATAAATTATTCATTTTTAAATTAAACACTTGAAAAATTTCTGATTTTGAATTTATTGTGACATAACGTGGAATTGAGGGGCGCGTACCTTTTACGCGTCCCATCAAATGCATTGCAATGTTATACTTTATTCATTTCATATATTGCAACTGGGAGCACGCATAATATAATATTACACATGACAAACAGTACTTTATATCTCAACTTTAGTTTTGTGTATAATGCCCAAGATAACAAATAAAAGACCAAGCCAGCTATCATGGAAATTATTCTATTATCAAAAAAACTAAAACCTAGACATTCTCGACATACATGTAATAGTATTTGAGGTATAATAATAACAGTAATGAAAAATACGATGGTAATGACTTTCCTGTAAATTGTTAGCAGGAAATGATTATAAAATATAGAGAAATATACCATTATGGATAACTTATAGTTGCCGTATCTAAGTATACATTTTTATTTAAAGAAACCATTTAAAATGTATATTGAACATAACGCGAAGTTCAGGGGCGCGCGCCTTTTGCGCGTCCCTTGCAACGCCTGGTTATGTTAATTATTATTACAACCTTGACTATAATAACTAGAACTATCAGCAATGTAACTTGTAACAATGGGACGAAGAAATATATAATGCCATCGTATTTATCTGGGATCTTGAAGTAAGCAAAGTAATAATACATTGGCAAAGTAATAAACGCCACGACTACCCCTACTTGTGCAATAAGATCACTTTCTAGACCTCCGTATAATTTTAAAAGACTGCATACTGCTGGGATTAATAACGGAGCAACCACAATAGCAATAAAGAAAGGATTTACTCCGACATTTTCTATTACAACCCCAACGCTTAAAGCTATTACTATGGTAAGCAGTATAATGGTTGTATATTTCATTTTTCAGTACATAACGTGGAGTTGAGAGGCGCGCGAATTTTGCGCGTCCCTCTCTAATGATTTGTTATGTGCTATTTATTTTTATTTTATATAATATTTGCTTTAGCCAATAGAAGACATGAAATAAAGCTAACTATACCAATGATCATTATTGTTATTGGAATTTTTATTGTACCTTTATCTTTTTTCGGAAAGCATAATACTGAGATTGGTCCGAAAGCTAGGCACATGAAGCCAACCCCAAGACTCACCTTGAAGCCAGCAATTACAATCCACAAATAACCACCAAATATCATAAACATATTTAGACAAAAGATAATTGATGACATTTTTTACTTAACCTATTTGGTGATTTATTATAGTTATTTTGCACTTGTGATGATTATCTATCACATAACGTGGAGTTGAAGGGTGCGCAGCTTTTGCGCGTCCTTCTCAAACGCCTGGTTATATTTCTATTTTACCCCAATAATCGAAATATTCGTTTTGCAAAACTATATCTAATAATTTCAAATTGCCATTGATTTGATCCTCAGTGACAATAGCTTCAATCATAGATCTTTTATCGTTGTCAAAATAGGCATATACAGAACTGATATTTTTTACTGAGTCTCTTTTAATGGATTCGATCCTTATAGTATCTTGATTTATTTTTTTAAAACATGTTGCTAGAAAGGTCTGTATTCCATAATTATTTAAATCGGAATCTGCGACTATGTTGTGTTTAAACTTCTCTTTCTCATTTTCTACTAAGAGATAAATCGAATGTTTAACTAAAGCTACTTTTGGGTCATCGATTCCAGATAAATAGTTGACATCTAGTGTTTCAGGTTGGTTTTGAGCACAACTACTCAGAAATAAAGATATTAAAACTAAATAGAGATAATGGTTAACGATGTTTTTTGCTTTCATATTCTAGATTAATAGTACTTTTTAAGATGACAATATAATGTGGAGTTGTGGGGCGCGCAGATACTGAGCGCCCCTACAAACGTCTGGTTATTCATTTATATATTATTACAATAGTTGTGAAACAATAATCAGCACTGCAACGCAACAGCAAACAATTCCGATAAACACAACATTTACAGGCTTGACTGTTAAACCAAAATAGCTCTTCTCATATACTGGAAATTTTTTAAATATTCTCTCAATGGTTTTTGCTACTCTCTCTCGAAATACAATTAGCAACACACCTATTATAAAACCTATAATCGGTCCTTGAAACTCCATTTTTACAGTTTTCCTTATTGAGACTTAGCTATACGAAAAACGATTCTTTTTAAAAAGACCAGGTTATGTTATTTTTTCAAGCATAACGTGAAGTTGTGGGGCGCGCGCCTTTTGGGCGTCCCTACGAACGTTTTGTTAAAATATTATTTTTCTAATTCTTGCAATAGACTTTTAATCTTAACTCCATTCATCATGGATAAACCAGCTATTAAAGCACTGGTTTGCCCTCTTGTTTCGATATTTATTGAATCCCATATTAAACCTGAATGATGTGAGAAACCAGCTACTTTCTCCCATGGGATTTCTTCTTGACTGCATATTAATCCAAAGAACCTGTAACTAGTAATTACAATTTTCTCTTTTGAAAAAGATGCTTGCTGTGGCGTAAAAGATAGGTTTAGTAGTGTAGGGAATAATTGTGCTTTCACTTCCATGCCCTCACCAATGATTTTTTCGATAGATTTAATATTCAAATTCTTCCCACAATATTTACACTTTATAGCCAACTCAGGACTATAGCTGTAGCAATCAGTACAAAGAATTCCTTTTAATCTTATTCCGCAAAACTTACAAACATTAGCTTCTTGCGGTATCTCACTTAGACATTCTTGGCAATTAATTGTTTTCATATTTTAACGTGAAGATAACCGGCCCGCGCGCTGTTTGCGGGTCCGGTTGATTGACTGGTTATATTTTGGTTAATATCGTCACATTAATAATAAATTAGGGATTTTATTCATTTCAGAAAAATTAAATGTCTCTTTTATTAATTCTCTATTCATTTCTGGAGTTGTTGAAAACTGAATAGGTGTTTGCCCTGTTACTTTCTTTAATTGTTCATCATTCGAGATAATTTCATTAGCGTCTTTTGATAAATATACATCTTCTGACAGACTAAATATTAGATAGTTTATGACAGCAAGTTTTTGATCTTCTTCGAGTGAAAGAAACTGTTTGAAAAAGGGCCTGTATCTCTTGTCTTTTGAGTCTGCAAAGAGCATTACGACACTCCCTACCTTTAACGGGAAAGCAGCAATATGAATTGTTTTTATTTTATACTTAGGGTCTTTGACTGCTACATTGTTTATAATATGACCCTTGAAGTCGTAATGTAATGCCACTTCACTTTGAAAGGCAATTGGAACAGAATAATTCAGTCTCTTGCAATAAACTAAAGTGTATTCATGCTCCCACTTTTTTTCGATAACCTTTTTCGCCCGGCGAAAACCTCTGATGTACTCATTAAGATCTAGCTTACTTACTTGAATTGATTGATCAAAATAGTCATCGACTGAAAACATTTCACCATGTCGTTCCTTCAACTCAGCAACACCATTTTCGTATAAAGCTATTTCATATCTACGTTTGCTAATGTTTTTCAGATGGTTTTTCATAGCAATCTGAGCAACCATCTTGCTTGTGATATCTGCTCTATAGTCAGACATATTTTCATAGTCACTGAATATTTTACTGTCACAGTCGCTGCAGATAATATGAAAAGTTCCTGAATTGTTGACGCCCTTCTCTTGATCAAATAGCGGTAGATCTATAATCTGATTGGTTGTATAAACCTTACCATCAACTGCAATATTTCTAAGAAAGGATGCAGGAACACTGTGGGAATTACAAAATTTAGTGCATTTTTGATTGCAATATAAACACCTTTCACTTTTTGCGTCTTTTCTGCTTTTGGTAGCTAATTTGCTAAGAAGTTTTTTAGCATCAATTTTCTGCTCTTCCATTTTCTTCCTAACTTCTTCATCTACCTCTGCTAAGTTCATTAATTGTTGCATTTTATACTTCTCATATTGTCATTGGATGAATGGTTGTTCAAATATAACGTGTAGTTCACCGGCGAGCCTTAGCGAGTCCAGCGGAGCGCAGTGGAGCGTGGTGAAACGTTTGGTTATGAAAATTATTATTTTTTATATTTAATGGTTTGGTCAGTTTTCTTCTAAGATGTAGTTATTTTGAAAACAATGACAAAGGCAAGTACGTAAGAAAGAATATTCAAAATTAATATTAAGTTAAGGCCCTTTGAGTCGTAATAACTTTTGTAAACTTTGAAGAACTTCCCAAGATGCAACTTATTGCCGCTAAACCACCATCCCTTTTTATTGATTACAGAATCAACAGTATCACAATCTCTTTCTCTAACTTCTTTAAATATTTTTAATGATGTGAAGCCAAAAATTATTAACAGAATAGCTATGCAGTTTTCGAGAAAGAATGGGTTTTCCATTTTTTTTATTCATAACGTGGAGTTCAGGGGCGCGCGCCTTTTGCGCGTCCCTTGAAACGTATTGTTATGTTATATTTATTGATTCATGTATTTTTCTTCGATGCCACTATAAATGATTTGTAATGGACCATTTTCGCTAATTGTACTTAGAAACATTAAATATTTTTTATCTTTGATTATCCAAGCCGCATACTTCTCTTTAGAAACCTCTTCTATTTTATATTGTTTATATTTCTTGTCAATTTCTGTACGCATTTCATCAAAGGAAACATCCTCTACAGAGTAAGCAACAGATGCTATTTCATAAACACCACCTTTAGGGATCAAATCAACCCTCAAAGGTCCGACATCCTTCCCAATAAAGGAGTTTTCTTTTTTCAATATAGTTGTTGGGCTATCAACTGGCTCGCCCAAGATTAACGGATTAAGCATCAATATTTGCGCCTGGACTAACGAGCATTTGATTAAAACGATAAATATTACGATGCAGAACGAGTATAATATTTTCATTATTTATCTGTACATAACGTATGATATAGGACTAGTCCCTTTTTGGGATTATCTGTCACATTTTTTGCATTTTTTCCTACCACACAGCAGCATGCCACCTTGCACCATCTTCCTCCCAATTTCTTCTTGCAAAGCATATATGTAGCAGAAATGTCAGTACTTCCCGGCATACTAAGTCAGTCTCATTTAAGTTGCAACAGCATTATCTTATACATCTAAAAGTCCTATATAACGTAGATATCCGTGATATAGAACTAGGTGTATAATACGCAATTCCAATATTTTTCTTACTTCCACAGACCTAAAAGTGTCCCTAAACAGGGACAATCCCGGTCCTATATTACTCAATAAACCGTGATATAGGACTAGTCCTCATAACTCACGATATTTATGATATGTCTCAAAACGATCTGTATTCACAACCTTTTCAGGTGTCCGATTTTGGGGAGTTTCTTTTAAAAAGCCCTATCGTCCCTTCCGGCAAAGAACAGTATATGGTTCAATGGGTCCGTCGTTTTTTTCAAGCAAGAGGGAAATTCCAGGGAAATGACTGGCGTTCACAACTGCCAATATTTATAGAATTTCTAGGCGATTCAGGTTTTGATACCTGGCAATTAAGACAGGCTGAAGAGGCAGTAACGCTTTATTTCTACAACTTCCTCAATCACAGGAAAGGAAACCTTGATCACAGCAGTTCTAGAGAGTCACCTTCGGTCCTGTCTGCTCAAGACGCTAAAAGTATATTGGTATCCCATCTGAGGCTTAGACACTATGCCAGGTCTACTGAAAAGGTTTACCTCAAGTGGATTGGGTACTTTTTTGATTTTTGCAAAAATAGAGATCGCGACCTAACGAATATCAAGAGGTTAAACCAACAACATGTTCAGGATTTCCTGGCCTATCTCGCCATTAATAAAAAAGTTTCCCCTTCAACACAAAACCAGGCATTCAATGCCCTTTTGCTTTTCTATAAGGTCGTACTGTCAAAGGAACTGACCCATATGCGTGATGGAATTCGCGCCAAAGCTGAAAGAAAACTCCCTGTAGTCTTTTCTATCGAAGAGGTGAGAGAAATACTGGCAAAAGTCTCAGGAACCCGAGGGCTCATGCTGCAATTGATATACGGAGGCGGATTACGAGTTAATGAGTGCTGCCGTCTACGAATAAAAGATATTGATTTCAGCCAAAACCTGCTTTTCGTAAGGGATGGCAAGGGAGGTAAAGACAGAACCACCCTGTTACCTGAAAGGCTCAAGCCGAAACTCAAATCTCATATCGAGAAGGTCATCGAACTGCATCGGCAAGATCTTGCAGCCGGTTATGGTGCGGTATGGTTGCCAAATGCACTGGCCAGGAAATATCCGAATGCTTCCCGGGAGACAGCATGGCAGTGGTTATTTCCAAGCAGCAAACTTTCTGTGGATCCAATTTCAGGCAGAATTGGCAGACACCACCTCTTGGATAAAGTGCTGCAACGCTATCTTAAGAAGATTTTGGCTGATTCGGCTATCCACAAACATGCTTCAGTGCACACCTTGAGACACTCATTTGCCACGCATTTGCTGTTAAATGGCATTGATTTGCGGCAAATTCAGGAATATCTGGGACACACCAGGGTCGAAACTACCATGATCTACACTCATGTCATCAAGGACATGCGCGATCCCACTTCCAGCCCGCTGGATCTACTGTAGGTCATGTTCAACAGGTTCTCACCACCGACGTGTTTAGACTACAGCACGTCCTCAAAGCGACAGGTCAGCACCAGGTCGCCATCCTCCAGCCGCTTCGTTACCTTGTACGGCAAGGTCTGGAACAGCCTGATCATCCCCTGGTTGCCCGGCGAGGTAAAGGCCATCAGGCCGGCCAGGCCACTCTCCTGCGCAGCTTCCGCCAGTTTTCGCAAGAACAGTTTGCCAAGACCTTTTCCCTGCAACTCCCGACTTACCGAGAATGCGACCTCAGCCATATTTGAGCCTTTCAGCCGCATCATCTCCGCAACACCGACGATCTTGCCGAAGCCGAATTCACCGGTTACCGCAACCAGACTCAGGGCGTTGACATAGTCGGTCTGCGAGCGCGCCTCCACATCCGCACGGGTAAAGTGCGACTTCTGGCAGAAGAATCGCGAGAGCACGTCTTCCTTGGGAAGGTTGTAGTAATGTTCCTGGATGCGTCTTTCATCCACTGGCTTGGTGGGACGGATGGTCAGCCGCTGGCCGTCGAGACTCAACACCTCCTCAAGCTTCACCGGATAGATGGCCTTCACCGCCTCGCCCAGGCTTCGCTCAGAGCCGATAAGCCCTAACTCCTTGGCCGCCTGGAACAGCTCTTCGCGAAAATCGGGATGGGCCAGGCTGATCATGGCGATAACCCGCTCCTGCAGGCTCTTACCAAACAGATTGACAATGCCGTATTCGGAAGCCACAAAATGTACATCGCCGCGGGGAACCAGCACCACGTCATCCTGCAGGTGGGGGACGATATTTGACCTCAGGCTGCCGTCCTCTAACTGCGAGGTCGAGCGAATCATCAGAATCGATTTGCCTCCGGGAGAGCGCCGGGCACCACGCACAAAATCCGCAATGCCAGAAATACCGGCAAAGCGCGAGCTGAGACGTGCCTCCGCGGCCATCTGGCCGGTGATATCCATGGTATGGGCCACGTTGAGCGAAACCATCCTGTTATGGCGTGAAATCACAAAAGGATCGTTTACATAGTCTGAAGGGTGAAAATCCACCGCGGGGTTATCGTTTAAAAATTCGTAGAGGTCCTCACTCCCCACCGCCATGGAGGCAACCATCTTGCCATCGTTGAATCCCTTTTTCTGGTTGGTGATATTGCCCCGGGCATAGAGCTGCATGATATCGTCGGTGAGGAACTGGGAGTGAACGCCAAGATCATTTTTGTTAGACAGCGCCTGCAGGGTGGCCTGGGATGCGGCATCAAGACCAATCTGCAGGGTGGAGCCATCTTCTATCACCCGGGCGATATGCTTGCCTATCAACTGATCCACTTCGGACGGATCGTTGGTGTACGGAACTGAGAGGATTGGTTCCTCATGCTCCACGAAGACGTCAACATAGTTCACATGGAGAAAGCTCTGGCCCATCACCCTCGGCATCCTGGGGTTAACCTGGGCTATGACCAGATCTGCCGCCCTGGCCGCAGCAAGGGTTACATCCACAGAGATACCAAGGCTCATCCAGCCGAAATCATCAGGTGGTGACACCTGGATCATCGCCACGTTGATCGGCAATTTTCTGGTGGAAAAGAGCATAGGCACATCCGACATATTCATCGGGGTGATGAATCGCTTGTGCTTGGCAATGGCCTCGGAGCGGGTCGAGCCGAGATAGATCGAGCGGACATTTAAGCTGGTATCCTTGGTCCTGTCGGCAATGGCCGCAAATGAGACCGTCTCCAGGGTGAGCAGCCGAAGTATTTCCAATCCGCTGAAGCTGTTTGCCTTGGCCACCAGCGCCTTGACCAGTTCCTGCGGCTCGCCGCAGCCGGAGCCGATAAAGACCCGTTGGCCAGATTGGATTTTCTCAATTGCAGCTTCTGCAGTTACAGTTTTTTCGACATAACTGTCTGCCCAGTGTTGTGAAGTCGGCATATCCTACATCCTCTTGATATTATCTCGGCCCTGCTTTCCCGAAGGGGCGTACATGAATACCGCGTGCAGGGATTTCCTGTATTTTCCCAGCTAATTCTAACAGTAATGCAAGCACTGCGTGCTCACAATATTTTTAATATTTTCAAAGACAAAATAACTTTTCGCCGATTTATCTAGCGGCCCGTCTCCAGCTGGACGTCGGCATCGAAATCAGCGTCTCCGCCCTCCACAATAGCTGCGTAATGTTCAGCAAACGTTTCACGAATCTCCGCTAGCGGCAAGTCAGCGAATCTGCCACGGTCCTGCAGATATTCCATATGACGATTGCCCTCTTTGTCAAAGGGATGGAATATAGAGTCTTCTCTGCCGTTAAACTCCAGGGGCAAAAAGCCAAATTTCTCACAAAGCTGCCTGTTGAAAGCCGGCGTAGCCTTGACCCACTTCCCCTCGAGATAGATATCGGTGTAGCCGTGCCAGTAGAAGATGTCCGTTTGCATGAGCTGGCGCAGACGCGCGGTGGAGAGATGATTGCGCACGTCGCCAAAACCCAGTCTTGCCGGAATGTTCTCAGCCCGGCAACAGGCGGTCAGCAACACCGCCTTGCTCACACACCAGCCATATCCTTTACCCAGGGTGGCCGATGCACGCATCCCTTCCGGCGTCAGGTCCACCTTGTACGGATTGTACCGAAAATCGTCACGCACCGCATAATACAACGATACCGCAGTCTCCAGAGGCGAAGTACCGGCACGGCTGTTGCTGTTTGCATACTGCACTATGGCCGGATGATCGCAATCTATAATTGGGGTGCAGGCCAGGTATTTATCTGATGCGGTCATGATCGCAAACTCCTTTTTTTTGATATCCGGAAATCTTACAAGTTATAGCAGGTACATAGAATTAACAAATAATTTTCACCAGCCGCAAAAATCTTTTCACCGCCATTTCCTGACATTTAATCTCTTCTTCAAAAACCTTCATCTTTCAGCTAGGATGATTATGATAGCCTGGAGAATGCCAAATTCCAGGGCATTCCAGACAACGGGCGCCAGTTTGGAACGATGCTGTAATCTCATTACCAGTTTCATTCACTCAATTCAAAGTAGTACCCGTGCGTTGTTTCATTCCTTGTAGCCATATTTCCGAGGTTACGATGCACCATCCGGCAAAGTTCCAGCCAAAGCTCAAGAATAAACAAAGGAGGAGTACATTATGAAACGGTTGAATACTGCTAAGCTTTCAGCTATCGCTACAGTTTTTATGGTTTGTACCATGATGCTGTCCAGTGGTTGCGCCAACAAGAAGATGAAAGAAGAACAGGAAGTCATGATGCAGCGCAGTGAAGCTGCAGCCACCAGGGCAGAAGACGCAGCAATGAGAGCGGAAGATGCAGCCGAAAAGACGGAACGTATGTACGAGCACGGAATGAAGAAGTAACTTTCACTACCTTTTTTGACTTTTTATGAGCTATTTTATACAGGCTGCCTTTGATGGTTTGCGAAGTGGCCGGGATCCACAACAGCGCAACTCAGTTGCGCTGTTGTTTTTCCTTAGCTTAGCCTGGGCTGTTCTTCTTCCATCCCTCTTCCTTACGGTACCGAACATCGCCCTGGCCCGCACAACATCTCCCCAAGAACAGATATCGTACGGCAAGCTCATTATCGTCTCGCCAAACTCGAATATTGTCATCATCGACGCAGATCAGTCTGGCAGGCAACGCATTCTCGGCGGCAAGCTCGCCCCTGATGCGGTCTTGATAAGAAATACGCGGCAGGCCGGTCTCAAGGATTTCAGAATCGGCGACCAGGTAAAAGTTAGTTGGCGTCACACCAGGGTCGGCAAACAAATCATCTCACTCACCCTGACAGAAGAAGCGCCCCCCCCACGGCCCAAACCAGCCCGGAGCAATGACATAACCCGATCTACTGAGCTGCCGGATCAATCCCTAACCGCCTATATAGGCCATGGGCTGTACACTTCACCGGTGACGCCCGTCATCGGCACCAACGTCAGTCATGTGGTCGGCCCCAAGGAGACGCTTTTGAAAATAGCCCGCAAGTACAGCCTTGGCTATAATGAGATCGTCGACCGGTACCCCCATTACGACCCTTGGCTGCCGCCCGAGGGAAAAAGGCTGGAACTTCCCACCAAACGCATCCTGCCTGATGCACGCCGACAAGGGATTGTTATCAATATTGCTGAATTACGTCTTTATTACTATCACAAACACAACGGTTCACCGATGGTCACAACTTACCCGGTGAGTATCGGCACCCCCGAGAACCAGACTCCGCTTGGCCGCTATCATATCGCCAGCAAGACGGTCGACCCGACCTGGGTCGTACCGCCTTCCCTGAGGCAAAAGTATTCCTTCCGCTCAATTCCACCGGGACCTGACAATCCACTGGGCAAGTACTGGCTTGGTCTGAGTATCCGCGCCTACGGCATCCACGGCACAGATATCGCCTGGTCTGTGGGCCGGACCATTACCCAGGGCTGCATTCGCATGTACCCCGAAGATATCGAACGCTTCTTCGGGGTGGTGAAAATGGGCACCAGGGTGAACCTTGTGTACCAGCCGGTGAAAGCGACCAGTTTCCGCAACAGGGTCTATATCGAGGTGCACAGGGACGTTTACGGCAAACACCACAACCTCCAGGATCTTGCCAAACGTGCCCTCATCGAGAAGGATCTCTGGCAGCTGGTGGACCGCCGTAAGCTGGAGATTGTCTTGAGGAACAAAAGCGGAGTCCCGGTCGACATCACCAATACTTCCCTGCAGGCCAGCAGGTAACCACCCTTTCCCCACACCTTTTTCAGGAGAACTCCCGCAGGATCTCCCTGGCAATAATCAACCGCTGAATCTCGCTGGTCCCCTCGTAAATGGTGGTGATACGTGCATCACGGGTATACCGCTCTATGGGATATTCCCTGGTATAGCCATAACCGCCGAGTATCTGCATCGCCTCGTAGCAGGCCTTGTTGGCTGCCTCTGAGGCAAAAAGCTTGGCCATGGAGGCTTCCTTGGCAAAACTGCGCCCCTGCTCCTTCTTGTAGGCCGCGTTCATCAGCAGCAGTCGGCTGGCCTCGAGGGCTGTGTACATATCAGAGATTTTCCACTGTATGGCCTGGAAATCACTGATCAGCTTACCGAACTGTTTGCGTTCCAGGGAATACCTGGTGGCCGCATCCATCGCCGCCAGGCCGACCCCCAGCGCCAGGGAGCCTATTCCGATCCGGCCGCCGGCAAGCTCGGTTACCGCCACCCTGAAGCCATCATTTTCCTGCCCCATCAGGGCATCGGCCGGGATGCGGCAGTTCTGAAACAGGATCTCATTGGTGGCCGAGGCGTTCTGCCCCATCTTTTCTTCCTTTTTACCGACGACCAGCCCCTCGGTGCCCGCCTCCACCAGAAACAGACTGATGCCCTTGCCTTTCGGGGCGGTGGGATCCGTTACGGCCCACACTACGAAAACCCCTGCACAGTTGCCGCTGGTGATAAAAATCTTCGAGCCATTAAGCACCCAATCATCGCCGTCACGCACCGCGCTGGTGGTCATCCCGGCCGGGTCCGAACCGGCACCGGGCTCAGTCAGCGCGAAGGCACCGGCTAAGTATTCGCCGCCACAGATCCGCTGGATATATTTTTTCTTCTGCTCTTCGCTGCCCAACGCCTGGATAACCTCGTTGACCATGTTGTTGACGGATACCGTCACCGCAGTCGAGGAACAGGCCCTGGCGATCTCGGTGAGTGCTATGCTAAACGCGACCACACCAGCCTCTGAGCCGCCATATTCTTCATCGACATTGAGCCCCATCAGCCCCAGCTCTGCCAGCTTTCTGAGATTGGCGTGGAACATTTCCTGGTTTTCGCCCCGATCCAGCTCTGCGGCCACCGGCGCAAGCTCGGCTGCGGCAAATTCGCGGGTCATGTCCTGTATCAATCGTTGTTCTTCAGTTAAATCCAGATTCATACCTTCTCCAATTCCTTGTAGTTCAAGCCGGGTGGCTTGGATTCGTCCGCAGATGAGGCTGTTGGGGAGTCATTGCTATGCCCCACATACTCCTGCGCATCAACCTCGCGTTTTACGAGTTAAGCTGACCGCTCAGGCCACAACCTGTACACCCCTCCTCGCCGGTGACGTACGCCGTCAAAACAGCACCAGGCTGACGGGTCAACTCAATTCGCAGTTCACCTATAGGGCAGCTGCTGATCAACCGGGCACCTCGCTATTGCCCGGTAAAGTCGGCCCTGCGCTTCTCAAGAAAGGCTTTCATCCCCTCTTTCTGGTCGCTGGTCGCGAAACATTGCCCGAACTGGACCGCCTCATACCCGCAGGCCCGTCCCAGATCCATCTCCAGACCGTTTCTCATGGTTTCCTTGCAAAGGCGGATCGCCACCGGTCCCTTACTGGTGATCTTCTCAGCCAGAGTCATGCAGGTGGGCATCAGCTGTTCAGCCAACACCACCTTGTTGACCAGGCCGATGCGGTGCGCCTCTATGGCGTCAACCATGTCGCCGGAAAACAGCAGCTCCGCCGCCAGTCCTCTGCCAATCAGCCTGGGTAAACGCTGGGTACCGCCAAAACCGGGAATGACGCCCAGGTTTACCTCTGGCTGGCCGAAGCGGGCGCTTTCGGAGGCGATGCGGATATCACAAGAGATGGCCAGCTCGCACCCTCCTCCCAGGGCAAAACCGTTTACCGCCGCGATCACCGGTTGCGGAAGAGTCTCCACCGCCCCCATGACCTGATGACCCAACTCGGCGAACTCGGCCGCTGCTCTCGCGTCCAGTTCCTGCATATGGGCGATATCGGCACCGGCCACGAAGGCCTTCTCGCCACCGCCGGTGAGTATCACCGCCCCGATCTCCCGGTCCGCGCCAATTTCATGAAAACAGCACTGCAGCTCTTTTAGGGTCTCATAGTTGAGAGCATTGAGGGCCTTGGGGCGATCTATGGTAACCACCGCAACAGCGCCATTTTTCTCAAAACGAATGGTATTCATCGCTTGCATTAATCTCTCCTTATAACGGTCAAGTCTGCTTACTCGGTGGGCTGTTCATCGTCTTTCAACACAAAACGCCAGGCGCAGTACCAATCCTCGGGGTGGTCATCCGGCGGGCAGCCGATACACTCGGTGCTGATTCTGCTGTCTATGGTCCTGGCAAAATAGGTGTACTCCACCAGGCCGGCGGACTTGCACGGATAGTCCGCCAGGCCTTTTCTCTTCCTGGCGCTCTGCACCCGGCAGTCGTTCATCTGGAAGACAAACGATTCCGGCGTCTCATCGCTGAATGACTGCTTGTTGATGTTGGCATAGAGCCTGAATGAGAGGGCTTTTTTTAAGCCTTCGAGGCCAGAGTTGTCACCCAGCTGCAGCTGCTCCTTGATGACCTCGGCTTCAAAGGGCGAGAACCGGGCCCAGCAGGAATCGTTACAGCGTTTGGCGTCATTCATACCCTCGGAGAATTCGATGGTCTGAAACCAGACCCCGTCATTCACCAGCCAGTTCTTGGCTATGCGCTCCCGCAGTTCGTGCAGCTTCTCCTCTTCCATGGCCAGCAGCGGCGCCGGTATGCCATCCACCAGGTCGAAGCCGAAGAGCTTGGCCAGATGCTTGAGCTGTATACTGATGGATGTCTTGGCTGCCTTGGAGAGTATTTTGCTCGCTTTCTCATGGCCCATCTGGTGGTGCACCTCGCTATACCAGAGGGCATGGTGCATGATGAGGCGATGAAACAGGTCCAGCACATAGGTTGCGGTCTGCTTCTTATCCAGCTCTAGAACAGTGTTCATATCATTAGCCATAACGTTCTCCGTGTTGTTTGTGACGGCTTCAGCCCACTCCGGAAGACGATCAGTAATCCAATGTCTGAATCTCGTCCGGGAAGTTCGTAAGCCGCACCAGGCCACTTGGAGTGACCAGGTGGGTGTTTTCTATGCCCACCACGCCTTGGCCGGGGAAAATCGCCTTTGGCTCCAGGGCGATCACCATGTTCTCTTCAAGCGCAAGTTTCTGCCCCTTGGCGATGAAAGGGAATTCGTCCAATTCCAGGCCCACGCCATGGCCGGTGAAGCGAATCTTGCGTTCCCCGGCTCCCATAAAGTTTTCTCCCAGCCCTTTTGCCTCAGCCAGTGAAACCATCTGTTCATAGAGCTCCCCGGTTGCCAAGCCCGGCACCGCAAGAGAGGAAATAGCCTCCTGGATTTCCAGCATGGCCTCATGGGCCCTGAGCAGTTCATCGGCGACCGTGCCCAGGGAAAACACCCTGGTATGGTCCGAGATATAGCCATTGTAGGCAAAGACATAATCAACCAACACAGGCTCATTGGCCGAAATTTTAGTAAATCCTGCCCCCTGGCTGACCAGCCCGCTCACACCCCTGCCGCCGGTTGGTGAGGCCAGGTAACTGGGAACTGCGGCTGCGGCGCCTGCCATGATATGCCCGTAGAACAGTTCGCTGCCGAAAAGCCGCATACGCACAATGCCCTGATGGCCGAGACTGCGGGCGTAGGCTTCAACCTCACCTGCCAGGGCGACTTCGGTCTTGCCTGCTTCCAGCAGCTCCGGAACCCGGGCCGCCACCTTGTCTGAGAGTGCGGCCGCCGAGCGGATTATGTTCAATTCATGTTCCGATTTGATAGCCCGGATCATCCTGATCTCAAGGGAGACATCCTCGATCTTCGTATCGGCGAAGATCTGCCGGTACTGAAAGTACAAGGCGGTAGGCAGCACATCCAGCTCCATGCCCAGCCGCTTCGGCAGCCGGTAGCCATACTGCTCGAGAAGAGCCGGTATCTTCTTCGGACTAAGCAGCGAGACGACCTGCTCCAATCTCGACTCCAGCCGGGCACGCTCGAATTCCTTGAAGATCATTAGCAGCGGTTTGCCCTCCACCGGCACAAAGAGCCAGCCCTGCTGCGCTGTGCCGCTGAAATAGTAAAAGTCGGTCTTTTGTACGATGAGCGCGGCATCAACGCCTTTTTTTGCCAGTGCCGCCTGCAGTTGTTCTATTCGGCTGTCCAACTCCACCGCCGGCGTTTCAATAATTTCAGGCTCCATGGCGATCCCCCGGTTTGTACGACATTCACTTTGTAAGAGGCGAAATATCAGGCCATCTTGGTTCTCTTTTGTAGCGGTCCCCAATCCCCCTGATGAATATCCTGTGATAGTTTGCCTGCGCAGCAGCCCAGCTCACGCACAGGCAAATAATCAGTACGGTATCGGCTCCCTTCTCATCGACAGGATATCCATGGGAAATTCCGGTTAGTAGTCGTAGAAGCCTTTACCGCTCTTTCTGCCAAGCCAACCTGCTTCCACATATTTTCTCAGCAAAGGGCATGGCCGGTATTTCGAGTCCTTGAATCCGTCGTACAGGGTCTCCATGATGGCCAGGCAGGTATCGAGGCCTATCAGGTCGGCCAGGGCCAGCGGTCCCATGGGGTGGTTCATGCCAAGCATCATGACGGTGTCGATATCTTCTTTTTTCCCCACACCCTGGTACAGGCAAAAGATCGCCTCATTGATCATGGGCATCAGGATTCTGTTAGCGATAAATCCTGGGAAATCATTGGCCTCCGCCGGAGTCTTGCCAAATTTCTCACACAGCTCCCAGGTGGTCGTAAAGGTCTCTTCTGAGGTGGGGAGGCCCCTGATCACCTCGACCAGTTTCATCACCGGTACAGGGTTCATGAAATGCATGCCGATCACTTTTTCCGGCCTGGCGGTCTGGGCGGCGATCCTGCCAATGGGAATGGAGGAGGTGTTGGTGCCGAGGATGACGTTGGGCGGACAGATACGATCCAGGTCGCGAAAGATTGCAAATTTGAGGTCCTCGCGTTCGGTGGCGGCCTCGACCACGTAGTCAACCCTGGCCATGTCATCAAGATTGTCGGTGATGCTGATCCGGTCGATAGCCTCCTGGCGGGTGTTCTCCGACATCTTGCCCCGCTCAACCATCTTGTTGAGGTTCTTGATGATATTGTTCAGCCCGTTTTCAGCGAATTCTTTCTTGATATCACTCATCAGTACCTGCAGGCCGCTTACTGCTGCAACCTGGGCAATACCGTTGCCCATCTGTCCTGCCCCAACCACACCAAATGTCTGTACGTTCATAACTCGTTCACCTTTTGCGTAGTCCGTCTGTTGAAGTACTTCTGAAGTTGTCCAACTTGCTCGTATTCGACCGTGGGCATCACCGGTCACCGCAGCGGGTCATGACCGCAGTCGCTAGTTACTCATTGAAACAGCAGGTTTTCAGTCAAATCTCTTCTTCCAGCCTTGGGTAGTACGGCCTAGGGGCGATTCACCACCAGCGCCACCGCCTCGCCGCCACCAAGACAGAGAGAAGCCACGCCGCGCCGCAAATCCCTGCGTTGCAGCTCATAGAGCAGGTCGGTTAACAGCCGTGCCCCGCTTGCACCGATTGGATGTCCCAGGGCAACGCTGCCACCGTTTACATTGACTTTTTCCGGGTCCAGCTCCAATACCCGGTTGATCCCCACGGAGGTCCCGCTGAAGGCCTCGTTTATTTCGAAAAGATCAACGTCCTGAATGGAAACGCCCTCTTTCTTGAGAACTTTTGGAATGGCGTAAATGGGTGCCATCAGCACGTACTGCAGCTCAATGCCGTGGGAGGCCTGGGCGCCGATCTCAGCCATGATAGTGCAGCCCAACTCCTCGGCCTTTTCCCTGCTCATCACCACCAGGGCCGCGGCTCCGTCACTGATGATCGAGGCATTTCCTGCTGTGCCGACGCCATCCTTGGCAAAGGCTGGCCGCATCTTGGCCAGGACCTCATAGGAGGTGGGTTGCGGGCATTCATCCACAGCGAACAGTTTGGGTTCCTTGCCACGCTGGGGGATCGATACCGGTGCGATCTGTGCTTCAAACCGTCCCTCCTCGACCGCCTTGAGCGCCCGGTTGTACGATTCTGCGGCAAACCTGTCCTGGTCCTCGCGGCTGATATGCCACTTCTGGCTGCTCAGCTCGTTGGACATCCCCATATGAAAATCGTTGACCACGTCCCAAAGGCCATCATGCACCATGTGATCCTCGATCTTGCCCGGCCCCATCCGATGGCCCCAACGGGCCTTTTCCATGTAATACGGAGCCATACTCATGTTCTCCATGCCACCCGCCACAATGATGTCAGCATCACCGCATTGAATGGCCTGGGCGGCGAGCATGACCGCCTTCAAAGAAGAGCCGCAGACTTTATTGACCGTGATCGCTTCCACCAGATCAGACAGACCACCCTTGAGCGCCGCCTGTTTCGCCGGGTTCTGGCCATAGCCGCAGGGAAGCACCATGCCCATGATACACTCGTTGACCGACTCCGGCTCCAAACCGGCACGCTTGACAGCCTCGCGTATCACATGGCCGCCCAGGTCGGTTGCGCCAGTTTTGGAAAGAGAGCCGCCGAAGCTGCCCAGTGGTGTACGCACTGCACTTACGATTACAGCCTGTTTCATAACATTCCCCTCATTTTGAGTTGCTGTTCTGGTGGAAGGTACAATTCGTATCGTTCTCAAATAGTTACAGCCGCTAATCCTCGTATTTATACGCCCCTCAACACTCCCCGACTCGCTATTGCACAAAAATGTAGAAAAAATGTCTTGAACTACTCTGCATTTCATTGTTTAATCGAAAAAAACACAAACCGACCAAGCGCTCGCTCTCCTACAGAAGATGTTTACCCACCAACATCTTTTTGTCAATCATTTTCAACGGGGAGAAAAACTTTCACCCCGGAGAGCGACAGCTAGCAGGATTGGCCGGTTGGCGTGTGTCGGCAAAGAGAATATTTTGCCGGATCAGGATCGGGCGGAGAGCAGCCCGGGACTGGTTTAGATCCTTGCCATAATCGCGAGCGAGAGCTCGCTTGATTTTCGTAGTAATGGGTGAAGTTTTGCAGTGTTGTGGATGTTTCAACTAGTGGGCACGGGCCTCAGGCCAGCTCAGACGTACACCTCAAAACCTGAACTGCAAGGAGTCATTATGGGTATGGAAAATCTGTACAAAGAAGTAATGGACCTTAACCTGATGGAGGACAACGACCAGAAGGAGGCGGTTGCAAAAGAGTTTTTCCAAAAATTCAATGCGATGCAGCTCCCGGAAACCTTCAACTGGGCCGAAGAGATATTTGAAGGGCTGCACGTCAAGGAACGGCCCGACCACCTGGCCCTCGTTTGGGCGGATATTCATACCGGCGACAGCAGGCAGTTCACTTACAAAGAGTTCGCGGAGCGGGGCAACCAGTGCCTGAACAGGCTCCACAAGGCCGGGGTCGACAAAGGCGACAACATGTACCTGATGGCACCGATTGTGCCGGAGACCTGGTTCGCCAGTTATGCCTGCGTAAAGGGCGGCGTTATTGCCGTTCCCACCGCCACCACCATGACCGTTCGCGAACTGCAGTTCAGATTCGAGACCTACATGCCCGACTGCATCCTGGCGGACGAGATCTACACCGACATCATGGACGAGGCGCTCAAGCTGACGGGCGTTACCCCGAAGATCAAGCTGGTTCTTGGTGAGAAGGAAGGCTGGACGAGCTATGCCCAGTTAAAGGATGAGGCCACCGAAGCCAAGGCTGCCGCCACCGCCGCCAACGACCTGCTGTTCTGTTTCTTCACCTCCGGCACCACCGGGCTGCCCAAGCGGGTTGGTCATACCGCAGCGTCCTATCCCCTGGGCCACCTTTCCACCTCGGTGATGATCGGTATTCGCCCTGACGACGTTCATCACAACCTGAGCGCCCCCGGCTGGGCCAAGTGGGCGTGGTCGAGCTTTTTCGCACCGCTTAACGTCGGCGCCACCGCCACCGGCTTCCATTTCGCCGCCCTGGACGGCGATAAGTATCTGACGACCATCGCCAAGCACAAGGTTTCCACCTTCTGTGCCCCTCCCACCGCCTGGAGAATGTTCATCAATCTGGATGTCTCCAAATATGACTTCTCGGCCCTGCGCCAGTCCATCGGCGCCGGCGAGCCGCTCAACCCCGAGGTCATCTCCAAGTGGAAGAGCCTCACCGGCACAGAGATCCGCGATTTCTATGGCCAGACAGAGTCCACCGCCATGATCGGCAACCCGCCCTGGATGACCGGCAAGATGCGCAGCGGCTCCTTCGGCTACCCGTCCTTTATGTACGACGTGACCCTGGTTGACGACGAGGGCAACGAGATCACCAAGACCGACGAACCCGGTCATATCGTGGTCCGTCTGGACCGCTGGCGTTCCGTCGGCCTGTTTACCGAATATATCGGCAACCCCGAGAAGATGGCATCGGTCTTTGTCGGCAATTACTACTACACCGGCGACCGTGCGTCCATCGACGAAGACGGCTACTGGTGGTTCGTGGGCCGTAGCGATGACGTGATCAAGTCCTCAGATTTCCGCATCGGCCCCTTTGAGGTGGAAAGCGCCCTGATCGAGCACGACTCAGTCGCCGAATCCGCCGTGGTTGGTGTGCCTGATCCCAAACGGCACCAGCTGGTCAAAGCGTTTGTTATTTTGAAGGAAGGATATGAACCTTCCAAGGAGCTGGCACTTGAGCTGTTCCAGCACACCATTCAGATTCTTGCCAAGTTCAAGATTCCGAGAATCATCGAATTCGTCCCCGAGCTGCCCAAGACCCTGAGTGGCAAGATCCGCCGTGTCGAGCTGCGCCAGCAGGAGACTGATCGCAGTGATTCCGGCACAGCTGGTGAGCGCAAGGAATACTATTACTGGGATTTCCCAGAGCTGAGCTCCAAGAAAAACTAAGCCTCGATGGCTTGCTTGCCCACAGCTCTCGGTGGCTGTGGGCGAAGCTGAACCTCTGACACCGAAGCTACATGAGGTAGCGGCACCACCAGGTTACACCCTGTGAGGTCATTCTGCACCCGGCTGGCAGCACATTCGGCCCCTGTTACCACCGCCCACTGGAACAGTATTACCACGTCGACGACTCCTCCGCCGGGTGTGGGATGCATCTCCTCACAGACAACGATGAATGACATCAAAATCGTCAGGAATATGGAGTGGACGATATGATTTTTGAGCTAACCGAAGAACAACGGCTGATACAAGAGATGGTTCGTGACTTCGCCGAAAGCGAAGTGGCACCCAGCGCCGCCGAGCGTGATGAGGAAGAGAGATTTGACCGGGAGTTGATGTTTGACCGTCTCGCTGAACTGGGCCTAACCGGCGTCATTTTCCCGGAGGAATATGGCGGAGCCGGGGCGGATTACATCAGCTACGCCATAGCTGTTGAAGAGCTCTCGAGGGTCTGTGCCTCCACCGGTGTGACCCTGTCGGCACATATCTCGCTCGGTTCCAATCCCATTTATATGTTCGGCAGCGAAGAACAGAAGCAGAAGTTCCTGGTCCCGCTGGCCGAAGGCAGCAAGATGGGCGCCTTTGGGCTTACCGAACCTTCCGCAGGCTCCGATGCAGGTGGCACCAAGACCACCGCCATCAAGGAAGGCGACCAGTATGTCTTAAACGGCACCAAGGTCTTTATCACCAATGGCGGCGACGCGGAAACCTACCTGGTTCTGGCCCGAACCGACAAGGATGCTCAAAAGCACCATGGCATCAGCGCTTTCATCGTGGAAAAGGGCACTCCCGGTTTTTCCTTCGGCAAAAAGGAAAAGAAGATGGGCATCCGCTCTTCGCCAACCATGGAACTGGTGTTTGAAAACTGCAGCATCCCGGCAACCAACCTGCTGGGCGAACCCGGAGAAGGTTTCAAGGTTGCCATGAAAACCCTGGACGGCGGCCGTATCGGCATCGGCGCCCAGGCCCTCGGCATCGCCCAGGGCGCTCTTGACCTGGCGGTCGAGTATGCCAAGGAGCGGAAACAGTTCGACACCCCAATCTCCAGATTCCAGGGGGTGCAGTTCCAGCTGGCCGATATGGCCTGTCTGGTCGAAGCTTCACGGCTTCTGATCTACAAGGCAGCCTACCGGGCGAGCAACGGCCTGTCCTATAGCCAGGAAGCGGCCATGGCCAAGCTCGTTGCCAGTGAAGCGGCCATGAAGGTCACAACCCAGGCCGTACAGATATTCGGGGGCTATGGCTATACCCGCGAGTTCCCGGTTGAACGGATGATGCGGGATGCCAAGATAACCGAAATATACGAGGGAACCAGCGAGATCCAGAGACTGGTCATCGGCACCAATCTTTGCCGATAGGACGCAGTGGTCATTGGCTGATTGTTGACTGAGCTGGTTTTCCAGTTCGGCTCAGTACCGTCGGCAGGTCGGATACGTCAGGTTTTTCTTTTGTTCTTTCTCAATATTGTATAGTTTACCTTCGTATTTCCTTAGCAGTATCAATAGGTAACCGATCAACGATAGGCGAAAACAACAGATGAGAACGAAAGATAGCGATGCAAAAGAGGTAGTTACCCAGATCAAGAACCAGGAGCTGGTAAAGGAGAGGCGCCGCCAGATCGTCGACGCCGCCGTACCGCTCTTTATTGAACACGGCTACCATAAAACCACGACCCGTCTGCTGGCAAGAGCCACCGGTCTCTCCATAGGCACCATGTACGACTACATCTCCACCAAGGAGGATGTGCTGTACCTGGTCTGCATGGCAATTTTTTCCGAGGTTGAACATGGCGTCAAAGAGGCGCTGGCCAGGCCGCTGAAAGGCAAGGACGCCCTGGCTGAAGTTATCCGGGAATATTTTCTGGTCTGCGACAGGATGAGCGACCACGTGCTGCTGATGTACCAGGTCACCCAGTTCTTGTCGCCCAAGTGGCAGAAAAAGGTGCTCGAAGCCGAGATCAACATCACCAACCTGTTCATCGAGGCCATGCACCAGATCAGAAGTACCGGCACATTGCCGGAACTCGACGACGATACCATCAACCTGATAGGCCATAACATTTCGATCCTTGGCCACTCATGGACCTTTAGAAGATGGTACTTTGCCAAACACTTCACCATCGAAAGCTACATCGCGCAGCAGACAGATTTCATCATGAACTTCCTGGACAGTAAGAAGGAGCCGGCCTAACGGCTCAAACAGCTTCTGCTGCCTCTTAAGCTGCTCCGCTTCGCGTGCAAGTGTCTGGAAATCGTCGAGCGCGATTTCACCTGAAACATGAGGGATCACCATGAACGCGAACGTAGAAGTTTATACTCCTGAACACCGTGTCCGGGTCATTACGGCCACTTCACTCTTTGACGGTCACGACGCTTCCACCAATATCATGCGCAGGATTCTGCAGGACTCAGGGGTTGAGGTCATTCATCTGGCCCATAACCGGTCCGTCCAGGAGCTTGTCGACACCGCCATCGAGGAAGATGCCAACGGCATCGCCATGTCCAGCTACCAGGGCGGGCATATGGAGGCGTTCAAGTACATGATCGACCTCCTCAAGGAACGGGGAGCATCGCACATCAAAGTGTTTGGTGGTGGCGGCGGAGTCATTGTCGCCGACGAGATCAAGGAACTCGAAGAGTACGGAGTCACCAGAATCTACTCCCCGGAGGATGGTGCCACCATGGGCTTGCAGGGAATGATCAATCACATGATCTCCTGCATGGACTTCGCCACCACCTCATTAAACGAGCTCAAGCCGGAGCAGCTGCACTATTCCGATAAGAAGGCAATCGCCAAATTCATCACCGCAGCCCAGGAGGCGCGGACCATAGGCAGCGGCAACCTGGCAGAGCTGATGGCCATGGTCGACCCCATGGCCGCCAAGAACGACCCGCCGGTGATCGGCATTACCGGCACCGGCGGTGCGGGAAAATCTTCGCTGACCGATGAGTTGCTGCTGAGATTCCTCAATGACATCAAAGACATCAATATCGCGATTATCTGCTGCGATCCCTCACGGCGGAAAACTGGCGGTGCCCTGCTCGGCGACCGCATCCGCATGAACTCCATTACCGGCTCGCCACGGGTCTATATGCGCAGCCTCGCCACCCGAGATTCCTCCAATGAGGTCTCCGAGTCCCTGCCCGACGCGATCAAGATCGCCAAAGCGGCAGGATTTGACCTGATCATCGCGGAAACGGCGGGTATCGGCCAGGGCGATTCAAAGATCACTGATCTTGCCGATCTGTCAATGTATGTGATGACCAGCGAGTTTGGTGCACCGTCCCAGCTGGAGAAAATCGACATGCTCGATTACGCCGACCTCATCGTCATCAACAAGTTCGAGAAAAAAGGCAGCGACGATGCCATCCGTGACGTGCGCAAGCAGGTAAAACGCAACCGCAAGGCCTGGGAATTGGAAGCAGAAGATTTTCCGGTCTACGGCACAATCGCTTCCAAGTTCAACGATGACGGGGTGACAGCACTGTACCACGGTATCATTGAGGGACTCGCCGCCAAAACCAAGCTGAAGCTTAAGCCCGGCCTGCCCAAACCGGCAAAGAAAACTCCGAGCTCAAAGACCATTGTCATTCCCGGCAACCGCATCCGCTACCTCTCTGAGATAGCCGACACCGTCCGCGGCTACCACCAGCATACCGAGATTCAGGCGGCCTCCGTGCGCGATGCGTGGCACCTCAGCCGTTCCATCAGCCTGCTTGAGGACTCGGACAATGCCGAAGAAAGTACCCTATCGGTACTGCATAAAAAAGAGACTGAACTCAAGCAACATGTGGCCAAGGAGACCGAGGAAGTCCTTGAGAGCTGGGAGACCTGCCGGAAGGACTACTCCGGGGATGAGCTGGTCTATGTGATTCGCGGCAAGGAAATCAGGGTACCGCTGTATACCACCTCCCTGTCCCACTCGAAAATCCCCAAGATCGCCCTGCCCCAGTTCACCGATCCCGGCGACACCTACCGCTGGCTGAGAAAAGAGAACCTGCCGGGTTTCTTTCCCTTTACCGGGGGAGTTTTCCCATTGAAGCGAACCGGTGAAGACCCGACCAGGATGTTTGCCGGCGAGGGTGGCCCGGGTGAAACTAACCAGCGCTTCAAGCTGCTCTCGGCCAACTATGATGCCAAACGCCTCTCCACCGCCTTTGACTCTGTGACCCTGTACGGTTGGGATCCGCACATCAGGCCGGATATTTATGGCAAGATCGGCACCTCGGGCGTTTCAATCTGCACCCTGGATGATGTCAAGCTGCTCTATGACGGCTTCGATCTCTGCTCACCGACCACTTCTGTGTCGATGACCATCAACGGGCCGGCGCCGATCATCCTGGCCATGTTCATGAACACCGCCATGGATCAGCAGCTCGATAAATATCAGCAGGAAAATGGCAAGAAAGCCGATGACGCCACGGAAGCACAGATCAGACAGGACGTGCTGGCCAATATCCGGGGTACGGTGCAGGCTGATATCTTGAAGGAGGATCAGGGGCAGAACACCTGTATTTTTTCCATCGAGTTCGCCCTGAAGATGATGGGAGATATCCAGGAATTTTTCATCGCCAACAAAGTCCGCAACTTCTATTCAGTGTCCGTTTCCGGCTACCATATCGCCGAAGCCGGAGCCAACCCCATCACCCAGCTGGCCCTGACCCTTTCCAACGGTTTTACCTATGTGGAATATTATCTAGCCCGGGGGATGGACATCGACAGTATAGCTCCGAACCTGTCCTTTTTCTTCTCCAACGGGATGGATCCGGAATACACGGTTATCGGCCGGGTGGCCCGTCGAATCTGGTCCGTGGCCATGCGCGAGAAATATGGTGCCTCCGAGCGCTCCCAGAAGCTTAAATATCATATCCAGACCTCCGGACGCTCCCTGCACTGCCAGGAGATTCAGTTCAACGATATCCGCACCACACTGCAGGCGCTCTGCGCCATCTACGATAACTGCAACAGCCTGCACACCAATGCGTATGATGAAGCGATCACCACCCCCAGCCAGGAATCCGTGCGCAGGGCGCTGGCGATCCAGCTTATCATCAACCGCGAATGGGGTCTTGCTAAAAACGAGAATCCACTGCAGGGCAGCTTTATCGTCGATGAGTTGACCGATCTGGTGGAAGAAGCGGTGCTCAGCGAGTTTGAGCGCATCAGTGATCGCGGCGGCGTACTTGGTGCCATGGAGACGGGCTACCAGCGCAGCAAGATCCAGGAAGAGTCACTGTACTACGAGCATCTGAAACACTCAGGCGACTATCCGATCATCGGAGTCAACACCTTCAGGAATCCGGATGCCAACTTCGACGAAGAAAATGCCACTCTGGAACTTTCCCGCGCCTCCGACGACATCAAGCAGGATCAGCTGAACAGGCTGGCAGCTTTCCACGACAAAAATTCAGCCCAGAGCCAGGAGCAGCTGGAAAAACTCAAAGCCGTGGCTCTTGCCGGCGGCAACATCTTTGAACAGCTTATCGAGACAGTACGCCACTGCAGCCTGGGACAGATCACCAACGCCCTCTATGAAGCCGGAGGGCAATACCGAAGAAATATGTAACCTCGACAATACGTTCAGCAAAATAATGCCGGTTTGTGGTTCACCACAAACCGGCATTATTTTTGGTGGTTATGCATCACCCGTTAACGCCTTAGTTCAATCGTGTACCACACAACCAATAAAAAACGGCATGATGGGTCCTCTCCCACCATGCCGCGGAATCCGCACGATTAACTCTTGTTTATTTGACGATGCTCCCGAAGGTTGGGAGAATAGTCCTGCCAAAAATATGATTATTGACCACTGCCCCTACCATATAGACCCCAAGTCCGCCAGTAATGTAGAGCAGATATCCTACCACAGGCTTCATCTCAGCACCGATCAGGCGCATATCGAGGCCGACAATGATCCACAGGGCAATGTCGAGCAGCAACACGATTAAAAACAATGGAACAGGGCCTTTCAAGTAGGCCGGGGTCACTACGGTGAGAAATGCCGCTCCCGCCATCCAACAGAACCCTTCAACCATGGAATCGGGTTTTACTGAGCCGATCATCCCGGAAAGCATCAGGTACTTGGCCATCACCGAGAGCGCTGCCCCAAACATAAAAAAGGCGCTGAAAAACAAAAAGACGTTACCGCCGGTCATATTGTGGTCTTTCAACTCCATAACCGCCACGGTGTACTGCACGATTCCACCACCAACCAGCCAGGCAGCGAGAAGGGGCAAACCTCCCAGGCCGACTTTTCCGGTAAACACCGCACCAAAGCCAAAACATGCAACCGCCAATGCGCCAAGACCGGCCGGTCCAGGAGATACAAATGTGTGCTCTTGTGACATGGTACCACTCCTTTTTAAAGGTTCATCTTTTCAGGGAGCCCTCTCCCCCTTCAACCATGTAAAAACAACAGCCAAACCGTCGGAGTCTCATCACCAATCAAGCCGTGATGTGTCCTCCAGCAAATGCTTCGCATAGCCAGTACATCCATCCTGCACACATTCGTCCATCTACCATCGCCCACTGCGAGCGAACGCTCGTTCGCCCATACCGAACACTACCCATTTCCATCACGATTTGCAATAGATAGTGTCGCAGACGTGTACAATTTTATAAGTTGAATTACATTCTTTTTCAGCCAGCTACCACTGGTGACCTGTATTCTTTCCGGACTCGCCGGGATGTATGGCTTTCAACGCCTTTACTCGTTTTTCCGCTGTATGGTCAATTGGTTCTGCCGAGATTTAATTCGTCCGGCACCAGCGCCGGCATCATTTGCTGTTGCTTGCAGGACAGTAAAAAAATCATCAAGAACCGCGCTTTAACGGAAATTCCATGGTAATAGAAATGGTTCTGATGAAAGTTTTTGAAAAAAAGGGTATAGGCTATGTTCCGTTTTGGAAATTGTTGTATTTTGGTTTGGTAATCCGCAACGGGTACGCGGGCGCCAGATAACACGTAATGCAGTTGTACGAGACTGATGAACAGTAATCATAAGTATTTATTAGAACTCCAGGGAATGACCAAAACCTTCCCCGGGGTATTGGCCAACGACGCCGTCGACCTGCGTCTGGAGCCAGGGGAAGTGCATGCCCTGCTGGGTGAAAACGGGGCGGGTAAATCAACCCTGGTAAAGATGATCTACGGTATCCTCAAACCGGACAGTGGCACCATCTGCTATAACGGCAAACCGGTGGAAATCGACTCGCCCGCCAAAGCGCGCGAACTCGGCATCGCCATGGTGTTTCAACATTTTTCCCTGTTCGACTCTCTCAGCGTGGTTGAGAATATCTCACTGGGCATGGATGAGGACGTGGACCTGGAAGCACTTGCCGGGGAGATCCATGAGGTTTCCGATCGCTACGGGCTTCCCCTTGATCCACATCGCCATGTGTACACCCTCTCGGTTGGCGAACGTCAGAGGATTGAGATTGTGCGTTGCCTGCTGCAAAAGCCGCAGCTACTGGTGATGGACGAGCCGACCTCGGTACTCACCCCCCAGGAGGTGAAGAAACTTTTCGTGACCCTGAAGCGTCTTGCGGACGAAGGCCTGGCCATCCTGTACATCAGTCACAAGCTTGATGAAATCAAGGAGTTGTGCCAAAAGGCTACTATCCTGCGCATGGGCAAGCATATCGCCACGGTGGAGGTGGCAAAAGAGTCCACCTCATCTCTTGCGACCATGATGATGGGAGAGGAGTTCAGTGCGACACAGGCCGAACGCACAATGGAGTTCGGTGAGGTGCGCCTCAAGGTCGAAGGCTTGAGCCTGGCTGCAGCCGAATCCACCGGCGTCTCTTTGAGCGATATCAACCTTGACGTCCGTTCCGGCGAAATCGTCGGTATCGCCGGTGTCGCCGGCAACGGTCAGGATGAGCTGCTCAAAGCGTTGAACGGCGAAGAGAGTTGCAAAAATAACGAGTGCATCATCATCGACGGCTCGCACGCCGGCAAACTCGATCCCAACGCCAGGCGTCGGGCAGGTCTGGCCAGCGTACCTGAAAAGCGTCTTGGCCATGGTGCGGTACCGGACATGAGCCTGGTGGATAATGCCTTCATGACCGGCTTCCAGCGCATGGGTCTTTTAATCCGCGGCCTGATCAACTACGGCAAGACCAAAAAGTTCGCCAATCAGGTGATCGATGATTTCGGGGTGAAGACTCCCGGGGCCAACGTACAGGCGGAAAGCCTTTCCGGCGGCAACCTGCAGAAATTCATCATCGGCCGTGAGCTGACCCAGAATCCGGATATTCTGATTGTCTCCCAACCCACCTGGGGTGTGGACGCAGGCGCCGCCCAGACCATCCGGGACGCCCTGCGCGAACTCGCCAACAGCGGCGCCGCCATGCTCGTTATATCCCAGGACCTTGATGAACTAATGGATATCTCGGACAGGATTGGCGCCATCTGCGGTGGCCGCCTGTCCAAATTTTACCCAACGGCTGATATGACTGTGGAAAAGGTCGGGCTCCTGATGGCAGGTGTCTCACTTGAAGAGGGAGAGAACAATGCTGCCTAGCCTGGTTAAACGTCAACAAATTTCCAGACCCATGGTCTATCTCTCGCCGGTGCTTGCCTTTCTGCTCTCACTGCTGGCCGGGGTAGTCCTGTTTATCATCATGGGTGTCTCGCCCTTAGCTGCCCTGCACGCCTATTTTATCGAGCCGCTCTCCTCCAGCTACAACCTGGCCGAACTCGCGGTCAAAGCTACCCCCCTCGTGTTGATTGGCGTTGCCCTCTCTTTGGGCTTTAAAGCCGGAGTCTGGAATATCGGTGCCGAGGGTCAGCTGACCATTGGCGGTCTCTGCGGTGGTGTGGTCGCCCTCTTCTTTTATGATCAGCAAGGGTTCTACATCCTGCCGCTGATGCTGCTGGCCGGCATCGCCGGCGGTATGGCCTGGGCTGCCATCGTGGCCTTTTTACGGGTACGCTTTAACGCCAACGAAATTCTCACCAGCCTGATGCTCAGCTATGTGGCCGGCCTCTTTTTGAACCTGATGGTCCATGGCCCGCTCAAGGACCCCGATGGCTTTAACTTTCCGGAGTCACGCCTGTTCAGTGATTCGGCTATACTACCTATCCTGATCGAGGGGACCCGACTGCACATCGGCGCGCTGATGGCATTGATAGCCGTGGGCCTGGGCTGGGTCATTATCTCCAGGACCCTGCTTGGCTACCAGATCAAGGTTGCCGGTTCCGCACCTGCTGCCAGCGCCCATGCCGGTTTCAGCGGAGCCCGTATTATCTGGATTACCCTTTTGATCGGCGGGGCCTGCGCCGGACTTGCCGGGGTTATCGAGGTCTCCGGCCCGATCGGCCAGCTGCTGCCCTCAATCTCACCCGGCTATGGTTTTACCGCCATCATCGTCGCCTATGTGGGCAGGCTTCACCCAGTGGGCGCACTGTTTGCCGGCATCCTGATGGCCTTGACCTACCTGGGCGGTGAAATGGCGCAGATCCAACTCAACCTGCCGGTGGCAGTAACAGGAGTGTTTCAGGGATTGCTGCTCTTTTTCCTGCTGGCCTGTGATGTTCTTATTCATTATCGTGTTCAATTCGGTAAGCCGGCCCTGGCTGGGGAGAGAAAATAATGGAAGCATATATCCCAATGCTGCTCACTATCATTACTGCAGCGACACCACTGTTATTTGCCGCAGTCGGTGAGATGGTAACCGAGAAATCCGGGGTACTGAACCTGGGCGTGGAAGGCATGATGATCATGGGCGCCATCATTGGTTTTCTCACCGTCCACCTCACCGGTAGTGCCACCGTCGCCATTCTTGCCAGCATTATGGCCGGAGTGATCATGGCGGCCCTGTTTGCAAGCCTGGTTCTATTTTTCCACGCCAGCCAGGTGCCCACCGGGCTGGCGCTGACCATCTTCGGTATCGGGCTGAGTGCCCTGGTTGGGCAGTCAATGATCGGCGTGGCCTACGACGGTATCCCCTCCCTGGCCATCCCCGGTCTTGCCAGTATCCCGGTACTGGGTGATCTGCTCTTCAAACATGACATACTGGTTTACCTCAGCGTCCTGATGGTGATCCTGGTCCACCTCTTTTTGAGTAAAACCAGAGCCGGGCTCATCCTGCGGGCGGTGGGTGACTCCCATGACGCCGCGCATGCCATGGGCTATTCAGTGATCCGCATCAGATTTCTGGCAACTCTTTTCGGCGGCGGCATGGCCGGTTTGGGCGGGGCATATCTCTCCCTGGCCTACTCACCGCTCTGGGTTGAACAGATGACAGCCGGCAGAGGCTGGATCGCCCTGGCACTGGTGGTATTTGCCAGCTGGCGGACCTGGCGCGTGCTGTTTGGCGCCTACCTCTTTGGCGGCATCTCCATCTTGCAGCTGCACGCCCAGGCCTACGGTATAGCAGTACCGGCCCAGGTCATGTCGATGTTGCCGTACCTGGCAACCATCATCGTGCTGGTCATTATTTCCAGGGATCTCTCCAAGATCCGCATCAATGCCCCAGCCAGCCTCGGCCGCTCCTTCCACCCCAGCAGATAACAGATCCCGGGGATCATTTTCCGGCTCCTTCGGCTCGGCATTTTCAAGCCGAAGGAGCTTTTTTCCCTTAGCGTCAGTTTGGCAACAGGGTTGTTCGATCCAGCTCCCACGACAAGCTACCCCCATCGCAATACTCCAGCGCCATTTCCAGCTCGGGAACATTTTCGTTTTCCGAAGCTCGTTTCAAGCGTGACAAAACCTGCAACTATATTATATTTCTTGGTTTTGCATCCAGATTGTGTATGTTTTGCAAACAAGATGGCGGGTTGAGAAAGTCATTCTTATAGTTTTCAGCGCGTGAGTGGTTGTTTGCGAAGTGGAATTTTATCCAGTTGATTTCAACAAGAGGAGAGCGAGATGTTGAAAAAAGCAGTAGTTGCATTGATGCTTGCCGCAGGACTGGCCTTTGCCGGCAACGCAGCAGCAAAAGACACCAAGGTTGGTTTTGTCTACGTTGGCCCGATCGGTGATCACGGTTGGAGCTACCAGCACAACCAGGGACGCCTGGCAGTGGAAAAAGAGCTGAACGTCAAGACCTCTTACGTGGAAAGCGTGCCTGAAGGCGCTGACGCCGAGCGCGTAATCCGCCAGCTGGCAAGCTCCGGTCATGACCTGATCTTCACCACCTCTTTCGGGTACATGAACCCAACCATCAAGGTGGCCAAGCAGTTCCCCAACGTGAAATTCGAGCATGCCACCGGTTACAAGCGTGCTGACAACGTTACCACCTACTCAGCCCGTTTTTATGAGGGACGCGCCATCATCGGTGCAATTGCCGGTAAGATGACCAAGTCCAACGTGGTTGGCTACATCGGCTCCTTCCCGATCCCCGAGGTTATCCGTGGTATTGACGCCTTCACCCTGGCCCTGCGCAAAGTCAATCCTGAGGCGACCGTCAAGGTTGTCTGGGTGAACTCCTGGTTTGATCCGGGCAAGGAAAGTGATGCGGCCAAGACCCTGATCGACCAGGGCTGTGACATCATCTCCCAGCATACCGACTCCCCTGCTCCCCTGCAGGTTGCCGAGCAGCGCGGTGTCTACGGCTTCGGCCAGGCATCCGATATGATCAAGTTCGCGCCGAAAGCTCAGCTGACCGCCATCATCGACAACTGGGACCCATACTACATCGAGAGAACCAAAGCGGTTATGGAAGGTACCTGGAAGTCTGAGGACACCTGGGACGGTTTGAGCACCGGTATGGTAGAGATGGCGCCTTACGGAGATGCGGTACCTGAAGATGTTCGCAAGATGGCTGACGATATCAAGAAGTCCATTATCGACGGCACCTTCCACCCTTTCCAGGGCCCGATCAAGAATCAGAAAGGCGAGGTTGTTGTGAAAGAGGGCGAAGTCCTCTCCGACAAGGATCTCCTCGGCCTGAACTGGTATGTTGAGGGTGTTGAAGGCTCTATTCCCAAGTAATTGAGCAGGGTGCGACTGGCACCGTCCTTCATCCCAAGCAAATGCAAAGGCGTCCTGGAATCGTTTCCAGGACGCCGTTTTCTTTTTCTACTTTCGTTTTTAAAACTGCTCTTTGACCGTGTGCTTGAAGTGGATTTTTTTCGGCATGCCTTTGACCCGCTTTTTCCGTTTGCCCAAATCGGGTGCCTCAAATTCCAGATGTTCGTAGGGGATCATGCTGAGCAGATGGGATATGCAGTTCAACCTCGCCTTTTTCTTGTCATCCGCTATCACCCTGTACCATGGCGCATATTCTGTATCCGTGTCCTGAATCATCCGCTCATAGGCTGCAGTATAGTCATACCAGCGCTGGTAGGATTCAACATCCATAGGTGATAGTTTCCATTGCCGCCTGGGGTCGGATAACCGTTTTCTAAACCTCCTCTCCTGCTCTTCCATGGAGACATCAAAGAAATATTTGATCAGGATGATTCCAGCCTTGATGAGGAATCTCTCGAATGAAGGAGTATTAACCAGGAAGTTCTCATATTCCCATTCACTGCAAAAGCCCATCACCCTCTCCACTCCGGCCCGATTATACCAGGAGCGATCAAAAAGAATGACTTCACCCGCTGCCGGCATATGTTTCAGGTAGCGCTGGATATAAAGCTGAGTCTTCTCCCGTTCACTTGGGGCTGGCAACGCCACCACCCTGAAGACGCGCGGGCTGACCCGCTCAGTTATTCTTTTGATGACCCCTCCCTTGCCGGCTGCGTCACGCCCTTCAAAAACCACTACCACCCTGAGTCCCTGTTCTCTCACATAACGTTGCAGCAGACAAAGCTCTACCTGGAGCTTTTCCAGCTCATTTTCATATTCCTCGGTGGTCAATTTCTTCTTCGCCATGGAATCCTCCCCGGATTGTTTAGGATACGACAAGTCGGCTCACAGATACTCAGGACTCAGACCAAACTTAGGTTCTACTTCCAGTTCAAGTCCTCGAAAATCAGACCAGAAGTTGGCGACAAACGTTTCCGGAGCAAGCGATTTCGTCGCTTTCCCAATAATTTTCACAAAAAGATGGTAAGATGAGCTGGACTTCGTACTTCCCAGCTCATGGTAGACACTTTAAGACATTATACCAATGACACCAACTCTACGTAAGGCAGCCCATACCGTTCTCCTGCCAGCCTTTGCCGATACCCGGCTCAGCGAGGGTGTGAAACGCTTTCTCGACAATGGCGGATACTCGATACTGATAGGCGAGAGCCGTGAGGAGTATATTGCCAGGACCATGTCCAGAACAAGGCGGGCAAACGAGACAGCCGAGACTCTCAGCAAGCTGACCAACCAGGCAAAATCGTACAGGCCGGAGATCATTGTCGCCGTTGACCAGGAGATCTCAGGCATCTGCAGACTGCACGATCTTGTGCCCCCGTTTCCTAACGCGGAGGCATTAGCCGAGATGACCACCAAAGAGTTTGGCTCGATCTGCTTTAATATAGGGCACAGCGCTCGGAAACTTGGCATCAATTGCTTTCTGGCCCCCATCCTGGATCTCGTCAGCGGCAGCACCCCCTGGCTGGAAGGCCGCACCTGGACAATAGACGCAAGCCAGCTGACCCGCATCTCCTGTGCCTTTATTGCCGGGGTGCAGCGGGCAGGGCTCATTGCCTGCGCCAAGCATTTTCCAGGTTATGGAGCAATTGCCCTCGACCCCGCGATCGACGCCGGGGCGCGCAACGACCAGCCTCTGGCCGCCTGCCAAGAGAACATCGCCGTTTTCCAAAGTGCCATCAACCAGGGAGTTGATGCGATCATGTGCGGGCCGGCCATTGTCAGCGCGCTCGATCCGGCTCAGCCGGCCTCGACTTCTCCTGTAATCATCGGTAGTCTGAAAAATGACCTCAACTTCTCCGGGCTGGTGGTGAGCGATGATCTCGACGCAAAGGCCACGCTTCTTGGCAGGTCACTGACGGAAACAGCCATTCAAAGCCTGAAGAGCGGCTGCGACCTGTTGCTGGTTGGTGATAGCGGCGACACCCTAGCCGAACTCAGCCGGGGAATCTGCCGTGCAGCTGAAACTGGCCTGCTTTCTGAAGAACGATTGCTGCAGGCAGCCAATTCGGTGCAATCACTCGCCGGAAAATACAGTTGATCTCATTGAGGGTCAGGCCTAGTCAACACAACCTATGCACGATCAATACTGCTTCATGAAGTTTCAAGCTGTACCCGCAGGGGGCGTTGACTATCCAGATGAACATCCCGCTGAGGGAATGGGATTGGGATATCAGCCTGACCAAACAACCGGTTTATCTCCAGATGAATATCAGTTATGGTTGAGAGCCTGCAATCGATATTGTCGATATAGGCACGCAGGGTCAGATTTAACGAGTTGTCGCCAAAGCCCTCAAAATTCACGTGGGGCGGCGGATCCTCCAGTACATGTTCTTGCTTTTCAGCAGCCTGGCGAATGAGCTCCATGGCAAGATCCACATCACTGCCATAAGCGATACCAATGACCAGGTAAATCCGTGTCACCTGGTCATCCAGAGACCAGTTCAAGAGGCGCCCGGTGATAAATTCCTTGTTGGGTACCAGCAACTCCTTGCGATCCCAGTTGCGAATAGTAGTTGCCCGGATGCGGATCTTGGTGACCACACCGTCCGTACCACCGATGGTGACGATATCCCCCACCCGGACAGGCTGCTCGAAGAGAATAATCAGGCCACTCATGAAGTTGGCGATGATCTCCTGTAGCCCGAAGCCTATACCCACGCCCAGAGCGGCAACCAGCCACTGCAGCTGGGACCACTGGGCGCCAATGGTATTGAGGACAAGCACGACCCCAAAAGCGATTACGGTATAATTGGCCAGTGAAGTCAGCGTGTAGCGATCACCTGAGCTCATATTGGTACGCCGCAGCAGGATGATCTCCAGCAGCGAAGGCAAGCGCTTGGCCACAATGAAAATTGTTACCCCATAGATGATACCCAGGCCGAGGTCGGCCAGGGTGATCGGTAATCGTTTTTCGACACCTGCCTCTTTGACGGTGTTGTGCCACAGCACCACCTCATCGAAGATTTTCAGCGCCGGCAGAAAAGCGGACCAAATCAGATAGAGCCCGAACAAACCTGTGAGGAAAACGGCCAGGGTGACAAACTCACGGGTTTCCCCTGTCAAAGCTGCCACATCCACTTCAGGCTCTTCAAACAGCATGGCCGCCGCCTCCTCATCCCCGCCCTCCTCGTCTGTTTCCTCTTGTTCCTCGAGCCGCTCCCTTCGTTTTTCGCACAGGGTCTCGTAGTTCATTTTCCTGCGGACCACCTCCAACCACCGCAGTAAAAGCGATTTTAAAATTACCAGTGCTAAAATGAGCAGCAAGGTGTGTCCAAACATGCTCGAGACCACCCCCACCGAATAGGTATAGCCAGAAAAGGCGAGGATCACGAGGCTGATTGGAAAGAGAATGAGCAGGAAAAACAGAATTGGATACGAACTCACAATCCGTGTGGTACTCTCCTGTTCGCGCAGATGGGACAGTACCCCCTTGGCCGGATGCAATATTCGATAAAGAAAGACGATCAATGCCAGATTCGCGATCAAAAAGCTAAGCCGGGCGAGAATTCCAAACTCGTCTTCCTGCTGCAAACTCACGGCCAGCAGAACCAGTAGGCTGGTAGGGATGATCACCACAAAAAACCGATCCAACTCCTTTCCCAGAAAATCCAGCTTGTCCTTGGGCCAGCGAAAGTGTACCTCGGCAAGCCCGCGCGGTATACAGACTGCCCGGAAAAAGCGCAGACAAAAAAAGTAGAGGGAAATGTTCAGCAACGACTGGCCGAGACCAGTGACCAATTCGTTTTCCCCGGCACTTTCAAGTAACCAGCCTGTCACCGTCAACACCAGAGGCACCGGAGCGACCAGAAGCGCCGTTAAAAGACCAACAGTAAAGGTGTTGGTGAAGCTGTCTGTGATCGGCCTGCCGACAATTTTCGCTCTTTCTTTGATTACGCCAACAATAGTCCTCCTCCTGAAAGTGAGATAGAGCGCAAAACCGATGACCAGCCAAAACACCGGTTTTTTGATCAGATGTGATTTCACCACAGCCACAAAAGAGGCCCTGATCATGACCCGGTAGAGTTCCCGAACTTCCTGGGGCAGTTTCAGGAAATCACTCGGTTTGGTCGGCTCGGCGTTACGCAGCCACAATAAATTCTGCTGCAGGAATTCCCGGTAGTCGGTTACCGAAGCTAATAATTTTCTTTCTTCCTCGTTGAGCTGAGTCAAACCCGACAGATACAGCTCGATCATATCCATGGCCTTGGTCACCAGCTCTGTACGTAGCGCAACCTGGGGACGAAGTTCTGCAAACAATGCCTCACTTTTCTCCCACCTGGCCTCTTCAACCAGATGATTCATGAACAGCTTGGGATCTGCCATTCGGCGTGCTTCGGCCTGAAGCCGAAGACGCAGCACCTCCACCTCGGCGATTTCCGCATCGCGGGCCCGAACCTCATCGCCCTTATCTTCCAGTTCGGGCAGATAACTTTGTTGCGCCAGAAGTACCTTGCCCAACCCTTCCGTAAGACCGCTGGACTTCAAGGTATCCTGCGCATCCTGAAAGTTGGCGGCCACCCTGGTATTGAGTTTTAAAGCCTGCTCATATTCTCTGGAAAGAGACTCCAACTGCCCGGCCATCTCATTGATGTCCTTGGTCAGTTCTGCATTCTCCGCAGAGAGTTTTACCAGTACCGGATTGCCCCCTTTCGCCTCTTGCTCTACTTTTTCCGCCTGCCGCTGTACCTGCTCGGCCTCAAGCAACCGTTCCCTGTTCAACCGCTCGTTGATCCTGTCCACCTGGATATTTAGCAGCTTGATATTGGCCTCATGTCGCTGGAGTCTTGTTTCAAGCAAAGAGGTTCGAAGCGGCTTTCTCAGCAGTTCCTCGTTGAGCATGGCAATTTCCGTACTGCGTGCCATAAACCCTGTCTCAAAGACCCAACGCCGGGCTTGCGCCAAATTTCCTGTGACTTCAGAAGCAGACAACTTCAAGCCCGCCTCCATCTCATCCTGTTCCTGCTCAGCCTCGGCCAGCCTCTTGGATATCGCCACAGGGCGAGCGCCCATGTAGCTCAGGCGACGCACAATGTCAGTTTTGGCCGCATTGGCTGCGGCCAGTTCGGCCTGCTGAGTCTGCAGGAGCTGCACCAGTTCGTCTACTTGTCCTCCAATGTCCTCCCCGCGACCATCTTTCGTCGCCTGCAGCTGCCGCTCAAGCTCGGCGATATCGGCCTTAATGGATTCCATCTGCTCCGGAGCCGCCTTGGTCTCTTTACGAAAGACCGCAGTGGTCTCAAGGTTCGATTTGATGGACTGCAGATTGCTCATCGACTTGCGGTACAATTCCAGCAGCTCCTTCTTCTCATCCTCGGTTAAATCCACGGCTGAGTCGATTTCGTCAATTTTGGCCTGCAGGGTTTCCTCGGTAACCAACGCAGGCGGCAGACGTACCTCCGTTTCTTCCGCCGCAGCTGAAGCGGGCAGGATCTGCGGTTGCAAAGAATCGGCCACGGAGAAAAGAAACGAACCGAAAAAGAAGGTGGAAAACAGCAACAGCAGGATAACGATATGAATTTTATCCTGTCGATAGGAGATGTTATCAGATGCTGTGTGGGAAGGTCGAGAGTGTAGACCGCTGCCGGTTAAGCCACCCAGTGGCTGCGGAAGTTTCTCAGGTGGTACAGGCTGGATGGTTGCAGAACCTGACTGCAGCCGACCGCCACGAAAATAGGTGTGCACCATAGCTTCGACATAAGCCGGCAATATGGGAACGTACTCAACCAAGGCGTTCTTTCCCTATATACAGAAAGAGCCGGCAGATCCTTGTTTTCTATAGTCTTTGCCAGATAATTCTTGAGCTTTGCAATAGAAGCCTCACCTATTTTATCAAATATCTGTCCTCTACTCTATCCTGCAGGATAATCTGGCTGAAGCTGCCATACTCACCATGGTCGTACCACTCGTTTGCCTGGTCAATACACGCCTGGCATGCCTTTCTGGGGATATGCACGCCCAGGATGCTGGCGCCGTAATTTGAACCGCTCTCAATACGCAGGGCACCAGCACAATCATCACAGAAGCGGATGGTTTCATTCTGTTTTTCCAGAATATTGTCGGTGTCATAGAAAATTTGCCTGCTACGGCTGGCACTGCCCTCCTTGCGCCGCAGGGCCTCGGTCAATTCCTGCCGGTTGTGCCAAAGCTTGAGCGCATCCTCGCAGACCTTGTCGATCTCTTTGGTAAGGCTTCTCGGTTGTCTGAAATGGTTCGGGTTATAATCAGGTTCACGCAGATGGGAGTAATCGATGCCGGCCATGGCCATGATGATGCCGGCGTTGACATATGGCAGGGCGCCCTCGATGGAATAGCCGCCCTCCAACACTGCGATATCTGCTTTCAGCATCTCCGTGAGCCTGGCGTAGCCCTGGGCCGAAAAGCTCATGTTGGTGATGGGGTCCGAGTAGTGATTATCCTGACCCGCCGAGTTGATAATCAGTTCCGGCTGAAAATCCTCCAGAATAGGCAGCACCGCGTGTTCCACCGCATGCAGGAAGCCCTCGTCACAGGTCTCCGGCGGCAGGGGCAGATTGATCGTTGTGCCCACCGCATTGGGTCCGCCGAACTCATTGAGAAAGCCTGATCCGGGATAGAGCGTGCGACCGTCCTGGTGAATGGAGATAAAAAGGGTATCCGGGTCGTGCCAGTAAATATCCTGGGTGCCGTCGCCATGGTGGCAGTCGGTATCGATTATGGCTACACGATCGACACCATAGGTCGTGCGCAGATACTCGATCATGATCGCTTCGATATTGATATTGCAAAAGCCCCGTGCACCATGGACCACCCGGTTGGCATGGTGGCCGGGAGGACGAACCAGGGCAAACCCGCGGTCGATCTGCTGCTCAAGCACCGCCTTGCCAATGGTTTTGGCGCCACCGGCGCTGATGAAATGGGACTCAGTGCTCACCGCCTCGGCGTCCGGCACGCAGAAATGCACCCGCTGAATATCCTCCACCGTGACGATATCAGGCTTCAGCTCGACAATGCCGTCAATGTCAAGCAGCCCCTCTTCCAGCACCTGGTCCTGGGTATAGAGCAGGCGTTCCTCACGCTCAGGGTGGGTCGGTGAAATCGCCCAGTCAAAGGCGGGGAAAAAGACAAGCCCGGTTGTATGTTTTGCGCGAAGCATACTTTTCGCTCCGTGATGGTTAATGGTCTGCAAGTGGCTCCCGAAAAACCTCTCCGGTTACAATGAACCAATCCCTCAACTCATGTTCACATATTAAGAATATATCAGTTCCCAGGTTATGCCCTGTAGAGTGCGGCGTTGATCCATTCACCTGGGAAACTGGTAACGAGTTACAGGTCAGGCCGGTTATGGCGCCCTGTTTCAGCATCATAGCCGTGAATCAAGCCCGGCTTCACCTGCGCTCTCACTCGAATGTTTTTCCCCGTGGTATGCCAGCCGCGTACCATAGCAAATTCAGACTCCTCGGTAATTTCGATCTGCAGGTAGTCAGGGTTGGCCCCTCGCCTGATCGCCTTGGCCCTGACCAGCTTGGTGGCGATCTCCCGGACGTCTTCAAGGGAAGCCCTGGCGGAAAGCTTTTGCTCAAACTCTTCTCCCTGGGCAACTATGACCCTCCTGGCGGTATCGGCATAGACCGTCACCTCGCAGGTGGTACGCGCCAGGGCGCAGCCAATGGCGTTGGCAACCTGCCAGTTGGGTACCGGTACTGCCTCCCCAAACTGTAGATCACTGCTCATCAACCCCAGCCGCCTTGCAAAAGGCTGGGCCGGCCCTCCCAGCACCAGCACCTGATCTGGCTGCACCTGCAGTCCTTCGTACATCTCATGAACGGTGTAGACCGGCCGACTGTTCACCGTTTCAACCATCCTCCTTGCTGCCGACAAAATCAGCCCGCACGCGGTATCAAAGATCTTTTCAGCCATCTCACGGCTGTCGATATCCAGTTGCCTGGCCAGCTTCCCCACCCCGGCGGCCGCCAAGGCCTCATCACCATCGTCGAGCAGCCCGAGTACCGCCAGGGCATCAGTGGTCGTTACCTGCGGCCCCCCAAAGGCCATGGCCACTCCCTGCCTGTCCGGGCCTATGCTGATCTTACCGTCATCAAGGCGTACGACACTATCCCCTCCGACTCCGATCGACTCGGTATGCAGGGCTCGAATGAGGGTCTTGTGTTGGCCAATTTCAATGCCGTGTGGCGCTATGATTGGCGAATCTCCCAAAAGGATTGCCATATCGGTGGTCGTGCCACCGATATCGAGCACCAGGGATGTCTTGCCACTGGCCGCAGAAGCCAGCGCTCCCATGACACTTGCCGAGGGACCACTGAGTATGGTCTGGGCCGGATAGGTAAGCGATGCCTCAATGCCCATGGTGCCGCCGTCCGGCTTCAGGATCCTGATTGGCACCGTCAGCCCCTGCACCTTGAGCGACCTGGTTACCGCCTCAAAAAACGTTTTATGGATGGGGTAGACCGCCGCATTCAGGTAGGTGGTGGCAATGCGACGGGGAAAACTGAGCGCGCCCGACAGGGTATGCCCCATAAAGAGCGTCTCGACGTACGCGGAAAGCAGCTCGGCCATACGCAGCTCATGAGCGGGATTACGAACCGAAAACTTGGAGACAACCGCTGCACACCCTATCCCTTTGGTCTGCAGCTCTCGGCCGATGGCCTCAAGTTTTTCCTCATCAAGATGTTCTATCTCACGGCCACTGTGATCCAAGGCCCCGGACACGATATGGTAATCGTCGCCCACCCGGAAATATTCCGGATTCAGGCCGGGTCCGCCGGCAACAACCACCCCCACCTTCGGCAGCTGCTTCTGGATCACCATGTTGGTGGCCAGGGTGGTGCTGAGAACAATCCGGGTAACGTCGGTCTTGTCCCTGCCTGCCATCAGTTGTTCAAGCGCCTCGATAACCGTCTCAAAAAGACGCTCAGGTTCTGTCGTAACCTTCACGCTGTGGAGTATTCCTGCATCTCCCAGCAACACCGCATCGGTATGGGTTCCCCCGACATCAAGTCCGATTATCATGGCGGCTATCCCTGTTTGTCAGCAGACAGGCACCTCATCGATTGCATGGGCGGCCCGAACGTCCACTGTTATTTTTGCTGTAATTCACGAATGGCCTGCACCAGCTCCTGGCCAGCGACAAACGCTTCCTCGAGATACTCCTGCCTGCTGTCGATATCACCTCGTCGATCAACTCCGCGACACAATACTGAACGCCAGAGACCGGCATCAAGTACGTCAAAAAAGTACTTCACGGTGAGAATGGCACCGTCAAAGAGACGTTTGCCTTCTGTGGCCCCCACGGAGATGAACAACGCCTTTCGGGTCTCCTTGGTCTTCCCCATCTGCTGTTTATCAATCCAGTACTTGCGGACCCAGAGGGACTGGCAGCGGTCCATGAAGATTTTGGTATGCGCACTGACGGTATAAAAGAAAATAGGCGAGGCCAGCATTATGCCGTCACTCGCCTCAAGCTTATCGAGAATTTTTGGAAAGTCGTCTCTGATTGCGCACTCACCGGTCTTGATACACTGGTATATCTCCAGGCAAGGCGAGATCTTGTAATCCCTGAGGTAAATCTCCTCAACCTCAGCACCCTGCTGCCGGGCTCCCGCCACCGCCTTTTTCAGTAACGCCGCACTATTGCCATTACGCCGGGGACTACCGTAAATCGCCACAATCTGCATCGTCTACACTCCAAAGAGTTGGTTGAACCTACCCGCACCCGCAGACAACATTTTCTGACAACCGTTTTATAGTATCAGTTTCCACACCATTCGCACACAACTGTTTTGGTAAGATCACAGATAACTACGATCATTCATTGGATTTTTACCACCAGTGTCAGCCAGATTTATTTTTTATGGGGCAGCTGATTGAAATACCACTGCATCGGGTCAGTCAGCTCAAAGCCGGCATCAACCAATCGCATTTTCACCCTCGCCACGTTATTGGTCAGCAGATAGGGGAAAACAGCCTTTCTGTCCTGCTCCAGAGTCTTGGATACCAGTACGCTGCCGAGTGAAATTCGTTCCTCGGTGACGATATCGACTATTTTCTTCATTTGCCCTTGCTTGTCCTCGGAGAGAATACAAAGCAGAGAGCCAGGTTCGTCAATCCCCATGACGCTGACAAATGCCGAGAGCAGATCGCGGGTTGACAGAATGCCTTTGAGCAAGCCTTCGTCATCCACCACCGGAACAGCGCCTACCTTATACTTGCGCATGATCAACAGCACATCCTGGATGGTGTAGTAGACGTAGATCTTTACCGGCTCACGGGTCATGATCTCCGCCACCGTAAAATTCATGACCTTTTCCAGCATAGTCTCATAGATTTCGCCATTAAGGAGCTTTGACGGCATGGCACTGCGCATATCCCTGTCTGAGACCATACCGATCAGCTTGCCCGTTTCATCAATGATCGGCAGATGACGGATTCGTCGCTCTTTCATGAGATCATGGGCCTGGCCAATCTTCATCTCAGGGACAGCGGTAATCAGGTCTGTTGACATTCTTTCACTGACAAACATAGTTCCTCCTCAATTGGGTGGGGCTGGTATGTCCCCGCCCCTCCGTAATGTTCGCTTTCATAGTGGCAGCCAGTTATACCCCTCTCAACCCGGCCAGATGTTTGATGTGGTTTTCAACCAGCATGGGCAGCACTTCAAGGTTATATCCGCCCTCAAGAATTGAAATGACCTTGCCGCCGGTCAGGGCATTGGCCAGATTCATGATAAGTTCTGAGACAAAATCATAGCCGTCGGTGGTGAGGTTTACTCCTGACATCATATCCGTTACATGGGCATCAAATCCTGCTGAAACCAGAATCAGGTCGGGCTGGAATTTCTTGAAGGCGGGAATGAGGTCTTCGGTCAATTTCCGCCGGTAATCGTGGTCTCCCCGGCCGGGTAATACCACAGAGTTTTTGATGGTTCCCTCCCCCTCCCCGACCCCGCACTCGAAATCACGCCCGGTACCGGGATAGGCAAAAGAAGGATGCTCGTGAATGGAATAGTAAAAAACAGTTGGATCCGACTCAAAAATATGTTGGGTACCATTACCATGGTGCACGTCAAAATCGATGATCCCCACTCGCTTCAGCCCCCACTGCCGCTGCGCGTATCTGGCGCCAATGGCAACATTGTTGAAATAGCAAAAGCCCATGGCCTTGTCTATTTCGGCGTGATGACCGGGTGGGCGAACAGCACAGAAGGCAGTTTCCACATCACCCTCCATGATCGCGTCAACCGCCTTGAGCACCCCGCCCACCGCGAAAAGCGCTGCCTGATAGGTGTCCCTGCAAATAGAGTTTTCCTGATGATCAAAATCCGGCATTCCCATGGCACAGGCATCGCTGAAACGCATGATGTAGTTGACATGGTGAACCGCCTCGATCCAACGCTGATTGGCAGGTTCCGCCTCGATTCGCACCAATTTTTCCAACAGACCTGACTCCTGCAGGCCTTTGACAATCACCCGTAACCGGTCCGAGGTTTCCGGGTGCCATTCTCCGGTATTATGCAGCAAGTATTGGTCGTCATAAACAAACCCGGTTTTTTTCATCTGTTCTGTATCCTGTAAGCCTGTAAAATTTATCATTCCGCCCTATTTCGCGCTCTCGGCCGACCTGCACCAAACCAGTTTGAAACCTGGTTTCTCAACAAGGCTTTCAAAAGACACGCCACCTCCACAAAATTCCACATAAAAATTGGATGTATTCCCAATATGGAATGCAGTGTGGAATTGCTGTCGGCAGAATCCTGTTCCACCTCCCAAATTCTCTCTCTATATGCCCCTACAATATATAAATTTTTTTCATTAACAAAGAAAAAAAGATTTACAACACAGAAACCAGGGAGTAACATTGTTACCAACATAAAGATAAGAGCACTTACAACTTTTGTTTTACATCGTTATTTTACATATTTAATAGGATTACAAAGAGATAACACAAATCAACAATCAACCTGACATACCTTGTATTTGACAGGTTGTATTTCAACCAAGACACTGTTTTACCATAACTATCACTGGATAACACAATCCACCAACCTCTCCCGGAACGAGATATGGTAACACTGTTAAACACCGCACCAGAGGTGCATCAGCCCAACCGCAGCCCCTTGAACAGACAGCTCAAACACTGTTCTGCAAGGCCCGGCAAAGCTGTCCCCCCATACCTCAGCCACGATTTCCCAGAAGATTCTCAGCACCTGAATAAAGAACTCCGCCCGCCAACTGCACGCCCCTTAACCTGTGCAGCAGGCCACGGCAAGGCACAGATAAAGCTGACGTACCCGGCAATAGGCGAAAGAACTTGGTCTTACCCACTCCGGTCAATAACAGTCAGAACTCAAGGGAGCATTCACTATGGCTTTTGAGAAAATCGAACAGCTGCGAAAAAAGAAAGAAAAACTCGCCCTTGGTGGTGGTCAGGCCCGCATAGACAAGCAACATGAAAAGGGCAAGATGACAGCCCGGGAACGGCTTGAATGCCTGTTTGATCAGGGAACATTCATCGAACTTGACGCCTTCATCCGCAATCGGTGCACCAACTTCGGCATGGACAAGATGGAGTTTGAGGGCGAATCAGTTGTCACCGGCTATGGCATGGTTGACGGCCGCCTGGTCTACGCCTTTTCACAGGACTTTACCGTCACCGGCGGTGCCCTTGGGGAGATGCATGCCAAGAAGGTAGTGAAGGCCATGGATGCTGCCCTGAAGGTTGGTGCCCCCATTATTGGGTTAAACGACTCGGGCGGGGCGCGCATTCAAGAGGCTGTCGATGCCCTCTCCGGCTATGGTGATCTCTTTTTCAGAAACGCCACCTACTCCGGCGTTATCCCGCAAATTTCCGCAATCATGGGCCCCTGCGCCGGCGGTGCTGTATATTCGCCGGCCCTGACCGACTTTGTGTTTATGGTCAACAAGTCTGCCCAGATGTTCATAACCGGCCCCCAGGTCATCAAGACCGTTACCGGTGAAGAGGTAAGTCCGGAAGAACTCGGCGGGGCAATGACCCATAACTCAATCAGCGGCAACGCCCACTTTATCTCAGAAACAGACCAGGACTGCATCAATGAGATCCGCCGTCTGCTCAGCTATCTGCCTTCAAACAACATGGAGCGGGCACCGGTGGTTGACTCTGGGGACGACATCAATCGCTATGTTGCCGAACTTGATACCATGATTCCGGAAAATCCCAATAAGCCGTATGACATCATGGATGTCATCATGGCCATCGTGGATAATGGCGAGTTCATGGAATACCAGCCCTACTTTGCCAAGAACATCGTCACCGGTTATGCCAGGCTGAACGGCAAGTCGGTTGGCATCGTCGCCAATCAACCCAATATGATGGCCGGTTGTCTCGACATGAACGCCGGTGACAAGGCCGCCCGTTTCATTCGCACCTGTAACGCCTACAACGTGCCCCTACTCACCTTTGTCGACGTACCTGGCTTTCTGCCTGGCACCAATCAGGAACATGGTGGGATTATCAGGCACGGCGCAAAGATTCTCTATGCCTACAGCGAGGCCACCGTACCCAAGGTGACCCTCATTACCAGAAAAGCGTACGGCGGTGCCTACGTCGCCATGTGCTCAAAATCGCTCGGGGCTGATACGGTGCTGGCCTGGCCAAGCGCTGAAATCGCTGTCATGGGACCTGATGGCGCGGTCAACATCATCTTCCGCAACGAGATCAAAAAGGCCGAAAACAAAGAAGAGACGCGGCAGCAACTGCTGGCCGATTATCGTGCTGAATTTGCCACCCCGTACAAGGCTGCAGAACGCGGTTTTGTCGATGATGTCATCGAGCCGAGCGCCAGCCGCCTGCGTATTATCGACGCCTTCAACATGCTTGAAGGCAAACGAGAAAAACGGCCGCCCAAAAAACACGGCAACATGCCTTTGTAAAGCAAGGGGGATTGTATGGATACCATGGAATTGCTGAGCAGGTTCTCCGACCCGGAAACACTGCAAACCCTGACAGCTACCCAACGTTTGATGGCCGGCCTTGTGACCACCATTCTCGGTATGGGAATCACCTTTGTTTCCCTGGTTATCGTGCAGTTTGTGATCAGCCTGATGGCACGGTTCACGGCACCGCGACCTGCCTACCAGCCACAGGCAGAACCGGAACAAGGTGGCAAAAAGGCCGCCGCACCAAACGACCGGCAAAAAGACGAGGAGTTGGTGGCGGCAATCACCGTCGCTCTGGCTATGCAGTTACAGACAGCTACCAGCAATATCGTCATCAGAAATATCAAGAGGATTGAGGATCGCACCCCCGCCTGGAGCAAGGCAGGTCTGGCAGAACAGATGAATATCAACTCATAGCGCAAGGAGTAGGCCATGATGAGAACTTTTCGAGTAATTGTTGGTGGAAACGAGTACGAGGTTGCCATTGAAGAGATTACGGATAAGGCCACTGCTGCTGCTTCAAGCAAGGTCCAGGCCGCACCGGCCCCCAAGCCAAGTCCGGCGCCCGCAGCAAGTAAGCCCGCTGCAGCCGCTGCCAAGCCAGCCCCCAAAGCACCGGCCGGCGACGGTACGGTCCTGGCGGCAATGCCCGGTACCATCACCGATGTACGGGTCAACACAGGGGATCAGGTCAGGCGTGGGGATACCTTGATGATCCTCGAAGCGATGAAGATGGAAAATGAGATCAAGGCTCCCATCGACGGCACCGTCTCAACCATAGAGGTCAGTAAAGGTACCGCCGTCAATGCAGGAATGGCACTGCTGGTTCTGGCCTGAGAGACCACTGGTGATGACCCGCTCCACAAACCATATCGGTTAACCCGGATACCATTGGGGGATTCGCAATGCTCAACGCGCTACTGAATTTTGCACAGAGTACAGGTTTTTATGGCCTCACCATCGGTCACATCATCATGATCCTGATCTCCTTCGTGCTGCTGTTTCTCGCCATAGTCAAAAGCTTTGAGCCGCTGCTGCTGGTGCCTATAGCCTTTGGCGTTTTGCTGACAAACCTGCCCTTTGCCGGCCTGATGGCGGAACCGGTGATGGAAATCACCGAGCACGCTGCCCACACTGTCGAGCCCGGTGGCTTGCTCTATTATCTCTTCCAGGGTGATCACCTGGGAATTTTCCCTCCGCTGATCTTTCTTGGCGTGGGGGCGATGACCGACTTCGGGCCGCTGATCGCCAACCCCAAGTCGCTGCTGCTCGGCGCAGCCGCCCAGTTCGGCATTTTCATTACCTTTATCGGTGCTATTGCTTCTGGCCTGTTCACCGCCCAGGAAGCAGCCTCCATCGGAATCATCGGGGGCGCCGACGGCCCAACCGCAATCTTTTTGTCCTCCAAGCTGGCACCGCATCTGCTGGGAGCAATCGCCATCGCCGCCTATTCCTACATGGCACTGGTACCGATTATCCAGCCCCCCATCATGCGTTGGCTGACCACCGAAAAGGAACGTAAGATCCGGATGACCCAGCTTCGCGAAGTGAGCAAGAAAGAGAAGATCCTCTTTCCGATCATCGTCACCCTGGTCGTGTCGCTGATCGTGCCGCCGGCAGCCACCCTGATCGGCATGCTGATGCTCGGCAACCTGTTCAGGGAGTGCGGAGTGGTCGCTAGACTGGAAGATACCTCGAAAAACGCCCTGATCAATATCGTCACCATATTTCTCGGGGTAACGGTTGGGGCCACCGCCACGGCAGAGGGATTCCTGAACGTGAAAACCCTGGCCATCCTTGGCCTCGGAATCGTCGCCTTTGGCATCGGCACCGCCGCCGGAGTGCTTATCGCCAAGCTGATGAACAGGTTCCTCGAGGTAAAAATCAACCCGCTGATCGGCTCTGCAGGTGTCTCCGCCGTACCAATGGCGGCGAGGGTTTCGCAGGTTGTCGGCCAGAAGGAGGAACCATCGAATTTCCTCCTCATGCACGCCATGGGCCCAAACGTTGCCGGCGTAATCGGTTCGGCAGTATCCGCAGGCGTACTGCTCTCCCTATTCGGAGGCTAAAACCTGTGCATCTTAAGCCTTTACAGCATTTGATGGTCGTTCTTTTTTGTTGCAGACCAAAAGTATATGCATTAGAAGCAGGAAGAACTTTGTCTTATATTAAAGTCTTACATGATGTATCCTACAGGATTGGTCACAAAATCAGCACGTTAAAGCAACAACATTTCTTTACGTACATACTCCGTAGCCGCGTTCGCTCCACCCCCTGACTACTGTGCATTGTGCACCGGGTAAGCTCGCCTATGGATCAGTTAATACAAGAAAAGGACGGCAGTAACAATGGCAGAAGAACTCAACCCTGACATCCAACGAAGACTGGAAAAAGCTGTACTGGAGGTTTTCTCTCACTCCGATTTCCACAAGGCAAGCATCCGCGATATAGCGGAAAAAGCCGGTGTCAGTTTTACGACTATCTACAAGCACTACGAGAGCAAAGAGCGACTGGTATTTGCCTTTGTAGATATCTGGATGGGCAAACTGACGGACCGGATCGTCGATCACCTCCAGGGCATCGAAGACCTGAAGGAGAAACTGCGCAAGGTATTCTGGCTGCAGCTCGACTACTACGAGCGCCACGAGGGGTTGGGCAGAATCGTTTTTATGACCCTGCCCATGAAAACCTGGATGGCGGATGAAACTTTTGAACAACGGAGGATGATGAACCTGTTGATCAATGTGCTGCGGGAAGGACAGCAGGAGGGTGTCCTGAACAACGATGTTCGGGCGGGTACCTTGCTCGATTTCCTGATGGGTTTTGTGCAGCGCAGCTTTTTCATGTGGATACTTCGCGGCAAAAAAGAGAGCCTGGCAGCTCAGGCCAACGTGATGTTCGAGATGGTTTGGCGCGGAATGGCGAACCCACAGGAAAAGAAATAGGCTACTTCCTCCATGCACAACAAGCATAGATCGGGTTGTCCGTACCATGCGGGCAACAATACTGAACACATTTGGGAGGCGCACCATGAAAATTTTGAAGATTGATCATCTGGGAATTGCAGTCAATTCTATCGATGCCGGTAAAACTTTCTGGTCAGATGTTCTCGGACTCGAATTTGAAGGAGCGGAAACCGTAGAGGAACAGAAAGTAACCACTGCTTTTTTCCCTGTTGGTGAAAGCGAGGTGGAACTCCTCGAGTCCACCTCACCTGACGGCCCGGTGGCGAAGTTTATCGAGAAAAAGGGCCAGGGCTTCCAGCATATCGCCTTTCGCGTGGAAAATATCGAAGAGGCCCTGGAAGAGCTGAAAGCCAAAAATATTCAGCTGATCGACCAGACCCCGAGAATCGGTGCCGGTGGTGCCAAAATCGCCTTTTTGCACCCCAAGGCCACCGGTGGCGTACTGGTGGAACTCTGCCAGCGCGACTGATAGCCATAGACTTCACTGATTGGACGCGAGAATCGAGTAGGGAACGTCCCAATCAGTAACTCACATTTTCATCCTGAAACTGCTGCTGCCCGTTACCCATCCCACACGCACCGCACACCAGTTTCAGGGTGAGAATTCTTTACGTCTGTATCGGCTGCGGCCGAACATATAAAGGAGCACAACATGTCTGTACATCCCGATAAAGCCAAATGGGAAGAGGCGGCGACCAAACTGCTGAAGGGCAAGTCGCCCGATGCCCTGAACTGGGTCACCCCGGAAGGAATCACCGTCAAGCCGCTGTACACCGCTGAAGACCTGGAAGGTATTGAATCTGCAAACACCCTGCCGGGAATGGCGCCCTACGTGCGCGGACCAATGGCCACCATGTATGCCGGACGTCCCTGGACCATCCGCCAGTATGCAGGCTTTTCAACGGCCAAGGAATCCAACGACTTCTACCGCAAGGCCCTGGCGGCGGGTCAAAAAGGGTTGTCGGTGGCGTTTGACCTCGCCACGCACCGTGGCTACGATTCCGACCATCCCCGAGTAGCGGGTGATATCGGCAAAGCCGGTGTGGCCATTGACTCTGTTGAGGATATGAAGATCCTCTTCGACGGCATTCCCCTTGATCAGATGTCCGTTTCCATGACCATGAACGGCGCGGTCATCCCTATTCTCGCCGGCTACATCGTCGCCGCTGAGGAACAGGGCGTGAAGCACGAACAGCTTTCAGGTACCATCCAAAACGATATCTTGAAAGAGTACCTGACCAGAAACACCTACATCTATCCACCCGAGCCCTCCATGCGGATCATCTCCGACATCATGGAGTTCTGCTCCAAAAACATGCCACGCTACAATACTATCAGCATCTCCGGTTACCACATGATGGAGGCTGGTGCCAACTCGGTGCTGCAGACCGCCTTCACCCTGGCCGACGGTGTCGAGTATGTCCGCGCTGCGCTGAAGTCCGGGATGGATGTGGATACCTTTGCCCCACGTCTCTCCTTCTTCTTCGGTATCGGCATGAACTTTTTCATGGACATCGCCATGCTGCGTGCCGCCCGTTTTCTCTGGCACCGGCTGATGAGCCAGTTCAACCCGAAGAACCCCAAGTCCTCCATGCTGCGTACCCATTGCCAGACCTCGGGCTGGAGTCTCACCGAGCAGGATCCATACAATAACGTGATCCGCACAACCCTGGAGGCAATGAGCGCCGTTCTTGGCGGCACCCAGTCGCTGCACACCAACTCCTTTGACGAAGCAATTGGTCTGCCGACCGACTTCTCCGCCCGCATCGCCCGTAACACCCAGATCATCATTCAGGAAGAGTCCGAGGTGTGCAAGGTTATCGATCCTCTCGGCGGCTCCTACTATATCGAGTCTCTGACCAATGCCATCGTTGAAGAGGCCCAAAAGATCATCGACGAGGTTGAAGAGCTCGGTGGCATGGCCAAGGCCATCGAATCCGGTATGCCGAAGATGCGCATCGAGGAATCCGCTGCCCGCAAGCAGGCCCGTATCGACCAGGGCAAGGATGTGATCGTTGGCGTCAACAAGTATAAACTGCCGAACGAGGTCATCGATTTTGAGGTTCGCGAGGTCCCGTCGACCGTTCGTGACGAACAGGTTGCCCGCCTCAAGGAAATCAAGGCGACCCGCAATAAGGCCGCGGTTGAGAAGGCGCTGGCCGATCTGACCAATGCAGCCAAAAACGGCGGCAACCTGCTTGAAGCAGCCCTGCCTGCGGTTCGTGCCCGGGCCACCCTGGGTGAGATTTCCGATGCCATGGAAAGTGTCTTCGGGCGCTTTACCGCCACCACCCGTTGCATCTCCGGTGCCTATGCATCTGAGTATAGCGAGAACAACAAAGAGGTCATCGAGGCGATCCGCAAGCGCACCGAGACCTTCCTGGAAAAAACCGGCCGTCGTCCGAGAATGCTGGTTACCAAGATGGGCCAGGACGGGCATGACAGAGGCATTAAAGTCATTGCCAGCTCCTACGCCGATCTCGGCTTCGACGTGGACATCAGCCCCATGTTCCAGACCCCTGAAGAAGCTGCCAAAATGGCGGTTGAAAACGACGTCCATATCGTCGGCGCCTCCAGCCTCGCCGCCGGTCACAAGACCCTGGTGCCGGCCCTGATCGAAGAGCTCAAAAAGCTGGATGCCGGTGACATCATCGTCGTTGCCGGTGGCGTCATTCCTCCAGGCGATTATGAGTATCTGTACGATAAGGGAGTACGCGCAGTATTCGGCCCAGGCACTCCGATTCCGGAGTCGGCCGATAAGACCCTGCAGCTTATCGAGAAAAAATATATACAATGATGTGGAGGAGGTTTATCATACCGGGATAACCTGCTTTCCCTCAGGGCACGTACTTGTACGTGCCCTTTTTATTCCAACTGTCGAACGACCCTATGCAGATTGATATCGAAGCCCATATTAAAGGCCTGGAAACAGGAAACAGGCGCATGCTCGCCCGTACCATTACCCTTGTTGAATCGGTACTGCCAGCCCATCAGCAGGCCGCCCGCGCTATCATCGACCGGTTGCTGCCACGCACCGGCAACAGTGTTCGCCTGGGTATCACCGGTGTCCCCGGTGCCGGCAAGTCCACCTTTATCGAAGCGTTCGGCACCATGCTCACCAGCATGGGACATAAGGTCGCGGTACTGGCCATCGACCCCAGTTCCACCAGAAGCGGCGGTTCAATTCTCGGCGACAAGACCCGCATGGAAAAGCTGTCGGTTGACCCGAACGCCTTTATCCGCCCCTCCCCTTCCGGCGGGAACCTCGGCGGTGTGGCCCGGAAAACCCGTGAGGTGATGCTGGCCTGCGAAGCGGCTGGCTTTGACGTCATTATCATCGAGACGGTGGGTGTCGGCCAGTCGGAGACCACTGTGGCTTCCATGGTCGATTTTTTCATGGTGCTGATGATCGCAGGAGCCGGAGATGAGTTACAGGGCATAAAGAAAGGTGTGCTGGAAGTAGCGGACACCATTGTCATCAATAAAGCAGACGGCGACAACATCACCAGGGCCGAGGCCGCGCAAAAAGAATATCAGGCCGCCCTGCACCTGCTGATGCCGCATAGCCCGAACTGGAGCCCGCCTGTTCTGACCTGCAGTTCACTGCTTTCAGCCGGTCTTGAGACTATCTGGCAAACCATTCTGGACCATAAACAGAAACTGACAGCCTGTGGAGAGCTTGAGGAAAAACGTAAGAATCAGACCCAGGATTGGCTGACCTTTCTGCTTGACGAGGGTCTCCGGGAATGGTTTTTCCAGCTTGAGGAGGTTAAGGATAAGCTGCCGCAACTGAGAAAAGAGCTTGAAACAGGCTCGCAATCACCTACAGCCGCAGCAACGGAGTTATTGCATATTCTTGGCAAATATAATGGATAACCCCTGCTGATCGTCACCTCAGTAGTCAAGCCGGAAGATGAAAGTCGCTCTCCGGCTTCCCCCCTTATTCCTGCACTTCCTGCAGCAGCTCTTTTCGCTTTTCTACTTCCGCCAGCTGCGCCATCACCTCCTTGTTCGAGCCGAGCAAGGTGGCAATCCAGGAGGTGGATTCGTGTTCTGAGAGCGCAATCTTTATCGCCATGGTGAGCGGTACAGACAGCAGCATACCGATCGGCCCAAGCACCCAGCCCCAGAAGACCAGCGACAAAAACACCACCAACGCAGAAAGACCGACTCCCCTGCCCATAACCCTGGGTTCTATGATTGAGCCTATCATCACATTGACGAGCAAAAAGCCCATGGCGGTAGCGATGGCGTGGGCCCCTCCCAACTGTACCAGTGCCAGCAGGACCGGTGGGATAGCGGCTATCAGTGAACCGATATTCGGGATGAAATTCAGCAGAAACGCCAGTAACGCCCAGAGAACCGGAAAATCAACACCCAGAAACTGCAGCAGCAGATAGATCAGGACACCAGTAGCCAGGCTGGTGATCGATTTGATCGCCAAATAGCGATTCACGCCTTTGATTATCGCCGAATAGCTATCGAGAGCACCGTGCTTTCCATTGCGAATCAGGCGAATTTTTTGCGGTATGGCTGTCCCTTCCAGGATCAGGAAGGTAAACATCAAGAGAATCAGGAAAGCGTTTTTTAAAATCGCGCCCACCGAATTCAAAGTGCTGACCACCAGCCGCATCAGCCGGCCCGGATCAAATATGTCGTCGACGATCGACCTGTCTATGCTCAGCCCATAGCCCTGCAACCACACCCAGGTATCTCCAACTATCGCCCGGAGCCGATCCTGATAAAGGGGCACAGAACGCGTAAAATCAGCAACGGCGGTGCCAACCAGTACTGCCAGCGCAGTCCAGGCGCCAACCACCACCGCCAGAATCAACAATAAGCCAAGGAGTTCCGGCACCCCTTTTTTCTCCAGCCAGATCAATAAGGGCAGGCACACCACCGCCAAAAAGACCGCCAGCAAAAACGGTATGACCAGAGCCCCCGCCGCCTTGATGCCCGCAATTGTGACGACAAAGGCCGCAAGATTCAACAACCCGCGACCACCTGCCTGAGATAATGATGTCATAAATTACATTCCATATTGTTCATACTTGATCATACCGAAGCTACTCTTTGTTTCGTATAGAACCTTTTTGGATTTGATTATATTTTCCTTGGCCGGTCAATTACACCCGCGCACGCGAATATTCTCACGGGAGCCGGCACCCAACACCATATTACAGGCATCAGCCCCGTCCGCAGGGATCTCTTCAGTCACTACTCTTTTGAGAGGGGTGAATACCGGGCTGGTGACAAATCTGACTGCAGAGCCAAGAATTCCTCCCCGCACAACCCCAACTTTGACATCGTCGAAACTACCTTTGATTTTTACCGGGGTCGCGACATTGAAATACTCTGCCTTTTTGGGCGTTGGCCGAACAGTCAAGTTCAGTACGTTATTCGCCAAATCCACCTCACCGCTGCCGCAAATCCGTATTTGGCCTGTATCGACAAAGAGAACATCCGGGGTCAGGAGACCGTCCCGCACAGTCCACCTGCCGACCGCGCAGTTGATCTGCGAGGTATTGTTCTTGGTGCTGGTCAACATGGCCGTCAACAGGTTCACGGCCCAGAGGTCCACCGCCCCCGCCTTGATGTTCTCCAGCTGGCCTGAAAAATCGAAATGGCCGCTGCCGCGTTCAAGGAGCATAGCCAGGGTGCCGGCTGTGCCTGTCAGTTCAGCATCAAGATTTACCAGGCCCCCCATTTGAGTTTCAGGATCCTTTCTCCTGGCCAGCACCCCGATATCGAAATTGGAAATTTTCGCAGAGAGACTCGCCTGGGCTCCTGCGACACCAGGTTCGACGGAGGCTTGCAGGCTAATACGCCCACCTGGGAGGTGAAGCAGAACCGGCTCGATGGCCAGTCTGCCATCGTGAATGGTCAGGTTGACAATTCCTCTTCCCAATTTGTCCTGACCGGAAAATACAGCCTGGGCCTGGATAACACAGAAGGCATCAATGTTTTTCAGTATTTCCGGATCAGTAAGCCTCTTGAAAGCTGTTGGCGTTTTTTCCTCGTCAACCTGGGAACTCTTGATCTCTTTTTGCGACTCGGCATCTGTGGGAATTCGGCTCCAGGACCAGTCCTTGAATATGAAGTCATCAAGCTGAATCATAGGAGATTCAAGGTTGACGCCCACCTCATAACGGCCATCCTTTTGCGTCACCAACACGTTTCCGGAAAGATTGCTGGCCCCGGTCCTGATCAAGGAATCCGCCAGGTGAAAGACGTTGTCGGCCAAGCGCAGCCTGCCGGCTATTTCATAATCTGCAAACGGTGGAAGATCGAGATTGAGCAGTCCGTCAAGGCTACTCAGGTTTTCCCCGGTAATAGAAGCCTGAAGAACCAGTTCCCTGTGACTTTCGGCAAGACTTAACTCCCCCCGGAAAGCAAATACCGTCTCAGCAACATTCAGGTTTATCTCTGTCCAGGTGAATTCGTCTTCAAGAAACTCCTCCAAAGAGGCCAAGGACAGGTCAAGAGTGTACGGATGTCCTTGCAAGCTGCCATTCATCAGCAGCTGCGCCGGTTCACCCGGCAGCATGGTTCCCTCACCGTGCTGGACATGAAACCTCGCCTCATCCTTGGCTGCTCCTTGTCTCGCATGGTCAGGCTCATGGACAAAAAAGCTCATATTCTCTATCCGTAACTTCTTGATAACAAGGGTGTCCTCAGTCAGGCGTTCGCGGGCCTGCGGCTCGCCATTGTCTGTTTCGCGTGCTCCTGTTCCAGTTACCTCATTTTGTTTTTTCTCCGGTTTAGTCTCCATACCGGCGGCAACCCAATTGACCTGACCATCTGCTGACTCCTCAAGCGTTACCTGCAGCTCATCGACCGTAATCCTGGAAAAATAGACTTTTTGCTGCAGCAATGGCAACAGCTCCAGTTCTAACTCCGCTGAACCAAGGTAGAGAAAAGTCTCAGTTTCAAATTGCTCGGGATTGCCAATACGCAGACCTTTGACGGCAAGTTGTGGAGAGAGGGAGGTTGTCAACTGGATCGACCGTTCTATGGACACCGGCCGCGAAAGCAGGTGCTCCAGTGCGAGCTCGATCGGCGCCTTCACAGCTGTCAGTGGTACTGGTATTTTCCAAAGGGTTACCGCCGCCAAACAGACCAGCAGAAGCAGCAGCACCCCAAATGCCACCCTGACAACAAGTCGTATAATTTTTCTAAACAGTGCTCTCATAGTCGCCTCAGTAGTTGGCTCCTACTCTTGGAAGCATGACGAGCACACCGCCCCCCTATTGCCCCAAGCGATACACGCGAAAACCACTCTTATCAACGTCACAAATGAGCATACCCTTTGGACAGTTCCTAACCTAGTGTAGCAGACAGAAGTAGCTCTGGTAAATTGAGGGATTGTGCTGAACTGGAGCAATATGTGGAAAAGCTGGGCACAGCTGCCAGCACCCTAACATACGATAAGATTATTTATCTTGCAGTGGCTGCGAAAAGTTGACACAATGAACTGAAAAAAATATGAAGACGTAATTTCCTGAAGGACCATAAATTACACTATCATTTCAAAATCACCCGGCAACATCAGTCTAGCAACAACCTTATATAACTCGCTTTTTGATAAAAACAGAGTAATAACAACCGGATTGCAGGTCACGGCACAACGACCAATTATTACAGATGATTATCCAGGAGTTCGTAATGAAGAGATATATACTGCTGTTGGGACTAATCCTATTTGCGAGCGGCTGCGTCACTAGCAGCAAGTTGATGACAGTACACATTGACGGAGCCCCCATTGCCCAGGACAAGGCGACGGTAATCCTGTATCACCAGTCCAATTACAAGGAAGGTTTTTTAAACGAATATCCGATAACCATCGACGGTCTACCGGGCGGTACTGTCATTGCCGAACAACCCTTGAAAATCAGTCTGGACGAGGGAACCCATACCTTACGCACCAACAGCTTCGGATTGAAATCCATGGGTGTAACTCAACACTTCAAAGCAGGCGAGGTATATTACTTTTCAGTTCAAAAGCTGTACAACACATTTTACGATACCCTGGTAATCGCCCCAAGCGACGAGATTAAATATTACGAGATCATCTCTCACCGATAGCTGTCATTCCACCAAACCCTGCTGCCAGTTGGGGATTTGCTCGTTGGCAAGTCCCAAACCAGGGGCTGCCGAATTTCAGCTTGTGCCAGTCGACCTCCTTACCGACAGCATACACCGTCCTCCCCACAATCGTTCAGGTGCCGGAGGATATACCCAACGATTCCACCTCTGGTTTTTCTCGTGGAGCGCTTGAATGCCACTGGCCATGTCCGTCCCTCATCACCGTCACCCACTGCCGGTGACTTCGCAGTCTGCGGAATAGTTCTTCCACAACCCGACGCCTAGCAATTTTTGGCAGCTATTTGACACCCTCTGCCAGCTCGGCTACCCTGATCTCATAGCATCAATAATTCTGCACCTTCCAGCTAACGAGACAGCCAGGAGACTACATGACGGACACCCACGCAAGACCCGTGAACCCAGGTCGGTCCCGCCGAGTGGTGCTGCTCATCCTGACCCTGGTAATTCTGTTTGGCGGCTGCAGCACACCCAAACCTTTTGGAGGGCAACCAGTACAATTCAATGAAACCAGTGGCCAATGGCGGACACTCAACCCTGATGATATTACGGCAATCTACGGGATAGGCCTCAGCTATGCCGAGCACATCATTGAGGTCGGCAGCACCTGGGATCCCGACACCCCTGCACCGGTTTTCAAGAAAGCTATGGAATCCCTGAACACCGGTCAAACCATCATTTACCCGGATCGAGCTGCGTTTCTGACCATGGCGGAAACTGTTGAACCCGGCCTGGCACGGGTACTTGAAGAACGTTTTCCTTACATCAACCCGCTACTTGACTATGAGGTTGAACTCGCAATGGTGCTCCTTGAGCCCTATGACCGGAGCCGCAGATATGACCCAAGCTATCTCCCCAAGCTAGGATTCGTGCTTGCTGCAGATTTCACCGCTCGTTCTTTCATGGTGCTCGGAGAGGACAAACCAAACCAAACCGACTACTGGGGTGCTGCCAAAAGTTTTCCCGGTTTTTCGGTTGTCGGCAGCAAGATGTGGGTACCGAAGACCTTCGCCAATGACAGGGTGGTGAATGTTTCGCTTGAAACCTGGGTAAATGGACGCCAGCGACAAAACGGGAACACCGCAGATCGAGTCTACTCGACCAAGCAAATGCTTGGCTTCATTGCAGACAAGTTTCCTGCCGATCCTCTCCAGGCCGGTACAGTTATCATGACAGGCACCCCTCCCGGTGTCGCATTCAGGGTACCAGGCTGGAAACGTGCCCTGGCCAAAATCCTTGATCTCAATAGATTCACCTTGCTGGACATGGTCATCGACGGCAATGATGACAACCCCGATTTTTTGATGCCCGGCGACATTGTCGGCTTCCAGGTTGGCCAGTATGACTCACTGACTTTCAGGGTGGTCGGCTACTCAGCAGCCCAGGAGGCTATGCTGCCGACACTCAGCGATTAAACGGGCGGTGGCCACCAACATGCCCGCCCTAGAACGCTTCATTGATACTCAGGTAAAACCCCGCGTCATCTCTGCCGATACCAAAATCAGCGCGCAAATTCATCCGTTCCTGGAGTTCAAACCGGTATCCTACGCCGCCGTTCGGCAGGTCGTTACCGGAAAAATCATCGTAGTCTTCGCCGATGAATCCCAAGCCCAACCAGGCCACCGCACCATGCCGGCTTAACGTACCAGCCGAGTTCAGGAACTGATGCCGGTATTCCACCAGGCCATACAGCATGGTTTTATCCCGAAAGCGCCCCCAGGTGTAGCCTCTCAGATCAAACGGGCTGCCGACCTGGGACATCTCCCCCCAAGGGACTTCACCAGTGGTGTAACGGGTGCTGGCAATCCAGGCCAGGGTCTTGCCGCCGCGGCCAAGCGGCTGGTATTGCCGATACTCTGCCTCGATCGCGTCGTATTCATTATCGGAACCGAGACCATCCAGATAGTGGGTGGTCATAAGATTCAGGTACACCCCTTGCCAGGCGTTCACCGTTATATCCCGAGTATCGTAAGAAAACACAATACCCGCCCCAATGTTGGTATTATCGTCCCCAAATTCCTGAAACACAGGATCCTCCAGCATTCCTGGCGCTTCATCGTCAGAGGAGGTGTGATTCAGATCGAAAACAGCACCGATGAATAAATCACCTACAGTGCGAAAGGTTGCCACTGGTTTGAACTGGTACCAAGTCCTGTCGTACTCCGTGGTCAAGGGACCGTCATCCACATTCAGGCCGTTGTCGTAGCCGACTCCCCAGTAATTGTCCGGCATATCCTTGAACCAGAGTTCAAAATTGACCCGGAGATTGTCATCGAGCCAGAACGAGTCGAGAAAGGAACTGATGGTCATTGAACTGTTCGTGCTGTAGATGAAAAAACTGGAGAGAGAAGAACGCGGCATTTCCGGGTTCTCCGGTTCAGTGGAAAATGTCAGCAACCCTCCCAGGGCCACCCCGAACTCCATCTCCGGTGTATACATCGGCCCAATTACCGGGGAGAGCACAAAATTGCCACTCTCCCCAAGTGGATAACGTAAAAAGCCATCCTCCTCACTGTTTTCTCCAGCGGCAGCCCCACCGGTCAGACACACCAGCAAAGACCAAATCACCCCTGCAGTCAAACCTTTCCGGTAGCCGGTCATTACAACCTCTCGAGTCGTTTCGGGTGGTGGGGCTGAAATTGCTGTTCCTGATCTATTTACTTGCCACCGCCTTTACCGCTGCTCTGAGCTGTTCGGCATGGTCATTGGAGACATCTCTTCGTATCAGGATATCGGTCGGGCTCACTTTCTTGCCATAATAAGCTCCGTTAAAGCCATCCCTGGTTTTAACTACAGCACCGTCCAGGGAGACACCGGCAAATGCCCCCTTGGCCCTGGCGTAGGAGATGATATCGGCGGTCTTGGCTTTTGCCCCGACCCCTACCGGCCCTGCCGCCATGGTCACATCGGCGCCAAGTTTGAAAGAACTGGTGAGCATGCTCTCCATGCCCCGATTAGTCATAACCATGAGGATAATCTCGGAAGATTCCGCACCAGCCTGCAAACCAATCGACAGGCTGCCCAAGGTATAAAATGCCGGGTAGCTCCATTCTCCCGTCTTGGTATCACGGGCCAGCAGCACCCCGGAGCCCCCTGCCCCGCCAACCAGAAAGGCACCTTTCAGGTTTTGTGGGATGATCAGCACCGCCTGGGCCCGATAGACATTTTTTCTAAACCAGTCCAGGTTTGGATCAGCAGCAAAACTTGATACAACTGTGGTCGCTTTCTCAACCAGCGCCGCCGCATCCGCCATCTCTTTGGATTCTGCCCGGGATATTTCTGCAGTAAACCCCAATACCGAAATCATTGTGAACAGTACAATAAGCTTTTTCATGTCTGGTCCTCCAGCATCAATGCGCCATAAACAGCGTTACTCCTCAACACCGCTGACCAAGCCCAGCACTGAAGTCAAAAACCCTAGCGATTGCTATGCCTCTGTACTGAAATCCCTTCGGTCAGCGACGCAACAAAATGCACCTTATACATGATAGGCCACGCGAATAATTCCTGCAAGCCGCTGTGCCGGCGGCCCATCTCGCCTGCAGCTCATTCATTCCCTGAAGCACATCCACATTGTGAACTGTCTCTATGGACCGAGAGCTCACCAACACTGCTCACCAGGAATCGTCGCTGAAATGGCCATGGCGGCTAAGCTCTGGAAGCCATGATTTTTTCAGTTATTTCTTGCCTCACACCTAACCATTGCTATACCCTTTCCCTAGTATCTCAAGACCATATTCAGGATCTGCAGATAACGCTTTCTGCCAGTTTTGTTGTCACCGGATGCAACGCAGACTCGTACTATCTCTAAAGAGATAAAGAAGTTAATTAATGGCCATTGCGCAGAACAGGGTGAAACTTGCAACAGGACCTCTCCTATGCTGTCCAGCAGATCATCGGCAATCGCCCCCATCAGGAAGATGCCCTGAAGGTTGTTGAAGAGGTCAAACTCGCACCAGGGCAAGCAGGGACGCTGTTGCTGATCTGCGACGGCATGGGCGGTCACACCTCGGGAGAGTTGGCGGCCCAGCTGGTCACAGCCACCATGGCCCGGACGTTCGTCCAAGGCAAAGGCTCCATACCACAGCGACTTAACTACTCGGCAGATCTCGCAAATTCAGCCATTGCCTCCAGGATTGCCGGAGATCCCCGCCTCAGTGGCATGGGTACCACCCTGGTAGCCGTCTTCATTTTGGAGCGGATGATGTACTGGTACAGCGTCGGCGACTCTCCCCTGTGGCTTATCCGCAACGCCCAGTTGCGACGCCTGAATGAAGATCACTCAATGGCTGCGGTATTCGAGAACTCTCCTGCTGGCGGCGAAGGTTCTCCCGGGCGCTCATCTCCCCCTGGCCGACACTTTCTCATGTCTGCCATGAACGGCAGAAAACCGGATATGATCGATTGTCCCAGCATACCATTCACCCTGCAGGAAGAGGATCAGTTACTCCTGGCAACCGACGGGCTGGAGACCCTGCGACTCGCAAGGTTGAATGAAATCATCAACCAGGCAGCTGGCTTGCCGATCAGCAAAAGCGTTGAAGCGATTTTCAATGAAATTGAGCTGCTGGCCAATCCGCAGCAGGATAACGCCAGCGCCATCCTGGTACGCATTGGTCCACAGGCTGACGCAGATGATCATTCACAACTGGTGCCGGATTCCTCACCGCTAGCCAGATTACGCGCCATTATCTGGAAATTCCGATATGGGGGTACCTTATTGCAAGCGGCCGGCACGGCTCTGCTCATAACAGTGTTCATGATCTTTATCCTGGCAGCGATTCGCTTACTGAGCTAGTGGCTTGAACGGCCGGCCGCCACCAAAGCCGCCTCATGATTCAGGCAGGAGGATTCTTTATATGTCAATCGCAAGTTTTCTCATTGGAATAACCATCAAACGATCTGCGCAAAGATTTGAAAGGGCAACGACCGAACCGATGGCCATGCAGCAGAATAAACTGTTTTCCATACTCAACCGAAACAGCAACACCGAGTATGGGAGGAGATACGGATTTTCCTCCATCAAGACCATTGAGGATTATCAAAGACAGGTCCCGGTCATGACCTATGAGGACATCAAACACGATATGCAGAGGATCATTGTCGGGGCCAGCAACATCCTCACCGCTGAAGACCCGGTCATGTTTGCCCAGACCAGTGGGACAACCGGCGATCCCAAATATATACCGGTCACCCCCTCCTGCCAGGGACAGGCCACCAGCGACCAGATGCGGGCCTGGACCTATCACTGTAAGCAGGACCATCCGGACATCCTCGAGGGAAAAGTTCTCTCCCTGGTCTCTCCCGCCGTTGAAGGGCATACCCCTTCCGGACTGCCGTACGGCTCCACCTCGGGACTGATCTACAAAAACATGCCAGCCCTTGTTCGCTCAACCTACTCCATCCCTTACGATGTTTTTGAGATCGAAGATTACGGTGCGAAATATTTCGCTATAATGCGCATATCCCTGGAACATGACATCCGCTTTCTGGTCACCGCCAATCCCTCTTCGGTCATCAAGATGTGCGAAAAGGCGAACAGCCACAGCGAGGAGATCATCCGTGACATTCATGACGGCAGCCTGGCCGCCTCGTTTCCCATCGAGTCCACCCTTCTCAAGTCCATCGCCAAAAGGCTCAAGCCCAACCCGCAGCGGGCCAAAGAGCTGAGCAGGCTCCGTGATCTGCGGGAAGGCGACCTGCGGCCTGCCGACTATTGGCCGCAGCTCAGCCTTATCGGTTGCTGGAAAGGCGGTTCCGTCGGCCACTACCTGAACCGTTTTCCCCACTGGTTCGACCCGGATGGCAAAAAAGATGTTCCGGTGCGTGATATCGGTTATCTCTCCAGTGAGGCCAGGGGGTCCATCCCACTCAGTGACGTAGGCAGCGCCGGTGTCCTGACCGTCGCGACCAACTTCGTCGAGTTTGTTGAAGTTGGGGACCTGGAAACCAAACGGGACAATCCCCAGGCCTGGAAGTTTCTTACCCTGCAGGATGTGGAACCGGGCAAGGAATATTACATATTTTTCACCACCACTGCCGGTCTGTACCGCTACGACATCAACGATGTCATCAAGGTGGTCGGATATTACAACGACACCCCGCAGATCATCTTCCTGAGAAAAGGCCGGGGGATGACCAACATCACCGGCGAAAAGGTGAGCGTCAACCAGATCATCACCGCGTTTCAAAAGGCCAGTGAGACCACCGGTATCAGCGTCGATCATTTCAAGGCTGAAGCCGATCATAAGAACAGTCGCTACATCTTCCGGGTTGAGTTCACCACCAGGGTCGAACCAGAGCCGGAACGGCAGTTCATCCGCGAACTGGACAGCCAGCTGAAATCAGTCAATATAGAGTACAAGGCAAAACGCGACTCTCTGCGTCTTGACACACCGCTGATGCATGTCATGCGCGAGGGTTGGTACGAACGCAACCGCAAGCGTCAGGTGGAAGGTGGCATGCGTGCCTTTCAGGCCAAAACAGAGTTGCTCAGCCCAAATGTTCTGGCAACCCAACAGATCAAGCCGGAACTTGAACGGATAGTGGAAATCGAGGATTGAGTGTAGTCAGCCATGCCTCAGAAGATCACCCAAAAAAGAGTCCAGCAAATACGTGGCAGCAGTTACGTAGCCGGCGGTGATAGCTGGAGCAGCATTGCCAGGATCGTGGGAGCCTTCCTGCTCGTTCTGGCACTGCTCGCCAGCGTCGGCTACTGGACCTCACATGCTGTCCGGGAAGCCATAGTCAATGTCTATGCAGCAAATCTTACCACCATACTTGATGCGGACGTGGAGGCGTTGAACATCTGGGTCCATAATGAGATGAGTTTTGCCAGATCCCACGCCCAGGACCCTCTGATCGCTCAAGAGACCAAAGGACTGCTCGAGATCCGCAGAAAGTTTCCAAGAGATGTCGACAAGCTCATCGACTCAGAGAATTTCCAAGCACTGCAGGAGCACACCCTGCCGATTCTGGAAGAAAAGGAATATTGGGGATATTTCATCGTGGACAGGACCGGTTACGTTTTGGCGTCAAGTATCCCCAGACCGTTTACCGGCGTTACAATAAACCCGGAAATGGCTGCGACACTGGCCAGGATTTTCCAAGGGGAGACCATCGTCAGCAAACCACAACTGGCTGGCATCTACCTGCCGCAGATCCAGCTGCCGCAAAGCCAGCCGATCATGCTCTCCTCCACTCCGATCCTCGATTCTGACGGCACGATCATCGCCGCCCTGAGCCTTGCCCTGAACCCGGATAAGGATTTTACCCGCATCCTCTCGGTGGCCCGAATGGGTGATTCTGGCGATACGTATGCCTTTGACAAGCAAGGTTATCTGATATCCGACAGCCGTTTTGAAGACCAGTTGCGTGAGTTGGGCCTGTTAGAGGATCAGGCCGATGTCCGCTCAATCTTAGCCATCCAGATTCGTGATCCCGGCGGCGACATGACCAGGGGCTTCAAGCCAGAGATGCCGCTTGCCGAATTACCGCTGACCAGAATGGCGGCATCAGCTACCGCAGGGAATTCCGGCGTCAACGTGAAAGGCTACAGAGACTACAGGGGAGTAGAGGTCATTGGAGCCTGGCGCTGGCTCGATGATTATGGCTTCGGCGTGGCCACCGAAATTCCCAAGGCAGATGCCTTTAAGGGGCATCGACCGGTACTTTTGGCCTTTTTCGGACTTTTCGGCCTGGTCGGCGTCAGTTGTCTCTGGTTTCTCTACTCTGCCCGCTCCATTCAGCGCCTGCAAAATAAAATCGACTCCTTTGAACAGCTTGGCCAATACAGTCTGATCAGGAAAATCGGCGAGGGCGGTATGGGCAAGGTCTACCAGGCCCGGCATGCGCTGTTAAAGCGCCCCACCGCGGTGAAATTTTTAAAGCCAGATGCCATGGACGACGAAACGGTGGAGCGTTTCAAACAGGAAGTGCAGCTAACCGCCAGCCTGAGCCACCCGAACACCGTGCAGATTTATGATTACGGCAAAACCGACGAGGGTATTTTTTATTACGCCATGGAATATCTGAACGGTATCAATCTGGCCCAGCTGATAGAAATAGAGGGCAACCTCCCCCTTGGGCGAGTCATATACATCCTCAAAAATGTCTGTTATTCTCTGGAAGAAGCCCACGGGATAGGGCTGATTCACAGAGACATCAAACCGATGAACATCATGCTCTGTATCCGGGGAGGGCGATACGATGCGCTCAAAGTCCTCGATTTTGGTCTGGCCAAGGAGATCAACAGGCAAAGCGATTTGACACTCACCACCCGCCAGGGAATTATCGGCACCCCCGCCTACCTGGCGCCGGAGCGGCTGAAAGGCAGCGGTGAGATCGATACTCGTTCCGACTTTTATTCGCTCGGCTCAGTAGCCTATAATCTGCTGACCGGAAGAGATGTCTTTGACACCGAATCGCCCATGGAGATCTGCTACCATATCATGAACACGGAAGCCCCCAGGCTCAAGGAAAAGATCGACATTGAGATACCGGCTGAATTTGACCAACTGATCGCCGACTGCCTGGCCAAGGACCCGGCTCAACGCCCGGCCAATGCAGGGGCTATTATCACTCTTCTGGAATCGCTGGAGTCTGCCTTCAGCTGGACCCAGAAGGATGCCCAGCGTTGGTGGCAAGCCAATGAGAAAAAAATAGCTGAGGTCCAATCACCGGAATAGGATTGTTGATATACGAAACGATCGGAACCGGCGTACCAGATAATGGTGTCTTGAGAGGACAAGAGAGCCAAAGAAGAGCGCCCCTCGACCATGCAGATCAGTCACTGCACAGCGCTTCCCGGAGATGACTTCCCAACTCTTTAATGGTGTATGGCTTTTGGATGAAATACACATCCCTTTGTGTAACACTATGCTGAGTTATCATGTCACCTGTGTAGCCGGACATGAATACAACCTTGCACTTGGGAAAGTGTCTCTTTACGGTATCTGCCAGGGCTGAGCCGCTGAGTTTTGGCATGACCACATCTGTCAACAGGATATCAATGGGCGTCTGTTGTTCGGCAATCAACTCAACGGCCTCAGTGGGGTCATTGACAGCGATTGTCCTATACCCCAATTTTTCCAGCATTTTTTTGGTAATTGCGAGAATATTCCTGTCGTCTTCAACCAGCAGGACTAGCTCCTTTCGCCTGGCAACCTCCTCGTGCTTCTCCTTGGTCGTACTGACTACCTGATCCTTCTGGTGTCGTGGAAAATAGACATTAATTTCGGTGCCATTGCCTGGTTCGCTGTGGACCGTGATGATACCTTTATGCTGTTTTACGATACCATACACCGTCGACAACCCCAGGCCTGTTCCCTTCCCCTTTGATTTCGTCGTGAAAAATGGCTCAAAGATATGCTCCTGGGTTTTGGCATCCATGCCGCGACCTGTATCCGAGACCGTCAGCTTGACATAATCCCCCATCTGCAGTTGATCTACACCTGCAAACTCGGGGTCATCGATCACACAATTGCTTGCCTCGATGGCAATGCTCCCCACACTATCGATAGAATCACGGGAGTTTGAGCAGAGGTTGGCCAGTACCTGATTGATCTGCGCAGGATCAATCTGCACTTGCCACAAATCGGGGTGACGCTTCCAGTGCAGTTCGATGTTTTCACCGATTATGCGACGCAGTACCTTCAACATGTTCCCGATCACTTTTTCAAGATCTACAACCCTCGGCTTGATCACCTGTTGCCTGGCAAACGCAAGTAACTGGTGGGTCAGGTCCGCCGAATGCTTGGCCGCCTCAAGGATATTCTCAAAATCAGTGTACAGTTTGCTCCCGGGAGCTAAATTCAGCATCGACAGTTCGGCCTGCCCCATAATTACACCGAGCATATTGTTGAAATCGTGGGCTATCCCACCGGCAAGCCGGCCAACAGTCTCCATTTTTTCAGCCTGTCGCAAGCGAATTTCAAGCTTGGCCTGCTCGGCCTCGGCTTTTTTCTGCAGATAGGATTTCTCCGCCAATTCAGCAATAAAGGCAGCGAGCGCAAGATCATACTGCAGGATCATCTGAACTTTCTCACGCGGGAACACCGGAACGCGATCGAGGGCCTCCAGGTAGGCCTTCTGCTCGAATTGATATCTTTCAGCCTGATCGGCGAAAAACGATCTGTCGGGCACTTCTTCTTCATAAAAAAACTGACCGAGAAAAAGGGTTGCCATATGCTCATCGAAAACAAACACCGGCATGCCTATGTCCCACAGGCCATTGAGACACTTATAACTGCTAAAATTACCTTTTTTCAGGTTCGCCTTGATCAGGTTGTCGCTCTCTTCACAGCGTTTCAACGCCTCAGGGTGCACCCGGTGAAACTTCGTGCAGATATCCTGCCAACCGGCGCCAACAAGAACAGAGTTGTCATAGGCATCGACCAACCCGATAGGCATCCCTGCAGAGGTATAATGGGCATCAGCCATTTTCTGAATGGCATTCAAGTCGACAAGATTTGCCAAACGTAGATATTCACCCGTCTTACCAAGTTCAAGCTGTGCCATGTTGTATCCCTGGAAATACTCTACGCCAAATCAATACACCTTGCAGGTGATCTGCTTGTAACCACAAGGCGTTCATTTCCGACCGCTCATCGCCCAATGACGTTTGCGGATAGTTGTATGCGATCGTGTGCCACTTCCCTGTTTGCGAACACCTTTGAGCAAAACGAGGATTGCCACACGGTGTAGTAAGACCTTTATCTTGGAGTATGTCAAACAAATTGCAACCACAATGTAGGCACTTAACCAATTAAAGCAATTATACTGTATAGATCAAATCTTTGATGATCAAAGTCCATGCCAGGTCATCAGTTCTGGCTATCTTGACGAGATTATTCTCCAGAATGTTTTTCACCAGCCCTACTATCCAGGTCAAACCACGACAAGTGACAATGCCACCAATACAGCCTGATAGACCAGGATGCTTTATTGGCGGATGCACCTTTACAGGTACGGCAAGTTCCCAGCCCCATTATGCAGCACAGTTATTCTATTTCACCAGGGCAGGTGCCTGCTTGGACCAAATTCGCTCTGCCGATTCTGCTCGTTAGACTTATACTGCTGGTATACACCGTATTACACTTCGCCATATTCACGGCAAGTGGAACAGAGCAATGGGAAATGGAAATGCCCATAGAACGACCAGTCCAAACCATTTTCCAGATACCGCCTTGAAGTAAATGGCAACTTCTCTCCGGATACCAGGTGAAACAAGGCGATGCAGAATCCACCGGCACTGCCTGCCTGGCATATGGACTGCAATTCCCTCTTGCTTCCGGACACCGGACAGAGCTTGAGGAATACAAGGAGGGCACATGCTCAGAACAGATATTCAGGAGATGTTAGACACCATCGAGGTTGAGACCCGAATGACCCAAACAGCCACTGGCCGATCCACCCTGCGCTCCCAGGTGATGGAGGCCATGGCCAGCGTTCCCCGTCATCGATTCGTGCCCCGCTACCTGCGATCCCACGCCTATGACAACGGCGCCCTGCCAATCGGCAACGGTCAGACCATCTCCCAACCCTTCATCGTCGCCTTGATGACCGACCTGCTGGACCCGGAACCGGACGATGTGATGCTGGAGGTTGGAGCCGGTTCCGGCTATCAGGCCGCTGTGCTCTCCCTGCTGATCCACAAACTGTACAGCATCGAGATAATTTCCAGCCTGGCCAGGGATGCCGGTGACCGTCTCAAGCAGTTGGGCTACGACAACGTAGAGATCAGGCACGGAGACGGGTATCATGGCTGGGCCGAGCATGCCCCCTTTGACGGCATCATTGTCACCGCTGCAGCCAGCCACATCCCAAGCCCTTTAAAGGAACAGCTCCGCCCCGGCGGCAAGCTTGTTATCCCGGTTGGGCTCCCCCGCTCTCCCCAGGAACTCATGGTCCTGGAAAAGCAGAGTGACGGAAATTTCAGGAGCAGAAGTGCTCTGTCTGTGGCTTTTGTTCCCCTCACAGGAGCCGGCCAAGATCAGGAGCATGGCTGGTTTTCGTAATAGACGTGATGCGAAGGGTAAGAGTGCCCGCCCCCTCAAAAAGCCCACCGGGAGCGCACATCGTCATCGGCCATGGAAGGCAGACAGGGAGGAAGCGCTGACCGTTCCCACAATTTCAATAATGTTTATGATATAATTAACCATGAGGATTGCATTGATCTCCGGGAACGACGTTTCGTCTCGTTGTGAGCATCCATTTGAGTGGTTCCGGGTCGACCAGGCGTTTTCCCTGTTAACTTACCGGACCTTACCTTATTCAGCGCCATGCCTCACAGAGCCCTTAGAAAGCTGGTTAACAGCATCTCCTTCCGTATCGCCTTACCATCGTTTTTCACCATCCTGCTTTTTATCATAGCCATCTTCCTCATTATTCTCCCCCAACTGGAACAAAGCTTCATCACCAGGAAACAAGAGACGATCAGGGAACTGACAGAAACAGTCTGGAGCCTGCTGGAGTCATACTATGAACGGGAACAGTCGGGCGAGTTGACCAAAGAAGATGCCCAGAATAGAGCCGTTTTACGTATCCGGAAATTGCGCTATGGGGCTGAGAAAAAGGATTATTTCTGGATCAATGATATGCACCCAATGATGGTTATGCATCCCTACCGGCCTGATTTGGAGGGAAAGGACATCTCCGACTTCCAGGACCCCAACGGCATCTTCCTCTTCAACGAATTTGTCGATGTGGTTGAACTGAAAGGCTCCGGATACGTGGACTACATGTGGCAGTGGAAAGACAATCCGCTCAAGATCTCTCCCAAATCGTCCTATGTGATGGGATTTGAGCCATGGGGCTGGATTATCGGCACCGGCATGTATATCGACGATGTTCAGGCGGAAATGGCGGCTCTGCGCAGCAAATTGACGGTAATCTCCACGGGCATTCTGTTCATTGTCTCTTTATTGGCCGCCTATTCGATTCGCCAGACAATCCTCGCAGACCAGGAAAGGGAGGACATCGCCATGGAGCGGGAAGATCTGCTCGAGTCATTGGCGCAAAGCACCGAAAGATTCCGTAACCTGCTGGAAACAACCAGCGACTGGATCTGGGAAACGGATCGAAGCGGCAAGTATATCTACTCAAGCCCCAGGGTGAAAGACGTGCTCGGCTATGATCCCGAAGAAACAATCAATAAAAGCCTGATGGATCTGGCCTCGCCCCGCTCTGCTGCGGCGCTGTCACCGCGATATACAGAACTCCTGAGTGATAAAAAGCCGTTTAGCGGCTTTGAATGCACCTGCCTTGGTAAGGATGGCCAGGTGGTCGTACTTGAAAACAATGCGGTTCCGGTCTTCAACGAAGAGCAGGTCCTGCTTGGTTTTCGCGGGATCGCCAGGGACATAACCGAGCGGAAAGTCGCCATGGAGGCGCTGAAAAAAAGCCGTGACGACCTGCGTGGCAGCCTCGAGGAAACCGTCACCTCCCTTGCCTCTACAGCAGAAAAGCGTGATCCATACACCGCAGGCCACCAGCAACGGGTGGACCGTTTGGCTTGCGCCATTGCCAAGGAACTGGATCTGTCCAAAGACCAGATTGAGGGCTTACACATTGCCGCCTTGTTGCACGACATAGGTAAAATTACCCTGCCGTCAGAATACCTGGCCAAACCAACAGAACTTTCCAAAGAGGAACGGGCTATTATCAGGTGTCACACCGATGTGGGATACGAGATTCTGAAACCCATTCATTTTCCCTGGCCTGTTGCGGAGATTGTCTACCAGCATCATGAACATCTGGACGGCTCAGGTTACCCGAGGGGGTTGACCGACGAGGATATTTTGCTCGAAGCGAAAATCCTGGCAGTTGCGGATGTGGTGGAGGCAATGTCGTCGCATCGACCGTATCGCCCTTCCCTGGGGATAGAAAAAGCGTTGGATGAAATCCGGGATGGCCGGGGTGTTCGGTATCATGCTCCAAGTGTTGACGCCTGCCTGCACCTGATTCTGGAAAAAAAGATCGAGTTCTGCACAGAGAATTGGTGTCCGGTTTTCCTTTGAACCCGCTTATTGCCCAACATTGTGACGGCACTTTCTTGTTAACCATTATCCCCTTCTCTGTTTTTTCTCTGCCCTCTCATAAAGAGTTGCCTGAATATGAACCAACAGAGTCCTGAGAACTTCTCATGCCATTATTATGCGGCGAATAACGCCAAAGATACGAACAGATCCAAGATCTGCATATTCCTATACGATTTACCAGAAAGATTACCGCATTTTTTCCAAAACATGAATCTGAAGACCTGATGAATTGTTCTCAGACTGTTGCACTCCTCCCACGGACAAGGAGTCTGTATGATCTTCCCTTTAATCTTTCTGGCTCGGGTGAGTTCATCCATCAGCCTGGTTTTAAGCCGACCAGCAGGCCAAACATGGTAGGCGTCAACAAGACACCAGCGTATCATACGTACAGAAAGTTGGCCTACATCCCCCAACATATCAGTCCAGGTATCTGGTTAGATCCCTCATAGGTCCTTATTGGGAAATTGTGGCAGCTCTTTTCAAATCTGCAGACTGAGTACTGGAATGCCCTACTTTGCCGGTGGTACTCAGTGCAGTGTTGCTGCGGGACACATGCTATCAACAGCAATGAGATTTGAGTACAATAGAGGAAAGAACAGACTGGCCAGGATTGAACTTCCGCAAGAGAAAATACCCAACGGCTAACAGGTCTTTACAATGGCTACAAGAGAAGGTCTCTCGATCTCCCAGGAACGCTCGAGGATGATAAGAGATGACATTGCGGCAGGGTCAGAACCGGGGTTCCGGTTCTACATAATGGTAGTACTATCAACTCTCATTGCCGGTTTTGGTCTGGTGATGAGCAGTACCGCTGTCATCATAGGGGCCATGCTGGTGGCTCCACTCATGACCCCCATATTCGGTATGGCCCTGGGATTGATACGCGGTGATTTCTTTCTCTTTGGTAGAGCGGCACGTGCCGAGTTTGTTGGTGTAATCGGTGCTATTTTAATGGGTTACATCCTTGGGATCACTTATGGCAACCTGGAGCCGACCACAGAAATGCTGGTCCGCACTAAGCCCTTGCTGTTCGACTTGCTAGTGGCCGTGTTTTCTGGTTGCGCCGGAGCATATGCGCTGGTTGATGAAAAACTCAGTCCTGCGCTTCCCGGAGTTGCCATTGCCACTGCTATTGTCCCCCCATTGGCTAACACCGGGCTCTGTCTCTCTGTGGGAGCATACTCCGGTGCATTTGGATCTTTTCTCCTTTTCTTCAGTAACTTCCTCTCAATTCTCCTGGTTGCATCTTTCGTTTTCTGGTATTTCCGCCTTTATGAGAAATACCAGGAACTGAGCGCATCAACATTATTCAAACGATTTGCCTTACCCTCCCTTGGATTTCTCATTATTTCTGTCTTTCTCTTCTATTCTCTTGTTGACATCAACCGTGATCAGCAAACAAGGAATATTATTAAAGAAACCTTGCTTGAATCAACAGCTGAATTACCCTCCAGCAAATTCGATAGAATGGTTTACAGCGATGCCGAAGAAAAGATATACGTCTATGCACAAATATATTCTGCAATCCCCCTCTCCCCCATTCAGGTGAGCCGGATTGAGAATCTACTCGCAGAAAAATTGGCCAAGCCTGTCGAACTGACCATCCAGAGCAAGATCGCCCAGACTGTCTCAGCCCTTAATGCCAACAACCAGATGACTGAAATTGATTTGGACGGACACTTTCTGCGACAAGAACCCAAGCCAATTGTGATGAAAACGAGAATCGCCGATTCTACAATCCGGAACTTCTTTGCCGATCACCTAGGCGCGGAAATAATCTCCACGAGAATTCTTCGGCTGGAAGGTCATGATGTAGTTCTGGCAAACATGACTGGGTTTCTTACCCCCACGCCAGAATCAATAATGGACGTTGAAAAACTGCTCAAAAAGAAATTGGCTGCCGATGACCTTACCTTGGTTGTGCAATACCATAAACCGGAAATATATAATCGGGATGGCCATATGCTGCTGGATTTTGGCGATATCCTGAGCATAACAAAAGACCAGCAGGAAAAGGTCGATCAAATAGAAGCGATCCTTGCAGAGGACTTTACAAAAAGGAAAGGTGTATTTTTATCCAATGTGGATTTTACCATCATCGACAATGAGCTAATATTTTTTCTTGAAGTTCATGGAACACGACTTTTGACCATTGAAGAAGTTGAAATATTCGAGAATATGATCCAGAAATCCACTGGAGAAAATGTGAAAATTTATGCTTTGAATAAAGTCGATACAGTAATATCAAAAGACGGCAATCAATCATATAATGAATTATCGAAGGATATTTATGAAAGAACAGGAAGTAAGCTCAAGGAAAGCATGAAAAAAATAATTGAAACCTCAAATTTATAAGACACCAAATTCACGTTATAAATCAGTCGAAAAGCTGATGTAAACAAACATGTACATTGGCTACCAGTATCTGACGGAAGATTTTAGTTTTAATATACTTTCTAAAGATATTACGTGCCGTGTTTTGACAATTTCACCCTTGAGCTAACCGTACACCTCAAAAGAGTCAGTTCGAAATACGGTTAGTAAGAATAAATAAGCAGTACGAAGCAAAAAGGGTAATGACCCAAACGTTTATGCCTGCCTACACCTGATTCTATAGAAGAAGAACGAGTTCTGCATAAACGGTTGGTGTCCAATAGCCCTCTGAACCACCTGATTACTTGAGAAAATGATTGCCGCTGCCACCCCACTTGAAACGCTTTTATCCATCATGCTGCCTCTCCACCACCTGCTAATATGATGTTCGGTGTCCCCTGGGGGTGTAACCCTGCTTCTTCTTCGGACTACACCCACCTTGCATTTGACGTTATGACCTCCTTGACCTGCTCCCGAAATCACAAAACTCAAAAAGACTCAGCTTTTCGAGGAGTCGTCAACCTGTTATGACCGCCATCATTGTACAAGCCTGTCTTCGGTTAAAAGTGGGCTGGAGGTAATTGTATCCTTACTTACTTAAATTATTGCAGTTCTGAGTAGCAGAGAAGAAGCGACCAACAAATTTTTCCACCGAGCTGAAAAATTGGCGCCATGCTGGTAATAAGGTCCCTTCACATATCACACTGTGGCATTACCGTTTCGACCATAGCTGCCTGTTTCGCGATAAAACATCTCTTTTGATGGATCTCAGCATGTAAACAGAAAGGACTCTTTCCTGATCGCTCGATGTAGATGAGGATAAATCTCAGTATTTCATTGTCAGGAGGTAATGTTATGCTGCATTCAACACGCACCCTACCTTTTGCTGTCATGGTATCATTTTCGATGTTGTTGGTATTGGCCCATACAGGCACCAGCCAAGATTTTCTCGGGCATGAATATGAGTTTGAAGCTGCCCCAATCAGAGAAGGTGAAAAACCTGTGATCCCTTTAGACGAGGGAGATCCTAGCTACGATGCATGGCGGACGTTGCGGGATTTAAGCAAGGACCCTAAAAGAGAACCAGGCATTATCAACATTCAAAAATATGACTGGGGCATGAGTTATAATGCGATTCCCACCTTTTTCAACGCACCGGTTGCGATGTCGCCTGCAGACCTGAAAGCTAGCAAGGTTGATATAGCGATCATGGGAGCGGTACCAGATATGGGGACAGGCATGCGCGGCGCCGCCCATGGTCCAAATGCTGTTAGAAATTCGCAGGTTTATGGCGGTTACGGTGCCCGCCAACCCCATATGCACACCATGGTCGATCCTCTTGAGGATCTGGTTGTTGCTGATTTTGGTAACGCACCAATTGACATTATGAGTACGGAAAGATCAGTTCATGCTATCCGCTCATTCGTTAGGAGTGCGGCCGAAGTCGAGATCAGGCCAAATGAGCATGTCATTCCTTTTATCGTAGGCGGGGATCACTCGCTCATGTATCCCGACGTAGCAGCACTGACTGATGTATATGGCAAAGGCAATGTTGGGGTAATTCACTTTGATGCACACTACGATGCTGGGAAGTATATGCATGGTCATCTGATCAGCCACGGTATGCCGGTATACCGATTAATCGAAGAAGGCCTGGTTGAAGGGAAAAACTTCATTCAGGTTGCACTGCGAGGCTACTATCCGGATGAGGAAAGTTTTGAGTGGATGCGTAAGCAAGGGTTTCGGTACCACACTATGGCTGAAATTGAAGAAAGGGGTTTTGACGCGGTAATGGAAGATGTCATCAAGGAGGCCAAAGATGGGCCAGAGTATCTCTTTGTTTCATTTGATATCGACACACTAGATCCAGCTTTTGTACCTGGTACAGGTACCCCTGAGCCAGGAGGACTGACCCCACGTGAGGCATTTCCCATTGTGAGGCGTCTGTGTGCAGAATCCAATGTTGTCGGTTTTGAGTTAGTGGAGTTGGCTCCCATGCTTGATCCCACCTATGTCTCTGCGCTTAATGCCAACCGCCTAATAAAAGAGTGCATGACAGGTATTGCCATGCGCAAGAGAGGATTGACTGACCCGCATTATCTCAGCCCTTTATCAAAATCACACGGCCAGAAAGAATAAACGGCCAAAAGTTGCCCCTTTTCCTTGATGTAGAGGAATGAGGTATGAATATCTATCCCGGATAGTGAATCATACTCGTTTCATATCAAACATAATTCAACTGCACAGGTCACTGGGAGAAGTCTCATAGAATGGAAATAGGAATCTGGCGTGATTTGTTTTCTCTAAATCATGATGTAGCTGGCTTCCGGTGAATCAGTCAGGTTAAATAGCTCCTTACATTTCGTAGTCTGCCAGTCGAGTCCGGATTTCTTTTTACAGTTGATCACGAAGCCGCTTCGAAACCAGCTCAACCACGCAGAATCCGAACCAGTTGAGATGGAAAGCTATCGAGCTAATCATCTGAAAAAGGTTAGTGATGCATCCATACAGCCCAGTAGGACTTCTTCCTTGATCAAAGTAGCTCACTGTCGCTGTCCCGTGCATGGCTAAAGTTGATGATTTTATTAACAATGACGAAGAGCTGGCGCTCAAACTTGGCCATCGGCTCCACTTCCTATGGGGAGTAACCATTCATTATCGCCAGCTCCTTAAAACCTTCAACCTTACCAAGCAATCGGTTACCGGTGTCTTGATCTTCATCCTAGATGACGATCGATATCCGTGGATTCGCATGAACATTTACAATTGTCTGGGTGCAGAACCAGGCAGAGATTTTAACCAGTTTCCCCTTCTGCATCATCGATTCCACCGCGCTCTAGTGTGTCTCGTTGTCTGGAGCGGGGCCAGGAAAACGCCCTGCTTTGCTTACTGCGTCTTTAAACACCCAATAATTGGGTGCGATGGGTGGCAACAGGATTTCATGTCACAGCCCAAATAGCTACCTAAACGCCTGGCACTGGAGCAAGTATGATTTCACTTCACCTCCAGCGTTTTTCCGCTGTAACGTCTGAGCATCTTTTCATCCACCGTTATCCCGAGGCCCGGCCCGGAGGGCATGGACGGCAGTCTGCCTCCGAACCCGAACTGCTTCAAGGGACTTACCGGGTCTTCATGCAGGAGGTGCAGCCCAAAACAGCCCTCGGCATATCGAACTGCAGGAACTGCTGCCAGTAAAAGAAGCTGAGCCGAAGAGAGAAGCGAAGTCTCCCCCACCTGCGCCCCGACCTGGATGATGAGTCCCGCCTCCAGCGCGCGTTGACATCGGTTGTAGGCCGCAACCAACCCGCCGCATTTGGAGATGCGCACATTAACCGAGGTGCAGCCGCCCGCACCGATCAACTTTTCCAGGGATTCGGCATCATGGAGGCTTTCATCCGCCATAACCTCAAGCCCGGTCTCGTCAACAAGGTAGGCCAGGCCTGCAATGTCATCCGCGGCAATAGGCTGCTCGAACGAGCGGATCCCAAAATTTGACAGCTGCTGCATAACCTGACTCGCCTCCTCAACCCCCCAGGCCATGTTGGCATCCACCCTGAGGTCGAACTTCTTCCCAAGCAGCCTGCGGCAGAATCGGACAGTATCAACCGCTGTTTCTTTTTCCACTTTCAGCTTGGCCTGCCGAAAGCCATACAGACGATAAGCAAGGGCCATTTTCACGGCCTTCCAACCTTTCTCTGCCGAAAACACTGCACTGTAACGCAGATCCACAGCAAGCCTGGTCTCGCCGACCAGCGCCGCAGGCTCCCCGAAGGCTTTGCCGAAACCGTCGAGCAGGGCAAGATCCACGGCGGCCCATGCCGCGGTTTGCGGTATTGCAGGATCAAGCCATTCGGCCGGAGCTTTGCCATTGCAGTCGGAGAGAAACGACAACAGCTGGGCAAGGGAATCGAACTCCATACCCAGCAGTTTGGGAAGCACAGTACTGTGCAACAACTCGAACGCCTCATCCCGGGACTCACCGGTAACATAGGATCTTGGCAGACATTCGCCGAAACCGTGATACACGCTGGCTCCACCACCAGGTTCAGTGGCTGCTACCGAACATTTGAGAAACAAACTGGAACTAGTCCTCCTGCTCGCTGCCGCATGTTTAAACGCTTGTTTAAACGGGATGTCCAGCACAAACAGCTCAAACGATCGTATTACCGCCATGGTCACCTTTTCAGTTAGGGGGAAGCAAGCTCAGACCAGCTTGGTGATCATTGCCAGCTCCATTTTCCTGCTTCTTCAGCCAAACGGAAAGATCCCGGAAAAAGCGATCTTTCTCAGGACTGAATTCCAGGATGTGCCTGGCATCCTCATAGATCACCAGGGTTTTGTTTCGATATGGGATCTGTTCAAAAAATTTCTCATTCTTTTGGTTATGACCGATCCTGTCCTCCCCGGCAAGAGCCATGAAAAGCGGCACCGTCAGCAAATCGAGCTGACTGGTGATAAATTTTCTCGCCTCACGAACCTGATAGTAGAAATCCCCGGTCGCAGCTTTCAAGGCCAGGGAATCTGCCTTGATGAACTTCTCGTATTCATCAAGCTCGGTGAAGAGCTCAGGCCGCAGCATGACAGGAACCAGGAAATCCCGGGTGCCGGATCTGCTGAACGCGATGCGAAGCACGTCACTCAACGGAATGCTCGTTCTGGTGTAAATTGCCGGTGTCGTCAAGACCAAGGCCTGTAGCTGCCCAGGATACAGGTAGGCATAGACAGCGGCCGGTATGGCGCCAAAACAGTGCCCGACCAGCAGATGGCGTTCATGGTCGTGGACCTGAAGTGCGTACTCTGCGACATCCCTGATCTCTGCCGCCCACGACCTGAAATCCTTGATATCGCCCCGGGCAGCGGAACTCAACCCTGAGCCGCTGCGGTCGAACACATACACAGGATGACCATGTTCGGCCAGAAAGGAGGCCGACAGAGCAAACCAGGCGGAGTGACTCTGCAGACCATGGGTAAAGATAACCGGCTGCTGAGCACCCCCTGCTCCGAAGACGCGTACAGGTATCGCGGTGTTCCCGGCTCGCTCAAGATAGATCAACGAGGATTGCTTCAGTGCCTGATGATACTCCTGGGGGGCATTTATGGCGGCCTGCCAACTCTCATCGGTGATACCGGAAACATCATCAAGCACCACAGTGCTCTTGGAGCAGCCAAATAACACTATATAAAGGAATACATAGAACGCACACCGAAACGTGGCTACATGTCGTTTTGCCAAGGTTAGGATCATGAACTATGGTCTTTGACAGAAGACTGACGCTTCACGCCCACTGCGAAAACAGGTGGACAGAGGTAGGCGGAAGCGATTGATGATATATTCTTCTTTATACGGCAGAATTTTTCTCTTGTCCAAATGCAATCTGTTGATGCACCTGCTAGCCATTACTATGAACAAATTTTATCACTTGTTGCGAAAAGGAGTTGATCAGCCGATGGTGATGCTGATGGCGGTGATCATGGGTTTGCTGCTTGTGCTGCCCTCGCCAACTCGGGGTGCTTTTCCCAAAGATATAACGGGGGAACTCATCATTGAGAGAAATATGCCCTTCACCGGAGATTACGACAAGATCCTTGAGCGCAGAATTATCCGCGTGCTGATGCCGTACAGTAAGACGTTCTTTTTTTATGACGGCGCCGAACCGCGGGGACTCAGCTACGACAGTGCCAAAAAATTTGAGCAATACCTCAATTCAAAGTTAAAAAACCCCGACCTCAGCATATTTCTGGTGGTAATTCCCACCCCCAGAAAGGATCTCATCTCCCGGCTCAATGAGGGGTACGGTGATATCAGCATGGGGCATCTTACGGTGACCGAAAATCGTCTGGAACAGATTGATTTCAGTACACCCTTCATGGAAGATGTCAATGAAATCCTGATTACGCCCAAAGCTCAAAAACCCCTTCACAACCTCGAAGAGATTTCAGGCATCGAAATATATGTCAGAAAATCATCTAGTTATTATGAAAATCTGCTCAAACTGAACGATCAGTTCAAGGAAAACGGCCTGGAACAAGTCAAGATCACCATTGCCAACGAAAACTTTGAAGACGAGGACCTTTTGGAGATGGTGAACGCGAACCTGATTCCGGCAATAGTCATGGACGACCATGTCGCTGGCTTCTGGGACAATATTTTTGATAACATCCGACTCCATCCGGATGTGAAGATCGGATATGATGGGAACATCGCCTGGGCCATTCGCAAAAACAATCCCAAGCTCAAAAAGGTCATCAACGAGTTTCTCGCAAGCCACAAACGTGGTACTCTCTGGGGTAACATCCAGTTCGATCGCTACCTGAAATACACTGCATATATCACCAACGCCACCCATGAAGATAACTTGAGCAAATTCCTTGAGGTGGAGCCCTATTTTGAGAAGTATGGCGCACAATATGACTTTGACCCGTTATTGCTCACCGCCCTTGCCTACCAGGAATCACGGCTTGACCAGAGTGTGAAGAGTCAAAAAGGTGCGATTGGCATCATGCAGGTGCTACCGTCCACCGCCAAGTCAAAAGAAGTTGCGATCAATAATATCAACCAACTGGAGAACAACATCCATGCCGGAACCAAGTATTTGAGATTTCTGGCTGACAGGTATTTTTCAGAATCGGATGACATAGCCCAGTTCGATCGCTGGTTGATGTGCCTTGCGGCCTACAATGCCGGCCCTGCCAAAATCAAGCAGCTCCAACTAGAGGCGGCCAAAGCGGGCCTGAATCCAAACATCTGGTTTGGCAATGTCGAGATTATCGCGGCAAGGAAAATAGGCAGGGAAACTGTGCGATATGTCCAGAATATATTGAAATATTACGTCGCATACAAACTGTTGACCGAAAAAATCAATCGTAAGCGCGGCCTGACAGGTTCCTCCTGAACCACCCCTTTCCCACCCGCCGACAACGTCGGGGTACACGGTATCAACTCGATACCATCAACTCAAACACGGCCTATCTCACCAGTGGAGCACGCAACGTTTCAGTGCTTTCTTTTAATTTACAGGCGCTCGGCCTATACTATTAGTGCAATCAACACGCTAAAAGCATAAGGAGTCGCCGGCTTCCCCATGTTGCACCGGGTCACCCTAACCAGGCCGTACCCCATGAAATCCGCAACGAAAATGCCTCCGCCGGCAGCTCTTCAATACCCCATTTCCTTAGTTCCGCGTACAGGAGCGCCATGGATAACCGACAGGAACAACAGCGAATCCTTGAGCAGGGTTTTGTGGACGCCGCTATTCGCATCGCCCTAATCGGCATACTGGCACTTGCCACTGTCCGCATCGTCATGCCCTTTGTCATGCCATTTCTTTGGGGGGTGATCATTGCCGTTGCAGTATTTCCACTGCTCAACAAACTTGGTGCGAAAACAGGAAGCAAACGAAAATTCTACGCTACATGCTTTGCCCTGGCTGTAATTGCCGCCTTGGTAGTCCCTTCCGTCGTCTTGGTGTCCGAGTCTGTGGAAAGCATCCAGGCGTTCAGCGACCAGATTGAGAAAGGGGGGCTGCATATTCCTCCTCCGCCTGACACGGTTCGTGAGTTGCCAGTTATCGGCGATAAGCTCTTTTCCGCCTGGAGTCTGGCCTCCAGCAATCTGGAGTTGGCGTTGAAAAAGTTTGAACCTCAACTTCTTTCTTTCGCAACATTTTTAGTGACTAAGGCCGGCTCAGGGCTGCAAGGCCTCTTGTTATTTATTCTCTCCATTGTTATCGCGGCAATCCTGCTTGCCACGGCTCCCAAGGGTATAGAGGTCATACAAAAAATTGCCAATCGATTTTTGGGTGACAAGGCCGAGAGCATGGTTGCCCTCGCCACCGCCACCATACGTGGGGTGATGCAGGGAGTCATCGGCGTTGCCATTATTCAAGCTGTCCTGGCCGCGATTGGCATGGTTGCCGTGGGCGTTCCCGCCGCCGGTTTCTGGGCTGCAGTAGTCCTGGTTTTTGCGGTCGTCCAGCTGCCACCGCTGCTGATACTCGGCCCCATAGCCGCCTGGGTATTTACTCTCGTCTCCACTGTCCCTGCGGTAATCTTTCTCATTTGGGCTCTCCTGGTAAGCGGCTGCGACGGTTTTCTGAAACCACTGCTCATGGGCCGCGGTGTCGACGCCCCGATGATCGTCATCCTTATCGGTGCACTGGGCGGCATGATGAGTTCAGGTATCATCGGGTTATTCGTCGGTGCTGTTATTGTTGCCATCAGTTATACCCAGTTCATGGCCTGGGTGGATGATCACAGTGAAAACGTTTCATAGGCTAAGCGTAACAAACCACAATCAGCCAGCTGAGAGCAATGACCACTCGCAACCTCATATGGCCAGTTCTTTTTTGCCTTTTGATCAGCGCGGGCTGCAGTCCGCTCGGCCCTGACTTCACGCTCCCAGACACCCCAATCCCCAGCCAATGGCGCTCCGGTCAAGACCAGTTTCCCACCGCAGATCAGTATGGCGAACTGTATAGCTGGTGGCAAAAATTCAACGACCCGGTGCTCGATACGCTTATCACCATGGCCGCCAACCAAAACCTCTCGCTTCAGGCCGCCGGCCTGCGAATCCTGGAGGCCAGGTCCCGCCTGGCCCGGGTGAGGGGAGATCTGTATCCACAGGTGCAGGAAGCACGTGGTGAGCTGGCTCGCTCCGGAGTGGCCGAACCGGCTGCGGAAAGGTATTTCACCTCGTTGAGTACAGGTTTCGATGTTGCCTGGGAACTTGATTTCTGGGGGAAATTCCGCCGAGCCATCGAATCCGAAGATAGCTCTCTACTCGCCTCGCTGGCAGACTATGACGACATCCTGGTCAGTCTCACCGCGGAAGTAGCCCAGACCTACATCGATATACGAACGCTGCAGGAGCGAATTGATCTCGCCCAAAAAAATGCCGAGCTGCAGCAACAGTCTCTCCGCCTGATTGAGATCCAGCTCGAGGCAGGCGTGGTGACCGAACTCGACCTGCTGCAGGCCCAGACATTGCTGTCGACCACCCTGGCCACCATCCCCAGCCTCAACTCCTCCCTCGGTACTGCCCAAAACAGCCTGACCTTACTGCTCGGCATGCTACCGGGCGAGATAGAGCAACTGGTTGATACAAGCAAGGGCATCCCCAAAGTATCCGAAACAATCGCCATCGGCGCCCCCGCCGAGTTACTGCGCCGGCGGCCTGATGTGAAACGCTCCGAAATGCAGGCAGCCGCCCAGAGTGCCCGAGTGGGGATAGCCGTGACCGAACTCTACCCAAGTTTTACCCTGTTCGGCTCGCTTGGCTATTCTGTTTCCGACCGTGGTTCGGATAACCTGGGCGAACTGTTCGATTCAGACAACTTCAACTACACCTTTGGCCCCAGCTTTACCTGGAAGCTTTTCCAGTACGGTCGGTTGAAAAATGATATCCGTACTGAGGATGCCCTGCTCCAGCAGGCAATCGTCAGCTACCAGGACACCGTACTCAACGCAGCACGGGAGGTAGAGGATGCCCTAAACAGCCTGGTACTGGCCAGGCAGGAGACAGAGTTTTTACAGCAGGGGGTGCTTACATCACAGCGCTCCACGGAACTCTCCACCTTGCAGTATACCGAGGGTCTCATCGACTACCAGCGGGTTCTCGATTCAATCAGATCCCTGACCCAGAGACAAGATCAACATGCACAGGCCAAAGGCAGAATTGCAACCTTTACCATCGCGCTTTATAAGGCCATGGGAGGCGGCTGGACAGACAGCAACAAGCCTGCCACCATCTCCATGGAAAATGCCAGCGTCATGGAAAAACGAACAGATTGGGGGCACTTTCTCGATGATCTCAGCCCAGGGGAGAAAGCACCATGAAACAGCAGGGGGATACCGGTACACTCAACACCAAAAGTTTTCGAAATCTTCTGCTCTTCCTGCTGATCTATCTTTTTGGCAGCCCCTTTCTCACCCCGTACCCGTCTCTGGCAATTCTGGCTCACCTGATGCTTTCTGCCACGCTTTTTTTCAGCATATATTCAGTGGCAAAGCATATGCATCATCGCTCAATCGCAATGGCCTTGCTGCCCTTTGTGCTCATTCTCTACTGGCTCGGCATTTATGACATAGTTCATTTCAGTAAACAGGGCGCATATCTCCTGGAAATACTCTATTTCGGGTTACTGATCTGGTCCTATATCGGTCAACTCAGACGCGTCAGGCGGATTACCTTGGGAGTGCTCTACGCCACTCTGTGCTTCTACCTGATCATGGGCATGATGTGGGGGGCAGCTTACGCCCTGATGTATGCGCTCGACCCCGGCACCTTCAGCGGAGCCATGCTCGAGGAGCCCCAGGGAGCTCACCTGGTGATCTTTAATTACTTCAGCATGGTCACGCTGACGACACTGGGGTATGGCGATATCACCCCCCAAACCCCAAGCGCCGGCGCCCTCTGTCAGCTGGAAGCCATTTTCGGGCAATACTTTATCGCAGTCGTTATTGCCTGGCTGGTGAGCAATTACACCAGCGACAGGCAAGAGTCTTCCGATGATTCGCCAACGCAATGATTATTATTGTAGATGACCATGGCAGACGACAAACACAACACAGCCGAGGAGAAAGCTCCTAAGCAAAGCCCTGAAAAGGAGTCTCAACCTCAGGCTCCGACCAGCACCCAGCAACACTCTCTCACCCGCTGGGTCTACGGCACAACCATCGTGTGCCTGCTCCTGCTTATCTGTTATGTGCTTTTCGATAAGTTCACCCCATATACCTCGAACGCCAGAGTCGAAGCCTATGTTGTTCCGATCGTTCCTCAAGTCTCCGGCCAGATCACGGAAGTGAATGTGACAAACAATCAGCGGGTGGAAGAGGCCCAGATTTTAGCTGTGGTGGACCGGGCAAATTACCGGCTTGCGGTCCAAAGGGCCAAGGCGGATCTGCAACGGGCCACCCAAAGCTCGACAGCCGACGTTGCAGCGGTAGCCACTGCCAAGGCGAAAGTCACCGAGGCAGAGGCTAATCTTGCCAACGCTGAGGTGAAAGGTAAAAGAATCATCGGCCTGGCTACCCAGGGCGCCGCCTCCCAATCGAGGGCCGATGATGCACGCTCCCGGATCGCTGCTTCCCGGGCCAAGCTTGAAAGTGCCATGTCCGAACTGGCCAAGGCCAAGAGTGAGCTGGGGTATACTGGAGAGGAAAACGTTAAAGTGCAATCCGCAGTCATCGCCCTGGAATCCGCCCAGCTCGATCTCTCACGCAGCTATATTCGGGCCCCTTCCGAGGGGATCATTACCAATCTGCTGATCGATGTAGGCCATTACGCCAGCACCGGTTCCCCGCTAATGACCTTCATCTCCACCAGACTCGTCTGGATCCAGGCCAATTTCAGGGAAAACTGCCTGATGAATATCAAGACAGGCAACAATGTTGACATTATCCTCGACTCTGCCCCCGGGAAAATATTCAAGGGGAAAGTCATGAGCATTGGCTACGGTGTTGCCGACGATGCGGACGATCCCATCGGCGGCCTCTCCTCCGTTCAGCCCACTCAGGGCTGGCTCAGGCAGGCCCAGTACATGCCGGTGCTGGTCCGTTTCACTGACGACCGCCCCATGCCCTACATGCGGGTCGGCGGTCAGGCCAACGTCTTGATATACACCGGGGATCGTCCAATTCAGAACACCCTTGCCAGCTTCTGGATCCGCTTTATCAGCCTGATCTCGCATCTTCACTGACCAAAGACGATGAACAGCACCCTTCCCATACTGCGACTGGCGAGCGGGGTCACAGCCTCCGTCGCCATAAGCTACGGTTTCAGTTGGCCCCTGTACTATATCACGCCGATCTTTACCCTCATGTTCCTCGCCATGCCAAAATGGATCGGGGGAAAGCTTGCCTTTGCCCTGTTATTTCGCCTCGCCTTCGCCCTGCTCATAGGTATCGTTATCAGTGAGTTCTTTCTAGACTATCCCTTTGTTTGCGTTCCTTTATATGCCATTCTGTTCTTTCTCATCTATTACCACGACACTCCCGATGCACCTCCAATGTCCACCCTGTTTATGACCCTGGGTATTACCCTGGTTCCCATCGCCGGTTTTGCAGGTAAGGGAGTTGCGCCTGTTATCGCAGCCTATCTGGTAGTGAATATGGCCGGTGGGCTGTTGTTGGCCGGATTCTTCCATGCACTTTTTGCCACGCCGTTGCCCCCTGCCAAACCGTCGAAGGGTGCTTCCGCCCAACAGGCCGCTGCCGAGTCGCTCCCTTACCGGGAACGTGTTCGTCTTGCCCTGGTCAGTACCATTGTCGCGCTGACCGCAGTGCTGATCTTTTTTTCCTTCAACCTGACCCAATACGCCCTGGCCATGATCTATATCTGCATCATGGCCGGCACCCCGAACCAGAACAGCTCCGCCCGGATGCTGAAAGCAAACGCCACCGCCACCTGTATCGGCGGTATAGCAATCATTGTTGCCTATAACTTACTGGTATTGCAACCAACCTATATTTTCCTGCTCGCTCTCACCTTTCTCACCACTCTGCTCTTCGGACGAAAAATTTATGCAGGCGACGCCTGGTCCGCTGCCTTTAGCTCAGGTTTCACCACCTTTCTGGTTCTTCTCGGCAGCTCCACGCAAGTTGATGCCTCTGCCAGCGCCAACTTCTATCAGCGCATTGCCCAGGTGCTCTTTGCCGGACTCTTCACCCTGGCCGGACTCATGCTAGTTGAGAGACTCTCACGTCCCAAAGTTGTTCGGATCCTGAAGGGGATCCGCCAACGCCCCAAATAAATTCAACATGCCGAATCGCAAGATCCCGGCAATCATTTTCCCGTCCATTCGTCAGAACCGCGAATCTGTACTGGTCACTTTGATTCCTTTCTGCATCTGTATAAGCCATTGAAAGCCTGTTACTCTTCTTTCATGCATACTTTGTCACGTCCATGGGACCAGCCGGCCGGATACGCAATCAGCCACCCAAGCGGCTCATACTTTCAGGAGGAAGCAGCATGCAGCACGCACTTGAAAAAATATCCCTCTCCCGCGCACTGGGAGCCAGGGAAATCCTAAAACCATTTCTTGCCCCTACACCATTACGCAGCTATCAGAGCCTCAACCGCCTTGTGGGCGCCCAGGTCTATGTGAAGCACGAAAACCAGAACCTGACCGGTACCTTTAAAATCCGGGGCAGCCTGAACCTGATGCACAACCTCAAACAGGAAGCCTCGCCACCCAACGGGGTCATCACCTACTCCACGGGCAATCACGGCATCTCCGTTGCCACCAGTGCCCAAAAAGCGTGTCTTCCTGCAGTGGTAGTGGTACCGGAAAACTCTAATCCACTCAAGATCCAGGCAATCCGTGATGCCGGGGCGGAACTCATAGAATACGGCGCTGATTTTGAAGCGGCGGGCCAAAAGGTGGAACAGCTCCAAGAGGAGCGAGGACTCTATTTTGTTCACCCTGCCAACGAACCACATCTGATCAACGGGGTCGCCACGGAATTTCTGGAAATCCTCGAGCAGGTGCCGGAGCTGGATGTACTCATTATTCCGATCGGTGCTGGGAGCGAGGCGGCGGCTGCCATAACAGTTTGCAAACAGATCCGGCCCCAAGTCGAGATCATCGCCGTCCAGGCCGCAGCCGCCCCGGCGGCGTGTTATTCATGGAGAGAGAAAGCGATTGTCTCCGCACCCAACACAACCTTTGCTGGCGGAGTGGCCACCGGAATTGCCTACGAACTGCCTTGGCTACTCTACAAGGATCAGCTGAGTGACTTTATCCTGCTCTCTGAAGAGGAGCTCTATGAGGGAATTGCCCTGGCCGCCCACCATACCAGGAACCTTGCTGAAGGCGCCGGAGCGTCATGTCTGCGGGCTGCGATAAAGATTCGCAAACAACTGCAAGGCAAGAAAATTGCCATTCAGATGAGCGGCGGCAACGCGGCCGCGGCGGAACTGAGCCGGGCGATGTCGCTCCCCTGTCTCAAGAGCGGCAGCCCCGATTAAGCTGGATATTTCACGAGACTGGTGGGCTCATGTGCAAGGCATTGAGGGTGAAGCGGTAGTTATCTGCCCAAAGCGCTTGATAACCCCGCACAGGAGTCTGCCAGATACGCCCGACGGGTGAAACTTCTTACTGTAATCACTGGCACAAACTGCACCCGGGAAACACAGGCAACTTCATATTCAAGATACTGATACAATCGCATTAAAAGCAATGCACTCAGACGTTTCATGGAATAGTCAGGTTAACCGCCATTACCGTTCTTCCCGGGCAACCGCATAGCGCAGGCGTTCACCGCCATAAAAGGGGCGAACGTTGCCATACAGCTCGGGTACCACCCACTCCTTCTCCTCCAGGACTACCTGTTTGTCAGGAACCGAGATATGGTATCGCTTGCAGGCGTTATCACTGACAAATGGCTGCAACAGCTCCAGGCAATCCTCTTCCTCAAAGATCTGCGCTAAAAGAGGCAAAGCGACCGGCGCTGTGAAAACTCCTGCTGCGCATCCCACGCACTCTTTACGATGCCTGGGATGCGGGGCAGAGTCCGAGCCGAACATGAGCTTGGGATGTCCTGAAAAAACTGCGGAACGCAGCGCCTCACGATCCCGTGGCGTTTTGGCTATGGGTTTGCAAAACAGATCCGGCTGCATAAAGCCGCCTACAACGTCATCCAGGGTCAGCAGCAGGTGATGGAGCGTTACCGTGGCGGAGATATTGTCATGCTTGTCCAGAAACTCCACCGCATCGGCAGTGGTGATATGCTCCATTATGATGTGCAGCTTCGGGAAGTTGTCGGCAAGCTCCTGGTAAATATCAATAAACTCTCTTTCACGGTCCATCACAAAACCATTGGTCTCACCATGTACCAAAAGGGGAATGCCAAGCTCCTGCATGTGCTGGAGAGTCTGCTCGATTTCCGAGAAATCGCTCACCCCTGCCTCACTCTGGGTGGTAATGCCGGCCGGGTACAGCTTCAGACCAATCACCTCGTCCTTGGCTTCCTGGAGTTCGACGAGACTGTATGGCTTGAAAAACAAGGTCATGTACGGCGTAAAGACCTCCTGGCCACAGACCTTGTTAATATCCCTTCGGTACTGGGCAAGTTTATGCATGGAATCCACCGGGGAGATAAGATTCGGCATAACCACCGCACCTGCGAAATCCCTGGCAGACAGGGGGGCCACACAGGCAAGCATTTCCGCTTCCCGCAGGTGCAGGTGCATATCCAATGGTGACTGAAGGGGTATACGCATACAGTTCGCCTCTGCTGATTCGAATTTACCGGCCTGGATTGGCCGGGCAGCCGCTTCACCTATTCTTCTTTATACCAACCCGCATACTTGATATAGCTGTTAGCGATCCTCTCGATTTCCCCCGAGATCAACTCCTTACTGATATCTTTCACCTTTTTGGCAGGAACGCCGGCATAGATCGAGCCTGATTCCACCCATGTCCCCCGGGTGATAACCGCCCCCGCGGCGATGATGCTGTTACTCTCCACCACACAGTCATCCATCACGATGGCGCCCATGCCAATCAGCACATTGTCATGGATGGTGCAACCGTGGACGATGGCGTTATGGGCAATGGAGACATTGTTGCCGATATTGGTTGGTGACTTCTGGTAGGTCCCGTGTATCACCGCCCCATCCTGTACGTTCACCTTGTTGCCCATCCTGATATAGTGAACATCGCCGCGCACCACGGTGCTGAACCAGACAGAGCAGTTATCCCCCATGATCACATCGCCGATAATGGTGGCATTTTCCGCTATAAAACAATCCTTGCCAAACTGAGGAGTGTGTCCGTTAAGTTCTCGAATGATCATAATTTCGTTTATTAGATAAAGATAACATAAAAAAAACGGGTAGAATCCCATAAGGTCTTCTACCCGTTTGCACTATTTGACACTATTTGTCAAATCAGCCGCCCTTTAGCCGGCAATGACTAACCGATAACCGCCAGGGTCGCTCCCTTGACTACGCTGTCGCCCACGCTGAAGTTCACTGCATTCAAGTTGCCGTCACACGGTGCGACCAGGGCATTTTCCATCTTCATCGCTTCAAGGATCATGATGGTATCACCCTTCTTCACCGCATCACCGACCTTCTTCTCGAAGCGCACCACCATGCCCGGCATCGGCGCGGTGAGCAGGGTTCCGTTTATCTCCTGGGCCGGCTCACTGGCCTTGGGCGCAGCTGCCGCTGCGGGTTTTGGCGCTGCCGGGGCAGCGGGCGCCGCTGCGGCGGGTCGGGCCGCGGCTACTGGACCGGAAGCGGAAATGACCGGTGCGCCGCCTACCGGATCTACATCTACGGAGAAATACTCGTTGTCGATGAAAACGTTGAACGTACGAACTGCCTCGGATTTTTCTGGTGCATTCTCAGGCTTTTCAACCACTTTACCCTGCATGGCCTTTTTCACCAGGGCGTCGCGCTTTCTCACCTGTTCCATGGTGATCGGCTTGACGCTGTCGGGCACCTCGGATTTACCATATTTCCATTCGAGGAACTTCTTGCCGGTGACCGGGAAGATGGCGTAGAGGATCTGGTCATCGATATCCTTTGCCAGATCTCCGATCTCAGCTTTTGCTTTTTCAAGCTCGGGCTCCAGAACCTCTGCCGGACGGGAAGTGATCGGCTCCTCACCGCGCGGATACCCTTTCAGCGCCTTCTTCTGCAGTTCAGGATCGATGGGCACCGCAGTCTTGCCATACAGACCGTAACACAGGTCCTTCACCTGGCCGGTGATCATCTTATAGCGCTCATCCGGAGTGTCGTGCAGCACGTTATTGACGGTCTGCACACCAACAATCTGGCTGGTTGGCGTGACAAGCGGAATCTGCCCCAGTTCCCTGCGGACTCTCGGCAGCTCCTTATAGACCTCGTCAATCTTATCCAACGCATCCATCTCACGGAGCTGGTTGACCAGGTTAGAGAGCATGCCACCCGGGGTCTGGTGCAGGAGCACATTGATATCGATGATGGACACCTTTGAGTCGTCCAGCAGGTGCTTGTACTTCGGCATAACCTCTTTTTCGAGGATCTCGTTGATCTCGGCCAGTTTCCTGATATCAAAACCGGTGTCACGGTTGGTTCCCAGCAGCGTCATGACCAGAGGCTCCACCGCGGCATGGCAAGTACGGTAGGCGTATGGGGTCATAACCGTATCGACTATATCCACGCCAGCCTCAATGGCCTTGAGGTGGGTCATCGGCGACATACCGGAGGTAAAATGGCTGTGCAGGTGAATGGGAATATCGACCTGCTTTTTAATCTCCTTGATCACTGCATAGGCATCATACGGAGACATCAGGCCGGCCATATCCTTTAAACAGATGGAATCGGCACCCATCTCTTCCAGGTCACGGGCCTTCTTCACGTAATAGTCAATATTGTACACTTCGCCGCCCAGGCGGGGCTCGGTCAGGGTGTAGCAGATACATCCCTGGAAGTGCTTGCCGCTCTTTTTGATCTGCTTGACCACCGTCTCAAAGTTGCGGTAATCATTGAGTGCGTCGAAAGTACGGAACACGTCCATGCCGTTTTCGGCCGCCCTGTCCACAAAGGCATAGGCCAGGTCATCGGCATAGTTCCGGTAGCCCACCAGGTTCTGGGCTCTCAGCAGCATGGAGAATGGGGTCTTCTTGAAATACTTCTTCAGGGTCCGAAGACGCTGCCATGGATCTTCATTGAGAAACCGGTGCATGGTGTCAAAAGTGGCGCCGCCCCAGGTTTCAACTGCCCAAAATCCTACCTCATCCATAAGCTCTGCAACCGGGATCATGTCCTCTGTACGTCCCCTGGTTGCAAACAGAGACTGATGTCCGTCACGCAGGGAAAGATCCATGATTTTCACCGGGTTCTTCGCCGCCGGACGGTCAGCATCATAGTTCATTGCGGTCGTTTTTACCTTGTCGCTCATTGTGCTGTCTCCTCTACTCATCTCAGTAGCCCCTGCCGGACTACCGTGAAATTCTGTAACCCCGCTCTGCCCTTTCCCTGCTTCCTCCAGGCCGCTCACAGGCCGGTTTCAACAGGTCACCACCAGGCGAGGAAGGCAATTTTATCGAAAACGATCAAAAACCCTCAACTGGACCAGGCGGCGCATGGCCATCATCTCCTGCCGGCCGCTGAAACTCCATTGACTGATCCCGACCTCAGAGGATACGGATGGCACAACCGAGGCCTGCTGCGCAGCTGCTGCCTCTTCCTCTTGCAGGTAGGCGCTCACCGCAGCCAGAGCCGCTGCCATCTTTTTCTTCTTATCTGCCATCTGTTCACCCTTTGCTTTCGTTCATCAAACAGACTCTTAAAGGCTCTTGCATGGGAATCAGCCATACACCTCATACTCGGTCTGCTCGCCGAGCAGGCTGTCAATTTCGCTCTGGATCGTCACCCGATCCGGGTTACTGATCCAGGCGTTCCAGTCTTCCAGTGAGCGCCAGGTGGAAATCACCACGCACTCGCCGTCCTTATCCATGCGGCGCAACGTCTCGCCCGAGATATATCCGGGCTGGCTCAGGGTAAGGGTACGAAGCTGCTTCAATAAGTTCATCAATTCAACAAGACTTGTGTCGGCTACTTTACGTTTAATGAAAACCTTTACCATATCTTGATCTCCCTGATGTTAGCGGGTATTCCAGGTTAGAGAGGAATATTCCCGTGTTTTTTCATAGGATTGGTATCCCGCTTGTTCTGAAGCAACTGCAATGCCCTGACTATGCGCTCACGGGTTCTGGCTGGCTCAATGATGTCATCGATATAGCCCCGCTGAGCGGCTACATACGGGTTGGCGACAGTGTTCTGGTACTCCTGCTCCTTTTCGGCCAAGAATGCCAACGGATCATCTTCGCCTCTGGCCTGGCGTCCATACAGCACGCCGACCGCTCCCTTGGCACCCATCACTGCGATCTCGGCAGTTGGCCAGGCGTAATTGATATCACCACGCAGGTGCTTGGAGGACATGACGCAGTAGGCGCCACCGTAGGCTTTTCTGGTGATGACGGTAACCTTGGGAATTGTCGCCTCGGCAAAGGCGTAGAGAATCTTCGCGCCGTTTCTGATCACGCCGCCATACTCCTGTACGGTTCCCGGCAAAAAGCCCGGTACATCGACAAAGGTGACGATCGGGATGTTAAAGCAATCGCAGAAACGTACGAACCGGGCGCCTTTTACTGAGGAGTCGATATCGAGCACGCCGGAAAGATGAGCAGGCTGGTTGGCCACTACCCCGACACTCATGCCGTTGTAGCGGGCAAAGCCAACAATGATATTCGGTGCAAAATCCTCCTTCACCTCCAGGAATGTACCATCGTCTACGGTCTTTAAGATGATCTCCTTCATATCGTAGGCGGCGTTGGGGTTCTCCGGCACAATCGAGTTCAGTTCGGTTGCCGGACGACCTGGAGGATCCTCACACGGAATAACAGGTGCACTCTCCATATTATTCTGCGGCATAAAGGAGAGAAGGCCCTTGATATAATTGATGGCGTCAGACTCTGAAGGTGCGGCATAATCTGAAACTCCGCTTCTGCTGGCGTGCATTGCGGCGCCACCGAGCTCTTCGACGGTAACATCTTCATGGGTCACCGACTTCACCACTTTCGGCCCGGTCAGGAACATGTAGGACTGATTCTGTACCATGGTGATAAAATCAGTCAGCGCCGGGGAGTAGACTGCGCCTCCTGCACACGGGCCGAAAATGGCAGAAATCTGCGGCACCACGCCAGATGCCATGACATTTCGCTGAAAGATCTCGGTATAGCCGGCAAGGCTCTCGATGCCTTCCTGGATACGGGCACCGCCTGAGTCATTCAGGCCGATTACCGGCGCCCCGTTTTTCATGGCAAGATCCATTATCTTGCAGATCTTTTCAGCAAAGGTCTCGCTCAGAGACCCACCGAGCACAGTGAAATCCTGGGCGAATACATACACCACCCGACCGTTCACCGTCCCGTAACCGGTCACCACCCCATCCCCGGGGTAGACCTGGCTCTCCATGCCGAAGTCCCTGCATCTGTGGGTCTTGAACATGTCGAATTCTTCGAAACTTCCCGGGTCGAGCAGCATATCTACCCTCTCCCGGGCAGTCATGCTGCCTTTGGCGTGTTGTTTGTCAATTCTTTCCTGACCACCACCAAGACTCGCCTTTTGCCGCAGCTCCATCAATTGGTTGAGTCGATCACCTGTATCCATGCTGTCTCCTTGCACTGAAATTCTACTGACCATCCTCTGCACTACAGACAAACATCTGACCCTTTTGTCCTCTCTGCTCAGCCTGTTAGGAAAACGCCTCCTTACACAGACGCCCTAAATGTCCCAGGTCCTTGCAGACGTAGATTCCACTTTCTTCCATTGCCGCAATCTTGGCTTCTGCAGTACCTTTGCCTCCGCTGACGATCGCGCCTGCGTGTCCCATCCGCCTTCCTGGAGGTGCTGTCAGACCAGCGATAAAGCCCACCACCGGCTTATTCATGTTGGCCTTGATCCAGGCAGATGCATCTTCTTCCGCGGAACCGCCGATCTCGCCGACCATGACCACCGCGGTGGTCTCCTGATCCTTATTGAATTCCTCCAGACAGTCGATAAAACCGGTGCCGTTTACAGGATCGCCGCCGATACCTACGCAGGTCGTCTGCCCGAGGCCCACCTCTGTCAGCTGGTGAACAACTTCGTAGGTCAGGGTGCCTGAACGGGAAACCACGCCGACCGGACCGCCTGCGGTGTGAATCGCGCCGGGCATAATGCCGATCTTGCACTGGCCGGGAGTGATAATTCCAGGGCAGTTGGGGCCGATCAGCCGGCTGTTGGTTTGGGCCAGGTAGTTTTTCACCTTGAGCATATCCATCACCGGTACGCCCTCGGTAATGCAGACGATCAGTTCCATTCCGGCATCGGCAGCCTCAAGGATTGCGTCTGCGGCAAATGGCGGCGGCACGAAGATCATGGAGGCGTTTGCCCCTGTCGCCCTGCGCCCCTCGGCAACGGTGTTGAAGACCGGCACATCGTCCATCATCTGGCCGCCCTTACCGGGGGTAACACCGGCCACAACATTTGTGCCGTACTCGATACATTGTCTGGTGTGAAACTGCCCTTCCTTACCGGTTATGCCCTGCACCAGTACTCGGGTTGTGCTATCGATAAAAATGCTCATGTCGCACCTTCAATATGTTATGGTCAATACGATTAGGCCACAATCTCGGCAACCTTGTTCGCCGCATCGGCGAGGTTGGTCGCGTTGATCAGGTTCAACCCGGATTCAGCCAGGATTCGCCTGCCCTCTTCCACATTGGTTCCTTCCATGCGCACCACTACCGGCACGTTCAGCTCAACCTTCTGAGCGGCCTGCACAACCCCCTGGGCCAGCACGTCGCAACGGAGAATGCCGCCGAATATATTGATCAAAATGCCTTTCACATTCTCATCGCTCAAAATGATCCTGAAGCCGTTCTCAACCATCTCGGCACTGGCGCCACCGCCTACATCAAGAAAGTTTGCCGGGTTGGCACCGGCCTGCTTGATGATATCCATGGTGGCCATGGCCAGACCCGCGCCGTTGACCATGTTGCCGACATTACCGTCGAGCTTGATATAGTTGAGATTGAATTTGGCTGCCTCCGCCTCGGTGGGATCATCCTCGAACGGGTCGTGCATCTCCTTGACGTCAGGATGTCGGTAAACGGCGTTGGAATCGATGTCCATCTTGGCGTCAAGCGCAATGATTTCGTTATCTTCCGTGATGATCAACGGGTTGATTTCCACCATGGAACAGTCGTAATCGACAAACAGGTTGTAGAGACTTCTCAGGATCTGTCCGAAAGGCTTCATCAGATCCTTTTCCAGCTCAAGACCGAACATCACCTCACGCAGGTGATAACCCTGGATGCCGATCAAAGGATTGATGGACACCTTGATGATGCGTTCAGGAGTGGAAGCCGCCACCTCTTCGATATCCATGCCGCCGTCCTGGCTGGTGACGATGGCGATGGAGGCTGTTTCCCGGTCAGGAATAATGGAGAGATACAGCTCCTTCTTGATGCTGACCCCTTTTTCAATGAGCACTTTTCGCACCAACTGTCCAGAGGGTCCGGTCTGCTTGGTCACCAAGGTCATACCGAGGATATCCCCTGCTGCAGCTGTGACCTCTTCCGGGGTTCTCGCCAGACGAACCCCACCACCTTTTCCTCTACCACCGGCATGAATTTGTGCCTTCACAGCAACCGGCAGGCCAAGCTCCGTGGCGATTTGTTCCACATTGGCGACGTCTTCAGCCACTCCCCCCTGCGGGGTGGGAACTTTGTATTTACGGAACAGTTCTTTGGCCTGATATTCATGAATCTTCATAAATACCCCCTCTGGGACACAACCGGCCCCCTCCCTCTTTAAGGGAGCCGGTTGCATCTATGGAAATAGTGAGATTTCAGCTATGGAACCATAGCTACTTGCTTGGAACTAAACCTTTGGATACCCGATAGATTTCAGGGTCTCGGTGATCTCGTCAAGAATTACCGGATCATCGATGGTCGAAGGCATGTTGTATTCCTTGTTGTTGGCAATTGCGCGCATGGTTCCGCGCAAAATCTTGCCGGAACGTGTCTTCGGCAAACGTGCGACCCTTGCTGAATCGCGGAAGCAGGCGATCGGTCCGATCTGCTCGCGAACCATCTGTACCAGCTCCTTCTTGATCTCGTCATCGTCTCTTTCGACTCCGGCCTTCAGCACAAAGAGTCCGACAGGCAGCTGACCCTTCATGGTGTCATCGGTTCCGAATACTGCACATTCGGCGACGTCTGGATGGGCGGAAATAACCTCTTCCATGGCACCGGTGGACAGGCGGTGACCAGCGATATTGATGACGTCATCCATACGTCCCATGACGTAGACATAACCATCCTCATCCATGAAACCGCCATCACTGGTCTCATAGTAACCCGGGAAGTTGGTCATGTAGGACTTGACGAAACGCTCCTCGTTGCGCCACAGGGTGGTCAGGGTTCCTGGAGGCAGAGGCAGCTTGACGACGATATTGCCCTCGGTGTTGGGCTCTACAGGCTGGCAGTCGTTATCGACGATCTGCACATCCCAGCCTGGCATAGCTTTGGTTGGGGAGCCGACCTTGACAGGCAGCTCTTCGATACCGCGGCAGTTGCCGACGATGGCCCAGCCGGTCTCGGTCTGCCACCAGTGGTCGATGACCGGTACGCCGAGCATGCTCTTGGCCCAGTTCAGGGTATCAGGGTCGGTACGCTCGCCTGCCAGATAGAGGCACTCAAAAGAGGACATATCGTACTTCTTGTACAGCTCGCCGTTTGGATCCTCTTTCTTGATTGCCCTGAAGGCGGTGGGAGCGGTGAACAGCGCCTTGACCTTATGCTCGGAAATAACCCGCCAGAATGCACCGGCATCGGGAGTGCCCACCGGCTTGCCTTCATAAAAGATCGAAGTGGCGCCATAAATCAGCGGTCCATAAACGATATAGGAATGACCCACAACCCAGCCCACGTCAGAGGCTGACCACCAAACCTCGCCAGGGTTGATGTCGTAGAGCGCCTTCATGGTGTAATGCAGGGCCACGGCGTGACCGCCATTGTCCCTCAAGACACCTTTTGGCATGCCAGTGGTGCCTGAGGTGTAGAGGATATAAAGCGGGTCGGTTGCATCGAGCTCGACACAATCTGCCGGTTTGGCGTCTTTGACGAATTCCTGCCAGTCGATGTCACGGCCGTCCTGCATCTCAGCGGTAACAAAATCACGCTGATACAGCACCACGTTGTTAACCTTGTGGGTAGACTGCTCGATTGCAGCATCAACCAACGGCTTGTACGCCAACGTCTTCGCACCTTCGATGGCACCTGAAGCGGTAATGATCAGCTTGGGCTGGGCGTGATCGATACGGATTGCCAGCTCATGGGCGGCAAAACCGCCGAACACGACCGAGTGGATCGCCCCGATTCTGGCACAGGCCAGCATGGCGACTGCCGCTTCAGGAATCATCGGCATGTAAATAATAACGGTATCGCCTTTGGCTACGCCCTGGGCCTGCAGTGCGCCGGCGAAGGTGGAGACGAGCTCTTGCAGCTCTTTGTAGGAAATTTTACGAATCGTGTCGGTAACCGGACTGTCATAAATGATTGCCGGCTGATCACCCCGACCATCTTCCACATGACGGTCGACAGCGTTGTAGCAGGTGTTCATTTTGCCCCCGGAAAACCACTTATAAAACGGGGGATTCGAGGAATCGAGTACTTGATCACACCATCTATACCAGGTGATACCTTTTGCAGCTTCTGCCCAAAATTCTTCCGGGTTGTTGATACTACTTTGAAAAACTGCATCAAAACTAGTCATAATCACTCCCCTTTGGTCTGATGTTTTGTCCACCTGTCCACCCTAACCACTCTCCCTTGTATACAGCAATGTTAACAATACATCAACCCCTTTATTAAACATTGTTACTTTTAACATTATCGACCCTGAGCAACAGAACATCCATTTTTCATTTTTATAATGTATTTTCGGCACTTTTGATCCATTTGTTAAATTTTGGCACATACCACGTTAATCGCATTTAAACAATTACGTTATTATCGTCTTTTGCTTTGTATATGCACTGTTTAACGTATTTTAATTGACATGATAGCCAAATACTGGAATACTTTGGGTAACATTGTTACTGCTTTGATTTTTGCTGAAATATAATTTATGAAAAATCCAACAATTCCTTATTGTTCCGAGACAACAGCCTGTTGCGGGCAGCAAAATACGCAGAAATCTATCTTGTGGTTTTCCTGTTTTTTTCGCACATCAAACCGGTTAGAGTAGCCTTCGGGACGACCACTTGAGCCCAAAACACACATGGATTCTCCCTCTGCCAGGGACTGGGGATTTTTACACAGGAAAAATATTGTTTCACATCAACGGAAGTGAACGCAGACCTTTGAACAACAGCGGGGAATCGAACCAGAAGGCAATTAAAAAAAACAGTTTGAAAAGACGCATCTGAACGTTGCAGTCGGGATTTCAGGAGACAATGGCCTCACCTACCGCAATAAAAGCTGTTAACCCAGTACCGCACACCATTCCGGTCAAGACCATCCTGCCGGTACTGCTCTCGATGTTTCTCTTTATCGGCACCTTCTTCGGCTATATCCTGCCACGAATGGAAGAACAACTCATGGAACGAAAGCGCGAGATGATCCTGGCGCTTTCTACCTCGGCCATGAGTTCCATCCAGCATTACGCCCGGATGGCCCAGGCAGGCACTGTCACCACCGAAGAAGCACAGGCCAAAGCTATCGCCCACCTGCGGGATCTCCGCTACGGCCCGGAAAACAAGGATTATTTCTGGATCAATGACACTCATCCCCGGATGATCATGCATCCCTACCGGCCCGATCTGGAAGGGCGTGACGTAACTGATGAGACCGACCCCGCCGGCAAGAAACTCTTCCAGGACTTTCTTGCCGCTGTCAAAAAGGAAGGCTCAGGCTACGTCAACTACCACTGGCAGTGGCAGGATGACCCTCATCGTATTTTCTCCAAGATTTCCTATGTGCAGGAATACAAACCCTGGCACTGGATCATCGGTACCGGCGTGTACGTCGAGGATGTCCACAACCAGATCGCCGCCATCACCGAAAACATGACATTCTTTTTTCTGGCGGTTTTGCTGGTAATAACGTTTCTTTCAGTCTACATCGTTATGCAAAGCGCCAATGTGGAGAACAAGCGGAAACTGGTGGAGCTTTCACTGAAAAAGAGCGAGAATCGCTACCGGCTGCTGACTGAAACCGCCCGGGAGATGATCCTGCTACTCGATCAGGACCTCAGGATCAGCTACGCTAACACCGCGTTCAGCAAGAACTGCCACTACCCACTCTACATGATCCACGGCACCTCCATCCTCGATATCCTGCCCCAGAGCAAGCGCCTGTCCTTTCTGCAGAAGATCGACCATCTCAACAGCGATGCCAGCGACGCCTCGATCCTGGAGACGGATTTCATCACCCAGAAAAAAGACGAACTCCCCATCGAGGCCACCTTTGCCCGCATGGAATCCCCCGAGGGCATCCCGACATTTCTTCTCACCGCCAGAGACATCACCGACAAGAAACGGGCTGAGGAAGAAGCCAGGCTGCGCCGGGAGCAGCTGATGCAAACCAGCAAGATGGTGGCCCTCGGCACCCTGGTGGCTGGTGTCGCCCATGAAATCAACAACCCGATCTCTTCGGTGATGCTCAACTTTCAGGTGTACGAACGGTTCTGGAAGGCTGCCCAGCCGGTACTGGACGAGCATTGCGAGCAAAGCGGCCAGATCGATATTGGCGGCATGAACTACCAGCAACTCAAGGAACGAATGCCCAAGCTCCTGCAATATTCCCAGGAGGGGGTCTCAAGGGTGAAGAGAATTGTCGGCGAACTCAAGGAATTCTCCCGACAGCACCCTTCCGACCTCAGGGAAGCGGTCAACCTCAACCAGGTGGTGGAAACCTCCGTCGGCCTGTTGGCCAGCTTCATCAAAAAGGCTACCAGTAATTTCAGTGTTGAGTATGATGAGAACCTGCCCACCCTGCCCGGCAACAGCCAGCGACTGGGTCAGGTGGTCATAAACTTGTTGGTGAACGCCTGCCAGGCCACCAGCAGTACCGACATGCCGATTTCCGTCCGCACCTGGTACCTGGAGGAATCGGAAGAGATCATCCTGGAAGTGCAGGACTCCGGTATCGGCATGACCCAGGAACTGCTTGAACGGATCAAGGACCCGTTTTTCACCACCAAGCGAGACAGCAACGGAACCGGCCTCGGCCTCTCTATTTCGGACACCATCGTCCGGAACCACAGAGGCTGGCTGAACTTCAAATCTGAGCCAGGCCACGGCACCACCGCCACCGTTCGTCTGCCGCGCTACGATATGAACGAAGTTGCAGGAAGAATGATATGAGCACCCCAAAGAACCCGTGCGACCCGATACTTGTTGTCGATGACGAAGAGTCTATCCTGCTCTCCGTCGATACCATCTTGCAAATGGCTGGCATGAACAACGTCATCACCTGCTCCGACAGCAGGGAGGTGCTGGCCATTGTTGAACATTACTCCCCCAGTGTGGTGCTGCTGGACCTCAACATGCCCCATATCAACGGCGAGGCGATCATAGAAAAGCTGAGCGCCCACCACCCGCGAATTCCAATCATCGTCATCACCGGCAGGATCGATGCAGAAACGGCGGTGGACTGCATGAAGTCGGGAGCCACCGACTATATCGTCAAACCGGTCGACGAAACCCGACTGCTGGAGACCATTCGCAAGACCCTGCGCTCGGGTGAATTGCGAAATGATGGTTGCGATCAACCTCAACAGGACCTGGCCGCCAACCTCAAGCGGCCCGAATGTTTTGAGCATATCGTCACCCAAAGCCCAAAGCTCATCGAAATATTTGAATATCTCGAGTCGATCGCCTCCACATCGGAACCGGTTCTCATTCGCGGCGAGACTGGAACCGGCAAGGAACTGATTGCCCGGGCAATACACAATCTCAGCGGCAGAAAGGGGGAATTCGTCGCGGTCAATGTGGCAGGACTTGATGACAATGTCTTTTCCGACACCCTGTTCGGCCACACAAAAGGCGCCTTCACCGGAGCTGACGTGGAGCGCTCAGGCCTTATCGAAAAAGCCGCCGAAGGCACTCTTTTCCTCGATGAGATTGGCGATCTCAGCCCCGCCTCCCAGGTAAAACTGCTGCGCCTCTTGCAAGAGCAGGAATATATGCCACTTGGCCAGGACAACTTGCGCCGCTCCAGCGCCCGGGTGATCGCCTCCACCCATGTCGACATCTGGGACCTGCAGCGTAAAAACATCTTCAGAAAAGACCTCCACTATCGGCTTCGAACCCACCGGGTGCTGATGCCGCCGCTCAGGGAACGAAAGGAGGATATTGCCCTGCTGGTTGATCATTTCATCAACAATGCAGCAGAGTCGCTGCATAAAAACCGACCGAACAGACCGCCTGAATTGCTGACGCTGCTTGAGACTTACTCCTTTCCCGGCAACGTTCGGGAATTGCAAGCCATGGTCTTTGATGCCATGGCTCAGCATAAAAACGGCATGCTCTCCATGATCGTTTTTCGCGAGCACATGGCCCGCATGAAACAACTGGCAGAAAGTGAAAGTGGCAACTCGAGCAAAACAGGCGACAAAGTTCACTCACCCGGGTTCGGCAACGGTCAGTCATCCTTCAAGACACTTGAAACCCTGCCCAGCATCAAACAGGCTACCAGAATGCTGATCGAAGAAGCCATGGAGCGAGCCAACAACAACCAATCCATCGCCGCCTCGCTGCTCGGCATCTCGCAGCAGGCACTGAGCAAGCGTTTGAAAAATCTTTCCCAGGACAAATAGGTTCAATGGACGATGAAGGATCTGCCTCTACCTTCTGCGGCAAGCATCATTAATCGTCCACAGGGGGCCTCATTCACACTATCCGTTATGGTAAATGTTTTTTCAGTTTGATGCAGGGCTTTTCACCTCCACAAGGCACTTGAAAACAGGATTAGAGCTTCAATCTTTCCTGATCCTTACAGATGACTCCTTCACATTTGATTATGACATTCAAAATGAGAGGAATATCAGATTTATGGGTGACCACCGAATTACGCTGGTCAGTTGAGTGAACTATCGTATGGTCTATTAGCTAGGAAGAATTTTCGCCGACCTTTAAATGCCTGGTTCAGCGATCTCTTTTAGTATGAGTGTATTGGTGATGTTATGTATTGAAGTTTTCATACCCTGAAGTTTGAGCAAGTATGCCTCACTTGTCACTATTCTTTTTTACAAAAAATTCCTTATATTCTTCAGGGTAATGCTCTTTCATACATGGATGACAAATCGTATGACTGAAGTCAACCCCTGTGTGTTTGTGAATATATCCTTCAATCTGCTCATAATACCCTTCATCATTTCTAATATTTTTGCAGATTGAACAAATAGGTAGTATGCCACGCAAAGTCTTGATTTCTTCTGCTGCTTCCTTTTGTTCAGAAAGATCACGGAGAGCTGTCACCCGAACTTGACGTCCTTGGTGTGAGAACATCTTTGCATGCACCTCCATTGGAAAAACATCTCCCTCTTTTGTTATCCCGTTGACTTCGTAAGGAATCTCAGATCCAGATAGTATCCTGCTGTGAACTTTTTCCTTGTCTTCAGACGGAACCAGATCAACTGCATTCATTTCTTTAAGCTCTTCAACAGAGTATCCGAACATTGAAATAATTACCGCGTTACAATCAGATATCTTTCCTTCATCAGAAATCAGTATTCCTTCAAATGCGGCATCAGATAAACTTCTAAATCTGTTCTCACTGCCCCTCAGTGCTTCTTCAACTATTTTCCGTTGTTGAATGTTTTTTAATAAAGCCATTGCCCAGGCAAAAGACATAACGATGATGATAATTGTACAAAAAACGGTATAAATCAGCCAACGAGGGATATGTTTTTGGGGAACTTCAACAGTACCTATCCACTGATCAAGCAATTTGAAATATATAGAATGCTCATCCGCCTTCCACAGTGATAGATATTTGTCAATCGCAGTCAGCAAGTCAATATTTTGTTCTTTACTAGAAACAAAAGATATCTTCATTGGACTAAATGTTATTGATGTACGTCCAACATCCTCAGAGTTATACACCTCTTTAAATGCATTATTGAATATTGCCGCATCTACTTTTTTCTGTTTTAAAAGCTCGAAAGATTCCGGCTGAGACTCAGTAAAAACAAAACGTGGTTCAATATCGAAATCACTACTTAGCCTCATGAAATTCTGACCATATACACCTTTCTCCATAACAGCTATTGTTTTCCCATCAAGGTCTAAAACTGTTTGAATTTCTGAGTTGGGCTGAACGTAAATAACCCCCCAAAGTGTACAAACCGCTTCTTTTGAAAATGAAAGATATCGCTCCCTGTCCTCGGTGTAAGCAACACCGGCAACAAGATCAAGTTCGTTATTTTGTATTTTATTAATATTGTTACGGAATGAATCTATTTTAAAAGCAATATCCCAACCTTCATTCCTGGCAATCTCTGTAATTAAATCAACAAAAAATCCTTCAGGCTTACCATCAACATCAAGCCCCAAAAGCGGATGATTTTGATATATCCCAACTTGGACATCTCTCTTTATGTTGCCAGAAGCGTTTGAGCCACTAACAAGCATGGAAAGTAGCACCATGACCAACGATATTTTTGTCATCATTACCTGCAATTACCTCTTCAGCATTTGTTTACTTCAATAATATATACTCCCGCCATGCGTCGAAATTTTCACTTCTTGAATCAGTCTATCGAACATCCTTTCTTGACCCAAATGTTTTTATGGTCACGGACAGAATCATCACGCTAAAGGTTGAGTTCACCGACGAGTATCGCCACTAGCAGTAGACATACTATCAGGGAAAAGGCCATTGCCCAAACGCATGTCTCCTTTTAGTAGCTGTACAATAAATACAAGTACTACCGACCATATCTACCTGTAATACTATGACCTTTTTGCAATAACTACTATCATCCCAAGAAGACAATACCGAGAGTGTGAGGCAACAAGTCCATTACTGATACTGAATGACTATTACAGATAAAATTTGGCGCTGGTACTGTTTGGGCGGAGAGATTCTTTGAGGAGGGGATTTCACATGGCAGCCGAGACATCACCTGAAGATAAATACAGATCAAGAGTGGTTCTATAGGATTACTTCAATTTGCATAAGGTGGAATTCAGGAACACGCGACTTTTGCGCTTCCCTTGAAATGACTTGTTGTGTTAATTTTAATAGTCTTGAATTTTTGTCGAATTATCTATTTTACGAAGAAGGTTGAGCAACTCTTCCTCGTTTGCTTCAACACTTTTTATCAGGTTAAGTTCTTCTATTAAAGCCAAACTTTTGTGAATGTATTTTTTGTGTAACTGATTTTTATTTTTTTTTTTGGATAGTATGGATAATCTAGCCCATGTAAGACCTAAATCGATCTGCATATCCCTATATTGCATTTTTGAGATTTCAACTAAAGGTTTTCTACCAAGCTGCATTGCGTAATTATTTAAAGCCCAAATAGCAACCTCTGCTGGCTCCTCCCTATATGCACGGAATGATGCTATTTTACTATTTCTCAAATACAACTGCATCACTAAATCATTACCTGTGTAGCCAGATACAGGTATGTTATCATTAATGCTATTAGCTATCGCTAAACCATCACAAGAGGAAATAGATATGATACATATCAAAACATATAGCAATGGCTTCATAATTTTTTCCTTAAAACATAACGGGAATTGAGGTACGCGAGCCTTTTACGCGTGTCTCTCCAATGAATTGTTCATGTTATTTTTTTTACGTACTTATCAAGCTGACTAGTTTAAACAAGTCAGTTTCTACTTGTTTAACATTTTCATATTCTTTCATTACAATGCTTACAGGTAGTTCCATATCGTCTTGAAAAATGTGTACAAAGCACATATAACCTTTCTCGGACTTGTCTGATATTTTGCAAATTAAATAAAAATAGTCATTTTTCACCAATAAGATTTTACTATAACCACCCTTGGTTATTCCGATCGATTTCAAGATTATATTTTGAAGTATTTCTACATTTTGCTTCCTGGTGTTAAAGATAGAAATATCGCCTGATGTCTGGTTAAGAATATTTAATCGAAAGTTGAGGTTAGAGCAATTTATAGACTGTTCTGTTATATGTTCTTTTGAGGCTTTAATCAAGTACGGATCATAAAAAATGACAGTTTCACCTTTCATCATTTTCAGGTGAATTAGCTTCTTACCTTTACCTATTTGATCTGCTCCCAATTCAAACAAATTAATTTTGACATTATAAAATTTTTCAAACTTATCAGGATTGCGTGATTCGATATTTACGATTTGTTCTTCTGGCACACAGTTAACATAACTACGAAATTCATCATTATAGTTAAAATGCCATAGCCAAATAAATAAGATACATGGATAGAAGTACCAAACGATGACTATCAGAGAGCAACTCAAAAACAGCCATCTAGAATATTTTGACAATTTCATTTCTAATGCCCTAGTTGATGCCATACCACATAGCGAGGAGTTCAATAGCGGGCGCCTTCTGCACGTCTCTTGAAACGTTTTACTACCGAAATCAACTCTTTACTCTTGGATCATTAAGCGCAATATGCATGTACATGATAACATAATCACAACATGAATAAAGCCAGGCCCATTTAAATAATATTTCTTTATCATAGGCCATTTATTAGTCCGCAATTCAAGATATAAAAATCTGAGATTATGATCAGGATTACTTTTTTGCCACCATCTGTAAGAAAGCACATTTAACCCCAGCACAAAAAATATAGCGTACATAAACTCTATAACGATATTATTTTCCATTGCTATATTTTCTCAATATACGAAATATATTTGCCTTACTATATCTTGCAAGTACTTAACAGCTATTGAAACCTAAAAATATATTTACCTCTAATCGACAACTTGAAGTTAAAAACCGCTCGACTTTTGCGCATCCGCTGTAAACGCTTTTTTAGCATTTTTACCTAAATGGATCTAATGTTTTCGAAACTTCAATATTATATTCATCACGGCTGAAATTGTCAGATAGAAAACGGGTTATCTTTTCTTCAAAGTACACCGGCCTTGAACTACCACCACTTGGCGGAATACCGGTTATATATATAATATTATTTTGTATTGTTAAACTAACAAAATAATCGTAACCACACATTGCATCGCTTGGTATAAAAAATTTTGTATGAATATTTTGTTTACATAAATCAGGTTGGTCGAAATGGCATTCCGGATCATATTCTGAAACAAAACCGCTTCTAGTCAAATAATAAGATATTTTTGTTATTTTTTCTAAAGCGTCATCAGTATTTTCGAATTTCAAAGAATATTTTTTTACAACTATTGATGGACACCCGGCTAAAAACAAGCAGATTAACATAATAAGCAACTTGATGTTCGTTTTCATATGCCAACATGGTATAGAGGAAAGCGTGTCATTTACGAGTCCCTCTTAAATGATTTGTTACGCTTTTATTCATTATTTAAATTGCAAATTGCTGCAAGCTTGCTGTTCCACTCAGCTTCACGTTTAAACGGAATGAAAACAACATATTCATTTTCGGCACTTTCAGAGTGTTTAAACCATAGTTTTTGAAAATGAGTCCCATACATGCAGACATTCTCTAATTTGATTAATCTTTCAAAAGGTATTACAAAACAACCTAACCCCAAACCACACCTATCAACTACAACTTTCTCATTATATATAAACATCGGCCATATAATTTATAAAATATTTATATATTGCATATTGAACTATAGTTAATTCAGGTAAAACATATAAAATAAAGTTAAAAGATTCATCATTGACTCCAAAAACAAATCAAACCGACCAAACCTACAATAGGACCCAACTTACCGCCCAAAACCCAGCTATAACTTATTTTTATCATTTTATGTACAGTGCAGTTCACCGGCGATCAACGTCAAGTCACAAAAAACCGAATCTTTTTTGATCCCTTTTGCCTAGTCGTTTTACACTACCGCATGCTTGAGGTTGTCAGGTGGAACGTTTGGCTAGCAGTTATATTTATGTTTTTAATATATTATCTTTCTTTCCCCAATAATGACATTCTATCAACCACTTTACTTTTGCAATTGAAATTTTATCTATATAATGTGTCTTTTCTGAAGTGAATGGGACAATTCCAAACAGTTTAACTGTTACTCGATAGTGGTAATTTGCATAACAGGTATGATCATTAATCGGGCAAACATGAAGGATAGCATGCTCTGCAACAATTCCAAAACCTGGATCACATTTTCCTTCATCAGATTCTTTATATTCTGCTAGTTCTTTCTGCCAATCATGGTTTTCAAATGTCTTTATTGCTTCATCTACTTGGACGTTTGAAATGTCAATTGAACTGAAGTCGTGCTTTTGAATCCAGATATTCATCTTTGTTTCTCTGCTAACGTGTTGATGATTTCTTGCCTTGCTAAATGCATATTTCAAAAACAATACACCAAATAACACACCGCTCAATGCACTAAGTCTCTCTATCATTCCATTTTTTACAGGGAATATGAACAACAACACTCCAAACACAACAAATACAACACCTAAGACAGCTCCTAGCACTTTGATAATAACTTGTTTTAGTCTAGTTAGTTCAATGAACATTTATTCTTTAATTCAAATGATAATATTCAACAATATTCTTCGAACAACTTGCATTTTAACATTCATCTCTTGCTATATAAAAAATATGAGAATTAACTTTTCTATTTCCAATACCGGTGCTTGAAATAGAAAATATTCATATCTTCATTACATAACGTGAAATTGAGGGGCGTGCACCTTAGCGCGTCCCTTTCAAACTCTTTGTCAAATTATATTTTTATTCTATTGAATGAAGGACAACTTCGTACAGTAAGGTTTCATTTGGTTTAATATGTGGATATACACCCTCTGCACCGTATGCGAGATCTGGAGGGATTACTAAGTTAACCTTTGAACCTGTTGGCATAATCAAAAGCGCTTCCCTAAGTCCTTCAATAACTTCATCCGCAGCAAACACAATTGAATTTCCTCTTACATATGAACTATCAATTTCAGTTCCATCTTTTTGCTTAAGGACATAGTCACACCTCACTTTATCCCTTATTTTAGGAATCTTTCCAGAACCAATCTTTATAAACGTGATATTCAAGCCATTATTAGTGGTTTGTTTTTGACCTACCACATAATCGACTCCCGCTTGACTTACAGTGCTTGTTTTATTTTTATTACAACCGCCAACCGCCAATATCAAGATCAGCAAAGTTGTTATTAATAGATTTATTTTTTTCATATTTTTTAATTTAACGTTGAATTAAGGGGCGCGTGGCTTTTACGCGTCCCTCTCTAACGCTTTGTTATCTGTTTTTATATTTCTTTTATATTTTTTACAACCTTCATGGATTAACATACCAGAATAAACAGAAAAGAAAATGAAGGTTAATATTGCCCCGAGCATAATAGCCATTTCAAATCGATCATAAACGCAAGTACCATTTAAGTATGTCTTTATGTTTTCGATCCATACTGAACTGTAAAAATAAAGTGAAAGTGTCAAGCATAACAAGAATATTATTAATTTGATTTTTTTAATTACCTACTTATGACTTGTCTTTTTTAAATCTAAAATACTCTCCGCATATTGTTTGTATTCAATTTTATTTTTTCTAAGCAATAGGATAGGTCAAGTTTTAACTCAGATAACGTGGAATTCATGGACTGCGACTTTATGCGGCCCTTGAAATGAATTGTTATACATTTTTATTATTATAAATTACTATTGTTCCTGATACAAAATCATGTATGGCTCTTTTCCTCTCGCTTAGCATTAAAGAGAAAAATGATATGAAACCTAAAGTGATTTTAAACGCTATTCTGACGTACGCTTGCAATACACCAATTGAATGATTTTCTTTTTCAGTTCTAACTCTAATACCGGTGACTTTCTGTCCTAGAGTGCAACCAAAACTTGTAAACAAGGGTTCATATAGAAAAACTACCAACAATATCAAACTAACTCTTATTATTTTCGCTAACTCTAAATTTTGCGAAAATATCGCACTAATTACAAGAAACAACACAATTAATACTAAACAGTCTATTGTCGTTGATAAATACCTTCTCAAAACAGATGGGTATTCCATTTCTCACCTTGTATTTTATTTTAATCGTATAACGTTAAATTCAGGGGCGCGCAGCTTTTGCGCGACCCTTGAAATGGTTTGTTATCGAATTTATATATATTTTTCAGGTAATATTCTTTCAGCAACAGTCTTAACCTAACCCCCAAAAGCCATCAAAGAAGAGACTTATTGCCTTTTTAAAAGCTGGCCAGAATGGTTCGCCCTTAAAAACCCTATACAAAAAGGACGCTATGACATATAGCATTATTAGACTGCCTATGATTATTAGCACCCAATTAAGCGGCCTCATTTCATATTTGTATTTCTGTCATTAAATATAAGCTATTTTGTTTTTATTTTGCTTTTCATAACGCCGATAGGCGTTTTTATCGATAACGTGGAGTTCAGGGGCGCGCGCCTTTTGCGCGTCCCTTGAAACGTATTGTTATGTTATATTTATTGATTCATGTATTTTTCTTCGATGCCACTATAAATGATTTGTAATGGACCATTTTCGCTAATTGTACTTAGAAACATTAAATATTTTTTATCTTTGATTATCCAAGCCGCATACTTCTCTTTAGAAACCTCTTCTATTTTATATTGTTTATATTTCTTGTCAATTTCTGTACGCATTTCATCAAAGGAAACATCCTCTACAGAGTAAGCAACAGATGCTATTTCATAAACACCACCTTTAGGGATCAAATCAACCCTCAAAGGTCCGACATCCTTCCCAATAAAGGAGTTTTCTTTTTTCAATATAGTTGTTGGGCTATCAACTGGCTCGCCCAAGATTAACGGATTAAGCATCAATATTTGCGCCTGGACTAACGAGCATTTGATTAAAACGATAAATATTACGATGCAGAACGAGTATAATATTTTCATTATTTATCTGTACATAACGTTTAGCTCACCGGCAACCGACGTTAACATGAAGGATGCTGAATCTAGTAAGTATTTTTTTTTGCCGATTCGTGTTGCAATACCGGCCCAGTTAAGGTTGTCCGTGTGAAGTGTTTTGTTATCTTATTTATATTACTACTTCTTTTTGTTTATGTATTTATTGTACATCTTTACACATAAGTAGAGAAACAAAAGAAAAACCATCATTAAAGGTGATGCCATTATTGGTGTTTCAAATCTATCGTATGTATAAGTTCCTCCTATGATACGATCATAGTTTTTAAGATATAAAGAACCAATAAACCAGCACATAAAAAATAAACTCGATAAGAACAATAATATCTTAGTCACTTTTGCCATTGTTTTGGGGTATTTCCATGGGTCGATTTACTTTATTCCTTTCAGATAACGTATAATATAGGACTAGTCCCTTTTTGGGAGGTTTTGCCGCATTTTTACGCAAGTTCACCACTTCATCGTGTCATGCCACTCCGTAGCAGCACCTCTCGATTTTTCCCATAAGACGAACATATGTAGTAGAAATATCTACATAATTTGGCATAATAAGCCAGTCTGCTTTAAGTTGCAAGTGACTTATCTATTAAGTTTAACCGTCCTATATTACGTTGATATCCGTGATATAGGACTAGGTGTATAATACGCAATTCCAATATATTTCTTACCTTCTCATGCCAAAAAATAGCCTGAAATTCGCTCACTACTGGTCCCATATTACTCAATATACCGTGATATAGGACTAGTCCTTATATCTCACGATATTCAGGTAATGATTCTGAACCTTCTGTAATTATACCCCTTCCAGCTGTCTTTTTTTGGGGAGTTTATTTATTAAATGCCTAATTTCTCCTCCGCAGAGAAGAGCGTTGGTGCAAAGGTTACATCATTGTTTTTTAGTAAGGGGGGGGGAGGTGGGAAAATAAAAGGAAATGGCAGGCAGTAACAATTGCCTGTATTCATAAGGTTCCTAGCCGATTCAGAATTCGATACCAGCAAGCTTGGAGAAGCTGGATGGGCTCTACTTCACGTTTTCCTTAACGGCAAAAAGAGCCTTGGTGCCTATAAGTGTTCTTCACCATTACTTTCGGTCCTATCTGCGTAAGACGCTAAAAGCATGTTGATATCCAATCGGAAGTTAAGGCATTATGCCAGATCTACTCAAAAGCAATATCCTCTTTAGATTGGATACTTTTTGGGTAGAAATCCAAAAAAGTATCCAATCTCAATCAGATCAAAATAAGAGGCTACCTCTGAGGTATTAGCGGCATTTCGTCTTAAAATTTGCAGCCGAGCTGATCTCGATATATGTGGCACCCTGACGGGGACCGAAGCTACCGGCGAGAATGACGATCTGATCATCGTCGTGAAAGCGGTTCTCGGCAATAAGTCGGCAGATCGCCTGCTGCAAGGGTTCACCGTTGCCTAGGTCCATGTGGATATAATCGGCATAGACCCCGTAGGAGAGGGACAGCCAGCGCATGACCCTGCGGTCGTAAACCTGCGCGTGGATGACGTTTGCCCCACGGTAGGCCGCCAGGGCGCGGATCGAGGTGCCTGTCAGCGAGTCCGCGACAATGGCCTTGGTGCTGAGACGAAGAGCCGCCTTGACTGCCGATTTGGCCAGGTAGGCGGCGACCTTGTTCTTCTGGCTATACCCCACGTCCAGATAACCTTTTCGCTTGCTTTCGACCTCAACGGCGATCTTGGCCATGGTGCGCACCGCCAGCTCGGGATACTTGCCGTTGGCTGTCTCACCGGAAAGCATCAGGGCATCTGTGTAATCCAGGCAGGCGTTGGCCACATCGGAAACCTCCGCCCTGGTCGGCCGGGGCGATTCAATCATGGAGTGCAGCATCTGGGTGGCGACGATGACCGGCTTGCGGCGCTCGATGCAGTCGCGGATGATCCCTTTTTGAATCAACGGGATCTGCTCCGTGGGGATTTCAACGGCCAGATCACCGCGGGCGATCATTACCCCATAGGCATGGTCCAGGATCTCGCAGAGGTTGTTGACCCCTTCAGCATTTTCAATCTTGGCAATGATCTTGATCGGGGAGTTGGTCTCATCCAGGATTTTCTGGACAGCCTGCACGTCCTCCTTGTTGCGCACAAATGAATGGGCAATAAAGTCCAGGTCGTTTTCGGCGGCAAAGCGGATGAACCCCTTGTCCTTTTCACTGAGTGCCGGCAGCTTGACATGTACCGCCGGGATATTGATACTTTTACGTTCGCGAATCACCCCGTCGTTTTCCACCGAACAGTAGAGGTAGGTATCATCCTTTTCCAGCACGGCGAGAGCGATATGGCCGTCGTCTATGAGAATCGAGCTGCCCACCGGCACATCCTTCACAAAATTATCGTAGGAGACGCAGATGATGTCGCCGGAGGATTTTTCATCTGGTGCTCCGGTAATACGAACCGCATCGCCATACTTCACCGTCAGCGGCTCGTCGGCGGGACAGGTCCTGATCTCCGGGCCCTTGGTGTCGAGCAGGATGCCGATCTTTTCAGAGACAGCCCTGGTGTTTTCTACGACCATTCTGGCATCTTCGTGGCTCATGTGGGCCGTGTTGAGGCGTACGACATTGATGCCGGCCTTGTACAGCCCTTCGATAAACGCGACTGAACAGTTGAGAGAGGAGATGGTGGCAACGATCTTGGTAAGTCTTGGCATGAGTATCTCGCTGAATTCAGGTGTGTAAAAATAAACCGGGGGGTCATGGGTCCCACAGCTGCTCACAGGGTAAAACCCCAAAGTATCTGTGATTGGACCAAGGTTCAAGTAAAAGATCTGAATGGCCGGAAAAACTCATTTTTTCCACTGGTTAACCGTTCACTGTTGTCTCCAGGAGCGAATCACCGGTGGTGTCAGGACAGTCTCCCTTCTTGCTGCTTTTTTAAAAAAAGAACATTTAGTCCCGGCAGCAGATCTTTCGATGCCACCCCCTACAACAAAGGTTGTAGCCACAACTTTTGTTGTAGATTGCCGGAACTGCCTGAAATCAAGCTACAAACGTAATCACGCCAGTAAGCTACAACTTAGGTTGTAGCCCTCGCCGTAACCCTGAATATCTTCTTTTCCTTTGGAATTACTAGATTTTTATAAAACTTATCATCTGGCACCAAACTTGCTCGGTTGTATGCAAATAATCGGTCACCATCCATTTGCAGAGATGGCACACATCAACCTTTATTAATGGAGAGCAAAGTATGGCAGATGCAAAAGCTACCCCCATGGGCAATCCGGCAGTCGTCGGTCTGGCAGGTTTCGGTCTGACAACCCTGATCCTCCAATTCCATAATCTCGGTCTCTGCGGGATCGGCCCCATCGTCGCCCTGGGACTGGTCTTCGGCGGTCTGGCCCAGCTCATCGCCGGCTATCAGGAATTCAAGGTTGGGAATAACTTCGGTTACAGTGCGTTCTGTTCCTACGGCGCTTTCTGGATCGCATTGTGTATCATCCTGCTGATGAACAAGTTTGACATCTACAAGTCCAGCGGCACCGATGTCGGATACTTCCTGGTAGTGTGGACTCTTTACACCTTCATCCTCTGGATTGCCTCCCTGCGCATCCACGGTGCGATGGCCTCCACCTTCACCCTGCTTCTTGCCGGCTTCATCCTGCTGGATCTGGCCCACTTCGGTTTCCCGGCAATGACCAAAGTCGCCGCCTACGTCCTCATCCTCTGTGCCCTGAACGCCTGGTACATGATGGCGCACGTAATCTTTATGCAGATCTTCGGCCGTGACGTACTGCCGGTCGGCAAGCCCTGGATCGATCCCAAGCCTGCCACCCCTGAGTTGCAGTCAGCGAAAGCCTGATTCAATTTGAGCACTCAGTCGCTCATTTGACCCTGTCGGGAGTCGGCACACCACCCGCCGACTCCCGAACCTCTGTACAGCTCGTCCTGTCAGGTGACAGCTCAATTCCACCTGCCCTTCTTAAACCACCACCTTTTTGAGATGACCACCTGACAGGTATGAGTCCCCTGTAAGGAGTATGGGTAATTCGCTCAGCTCCTTTTTCCTTAAAGATTTACACCAAGGAGAACACTACGCCAGACTAGCTGAACACTACGATTCGCGTAAAGCCTCGGCAGGATCAAGCGTTGATGCGCTGTAGGCCGGGTGCAAGCCGAATACCGCACCGGTCGCCAACGCAGAGAGAGGGGCCAGCACAAAAGCTGGCGCTGAAAAGGCGATCTCCCAGCCGGCATACAGCTGCACGCCATAGGCCAGCAGCACGCCCGCCAGAACGCCCCAGAGACCGCCCGAAAAAGTCATTACCATTGAATTCCAGAGATAAAACCACAGGATTCGCCCCCGGCTCGCACCCAAGGTTTTTCTGAGCCCGATTTCCCGGGTCTGCTCGGAGACATTGGCCAGCATCACGTTCATCACCCCAATTCCGCCCACCACCAGCGACAAGCCGGCTATCACCGCCATCACCAGGGAGAAAAGTCGCTGACTCTCCCGCACCTCCCGCATCAGGCTGATCGGCACCACCAGCCTAAAATCCTCAACTTTACCGTGGGTTCGCTGGAGCAGATAATGCACCTGTTCGGCAGCCTGCAGCACGTTCTTCTCCTTGCCGTTCACCAGCCGCAGGACAAAGCCGTCGAGGCGGCGCAGGTCGTAACTTGAGTGAGACACAGGCATGGAGGCCAGCACCATCATCACGCTGTTGTCAAAGTCCAGGGCGGACAGACCGGTCCCCTCGGTGAGCAACCTTCCCCGGGACTCAAGGGCACCGATCACGGTGGCGGCATAACCACCCAGGTGCAGGTAGCTGCCGCGACTCAGCTTGAGTTCCCTGGCCAGCTGTGAACCGACAATGCAGTAACTCTTGGCGCTCCGTTCATCCAGGGGATCAAACCAACGCCCCCAGCTCAGTTCCAGCCGTTCGGCCTTGAACCAGTCAAGCGATACCCCGAGCAAGGTGCCAGTGGTGCGCCCCTCGGCCGAGGCCATATGCAGCTCATCACGCCGTTGGTAGGCACCCAGATAGCCCCTCGGACCAAGCCAGCTCTTGACCCTGGCCAGGTCGTCCGTGGTCAGCCCTTTCGACAGATTCTGGAAATTTTCGCCTGAAGCGGCAAGGGCATCCGTCGAATCCTCAACGCGCAAAGTGTCAGTGCCCAGCGAACTAAGCTTTTCCACTGCCTTGCGCTTGGCGCCTTCACTGATGGAGAGCATGGCGATCAGGGCCGCCACCCCGATACCAATTCCGAGACTGCTCAAGAAAAAACGTAGCGGCCGTCTTCGCAGACCAAGAAAGGCATCGCGGATGTCAAACACCAGTTGTCCGGCATGCATCAGACCGCTCCGATGACTGCGTTTTTACTCTTGAGCAACGATATCCGATAGCTACCGTACCGAACCGCATCGCTATCGTGGGTCACCATGATCACGCTCCGTCCGAGCTCGCTCTGTTGCCTGAGCATCTTCAGTATCCTGCCTGAATTGTCTGCATCCAGGCTGCCTGTCGGTTCATCGGCGAATATCACCTCAGGATCCCGCACCAGGGCCCGGGCGAACACTACCCGCTGCATTTCCCCGCCCGACAGCGTTGCAGGATAACGGTGCTCAAGTTCCTGCATGCCGACATAATCGAGCATGGCACTACACCTTCGATTCACCTCCTTGCTGCCCAGCCAGGAGCCGTAGAGAAACGGCAAGGCGACATTTTCAAGGACCGTCTTGTGGGACATGAGATGAGGAGTCTGGTGGATAAAGCCAAATGAGTCGTTTCGCAGTTGTGCCACCCTGAAATCCGGGAGCGAGGCCAGGGAGGTACCGCAAAACTCCACCCGGCCGGTGGTTGGTTGGTCGAAGCCGCTGAGCAGGTTCAGCAGGGTGGTCTTGCCTGAACCGCTCGGACCGGTGACCACCCAGAACTGACCTGCAGCCACCTCCACATCCACCGGCTCCAGCGCCCGCACCCGACGCCCGCCAATCGCATACTCCCTGCTGATGTTCTCTGCCGTGATAATCATCTGTGCCATCCGGTCCCTGCCCCGTTCTCAATAGAGAGTACTGCGAATGCGGTCCCCCTCCTGCAATCCTTTCACCACCTGCACCCACTGCACCCCCTGGGCGCCAAGCTCAATATCTGTCAGCTCAAGACTGCTGCCATCAACCTTGTAGACATTGGTCGAGTCATCCCTGAACACCACCGCCGAAGCTGGAATGACCAGGGCATCCATCACCTCCTGGTGAATTATCTCGGCGGTGGCCGACATGCCCACATGAACTTCCGGGATCTTCTCATCCAGCTCAATTCGGGCGAAAAACCTGCGGATATTGGCATTCTGCCTGTCATCTTCCGCCAGCGAGGAGACATTCTCAACAACCCCTTCCAGCCCGACCCACGGCATGGCATCCAGTTTCACCACCGCCCTCATGCCGCGGGTTATCTTGGCCACGTCCACTTCACGGATCTGGATCTCCACCACCAGCTCATGGGTGTCGGGCACCTCCAGGAAGGTTTGCCCGACCCAGATCGAGTCGCCTATCTGTATTTTGCGGGTACCGTTCTCCCTGGGCACTTCGGAGTAGAGCAGAATGCCGCCGGCCGGCGCCCGCACCACGCAGTTTCTCAGGTCACGCTGGGAGTTTTGCAACAGCTGCAAGCTGCTTGCGACCTTACGCTTGGCTTTTTCCACCTGGCCCACCCTGTTTTGAATCTGCAGCGCGGCGGTTCTCATGACCCTCTGCAGCTCACTCTCCGAGGCGTTGACCAGCAGTTCCGCCTCCCTCATCATCTTCGGCCATTTATATTCATTGAAATTGGCCAGCTCTTCCCTGGCGACGTTGCGCTCCTCTTTTGCGGTCTCAAACTCGTCGGCGGCCTTTTCATACTCTCTCTTGCTGGCATGCCCACGCTTCAGGAGCATCCGCATATCTTCGAGGTATGACTCCGCCAGGCGATAGCGCCGCTGGGTCTGGAGCACTTTCTGTTCGACCTGCTTTTTTTCCAAGGGACCTGAGCCGTTGCGAATATTGTCAGCCTCAATTCTGGCGATTTCCACCTTCCGTTCGGCTTCCTCTATTTTACCGCGCTCTTCCTCTTCCTGGAGCATCAGCAGCTTTTCCGCCGCCCCCAGGGTTGCCTGATCATCACTGTGTTGCTGCTCCAGCCTTGCCACGTCATCCTGAAAAGGCTTGGTGTCGAATCGGGCCACCACCTGCCCCTCATTGATCCTCACCCCCTCCTTGATCAGCCAGACGATCTTGGCCTTATCCGAGGAAATCTCACTTTTGATCGGCGCAATCCGGGCCGGGCGCACTACTCCCCGCTCAGCGATGGTCACATTGAAGGAGGCCCGTTTCACGTTGTAGATCGACTCCGGCGCCACGCTTGCATCTTCAGGCTGCAGATTCCGCGTCGCCAGATAGATGGAGGCGGCTATCACCAGACTGCCGACCAACAGCCAGCTCAGAAAAAAGGACCTTGATCGTTTGCTCTCCATAACAGCTGCTCACCTCACCGAAACTCGTAGCCATTCGGTATTCAGGATTCCCATGACATAGGCCAGCTGGATAGCGGCATTGTTATACTCCACCAGGGATCTCGAGGTCGCGAGCTCCGCATCTGAAAGGGCACTTTCCGCATCCAGCATATCCAGGTTGTCGCTGAGCCCTTTTTCATACCTGCTCTTTGCCAGATCGCTCGCCAGCTTGGCCTGCTCAAGCTGCCGTCTGCTTACCTGATGGCGCTGTTCCGCCATTTGCAGTTCGGCAAATCCATCTTTTATTTCCCGTCTGATCTTTCTTCTCAACGTCTCCCCCTCGCGGCGCAGACGGGACATCTCCAGCTGCTTTCTCAACAGCGCCGATTTTTCCGCCCGATCGTTTATCGGTGAATTCATCTGCACCTGAAATGACCAGTTGGTGTCGTTGAGATCGATAGCCTCTTCCATGGAGTCCCCTTCCCCCCGTTGCTCCAGGGTGAAGCTCAACCCCACATCGGGGAGCATGTCCCGCTCCACCTTGTACATCTCCCGTTTGGCGATCTGCACCTTCATCAAATACTCCTGCCAGTCGAGTCTGTTAGCGAGCACTGTCCGTTCCCACTCTTCCGGCAGGACCGGCATGATCATGTCGATACTCTGCCGCCACTCCAGTTCTGTCTCCACCGGCAGGTGAAGCTGCTCCTTGAAATCATCGTAAGCCTGTTCCCGACGCCGCTCCTGGGCCTGCAACATCCCCTCGGCACCGAGGGCAGCAAGTTCCGCCCGGTACACATCCACCTTGGAGACCAGACCAACCGATTGCCGCGAAGCCGCAGATTCTAGGTGTTCCCTGCTCCGTATCAAGGCCTGCTGGCTCTGGCGGAGCAGCTTGTCTTCAAGCAGCAGGTTGTAATATTTCTTGGAGGTGGTCAGCACCAGGGACTGCATCTGCCGGTCGGCATCGATTATCGCCAGTTCGTTTCTCAACCTGGCCACATCCAGGCTGGTCAGGTTGTATTTTTTTCCCCACCGCCGGAACAGGCCCTGTGAGACCCGCACGTACGCGCTGGCTGAGTTCTGGTTTTCGATTACATAGTCACTGTTTTCGTCAACCCGGTTGCCGACCACTCCATAGGTGATATTGGTCCCGGTCTCAACCTCTTTTATCAACTCCACCCCCAGCTGCTGGGAGCCAGTCCCCTCGGTAAAGCCGATGGATGTCAGGGGGACGATTCTGGTGTCAAACTGGTGTTCGGCAAGATCGACATCGATCTCACTCAGCTCAAGCGAATCCCGTACATCCAGGGCGGTGTCAGACTGGAGTAAGGCAACATGGACAAAATCAAGCAGTTCATGGTCGTGGGAACAGAAGGCGGCTGGCGGCCACAGCAGTACGGTGACCATTGTCAGCAACAGACCTCCCGTTATGGTGTTACACCAACAGGGCATGGGAACCTGGTCTCTCCTTCTCGATATGGGCATCGGCAGTTCATGGGGCTGTCACCAACCAGAGAGCCACACTCTTGTGGTTGCCAAGCAGTCACTTTCTGATCAAAATCAATGGCAACACGATTTTTCTCACTGGAAAAAAAACTCATGCAGAGACATTGACAAACACCGCCAATACAGACAAGGCTGGTGAATAGGGTTGCCTCATCAGGCGGGGGCTCCCCTTAAGACAAACCATCCGACCGAGCCGCAAGGCTGGTCGGACACTTGGATATTGCCCTCTTGGAGCCGGCTGGCTCCTTGAAAAATCAGCTTGCAGCTGACCACCGTGACACCTGGTGTAAACTTCACTTGAGAACATCTATTTCACTCATTATAGTACGTCGATTCCTTGAGTTAACACAAATTATTTTATGGATATTCTGCTGCCGGAACTTCTCTTTATCTCTTTTTTCACCGCCGTCTCGGGTGTAGTGATGCCTGGCCCGTCATTCTCTTTGACCGTCGGTAAAAGCCTGCACCGTGGTAGAACAGCCGGAACTTCCGAAACACCATCCGTCAACACCAATTTCAAGTCAGGCAAGATTACCTGCTTGCTGCTCGATCTGGCACCGGAGTTGGGCAAGCCCGACGTCAGCCTTTCCTTCTCCCAGCCTGGTCCTGTCATCCTTTCCTGCTTCGGCTGCTCCATGATCTGCGATCTGCCGAAAATACATCTCGTTACCGAAAAGGAAATTTCCAGTAGTGCGAAAGAATACGTAAACTTAGAAACAGCAATACAATAGGAGTTATTTTATGGGTGATAAACCGTTCAAACCAGCAGCTGCCGGCCAGCCCCTATCCACAGGCAAGCCCACCGGGAGCTACGGCTGTAATGAATATCGTCAGGAGATGGTGCTGGCAGGCTTGCAACGCTCCCTGCAGAATCCCAACCTGGACGAACAGCAGAGACAACAGATCAAGGAGCAGATCAGGCTGCTGGAAGAAGCAATGGGCCTGTGAAACCTGATTGCCGTTTTTTTCCAACTTCGTTTGAGACGAGTCCAACAAATTCATATACTTTAGCAAGAGCGTCCGGTGCTTGCAGCCAGCATCCGAACGCAGATCTCGCCAACAGGTACAGTTTCACCTTCAACTTCAATGGAGGATGAATGAAGAATATAGCTGAACTGACTGACTATATGGGGCTTCAGGGCTTGCTGGACGATGAAGAAAAACTTGTCCGCGAAACGGCACGGACCTTTGTCAACGAGCAGGTACTGCCCATCATCGATGAGCATGCACAAACTGAAACCTTTCCCCAACACCTGGTTCCCGTGATGGGGCAGATGGGCTTTTTCGGCCCGACCCTGCCTGCGGAGTACGGCTGCGCAGGTCTGTCGAACGTGGCCTACGGCCTCTTGATGTACGAGCTTGAACGGGGCGACTCGGCCATCCGTTCAATGGCCTCCGTCCAGGGCTCGCTGGTCATGTATCCGATCTTCGCTTTCGGCAGCGAAGACCAAAAAAAGTACTGGCTGCCCAAACTGGCGACAGGTGAAAAAATCGGTTGCTTTGGTCTTACCGAACCGGATTTCGGTTCCAACCCCGCTGGCATGCGAACCCGTGCGGTGGCTGAAGGCAACGGCCGCTGGCGGCTCAACGGCACCAAGATGTGGATCACCAACGGCACGATCGCCGACCTTGCCCTGGTCTGGGCCCAGACCGAAGGAGGTATCCGCGGCTTTCTGGTGCCCACTGACAGCGAGGGATTTTCGGCCCCGCGCATGAAAGGTAAGTGGAGTCTCAGGGCCTCGGTTACCTCTGAGTTGGTACTGCAGGACGTGGTGGTGGATGAAGAGGCAAGTCTTTTGCCAGAATGTACTGGTTTGAAATGCCCTTTAAAATGTCTCACCCAGGCCCGCTACGGCATCGCCTGGGGCGCGCTTGGCGCAGCCGATAACTGCTACCAGACCGCGCTTGACTACGCGCTCAGCCGCGTGCAGTTCGACAAACCCATCGCCGGCTTCCAGCTTCAGCAAAAGAAACTGGCCGAAATGGTAACGGAGCTGACCAAAGGCCAACTGCTTGCCCTGCAACTCGGCCGCTTGAAAGATCAGGGGGTATTCACCCCGGCCCAGGTCAGCATGGCCAAGATGAACAATGTGAAGATCGCCCTCGATATTGCCCGCAGCGCCCGCACCATGCTGGGGGCCAATGGCATCATGGGCGAGTATCCGATAATGCGGCATGCCAACAATCTGGAGTCGGTCTACACCTACGAGGGTACTCACGATATGCATACCCTGATCATCGGTGAGGCGGTCACCGGAATTCCCGCCTACAGATAACAGGCATTGGCGTCACAGGGGCTGCTGACTGCTCGCCGCATATCGGGCAATCAGCAGCCTGCCCTCTTTCCGTCCTGCTTTTTACATCTCCATTATCTCTTCCGCAGCGAACTCCAGCACCTCACCATCGTGGGTCAGGCCAATCCAGTTGCCGGCATCGTCAAGAGCCTTGACCAGACACTCGAACTGGCGGCCGTCGAGCAGGTCGATTCGGCACTCTCCGGTCTGATCGAGAGTGACCACCTGGTGAAGGTTTCTTGCTTCAGCCATCTCCCTGAATTTGGCGGTAGCCGCTTCAAGCTTCATGATCTGGGCATGGACCTCAGGATCGAGTTCGGCGATGGAGCGCTTCAGTTCATCGACCCGTTCTTTCATCCCGACAATCTTGCGGATGACCTCCTCCATCTCTTTTTCCTGGTGCTCTTTGAGAGAAACCAGAATGTTTTTGTGCAGCTCGATATCTTTCTCAATAAAACTGATCTTCTGTAGCACCTGCTCCACCTGTTTCGCGGCCTCAGTCATGATCTCCACCCTCACCTGCTGTAATTTTGTGGTTCATCTGCACTATTTCAAATGACGCAGTATGCCAACTGCACGGAAAAATGGCCACCCTTTTCAAACAGCCCCATGGAGCTGGCGGAAACCGGATGAAAACAGTACATGAGTGATTTGCCATCTGCACGCTCCCCTTACCTTCTTTTCGCCACTATAGTAAGAGCGTAGTACGAACGATCGCAGACAATCGCACCATATGGCGTGCTCAAAAACCTCTCTCGGTTGCAGCGAGATTTAGCGAGAACATGCGACATATGCCAGGCCTGCGGTCTTGGGCAATTTACCGGGAATAGACATGAAATCTATTGAAATTAGGGGGATTATTCGACTACACTCCGCCTTTGTTTGTCAAGCTGCCACGTTGAACGAATTGACCGGCCTCGTGGTGCTTACCCGCTCTCACCCAAATCTTTTCCAGATTCTAATGTACGACAAGGAGATGTTGTGACTCAGTGGCTGAAGAAAAACTGGTTTCTGCTCGGCTTGATCGCCGTGGCTGCCCTTCCTCTCATGGATCTCACCGGGGTGACCGTTGACGCCGGCAGGTGGCTGAAAGCCAATCACGGGCCCGACATCATCATTGTACTTATCTTCTTTCTCTCCGGGCTCGCCCTGAACACCAGCCAGATACGCGCCGGTTTTGCCGACTACCAGGGAACATTGCTGGCACTGGTGGTGATCTTTCTCGTTTCCCCAATTGTGGCCGTTGGGTTTTCGGCCCTGCCGCTTTCAACCGGCGTGCTGATCGGGCTGCTGCTGGTGGCCGCAATGCCCACCACGCTCAGCAGCGGCGTGGTAATGTCCGGTGCCGCCGGCGGCAACATGGCCCACGCATTGCTCATCACCATAATTGCCAATAGCCTGGCGGTGGTGACCATTCCGGTCACACTTGAACTGCTGCTGGCCTTTGCCGGACAGGAGAAGGAAGTTGTCATCGACCAGCTGCCCATCATGCTGAAAATTGCCAAACTGGTGCTGCTGCCGCTGATCCTCGGCATCGTTATCCGCAATAAATGCGGAACCTGGGTGCAGCCGATTCTGCCCTACACCTCGATACTCAACCAGACAGGCATACTCACCGTGGTCTGGATGGCATCCTGTCAGGGCAGGGAGGCCATTGTGGGCAGCCTCGGCTCCGTTCCTCTGGTCATAGCCCTTACCTTCGCTTTTCACCTCGTACTGGTACTTATCGCGCTCTTTGCCACCGGGCTTACCGGCATTGGAAAGGGGCGCAGGGAGAGTGTCATCCTGATGGGAGGTCAGAAAACCCTGCCGCTGTCCATCATCCTCCAGGTCTCGCTTTTCCCTGAATATGGGCTGGCCCTGGTGGTCTGTGTGCTGCACCACATAACGCATTTGGCAATGGATGGTTTTCTGGTACAGTACCTGAAAGAAAAGAGATGACCCCAAGCCAAACTGAACAGGGAACTTCTCCCATGACCGGTATCCCGCTTTATCCCGAATCATGCGGTCTGTCGCTGCAATTACGACCGCTCTTGCATGACCGGCTGCGCCTGCTGCCCGAGGGTATCTCGGAGTTCACCTTCGCCAACCTCTACCTGTTTCGCAAGCGTCACCACTATTCGATAACCCGGCTCCACAACGGACTGCTGGTGATCCTGGGAAGTGATCTGGGGAGAAAGTTTTTCATGCTGCCGTTCGGCCTGCCTGAACGCGAGACCTTGGTGCAGCTCTTTGCCGAGCATGGCTTGATGAAATGTGTCTCGGAGCCACAGGCCCTGCAACTGCAGTCCATGGGCTTTGCCACCACAGAAGACCGGGACAATTTCGACTATCTTTACTCACGCCAGGAGCTGGCTGAGCTCAAAGGCCGGAAATTTCATAAAAAGCGCAACCTGATCAAGGCCTTCGTCAACAACCACGAATACCTCGCCCAACCCCTGCTGGAAGAGCACATAGCGGACGCCCTGCACATTCTTGAGCAATGGCGTACGGTTAACACCGGAGAAGATGACAAGGATTATACCGCAGCCAGGGAGGCCCTAGAAAAATCCTGGGAGCTGCAGCTCTGCGGGGGGATATACTTCGTCGACGAACGCCCGGTGGCCTACAGCCTGGGCGAAGAGCTTGCCGATGGAACCAGCTTCGTCATTCATTTTGAGAAAGCGGTACCGGGTTATAAGGGTCTCTATCAGTTTATCAATCAAACCTTTGCCGCCATCCTGCCCGGGTTTTACCTGACCATCAACAGGGAGCAGGATCTGGGTGACCCCGGCCTGCGCCAGGCCAAGCACAGCTATAAGCCGATTGGCTACGTGAAAAAATACAGGGCAAGCCTGTAAACAGCCCCCCTGTACCCCCACTACCCACCGTACCTTAAGCAGAAACCTGCTGTTCTTGTATCTCTGTTTGAACATCCCCGGAATCGTGCACAGATTCAGGCATCCCGGCAAACATCATTCCACCCAGCACCAGGGCCACACCACAATACTGAACCGCTGATAGCCGTTCCCCTAAAACCACAAAGGCCAGGATCAGTGTTGAAATGGGTATCAAATTGCTAAAGAGCATTACATGAGCAGCTTTGACCTGGGTAAGAGCGTAATTGATTATCAGGTACACCAGGAAAGTAATGCCGATCCCCATGTACAGCATGCCAGCAACCGACACCCAGGAAATCTCTGTTGGTAACGGTTTACTCAGCGCTACGGGCAAGAACAGTACGGTTGCGCCAAAAACCTGGACCGCTGACAGAAACAGAAAGGAATATCTTTGCGCCAGAAACTTCACGGTGAGTGAATAGCAGGCTGCTGACAATACCGCACAGAGCATAAAGAAATTGCCCAGCAAAGGGTTCGGGGCATCAACTGTGGCGCCTCCAAGAGCGGAAACAATTATCACACCAGTCACTGCCATCAATATCCCGGAAATGCAACGTTTGCTTAATCTCTCCCCGTACAGTACCAATGCCCCGAGAGCGACAAGAAGGGGTGTGCAACCTACGATCATACCGGCCTGTGAAGCGGTTGTATAACTCAGCCCCAAGGTCTCAAAGGAAAAAAGAAGAAACGGCTCGCAAAGAGCAAGCAGCAGAAGATATTTCCAGTCACCTTTCTGATAATCAGGTTTAGGAATCTTCTTCCAGATAATAACGTAAATCAGTGCTGCCAGCATAACCCGTCCCAGCAACACCTGGGATATATGTAGGTCACCCATTACCAGCTTGAGCACAATAAACCCGCCACCCCAAACAAAGTGGGCAAGAAACAGCAGCAGAAAGATCATCTGTTTTGGCATTAATCACCTCCCGATAAGAATAGAAATTCAAAACCTGAACAGTCGTGTCAGGGTTACGTACTGCTGATTACTAGATAATCAATCGGGAGATTTAAAACTGTGTCACATAAGACACTTTTGAGGAAGTAGCACAAATCGACACATGTTGAACCTCATGAATCGTGCCCAAGGCATGTCCAGGGACATATTCAGCTATCGAAGTGCGTGCTGAACTCCCTGTTGTTTTTTGGGATAGATCCAATATTGGGAGAAATATTGCAGGGGTAGAAGCTTTACTGCAGAACAGCCAGGTTGGCACGTTATCCTGGGCTGTATATCCACACCCGGCAAGGTCAGTTGTGCGCAAAAGGGTTCTGGATATAGGCTGCCCAATACATGTTAAAAGGAGGCACCCCGTTCCCAGGCCCTCCTCTTGGAAATTCGCTACTGCCTAAGACAGGCAGCGTACGTTGGTGTTCAACTACATCAGCTTCTTTTTCAGGTTAAACGCGGTACTGATTTCTATATATGAAGGTCCGTGACGGGGGCCGAAACTCCCCGCCAGGACGATGATCAAATCGTCATCCTTAAACTGTTTTTCATCGATCAGCCGGCAGATTGATTTTCTGAGCGGCTCCGCCGATCGTTGCTCCCAGGATATGGTCTCGGCATACACCCCGTAGGAGAGCGACAGCTGCCGCATCAGCCCCTCGTCGTAGGTCTGGGCATAGATAGGATTACAGCCTCGATAGGCGGCCAGCGCCAGAATGGAATTGCCGGTCTGTGAATCGGCCACGATGGCTTTTGTCTCCAGCCGCATCGACGCCTTCACCGCCGCCTTGGCCAGATAGGCGGCGATCCTGCTCTCATCACCGTATGGTACATCCAGCGGACTTCGCAGTTGTTCCTCGACCTCCCCGATCACCTTGGCCATGGTCCGCACCGCCTCTTCCGGGTATTTCCCGTTTGCCGTCTCCCCTGAGAGCATCAGGGCATCCGCATGGTCCAGACAGGCATTGGCCACATCAGAGACCTCCGCCCGGGTCGGCCGCGGCGATTCGATCATGGTGTGGAGCATCTGGGTGGCGACAATGACCGGTCTGCGCCGCTCCACGCAGGTTTTGATGATCTGCTTCTGGATCAGGGGAATTTTTTCCGTCGGCACCTCCACGGCCAGATCGCCGCGCGCCACCATAATCCCATAAGCATAATCGAGAATTTCATCGATATTCTCCACCCCCTGGGAGTTCTCGATCTTGGCGATGATCTTGATCGGAGAGTTCATTTCACGAAGAATGTCAGAGACCGCCAGCACATCCTCCTTGTTCCTGACAAAGGAGTGGGCAATGAAATCGAGTTGATGTCGGGCCGCAAACCGGATAAAACCCTTGTCCTTGTCGCTCAAGGCAGGCAACTTCACATGGACCGAGGGAATATTAATGCTCTTGTGCTTTTTGATTACACCGTCGTTTTGCACGGTGCAGGTAAGGTAGCTGTTATCCTTGGCTGTGACCAGCAGTCCCACCAGGCCGTCGTCGATCATGATCGAGCTGCCAACCGGTATATCCTCGACGAACTTGTGGTAATTGACGCAGATCACATTATCATGGGATCGCTCGTCAGGTGCCCCTTTAAAGTGGATAACATCATCCACCTTCACATCCAGCGGCTCGGCCATATCGCAGGTCCTGATTTCCGGGCCCTTGGTGTCGAGCAGCAGACCGATTTTATTGGAGACCGCCCGGGTGTTGTTGATGACCTCCAGGGCGTCATCGTGGCTCATGTGGGCGGTGTTGAGACGAACCACGTTCACCCCCGCCTCGTACAGCCGTTTGATGAAAGGGACGGAGCAGTTGAGGTTGGAGATTGTCGCGACTATTTTGGTTTTCTTCTGCATGATCGTAACCTTCCTCATATTGTGGGGTAAACGTTTTCGTGCCGTACCCTGGGCTCTAGCAACTCCTAGAGCTTCAGCCCTATGGGCTTACCAAATTATGGCACAAAAAGAAGGCCCGTTCCACGCAGAATCCCGCTCGGTCAGCCCCCAGCCAGCTTCACTGTAAACCCTTTTGCCTTCAGCGATTCCACCAGGGTTTGCCGATGATCACCCTGGATTTCAATCACACCGTCCTTGACGGTGCCGCCGGTACCGCATTTCTGCTTCAGTTCCTTGGCCAGCTTCTTCAACTCGGCACCGGCCAGTCCCACTCCGGTAACCAGCGAGACACCGTTCCCTTTCCGCCCCTTGGTCTGACGGCTTACCCTGACGATGCCATCAGTGGGTACCGGCTGCTGCTTTTGGCGGCAACGGCACTTCTTGAGCTGCTGTCCGCAGTCAGGACAACGGCCACCCGTTTCGGTCGAATAGACCAGGGTTGAATCACCTGCTTTTTTCATCTTGTCTATCTCTCCTGTTCTCCTGGTAGATGGTCAACTCTGCTCAGCCGCTTTTTCCTTAGCCGCCCCGCCTTTCGCCGGGCTCTGCTGGTTGTCCCCTCCCCTTCGCTGGCCAAAATCCATAATCTCGCCGGGCTGGCCGTTGTTGTCGCGGCGCAGGGGGTGGTTGGTATCTTCACATTTCCAGAAATAGAAATTGGCGTTGCGCATGGAGCGCAGCCGTGTCATCTGCTTGCTGCAGCCCTCCATGGGACATGGCGCTTTAGCGGCGTTGGGGTCGATGAGCGGTTCGCCCGGAACACCGTTTTCATCCCTTAAGAGAGGGCAGTTACCCGCCTTACCGGTGGAGCAGGCCCAGAAATAGCTGCCCATTCTCCGGTTGCTCTCATAGCGGATAAGGTACCCCTGCTCGCAATGGGGGCATTTCGGACCAGATTCAGGCCGGTCCATGAAGGCAGCTCCAGGAGCGCCGTTAAAATCCGAGCGAAGCGGACACCCTTTTTCCTGGCCGGCGTCGCACACCCAGAAGAAACGCCCCTTCTTGGTTTTCGACTCCAACCTGGAAAGCCGCCCGCCACAGAGGCAACGATAGATCTTGCCGGTGACCTGTTCGGAGAACCTGGTGCCCAGCGCATAACGCACCATATTGGACATGCGGCGGGTCAGCTCAGTCATGAATGCCTCACGGTCCAGCTCACCTTCACAAATTCTGTTGAGGGCATCTTCCCAGATTGCGGTCATGCCCGGACTTTTCAGGGAGGGGTGGATCTTATCGATCAACTCCCTGCCAAGCGGTGTCGAAACAAGCACCTTGCCCTTCTTCTCCAGATAGGTACGATTCTGCAGTTCGGTGATGATGTTGGTCCTGGTGGCCGAGGTGCCGATGCCGGAATTCTCCTTCAGTCGGGCCTTGATCACCGGGTCATCCACATACTTGTGGACCTGGGTCATGGCCACCTGCAGCGATGCCTCGGTGAACCTGCTGGGCGGTTTGGTGAATTTCTGCTCCTTTTCCACCTTTTCGATTGCCACCGGATCCCCCTTCTTCGTGCGAGGCAGCAGTTTTTCCTTGGTCTGCTGGTCGTTCAGCACCATCCAGCCCTGATCCTTGATGGCAATCCCGGTGCCCTTCCACAACTCGTCTTCGACCTCCACCAGCACCGAGCTGGAATAGTACTGATAGTCTGGATAGAACTGTTTCAAGAATCTCCGCACCACTAATTGGTAGATGTTCCACTCCTCCTGGCTCAAACGTGGCGGTTTCACCTCGGTGGGGATGATACCGTGATGGGCCTCGGCACCCTGCTTTTTGGTGTTCCAGGCTGGCGACTGGATTGTGGGGTCCGCCTCATGGGCGCCTTCGATATTCTGGGCCCGCAAGGTAGCCAGCACCCGCGGCGCATCCTCAAACATTTCGTTGGGCAGATAGCGGCACTCCGTACGCATATAGGTAAGGACCTTATGCTTTTCGTATAAGCCCTGGCCGATCTCCAGGGTTTGCTTGGGTGAATAGCCGAACTTATCCTCCGCTTTCTTCTGCAGATCAGAGAGCAGAAACGGCAGGGGAGGACTCTTTTTCTTGAGGGCATCCTTCTTGGTCTTCACCACTCCCGGCCTGCCGCTGACCTTGGCGATTACCTGCTCGGCCACCGCCTGGTTGATCAGCCGGCCCTCAGCATCAAGACCCGGGGTCAATTCATCCGGTTCCCAGGTAGCGATAAAGTCCCCGGCTTCATGCTGCACAGTGGCCCGCAGCACCCAGTAGGGCTTCTTGGTGAACTGCTCGATCTCCCGGTCCCGATCGACCACCAGGGCCAGGGTCGGGGTCTGCACCCTGCCGGCGGAAAGCACGTTATTCTGGCCGGCTGCCAGCGTCAAGCCGCGGGTGACGTTGATCCCCACCAACCAGTCGGCATTTGAGCGGCAGATAGCAGCATCCTTGATATTCTTGAATTCAGTATTGTCTTTGAGGTTTTTGAACCCTTTTTCGATGGTCCGTACATCGAGAGCCGAAATCCAGAGGCGATCCGCCGGGCCGGTATAGCCCAGATAGTCCAAAACCTCGTCGATAATCAGCTGTCCCTCCCTTTCAGGGTCGCCAGCATTAATCACCTTGTTGGAATTTTTCAGCAACCCCTCTATTATCGCCAACTGTTCCCTGGAACGGGGGATCGGCTCAAGTATCCACTCGCTCGGGATGATCGGCAGATCATCCGCCCGCCACCGCTTGAACCTGGGATTGTAGATATGGGGATCAGCCTGTTCCAGGATATGGCCGACACACCAGGTACAGACGATATCGCCCTTGCACTTGTAATAGCCCTTGCCACGGCCCACGATTCCCAGATAACTGGCGAGATCCTTACCTACACTTGGCTTCTCTGCTATAAGCAGCGTTATTCCCATCAACACAACTCCTGACTGCAAAGCGACGTGAAAACAATGTGAAAACTAACTCGGCCCTGCCCCAGCTAAACCGGCTTCACTCAGTAAACAGACACTATCCTATCAAAATCTAAAAATATACCTGGGGAGAGAAGAATTTTCGCGGCTGGTGAATGTACCATGGAAAGGATGGTTTTCACAACCGCTATCGGCCGTTGCCGTCGGAGATCATGCCAGAAGCCAACTGACGGATCTGGTGCTCGGTGAATTCGATTACTTGCGAGGTCCTGGTGTTACCGCCTGTCAGGTTGCCTTATCGAAAGAGAGGACACACGTTCTCATCAATGGACTATTACCTGGAAAAATGGTAAACAGTGCTCCGTAAACTCGATACCTGCTCCCGGCAGATTCACTTGTCAGTGCTGGGAGTTCACGCAATTCTTCAAGAGAGAACATGGAAAGAGTACTCGTCATTATCATAGCTTCCCTGCTCGGAACCTCATTTTATATCTGGATGGCCCGCATGGTGCACCGTCCGTCGATGCGGGAATACATCTATTCACACCAGTGGCTGCTTCACCCGAACTCCATCTGTTACTGGCGTACCGCCATGGCGGTGGTTGGTTTTTTTCTATACTTTTTCAGTCCGTTCCAATCCCTCGCCATCATCATCTTTACCTTTGCCGCCATTATGGACGGGGTAGATGGAGTAGTCGCCCGCGGCTGCAACCTGGGCACCAAGTGGGGGGAATGGCTCGACCCCATGTGCGACAAGCTGACCTACCTGCCGCCGCTGCTGGGCTTTGCCTATATGGGAATAATTTCGGTAAAGCTGGTGTGGCTACTGGTGGCTGTGGAGTTCTTCGGCCAGTTTCTGGCCCGCCACGTGCTCAACCTACTCAAGACTTCAGGTGCGGCGAATAATTTCGGTAAAATCAAGGCGATCATCTGCTTTGCGCTGGTGATATTCTGCGCCCTGCTCGATGCTAACCCGGAGCTGATCAATCTCGGCAATGAAATACTCACGGCCTGCATCATTTTAGCGGCCGCTTCGATCGTCTTTAAGTTTATTCCCAACCGCCTGTATGCGGATCTGCTGTCGACCATGAACTTCTGCTGCGGCGTGGCCAGCCTTTACCTGGCCCATCACCACCTGTTCGCCTGGGCAATCTGCATTATCATCATGGGACAGCTCTTTGACCTGTTTGACGGCAGAATGGCTGAAAAGCATGGCGGAACCAAATATGGTCCTTACCTCGATGACGTTGCCGACTTCGTCAGCTTCGGTCTGGCTCCCGCCTATATGCTGGTGATCCTGGGGGGCAAATTCGCCTGGATCTTTGCTGCCGTCTATCTTGCGGGGGTGGCCTTCAGACTGGTTCGCTTCGTCACCGTCGACAAGCATCTGGGCGACCTGCCTGACGGCGTTTTCAACGGTCTACCCAGCCCCGCCGGTGCCCTGTTCGTGCTTGGAGCTAGCCTCGTCTGTCCCCCTATACTGCTGCTTGCCATGGCCGCCCTTTCCACCGGGTTCATGGTCAGCCACATTCGCTTCGCCCATTTCGGCAGGGTTATCATCAAGCGCATGCCACGACCTGTTTTCTTCGTTATCAGTTCCTCAATAGTGGTAATCCTGGCCTATATCCTGAAAACAAAAAATATCGAGATGTTCGGTTATCTTATGTTGGGATCTGTGCTGCTGTACATGGTCATGGGCCGAATCTGGCTTCCCCTGGCCGACACCGCACCCAAGCAGTAACTTCCAGTTGCAAGACAAAAGGGCAGCGACCAACTCGCTGCCCTATCCCAACTCTTGCTGTTTTGCCCATCATTTTCTCCAGCTGGTAAGCAGATTCTATTTTTAACGTGACAGCAAGTCTGAATGTCTTACCGTTTCAGCAGTAAAATCCGAATCATCCCGCACATGCTCAAGGATGATTGCATAGTAGTGAATGACCTGACCTGACAGGCTTTTTAGAATAACCGCAATAGATTTGAATAGATATGTTTCAACCATTAGATACGCTTCAGCCCAAGCAACCTCCCCGCACAGTTGAGGAGGTTGTTGATATTTTGCTCAGTGACCTGCCGCTCCGAGACAGAGTGGTGCTCTCTTCGCTGAACGAAGAACAACTTGACACCTCAGTATACCTCGCCCTGGCAAAATCAATTCGCGAGGAGTTTGGCCTGTATAACGGCAATGCCTCCCTCATCGCCTCCTGCCAATCGTATCTGGGTCGAGAGTATGACAGTTATGAAGACCCGGCGATGGTCATTATCAAGGAACTCTGGAAAAAGATCAGAGGGAACCATCAACTGCGGATCGTCAAAGGCTGAAAGGCCGCGAAACTGTAATCAGCTGCAATTTAGCTGATATCACATCCCCCCCACCTTCCTCCTGAAACGCTCTCAGTTGTCTGCCTGTGCTGCGCGCAACCCAAGAACTTCGCTGCAGGCAAAGCACGGAGTGCAGCCCTTATGCCAAAAAGCGAACTCCCGAGTCGATCACGGTCTTTGGGGCCCACAATGCTTTCAGGCTGCAGCTCACAGCTGCAGCCTGTTCCAGTAAAGCCCGCTCGACGGATAAACCTGTATCGGCTCAAAAATTTCAGCCTCAGGCCCATCGACCGGCCGCCTGCTGTGACATGATGCTTTGAATGGGAACTACATCCGGATCTTGGCTTCTGTTTTTCCCGGGTTTTTCAGGAGGTGGGTATAGCGGTTACAGGCAGTCGCGGCAAACCTGTCGAGTATGTTGCTGAGATCTGAACCCTTCCAGATGGAATCAAAGGTAGAGTTTGAGGTGATGGAGTCGCTGAACTTGAACTTGCAACCCTCCTCTGTGGTGTTGGTATTGAGGGAAACATCTTCATAGCGTGGTGTTACCTGTTCCTCCGTGGCTCTGGAGACAAGTTCGACAATGGTGTGAACGAAGAATTTTTTTACGTCTTCTGTCGATTCCGCCGAACCAATCTGCTGTCTGAATGCTGGCAAGAGTTCCTTTTCAATCTTTGAAAACGAATGCTGTACTGTCATGTGCACCCCTCCTGATTGCCACAACGCTGTTGTGTTTGGATAATTTCGGTGCTGGCTGAAGTGAGCTGTGATTCTCCTATAAATCTGCTCGGTTTCACTCTAAAACCTCCCTATCCGAGAAATGTAGGATTTTCATTTCCGGCTGTCAATGAGAGCCGCCACATCAATCATTGCCATCACCACCGGCGACCACAGGCAGCTCTTGTCTTTTCTTGCCGCTGCGCTCACAATGAAGTGATACCCTCTCGAAATACACGCCCTCAGCACGTAAACGTTTTGGGGGCACCACATCACCCACGTCAATGTTCCAGGTCGATCACCCTGGCTGATCTGATTCAGCCTGTATGCCTGCATTACACCACTCCATTACTTGTCTTTTCAATCCGACCAGGAGGATATCATGAAAAAGCTGATCTCAATGGTACTCACCCTTGGTTTTCTTGGCTTGTCAGCACCGGTTTATGGTGCGTGGGATTGCAGCGGTCCCTGGAAAGTCATGCGCAACAGCAAAACCTCTCCCTGTAAGGCCCTTGGCCTCAACAGCAGGAGCGGGACCTGCCGCCCCGGGGATAAATATGAAGTGCTCTGTGATGACGATAAAGGCGGGAAATACAGGACCTGTTTTGGCCCGAAGCGCTGCCGGCCACAACACCATAAAAACAGGGACTGCACCTACTGGGACTACACCCACAACCGGCCATGCCCTTACGGATACCGGAATTACGATTGCCAGGGTGGCTGTGATTCTTATCGTCAGGATGATCATGCATACAACTGCCGCAACTGGGACTACCATTATGACCGCCCCTGTCCCCCTGGATACAAGAACTACGACTGCCGGGGAGGTTGCGAGCCCAGATAGCGGCCACTGTTGATACCAGCTAAAAAAAACCGCTCACCGAAAACGGTGAGCGGGCTTCCCTTATGATACCCAACGAGCCGTCCAGCTCGTTGTCGTCTTTATTCCTTAAGCTGCCTCGAAATACTCATTCACCTTCTCCCAGTTCACAACCTGCCAGAACGCTTCAATATACTCTGGCCGACGATTCTGGTACTTCAGGTAATAGGCATGCTCCCAGACATCGATTCCCAGCACCGGCTTTTGGCCGAGACTCAAAGGGTTATCCTGATTGGCGGTGGTGACGATGGCGAGTCCGCTTTCCTCTTTCACCAGCCAGGCCCAACCGCTGCCGAACAGCAACGCGGCAGCGTTGGCAAACTCACTTTTAAATTTTACAAAACTGCCAAATTGAGCGGTAATCGCCTCCACGGCCGGTCCTTGGGCCGCTACCTCCTTTTTGAGCATGGGCCAGAAAAACGAATGGTTGGCATGCCCACCGCCGTGATTTCGAACCGCACCCCTGATGGCTTCCGGCACCTGATCAAGGTTGCTGACCAGCTGCTCGGCCCCCTGGCCGGCCAGCGCCTCATGGCCTTTGAGCGCCGCATTCAGCTTATCCACATAGGTCTGGTGATGTTTGGTATGATGGATTTCCATCGTTTTGGCGTCGATGAAAGGTTCCAGTGCATCATAGGCATAAGGTAACTCAGGCAATACGTGACTCATAGAAACCTCCGGCTCTGTATATAAACGGGCATATTCTTTGGCCCGATAGATTCAACAGCTAAATGCCGATAGCTAAAAAACTGCTGAAGTCCACCGGCACTCAACTGTCACCTTTACCCGGCATCCGTACGTTTATGAATCGACGGTCGCCGAATATTCATGCTACCACATTGTGGTCGCATGAATTGTTTGTCAAGCTCCCTGCCATTCGATTTTCTCTGTAATTTCAAACTGAAATTGACCACACCCCGGCATCGGTCCCCCCAACACTCAAAAAACTGATTACCTTTCGTCTCGCGCTTCCCTCAAGCTCACAGGCAAGAAAAATAAAAAAGGCAGCACCCCCGGTAGTGGGAATGCTGCCTGCTACAAATACGCCATTCAGGCCAGGTCCGGCCTAAAAGGGATCAAATGACAACCTTAGAAGGTGACTTTTTCAGTTTTCGCCACCAGCTTGTCAAAATCAAAAGCCCAGTTCTCACCACCAAGTGACTTGGCGAGAACCACCGCCATGTGCTGGGGTTTGACGCCCAGTTCACGGTTACGGCCCAGGCCCGAAATACATGACGGACAGTTGGTGACGATGGTCGGCTCACCATACACGCCATCTTTGGCCTCTTCGATGGATTCGCGCTTTCTCTGCATCATCTTATAGCTGATATCCGGTCTTGAAATCGCCAGGGTGCCAGCCTCGGAACAGCAGTTTGGTACCGGACGAACCTCCTCGGCAATCTGGCGCGCCAGCATCGCTCCCTCACCGTCGAAGGAGTCGTGACACGGGGCATGATAGAGCACGGATTTCATCTTGCGCTCGGAAAAGTTGAGATCGCTGTTGTCCAGTACGAAACGGCTCACATCCTCAACCCCGCACTCAAAGATTTCCTCGGCACCAATCTCATGGATCGACTCACGGCAGGTTCCGCAGCTCACCACTACCTTATCGAACACGATATACCCCAGCATCTCACGGATCTGGCTGATAATAATGGTGTTTCTGAGGGTGATCTCCTCGTGCATCTCCTTTTTGGCGTTGACCTGGGCCGGGAAACCGCAGCAGAGGTACGGGGGCGGCATGATTACCCTGATGTTGCTCTTTAGCATCACGTAGATCGCCGCCATGGAGATATCGGAGTACAGTCGCTCGGAACCGCAGCCCGGGAAGTAGAACACTGTCTTCACCGGCTTGCCCTCCGGCAGCAGCATCAGCGCCTCGTTGGCGGAGCAATCCGGCAGGTTTGCCCAGAGATCCTTGCCCGGTGCCGGCATCATCGGTGACTTGAGCATGGTCACATACTGCCAATCCTGCTCCTGCACCTTGGCCGGTGCCATCTTCAACGCCTTGACACCGATCTGCTGGGCCGCGCTGCCCCACTCCAGAACACCTTTGCGGAAGATGGAGTTGAAGGTCCTGTTCCTGTTTTTCAGAAAGCTAAGCGACAGCCTGGTTGCCGGTGCGGTATGCTTATAGCCGAGGTCGCTGAGGATCTCGCGCTCCAACACACTGACCTCAGCGGTGTCGATGTTTACCGGGCAGGGGCTGAGGCACTTGCCGCACATGGTGCAGTGGTCGGCAATCTCTTCCAGATTCTTCATCTGGCTAAAGCGCGGCTGGTGAGAGCGCTGGATATCGTAGAGCAACGCCTCGATCAGGGAGCCGATCACCATATTCTTGTTGCGCGGGTGCATGAAGATATTGGAGCCGGGGTAGTACACACAACAGCCCGCCATACACTTGCCACAACGCACACACTTGGAGATTTTAGCCGCAAGGGTCTCAAGGGAGCCGTGCTGCAGGATACGCGCCTCCAGCTCCAGCAAATTGAACGATGGGGTGAACACCTTGTCGATGATCTCCGGGTCGGTGAGCATACCCGGGCTCATCAAGCCCTTGGGATCAACCTCCTGACGGTACTTGACCAGTTCCTGGCGACGCTCCTCCTCCATGAACTTCATCTTGGTTATGCCGATTCCGTGCTCGCCACTGACCACACCCTCGAGCTCCACCGCTTTGGCCATGACGTCCTCGGCGGTCTTCTCGGCGCGTTTCATCATCTCGCGGTCATTGGAAAATACCGGGATATTAACGTGGTTGTTCCCATCACCGGCGTGCATATGGGTGGCGATGACGATGCGACGTGAGCGGACGTGGGCGTAGATCTCCTCGATATTCTTCGAGACCTTGGAGTAACCGGAGAACAGCTCGAGCAGATCGGTCATCAACTGCTTGATATAGGCCTCGTGACGCACGGACTCGGTGGTGCGCAGCTCAAGTTTGGACAGCGTATCCTCGCAGAGTTCAAGCGCCTTGGGAATTTTTGCTTCCAGCCAGTCCGGATCCTCGATCGGCTCAGCCTTGCGCAGATAGCCCATTACCCTGTGGATGAACTGCTGCTTATTGTAGATGTCCTCGTTGATATTGTACTCGTCCACGAAACGGGTGAACTCAGCCAGGGCCGCCAGCGGCAGGACGATATCCTCATTGAGCTTGAAGGCATTGGTGCGGGCGGAAATCGCTCCCAGCCGTTTACGGTCGCGCCAGAAACGGGCCGCCTCATCGGCGTCCTGGGCGATAAACAGCTCGGTGTTGCCGTAATTTTCCAGCAGCTTGATCAGGCGGGACTTGCCGCTTTCGATCTGGTCCTTGTTGTGGCCGACCATGTCGATCAGCAGCACCGCTTTCGGGTGTTCGCTGCGGGCCGCCTTGAACTTGTACTGGATCGCCTTGATATACTCTTCATCAAAGTGTTCCAGGGCGATCAGCGCTTCCTCACCGTTGTTTTCGAACTCCTCGGAGATCTCCACGATGACCCGGCTGGCCTCATCCATATCCTCGCCATAAAACTCCAGGCAGTAGGTGATCTTTCGCTCATAGGCCTTGTAGAGCACAAACTCGGCGGAAGTGATCACGCCGTCCACACCCTCTTTCTGCAGACCTGGAACCCCACCCAGCACCTTGTTGGTGATATCCTTCCACAAACCTTTCTTGCGGATATCATCGGCGCTCAACTCAATGGTCTTTTGCACCTGTCCCCTGGCGTCGGCAATCTCGTAAGTGACGATATCACCGGGCAGGATCTTGCGCATGGGATGATTTTTCCGGGTTACGGTCAACAGGCCGTTGCCCGGCATGGCGATCTTGAAGGAGAGCAGGTTATCGATGGCGGTACCCCAGAGAACCGCGGTCTTGCCGCCGGCATTCTCGGCGATATTGCCGCCGATGGTCGATGCCCAGGAACTTGTCGGGTCGGTTGCAAATACGAGATCGGACGCCTTGGCGTGGGCCATGGCGTCCGAGGTCACCACACCTGATTCGAGCTTGATGACCGGAACGTTCTTCTCATCCTGCTCAAGGTGGGAAAACTCACGGTACTCGATCGGGTAGATCTTGGTCAGCTTTTCGGTGTTGATCATCACACAGCCGCTTGCCACCGGTACACAGCCACCGGTGAGACCGGTGCCGCCACCACGGGGGATCACATGCAGGCCCAGAGAGCCGATGGCGGTCATCAGCGGCACCACCTGGCTCTCACTGGAAGGGCGAACCACAGCTACCGGCAGATACAGGCGCCAGTCGGTGGCATCAGTCGCATGACTGATCAGCGTAAACGGGTCGAACCAGACGTTGTCTTTACCGACAATGGGTGCCAGCTTTTTCAGAATCTGTGCACGGTGCGCCGCAGCCTCGCTGATCTCCGACTTGAGCTGTTCCATGCGCTCACGGCAGATGCGCACTAAATTGAGAACCTTGGCGGTACCCTCGGAACCTGTCTGGCGCCTGCCCGCAGCTTTTTCAATCAGGGAAAGATCTTCTTCTGCGGTATCAAAGAATTGCTGGCGACGGGACACCGAGTCGATGAGCTCCTGATAGAGAAACGGGTTTCTACGGAGAATAAAAAGGTCTCCCATGAAACGCATCACCAGGCGGGCCGACCGACCGGTAATGCGCTGGCAGCGCAATTCCTGTAAGTCCTCCCACACCTCCTGCCCGAACAGGTGGTTGATGATGAGCCGATCATCGGCTGAGGTAAAGTTATAGGGAATCTCCCGATAATCTTCTTTCTGCATCGTTGTGTCCGCCTTCTCTTTCAAGGATTTCTTCAGAGATGGGCAAGCTTTCACCCATCATTTTACGTTTTCTGTAATTTCCTAGGGGGTACAGCTCTACATTCCGCTAAATACCACAGTGAAAAGTTCTACGAAAGGCATACAATTACGAATTCCGCAGCCCCTATTTTGAAAAAGACACTGGTGCCTCAGCCGTCATATTGATCAAAAACAATCAGCTACGACAGACCAAAAAATCACCATTTCAAAGGTCTTAAACGCGGGATTTGGAGCGGAACGCCCGAAGGAACTGCTTCGGGAAACTCGCCGCCGAGTGCGGCGATCTATGTGAGGGCATTAAGAAAAAACCCACAGACTCCGTATAATCACTGCTCTTTTTCGCCGTCTCCAGTCAACAGCATATCTGCTAAGCCGCTGTATCTTGGATAGTCGAACTGCAGAGCATACACTAAAATCTGTTTAGATGCTACTATATGTGCAAATTCTTTTGCCCGAGTAACACCGGTATAGACAAGCTGTCTGTTGAGTAGAGGTCCCTCCTCCTCCGGCAGCATGATCAGCACCTCGGAAAATTCTGACCCCTGACTTTTGTGGATAGTCATGCCGAAGACGGTCTCACACCTCGGTATTCTGTAAGGAGGGAATTTCTGCAATGAACCGTCCGGCTTTTCAAACCACACCTTCATGGTCCCGTCACCATCCGGAGTAACATCCGGTAAACATATGCCAATATCACCATTAAACAGGCCCAGAGTGTAGTCATTGGCGGTTATCATTACCGGTCTGCCCAGATACCATGGCGCCAGGCCGACCTCGTATCCATATGTTTTTATTATCTTTTCAACACATGCATTAATCCCCTGCACCCCACGCGCCCCATGACGGCCGGCACAGAGCACCTGAAATCTGGAAAATGCACTGAATACTGCGACAATACCACCATGTGTCATTTGCTGAACCGCTCTTTGCACCTCCTGCATGTAGAGGAGATACCTGTCACCGATGAAGCGAAAATACGAATTCCGCAGCAGACTGATATTGGTAAACTCGTCTCCGGCCAAAAGCTGCCATGCCCTCTCACCATCCCCGCAATTAATCGAGTGAGCAAGTGCCTTTATTCCTGCATCGAAGCGGTAGCTCTTTTTCAGCTCACCGGTATTGTCCGGCAGGCTTTTTATGCAGTCGTTGAGTACGGCTCCCGATTCCACCGAGGCCAGCTGGTCTTTATCGCCAAGCAGGATGAGGCGTGCTCCCGGTGGCAGGGCATCCACCAGCTTACTCATCATGGCCAGATCGATCATCGAGGCTTCATCGACCACCACCACATCCCAGCCCAAGGGCCTGTCCGCATTATGGAGAAATTGCGGCGAGTTTTTCCTCACCCCCAACAACCGATGCAGGGTTGAGGCCGAAGTGGGAATACGCTCAACTATCTCCGCCGGGAATTCGATTCCCTGCAGGCTGTTGCCGATGGACTCCTGGAGACGCATCGCGGCCTTGCCGGTGGGGGCGGCCAGGGCTATACGCAACTCACAGCCCAGCACCTCCAGGAGCAGGCCGATAATTTTGACCACCGTGGTGGTTTTGCCTGTGCCGGGTCCGCCGGAGATAATGCACAGCGACTTCTTCAGCGCCACCTCAGCCGCTCTGCGCTGGTAATCTGGCTCCTCCCCTTCCGGCCCAAAGACTCTGTCGAGCAACTCCGACCAGTTGGCTGCAGCGAGCCCAAGTTCTGTATCGGTTGTGCTGGCAAGCGCCTTCAACTTGGCGGCCAGCCTCCGTTCATAGACATAATACCGCTGCAGGTACACTCTTTCGCCTACCAGAACCAGCGGAGTGGCCGATGTCGCCGACACCAGCGGAGAGCTGGCCAGCAGAGCGGCCTCGTCCTCGTTCACCTTCAGGCAACTGTGACCGCTCTCCATGGCCTGCGAAAGGCTCTGGATCACGGTTTGAAAACCTCTTTGCTGCCCACCGGCAAGCCCGCAGCGAGCTGCCATGAATCGTGCAAAGTGTAGATCCAGCAGCCGCGGCTGTTGTTCCCGTGGAGGCAATACCGTTTCTTTGCTACCAGGCTCCATAGCCGCCTCCTATGGCAAGATCTAGCTGCTCCAGGATTCCATGGTCGGGCAGGTCGCGATAGACCCCGCTGGCCGGAACAGCTGGGTTCATGCCCCGCACAAAGAGATACATCACCCCTCCAAAATGCTGCTCGTAGTTGTACCCTGTCAGTGTGTTGGTCAAGAACCTGTGAAGCACCAGGCTGTATATCCAGTATTGCAGCCCGTAATTGTGGTGGGCCATAGCCTCGGTGAGGCTTTGACCGTGATATTGCTTTTGTTGCTCGCCAAGAAAATTGGTCTTGTAGTCAAGCACATAGAATTTTCCCTGATACTGGCAAACCAGATCGACAAAGCCGGTCAGATAGCCCTGCATCTGTTTGGGCGACAAGGGCACCACCGCCGCCTCATCGGCCAGCAGGCGATTCAGCCGCTCCGTATCAAGATGCTTCATGTGAAAATAAAAAGGCATCTCTTTCATACAGCGCCTCTCATCCAGATCCGCCAGCGCAAATCCCTCGCCGCCAACATCTTCACCTCCTGCACCCAGGGGAGTGGTGACCACTGAGGCCAGCAGCTCCTGCACCTGCTCCGACTTCACCTCCACCCCGTATTTGTTGGCGAGGCGCTCGACTTCCTGTTGATTTTCTGCATATTTTCCCGTTACGGCCAGTTCGGCAAAGGGTATCTGCTCCAGGCTATCGTGGACCAGATTGCCGAAGTTTGCCCCGGCAGGCAGACCGCGATGCAGGATAAGTGGTTCTTCCCCATCCGCTTCAACCGACTCAATAGTGGTCTCCGAACCGTGATCCTCCTGCTCTCTTAAAGCGGCCATGGCCGAATAACTGGACATCTGGTAGTCAGTGTGAAATGAGCGTTCACCGGAAGACCTTGCTTGAAGCTGCAGGCTGGCCTCAGCCTCCGGGCTGTATCGTGGCTCAAACTCCGTATCCCAGGCCAGCACGCTATGTTCCACGCCGGGGTTGGTGGCAAGCTTAGCAAACATTTCCTGCTGCAGGGTAAATCCGCATTTGCCGTCCTCGAACAGCAGGTAGCCAAGAGCGGAGTCAAAAGCCTGCAGAACGGTACTGTGGCTCTTCACATCGGCCCACATCGTATAACAGCGTAACTCCGCCCTGGTCAGCGCCACATAGAGCAGGCGAAGATCCTCCGCCAGTTCCTCGGCGAGCGCGTATTCACGGTGCTCAGCAAACTGCTCTGAACCGATATCAACCACCAGCAGGTTATTATCATCATGACAGCTGATCAATTCTTTCTGGTTCTTGGTGCGGCCAGAGCGATACCAGAGCACCGGGCAGAACACCACCGGATACTGCAGCCCCTTGGCGCTGTGCATGGTGACAATGCGCACCGCCTGCTCGTCGCTTTCAAGACGCAACTCCCGGTCCTCATCCCGCTGGTCGCCTGCCACCCTTGCCTGGAGCCAGATGAGCGTCTGCTCCGGGCCTAGCTTGTCTTCCGTTTCAGCCTCCTGCAACAGCTCGATAAGATGCATGATATTGGCAATACGGCGTTCGGCCAACTCTTCCTCGGCCAGATGCACATAGACATTTTCCTCGGTGAGCAAACGATTCATCATCGACAGGAAGCCCTGCTCCTGCCAGAGCTGGGAATATTCGAGAAAGCGGTTGAACCAGCTGTCATATTCCTCCTCGCTCTCCCAGATGCGCTGCAACTCATTGCCGGTGTAGTTGAACCAGGAAATTGTCATCGCCGCTTTCAGCCGGTAACTGTCACCGGGCACCACCAGCCCCTGCAGAACGCTGTAGAGCTCCCTGGCCTCGGCAGTCTCGAAGACCCCGGCCTTGCTGGTCACTATGGCCGGTACGCCTACCCCGGCAAAGGCCTGCAGGTACTCCTCGGCCTGCCTGTTGGTTCGCACCAGCACGGCGATATCGCGGGCCTGCAATCGTGCCTCCGCTACCTCGCCATCCACAACCTTTCTCACCACGGCAGGCCGCCTATGATTCAACAGGCGACAGGCCTCAGACACCACATATTGCCGAAACTTTTCCGCAGCTTTGCCCGAGGACCAGCGCCCGTCTTTCGAATCCGGTGTCTCAGCCAGTTGACAGTAGTGCATGACCCCAAGCGGTTTTCCATCCAGCAGCAGGGCTCCGTCATCCTCGCTCTTGGCCGGCTCGACACCGACAAACGGCATCTGCTCCTCGTCGAAGTCAAATGGCCTGGTTCGCGCCGCGAACACCCTGTTCACCTCTTCCACGAGGTCTGGATGGGAACGATAATTGCGTTTGAGCGTCAACTGATGGCCGGCTTCCTTTCTGGCGGCAAAGTAGGAGTGGATATCGGCGCCTCGAAAGCGGTAGATGGCCTGCTTGGGATCACCGATCAGATAGAGGTAATGGTGCTCATCGCCGAACAACCTGGAAAAGATCCGCCACTGGGCGGAATCCGTATCCTGAAACTCATCGATCAGCGCCATCTTGAAACGGTCGCCAAGCAGGCGGCCCAGCAAATCGCCGGATTGCCGCAGAGCCTCATCGAGTCTTCTGATCAGGTCGTCAAAAGACATGAAACCCCGCTGCTGCAGGCGGTTGCGCAATTCACTTTCCAGAACAGCTATGAGGTCACGACGGAAACAGAGCAACAGTTCGAACGAGAGGTTGGAAAAGTGCTGCGGAAGCTCCAGGGCCGGCAAAGGCCAATCGGTCAGAAAAGCGTCCTGGTCCTTTTTCTTCACCTTCCTGCTGTTCAGCTGCCCCTTCAACCCTTCCCTGGTAAGCCAATCCAGCCTGCCGGGAAGCACCGAAGAACGGTCGCCAAAATAGCCATCGGCAAGGTGCCACCAGTCGGCAAAACCCTCTGCAAGGTCTTTTTTGAATTTTCCTTCGGCAAGTGCTGTTTGAAAATAGGGCTGCAGTTCATGGCAGTTCCCCTTCCACCAGGCGGCCAGATCGTTATAGGTCGACTCGAACCCGGCAACCGCGTTATCGAGCGAACTCACCTGTGGTTCCAACCGGTCATAATCCCAGCCCACCCCCGCAACACTTCTATACAACCGATCCGGCGTCTGGTACTGATCGGTGAGTACTCCGCAGACCCGCGGGGATAAGGGATAGACCTTGCTGCGCCAGAAGTCCGCCACCACCTGGTCGCGAATGCGGTCTATATCGGCCAGCAGTTCCACATCAAAAAGCTGACCGCTTTCCAGGGCCTGCTCGGTCAGCATACGCTGGCAAAAAGAATGAATGGTATAGATACCGGCCCGATCGATATCATAGAGCGCCAGCTGCAGGAGTTTTTGCGCTCTCTCCCGGTCCTGCACCGTCTCAAGCCAGCTCAGGATGGTTGCATCATCCGTGGCCGCGCCATCGAGCAGGTCCCGGGCCTGGGCCAGCCGCTGCCTGATTCTGCCGCGTAACTCCTCGGTGGCCGCCTTGGTAAAAGTGACCACCAGGATCTTCTCAATGGGGATCTCAAGTTCGGTGATGGCACGCAGCATCAGCATTCCGATGGCGTAGGTCTTGCCGGTACCGGCACTGGCCTCTATCAGGTTCACTCCCTTGTTGAGCTGTGACCGGGCACTATCGAGGTATTGTTCAGGCATCGCTTTGGCTCCAAATCGGCTGCAGCACTGTCTGGCAGAGCTTTTCAAATTCCGGATCCAGGATTTCCGCCGGATCGCTGTGTCGCAACAGGAGAGCGAGCTCCGCGTCATAACCGTGATCCAGGGTTCTTGTAAGCGAAGCCAGGGCCGCCTCTCGCATCCCCTCCCCCTTGTTCACCTTCTTCTTCACCCATTCGATACCGGGTTCAACCAGCAATTTGCTTGGTGCACGGTTGCCCTCAACAAAAAGTGCAAGCAGCTGCTCCAGGCTGGGAGCCATCCCTGATTCCGGTGAAAATACCCGTCTGGCGTCGCTACCGCACACATGGGTCTGGCAGAACCGGCCGGTCAGTTCCCGATAGACCAGGTGATGTAACCAACCTTTTAGCAGATCCCTGCCGCGCAATGCCCCATAACGGCAGAGCAAGATTCCACGCTCGTGCACATTGGAGAGGTGGCCGCGCAGCTGGTAGCCGCCAATTTCCAGCTCGAAATCCAGATCCTCCACCCGCACTCCCAGATCAAGTGCTCTGATCGACTCTGCAAAAGCTTGCAGCTCGCTCTGTTTCCGCTCAAATTCGAGGCTGCCGGGGGCGCCGAGCGGCCAGCGACCGGCTGCAGCCAGAAAGTTTTGCCTGCCCTCCCCCCCGGCTCCAGCGAGTATCTCTTCGAGCAGCTCCTGATCCAGGAGGTACTTATCCAGCCCATCGACCTGGAACTGCTCACTCTCCGCCACCGTCTCGGCCTCCCTGGCGAGTTGGATGTTCAGGCAGTTTCGTACGAACCAACGCTGCGGGTTGGCAAAATAAGTGAGCAGATCGGCAAACTCAATCACCTCGTTTTCACTCTCTCTCGTTCCGCTCCACCAGGCCGGCCGCGCCACGCGGTCGGAGCGCAGCTTTTCCGCCACCTGCAGCGAACGTTCATCATAGCTGAAGAGGGTCTCTGACGCGCTGGAGAAGTAGTGACGACTAAAAGGATGCAGGGGGTGCTGCGCGATGAGGTCTTTTCGCCTGTAATAGTCGTCTAAGACGTCAACCAGTTCAGAGACAACCACCGAAGGAGGAATCTCGTCGTTGGTTCGGATGGACTGGCCGATATAACTGATATAGAGCTGATTGCGGGCGGCCAGCAGCGCTTCCAGAAACTGGTAGCGGTCATCCATACGCCGTGATCTGTCACCCGGCTTGTGCTCGTGCGCGAGCAGATCGAAGGTGGCATGGCGATCATTGGTGGGAAAGACCGTATCGTTCATGCCGATCAGGCACACCACCTTAAAGGGTATGGAGCGCATGGGCAGCATGGAGCAAAAGGTCAACTGGCCCCGCAGAAAACCTGAGCTGGAGCGGGTCTCCCTGGCGGTATGCTCAAGCCAGGTACGCACCACCTCGAAATCCACCGGGCTGTGGTGAAAATGGCCCGGCCCGTCCCCCAGATCGACCAGCACTTCATGAAGCTCCAGAAAGTCTTTGCCGATGAAACGCTCTGCCTCGCCGCAAAACAACTGCCGGCAGTAACCAATCAGCAACTCCGACCACTGTTTTAAGGTGTTGCTCCTGCTAAAATCCTTTTTGGCCCGCTCAACCATATCGATAAAGCCGCAAAGACCGCCCAGGGCGGCAGCACCGCTTCCCTCGATATCGCCAAAGGGCAGCACCCCGGCCACAAAATCGTCATGGTCCATGGCATAGCCCATCAGCAGCCGCTCAAGACCTGCCTGCCAGCTGCATTCGCCGAACTCCGGCAACCCCATCTCTCTTCGCTGCTCCGCCGACAGCCCCCAGCGGATGCCCGCCCGCACAACCCAGTCATGCAGTTTTTCCAGATCGGAAGGGGTGAGTTGCAGGGGTTCGGCGATAACCGGTTCCTTCAACAGCGACAGCACTTCATCCCAGCCGAAACGGCCTTTGAACAGGGCCAGGAAATCGTCGAATGCCGCCAGCACGCTGTTTCGCTTCCTGAGGCTTCTATCGGAGATTGAGTGCTGGATATCGTCAAAAACAGAAGGAATCAGCGCTCCGTACTCCTGGATATCTGGGGCCATCACCACGATGTCACGCAGTTGCAGATCCTGGTCGGCATAGAGCCAGCTTTTGATATGGTCCTTGAGAATGGAAAGTTCGCGCAGCCTGGAATGGCTGGAGATGATGCGGATGGAATGGTCATCGCCTGGCCAGTCTGCAGCTGCTCTTGTCACCTCCCCCGCCAGGAGATCGGACTGCAGCCGGTTCAGCAGATTGTGTTCACCATTATCCAGCGGATCATGGTAACTGTCGAATTCCAGCTCAAAATTTACGCCGTCAAGGAGCATGCGCTGAAAATCCCTGCCCTGCCGACCAAGAGAGACCAGCAATGGGTGACTTTCCGGCGTCTCCTCGATTTCCACGGAAAAATTGGAGACGGTTATTTCGTTTTGCAAACTCCTACGCAACTGCTGCCTGCGACTCTCAATATCTCCCCAGTACTCCCGGCATGGGGAGAGCAGAAACAAGTGCACATTGGCGTGACGCGCCAGCCCCTGCAGGAAGCCCAGAAACAGCGGCGGCATGATGGACAGACCAAAGACTGATAGCCGCTCGGGGACAATATTGCCCAGCTCATCTCCCTGCTGCAGCCGGTTCACCAGCCTTGTCAACACCTGGCCGCGATGGGGCATGTGGTCGAGCCGTTCGGCGAGCCTGTTCCACAGGGCGCACTGCCAGCGCTCGGAGGGATCTTCAGTTACCAGCTTTCCCTCAGCCCAGGCGTCAAGCATCTGGGGTCGCATCAGCTGGTATTGGTCAAAAACGTTGGAGAGTTGATCGGCAAGCTGATAGCGCTTCAGCTCCAGGTCCTGGCCCTGCAGGTAGTTGATAAGCGGGGCATAAACCTCGCCATCGAGACCACGCAGGATTTCCTCCAACTGCCAGGCCACACTCTTACGATCGTACCCGTCCGGTGAAATATCCATATCCAGTCTGGCTGCGATATGGCGAAGGAAGCTGAGCGGCAGGTGATATTCGAAATTACAAAAACAGGTGAAGTTTTCAGCCAGGGCCTGGGAGATCATACGCTCCATGCCCTGACTCTGGATGAGAAAACACTCGCGGCTAAAGATATCCCGACGCGGGTCCACCTCAAAAAGCTGGATCAGATGCTTCAGCAGGTTTTCGGTCCGGTTGGAAACATGAAGATAGAGCATAGCGGCTCACCCTTGGATGAGATCGACACCTCCACAGCGCCCCGCCTCAATCTGGCAACTGAAGCGGCCAACGGCTGGGGATTGATTCGGAAAGTCCTTTCATTTCCCAAATCATGTCATATTGATACGGCGTGCTCAGGCACGCCGTACAGCCCCCCGACCAGGGCGGGAAATATCAAGTTCCGTGTTTACAGCCACGGTGCTGGTGGGTATTATTGCGGAACACCTGCATATTCGTAGATGCCGTACACCAGGCCGGCCAGGATGCCAATGGCAAAAAAGAGGCGCAAGCGTCGATCCCAGGGCATTTTCTTGCCGCCTGCCATGTACTGCACCAGGGCAATAATGATATAGGTCAAACCTGCCACATACGGGGCGGTCTGCAGTATCTGCCAGCCGGTTGCCTTGGCGGTGGCCATGGCGTCGGCGCCCATCCTGAGGTTAAAGAGCAGGTAAAGTACCGCTGACAATACAAAAGTAATTCTTTCCTTAATTTCTGACATATGAGCACACTAGAAGCGTTATATTTTCCCGGAACTGAGATCTACTCTGGAAGTCAGTTTCCGATTTTTCTGCTGTTGAACAAGGTGCATCTGCTGCAGCCGGTCGAGGAAGAGCACACCACCGGCGACACCGCAGATATATTCACAACAGGTGGCCTCTGTCAAGCACATACTCCTGTGCCGCTCGGCGAAAATCGTGATCGATTCTTACGCCTTATCCGCGACATCAGAGAGCGAAAAGATGACTACGCCGCTCAGCTCAGCGCACTCACCGTCGCCTCATTATCCCAGAAAAAGAGCTCCATTGACGATAGCCAGCATGGAATAATTGCCTCTCTGCTTGGCAGCCAGGGAGTTCAGGCAGAACCGGAACAGGATGACGACGTCGAACTCTGGCAGGCTCGCCTGGTACTGAAGATCGCTGAGCTCCTCGACCGTGAGGAGGAAGAAGTCGCCATGCAGATGGCACTGCTTGATGACGAAGAAGAAGGGTTATTCAAGACCCTGCAGGGCGAACTTGACGATGAAGAGGAGTCCCTTTTCGACGAGCTGAAACAGCTCAGGCAAAACATCTCCCAACCGACTTCCTCCACCATTACAAACCGGCTCTCCGCCTGGTCAAAGCTCTACAGGGCTGAAGCGGTCGCCCCCCAGGCCATCTGGCTGACCCATCTTGAGGAAGCCGGGGACCTACTTCTGGAGAGGTATCAGGAGACCACCAAGCTTGCCCCTGTACTGCTGGCCAAGTTCGAATTGCCAGCAAATATCGGCTGGGCACGGGACGAGGTGGCTGCAGAGGTTGCACGTTTCCACGATCAACATGCTGAACTCATTGAGAAAATCAGCACAACATTAGGCCACAGGGACGGCGCCGGCCTCAAGGAGTTGTCTGCGGAATGGTCCCAGGTGCTGGAGAAACACTTTCCGGCAGACCGGCATGGGAGAACCACACTTCAGTTCCATACCATCGCTGACAGAACCTGCGATGCACTGGTTGGTGCAGCAGGCCTGGATTCCGGCGCACTGCTTGCCATTGTTCGCTGGCAGCAGTAGCGGTTTTCTGCCACCCACTCTTCCCCCATACCAACTCACTAACACAAAAGGGGCTGCCCGGAGACCCGGGACAGCCCCTTTTTTATCTCTGTGCTAAGGCTTAGAGAGGCTTGCTGTACTTACTTTTTTTCCGGTTCGATACAGCAGGTGTATGGATTGATGGTAAGCACCGGGCACTGGGCGGCCCGAACTACCTTGTCTGCCACACTACCGAACATAACCTTCTCAAGTCCCTTATAGCCATGGGTACCCATGATGATCATGTCCCCCTCGATTTCTGTTGCAAACTCAACGATCTGCTCTGCGACATCACCCATGAACACCCGGCTTTCAAGCTTTTTCACACCGTAGTCGTCACACTTTTTCTGCAGATCCCTGCGGAACCCTTCCATCTTGTCTTCGGCCCCTTCCACCAGCTCGCTTTCAAGATTTGGCATACTCATCTGAGGGACGAAGAACCCGGAATAGTCCTCGAAATTCTGCACCACGAAGATGAGATACATTTCCGCCTGGAACTTGCCAGCCATGTAGGCAGCTGACTCGGCGATAATTTTCGAGTTATCTGAAAAATCAATAGGGGTCACGATACGACGAACATTAATCAGTGTGTTCATACGAGCCTCCTGGCAATCCGGTCCAGCCGCAGGTAGCACGCTCTCCCATGTGGCCGGGATTTTTCCCGCAGCGCCTCCGGTTTATAATTTTCTTCAGGTGTGCTATTGCCTGTATTATCTCTATTTTTTCACAGCAATGGAGAATAATCAAGGGGTTATTCCCCACTCGAAGATTGTCTAAGGAGGGAATTTCAGTTGCTGACGAAGAACTGTTCTATTAACTGTTGAAAATTTGTTATTACTGAATATTGTGTTGGCCGTTATGGCAATTTTCCACACGCCCGGACAGTGAGGGTATGATTGTATTTTTGGAGGAATGAGATGATGCGGGTGAAGGCAATTTCGATCAGTGATCGCAAAGGTGTACGAAAGAAAAATATCGACTCAGTCAAGCTGATCGAAAATTTCGGCCTTGAAAACGACGCACACGGAGGCAAGTGGCACAGGCAGGTAAGTTTTCTGGCTGAAGAGTCCATCCAGACCATGCGCGATAAAGGCCTCAACGTGGTAGCGGGTAATTTTGCCGAAAACATCACCACCGAAGGCGTAGACCTCTGCAGCCTTGCCGTGGGCACCCATATCCGCCTGGGGAAAACTGAACTGATCATCTCCCAGCTCGGCAAAGTGTGCCACAACCCCTGTGCCATCTATCACCAGGCCGGTGACTGCGTCATGCCCCGCGAGGGAATCTTTGGGGTGGTTATCCAGGGGGGTGAGATCGCCGTGGGCGATGAGATAGAAGTGCTCGAGAAGCGCTCCACCTCTGCTGCGATCATCGGCAGTCGAGACAGCGAGAAGCAGTTCGGTGGGAAAATCAACCAGATATTGACCGCCAAATGGCAACCGGCATTTATCCGTTTTGATACCCTGAAACAACAAGAGGATAACCTTGAGCCGGTGCTGGCGGATTTGATTGAAACCCAGAATGTCAGCAAAATTCTGATCTTCGACCCCAGCGGCAAGCATGGCCTGGCCCTGGCCGGCAGGACAGTGCCAGAGGGTGTCGCACTCCACTACTGCAAATCCCTTGAGGAAGTTGAGCAGCTGTAAGCATACGGCTACATAGAACGATGCCTGAAAGGCTGCGAGCAGAACGACCAACTGCCCCGCAGCCTTTCACCAGTACTTTTACCACCACCTACAACCTGCCTATCACCTTAGCATGACGGTTTATCGCGTTCACTTTACCTGGAAGGAAAAGGAATACATTTTAAAGGCAACCAGCCTCGACCTGACCCACCCCTATTTCGTCTGCATCAAGCACATCCTGCTGCCCCAGGAAAAAAGCTACCTGATCAACCCCGCTGACGATGAGATTCGCAAACACTTCTCGGACGTGCGGCAGCTGATGCTGCCCTTCCAGTCCGTCTCCCTGATCGAGGAATATCCCGAAGATCCGGACCCCCAGGAAAAAGATGCCAACGACAGCCCCGCCGGAAAAGTGATCACCGATCGTTTCTCCAAGAAAAGCTGAAAAAAAAATCCCGTCTGGTGTTCCAGACGGGATTTTTTGTGTTCACAATGAGACAAAGACCAGCTTCTCAGTGCAAGATCTCATTGATGAGTTTACGATACTTCTTCTCAATCACGTGCCGCTTCTTTTTCAAGGTGTTGGTCAACTCCTCACCCAGCTTGAACTCGCTGTCAAGAAAGGCGATATTCTGCAGCTTCTCGTAGGGTTTGAACCCCTGCTTGGGCATAAGCAGACGATTCATCTCCTTTTTTACCATATCGAGAACGTGGCGATCTTTTAGGAGTTCGACCTTTTCCTTCTTCAGGTCGCTGTATTTCTTCTCCAAAAAGGATTTCAACTCATCCATGTCCGGCACAACCAGTGCGCCAAGGCCTTTTTTATCCTGTCCTACCAGAATTGCATCCTGCACAAAGGGGAACATGGAGATGGTATTCTCGATCCGGGTGGGATCGATATTTTCACCGCTTGCCAGGACAATGATCTCTTTGGCCCGGCCGGTAATTACCAGCTCTCCGCCCAGCGTCATCTTGCCGAGATCACCGGTTCTGAAGAACCCGTCTTCGGTGAATGAACGTTGGTTTTCCTCATCAGCTTTGTAGTAGCCCTTGGTAACCTGCGGACCACGCACCTCGATCAGCCCTTCCTCGCCCGGTGGCCTGGGGTCACCATGCTCTGAGACAATTCTCATCTCGGTTTCCGGGACAGCAGGCCCGAGGGTGCCATACACCCGACAATTCAAACCGCGCCCGGCGATTGCTGGAGAGCATTCGGTCATACCGTAGGCGTTGACGATTCGAACCCCGACAGCGTCGATCCATTCCTCAAGGTAAGTTGCCAGGGTGCCGCCGCCGCTTACCGCCAGTCTGAGACGCCCCCCGAACCGCTGCTGGACAACAGCCAGCTTTTTCTTGGCAAGCAGATAGAGTGGAGAAATCAAGACAAGTTTGGTCGCCGCCAGGCCCATCTCAACCCACCTGGCCCCGAACCATTTTTCCTCATAAACTGGTAACCGGCTGAGAAGCTTTCGTTTATTTCTCCGATAGACCGACGACGCCCAGACAAGTCCCCTGAAGATGCGCATCGGGGTAGCGCCCTTTTTCCTGATTGCCGCCTGCACCCTGGAATACAGTGACTCCCAGACCCTGGGAACGGTAGCCACCATGGTCGGCTTGTAGTGTTCCAGATCCTGGGCAAAAGTCTTCACCGAGGAATAAACGAGAGTGGTGCCGGCCGCCAGGGCCACATATTCAGCGGTGCGCTCAAAGATATGCCAACTCGGCAGGATGGAGAGCCAGGAATCTTCTTCTGTCAGGTTAATGAGACCTGGAATGATCCTGACATTATGCATGATGTTGGCATGGGAAAGCTGTACCCCCTTGGGCTGTCCGGTGGTGCCTGAAGTGTAAATCAGAGTCAGCAGGTCATCCTCATGAATGGACTTGCCGCGGGCAACAAACTTGTCGACATCCTTCTGGGTATAGGTCCTGTCCGCCAGCAGATCGGTATAGGAATAGGTATGATTGAAAAAACTGTGCAGGGAGGGCCCGGTCATCACAAGGATATTTTTGAGGTTCTTCATCCTCTTGATATACTCGTGGTGATGCTCCAGCAGCTCCGGAGTCTCGATCACTAGGTGGCTGGCGTCAGAGTGCGAGATGATATATTCAAGCTCCTGGGAGGGAGTATCGGCTCCCCTGGGCACATTTACCGCGCCCAGACTCATTATGGCCAGGTCGGTCACAATCCAGGCATAACGGTTGTCAGAGAGCAGCATAACTTTCTGCCCCTTGGACACTCCCCGCTGCTTAAAGGCCCTGGACAGCAGCAATACATCCTCAAACAACTTGGAGTAGCTGACATGATGCTCTTCCTTGCCGCTGCGATAGGTGTAGGCGATGTTGTCTGCATAGCGGCCGGTACAGTCCAGCAGCAGATCGAACAGGGTGCTCAGTACACGGGGCTCTTCCTGCAATCCGACGGTGATCACTTCCTTGTTCTCGGTATCGTTCATTTTATTCCCCAATGTACGCCGATGGTACCCAGCATAAATTTTTTATAGCCCACGCTTGAAAAGCCGGCCTCACGGAATACCTCCGCCAGCGCCTCCGCGGTGTAAAAATCCATGGTTGACCCGGTCAGGTAGGCGTAAGCAGCCTCGTCGTTGGCGATCATTTTCCCAAGCAGCGGGATGCCGACAGCGAAATACATGCGAATGAAGGGGTACAGCAGATTTTTTGCAGGAGGGGTGGTATCGAGACACACGACTCTGCCACCCGGCTTTAAAACCCGGTGGACTTCTTTGAGTACATTCAGCGCACTATCGACATTTCTCAGCAGATAGCCGAAGGTGACAGACTCAAAAACATTATCTTCGTAGGGTAAATTATTGGCATCAGAGACCTGCCAGTCGATATCAAGGTCTGAAAAACGTTTCTTTGCCTCGTGCAGCATGTTCTGGGAAAAATCGGCACCAACCACCTTGGCCGCCGGGTACGATACTCGGCTGAGCGCCGCGATGTCGCCTGTGCCGGTGGCTAGATCCAACACCCAGCCATCACCCGGGTCTGCCGCTTTGTCCACGACAAAGCGACGCCACTTCTGGTCCTGGCCCATGGTCATGACCCTGTTCATCAGGTCATATCTGCCAGCAATGGCGTCAAACATTTTTTGTACACCCGGCCCTTTGCTCAAAACGCTCTTCCTCCCTTACCCTACGTTACTGAAACTTCTGTATTCACCCCATCACCAGCACCCGTGCACCAGTGGCTCTGGAAAATTTCAAATCCCGCAACGCCTGGTTGGCCTGAGAAAACGGATATTCAGTAACCTGCGGCCGGATATTCAGGCGCTCGGCGAGGCGTAAAAACTCCCGTACGTCCGCGCGGGTGATGTTCGCCACTGATTTGATTTCCTTCTCTAACCATAAATGCTCCGGGTAATCAATGCCCTTGAGCACCTCGACGTCATGATCTTCCTTGCGGATGGCATTTATAACCAATCTCCCGCCAGGTGCAAGCATTTTAAGGCTGCTCAGAACCGGAAACCAGGCAGGGGTCGTATCGATGATGGCGTTGGGTGAAAGTGGTGGAGCCTCATCGGTGCTGCCGGCCCAGAAGGCGCCAAGCTCACAGGCGAACCTTTGCTGGGCCTCGCTTCTCGCGAAAACCAGCACCTTGCTTGACGGGAAAAGCCCCAGTGCGAGCTTGAGTACGATATGACCCGAGGCGCCAAAACCGGTCAACCCCAGTACCTCGCCATCCGCCAGACCAGTGAGCTTGAGTGAACGGTAGCCGATTGCGCCGGCGCACAACAGCGGAGCCGCCTCCACATCGCCTATTGCCGGCGGGATTGGATACGCAAAAGCTGCCGGGACGACAATATACTCGGCATAGCCGCCGTCACGGTCCCGGCCTGTGGCAAGGAACTCGCTGCAGAGGTTTTCACGTTCAGAAAGGCAGAGCGAACAGGTACCGCAGGCAGAATATATCCAGGCGACTCCCACCCGGTCACCACAGCTGAAGCCGACCTTGTCGCCTTTATCAATCACCTCCCCGACCACCTGATGCCCGGGAATGACCGGAAACGTTGCCGGAGGAGTACGCCCCTCTATCTCATCGAGCTCGGTGTGACAAACCCCGCACACCGATACCCGAATACAGATCTGCCCCGACCCCGGAGTCGGGATCGGGACAGATTTCAACACCAGCGGCGCAGAGTTCCGGTCTATTTGACCTGTTTTTTCCAGCAGATAGGCCTGCATCATCTTCGCCACGGCGATTCTCCTCTGTCATTTTCCGGCTGCTTGTCCATAGCGGGCATGGAAATGTGAGGGCCAGGCGCAAGCCTGAAAAATTGCGACCTGGGCTTAATCACTGCCTGGCGGGTACAGCAGGAGGAGCAATACGGCTCAAGTCGAAGCCTCACTTCGTCGCGCCCTTACCGGCACTGCCATGCTCCCCCTTGAGTCCACCGACACGAGCCCAAGGTGCCTTCTCATGCTGGCGCCTAACAGGGAGCTGAGCCTGGCGTTCTCGGAAACGGGATAACTTCCCGGATGTTAGACATCCCGGTCACAAACTGTACCAGCCGCTCAAAGCCCAGACCATAGCCTGCATGGGGTACTGTTCCGTATTTACGCAGATCGAGATACCATTCATACTCCTTGGGCTCGATACCAGCCTCAACCATTCGTTTTTCAAGGACATCATAACGCTCTTCACGCTGGCTGCCGCCAACGATCTCGCCAATACCGGGAACCAGGATATCCATGGCGGCCACAGTCTTGCCGTCGTCATTCACCCTCATATAAAAGGGTTTGATGGCGGCAGGATAGTCGGTGACGATCAGCGGGCATTTATACAACTCCTCACTGAGATAACGCTCATGTTCGGACTGAAGGTCGATGCCCCACTCCACCGGAAACTCGAACTTCCTGTCGGCGGCAAGCAGTTTGTCCACTGCCTCGGTGTAGGTGATGTGGGCAAAATCCTTTTCGATCACCCCATTGAGTTTAGCTATGATGCCCTTTTCAATGAACTTGTCAAACAGCGCCATGTCTTCGGCACAGGTCTTGAGCACATCGCTCAACACATACTTGAGCATGTCGGTTGCAAGCTGCATGTTGCAGGAGAGATCACAAAAGGCCATCTCCGGTTCAATCATCCAGAACTCTGCCAGGTGACGACTGGTGTGGGAATTTTCCGCCCTGAAGGTCGGCCCGAAGGTATAGACATTGCCCAATGCCAGGGCATACACTTCCGCCTGCAGCTGGCCGCTAACTGTGAGCCCGGCACGTCTGCCAAAGAACTCCTCGGCATCGCTCTTTGGCCTGGAACCGTCCTCTCCCACGGTTGTCACCTGGAACATCTCGCCTGCGCCTTCACAGTCGCTGGTGGTGATGATCGGAGTATGCACCTGGGCAAAGCCGCGCTCTGCAAAGAACTGGTGAATAGCATAGGAGAGACGGGAGCGCACCCGTGCCACCGCACCCAAAGCGTTGGTGCGCGGCCTCAGGTGGCTCATCTCACGCAGGAACTCAAAAGAGTGGCGTTTTTTCTGCAAGGGATAGGTTTCCGGTTCTGCCCAGCCGACAACCTCCAGCTGTTCCGCCTGCATCTCCACACTCTGACCTTTAGCCGGAGATTCCTTCGTGATACCGGTCACAATCACACTACAGCCGGTGGTCAGATGCTTGATCTCCGACTCATAGTTCTCCAGGGTTTTATCGGCAATTATCTGTAAATTGGACAGACATGAACCATCATTGACCTCGAGAAAGGAAAACCCGCCGGTATCCCTCCTGGTCCGTATCCAACCCTGTACAACTATCCTCTGTTCGACAGGTTGTTCGCGCAACACCACATTTATACGTTGCTTCATAGTATTCCCCATCTAGAATATTTATTTCAGTCTCGAATGATAGACAACCATCTCTCCATTCCCGATTAATGTAGGTACATTATCGGAAATGTCTGCCAGATGCTTACCTACCATTTTACATTTCACTGTCAAGAGAAAGAATATCTCCCGCTGCGTGTCGGAAAGCGTCTCAAAATTGCCCTGTCCTTTAGAAATGACCATCTCCGCCTGGTGGAAGTGGTGTAGAAATTCCTCGGAACAATTTTCCAGGGGTGTACCCGGACAGGCGGTACCATTGGTGATAATCCTGGCATATCGATCCAGGCCCGCCTCGAGGGCATCTTCTTTCAAGGCGTCGTTGATGATCGGTGCCCCCCTGACCGCCACGGTCACCCTAAAACCGCGCTCGGCAAGTAGTTCCACCAGCAGGGCGTCGTAGACTATCTCCCCGCAGTTATCGGTCAGATAGAGAATCCGATCACCCGGCTCCAAGGTTTCCAGCTTTTGCAGAAACCAGTTGCGATGATCTATGGAAAACTGCAGATCTCGGCTTTTGGCGAACATCTCCTCGACATCGAAAGAAGCCATGGCACCATAGTCGATGATGTTGCCGGCAATGGCAAAACCCAGGGCAGCCAAGAGCGGATTTTCAGCACTTCGCACCTCGGTACGCAGTGACGGCAACAGAGCGAGTGCCCTGGCGTTTTCCTGGCGTTTAAGCTGATAATAGGGGTCTGTCACCCCGCTGATGCTGGCGATTGTATCATAGACCGCAATGGCATTGGCCGGTGGACTTTTCTCAGTGTCGGCCGTGGTGATCACAGCCGACACCGCCTGCAGTATCGCCAGGCTTTGCTGCTCGCTGCAATTCTGCAGGCGGGCAACACGCAGGGCCTGGTGTAAAAAGCAGGGAAGGCATTCGGGGCTGGTTTTCATAGCATGTAGCCCTCCCGAACATTGGCCAGGGCTGCAAACATGGAGCGCTTGGCGCCTGGCTCGCGTGCATAGATGTCGGCCAGGATGGAACGTACCTTCTCCCTCCTGGTATCATCCGCCAGGGGACAGAGGTTGGGGACCGGTTTCATCCCGTGGGCCTCGGCGATATCGATCACCTCATCCTTTTCCAGGTAGGCCAGCGGACGGATCAGCGACAACCGCCCCTCAAAAAGCTGTTGCTTGGGTAACATCGTTGAAATGTTACCGCTATAGAGCAGGTTCAAGAATAGGGTCTCAATCAGGTCATCCTTGTGATGGCCCAGGGCGACCTTGTTGTATCCCCTCTGCCGCGCCAGGTCGAACAACTGGCTTCTTCTATTTCTGGCACACTGGTAACAGCTTCGATTCTCCTCGGTCATATCCCAGGCCCGCTCCACGCTGTATTCTATCCCCAGCGGAGTCACCTGGGTACCGATACTCTCCCGGGGGCTGACTGCACCCTCGTGCTCTTTCCAGAACTCATGATCCACAGTAATGGCGTGCAGGGTGTAGTTAATGGGGGCTTTGGTTTGCCAGAAACTCAGGGTCCAGGCCAGGGCCAGGCTATCCACTCCTCCGGACAGCGCCAGCAGCACCCGATCTCCATCCTCCAGCATCTGGTAGTCATGCATCGCCTGACCAATCCGCCTGTTGACGGATGGCGACAATGGTGGCTCAAATTTCCGCATATCTCAATTCATATCCTCGTAAAAGGCAAAACGCCCGTGTGCCAACCGGGTCGGTGTCGGCAACACGGGCAAATCACGTGTACGGCTATACCTTATTTCAGCTGCTTACCTTGATCCAGGGTCCGCCTCACGGCAGCTATCTGCAACAATCCATTTGCTAGGCAGAGCAACCAGACCAGTTCTATCTATATCTTGAGATACGGGCAATCCGCAAGTCGTTCCTTCACGCCTTGAGAGACAAGCTCTTCAACAGTGATCCATTTAAAGCCCCTGCTCTGGGCTTTGCCAAAAGAAAAAATGTTACTGAACAGCGACTGCTGGGTCTCATCGAAGTCCGTGGCCCAGAGCACATTTTTACTTTTTGCGTCAACGATCCTCAGATCAAAAGAGGCTGAGGCGGGAGCATCTGCAGCGTACTCCCCCCCTTCCCGTTGCTTGAACCGACGAACGGTGGTGATCATCACCGCATCACAGCCTGTCATCTGACTGACGCTGCGAATAACGGCGACGAGACCGGATCCCTCACCTATATATAAAGAGTCCATCTCTTCTGGCCGTAAGATTCGCACGTTGGTATTGGCGCCGATCTCCCGGGCCATGAGGGTATCGATGAGAGCGGCACCTCGCCTGAGAGTTACAGACTGGGTGTTGCCGTTCTCATCCGACAGCGCCCTGGTGGGCAAAACCGCCACACAGTTCACAGCTTCAGTAATTTGACGGGCACTTTTCGGCGTTGACTTGGGAGCGGAGCAAGATGCAAGCAGCACTACACAACACAGCAACAGCATAACAGATAGCGAACGTTTCACGGGACCCTCCTTTGAGTTGAACCTCTCTTGCGGTTAACATGCCAGGGTCGGTCACCGGATCTGTCGCTACTGGTCAGAGCAAGATCACAAACATCCCTTGCTCGACATAACTATGCCGGTGGCCAATGGTCTGGTCGCTTCATTCATCGCTCTTCCAAGAGCTTTGAAGACAGCCTCTATAATATGGTGTGCGTTCTCCCCATGCAGCAGATCCGCATGCAGGGTGATGCCGGCATGCAGACTGAAGGCCCTGGCAAACTCCTTAGCCAGGCAAGTATCGAAGGTTCCGACCTTCTGGTCAGTTACATCTACATTATAGTGCAAAAACGGACGATTAGAAAGATCTACCACCACACGAACCAAAGTTTCGTCCATGGGCAGATAGCAGCTACCATAACGCTGAATGCCGCTTTTGTTGCCTAAAGCCTTGGCAAATGCCTGTCCGAGGCAGATGCCGATATCTTCCACGGTGTGGTGATCATCGACCTCGGTATCCCCGTCCGCATCAAGTCGCATATTGAAAAATCCATGCACCGTGAATAGAGTGAGCATGTGATCGAGAAATGGTACGCCTGAATCAATCGTGCATTCACCTTTTCCATCAAGTTCGAGGTCGAGCTGGATGTCGGTCTCAGCAGTCTTTCTGGCAACGGATGCCTGCCTGGTGGTTATCATTTCATCACTCATGAAAGATTCTGCTCCATATGGTTTTGAATTTTGGTTGTATAGGAAGGTGGGTTCAGGTGCGAGATTTATTTGTCTTTTACCACTCGCACGAAAAGTTATCATACCCCAGAAGCCCAAAACCATCTCTAATTTTCGTGACAGTACGGGTCAAAAAAAATATAATCAAATTTCAAATGTAACCGAATTTTTTATTGACACTGCTTCATTCAGCTTGTATATATGCCGCTGTTTTGACATTACTCAACAGCACGAGCGGGAATAACTCAGTGGTAGAGTGCAACCTTGCCAAGGTTGAAGTCGCGAGTTCGAATCTCGTTTCCCGCTCCATTTGCGAATATAAAAGGTTCGGCGCTGCTGAGCCTTTTTTTATTAATTGACAGCTATTTAGAGGGACACAATGAAAACCTATCTTGCTCCAGTCAACGAGATCGAAAGAAAGTGGTACGTTGTCGATGCAGAGAACATGGTACTGGGGCGTCTGGCATCAGAAGTTGCCTCTCGCCTGCGTGGAAAGCACAAGCCGACTTTCTCACCGTTCATGGACAATGGTGATTTCATCATTGTCACCAATGCTGACAAAATCCAGCTGACCGGCAACAAAATGGACGCGAAGATGTACTACCGCCACACCGGTTACATGGGCGGCCTCAAGGAGGCGACCGCAAGGGAGCTTCTCGAGAAGCATCCGACCGACCTGGTAATGAAAGCCGTAAAAGGTATGCTGCCAAAAAACAAGCTTGGTCGCGCTCAGTTGAAAAAACTCAAAGTATACGCTAGTGCAGAACATCCACACGCAGCACAGCAACCTGAAGTTTTAGCTATTTAATCCTGGAGAGAATACACCATGGCTCAAGATCGTTTTTATGCCACCGGCAGAAGAAAGAACGCCATTGCCCGTGTTTGGCTTACCCCTGGCACCGGCAAGGTAATCGTCAACAAAATGGATGCCGACGCATATTTTGGTGGCACCTTCAAAACCCAGAAAATTGAGAAACCTTTCAAGATCACTGAAACTGCAGAACAGTATGACGTTCTTGCTACCTTGAAAGGTGGTGGCAAATCCGCACAGGTCGACGCCCTGTCCCATGGTATTTCAAGAGCTCTCCTTGAGGTGAGCGTAGAGAACCGTCTGCCACTCAAGAAGTCCGGACTTCTTACCCGTGACCCGCGTGTCAAAGAGCGTAAGAAATACGGACAGAAAGGCGCTCGCGCCAAGTTCCAGTTCTCCAAGCGTTAATCCAGACGCCGTTCAACTCTGTCTTTTCCGCTCCAGGGAGATCCCAGGACAGGGTTGTCAACCGAACGGAATAGCATTACCAAAGGCAATGACAGCTCTGCTGTTGTTGCCTTTTTTTGTCGTTATACGCCACTTCCTCTTTGCCAGGCACAGCCTGGGTCAGGAACAGCTCACACCAACTTGAGGATAGCCATATGATCAAGGTCGCCATAGTCGGAGCATCCGGTTACACCGGTGTCGAACTCGCCCGAATTCTTTGCAATCACCCTAACGTCACTCTCACTGCTGCCACCTCCCGTCAATATGCAGGCAAACCGCTGAGTGAGGTGTTTCCAAATCTGCGCGGCAAGGTTGATCTGGTCTGTGAAAATCTCCCGCCGGAAGCTATTGCGGAACGAGCCGATTTTGTGTTTACCGCTGTTCCTCACAAGACTGCGATGGATATTGTGCCGCAACTGCTTGAAGCTGGCAAAAAGGTCGTTGATCTTTCAGCTGATTTCCGTCTCCGCGACCTGACCACCTATGAAAGCTGGTACCAGCCCCACTCGTCACCTATTTATCTCGAGGAGGCGGTGTATGGATTACCCGAGCGGTACCGCGAGCAGATTGCCCAAGCCCGCCTGGTTGCCAATCCAGGCTGTTACCCGACTTCTATCATTTTAGCTCTCGCCCCGCTGCTTGAGGCTAAAGTGATCGACAGCCAGACGATCATCGCTGACTCAAAGTCCGGCACTTCGGGCGCCGGTCGGGCCGCTTCCGTCGGAACGCTCTTTTGCGAAGTCACAGACGGATTTCGGCCGTACAAGGTAGGAGGAACCCACAGACACACCCCTGAGATCGAGCAGGAATTGAGTTGCGCTGCCAATACAAGTGTCACCGTCAGCTTTACGCCACACCTGCTGCCGATCTCCCGTGGTATCCTGAGCACTATCTACGCCTCCATAAAGCCAGGCACCGAGGCAGAGGACATTGCAGAAATCTACGCTCAAGCCTACCAGGACGAAACCTTTGTCAGACTGCTTCCCCTGGGTGCAATCCCTGCCACTCAACATGTACGGGGTTCCAACTATTGCGACATAGGCTTTGCGATAGATAAGCGCACCAGCCGCCTCGTGGCCATGTCCGCAATTGACAATATCGTGAAAGGTGCGGCGGGCCAGGCTGTACAAAACATGAATATCCTTATGGGTTTTCAAGAGGATGCCGGCCTCGAAGGCGCACCCTTCTTCCCCTAGACACATTGTCGCTGAGCAAAAAGCATGACAGCAGAGCGCAACATACGACTTTTGATCGCCTTTGACGGCACCGAATTTAACGGCTGGCAACGGCAGAAACATGACGTGACCATCCAGGGCGAAATAGAAAAATGCCTGGCCGTTATGACCAACAGCCAGACTGTTCTGCATGGGGCCGGCAGAACGGATGCCGGTGTGCATGCAGATGGCATGGTGGCCCACTTTTCCACCAGAGCGCGTATTTCGACTACTGCGTTTCAGAAAGGGCTCAATTCGATGCTTCCCTACGCGATCAGGATTCTTGACGCTGAAGAAGCCTCAGCCGATTTTCACTCCCGCTTTTCGGCCAAGGGAAAGCATTACCAATACTCCATCTATATTGGTGAGGTGATGCCGCCCACGGAGCGACTCTATGCACTCCACGCCCCCTTCTCACTTGATTTTGAACGGATCGAGAAATGTCTGGCTTTACTCATCGGCACCCATGATTTTTCTTCTTTTGAAAATTCCGGGTCAAGAGATAAGGAGAAGGAGTCAAGAAAAGGCGCAGTGCGCACCATCATGGTGGCCAAAATGGACCAGGTCAATGCCTACCGTTACACCTTCACCTTTATCGGTGAAGGCTTTTTACGGCACATGGTCCGTAATATTGTCGGCACCCTGCTTGAAGTTGGCAAAGGCCAACGCACCGTCGAAGAATTCGCCCATGCGCTACATGCAAAAGACAGGAACACGGGAGGGGCTACCGCCCCGGCCCATGGTTTAAGACTGATACGGGTACTCTACTAGAGCCCTGGCCTCCAAAAATATTTGGCCTGAACACGCAAAAAACCCGGTAAAGCTTCTGCAAGCTTTACCGGGTTTTTGCTTTCTCTCTCTTCTGTACTTTCTGGTCTCAGCGCTTCTGGGCTGAGTGTCGGGCAAGCAAGGACTGGAGCTTCCACGGCGAGGAGAGACACACCCTGTCTTCGTTGCAGGTGGTCATAACATCGCAGAAATTCAAGAACTCTACCAGTTCATCGGTAAGCTCCTTGTCCTTTCTCTGAATCACCCTGAGCTGACGCCTCATGTCAAGCCCTTTCACCTTCAGGGCCTTGATCCAGCCGTGCTCAGTCTCTCGACAGACACTCAAACTTGACAGGCAGGCAATGCCGGCACCGGACTCGACGGCCCTTTTGATGGCCTCCGGATGCCCCATCTCCATAACCACATTCATCTTGTCGAGGTAGGCCCCCATCTTCTCCCTGAAGGTGGCATCCGTGCCCGACCCCTTCTCGCGCATGATCCACTTTTTCCCCTCCAGATCGCTGTTCACATCGAAAAATTCATTGTGTGCAAGTGGGTCAGTGGGCCCGCACAAGATAACCAGTTCATCCTGAAACCAGGGACGGACCTTCATTTCACTGTTTTTGCCCAGAATTCCCTCCACATACCCCACATCACTATGGCCTTCGCTCACCAGCTTTTCCGCCTGGGTGGTGTTATACACTAACAGGTTGACATGCACTCTTGGGTGAACTCGCTTAAAGGCACCAATCAGATATGGCAGGATATAATTGCCGAGCGTGGTACTTGCAACGACATCGATGTGGCCTTCGAGAGTATCATTGCGTTCGGACATGATCGATTCGACGTTTGCTACCTGACAAGTAATATCCTTCGCCAGCGGCAACAGATATCTCCCTCGGGCATTCAGCAGCAAACTTCGACCGTGACGATCAAAAAGAGACCCGCCGAGCTGGTTTTCGAGTTCGGCCAGAGCCATGCTGACGGCTGATTGCGTTACAAAAAGCTTTTTACTTGCCTTGGTAACCTGTGCGGTCTCTGCAACTGCTATAAATATCTCTAATTGTCGTAGGGTTATAGACATTATCTGCGCCGTTTTCAGTCAAATTGATACATTCCATCTTATTTTTGAATTTAGGCTATCATAATAGCATGAATTCAGGGATTCTCAAGTTTTTTCACCCAATAACGAGATGAAAAAAAGCTTGCGAACACGGCCACCTTGTGGCATCGTTTAACGCGTTCAAAATATTATTGACATTGCTATTTAAGTTTTCTATATCACGAGTAGCTCAGTTAAGCTGAGCAAATAGTTCAATATTATTGAAAGGACTTCCTGGTAGTACTTCTCTTCTGAAAGGATAGTAATCTATGGAGCCTCAGTTTACCGAATTATTGTACCGTGATCACATCCTCTGGGTCACAGCCTTCACTCTCGGCGGTCTCGCCTTCGCCCTTGGCCCAATCGCCATCGTCTATCTGCTGATGCCGTTAAAGACACGGCAAATCATCTCCAAAACCGAACAATACGTTGAATGTGGCATGGATCCTATCGGAGACAGCTGGATTCGATACGGCATAGTGTTTTACCTTTATGCCCTGATTTTCCTCGCTTTCGACGTCGACGTACTTTTTCTTTTTCCCGTAGCTGTAGCATACAATTCTGAGATGTTCGCGTCCTCTGTCAGGGACTTTGTCGAGATCATCATTTTTGTAGGAATTTTAACATTAGCGGTAGTTTACGCATGGATTAAGGGAGTATTTACGTGGGAACGGAGAACATACCTTCGATAACTGAACCAGTACCCTCATCACTCGTCCAGTTTGCTGTTGCAGACAAACTGATCAACATTTGCCGGGCCAACTCCTTATGGCCGCTTACTTTCGGTATCGCCTGCTGCGCCATTGAGATGATGGCCACCGGTTGTGCGCGCTTTGACATGTCCCGCTTCGGCGCCGAGGTCTTTCGTCCCTCACCGAGGCAGAGCGACGTCATGATTGTCGCCGGAACGGTCACCAAGAAAATGATGCCCGGCATCAAGACCCTTTACGACCAGATGCCTGAACCCAAATGGGTTATGGCACTCGGTAACTGTGCCATTTCCGGAGGCCCGTTTGCCTTCGACGGTCAGTACAGCATAGTACTCGGTGCAGACGAATTCCTTCCCGTAGATGTCTATGTGCCAGGATGCCCTCCCCGGCCGGAGGCCCTCCTGCAAGGCATTATCGAGCTTGAACACAAACTCTCTGGCTGGAAACGCTTCAAGGACCCGGAAGCAGCAGCCGCTGTGAAAGCGTAGCATAGTACGCCTGGAAGCCCCAGGCATTACATATACCAGCATCTTCGGAGCACACAGGAAATGATTGCAGAGACGACCCTGAAGGCCTTACAGGCCTTATTCCCCGAACCTCCGCCTTCAGAAACGGATACGGATGTTTCTGATGTTACAGAGGAAATTGCACAAGAGGACAAAAAATCACCGCCCAAGGAAGCGCCCCGCCCTAACGGTGTTGTTGAGCGTGATTATTCCGTCCATGGCTACCATATCGACGCCCAGGTCGATCCCGACCAGCTACTCGAAGCCGTAGATATCCTCGATAAGGCTGAATTCTTTATCGAAACCATCACCGGCGTGGACTGGATCAAGGAAAACCAGTTTGAGGTCATCTACGACTTCAGCCGATATGACTTTGATCTCTGCCGCGTCGTCATCAGGACCCGTGTATCCCGCGATGAGCCAGTTGTGCCAACTATCACAGACATCTATGCAGGAGCAAATTGGCATGAACGGGAAACCCACGATTTCTTTGGCATCAAGTTTGACGGGCATCCGCACCTGGTCCCTCTTCTTCTACCCGAAGACGCAGATTTTCATCCACTTCGAAAGGATTTCAAGGCATGAGTAAACCTATAAAGCTTGGGCCGGACGAAACTTTTGTCCTCAACGTCGGACCGCAGCATCCAGCAACCCACGGAGTTCTTCGGGTGAAAATGCGGATGGACGGAGAGTACATCGTCGATGCTGAGACGGTTATCGGTTACATCCACCGTATGCACGAAAAGATGGGTGAACTGAAGACCTATCCGCAGTTCCTTATGAACCTCAGCCGTATGGATTATCTTGGAGCCGTTGGCTACAGCCATGGCCATATACTCTGTGTGGAAAAGGCCGCCGGCATCGAGGTGCCGGAACGTGCCGAGTACATCCGTGTGATCATGGTGGAGCTCAACCGGATCGCCTCGCATCTTTTCTGGTTCGGGGCCTTTGTCATGGATCTTGGTGGCTTCAGCCCGTTGATGTACGCTCTGCAGGATCGGGAGCACATCCTGGACATGATGGAAAAGGTTACAGGTTCTCGTCTTACCTACTGCTATTTCCGTTTCGGTGGTCTTTTTAACGATATCGATGACGAGTTCATCGAGGCAGCACGACGGTTTATCCCGCGCATGCGGAAGTCTCTCGACAAATACGACAAACTCGTCACCGGCAACATCATCTTCAGAAAGCGCCTGGAAGGCAATGCCTACCTCTCTAAGGAGACCTGCCGCAAATACGGCGCATCGAGCGCCGTTGCCCGCGGCTCCGGCATCAACTTCGATGTTCGCCGCAACGAGCCGTATTCCGTCTACCCTGAGTTTGATTTTGACATCCCGGTGTTCCATGAGTGCGATTCCCTGGCCAGGTACAACGTGCGCATGGCGGAGATTGAGCAGTCTCTGCGCATCGTCGAGCAGGCACTGGATAAACTGCCTGATGGACCGATCATGCCGAAAAAGGCTCCGAAAATCATCAAGCCCCCCGCCGGGGATTACTATCAGGCGGTGGAAACCGCTCGCGGCAGCTTTGGTGTTCGGCTGGTGAGCGACGGAGGCAAGACCCCCTACCGGATGAAACTTCGTTCACCGACCTACTCAAACATGCACCTCTTTGACGAAACGTGTAAAGGCATGCTGATCATGGACGCTCTGGCATTCATGGGCAGCCTGGACCTCGTTATCCCTGAGATAGACAGGTAAGGAAAACATTATGAGCTTAACACTCTTCAACGTTATCGGTGCCGTAATAGTCGCCATCGCCTTCGTTGCATTGAACGCGGCCTACCTGGTTTGGGCAGAGCGCCGAGGCGCAGGGCGTATTCAGCGCCGGCCAGGCCCAAACATCAATGGACCACTCGGGCTGCTGCAGCCTCCTGCCGATGGTCTGAAACTGATGGCAAAACAGCTTGTAATTCCAGGTGGTGCAGACAAGGTGCTCTTTGTTGCTGCGCCTGTTTTGTGCATGTTTCCTGCGCTGATGAGTTTTGTCACCATCCCATTTAGTGAAACCATCGTCGCCCACAATATCAATGTCGGTCTGCTGATGATCTTCGCCTTCGCAGCCAGTGGCTCCATGGCTTTGCTCTTTGCCGGCTGGAGTTCCAGAAACAAGTACGCGATGATGTCAGCTGTCCGTTCAGTCTCCCAGGCGGTTGCCTATGAAATCCCAATGCTGATCACGGCAATCACCATCGTGATGATCACAGGTTCCCTGAACCTGATGGATATCGTCAACCAGCAGGGCCCCAGCGTTCTACACTGGAACATCCTGCCTATTTTCGGCGAATCGAAGAACCTGTTGATGCCGCTCTCCTTTCTGCTCTTTTTTGTCTGCACCCTGGCCGAAACCAACAGAGCTCCTTTTGACCTTGGGGAGGCCGAGAGCGAACTGGTGGCTGGTTTTCACATCGAGTACGGCTCCATGGGCTTCGGTCTCTTCTTCATGGCAGAGTATGCGAACATCGTCATCGGTGCCTGTCTGACCACCATACTTTTTCTCGGTGGCTGGCATCCGCCGCTGCCGATGTTGAGCTTTATCCCAGGCGTAGTCTGGTTCCTGCTGAAGGTGTATGCGCTGATCGCTACAGTCATCTGGATTCGCTGGACCTTTCCACGGACCACCATTTACGGCCTGCTCAATCTCTCATGGAAGATCCTTATTCCATTCTCTCTTTTCAACCTGCTCTTGACTGCAGGATTACTGAAGGTGTTTTAGATGGGTGCCTATTTCAGTGATATTTTCAAAGGGCTTTGGAGCCTTTTCGTGGGTATGGGAATCACCTTCAAGGAATTCTTCAAACCTGTGGTGACGGTGCCGTACCCTTACGAAACCTTTACCATGCCCGAACGCTATCGCGGTCACGTCGAACTGATCGAGGATGAAGAGGGCAAACCGAACTGTATAGTCTGCATGGCCTGCCAACGGGCTTGTCCTTCTGACTGTATCTCCCTTACCGGAGAGAAACCGGAGGGTTCCAAAAAGAAAGTGCTGACCAGCTACATGCTCGACTTCACCAAGTGTTCGCTGTGCGGATCCTGTGTTGAATCCTGCAAGTTTAACGCCCTGGAATTCTCCAAGGAGTATAACCTGGCCAGTACCAGAAAAGAGGATTTCTATTTTGATCTCCTGAAACGTCTGGAGGACCGCAACTCATGAATCCATCACTTTTCAGTGCAGATGGGCTCGTTGGCCTGATTTTCCTACTGACCATTGCCCTGACCATAATCGGTGGCCTCATCGCCTGTAACGCAGAGCGACTCGTCCGTGCCGTCGCCGGGCTCATGATCTGCTTTATCAGCGTTGGCGCGCTCTACTATTACCTGAACTCACCTTTCGTGGCGATGATGCAGGTGCTCATTTATGTTGGCGCGGTGGCGGTAACCATCTCCTTCGCGATCATGCTGGCCGCCCCGGAAGATAAGCGGGACCATGGTCCGGGTCATCCCCTGGCGGGTCCCTTTGGCTTCATCACAGCCGCCCTGCTAACTGCCGGGCTTTCCACAATCGCTTTGAAGACCGAATGGGCCAGCGAAGCAAAAATCAATGACGGCTCTGTCAAGACTATTGGTATTCAGCTGCTTACCGACCACGCCATGGTGTTTGAGCTGATCTCCATCGTGCTGCTGATCGCGATTATCGGAGCCCTCGTCATCGCACGGGAAGGGAGGAAAAGCTGATGTCAGTTCTTGCCTTGTATGACAATCTTCACAGCTATTTACTTGTCGGTGCCTTGCTCTTCGGTATGGGGGTCTACGGTCTGGTGACCAGGAAAACCCTTATCGGCATGCTCATCGCAGGAGAAATGATACTGGTGGGTGCCTCGGTAAACTTCATGGCCTTTAACCGCTTCAGCGTACCTGATCCGGCGACCGGTCAGATTTTTGCCCTGTTTATCATGGCAATCGCTGCCGCTGAAGCTGCTATCGGCCTCAGTATAGTGATCGCCATCTACAGGTACCACCGATCAATCGATACTAAGGATATCGTTAACCTCAAAGGCTAAGAAAGGAACCATCAGGTATGGATTACAATACAGTACATGCTCCTGAGCTGCTCATCGCGCTGCTCATCCCCCTGGTCGGCACCCTCGGTGTCATGTTCAGGGGCGGTGATGAGAACGTTCGCGAGGGTATATCCTCTGTCGCGTCGATACTGCTCTTTGCCCTTGTCTGCACCATGGTGCCCACTGTGCTCAAGGGGAAGACGCTCTACTTTAACATGTTCAACATCCTGCCCGGTGTATCTGTTACCCTCAGGGCGGATGCAATGTCCATGATTTTCGCGCTGGTCGCCTCGTCACTGTGGACCATAGCGGTGTATTACTCCATGGGCTATATGCGGGGCTTGAAAGAACACGCCCAGACCCGCTTTAACGCCTGCTTTGCCCTGGCGATCTTCGGTGCAATCGGCGTGGCGTTCTCAGACAACCTGTTCACCCTCTATCTCTTTTATGAGATTGTCTCCATCTGTACCTACCCGCTGGTTGCCCACCACCAGGATGACGAGGGGTACGATGGCGCCAGAAAATACATAGTCTACCTGACCACCACGGCCAAGGCATTCCTGCTGCCGGCGATGATCCTGATCTACGTCCTCACCGGTACCCTGGACTTTGCCAACAACGCCTCCACCGGCATCTTCGATCCGGACACCAACCGCTGGATCGTGACCATGCTCTATGTTTTCTGCCTGTTCGGCTTTGCCAAAAACGGTGTTATGCCGTTCCACCACTGGCTGCCGGGAGCAATGGTGGCGCCGACACCGGTTTCTGCATTACTCCATGCTGTTGCCGTAGTTAAGGTCGGTGTATTCTGCACCACCAGGGTGATGCTCTATGTCTTTGGTGTAGACCTGATGGACGCCTTCAACCTTGGCATTCCGACCGCCTACTTTGTCGGGTTCACCATCATCATGGCCTCGGTCATTGCCCTGTCAAAGGACAATCTGAAATCGCGGCTGGCCTACTCCACCGTGAGCCAGCTTTCCTACATCATCCTTGGTGTCGCCCTGTTAACACCCACCGCGGTGGAAGGCGGCTTGATTCACATCGTCAATCACGCCTTTTCCAAGATCACCCTCTTCTTCTGCGCCGGTGCCATCTACGTTGTCACCCACAAGAAGTACATCTCCGAAATGGAGGGACTAGGGAAAACCATGCCCTTTACCTTCGGTGCATTTGCTGTCGCTTCGCTTTCCATGATTGGCGCCCCGCCGGTGGCCGGCTTTGTGACCAAATGGAATCTGCTGATCGGCTCAATCGAAGCCCACCAGATCGGTATTCTCTTTATTCTACTGGCCAGCACCATTCTCAACGCAGCCTACTTTGCGCCGGTTACCTACAAGGCGTTTTTCGGCAAAAGACCTGCTGATGAGCCGTATACAGGAATCAAGGAGGCCCCCCTCTCCATGCTGATTCCAATTCTCATCGCAGCCACAATATCCGTAATTATCGGCATCAACCCCGACTTTATGCTGCAATTTGTCAAGGCGGTAACAGGAGGCTTAGGATGATCGTTAATCTCATCGAATTCCTCAAACAGCGTGCCCAGCTGGTCAAGCTGCTCTGCTATATCGGCATCGCACTGATCGTGTTCTGGAGCGCAGTGGCAGTGGATACCCACCATGCCCACACCTGGCTTGAAAAGATCCCAGGATTCTGGTCCCTGTTCGGCCTGCTTTCCTGCATAGTGCTCATTTTCTTCGCCGTCTGGTTCGGCAAGGCCGGAATTCAGACTCGGGAGGACTACTATGACAACTAGTTTTATACATCCAGCGCTCATCCTCATCTGCGGAGCGCTGCTTCTCCCGTTCATCAAGGACCCGTTCAGAAAGCCATACCTGTTTCTTGTGCCGTTTCTGACCTTCATCGACGTACTCTACCTGAGCCAGCATCACGGCACCTATGGGGTCTTCACCTTCATGGGGGACTGGACCTTAACCTTTGGCAGAGTCGACAGCCTCTCCCTGGTATTCGCCTTCATCATGGCGCTGATGTCGATCATCGGCACCATTTACGGGCTCCATGTGGAGGACGAGTGGCACCATGTCGCCGCCTGGTTTTACGTGGCGGGTTCGCTGGGTGTCATTCTCTGCGGCGACTACCTGGTGCTCTTCCTTTTCTGGGAAATGATGGCTTTTGCCTCCACCTTTCTGGTCTGGTTCAACAAGGAAGAGGGAGCTCTTGCTGCCGGCTACAGGTACCTTCTGGTACATACCTTTGGCGGCCTAATCCTGCTGCTTGGTTTCGTGCTCCGTTATCAGGCAACCGGCGATCTCTCCTTCACCCATATGGATGAATCCAATATGCAGCTGTACACCTGGCTGATAATGATCGGCCTGATGCTCAACGCTGCCGTTCCGCCGCTGCACTCCTGGTTACCAGACGCCTATAGCAAGGCCACCGTCGTCGGGGCGGTGTTCATGTGCGCCTTCACCACCAAGACCGCTATCTACACCCTGGCTAGAGCCTGCGCTGGCTTTGATGTCCTCATCTGGCTTGGCGTTTTCATGGCCATCCTTGGCATTATCTACGCCATACTAGAAAACGACATCCGCAGACTGCTCGGTTGGGAGATTGTCAGCCAGGTGGGCTACATGGTGGCCGGAGTCGGAATCGGCACCGCTCTTGCCATCAACGGTACAGCGGCCCATGCTTTTGCGCACATCCTCTATAAGGGACTCCTGTTTATGGCTGCCGGCTCGATTGTCTACGCCACCGGCAAGTCAAAACTCACCGAATTGGGCAATCTCTACTCCAAGATGCCCCTGACCCTGATGTTCATGTTGATTGGCGGCCTGTCCGTTTCCGCCTTTCCATTTCTTTCCGGCTTTGTTTCAAAGTCCATGATCATCAGCGCCGGCTTTGAGGAACACCTGCTGATACCAGCATTTCTGCTTACCATGGTGTCTGCCGGAACTTTTCTGGTGGCCGGGCTGCGCCTGCCGTACCTGATCTTCTTCGGCGAGGACCGTTGCTCTGCTGAAACCAGGGCCCAAGCTTGCGACCCCCCTTGGAATATGACCATGGCCATGGCCATCGCTTCCTTTTTCTGCATCATCGTCGGCTGCTATCTGCCGTTTCTCTACGATATGCTGCCATTTCAGGATGTTCACTACCATCCTTACAGTTCGTATCACCTGAGTGAAACCCTGCAGATCCTTGCGCTCACCGCTTTAGGCTTCTACTTCTTCAAGGATCGTATCGGTGCCAAGGCAACGATCAGTTTCGACCTGGACTGGTTCTACCGTAAAGGCGGCCAGATTTTCCTCTGGCTCGCCAGGAAACCCATCCAGGCAATCGATACCGCCTGGGGTGAGGTGTATAAGGTTGTCGGTCTCAGCTCGCTGATGACCACCGCCAAGTTCTGGGGCTGGTTTGACTGGCATGGCATTGACGGAGTTGTCGATGGCACTGCCCGTCTGGTTCGAAACGTGGGTGGCAGGCTGAGCCGTGCACTACAGAGAGGACAGATCCAGCAAACTCTCTACTTCACGATCTCATTTGCGGCCGTGTTGCTGTTCGCCTTCGCCTGGCTTTAATTCAACCTATTTTAAGGATCATTGGTAATGGATCAGCTACTGATTAATCAGGGACCCCCACTGCTCAGCATACTCATTTTTCTACCGATCGCGGGAGCCCTCTTCATGTTGTTGGTGAATAATGACGACTTCGCGCGTTATTGGGCACTTGCCGTGACCACCCTCGCTGCCATTTTGTCTGTGCCGATCCTTATCGGCTTTGACAGATCGACAGCAGCCTTCCAGTTTGTCGAAAAACATAGCTGGATCGAGGCACTAAACATCAACTACATAGTGGGTGTCGACGGCATTTCTGTCCTGCTGCTGCTCATGACCACTTTCATCATGCCGTTTTGCGTCCTCGCCTCCTGGTCGTATATCAAGTCACGCGTGCAGGCTTTCATGATCTGCCTGCTGATCATGGAAGCGGCCATGGTTGGTGTATTCGTGGCGCTTGATTTCGTACTCTTTTACATCCTGTGGGAGGCGATGCTGATCCCGATGTACATGCTTATCGGCATCTGGGGTGGTCCGAGAAAGATCTATGCCTCGGTGAAATTCTTCCTCTATACACTGGCAGGTTCAGTACTGCTGCTGGTAGCCATCATCTGGCTGTACTTTGAAAACAACGGCAGCTTCTACATTCCTGATATGATGTGGAACGGCTACGCGCCCATACACCAGATGCTGCTCTTCCTGGCGTTTTTCCTGGCCTTTGCGATCAAGGTGCCGATGTTCCCCTTCCACACCTGGTTGCCAGCCGCGCATGTCGAGGCCCCCACTGCCGGTTCAGTCATCCTGGCGTCGATTCTGCTCAAGATGGGAACCTACGGTTTCCTCAGGTTTGCCCTGCCAATCACCCCGGATGCGACAGTGGTGCTGATGCCTTTCGTGCTCTGGCTCTCTATTGCTGGAATCATTTACGGCGGGTTCACAGCCCTTGCCCAGAGCGATATGAAAAAACTTATCGCCTACTCTTCCGTTGGCCACATGGGCTTTGTGACCCTCGGTATATTCGTTCTCAACCAGCAGGGCATTGAAGGAGCGATCCTGCAGATGGTCAACCATGGCATCACCACCGGCGCCCTGTTCCTCTGTGTCGGGATGATTTATGAGAGAACCCATAGCCGCGAACTCAGGTCGGCGACCGGAGTTGGTCAGTACATGCCCGTCTTTGTCACCTTTCTGGCTTTCTTTTCGCTGTCTTCTTTCGGCTTCCCAGGCACCAACAGCTTTGTAGGCGAGTTCATGATCCTGGCTGGTACCTTTGAATACAGCGTGCCCCTTGCCCTTGCGGCAATCCCGGGCGCGGTACTTGCGGCAGCGTACATGCTTCGCATGCTGCAGAAAGTTGTCTGGGGCGGCACCGATAACCCCGATCAATCCTGGCTCAGTGACCTGAACGTCCGAGAAATTGTAACGCTCTCCCCATTCCTGTTCTTTGTGTTCTGGATAGGGCTGAGTCCACAACCCTTTCTCAACCTCATGCGTGTCAGCGTCACCAGCCTGATGAACGACTTTAATACCTACAGCAATGAGGCCATGGCAGTTGCTGAGGCGATAATTCGCTAAGGACTAACCACAAACGACCCTTAAAGGTACAGCGATGCTATTTCTACCTGAACTTACATTACTGGGAGCCGGACTTGTTTTCTTCGTACTGAGCCTCGGCGATCATCCCTGCGACACCATCAGGAATGTGGCGATCACCCTGTTCGCAATTGTCCTTGCCACCACACTCGCCACCGTCAACCTGACTGGAGAACTCTTCTTCAATGTCTTCAGGGTTGACCTGTTTTCCCAGATCTTCAAAGTGCTGATCGTTCTGGCTACGCTCATCGTGGTGATTTTTACAGACACCATGCCTGGAGTCAGTGCCAAGTACAAAGCAGAATATTATATCTTCCTGTCTATGTCGGTGCTCGGCCTGATGATGCTCGTCTCAAGTGTCGAACTGCTTGCCATCTTTATTGCACTTGAGCTTTCCTCTTTCGCCGTCTATATCATGGTGCCCATGCGAAGCGCCGAGCATGGCAGCAAGGACCAAATGGAGGCGGGTATCAAATACCTGCTGTTTGGTGTTGCCGCCACCGGTTTCATGCTTTTTGGCATGAGCTATCTCTTTGGTCTGACAGGTTCCACCAGGCTCGACGTTATCATTAGTCAGCTTTCCACCATGTATACCCAGCCGGTGGTCATTATTGCCGTCGCCCTGGTCCTGGCCGGCTTCTTTTATAAGCTTGCGCTCTTTCCCCTGCACTTTTGGGTACCGGATATCTATCAGGGCGCATCCAATGAAACGACTTCATTCATTGCCGCAGTTCCCAAAATCGCCGCTGTGGCCATGCTGACCCGTTTCGCAATTCTCGCCGGAGACACCGGTGAGTTCATGGTAAATCTGCTCATGGTTTGTGCCGTCGCTTCAATGTTCTACGGTAATCTCTCAGCCCTGATCCAGACCGATTTGAAGAGGATGCTCGGCTTTTCCGGTATCGCCCATGCCGGTTTTGTCCTGGTTGGTTTGCTCACCTTCAAAATTACCGGCTATACAGCCGCTTTTTACTATATAACCGGCTATGTCTTCATGAACCTGGCCTGTTTCCTGGTAATCTGCAGTGTTTCAAAGGATGGGGTCAACCTGGCAATTGAGGATCTGAGCGGCTTATACAAGAGGGCTCCCTTGCTGGCACTGACATTGACCATCAGTCTTTTCTCTCTTGCCGGTATTCCTCCTTTTGTCGGTTTCACCGGAAAATTCATGTTGCTGGTTAATGCCTTGAAGGAAGATTATCTGCTGCTGGTTGTATTGGCTGCCATCAACACCGCAATCGCGATCTATTACTATCTCTCAGTGGTACGCCTCGCCTTCTGCACCGATACCGAAGACCGTGGAACCGTACAGACCGGATTTTTGACCAATGCTGCTTCAGTACTGCTCATCATCTGTATAATTGTCATGGGAATTATGCCAACCAAGTTCCTCAACCTGGCAGAATCATCCATCTCGGTGCTTATGTAAATTTTTACGTCCATAATCGAGAATTCCGAAAAAGACCCGGGGCCAGGTTGTCCTCGGGTCTTTTTTTTGTCGTATAGTGTTATTACCATTGATACATTCCAGGTCTTATCGTTGACACTTACCCTTATTTCCAGAAACCCAGGATCAGGATATGAACAGCTGGCTGATTTTTCTCTTGGTAATCATCATCGGAAGTTATCTTTTAGAACTTCTCATCTCCTTTTTAAATCTCAAGGCACTTGACCCCAAGCTACCGGCTGAGTTCACCGATATATTTGACTCACAGGAGTATGCTAAATCCCAGGAATATACTCGGGCAAAGACCAACTTGTCTCTTGTCTCCGGCAGCATCAGTACGGTTGGCACCTTGATCTTTCTGCTTCTTGGCGGCTTCAATCTGGTGGATACCTTTGCCAGGAGCTTTGAGTTGAATGCAATTCTTACCGGCTTGATATTTGCGGCCACCCTCACCCTGCTAGGATTTCTCTTGAATCTTCCTTTTTCCCTCTATTCCACTTTCGGCATAGAAGATAAATTCGGCTTCAACAAGACCACCGTCTCAACGTATATCCTCGATATCCTCAAATCGGCACTGCTCATGATCATTCTGGGCGGCCCGCTACTCGCGCTTATCCTCTGGTTTTTCGAAGCAGCAGGTTCACTTGCCTGGGTGTACTGCTGGATAGGGGTGGTGCTCTTTTCCATCCTGATGCAGTTTCTCGCCCCGGCATTGATCATGCCGCTTTTTAATAAGTTTTCCCCTCTTGAGGAGGGAACGTTGAAAGAAACCATCACCGATTACGCCCAACGCGAGAATTTCAAAATACAGGGCATATTCACCATGGACGGTTCCAAACGTTCCACTAAGGTCAACGCATTTTTTACGGGATTCGGAAGATTCAGGAAAATTGTCTTTTACGACACCTTGATGGAAAAACTGAACAGCAGCGAAGTCGTTGCGGTTCTTGCTCATGAAATGGGTCATTTCAAGAAAAAGCACATCATCAAGATGATTGCAATGTCCGTTATACAAACAGGCATCATGTTCTTCTTCCTGTCACTGGTCATGAAAAACCAGGGACTTTTCGACGCTTTTCAAATGGATCACCTTTCAGTTTACGCCAGCCTCGTCTTTTTCGGCTATCTCTTTGCACCTGTCAACATGTTGGTGTCCATCGTTTTTAATTTTATCTCAAGAAAACATGAATATGAGGCAGATGCCTATGCAGTCTCCAGTACCTCTGCAGAACATGCACTTATCAGTGGTTTGAAGAAACTGAGCCAGGCCAATCTGGTTAATCTCACGCCCCACCCTGCCTCGGTGTTCCTTGAATACACGCATCCACCAGTTTTGGAACGTATTGAAGCCATCAGAAATTTGTCTTAGACTAAGAGGATAGGGGCGGAGATATTCAGCTTGACAGGAACGTCCATTCGCTGTTGACTGTATGAATTCTTTTTTCCTGCTCTTCCCACCTTGAGCTATATTGTACTATGTAAGGATGTAGTTGATATATTCTATGGGCAGGCTGCAAACAAACTTCAAGCTATTCCTCGAATTTTAGGAGAAAACACATGAAAAATAATGAGTTTCGCGCCCCGCTCATCCAGTCGGGTGTTCTGCTTGTCGCAATCGTGCTCATCATCTCCATGGTTCCTTCGGGAGAAGGCATGGGTGTCGGCGGCTTCATCGGTGCTGCAGTATCAGGCTTTTTCAATCTTATTCTGTTTCTCATTGCCCTTACCTTGGCGATCGGTATCTCAGTTGTCGTACTCATAGGCATCTTCATTGGCGCCATCGCCCTGCAATCGCCTGAAAAGGCTTCAAGTCTCTACAGGGCAACGAAACAGAGCTTTGCAAACATTCTACAAAACGCAGTAGCAGGATCTCAAACTACGGACACTTCAGATGCCGGTATCTCTCAGGAGGAATATGACATTATGAAAAACCAGTTTGTTTCACTTCAGGACGCCAATCAGAAATTGCAGAATGACGTCTCAACTCTGAACTCCAAGAACAAAAAGCTCCAGGAAGACCTTCACGGCCTGACCCTGATGGTTGATGAGCTCAAGGAGGCAGAGGCGAAGATAAATGAACTGATTCATAATCTCTCGGCCAAGGTTGATGAGGATCCGGATAGCGGCCTTAAGGAGCAGATCCTCAAACTGGAAGAGATGTATGCCAAGACCAATGAAAGCATCGCCACCCTGGCTGGCAGGATAGAGGCAATCGAGTCAGCCTCCGCCAAACCCGCGGTAGATATTCAATCAGCTGGTATCTTCCAGTATATGGAATCAGAGGACGATAAAAAGCTTTTTGCAGATAAGGTTCTGGAAGGTGTCAGCAAGGAACTCACCTACGCACAATTTGACAGTTTCCTCTCGGAGTCTCTTCCTGCGGAGCTTGATCAGATCGTCAAAGATCACCCTTCCTTGACCAAAGACTATATACGCAGCATGCGCAAATAGTTCATCTATTGCCACATCGCTACCAACAGTTTTACAAGAAGGCCGTCAGACTAATCTGACGGCCTTCTTGTTTTTAGACCCGTGCCAGGAACGACAGATGATCAGGAAGATGGTTCCTGCACGGATCGAGCGCTGGGCATAATCAACGAATATCTTTGATTGACTTCAAGAAAAGCTGTTGACAGTCGATCGCTCATCCTGTAGATTGCCGCGGTCTTTGACACACAGGGCACACCTCACTCGTCGGCTTGGAGCCGCGCAGCTGACAGTGCTCTTCAAGGTGCAGGACAAGCTGGCCAAGCAGTTACCGGCCAGCGCAACAAAGTGATTGACGAAATCGAACAGCCACTGTATGATGGCCCGCCGCCAAGGGCCTGATGTGATTGGACAATGAGCATCAAAACTTTGACGGCAAGGCAAAACAAAGTGGTTGACAACACGACTTCGATTTTGTAGATTTGCCGCCTCGTTCAGCCCCGACCTGCCCACGGCAAGGCGGCACAGCGAACGAGAAAAACAGTTGACTTTAGATCGGAAACATTTTAGAGTCGACGCTTCGTCGCGGACGTAACGCCGCACGGTTCCGGGGCATTGGAACTGCTAAGACGATCCTTGAAAACTGAATAACAACGTACAGCAAACGAGCCCATACGAGGTTTAAATATCTTACCTCGAGGGCATCTTTGAGATTCAAAGAGCTCTTGCAAAAGAATTTTGTAAGTAACCGTT
>Ga0207717_100023_pt1 | contig 250690 bp, 169 predicted proteins | sample TtanPargueraPR_2_FD_187745 | JGI IMG/M metagenome (GOLD analysis project Ga0207717, IMG submission 187745) | Aerobic enrichment media microbial communities from Bioluminiscent Bay, La Parguera, Puerto Rico - Tt and P2 (2) (SPAdes) | ecosystem: Environmental > Aquatic > Marine > Unclassified ...
CAGGGAGTGAAAAACAGGCTTGCTCAATTAAAGTGGTGCTTTTTTTTCATAATAACGAATTTTATGATTAGCAACCTAAAGGTACTCGAGCCTGAGCACTTTAGCTACCTTTAGGTTTCGTTCAACACGGTACATATTGCAGGGCGGGGTTCGGTGGTACGCCAACTGCGCTCCGAAGCTTCGGGGCTCGTTTCGCAGTTCCGTGTCCTTCGGACAGGAACGCTCTTCGAAATCCGCCCCGACAACATGTACCAACCGTTGTGTTTAATTGTGAAACCAGGCGGCTTAAAAAACAGCCACGATTACAGGTTTTCAGGCTTGGTAAAATGTTCTTTAAAAGGTATTGAAAATAAAAAATGCCTAAACGGCATTTGAATCCAGTCGTTGTAACGGCAGAGTACCGTTGAAGCTGGCTTCTTGACGTAATCAACGTCTGCAACGACTGAAGCGAAGTTCGGGAATTTCGATGACAAAGTCAAGTTTTGTGATTTGCGAACTTTATGATTTTCAATGGATGAAAGAAAAAACATTTTACATAAATTCAAAAAATATAGTTAGTTTTAGAGGAGTTTTGAATAGATAAAATCATTTAAAATTTAGAAAAACCATAAACACTAAAAAAGAAAAAATTTTAAACCGTTAATACCTAAAATACTGGCAATGCAGCCGGCAAAACTTATACGGATATAAATTTAATCAGCTGTATCTTAAAGTGGCTGTTTAATCTTAGTTCTTATAAGCGGACTGTTTTCACAACTACTGTTGTTGGGAGAGGAACAGGCGGTGGTAGCAAACAACATAAACACAACAATGTGCATATTTCATACTGACAGGCCGGTACAAACATTAAGGCTGGCACTTTGTACGCAAACATGCACTTTACGTTAGGCACAAGCGTGAATGAAGTTACCTAAAAGCATAAACTTATGAAAGAAGACCAAAATAAAGATGACAAGCATTTGACGAACAAATGGAATCATCTTAGACGCCAATTGAAAGCGAGACAGATTCTCTTTTATATTGCCCAAATTCCTGTTGAATCAATAAAAGAATACCTTCATGGGAGACCATCAAATGAAGAAATATTAAGAATGGAAACTGTCATTTTGAGTGACAGACGCGAAAAAACTTTAAGGATTCGTAATGGTCTACAAAAATATGTAGGTCATTTGAAATCGCCACAAGTTGCAAGAATCATTGGTGTTACAGATTCAACTGTTAGACAAATTTGGAGTGGAAAAAATGATTCGGCTTCATATGAAATCATTGATAAAATTGAACTCTATCTCAATCAAAATTTTGACTTTGAATTGTCCATAGAAAATAATTTGACTGTTCGGAAATTTTTAGATAACGAGGCGGATATAATTATCGAAAGAATTTTCTCATTAAAGGACCAACTTGGTTCTATCCCACCGAAAATAAAGAATGTTATTAAGCGAGGAGAATTCGAATATCAGATTTCTGCTGATTTTGAGCAAAGATATTATTTCCCAACACCTATTGACAATTTAAACAAAATAAGGATTGAATTAGAAGAACTGACTAATTCATTACAAGCGATGTTTGACAATTTTATAAAAAAAGAATAAAACGCCAGTGCCTAATCGAGTAGGTAGCCGATAGGCTGTAAAGCCTACCGGAGAACCTCTCACACCACCGTACGTACGGGTCTCGTATATGGCGGTTCGCTAAGTCATAGGAAACAACAGTGATTTTGGTTTCACCTCGTTGTAAAGATCCAGCAAAGGAACGTAACCCCGCATTTTCAACCGATCAACAGTAATTGTAGTACCAAGAATTGGGCTTTGGGCAATAGCCCAGCCACCCATTCGCGATCGGCTCCATTGATAGGCTTTTTCCGGATCAACGCCTAAACGAATCAGGTTTTTCCTTTTCCGTTCTGGCTTCTTCCAGTGATGCCAAATACAGTAACGGAGACGGTTGCGAAGCCACCCGTCAAGGGCAGCGAGTTTGATCTGTATGCTTGCCATACGGAAAGCATTGATCCAGCCGCGCTGAACCTCGACCAGTTTTTCGATACGCTCGTCGAAACTCATCGGGGTGGTTTTGCGGGTGATGGATTTAAGTTTGTACTTTAAACTGCTCCAGCTCTTTTCTGATACTACCAGTTGATACTTTCCGCGTTCACCTTTCCGGTAGGTTGGCACAAAGCCAAAACCGAGAATGGTAAAATGTACAGGGCGACGGATGCCGCTTTTCTCCCGGTTGATGGGCAACTTCAGTTTTCGTTTCAGAAAACGATAGATATTGTTGCCTACTTTTCGTGCAGATGTTTTAGTTTTTAGGTAAATACTAAAGTCATCAGCATAACGAACAAATCGAAAGCCTTGCCGTTCCAGTTCCCGGTCGAGTTCATGTAGCATGATGTTTGACAGTAGCGGACTTATTGGGCTTCCCTGTGGCACTCCTTTTCTGCGTTTGACCAGTTTCCCTTTAATTTGTATCGGGGAACGCAGCCATTTGCGGATCAGGAGCATCGTTTCGCGGCACTTGATTTTGCGGTAAAGCAGTTGCAGAAGGTAGCAGTGGTTTACTTCGTCGAAGAAAGTTTTCAGATCGATATCCACGATATGCTGAAACCCTTCGTTGATGTATCCCTGTGCTTTTTGCACTGCCTGTTGCACGCTCCGGTTGGGACGAAATCCAAAGCTGGAATCAGAAAACTCATACTCGAATCGTGCTGTGATCACTTGTAAGACTGCCTGTTGTAACAGGCGATCGGTAACAGTGGGAATCCCCAGTAAGCGGGTTTTCCCTTTTCCTTTCGGAATCTCTACTCCTAAAATGGCTTGTGGCAAATACTTCCCGCTTCGAACCCTGGCTGTCAGTTCTTCCTTGTCGATGGCAAGTAGCTCTGATAGCCGAGTTACCGGCATGTGGTCAACTCCTGCCGAACCGTGGTTCTGCTGGACTTTGTACATAGCCTGTAACAGGTTTTTCCGCGATAGAATTTGTTCAATCATTTTAATTCTCATTTGTTTCCCTGTCCCGCTTATTGTAAGGCTAGAATCTTTCGAAAAGCTTCCTTACAGCATTTGGGCCAACTCATGCGTTCAGCCCTTCAGTTCATCGGTGAGACCTCCGCCGTTTTCTGACGGCTCGTTTCCTGACCCTACTATGGCTTCTGCTGACTTCCTGACGGCCAGCCAGCTGGCGGACATCAGGATCTCCCCAGGTAAGAGCATCTTCCTTCCTCCAATTCCTGCGACATCTACTACCGAACATAACCGAAGTTTATAGGACGTTACAATGATGTGCTTGCTTGTCCATGTTTCAGTAGCCTCGTATGCCGTTCCTGTTCGTCAGTACCGGAGTTTGCCGGTTGGCTTCCTTCACTGCTGCAGTTACCCGCAACCAACTTGCCACTTGCTAATGCTTCCGGCCGCCAGCTGGCGGATGGCGCATAAGGGACTTACACCCTCTGGAATAATCTCATGCACACTTTAACGTTTAACAATAAAAATTTGTATTTTAAACATTTTTTCAGAGCTTACAGTAAAGTGTGCACATGCTCATGCTGGGCACACACAAAGTACATATTGCAGGGCGGGTTCGGTGGTACGCCAACTGCGGATTCTCGTTTCGCAATTCCGTGTCCTTCGGACAGGAACGCTCTCCGAAATCCGCCCCGACAACATGTACAAACCGTTAGCGTTCATTGTAAAAGAGACAAGTAATTAACCTTTTGACTAAAAAGATTGTTGATAAAACATAGAAAAATGAATAATCCAGCCCACAAAAGCAAGAGTATGGCTGCCCTTCCCTGCAATCGTACCTTCGCAGCCACACACATGCTTTCATGCCAACGCACCTGATTTTATCTGTGAATCATTTTTATACTTAATCCTTTTTGAGTTGACCAGCCTTCTTTATCCGTAAGACTGATGTAAAAATGATAATCGCCATCATCAAATTTGCCATTACCATTTCCGGTCGGAACAGAAATCGAATTGTTCGTTGTGTATTCTTTTAATTCGGATGGAATCGGATAATCGTCGATAAAAACAAAGGGATTAACAGGGTCTTTCTTCGGATTAAGGTTGCATTCTGTAACCTCAGTGCTGTGCGAATGATGGTCGAAATTATTATGGATATCAATACTAAATGACCCCAGTTCAATATTGTCTGAAAATTGTAGTTTTAACTCAAAAGTTTCACCAAAATAAATGGTGTCGCAATTTGTTGGAAATGCACCGACAAAACTTATGTCGATAGTTGGTTTTTCAGTATCAATACCGCTTTCATCGCTACAGGCAGTAGAAACCAAAATGAAAAAAGCGAATAATTGCAATAGATTAATTTTATTCATATTCACTGTGTTATAAAAGTCTGGCAGAATCAAACACCTGCCAGACTTTTGTTAATTAATGATACTACTCTTCGATAATTTTCAAATCAGCTTCCGCATCCGACTGGTTACCTTCCATATCGGTAACAATAAAATCAAAATGATAATCGCCCGGCTCGGCAGAGAGGTCAATTTCCAGGTGTTCATGAAAAGTTGTGTTTTTTAATCCTGAAAACTTTGTATAAGTAGTATCGATTTCCCATTCTTCATGTTCACCCTCCTCTTGATGTTCGCCCTCGGGGTGAACCCGTACCTGTATTTTATCGATTTTTCCCTCTGCAACAACCTCAACTTCCATGTGAAGGTCACCGCCAATTTTTGCAGTATGGTCATTGCCATGAGTATCGCCGTCACCAAGTTCTAATATGGTAATTACGGGTGGTGAAGGGTCTTTTTGACATGCTGCAAAGAAAATAACTGTAATTACTAAAAATGTAAAAAATGCTTTTGTTTTCATAACGATAATTTTTATTTTTTATGCATAATTATTGATGTTCAAATTTTCCTGAGAACGGGATGGAAATATTCACAATAAAATTCCTTCCCGGTTCAGGTACGTTTATCAGCCGGTAATAGCTGGTGTGATTAAAATACTTTGTGTTTAACAGGTTTTGCACCTGCATTGAAATGTTTACGTTTTGTTTTCCCATTGAAAAATCGCCACCAAAGCCAATATTTATTAATTGAAAACCATCTGTTGGTTCTTCGGGTGGGACAATATTGTTTTGAGAAGCTGTAATTCTGTAGTCGAAAGAAAAGTATGCGTTTTTAATAAACTCAAGTTTTCTTTTCTGGTATTTTACATTGAAAATGGCTGAAGCCGGTGGCGAAAAAGGTAAGGTGAAACCTTTTTTCTCGCCAGATAATTGTTCGGAATAAACATATTCGCCAATTATCCCAAGCTGAACATTTTTCAATAGTTCGTAGTGGGCGTGAATTTCGCCTCCATATCGAATAACCTCGCTTTCGGTGTAATAAAAAACCTGGTTCCCGTTACCGTAAAGCCTATCGTGCTCAGCAGTTGGATTTAAATAAGTGTAATTCGAAAAGTAGTTTACAAAAGGGGTTGCTCCAATTGCCAATTTCTTCGAATGGTATTCCAAACCCGCATCAAACTGATAGGATATTTCAGGCGAAAGTTCAGAATCGCCAACTTCGTAGCTAAAACTGTGATAATTAACACCATTTGCAGCCAACTCTTTGGCAATGGGCATTCTGAAACTTTTTCCGACATTGGCTTTAATCGACCAGTTTTCAGGGTTAAAATTGTAACCCACCGACCATGAAATATTTGAAAAATTACGGTTGATACTTTCTGCCCGTTGCAGGTATTCTTCTGGTTTATTACCATTTTCTTTTACTGGTGATGGAAACCAGTCATAATAATCAACAATTTTTATATTGCCATAGTCGTAACGCAAACCCAACTGAATCCCGCTTTTTAACGAAAAATTGTGCCGGGCAAAAACAAAACCACCCACTGTATACTGTTTGTAAGCCGGGATAATAAATCCTCGCCCATCAATCCGGTTGTTCTGGAATTCGCTGTTCATTCCAAAAACCAGTTTGGTTTTTTCGCTAAACTGATGATACAATTTTAAATTTCCTGAGTACACAAACTTATCAAACTCACGTTCGAGGTCGGAATCGAAATCAAGGGTATCGGGGAAAACTGGTGGCATATAACCATGGCTTACATATTGACTTCTCTCCTGACGGAAATTGCGTTGAAAACCCAAATCGAATTCCAGCTTCGATTTTTCCCACTGGTATTGTGTTGTATTGATTACCTTAAAATGATTCACCTTATGATACGGATAGTTAACATCGCGACTCGATTTATCGTGCAATTCGGTATCCACGTTCCGAGGCTCTAATCCATGTGCATTGGCAAAAAATCCACTTTTGCTGTTTACCGAGCTTACATAAAATCTACTTTGAAAACCGTTTTGAATTATTCCAAAATTTAAATGCACGTTTTTTTCGTATCCGGCAGTATTGCGCAAATGGTTTTTATATAAAGCCGCACGATAGGAGTAAATATCCACGCTATCGGTTGGCACTTTGTAATCGCCATAATCGATAAAGGTTGTCCTGAGATTGACAAAAAACCAATCCTTCCTACCGTACAATGAAAGCGAGGTTCCTAACAGGTCATTGTTTGATTTTCCTGTTAAATTAACAGCCCCACCAAACGAATTTTTTGTTGGCAAAATCCTGTTTTTCATGTCAATTACACCACCAATAGCATCGGAACCATACATCAAAGAAGACGGACCTTTAATAATTTCAACATTATCAACTGCATACTGGTCAATTTCAAGTCCGTGGTCAGAGCCCCATTGCTGTGCTTCGTGTTTTATGTTGTTTTCAACCACAACCACACGGTTAAAACCAAGCCCGCGAATTACTGGCTTAGACTGCCCTGAGCCAATGTCTAAAGTTGAAACACCGGGCAACCTCTCCAGCGAGTTCATCAAGCTACCACCAAGATTTTGTTTCAGGTAATTGTCGTTTACAATCTCAATGTTCAGCGATTCCTCCTTTTTTCTCTTTTCAACATAATTATCGGTAATTATCACCTCATGCAAGTTAAGATTTGCAACCTGAAGTTGGGCATTAAAAGTTTGATTACTAATTATTTCAAGTGAGTCGGTATAAGTATTGTAACCGATAAAAGATATTTCAATTACATAATTGTCAGCTTGTAATTCTGAAATGGTGAATTTGCCCAATTCATCAGTTACAGCACCTTTTTTTGAGGGATGCAATACCACTAAAGCACCAGCTAAAGCTTCGTTGTTTTCATCGACAACTACACCATTAAGCACATAGTAGTTTTGTCCGAACGTCAAATTATAAAAAATGCTAAAGCATAAAAAGAGCATGAAAAATTTGCTCATATAAAACTATTGAGATTAAACTTCCAAAAACTAAAATCTGATTGGTTTTAAGCAAGGACAGGTGGTGCTCTGGGGGATTTTATTGAAACAATCTGTCGAGAAGGAGGTCTAATTTTCAGTTCTACTAATGAGTTCTCAATATCTGCTTGGTTGCATTTGTAAAAGAAAACCTCCGGTACAACATTTAAAGGGAAATGATATTCGCAAATGGGGCAAGGTTCTTCCTTCTCCGGTGTAACATTTATGCCTTGGTTATTTTTGCAAACCTCTAATTCCGATGAATGCTCGTGATTTGAATAAGAGCAACCGTGGTTACAATGTGACTTTTGTGATTGATGTACAAACACATGCCATGGCTGGTATGCAATCGGAAAAAAGAAAATTCCAAACAAAAGTATTGCGATATGTTTTTTTAATCCAGGCATTTCTCATTCCTGATTTTCACAGCTTGGGCACGTTCCTTTTATTATTACTTCAGTTTCTTTGTTCGAATAGCCTTTCGGTAGCTGATAATTTTGTACAGGAACATCATCCAAGCACCTAACTGTATTGCATTTCCCACAATAAAAATGTGCATGCTCGTATTTGTTGGTAACCGAATTATCAAGTGCATATTTTACCAATTGGTTGTCCACTACAATTTTGTGAATAATGTGGTGCTCTTCAAGTGTTTTAAACGACCGGTAGAAAGTTGTTCTGTCATAGTTGCCAGCTAACCTTTCCCTTATTTCGTTTTCCGAGAGAGCTTGCCCGGCATTCATGACAATTTCAATAATTCCCTCGCGACAACTGGTTCTTTTTAATTTATTTGTAGTTAATATATCAATTGCTTTCATCGGTGCAAATATATTTCAAATGCAACAATGTTGCAAATGTAAAATGATTTATTAAAAAATAAGAAGAAAAGATTTATTAAAAGCGTCTCATACCCCCGCTAAAAGGCACATTGGTAAAACTCACAAAAGCCAACTCTGCATCCTAATTTTACCAAAGAGCCTTTCCACCCCTCCCACCAGGAGATGATAGTTAAAGATTTAATTTCAAAGCAAGTTGACTGAAAATAAACAACGAAACGCTAACAATTTGTATATTTAACTGTGGTTTTCGTGTAAATTCTCAAAGTCTCGGCTCGCATCAACGTTATGCTTAACTTGACAAGATAATAGCCCGTCCTCCACAGTATAAACATACAAGTGACCGTTATGCACAAAAATAAACTGACTCAAATACTGTAGAATAAATAAAGAATTATGAAACAAACTTTATCCATATTATTGGTAATTCTATCACTAAATGTTTTTGCATTAAAACCCCAAAAAGAATACAATGTTCGCCCTGAAAATTATGCATTAATTTACAAAGACTTAAATGTTATAACTAATGATGGATTAAAGTGCAGTTAAATGTATGCAAAGTATTGATTATCCAAAATTATTAACAACGGAGAAAGACGATGTTCGAGAAATATATTATCTCTAACGGACAATTAAAACTCCCACCAAAAGTCCCACCAAAAAGATTGAAATATTTTATATATTTGTCCTGAAAAACAGCGTATAACAAGCTTTGAATATCAGATAGGCGGGTTCGATTCCCGCCCCGGGTACTAACGAGGAGAAATCAGAATTTTTATCTGTTTTCTCCTTTTTTATTTTCCATAACTTATTAGAATACAGCCTGTATGATTTTTGAAGAAGTGGTTCGATGTTTTTAATCACTTTCTTTTATCCACTCCCTCCAGGCTTCAAAAATCATCACCATTGCAAGAGTGTCCAGTTCACAGTAGCGAAGTAATCCGTGTATTAATGCTTCGCGTTCTTCCTTTGTCATATTCGAGAACTGCATTTTCATATAGGCAGTCATTGCAGCACCGCCATCGGCTAAATAGGCACTATCAGTTAAAAAGTCCTCGGTACGCTCAACACCTTCGAAAAGTGCGGGTAGCAGCTTGTATGGATTTATTGTTTTTCCATTAGCATCTTTTTGAATCCAAATCCAATCGTCTTCAAAATTTAGACTTTTTATTGCTGAATTTTTACCATAAATCGCCTGGCTGTATTTGTCGTGAATGTAGTCTGAAGTTTGCAAAATGGTAGGCAGGACAACCTTTATGGAATTTGACCCTTTCATTAATGGGTCGTAGTAATATTCTTTAACCAATTGAAGCATATCCACCATTTTTCGGGGACCCTCCCATTGTTCTGCCAGTTGATTTGAAGAAGTGGTAATTTCCCGAATAAAAGATTTAAGTTCTTCCTTCTCAGTCGCAGATATAGAATCATCGTTTATGAGCTGGATATAAATCTGGTTAAGCACGGTGTTTTCATGAGCAGCATAGCGAAAAATAGTGCCTTCATCCTGTTCCAGTTCTTTTTTTAATGACCTTAAAAAATCGTAGTTGGGAAATTTGCCCTTTTCGGTAAAAAGAAACTGTCCGGCATGTTTTACATTTCCATCTGCATCCATTGTATGATGTGAAAACTGAAACGCGGTTTGTTCATAAGGTTTTCTGCCTGCATTAAAAGGAATGGCCACCATCGAGGTTTCAAAATCGATAAAATGCAACGGATAAGCAAACGAGTCCATTAAGTCTTTTAAACCAACTTTATCCAGGTAGGCAGTATTGTCTTTATTCACTGTTCTATTCACCTGTAACCACTGCCGTTCGGTGCGTGAAAGAGTTGTACCACCCGCACTATCTTTTAGGTCGTTTTCGCTGAGCTGGTGCATAAAAATTTTGCCATTCTCGAAAAGCTTCTTTTTACTGCGATTATCCCAAACTTCAATTACTGTAGGAAGCATAAATTGTGCATCGTTCCACCCCAATCTATTTTGCAAACACTCTTTAAAACCCGATTTTAAACCGCTGGCCTCTTCTTCCGGTGTACAAGTAAACTGGCATTTCCAGCAATCTGGTGTTATGGGTGAATCAATTTTAGTATCAGTTTCGTAGTTGGTGGCAAAATGAAGAATTGATTTTTCGAAAGAAATTGCCGGTGGAGTTTTAGAAGCGCTTCCGCTCCATATTTTCGAAACCAAATTATCGACGTTAATCGAAATCAGTAATTTTTCGCCAAGTGCCTGTAAACTCGTATCTCCTGTTACGTTTATCTCGGTTCTGCCTGTGTCGTTTTTAGTTAGCTGAAATTTCTGATTTAAACCGTTAGCAGTTGCCGTTTTGGTTTTATCGACCAACATGAGGTAAGAAAAAACCTGCATTTGCGGAAATGCCCGTGTTAAAACGTATTTCTGAAAAGCTACATCGTGTACATAAGGTTTCCACGCCGGTGCCAGAAATCCTTTTGTACTTAAAAAACCGGTTTCATCATCAAAGTCGCACGATTTGGCTTTTACTTCGTGCAGGTAAAATTTGTTCCCCTGTTTCACTAAAACATCGGCCCGGATAAACAGGTTTTTGTATCGAATTGCTGCCTCGTAAATAATAGCGTTTTCGTTGGTTAACAAGGCATTTGTTTGTTCCAAAACTTCGTTGTAATCCAATGATTTTATATCGATTCCTCCGGGAAAATAACATTTGGCCAGTTCTCCTACCTGGAAACCTCCTTCTGCAAGAGCTGCTAAAAAGGGGTCTTCGACACTTTTATCGGGATATTCCTTTTTGCGTGTATAGTAAAGTTTGGTGGGGCACTCTTCAGCCAACTTAAATCTCGATTTGGTAAGGTAGCGCATGATGTGTAAACGGTTTTTAAAGTTTTAAATGTAGCAAATACTTTACTTTGATTGAGAATGCAACCAATTATTTCAGCAAAATACGGAACGCAGCATATTGGAGACACTCCGTGTCGTACTAAAGCCTCATTTTTACACAACAAAAGCAATTTTAAAGATTATGAAAGAAAAAGAATTAAATGAAATTATTCAGGAGGTTGTAAAAGAACGCGAAATTACGACAGAACAAGTTGAAAGCGAACTGAAAATTTACCTCCAGGAAAAATACCTTATAACCCCACAGAAAATGCTAAAAGATGCGATAATCCAGCAAGCCAAGGAATTAATTGTATCGCAACTTTATAACAGCACCAATTGCGAAATAAGCGAAGGCTGGAACAATTACACCACCGTTCCTTCGTATAAATCGTTATTACATTCCATGCTTGCACCGGCACACCGCTTGTATTTCGACCAGATAATTGACGAATTATTGGAAGAAGAACTGATTTATACCAAAACCTACACAGGCGATAAAGAGCCTAAAGTTGTTGGGTTGACTGAAAAGGGGATATTGTTTAAGGCTGAGATGGATTTGAATCAACCGGTTAATTTTAGGGGAACAAATTTGTCTCTATAATTTCTTCCATTTGTCATTAACCAATGTATATTCGCTGAGGTTTAAACTTGAATATCCTTTTTGATTATTAAGGATTGAAGCAACGGTTCTTATAGTATGGTCTTCTATTCGTTCCAGAATATTTGCAAATTCTATTCGAATAATATCATATTTAAATAGGTCCCAATCTCCCGGCATATTTTGATGTTTTCTGCCAGGTTTCACTCTCGTACCTAAGTTTTTAGCTTTACCTATATACAATAACTTCTTTTCTGTATTAGCCAAATAATATATAACATTTACTGCATTTTGATGACTTGGAAAGTGTCTAACATCCATCCAATCTGTACTCCTCTGAATTAGATACTCTTTGTCATTTTTTTCAAATATCCAACCAAATACATTTTCGGTAATGAGTCGTTTAAACAACTCATTCCATTCGTTTTCAATTACAATAAACTCGTCCACTTTAACTATGTTGACACCTATTGGCGTAAAAACAATAACTTCTTGCTGACCACCTGCTAATTTTGTTCGAAAATGCTTCCCCTCTTTAGATGAATTTTTATCAAATAATTCTTTTTGAGATTTTAATACAATATAGCTTTGAACGAAAGTTGTTCTAAGTTTGCTAAGAAGCTCATTGTTTGAACTCCATTGAACGAGGTATTGTGGATTTTTTCCTTTTTTATGACGAATTTTAGCTGAATATTTTTTTCTATTCCATAACAATTCGATATCGCGGCTATCTCCAACGGCTAAAATTTGACCATTCAAAAAATCATTCACAAATTCCTTTGGAATAACAAAACCCCACTCCATTATTGAGCGGTCAATTTTTTTAAAATATCCCTTCATTTTAATTTGTTTTATAATAATGTTAATGAATACCTTATTAGATGTTATATGAATCTCGGTCTTTTATTATTTCTATATCCTTGTTATCTTTAATTGAATTGTATGATATATCACCCAAGCTGGAAAGTATCTCAATCATGTTATTTTGATTTTCTTCCTTTAAGGTATAAAGTGAAAATAAAAATTTTATTGTTTCATTCCCTGGGGAGTAAAATGTTATCTCCGATGGATAAGAAGACCAAAGTTCTCTAACTATTTCATAGAAATGTTCTTTAAACATTATTTTAAAATCAACAAATGATTTGTAAATATCAGGTTGATTCTTGGAAAGATTAAATAAAATTTCAGTAGCCGTTTTATATTTGGACAAACAAAACATAGTGAACATTTGAGCAATCCATTCACTAAACTCTTCATCACATATAGAACCTTCATAATTGCTTTTATTCATGCATGTGTAATGCCAATAATGACCTAACTCGTGGATAATAACAATTTTTAATAAGTTTTGATAAAGCTTCGAACTTTGAGGATTAGAACCTAACTTGGTGTGAACAAAGTTTATTCCCTGTAAATAAATTATTATTTTCTTTGTTCTAAGGCAATATTCTCCCAATAGTCCACATACAGGAAATTTTTCAATTTCATTATTTTTCCCTGCTAATAGTGGTGGTATTTCATCTGAAAAAACAATGGTGGGGCAATTTGATTCAAATTCAGAAAAAGTTGTAGAGACTTCATCTATTATTTCCAAGCTACGATTAAAACTAAAGTTTATTTCCATAAGTTAATTTGTTCAGTATTGTAGACATAAATATAGCCTTTTCATCTTGTTTTGGAATCAATGTTTCATCTGTTAAAAATTTTTTGTTTCTGAATGTTCAAAAAATTTGAAGACATTCAGGAACTCACATAAATTTTAATCATTCTTTTTTGTGAATTTAGAATGAAGAAAATTCATGTTCGTTTCATACTAAAAGAATCTTTTATTCTATCCTCTAAATAAAATCTCAAAAAAGCTCGTAGTTCATACCCGGTTTTGTCCAATCCTGTTTTCGTTTTATAGTAGTTGGTATATTTCCGGTAATGCTAAAAAAAAGCGAATCGGGAACCATGCTGGTGTAAGCTGCTGTAATAAAATGAATGGCTACAAATGAATACTCGCGGCAAATGCGGTAATAAAGAGCTGCACTAAAGGCATATTCTTTTATCGGCCAACCTGGCATTGGTTCTTCGTTATAATGGTTTACTTCAATACCGTTTTTTCTATAAAAATAGTCGGGCGAAAAGTTGCTAAAAAGTAAAACCTTCTTGTTTTTGTGTTTTTCCAGAGCTTCTAAAAACTTAGGAACGGTGAAAACAACCTCGTATTTTTCAACTCCCATAGTCTTTATCTTTTTAATAAACTTCTCGGTTTCGGCAATATTCATTCCACTGCTTTGGTTTATGCATACGTTAATTACTATCATATTTCTGTGTTTAATTGTATCGGTTTGGCAATGGTAAAAAAGTATGCAGGTTATCAAGCAGCAATGTGGTATTAATATTGGCAATGTCAACTTCGGCCAACTGCTGTTTGTAACTGTTTGTAACTTTACCTTTGGTCTCTTTCTTCAAAATGGTTTCTAAATTACTGAGTGTTTGTTCAACATATTCGCCGTTAATAATAAGTTCAATTTTTCGTAAGCCCGACAAAGTCCAATAATCTGCAATATCGGTGAGTGAGCTAATCATTAAACAATTTAAAGTTCGTATAAAGTGGAGAGGATTTAAGTTGTTAATCGGTGTGTTTTCCAGCATAAGCGTTTTTAATGGCAAACCAACCAGGTAACGCAGATATAAAGGGAATTGGTTATTAGGAATGGCCAGCGTTTGTAGTTTCTTCAGATTCTGAATACCTTTTAATGATTTTATGTTGCAGGCTTTTAAATGCAGCGATTCAATATTATAAAACCGGGAAAGAACAGAACAATCCTCGCCAATAGTAATGTCTTCGAAAAACACGGAATTTACCTTGACCGATAAATGATGAGGAATCATCTTTAACAGGCCTTTTATTTCTGGATAATCGTTTCCTTTAGCTTCAATATGAAGGTGTTTTAGCTTACTTAATTTGTTTAGTGGCGATAAATCGTATAAAACCCGGCTTGTAATATGGATTTCTGATAGAGTCTGGATTGCAGCAATATTTCTGTCCGAAAGTTTATCTGTTTGAAATATTGTTATCAGCTCAGGAAAAAAGCAACCATTGTCATTGTTAATCAACAGGTTACTCATCAACTCATTTTTCCAGTCATCGTTTAAACTCTTCCACCAACTTCTGTTCATAGGCAAAACATGTTAATATTATCTTGTGTACAAAGAAACTTCAGAAGAACGACACGAACTGTCTTTCTAAGTGAAGTCTGTGTCAGTTTTTATTGAAAGAAGAATTTTTTATAAGCTTATGGGGCACAACATCAGGATTCAGGTTGATAATATTGTTGTTCTGCAATTTCTCTGATATTTCGTGATGTAGTTGACGTTTGATACTTGTTCGCGTTGTTTTAATTACTTCGTAGGAAATGGCTAGCTTTAGAAACGGCAAATAAAATATGGCTGAATAATTAATCAGTCCGATTATCGATTTTACATTCAGAAATTCGAGACTTGTCATTTTTTCGATGACACTTAAATCTTTTACTGGTGTGTCTTGTAAATCTAAAAGTTCTAAGGATAAAGATGCTAAAGGTTGTAAATCGGAAAAATAGTTACCGGAAGCAGCTAAATGTTTCAGGTGTTTCAACTTCTCTAATCCGGTTAAGGAAGTAAAACCACAATTTCCGATGTATAGTTTTTCAAGATTCTCAAATTTTGATAAAAGCGTAAAATTAGCAGAGAAAGGAACTTTGTTTAAGTTTATAACTTTCACTTTCGGGCGAAGGTGACAGGGACATTTTGCTAACATTTTGTGCGCGTTTTGCTTACTTTTTTCATCAAAATCAATTTCAATTCTTTTAAGCTTTTTCAGGTTGTCTAATGGCGCTAAATCGTTCAGCCATTCTGAATTGATTCTTACTGTTTCGAGGCTTGCAATAAACGGCAAGTATTTGTTTGAATTTTCAACTAAGTGATATAAGCCCTCAATGTCAATTCCAAAGTCTTTGTACTCATCGGTGTCTAGTAGATTTGAAATAAGTCTAATTTTCCATTCTGTCGATAGTTCTTTCCACCATTCCCGATTCGGATCAGGAGCGTTGTTTTTAATCAGAATTTCGTCGAAGAATAGTGCTTCATTGTACTCTGTATATACAATAAGTTCTAGTTTGGGGATACTAAAAAAATTACGGTTATCGGGAATATCGAGGTCGAGGCCTTCTACATTAATCCATTCAATAGATGGGTGGCATATTAGCGGACTGGTATCTCTTACGTTTGTTCTGCTAATATTTAATTTCTGAATTTGGAGTCTTTTTAAAGGAGTTAAATCAGTAAAAGGGTTTTGTGATAGGTCAACACGTTTGAGTTTTGTTAATTTCTGAATTCCTTCTAGAGATTGGAGTTCGCAATTGACAAATACCAGATGTTCAAGGTTTACGAAATCATGTAAAATGGTTAAATCGTCACCCAGGTATGTGTCTTTTACTTCTAAAAAAAGTACTTTCTCACGCAGGTGTTTAGGATAGTGTTTAATGTCGTAGTCAAGCAACTCATCGTTATAGAAGAGTGGTTTGATTCGAAAATCATTAATGTTATTAAGGAAGTTTAGTGGTTTCAGGTTATCTACAACCTCTTCAGATACATGCACACAGGTTAAGTTTTCAATGTCCTCAATTATGGCATCCGATTCTTCGGCAAAATGTAGAATATCGTCTTTGTTTATGTTCTGACGCTGATATTTTTGGTTTTCCAGCAAATTTTCAATCAGTTCTCTTTTCCAGGAATTATTCAGGTTGTTCCACCAAATTCTGTTTTTATTCATAGGCATTTTCCTTTATAAATTATTATTGTGCAAAGGAAAAGGAACAGGCAGACAAACACTGTCTCTCTTTTTGGAAGCGTAAATTTTATTTTGAAAGGTGTAGTTTTATCCCAATCGTTTTACTGATTCTTTTCGACGGTTTTTTGTAGAAGCGTAATAAAATAACTTTTTACAGGCGCAGGAGATAGTATCTTGATGTGTGGAATATATTGTAAAAAGGTGTGCCAAAGTTCGTAGTTGGGACGGGCATAAATTGAAAACCGGATAGTATCCGGGTTGCCACTTTCGAGTATTTTTTGCGAAGGATGCATTTTTAAACTTTCGGCATGGTTGGCGATGGTACTGTCGATTTCAAAAACGATTTCAACAGGTTCGATGGTTTCGTGCTCTTTCGAAATAGTTACACCAATTGTGTTTTCGTAAATTTCTTTTCGGTTAAAATCGTCTGGTAGTTTAAAGTGTTCTCCGGTAAATTTAATTTCCGATGTTATCCTGTCCAAGCCGTAAATCCTAATTTCGCCGTTATCTTTAAATCCGGTAACATACCAGCGGTAATTGTATTCTTTAATTAAAAAGGGTTTAAGAATAACGTTTAATTCTTTGTTGTAATAGTAGCTTTTATAACTAAACCTTATGCAATTACTACTGGTAATGGCACTAAACAATTTATCGAAATAGTCGATTCCTCTGAATTCGTGGTGATGCTCAAAATCTACATAGTCGAGTAAGAACCGTTTGTTTTGGTCTTTTTCGTTTATAATGCTTAAAAGATGTGTCGATAAAAATTGGTTGTTTAGAATGTACTCGAAAAGTTCCAGGCTTTCGCTGTTATCGTAATCAATGCTATAGTATACAGGTCGGCCAAGCGACTGAATGGCTATACCAAAGCTTCGTAAATCGTTTACATAACGTTCAATGGTTTTTGTATTAGAACCCAACTTTTCAGCAAGTGTTGATTTCAATACACCATCTTTTGCGCCTTTTAAAACTGTTTTAAACGTTTCTAGTCGCTGGATTTTTATCTCATCAAACATATCGTATTCTTTAAAACAAAATTGTGAATCTATTTACACAAATTCAAATAAAACCATCATTAAAGACAGCGTGTGTCTTTCTGTTACAATAGTTTTGCCGGAAAGGAAAACAAATGAGCACAGTAAGCATTAAAGTATATAAGAAAAAATCAGCAATATTGTTATTACTGTTTCTGCTTTCAATAATAGCACTTTCACAAAATAGCACACAAGATTTCGAACCTTTGAATATTGAAAAAGTAAGTGCTGATATTGATACTATAAAACAGGAAATGGACAGTACCTTCCATTATATAAAAGCAACTTATGCAATCATTAAAGAAGAAACACGTCTGTTTGGTTGGAAGAAAACCATCCAAATAAACTCCAGCATATTTCTACCAATCGTCTTCTTTGTTGGTTTGTATTTGCTATGGCTTGCAAATAGAACGCTGAATAAGTAGTTACTCTCCGAAGCACACAAGGTTAATATTCAAAATCTTATGGTTTTTCTTAATCTCCACAGCAACTCCAAATCACGAAGAAATGGTTCGGAAAAAAGAACCGTTAGGGGTACAACAAAAGCCTGATATTCGACAAGAGTATCAGGCTTTTTTATTGTTTGTTTTTTAATCTTCTAAATAATAGTTCTTTTTAATTTCTCAATGCAGTCGGGGCATAGGCAGCCATCGAAACAAGCCATGATGTAATCGCGCACTTTTTCGGGCATATCTACTTGTGCACACCAGCAGTGATAGTTGCCGGTGCAGGTATGCAAGTTGCCACATTTTGCGCAGGCATGCGGTTCGTATTTCGGATTGTGTTCCATCATTTTCCGGACTTTAGGAATACAAAAATGAATATTTCTTACAACATTGCAATTTGAGTTGGAAAAAAGAATAATTGACAGTAAAACAAAAGCCTGATATTCGCAAAGATTATCAGGCTTTTATACTGTTTTTTATCCATTTTATTCTTCCTTCCCTTTTTCAAAAAAGTGGTGAAAGAATACACTTTGAAAAGCAATTGCGTTTTGCCAGTATTCCCAGGTATGTCCTCCGGGTCGTGTGGTAAAATCGTGTGGAATGTTTCGCTCTTGGAGTTTCTCGTGTAAGTCGCAATTAACGCCGTAAAAGAAATCGCTCACACCACAATCAATCGCAATTTGAAGTGATCCGGGTGTTAGCTTATAAACAAGATTTATTACCGAGTTCTCTTCCCAATTGTCTTTGTTTTCGGCATAAGTGCCCAATCTTTTCGAAATATCCCAGTTGTTTGGGAAGGGACGAATATCAACTCCTCCGCTCAAACTTCCTGCGGCACCATAAACATCCTGGTTTCTGAAAGCAAGATACAACGCACCGTGTCCGCCCATACTTAATCCTGTAATGGCACGTCCTTCGCGCGATGCAATTGTGCTAAAAGAGTCGTCAACCCAGTCAACCAATTCATGTGCTACGTAGGTTTCGTATTTTATGCTTTCGTCGATCGGGCTATCGAAATACCAGCTCGAAAAGGCGCCGTCGGGACAAACGATGATAAACTGATACAGATCGGCATAATCTTTAATTTCTGGCACGTTGTTTATCCAATCGTTTTGATTGCCACTATAACCGTGGAGCAGGTATAGAACCGGATACGAATTGTCTTCAGAATAACCTTCCGGAGTTATTACCACTGCTTCTATATCTTTATTCATCGATTGGCTGTGGGTTGATAAGTGTTGAACTTTGGCCGCCTCGGTTTTCAGTACTGTACCGGTAACCACAATCAGTGCAATGATTACCTTAAGGAAAAGTGTTCTTTTCATATTGTTTTATTGAATTTTTGAGCTGTTAAAATTAGCCACAAAAAACTTATGTTAGGCACTGTTTGCAATTTAATACTTTCACCTTTCATTTTTTGAGGGAGTATGATTTACGAAAAAGCCCGACGTTTCCGCCGGGCCATTCATCTAACCAAACTTTAAAACCTGAGTTCGACTTTAAAATAACTCACAGCTTTAGTTATTTTTAGTCAGAAACTTTCACCGGTTTTCGAAGTATTATCGGGATAATTCGAGAAAATTGGGGGAAGTTTATGGCAAAAAGAGCAAAGCCTGAAAGGAAAGTCCTTCTCACGCCATCTTTGCATTTAAAATTCTTTGAAATAACCCGCTATTCCTACAAAATTTTAAATGCAAATCTGACGCAATTATGACTTTCTGTGAAAATATTTTAAAATTGAACTCAGGTTTATCACTATGGTTATTAAATGGAATGAAATCTCGGAAATTTTGCCTTACGATTTAATTTATTCCATTTATCGAATTCAAACCTATTCCACCGCTTTCAGCATAAACACTGCACTGTCGTACTGATCGGCGATTTTTAGTTCCACACCAACGTTCATCAGGTATTCGGCCGAAAAAGTATGACCATTACCCCAAAAGCGGCTTTTGTCATTTTTATTGATCTCGGTGATTTGATATGTTTTATTCGCATCGAGTCCGTTCAATTTTATAGTGGGGTAAATACCTCGTAGATGCGGCTCTATGCTAAATGCATACAATACAGCTGATTCTTTTTCTTTGGAAACATACATTTGCGATGCCCATCCGCCTTCATCGTAAGGTGATTTTAAGCGGTATAGATCGCCGGTTGTTACCAATGGCCTAACAAACTGCTTGTAGTTTTTTATGGCTTCTTCAGCAAAAATGCGATCGTCACCCTGTATATCCTTCGGTTGCAGTTCCATTCCCAAACGGCCTGTCATTGCCACATCGAAACGAAATTTCAGTGGCGTCATACGTTGTGTTTGGTGGTTGGGGCTTGTTGAAACATGCGAAGCTGCTCCAACAGGCGGATAAATCAATGTGGTTCCGTATTGAATAAAAATCCGCGATAAAGGATCGGTGTTGTCCGAAGTCCAGTATTCGTTGTGATATTTCAGTGCGCCGTAATCCAAACGTCCGCCACCCGATGCACAATCCTGAATCACAAAATCGGGATATTTTGCGCGAATCCGGTCGTAAACAGCATACAAACCTTCGGTGTAAGCTACCCACAAATGCGTTTGTTCCGCGTCTGATAGATAAGTAGAACCGGCTTGTTCAACATGACGGTTGGCATCCCATTTAACGTACTCAATTCCGGGATGAGTTGTAAGCAAACTGTCGAAAACATTGAAGACAAAATCCTGCACTTTTGGATTCGACAAATCGAGCAACAACTGGTTTCGCCAGGTTATTTTCTCACGACCATTACTCTGAACGATCCACTCCGGATGATTTTCTGCCAGTTCGCTTTCCGGATTTACCATTTCCGGCTCAATCCACAGCCCAAATTTTAATCCTTTTGAATGGGCATAATCGATCAGATAATCAAGTCCGCGAGGTAATTTTTTTGTATTTGTTTGCCAGTCGCCTAATCCGGCATCGTCGTTATTTCGCGGATATTTATTTCCAAACCAGCCATCGTCCAGCACAAAGGTTTCGATGCCCATTTCGGCAGCATCGTCCATCATTCCGGTCAGTGTATTTTCATCAAATGTAAAGTAGGCACCTTCCCAGCTGTTGAGCACAATATCGTGGATTTCTTTTCCGCCTGTCATGCCGTATTCTCGGCCCCAATCGTGTAAATTCCGGGAAACCTGTCCGCGACCAGCGTTACTGAACGTATAGATCATTTCAGGAGTGGTAAAACTTTCGCCCGATTTCAGGTTCCACGCCGATAGAAATGGATTAATGCCTGTAACCACATTCAATGTTCGCCATTCATCCACCTGAAATGCCAGTCGGTAGTTGCCCGACCAGGCCAGCGCCCCACCGTAACAATCGCCGGAATTTTCCTGCGACGGATGATTCAAGCTCAGAATAAAAGAGGCATTTTCGGTTTGTGTAGTACGAACACCTTTTTTACATTCAATCGCTTTAATGCCATTCTCCAGCTTTTCTTCGGCTACACTCATTTCTCCAGCCCAGGCACCGTAAAAGTGTGTTAGATAATAACTTTCAGCTTTTAGTGGCAAAAACGATGACGCAAAATTATTCAGCTTTACCGTGCCATTTTCATTGTTCTTTATTACTGTCCACTGGATGATTACGTCTTCGTTGAAATACGCTTTTGTATGAAGTTCTACCGAAAAATCGAAAACACGGTCTTTTAAGTGAATTACAGTTTCCGAAAAATCGTCATTACTTTTGGTTTCAACAGTTTCAAAAGCCAGTTCTGTATTCAAACTTCCGTCGGCATGAATAACAGCCAAAGCCGGTTCATTTACATTGCCCAATCCAAAAGTTGGATACGCTTCGTATGAAAAATCGCGGTCGGTATCCGGTTTCGAATAGGTATGTTGCTGTTTGAAATTTTCGGTTGCTTCTACTTTCTTTCCGTAATACTGAAAGATGAGTCGGCCACTCTGATCAACCGCATAAACCAACGACGTTGATTTGGTATTTATTTCGATTACTTCCGAGTTTTGAGCTAGTGACGTGGAGCCGAGTAAAACGATCTGCAAAAGGCTGAAAAGTATTATTTTGATATAGTTATTCATGTCTTATATTTTACCAGATGGAATTTATATTGGCCATTTTGGCGCTTGTTAGCGTTATCGGTTGCCCTTCGGCAAAAACCTTCAGTTTACTGAAAGGTTGAGAATTGAAAAAGATCTCTGTCATTACCAGATCACCGCCGTCTACAAAAACTTCGGCAGATGCGGCATCCACAAAAATTTCAAGTTTTACAGTCGCTCCGATTTTGTATGGAGCAACCGAGATTCCTGAGAACTTATCTGAAAAGCTCATGTCTCCTGATTGTGTTCTATCGAACTGAAACTGCTCTGCCGATGCAGAATAACTTAGTGTTACATTCTCGCCCAATTCATTTTCAAGCAGAATTCCAAATGATTCAGGCAACGTTTCACCTATCTCCAACTCAAGCGACAAGCGACTTTGATTCAGTGTCAATCCCTGAATATCCAATTCTCTAACTCCTGAAATTTTCAGTACTTCGTCGATTTTTACCGTGGTTGAATTGTCCGCAATCAGCTCTGTCTCTTTTACAGGAGTCGATTTGAGCACATATTGATCATTCTTTTTAACCAGAGAAAGTGTGCGGGGTAAAGTCATGGCACTTCGCCATTCCTCAGTAGGTACAACATTTGCGTATGCCCAGTTACTCATCCAGCCCAGGAAAATCCGGCGGCCGTCTTCTTGTGGCACATCCGACCAGGTAACACCGGCGTAATTATCACGACCCCAGTCTACCCACTTGGTTTCTTTCGAGTCGGCAGTAAATTCATATCCATTAAAATCGCCCAAAAAGTATTGGGTTCCGGAGCCACCATTTGGCCCGCCGGGATTTATATTCACGATTAGCACCCATTTTGTTTCGTTTGTTCCTTCAACTTGCAACGGGAATAAATCTGGGCATTCCCAAACACCGTCGTGTGTTCCGGCATCGATACCAAAATCACTCTCATATTTCCAGCTTTTAAGGTCATCAGAAGTATAAATCTGAACATGATCGTACGCAGAAAGCACGAGGTTCCATTGCTGAATTTCCTCATTCCAAATCACATTCGGATCGCGAAAATCGCGGTTTCCATCGTTTGGAATCACCGGGTTTCCCTCATATTTTGTCCAGCTTCGACCTTTATCCAAACTGTAAGCAATGGCTTGCGATTCTACATCAACACCACCCGTTTCAACAATTTTAGGATCGTGGTACGTAAAAATTGCTACCAATGGCGGATTTCCAACTGAGCCAAATCCGGTGGTATTGTTCCAATCGACCACAGCGCTACCGGAGAAAATAAATCCCAAACTGTCGGGATACAAGGCGATGGGCATGTGTTGCCAGTGCACCAAATCAGTACTTATGGCGTGTCCCCAGTGCATCGGTCCCCAAATCGTGCTGTCGGGATAATATTGATAGAATAAATGGTATTCGCCATCGTAATAAACCATTCCGTTAGGGTCATTCATCCAGGCAGAATCCGGAGAAAAATGAAATTGCGGACGATACTTTTCGGTGTATGGTTTCGTGGCATCCCCAGTGTCGTCTGTTTTTTGAGGACCTGAAGAACAGGCCACGGCAAAAAACAGTGCTATTATAGCCAGAAAATTAAAATTGTTGTGGTTCATTTGTATATGTTTAAATGGTTTATTATTCGTTTAAAATTGTGTGATTGATCCTTCCTGTAAATTAACTTTTCCTTGCTCGCCAAATAATTGAAGTTGCACGGAATTGTCCTTAAAATCGAATTTCCTTGATACCGAAATCAGTCCGTTCATGGCAAATAATTCGGCTGAATTCTGGTCGATAATCAATGTCATATCCAGCTCCGGTTCATTGGTTACATAAGGCGCGTAGTAGAATCCATCCCAGCTATCGGGAAAATCGCGCTGTATCGATGGATCAGCTATGTAAAAATAACGTCGTTCGGCCTGGTAGCCCAAAATCAACTCCTTGCCTTCCTTTGTTTTAATATTGACGCCAAAAGATTCCGCCATACCCAGATATAATCGACTATTAACATCAAAAGTCAGGTCGATTCGGATTGGCAGATTAAGGTTCTTTTCTATTGATTTGCCGTCAGTTAATTCAGTTTCGTTAATTGTTTCTTTTGTTGTTTTTGCGGTGGCTTGTACGGGCTCTGCGATTAAATAATAATCGTAAAATTTTTCTTTTAAGGTCAATTGGCGGGCAAGCGAAAATTCTGTTGAGGAATTATTTGGGATGCTGAATTTTTCGTAGATGGAATTGTATAAAGTTCCTATCAAAAAAGGCTTTTTGTTGACAATCCGGTAATCGGATAAAACAACAGCCTGGTAAAGATCGCTTCCATGATCGATCCATTTTGGTTTATTGTGCGACGCCTGGTAAACATAGCTATCGAAACTGCCAACAAAATACTGAACGCCACTGCCTTCGTTGGGCGATCCACTGTCGGCACTAATAAAAAGTACCCACTTTGTTTCATTGGTCTCAGCCATTTCCATCGGGAAAAAATCGATGCTTGTCCATTGCCCCGATTTCAAGGCAACATCATCACCAAATTGACTTAAGTACTCCCAGTTTTTCAGGTCGGGCGATGAATAAAAACGCACTTCATAACCTGAAAGCGTTAACATGATCCATGTCTGTGCTTCGTCGTTCCAAAACACTTTCAGGTCCTGGATGGGCTCATAAAAATCGGCAAGAACAACTGTGTTTTCGGTGTCCTGTTGCCACGTTGAGCCATTATCAACACTATATAAAACTGTCAATTCTCCGGGTTGATTGGTAACTGTTGCGAAAGCGATTAATGCTGAGGTTTCTGCACTGTATTCAGTTGTTTGATTCCAATCAACTACAACGGTTTTTATATTCTGATTTCCAGCTTCTTCCGACTCAAATTTTGTTGGTTTATCGCTCCAATTTACCAAGTCCTTGCTTTCAGCCAGTCCACACTTTTTTTGCCCGTCAACAGTGTAGTCGAAAAACAATTGATAACTGTTTTCGGAGTAGATCAAAGCAATCGGATTCTGTAGTTCCGAATCTTCAAGACTGAAATGCAGAGAATCAGCAGCTTCCTGTTTGCATCCCCAGAAAACAAGCAATATCAGCAATAAAATTGTGGCCGGACTTTTCATGTTATTTATGTTTTGTTCGAAAATAAAAACAGATCATGGCGGGGAGAATGTCTCCCAACCATGATCTTGAGTTATTTATTAATAACCAACATTTTGTTCGTACAAACCTTTGGTAAAGTCTATTTCACGCTGCGGAATCGGGAAATATTCATCTCTTCCGGCAGTAAAATGTGCTTCGTTCAGGAAGTCTTTTCTGGTTTTCTCTTTTTCCAGGTAAGCATTTAAAACAGGCTCTGCAATTCCCCAGCGAACCAGGTCAAAGAAACGCGGACTTTCCAAAGCAAATTCCAAACGACGTTCCCATTGTAAAGCTTTACGTGCGTTATCCTGTGTCCATGCTAAATTCAATCCGTCGTATTCCGAAATCATGTAATTTGATGGTGCTGTACCATCGGCAAAACGAGTTTTGTCGGTACTTTCCGATGCACGTTTACGTACCTGGTTGATCAGCGGACGGGCCATATCTTGCTGTCCCAGTTCGATGTATGCTTCAGCCTGCATCAACAGTACATCGGCATAACGAATGATATCGATGTTTTTTGAAACGCCCATAAACGGACCTTCTTTTTTGTAGCACGAACAATCGGCAGCCTGTTGCTCTTTCATACTTTGGAAATAGCCGTAAACACCCGGATCGCGCACCCAGCTGTTGCTGAAAATATAAGCATCTTCGTTACGGTATTTGTACGGGTGACCGTCGATACCAACAGTATGGTCGATACGCGGATCAACAGTTACACCATCAGGAGTAATATCTGCTGCACTCAATTCAACATCGTTAAAAGTTTCGAATTTTGGTAAACCGCTGGCGTCGGTGGCAAAAGCGTTCACCATGTTTTGGCTTGGCTGGTGGAATCCGCAACATCCATATTGTGGTGCACCGTGTGGGTAGTTCAAACCGGTCTCAAAGTTCAGACGGCCGGAAGTAGTTCCGTCGCTAATCGAAAACTGGATGGCAAAAACAGACTCAGGACCATTATCATATCCGCCTGTAAAGTTCTCGCCAAAATCGGCTTGCAAACTGTATTGACCTGATGAAATTACCATTTCGCAAAGGTCAACCACTTCCTGCAAACGGCTTTGATTAATATTTACAACCTGGTTGTTCTCATCCTGTTCGTAGGCCTGATACAATCTCAGTTTTGCCAGGTAGGCAGCGGCAGCATATTTATTTGCTCTACCAACCTGCGATTGAGATTCCGGCAGATTATTCATTGCAAATTCAAAGTCTTCTGCGATTTTGTTCCACAATTCGTCGTTTGAATATTCGCGGTTTGAAGTTTGAAGGATCTCTTCGTTGCTCAGATTTTCGTCGATATATGGAACGTATTTGAACAATACTTTCAGCATAAAATGCGAATGTCCTCTAAGGAAACGAGCTTCAGCAATTCTTGTCTGACGCAGGTCAAAGTCTTCATCAGTCAATTCATTTAGTGTACGCAATGCCGAATTGGCACGCGAAATTGCACGGTAATAATTTTCCCAGGTGTAAGGCAAACCAGCCAACCAACTTTGGAAAGGTTGCGTAAGGTTGTATTGCTCGTAAAAGTTGTAAGGCTCAACGTCCGAAACACCACCGCCTCCTTTGTAAGCATCGTCAGAACGTACACTACCGTAAACCCACATGCTGGCAATAGGGCCAATCATATCGTTATTACCAATTCCAGCATACGCCGCGGTAACCAAACCTTCAGCGCCTTCGGCCGTTGGGCTTCCGGCAGAGATAAATCCTTGCGGCTCAGTCTCCAGGTAATTATCGCACGAAACAGCGAACAGCGTTATCAGTGCAATTATATATGTTTTAATATTTTTCAATTTCATGATATTTTAAGTTTTATTGATTAGAATGAAACATTTACACCAACGGAGAAAGTTCTCGGAATTGGTATTGCATTTACGTCGGTACGCTCCGGATCCGGTCCCTGAAATTCATTGGTTTTAATCCAGAAAAGGTTTTCAGCCATTACGTAAAAGCGCAGTTTGTCCATATGAATTCTTTCCGTTACGTTTGATGGCAGTGAGTAACCTAACTGCACATTACGCAATTTGAAATAAGAAGCATTTACGTTCAAATAGCTTGAAGTACGTGTTTCGTTGTTGCTGTCAGACAATGTTAAAGCCGGTACGTTTGAATCCGGATTTTGTGAAGTCCAGGCGTCGAAAACACCGGGTCCAACGTTGTCGCGGCCACGAATAAAGTCGTTGTAGAAAGTATAAGGATCGTAACCGGTTTTTCCGGCAACACCCGAACCAAATATCGAAAGATCGAAATCTTTGTAATTCATATCAACGCGCATGCTATACTCCAATTTTGGAAGTAATGTTCCCAGAAATTTCTGGTCGAGCGAGTTAATTTCACCGTCATCATTCAAATCGGCCCAGCGAATACGCCCCGCAGCAGCACCAACCTGGCTGGCGTGTGCATCAACTTCCGACTGGCTTTTGAAAATACCGTCGGCAACATATCCGAAAATTGAAAGCTCAGAATGACCAAGAACGGTTTGTTCCGAGTTACCCGGATAAGCGGTTCTAACTTCTTCAGGAAGTTCAGTGATCTTATCGGCAAAGTGGCTGGCACTACCTGCAACTTCGTAAGAGAAATCGCTGTTCACTTGTTTTCTGTAACTCAACGCAAATTCCCATCCTGTATTTTTCTTGGTGGCTCCGTTCAGGAACTGTAATTGTCCTTCACCTAAAGCCGAAGCTACCGGTGGCTGAATCAAAATATCGGTTGTTTTACGTGTATACCAATCGAATGCTCCTACCAACTGACTATCGAAAAATCCGAAATCGATACCCAGGTTCAATTCATCTGTTGTTTCCCATCTCAAGGCAGGGTTTCCGGCTTGCACAGAAACAAAACCAGAAGGCAGGTTTCCTGAATCCTGACCATCTAAAGCATAAGCTGAACCAACATTCCAGTAGTCATCAAAAAAGTCGTTGTGGAATATACCATCAACCTGGCTGGCCACTGCTCCGTAACGAGGTTCAAACAATCCAAGACTGGCAAAATCACCAACATCCTGGTTACCAACACGACCAACACCGGCACGGAATTTCAGGTTCGAAAGCTTTTCCATGTCTGCCATAAATGATTCCTGGCTCAAACGCCATCCGAAAGTAGCTGCAGGGAAGAAGCCGTAACGGTTATCAGCTCCGAATCGTGAAGAACCATCGCGACGTAATGTCAAGGAGGCTAAAAAGCGCTCGTCGTAGTTGTAATCGATTTTACCGAATTGAGAGAATAAACGACTGCTGGTGGCAGTTCCAAAGCTGTTACCATTGCTGGTTCCGGCGCTCAGCACAAAGAAGTCTTCTGTTTGTGTTGAAAAACCTTCTTTGTAACCTCTAAAGTCCTGGAAATTGTCGCTAACAGCTTCAATACCAAACAGGAAGTTAAACTTGCTTTTGTCCAGATTAAGTTGATATTGCGCTGTATTCGACCAGGTTACGCTGGTAAAATCGCTGTTATAGATACTTAAATTGTTAACCGATCGTGCAATAAAACCATTGGTAAATGCAGGCTCGATATCCTTGTCTTTCACCATGGAATAATCGATACCTAAAGTCGTGCGTAAAACCAGGTTCTTAACAGGTTCAACCTGTGCAAAAACACTTCCGAACAAGTATCGTCTGTTGGTATTGTCCTACCGGTTGATATCCTGCATCATAACCGGGTTATTACGGTCGGAATAACCTGATCCGAGAGGGCCACCATAATTGCCGTTTGAATCGTACAACGGAATTGTTGGCGCCAAAGTAATCGCCAGTCCCGGAGTTGGTGAACTACCCAAGTCGGGAGTTTCCAAAGTTTCGTTCGACGATACCACCTGTGTGTTGATACCAAATTTCACTTTGTCATCCAGCATGCTGGTTTGTCCGTTAATACGGGCTGTAACACGGTCGTAATTGGTATACTTCAGCATACCCGTATTTTTGATGTAACCCACATTCATCAATACCGATGATTTTTCGGTACCACCGGAAACGGTAAGATCGTTGCTGATAACGAAACCAGTTTCGTAAGTTGCATCCTGCCAATCGGTGTCACCGGCCGGCATGTTCATGTCTCCGCCAACATAAGGCTGAACAGTTACGCCGTTCAGAACAGGATTGTTGTAATCGCCGTTCCAGTCGAAGTTGTAAATTTCGCCGTATCCGCTGGTCGGGTCTATACCATCGTTTACCGATGCCTGCCACAAAGCACGTCCGCGATCAACAGCATTTAGCATATCATAACGCTGTGGTTTTTCGCTTTGAACCGAAAAGTTCGAGTTAAATTGAACTTTCACTTCGCCTTTTCTGTCCGAACCGTTTTTGGTGGTAACAATTACAACACCGTTTGATGCACGCGCTCCATAAATAGAAGAAGCCGAAGCATCTTTCAGCACCTGAACAGAAACGATTGATCCGGCACTCAGTCCCTGGAAAACTTCGGGGCGTTTGGTTGGAACACCATCGATGATATACAAGGGATTATTGTCGCCCAGCGTATTTACACCACGAATCAGGATTCGGCTACTGGTGGCACTCGGCGTACCTGTTTTTTCAATATAAAGTCCCGGAACATGTCCCTGCAAAGCCTGCATAGGGTTACCCGAACTTAAACTCACGTTTTCAATAGCGTCCATCTGAACCACTTCAACGGCACCCGTTAAATCGGCTTTTTTCTGAACACTATAACCTACGGCTACCACTTCGGCCAAACCGATGGTTTCATCCTCCATGCTAATGTTAATGGTGGTTTGTCCGCCCACTACAATTTCCTGCGATTTCATCCCGATAAAAGAAATCTGCAGCACTGCATCGGCACCAGATACTGTAATCTCGTACACACCATCAATGTCGGTAATGGTACCGTTTGTTGTTCCTTTTTCAACAATCGTTACTCCGGGCAAAGCCATGCCGGCAGCGTCGTTCACAGTACCCGAAACACTTACCTGTTGGGCAAATGCTGCGGGGGTGATCATTACACAGAGGACGATCAGAATCCCCTGAATTACATTTCTAAATTTGAATTGTTTTACCATAATTAGATAGTTTAATTAATTAAAGAGTATTTTTCTCTATAGGCTGTTGGTCAGCCGATAAGATCTTTTCAATCTCGTCCATGTCGTATTTTGGGGTAGCACCTGCTTTCGATGCCACAAAAGCGCCGGTTGCACAGGCAAATGCCAATGCGTCGGCAGGTTTCTTTTTATTTAATAGTGAAGCAATTAGTCCGGCAAGAAAAGCGTCGCCGGCACCAACGGTATCAACGGCATTTACTTTAAATCCGGGGTGCTCGTAGAATTGTCCATTGCAGTACAACAATGCTCCTTTTTCGCCTTTGGTTACACACAGCATTTCAATATTGTAATGTTTTACAAACCATTCTACAAGGCTGTGTTCATCGGTGTTTGAAAGATTGTGCCATTCTGCAAAAACCTCCAATTCGTCATCGTTCAATTTTACGATATCTGATTTTTCCAGTAATGGTTCAACTACTTTCTGCGAATCGTAAGGTTTGCGAAAGTTTACATCTATTAGTTTTACGCCATCGTAATCCAACAGGCTCAATAATGTTTCACGGGTTAGTGGGTTGCGAGACGCCAGTGATCCGTAAATAAACAATCCGGCCTGTTTGGCTTTCTTCATAAGCGAATCGGTTAAACGAATATCATCCCAGGCAACCGGTTCGCAGATTTCGTAGGTAGCATTGTTGTTTTCGTCCAAATGAACCAGTACTTCGCTGGTTGGCAGTTCTTCATCGGTTTGCACCAACGAGGTTGACATTCCCGCATCTTCGAGGAATTTTTTTAGTTCTGCTCCCGGCTCGTCGTTTCCAACACTGCTGGCAATGGTAGCATCCAAACCGATAGCATTTAGATGAAGCGCCACGTTCATTGGTGCACCACCGGCTTTTGCTCCGGATGGTAAACGGTCCCAAAGCACCTCGCCAAAACACAGTATTTCGTTGTTTTTAATTTCCATGTTTGTTCAGTTTTATTTGATTCGTTTTTTGATCTCCTCTTGAATATCCTCCAGCGATTTACCTTTGGTTTCGGGCAATACTTTCCAGGCAAAGAAGAAGTGCAGTACCATCATCGCTGCGAAAAAGCCAAAGGAGATTCCGCCGCCAACGGTGTTGTTCAATATCGGGAAACCCCAGATGAGAGCGGCTGCAAAAATCCAGTGTGTAAATGTTCCGAGGGCCTGACCTTTTGAGCGTACTTTGTTGGGGAAGATTTCAGAAATAACCACCCATAGCACGGCTCCCTGCGAAAAGGCAAAAAAGGCGATGAATCCCATGAGGTAGATCATTACGCCATAGCCGCCCAGGTCGCTGTAATTCTGAGTGAAAAACGATTTTGAAAGCATGCCCAGGAAAAAGACCATACCAACCGATCCGGCCATTAATAAAGTGCGGCGACCGTATTTGTCGATCAGAAACAGCGCAACAAAAGTGAAAAGAAGGTTTGTGGCACCCACCGAAATGGATTGCAACAGTGAAGCGTTGGTTCCAAAACCCGCCATCTCGAAAACGCGTGGTGCATAAATCATTATGGCGTTAATTCCGGCCAACTGGTTAAAGGCAGCAATTAAAATGGCTATCATTACCGGAAAGCGATTTTCTCGAACGAATAACTTTCCGTGTTCAATAGCTTCTTCTTGCTCAACAGCTACTTTTACAATGCGTACTTCTTCCTCCGGATTTTCTGCTTTTATGCGTTGAAAAACGGCCAGTGCTTCTTCGGTTCGTCCTTTGTTGATCAGCCAACGGGGACTTTCAGGAACCAAATTCAGCAACAGAAAAAAGATCGTGGCCGGAATGGCTTCAACACCGATCATCCAACGCCACGATCCGCTTTCGAAAATATTAGCTAAAAGGTAATTAACTGCGAAAGCCAGAAAAATGGCGGTAACCACAAAAAACTGGTTGAGCAATACCAACTGACCGCGCTTTTTAGCCGGCGAAATTTCGGCAATAAACATGGGCGTTACCACCGTAACACATCCCAGCAGAATACCGGTAACAAAACGGAAAAAAAGCAACATTCCCCAGCTTAGTGCAAATGCACTTCCCAGTGTAGAAACCGCAAACAGGCCCGATAAAAGGATCAGCGATTTTTTGCGGCCAAATTTTTCGGCGGGCTTACCTATAATAATAGTACCCACTATGGTACCGATTATGGCAACGGCAGTGGTAAATCCCAGCCAAAAACTATTTAAATTATAAAGTGATTCAAGTTGTGTGGTGGTTCCCGACATCATCGCAATGTCGTAGCCAAAAAGAAAACCTCCGAGGGCTATAATAATGGCTATCAGAAGAACATTTTGTCGTCTCATTTAGATTCAGAATTATTGGTTTAAAACTCTGAATCAAAAGTAGGGGGCAACAGAATCTTTAGCTTTTAGACATGATACAGATTCTCAAAATCATGTAACATTATCGGGCTGATAATGAATCGGTTTGCAACTATGTTACATGCCTGTAAACTATGATACAACCTACAAATTAAATTCTGTTTTATTTTCACTTTCGCAGATGTTTTGAGTGATTGATCGTTTGAAATTGCTTAATTTCACAACAACATTACTATCGGACTGAACTATATGACGAAGAAACGAACCATCCTTTTTCTTTTCCTCCTCTTCATTTCCATCTGTGGTCTTTCTGCAAAAGAAAAATACATTATTGGTTTTTCGCAATGCGGGCAAAGAGATGACTGGCGGCTAAAAATGGAGGCCGAAATGGAGCGGGAACTGTTGTTTCACCCCGATTTGTCGATCGTTATAAAACAAGCTTTAGACGATAGTGAAACGCAAATTAAACAGATCGATGAACTCATGAATATGGGCATTGACCTGTTGATTGTTTCACCCAATGAAATCAATCCCATACAACAGGCTATTGAGAAGGTTTACCAGCAGGGAATTCCGGTTATTCTTATTGACCGGCGAATTGATTCGGAAAATTTTACGGCCTATGTTGGTGGCGACAATTACGAAATTGGACAATTTGCTGCAGAATATATTGGTGGAAAACTGAACTACAAAGGCAATGTGCTCGAAATTCAGGGGGCGCAAACTATATCGGCAGCGGCAGAACGGAGCAGAGGTTTTAATGATGCGCTGGCCCGATATCCCAACCTCAATAATGTGTATAAAATCCACTCTTTTTGGAGTGCCAATATTGTTGCCGACAGTTTACCGTCAGGAATATCAAAACATCCTGATATAAAAGCAATATTTGCTTTTAACGACGGTTTGGCGGAGGATGCAGTTGAAGTGCTGATTGCAAATAACCTTCCGACTGACCTTGTTGTGGTTGGCGTTGACGGGCTTCCAACACCGGGCGGAGGAATTGAAATGGTTGAGAACGGAATGTTAACCGCAACCATTATTTACCCAACAGGCGGAAAGGAGTCGATTCAACTGGCAGCGAAAATCCTTAATGGTGAGCCTTTTGAAAAATACAATTCACTTTTTTCTACCGTTGTCGATGAATCGAATGTACGGATCACCCGGCATCAATTTCAAAATATTTCGGAGCTGCAGTTAGACATCAATAAATCGATGGACATGCTGAAAATACTTAATGGAAGGTATCATGTACAGCAAATTCTTCTGTTTGTATTGTTGGTGCTGTTTACGGTAATGATCATTTTCCTTGTGATGTACCTTTCTGCAAACAAAAAATTGAAGCAGTCGAATATTGATTTAGGAAAACAGAAAAATGAGATATCGTCGCAAAATGAAGAGTTGGTGCGGTTAAGCAACGAGCTGGAGGAAGCCACAAAAGCTAAACTTCGCTTTTTTACCAATATGTCGCACGAGTTCCGAACTCCGTTAACACTTATCGTTGGTCCGCTGGAGAATATGATCGACTCGGCCGACATACCCGAGCGTTTTAAAATGCAGGTTTCGCTGATGCACAAAAATGCCTTGCGCTTGCTGCATCTCATCAATCAGTTAATGGATTTCAGAAAGATAGAGAACAATAAAATGCAGTTGCAGGCGGCGCAATACGATGTTGTTGGTTTTCTGAATGAAGTGATAACGCCCTTTTATCATTTGGCTGAAAAGAAAAGGATTTCGCTATTGTTCGAACCTGAAAAGCGAAGTATAAATGTCTGGTTCGATTTGGATAAGCTGGATAAGGTGATTTTTAATCTGCTTTCGAATGCCATTAAGTTTACGCCCGAAAATGGCCGCATTAAAATCTCTTGTACCACGTCAAAATCGGTGGTAAATAAAATTTGGGATGAAGAGCTCGAAATAAAAGTTGCTGATACCGGAAACGGAATTCCTCCCAATGAGGTCACGCATATTTTCGATCGTTTTTACCAGGCCGAAAGTTCGCACGGATTTTTGGGAACCGGCCTTGGGCTCTCGCTTTCGAAAGAATTTGTCGATCTGCATCACGGACAAATTGAAGTGAAAAGCGAAGTTGGCAAAGGCACAACGTTTAGCATTCGTTTGCCGTTGGGTGATGCACATTTAAGCGATGCTGAAAAAACAGAATCGCCGGTGAGCCACCCGGCTGATCAGCAAATAAAAAGGAGTAAAGAAATTCATATCGATCCGAATACTGACATGGACGAAAAAGCGCTTGCTTTGGATTTTGATGAGAAGCCGACCGTTCTGTTGGTTGAAGATGAAAAGGATGTGCGAGAATACATAAAAGACAGTCTGCGAGATTATTACCGCATTTTGGAGGCGGAAAACGGAAGAGTGGCTCTGGAAATAATCCGCGATGAAGAACCGGATCTGATTGTGAGCGATATTATGATGCCGGAAATGGATGGGCTGGAACTGACCCGCACGCTTAAAACCGATTTAAAAACCTGCCACATTCCAATTATTCTGCTTACTGCAAAAACTTCGCAAGAGCAAAAGTTTGAAGGTTTGGAAGAAGGTGCCGATTCATACATTCCGAAACCGTTTAACAGCAAACATTTGCAAATCAGGGTGAAGAAATTACTCGAACTCCGGAAGAAAATGCAGGAGCGTTATAAAGGGCAGTTAATTATTAATGAAGATGATAAGGATCTGTCGCGTCTCGACCGGAAATTCCTGAATAAAATTTCGCAGTTGGTTGAAGAGCACCGCGAAAAAGAAGAATTTACGGTTGAAGAGTTGAGCCAGATGTTGGGCCTGTCGCGCGTACATGTATACCGAAAGATTAAAAAACTAACGGGAATGTCGGTTAGTGAATTTGTGAGATCGGTAAAATTGAAACTCTCGTTAAACCTGATAAAGACAAGCGGAAAAACAATGGCTGAAATTGCTTACGAAGTTGGATTTTCATCGCCATCATATTTTACCAAATGTTTCAAAGATCAGTTTGGGATGTCACCCAGCGAGTATGCAAAACGTTAGCGTATAACACCTAAGTTTAACTGCTTTGCTGTTTGCTCGCAAACTCAGTTGGCGACATGCCGTAATAACTTTTAAACGAGTTGCTAAAGTGCGACAGGTTGCTATAACCCAACGAAAAAGCCACCTCGCTAACGGTTAACTTTTTATTGGTGAGCAGGTAAGTGGCTTGTTTCATGCGGATGTTGCGGATAAAATCGCGCGCCGACTGGTTAGTCAGTTCTTTTAATTTGCGGTGCATGTGCACACGACTGATACCAACTCCTTCAGCCAGCATTTCCACATTCAGTTTTTCGTTCGAAATGTTGTCTTTAATGATGGTCATTACTTTTTCCATCAGAATTTCGTCGTGAGATTTCAGCTCAATTTGCTCCACATCAAATTGCCCGCTTTCGGCTTGTAATTGCTCAATAATTTTCTTGCGGTTCTCCAGAATATTGGCGATGATTTTTTTCAGGAATTCGCTGCTAAACGGCTTTACAATGTACATGTCGGCACCGGTTTCAATACCTTCGGCACGGTTTTCGTCTCTCGACAATGCCGTTAACAACACCACCGGAATATGACTGGTTTGAACATTCCCTTTTATCTTTTTGCAAAGGGTAATTCCGTCCATTTCGGGCATCATAATATCGCTGATTACGAGGCTTGGTTTTTCCTCCATCAGCAGTTCAAAGGCCTCTTTTCCGTCGGCGGCACTAATTACTGTGTACTTCTCGGAAAGTTCGCTGATGAGGTAATCCCTGATTTCCTGCTCATCGTCGACCACAAGAATCTTGCAGATTTTTTTGCCACCTTTTTTATCTTTTGATATCGTTTCGGAACTATTTGGGAAGAACTGGCGGTGAATGCGGTGCAAAGGTGCCGGCGATGAGCTTTCGCTGGTTATCAGGTCGTCGGCCGGTAAGTGTGCATTGCCCAATGGCAGTTCGATGATAAACCGCGAGCCGGAGCCATCGCTTCTGTTTTCGGCATTTAACGCGCCATTGTGCAGGTTTACGAGCGCCCGCGACAAGTGCAGTCCAACGCCGGTTCCACCGCGGTGCGACGGATCTTTCGATTCCACCTGGTAAAAGCGGTTGAAAATACGTTCGATCTCCGTTTCTTTAATCCCAACTCCGGTGTCGCTAACTACAATTTTAACGGCATCAACATGTTTTTTATCGTCGGTTTTCATCACCGTACGCGAGATGTTCAATTCAATACTTCCTTCGGCAGGCGTAAATTTAAAGGCGTTCGAGAGCAGGTTGAGGATCACCTTTTCGAAATTCAGAGGATCGATCCAAACCTCAATCGATTCATCGGGTGCATGAATACTAAAATTGATGTTCTTTTCGGTAGCCAGAATTTCGTACGATTGCGCAATTTCGCGGATAAAATTGTAAAGGTTCGTCTTTTGGAATTTCACTAAAATCACCCCTTTATCAATCCGTCGAACATCCATCAGCTGGTTTACCAAACGCGATATCCGGTTGGCATTCTGATCGATAATATGGTACAAACGCGAAGTTTTCGGGTCGGTTTTTTGCAGCATCAGCTTCTCAATCGGATCGATAATTAAGGTAAGTGGTGTTTTAATTTCGTGCGAAATATTGATGAAAAACTGCATTTTCATTTCGTTCATTTTCTCCAAATGACGGCGCTGAATCATCTCCTGATAAAGCCGCACAACGCCGAAAAACAGCGTACCCAAAAGCAAGGTCCACAGTATTTTTGCCCAAACGGTTTTGTACCAACGCGGGTAAATAATAATGGTGAGTTCACGGGGGGTTGAGTACAATCCTTTATCCACGCCGCGCACCTTAAAAATGTAAGTTCCGTAATGCAGGTTGGTGTAAGCGGCGCGTCGGTTTTGTGCGGTGGTACTGATCCAGTTTTCATCGAAACCTTCCATCATGTACTCATAACTTATCCGCGACTGGCTGGCCAGCTCGCCCGATGTAAAACCGATGGAAAAAACATTGTCGCGCTCGTGCAACTGAATGGTGTCGGCCAGTACGATCGATTTTTTCAGAATAACATGTTTCCCCGACTTGTCGCCAATTTCAACGGGTTGGTTAAAGCGGTTAAATCCGGTTAACAGCACGTCGCGTATTCTTCGCGAATAATCGAGGTAATTACGTTTGATCTCCGTCATTCCGTTAATTCCGCCAAAAAACAATTCGTTCTTTTCGCTTCGGTAAGTGGCATTTTTATAAAATTCGTTGGCCTGAATTCCATCGTAAGCGTAGTAGTTGGTAAATGTGTTGTTATCCGGATCAAAACGCGAAAGCCCGTTGTGTGTACTTACCCATATTTTGCCAAATTCGTCTTCGTTAATGGCACTTATAACGTTGTTGCATAAACCGTCTTCGGTACTGTAATAGCGGGTTTTCGAGTTGTTGACATCGATTTTGATCAGGCCGCTGTACGAACCGGCCCAGATATTCCCAAAACGATCGTCCTGAATGGCGATAACAGTATTATTTTGCAAGGTGCCATTGGCGGTGTTAAAGTGCCGGAGTTCTTGTTTTTGGATGTCGTAATAAAGCAACCCAACATAAGTGCCGAGCCACAGGTTTTGTTTCCGGTCGATAAAAATGCTGTTTATCCACATGGGGAGCTGGCTGTTCAGCTTCTCGTTGTTGGTTAAGCCCGGCCAAAAGGTTTCGGTTTTGGGGTTGAAACGGCAAATTCCGCCGCCTAAAGTTCCCAGCCAAAGCATGCCCGAGCGGTCTTCGGCAATACAGGTGATATTGTCGTTGCTAAGGCTGTTCGCATTTTCGGGGTCGTGTTTATAGTTCTTGATCTCGCCGGTTTTTTTGTTGTAGCGAATCAGGCCGTTAAAGTAGGTTCCCAGCCACACGTAATTGTCTTTCCCGTTGTGGATGGTAAGAATATTATTCGGATCTCCTTCCTGGTTGGCGCTGTTTAAAAGAACATGTTTAATGTTGTTGTTTTGGCGGTTAATCTGGTACACACCATCGCCGTCGGTGCCCACCCAAAGTTTTCCGTCAATACCGGCAATCGAGGTTACACAGCTCGATCCGATACTGTTTTCGCCAAAAGCGTGATAGCCGTAATGTTGGAAAATTTCCGGTGTTTCGGGAAAAAGGTACAGGCCTTTCTGAAAAACGCTTGCCCAAATATTTCCGCCGTTATCTTCTATTAAGGAGTGGATTTTGCTTTTTGAAAAATCGAATGGCGAAGTGTTTGGCGAGTAGCTTTCCAATAGCTGATTTGCCGGATTATAGCGTTTCAACCCAAAACCATCGATACCTACCCACAAACGTTTTTTCGAGTCGAAAAGCAAACTCTTTACAGGTAGCACAGTTTCATCTTTTTTATCCGAGTGAATTTGAACGATTTTACCGCTGTTCTTCTGAATCTGAACCAAACCACCTTTTAAACTTCCGACGTAAATATTGCCGAGGTCATCTTCGCAAATCGACGAGATGTTGTTGCTGGGCAGGGTTTTTCCGTCCTCTGATGTTTCGGTATAAACCTGAACTTCTCCGCTGATGGGATCGTAAGTATTCAGTCCGTCGTTTTCTGAACCGATCCACAAAACACCGTCCGAATCCTGAAACACGATCCTCAGGTTTTGACTGCAAAGTTGTTTATTCAGCGTTTCGTTGTAATCAACATTGCCCGTTTCATGCTCAATCCTGATCAATCCGTACCCGGAAGTCGTCATCCAGATATCGCTATTGATATCCATAATTATCGAGCTGATGTAAAGGTGAATGCGTTCGTCGGAAATATAAAGCGGTATTTCGGTGAACGACTCACTCTCGGGATGATAAATCTGCAAACCGTTGATTTGACCAACAAGCAGATTGCCGTTGCTGTCTTCGTTAAGTGCGGTTACAAAATTATTTTTTAGCGAATTGTCGTCGTTTGGAGTTGCAAAGAATGTTTTAAAATGAATCCCGTCAAAACGGTTCAAACCATCTTCGGTAGCCACCCAGATAAAACCTTTTTTATCCTGGTGCATGGCGTTTATCAAACTGTTTGATAAACCTTCCCGGTAGTCGAAAAAATTATTGCTTTGCGCGTGTGTAAGGCACGGCACAATGATCAAACCAACCAATGCAACGATGAAATTTCTAACGTTCATAAGTACCACTTCTGAAGAGTTGCTAAGGTAGCAAAATAGTTTAAAAATAAGGGGGATGTAACCATTGCGCAACTATTTGTAACCAACAGAAAACTGATGTTACAATGGCTAAAAACCCCGTAACCGACGGATAAATGTGTTGGCTACTCTCTGTTGTAATTTTACAAAAGAATTTTTGTCGGCTCCCGATCGAAATTTTTAAACCAAACTGAAGAGAACTTAACTGATGAGACTAAATTTAAAACGAACTGTGGTTTTGGCGTTGTTTTTTGCCGTGGCCAATTTTGTAATGGCAGCCAATTCTGCGGATGGATCAAAACTGTGGTTCACCAATTTCACTTTACCATCAAACTACAACGGACCGAAAATATCATCGGTGGTAATTTCTGAAAAGTCTCCAACATTCGATTTAATTCACAACGAACTTACAGGCAGTTTGGACAACTTGTTTAGCCAGAAAACCAAAAGCAAAGCAAAAGCTGTTGCCGGAAGTGTTTACGTTGGCACTTTTAACGATGAGTTTATTGCCCAAGCTATTTCGGCCGAAAACATAAAAAACAGTGGCAGCGAAGGTTTTGTTATAAAGTACCTGGCCAATGAGGAAATAACTATAATTGCCGCCCAAACCGACAAAGGTTGTTTGTACGGAACTTATCATTTTTTGCGTGCGTTGCGCACAAATCCACAGGCAATTACTTCGTCGGAAATTGTAGAAAACCCGTCTTACGACCGCCGAATTCTGAACCATTGGGATAATCTCGACGGAACAGTTGAAAGAGGTTATGCCGGTCATTCCATCTGGCTTTGGGACGAGCTTCCCGAAAAACTAAATCCGCGAATAATAGAGTACGCGCGCGCAAATGCGTCGATAGGAATTAACGGAACGGTATTGAATAATGTAAATGCCAGCCCCAATATTTTAAAAGCTGAATACCTGCAAAAAGTTAAGGTTGTTGCCGATGCGCTTCGTCCGTATGGAATCCAGGTGTACTTGTCGGTGAATTTTTCGTCGCCAAAAATACTGGGCGGATTGCCGGATTCCGATCCGCTAAAACCAGCAGTAAAAAGCTGGTGGGAAAACAAAGTGGCAGAGATCTACCAAATCATTCCCGATTTTGGTGGCTTTTTGGTTAAAGCTAATTCCGAGGGCCAGCCCGGTCCGCAGGATTATGGCCGAACGCATGCCGACGGTGCAAACATGCTCGCCGATGCTTTGAATCCGTACAAAGGAATAGTAATGTGGCGCGCATTCGTGTACAATCCTTCAGGTGGCGATCGTGCCAAGCAAGCCTACAAAGAGTTTAAACCACTCGATGGACAATTCCGCAAAAATGTGATGATCCAGGTGAAAAACGGTCCGGTTGATTTTCAGCCGCGCGAACCCATTAGCCCGCTGTTTGGCGCCATGGAACACACTACTTTGATACCCGAACTTCAGATTACAAAAGAATATCTGGGATTTTCCGATCACTGGGCTTATCTGGGCACATTGTTTCAGGAATTCCTGCAAACAGATACTTACCAAAAAGGCAGAAACACCACTGTGGCGCGTGTTACCGACGGTCAGATTTTTAATGACTCGATTACCTGCATTGCCGGTGTGGCAAACATTGGACAGGATATTAACTGGTGCGGAAGTCATTCGGCACAAGCCAACTGGTATGTTTTTGGTCGTTTGGCCTGGAATCCGGATTTGCACGCCAAAGAAATTGCTAACGAATGGCTGGAGCAAACGTTTTCGCACAATACAACTTTTATTGATGAAATGAGCCGCGTGATGATGGAATCGCGCGAAGCGGTGGTGAATTACATGACGCCGCTTGGTTTGCATCATCTTATGGGTTGGAGTCACCACTACGGACCCGAGCCGTGGTGCGAAATTCCGGGTGCACGCCCCGACTGGTTACCAACTTATTACCACAAAGCCGATTCGTTTGGCATTGGTTTTAACCGCTCGTCGACCGGAAGTAATGCCGTTGAGCAGTATGCCGAGCCTTTACAAAGTATGTTCGACGATCCGCAGCTGTGTCCCGAGAAATTTCTGCTGTGGTTTCATCACCTGCCGTGGGATTACACCATGAGCAATGGCCGCGAACTGTGGGACGAACTCTGCTACAAATACAGCGAAGGCGTAACACAGGCCGAACGTTTCAGGGCCACCTGGCAAAACATGGAAGAATATGTTGACGAACGCCGATTCCGAGAAACAAGCGAGAAGCTGGATACACAGGTAAAAGAAGCCATTTGGTGGCGCGATGCCTGTTTGCTCTATTTCCAAACCTTTTCGAAACGCGAAATTCCGGCCGAACTGGATAAACCGGTTCATAAGCTGGACGAACTCAAACGTTTAAAATTTGATATGACACACCACAACTAATAGAAACTAAATGACACTTCTCTTTTGATAAGAAAGTAACTAATAATCAAATTTAATAACTATGAAGAAAATCTGTTTTTTTACTAAAGAGATAGCAATAATGCTAATGCTCTTTTTACTTGTACATTCTGTGGCAATAGCCCAAAATGTTACAGTTAGTGGTACCGTTACAGATGAAGACGGAGAGCCGCTTCCTGGCGTTACGGTTGCTGTTGTAGGTCAAACTGCAGTAGGAACAGTAACCAACTTTGACGGTATTTACGAACTGGAAGTTGCCGGCGACGCACAGCTGAGCTTTCGATTTGTTGGTTTCACACAACAAACCATCGACGTGGGTGGCCGAACTACCATCGACGTTACCTTAAAACCCGATTTGGTTGGGCTGGATGAGGTAGTGGTTATTGGCTATGGTACACAACGAAAAGAAGCTGTAACAGGATCTGTTGCTTCGGTGGGTGGCGAGCAAATGCGCGAAGTTCCGTCATCGGATATGACACAGGCTTTACAAGGTCGTGTTGCCGGTGTTGAAATGTCGCAAACATCTACAAAACCTGGTGCTACCATGCAAATTCGTATTCGTGGTACACGTTCGTTAAATGCAAGTAACGACCCGCTGGTGGTGCTCGATGGAATTCCATTTGCAGGTTCGATCAGCGATATCAGCCCAAGCGATATTAAAAGTATCGATATTCTGAAAGATGCTTCGGCCACAGCTATTTACGGATCGCGTGGTGCAAACGGTGTTATTCTGGTAACTACAAATAAAGGTTACAAAGGTCAAAAAGCAACGTTTAGCTTTAACAGCTACTACGGTATAAAAGATGCTATAAAGTTCCCGATGATGAACGGAGCTGAGTTTGCAGCGCTTAGAGAAGCTCGCGGACAATATGCCAACTCGCTTGAAGAATCAAACGATGTAGATACCGACTGGCAAGACTTAATGTACCGCACTGGTATTGTAACCAGCAGCGACTTTGGCGTTTCGGGTGGTACCGAAAAAGGTGCATACAGTTTTGGAATGGGATACTACAAAGATGAGGCAGTTTTGCCGGGTCAGGAATACGAGCGTATTTCGTTGCGTGGTAGCCTCGATCAGGAAATTGGAGAATACATTCGCGTAGGATTTTCTTCAAACAACAGTTTTTCTATTTCCGATGGTAACAACCTGGGCTTGTACAGCACTTTAAGTGCATCGCCTCTTGTTGATCCTTACAATGAAGATGGTACCTGGAAAAGAACCATTAAAATGCCTTCGGATGAGCAGTTTTTGTATTCACGAGAAATAATTGAAGGATTGGGCGATAAGTGGATCGACCAGGACAAAGCATACGGTACTTACAACAACGTTTATGGCGAAGTTAAAATACCCGGCGTTGAAGGACTGAAATACCGCGCAAACCTTGGTTTAAACCTGCGTACGGTAAACGGTGGTGCGTACCGTGGCGAAGGTGTATTTTCAATCAACCCTACTACCGAGTCAACAGCATCGATCAACAATTCGCTTCAGTTAAACTGGGCCATTGAGAATTTGCTGACTTACGACCGCGTTTTTGCCGATAAACACCATTTAAATGTGGTTGGTTTGTATTCGGCTGAGGAAACTTCTTACAACAGTTCGTACATTGCTGCAAGAGATATTCCTGCTGATCATTTTCAGTTTTATAATCTTGGACGCGCCGATGGCGAAATCACGATAAATCCCGATTACCAGGGATATTATAAAACCGGATTAAGTTCGTACATGGGACGTGTAATGTACTCGTACGACGATCGTTATATGATTACTGCAACTGTACGTTCCGACGGTTCTTCAAGATTGGCCGATGGCGAAAAATGGCACACTTATCCTGCAGTTTCGGTAGGTTGGAACATTGGTGAGGAAAGCTTTATGCAAGGCATTTCGGCCATTAACCAACTGAAAGTTCGTGCCGGTTACGGACAAACTTCAAACCAGTCGGTTAGCCCGTATGCAACATTGGGTCGTTTGGCAACAAGGCCATACAACTTTGGCGAAGAATTTGGAATAGGATATTACGTTTCGGAATTGCCAAACACTGATTTGGGTTGGGAATATTCGGAAACTGTAAACCTTGGTCTCGACTTTACTTTATTCGATGGACGTTTGTCGGGTACTGCCGAATATTACGTTACCAACACTAAAGACATTCTTTTACGTTTGAGCTTGCCACCAACATCGGGTGTGGGAAGTTACATGGGTAACATTGGCGAAACGCAAAACAAAGGTTTTGAATTGTCATTAAACGGCGTGATCATTGATGATTTGAACGGATTTACCTGGGAAGCCGGCGTAAACCTGTATGCTAACCGCAACAAACTGGTAGCACTGGCTTCGGGTCAGGAAAAAGACGAAGCAAACTGGTGGTTTGTTGGTTACCCGATCGATGTAATTTACGATTATAAATACGTTGGTTTGTGGCAGCTGGGCGACGCATACATGAATGAATACGAGCCGGGCGGAAACCCTGGAATGATTAAAGTGGAATATACCGGCGAATACAATGAAGACGGTTCTCCGGTACGATCGATTGGAGCTGCCGATCGTCAGCCAATGTCGCTTGAGCCTGATTTGCAGGGAGGTTTTAACTCGCGTTTTGCCTACAAAGGTTTCGACCTGAGTGTTGTTGGAGCTTTTAAAGTTGGCGGAAAACTGATCAGTACTTTGTACTCTTCAAACGGTTATTTAAACATGTTAACCGGTCGCCGTAACAACGTAAGTGTTGATTACTGGACACCTGAAAATTACGATGCACGATATCCTGCACCTGAAGGGCTCATCAGTAACGATAACCCAAAATACGGAAGTACACTGGGTTATTTCGATGCTTCGTATCTGAAAATACGTACCATTTCTTTAGGATATAATTTCGAAAATATCGACTGGTTAAAAGATAAAGGAATTAAAAAGCTACGTGTTTATGCCTCGGCACAAAATCCATTTGTATTCTTCTCGCCTTATAACGACGAATCGGGAATGGATCCTGAAACCAACTCGTTTGGCGACGAAAATGCCGCTGTAACAGAAACGTACAAATCGCGCTTGTTAACGATTGGTACAAATACACCTGCTACCAAAAATTATTTGATTGGCATAAACCTAACATTCTAATTTGAACCTTAAAGAAGATACTAAAATGAAAAGAAAAATAATTACAAAAATAGGAGCAGCCTTTATGGCCCTGTTCTTGGTTGTTGGGTGTACCGATATCCTTGAAGAACATCCACGTAATATTTATGAGCCGGGGTTTTTCCAAACCGAAACCGGTGTAATGGGCGGGTTAACATCGTTGTATGCTCACCTGCGTTGGATCTATGGACAGGCATATTATTACAACTCGTGCGAAACAGGTACCGATGAGTATACCTGGGGACAGAGTGCCGATGCTAACTTTAAAGACCACGACCTTTCGGGCGAAGGCCAGTTAACGCCAAGTACCAGCCGTTCGGATGTAATATGGAATGCGCTGTTTACCAACATTAATACCGCCAGTGGTATTATCGAAAATGCTTCAGGTGTTGGCCTTTCTGATGCTTTAATTGGCGAAGCTACCTTCTTCCGTGCATTCGACTATTTCTTGCTGACACAGACTTTTGGTGGAGTTCCACTTGATCTGGGATCGGGCGAGTTGAAATTTAACGCAACTCCTGCCCGTGTATCGGTGCGTAACACCGTGCCCGAAGTATACACAAAATGTGTTTTCCCCGATTTGATTTATGCGGTGGAAAATCTTCCTACAGAACCACGTTTAACCGGTGCTGTAACCAAAACCACTGCCCGTCTGTTCCTGGCAAAAGCCTATTTAACTTACGGCTGGTGGTTAGAAAATCCGAATAACATTCCTACTTATCCGGCTGCCGACAGGGTTGATCCTGATGGACACAATCCACAATGGTATTTCCAGCAGGCTTACGATGTTGCAATGGCTGCCATTAACGATCCGGGTCCTTACGGACTGCAAGAGACATATTACGATGTAAACTTAGCAGAGAACGACCGCAACAGCGAGCATCTTTTATACGCCGACCGTACCGAAGAAAGCGAATATTACCTTGATGGTAGTTTGACTTACGCCAGTGCTGCTGCACCTGATAACTTTGCTGTATGGATGGTAACCTGTAACATTTATGTGATGAATGCACTGGATTCAAACGGCGACCAGGTACAAAGTGTTTGGCGTGAAGCTGCCCAGTCGTATGGTCGTCCATGGACGCGTATGGCTCCACCGATTGAAGTGTTTACCGAAACATTTGCCGATAAAACGCACGATTCGCGCTACGATGGTACTTTCGTTACCAGCTACCGTGGAAACTGGAACCTTGACGGTGCTGCACCCGATGTGGATGTAATGTACAATGCAAACGGATTGGAAGTTCAACCCGGCGATGCCATTCTTACTTTCCTTGATGACGACAGCCAAACTCCAAGTTACACTGGAACATTTAACAACGGCGGTAACATGGGTGGTGGCGAGCTGGCCGGCAGATCTGACTATGTAATAGCACCTAGCGGAATTAGTCGTCGTTCTTATCCTGGTTTGTGGAAACTGGGAACTTACCGCACCGACAACGATGGTGGTTTAGGAGAACCAAACGGTGCACTTACCCGCCCGTTCTATGTGGCTAAATTCTCTGAACTTTATCTTGTGGCAGCCGAAGCAGCAGTAAAAGGTGCTTCTGGTTCTATGTCGGCCAGAGAGTTGATCAATGTACTTCGTGCCCGTGCCGGAAAATGGCGCTGGGACAATGGCGCCAACGAAGAAAAAGTTGCCGATTACAGTGCCGAAATGGTTGCTGCAACTCCGCAAACTATCGATATCGACTATGTTTTGGAAGAGCGTTCGCGCGAATTGTTTGGCGAAGGTTACCGTTGGTACGATTTAATTCGTACACAAAAATGGGGCGAAGTTGCCGCTACATTTACCATTTGCGGTAGTGAAGTTAGCGACCATACACCGGTTGAATATTCGCGTGAAATTGCCGATTACCATTACCTGCGTCCTATTCCTCAGGGACAGCTTGATGCGCTGGAAATGACTGATGCCGAAAAAGCTGAATACCAAAACCCGGGATATAACTAGAAAGGATTGATAATAGAACGATTAAAGACAATAAAAATGAAAAATTATATAAAAATTCTTTTGCTGGGCACTTTGTCAATCTTTCTTTTAACAACAGCTTGTAAGGAAGATGAGGCATTCGCTCCTGTAAATATCACCGAAATGAGCGTTGACTCTGCCTATCCGCTCGATGTGATAACAATTTCCGGTTCAAACCTCGAAACAGTTCAGTCTGCATGGGTGGGAACCGAAGAAGCGATGTTTATGTACGATGGAACGGCTATTAGTTTAACCGTTCCTGAAGATGCAAAAATTGGTAGTTCGTTTATTACACTGGTTATTGATCCTGATTACCGCGTGGTAACCGGATTTGAAGTTCTGTTACGACCAACACCGCTTGTTCAGTCGCTTAATTCGTCGGCAGTGGCACCCGGATCGGAGCTAACGATTAAAGGTTTGTCATTTAATGCTGAATACGGCCCAACGGTTACAATTGGCGGCGTAACGGCAAATATTACATCGAATACCGACACCGAATTGAAAGTTACTGTTCCTGCTTTAGAGGCTTACGAAGAAGCAAAAGTTGAAGTAACAACCATGCACGGTACATCAAAATCAGAGTTCTTGTTCTATGCAGGCGAAAACCTGATTGTAAATGGTGGATTAGACCAGGGTAGCGGTAACGATTTCGACAACTGGACAAAACTGAACGGTGGCGACCAAATGACCGAAGTTAGCGGCGATGATGCCTACTACGGACGAGCAATTCATGTGGTTGGTGCAGCAAGTAATCCGTGGAATACACAGTTTGCCAGCGATCCTATTGAGCTGCTGGAAAACACCGAATATACTGTTGTTATTTTGGCAAAAGCCGAACTCGATGGAGCCATAATGAGGGTTTCAGCATCGCAATGGCCTGATGATTATTTCTATGGCGACGATGTTGAATTATCAACCGACTGGCAACAATATGCCTGGACGTTCACCGGACAGGAGCTGGAAAACGGAACCCGCATCGTACTGGATATGGGGCACACCGACGTTCCGTTTGTAGTAGACAATATTACTCTGATTCAAGGCGCTTCGGCACCTGTTGGAAGCTCTCCTGAGTTATTAGTTAATGGTGGTTTCGAAGAGGATCTTACCGGATGGGAAGTGCTGAACGGAGCCGACAATGCCGAAGTTACTGCTGCCGATTCGTACTGTGGAAGCAAATCGTTGAAAGTTGTTGGAGCCGGCGGTAATCCATGGGATGTACAAATTGCAGCCGATGCATTGGAACTGGAAGTTGGAATGATGTACGAACTGGGATTCTGGGCTAAAGCAGCCGGTGAAGAAGGTTTCTTCCGCGTGTCAGCATCGAAATACGATGGTCAGGGAAGCGATTTCCTGTATTCTCCTGATTTTGCTTTAACAACCGACTGGGCTTATTACTCGGTGGTTTTCGAAGCAAAAACAACCGCAACCGGCGATGTTAACATCGTTATTGATGCCGGAGCAACAACGCAAACCATGTTCATCGATGCAATGAGTCTGAAAGAATATCTGCCAAAAGCCAGTGAATATGCAAACGGTGGATTTGAAGAAGATCTTTCAGGTTGGGAAATCCTGAACGGTCCGGATAATGCTTCTGTTACAGCAGCCGAAGCTTACGAAGGCGATAAGTCGCTAAAAGTTGTTGGAGCCGGTGGTAACCCATGGGATGTACAAATTGCAACCGATGCAGTGGCGCTTACCGTTGGACAGCAGTACAAAGTTAGTTTCTGGGCAAAAGCAGCCGGCGAAGAAGGTTTCTTCAGAATCTCGGCTTCGCAATACGACGGTCAGGGTAGCGATTTCTTCTACTCGCCTGATTTTAACCTTACAACCGAATGGGCTTATTACTCAAAGGTTTTCGAGGCTAAAACCACAGCAACCGGAGATGTACGGGTGTTGATTGATGCGGGAGCTACTACGCAAACGATGTATATCGATAATCTTGTAATTGCCGAATACGACGGTGGATGTGAATAATTAAAACTGATGATAGATAAAGAATAACTGCCTTTACCGGCAGTTATTCTTTTCATCTTTGCAGCTAAACGAAGATTTAAACGCCGGAAACGCCTAAAGAATATTATGAAGAAGAATAAATTGAGCCCGGAAAAATGGATGCTGACCATCATTTTTGTATTATCCTTCGCCGCTGTAGTTTGCGGGCAGGACAACACAAAAGTCAAGGCAACAAACAGCCCTGTTTTTCTGGAAGCAACTTACCAGGGAAACGACAAAATTTATCAGGAGAACCCTTTGGAAACCGATGAGTTTTACAATCCGATTTTGCAGGGGTGTTACCCCGATCCGTCGATTACCCGAAAAGGTGACGATTATTTCCTGGTCACTTCTTCGTTTGTGATGTTTCCCGGTGTGCCTATTTTTCATTCAAAAGATTTAGTCAACTGGAAACAGATCGGTCATGTGTTGGAGAGCAAATCGCAGTTGCGCATAGCCAACCTCGGAATCAGCAGAGGTGTTTATGCTCCTGCAATCCGCTACAATCCGCACAACGATACGTTTTATATGATTACGACCCAGGTTGCCGGCGATTTGGGAAATATGGTAGTTAAAACGAAAGATCCGTTTAAAGGTTGGAGCGAACCTTACAAGTTGAACTTCAACGGTATCGATCCGTCTTTGTTTTTCGACGACGATGGAAAAGCTTACGTGGTGCACAACGATGCTCCCGACCCGGGAAAAGAATTGTACGAAGGACACCGCGTTATAAAAATATGGGAATACGATTTGGAAAACGATCAGGTGATTGAAGGCACCGATAAAATTGTGGTTGACGGTGGTGTTGACATTACCAAAAAGCCGATCTGGATTGAAGCGCCGCACCTTTATAAAAAAGACGGACGTTACTACCTGATGTGCGCCGAAGGTGGTACAGGAGGCTGGCACAGCGAAGTAATTTTTGCGAGCGATAATCCTTACGGGCCATTTATTCCTGCCGAAAATAATCCGATACTCACGCAGCGCTATTTTCCTGCCGATCGTGCCAACAAAGTGGATTGGGCCGGCCATGCCGATTTGGTACTCGGGCCAAACGATCAGTATTACGGCGTATTTCTGGCGGTTCGTCCAAACGAAAAACAACGTGTAAATACCGGTCGCGAAACCTTTATTTTACCCGTCGACTGGTCGGGTGATTTCCCGGTTTTTGTAAACGGATTGATCCCGATGGAACCCAAATTAAAAATGCCGGAAGGTACTGAAAACCTTACCGGGAAGGACGGCTTTTTACCCAGCGGAAACTTTACGTTCACCGACCATTTCTCGTCAGAAAAACTCGATTACCGGTGGATTGGATTAAGAGGCCCGCGCGAAGATTTTATCGCTAAAACAGAAAACGGTCTGCAGATCAATCCTTTCGAGGTAAATATTACAGAGGTAAAACCTGCCTCAATACTTTTTTACCGGCAGCAGCACAATACTTTTTCATTCTCGACTGTCATGGATTATATTCCTGAATCGGAGAAAGATATGGCTGGGCTGGTTTGTCTGCAAAACGAAAAATCGAACTATGTATTTGGCATCACCAAAAAGGGCAGCGAGTATTATATTTTGCTCCAACGTAACGAGTGGCCCGGACGGGTTGGTGAACACAAATCGATGCATATTGCAAGCAAAAAAATTGAAATAAACGGTGCTGTAAAACTGCAGGTGAAAGCTGATGGCGATGATTATGAATTTGCCTATTCAACCAACGGGACTGACTATGTGAATTTGGGTGGTACCGTTTCGGGCGATATACTTTCAACCGATGTTGCCGGTGGATTTACCGGGGCATTAATCGGTTTATATGCCACCACTGCAAATGATTTACAGCCTTAAAATATTTATACCAAAAAATCAAGAACATGAAGCACATTTTTACCTTAATACTGATTACTACATTTTTTAATTACACCGGCCTTGCTCAGGACAGCGATGCGGGAGCAAAACCCGTTATTATTGAAGCTGAATCCGGTACGGTGGGAAGCAATTATTCGGTGCTTACCGATGGCGATGTGTCGTATGTAACAACCGATGTTAACTACACCGGCTCGTCGTATCCCGGAGGCAGCGAAAGTGTAATAATTTACCAGGTTGATTTTCAAAGTGCGGGCACCTATCAATTGTTTGTAAGAATGCGTGTAGGTGCCAACGAATTCGAGGATGACAGTTACTTTAGTGCCTCAGGATTTGGCGAAAAAAGCCTGACTGACGCTGCCGATTGGGTAATGATAAACGGATTGGCCGATGGCGGATTTACAGGTGATAAGAATGTGGTTTACGATGCAGGTGGTGCCGGATCCGAAATTTGGAAATGGGTAAATATCACCAATAACTTTTATGGAAATTTTCCGGATGCTTTTGTGGTTGAAGAAGGCAATCTAAGCCTTACTTTTCAGATCGGAAGCCGCGAAGACGGCCTTGAGTTTGATAAAATAGCTTTTGGAAAAGCAGATCTATTTTATACGGTTGAAGCGCTGGATAATGAACTCGCAGGATCAGTAGACTGGCCAGAAGATCCGGTATATCCGGGGCCTCCTCTTGCCGAAGGAAAGCCTAAATTTCTTGGAAACGTGAAAGCTTCAGGCGACTATTCATTTGTAAATATCTGGAATCAGCTAACGCCCGGAAATGAAGGGAAATGGGCAAGCATTGCCAACAACATCGATACCACAACCTGGGATTGGTCGGCACTTGATGAGTTATACGCTTATGCAAAAGAGAATGATATTTTATTCAAGGAGCATACTCTGATTTGGGGATCACAGCAGCCGTACTGGATTTCGGGTCTCGATCAGGCTAAACAGCTGGAATACATCGAGTACTGGATTCGTAAATGCGCCGAGCGCTATCCGGAGACCGATATAGTTGATGTGGTAAATGAGCCGCTGGCAAGCCACAATCCGCCCGATGGTGAAAACGGAAGAGCCAATTACAAAGAGGCGCTGGGCGGCGACGGCGAAACCGGCTGGGACTGGGTGATAAAAGCATTCGAAATGGCCCGAAAATATTACCCAAATGCCGAATTGTTACTCAACGATTACGGGATTATAAACAGCACTTCGGCAACCAACACTTACATTGAAATTATCAAGCTGTTAAACGATCGTGGACTGATTGACGGAATTGGTGTGCAAGGTCACCGCTTTGCCTTGGAAAGTACGCCAAATTCAATGCTGAATTTTAATATAAACCGGCTGGCTGCAATAGGTTTGCCAATTTATATAACTGAGCTTGACCTTGGAAACATCGATAATGAGGGAACGCCTGACGATGATGAGCAGCTGGAATTGTATCAACGAATTTTCCCGCTTCTTTGGGAACATCCGGCCATTCAGGGCATCACTTTGTGGGGTTACTACGAAAACGATATGTGGCAGGAAACCTGTTACCTGGTAAGGTCCGACGGAACCTTGCGACCTGCATTTACATGGCTTGCCGAGTATGTACAAGAAACCGTATTGACTACGGCAACCGAAGATATACTTTATCGGGATGCTGTTCGAATAAAGAGTTTCCCGAATCCGTTCAGTTCTTCTACAAAAATTCAGTTCGATTTAAAACGAAGCGAACATGTAAGCATAAAAATTTTGGATGCTGCCGGCAGGGAAGTCACTGCTTTAGTGGACGAAAACCTTGATGCCGGAACGCACATAGTTACCTGGAACGCGGCGAATAACACCGGAAATAAATTGAATCGCGGAGTTTATATCTGTCGGTTTGTTGCCGGCGATCGCATTGAAACAATGAAACTTCTTCTTATTGATTAAAACTTCAATAATGAACGAGCCAAAAATAGAAATCAAAGATTAATACATAAAAAACCAAATCAAATGGATACGAACTCACAGAAAGTTTCTGTAATAGAAAAAATTGGATACAGCCTCGGCGACCTGGCTGCCAACCTGGTGTTTCAAACCCTGGTTACTTTCCTGGCGTTTTTCTATACTGACATTTATGGATTGCAGAACGAACACGCATCAGTAATTATGCTGGTGGTAGGACTGGTAGCAGCTTTTGCTTTTAACCCGATTATTGGCGCTTTGGCCGACCGAACGCATTCGCGCTGGGGAAAATTTCGCCCCTGGATTTTGTTTACGGCCATTCCGCTGGGCGTAATTGCTTTGCTGGCATTTACAACACCCGATTTTTCGTACAAAGGAAAGCTGATTTACGCAGCCGGAACTTACACTTTGTTGCTGCTGGCTTACGCGGCAAGTAACCTGCCTTATTCGGCATTAAGTGGCGTGCTAACCGGCGACATGTCGGAGCGAAACAGCCTTTCGTCGTACCGTTTTGCGGCGGTAATGTTTGCACAGTTTTTTGTGCAGGTATTTATGTTGCCGATCATTTTACACGTGGGAAATGGCGATAAAGCGGCCGGAATTGAATCGGTAATGACCTGGATGGCCATCATTGGTACCGTACTTTTGCTGATCACTTTTCTGACCACAAAAGAGCGCGTGGTTCCTCGTCCCGAGCAACAAGCAAGTTTAAAAGAAGATTTGAGAGATTTATTTAAAAACCGTCCGTGGATCATCATGTTAACGCTAACAATTCTTGTGTTTGTTACGCTTGCCATGAAAGGCGGATCGTACGTTTATTATTTTAATAACTACGTTGACGAGGCGGCATTGCAAAGTTTTATCCAGCCAATTTTAGATTCGCTTTCGGCAATTGGGTTGAACTTTTTTGAGTCGGATGTAGCATCAGCAGGCTTTGGATTATTCAACGCCGGAGGAATCATTTTTTCGATGATCGGTATTGCGGTGTCAAGAAAACTGGCGGATAAATTCGGAAAACGAGATGTGTTCGGAATTACTTTATTTATTGCCACCCTGTTTATTGCTTCTTTCATTTTTTACAATCCTGAAGATGTGCGATTGATGTTTATAGCGCAGGCATTGCATATGTTTTTCTATGGTGTAACCACACCAATTCTTTGGGCGATGATCGCCGATGTGGCCGACTATTCGGAGTGGATTAACAACCGCCGCGCAACAGCTATAATCTTCTCGGCAATGATGGTGGGACTGAAAGCCGGACTGGCTATTGGAGGTGCCATTGTTACCTGGATTCTTGGTTTGTACGGCTACGTTTCGAAAGACGCAGTGGCAGCCGGTCAGGAACTGGTTCAGCCCGAAAGTGTGGCTCAGGGAGCAAAAATGCTGGTAAGTATTTACCCGTCTATTCCGTTTTTAATCGGCGTTGCATTGCTGTTCTTCTACGAAATCAATAAAAGCAAAGAAGTTCAGATTCAGAAAGACCTTTTATCAAAAAGAGTATAAACTTGATTTTATATAAAAACCTAAAAAATAATCACATGCGAAACAGCAGAATATTCATTGCATTGATAGCGCTTGCGGCAGTTACCTTTGCTTGCAGCACATCAAAAAAGAAAACCCCGGAAACTTTAAAAGATGCTTTTCAAGGCAAGTTTTATATCGGAACGGCCATGAACGAATGGCAAATCACCGGGGAGGATTCGGCGGCTGTTGGTGTGATTAAAAGTCAGTTTGATGCCATTGTTCCCGAAAACTGTATGAAAAGCGAGGAAATCCAGCCGCAAGAGGGCGAATTTGATTTTTCTCTGGCCGATCAGTTTGTGGATTTTGGCGAGGCCAACAACAAATTTATCACCGGCCATTGTTTGATCTGGCATTCGCAGGCACCAAAATGGTTTTTCACCGATGCCGAAGGAAACGACGTTTCGCGCGAAGTGATGATCGAACGTATGAAAAACCATATTTACACGGTTGTTGGTCGTTATAAAGGCCGAATAAAAGGCTGGGATGTGGTTAACGAAGCGTTTTTGGAAGACGGCAGCTGGAGGGAAAGCAAGTTCTACCAGATTGTTGGAAAAGACTTTATAAAACTGGCGTTTCAGTTTGCCCACGAAGCCGATCCTGATGCCGAATTGTATTACAACGATTACAACGAATGGTACCCTGGAAGACGCGACGCCGTGGTTCAAATGGTGCGCGATTTAAAAGCCGAAGGAATCCGGATTGACGGCATTGGCATGCAGGGACACATTGGAATGGACGGCCCTTCGATTGACGAGTATGAAAAAGCGATTGAAGCATACGCCGGCGAAGGAATGAAAGTGATGATTACTGAGCTGGATATGTCGATTTTGCCACAGCCGCGCCAGGATGTTGGTGCCGATATTTCAACCAGTTTCGAGTACCAGCAACAACTGAATCCGTACACCGCCGGAGTTCCGCATAACGAAATGGAATTGTGGGATAACCGCATGCTCGATTTCTTTCAGTTGTTTCTGAAACACTCTGATGTAATCTCGCGTGTAACGCTTTGGGGCGTTTCGGATGCTACCTCGTGGAAAAACGATTTTCCGGTGCACGGACGTACCGATTACCCGCTGTTGTTCGATCGCGATTACCAGCCAAAAAGTATTGTGGCAAAGTTGATTAATGAGGCCAACCAGCCTGAAAATATAAATTAGTTTAGTTAGGTAGTTAGTTTTTCCGGGGGGTGCACCATAGGGCAGCTCCCGGATATTTTATTTGAAATTCCCGAACGCAATAGAATTGAATGATTAGAAAGCAAAATTTATAGTAAAATGAAGAAAGCACGATACCTTGTAGATGACCTTTATACTGCCGATCCGGCAGCACATGTTTTTAACGGAAAAATCTACATTTACCCGTCGCACGATGTTGAGTCGGGTATTCCCGAAAACGATTTGGGCGACCATTTCGATATGCGCGATTATCATGTTTTTTCGATGGATGAAATTGACGGAGAAGTTACCGATCATGGCGTAGCGCTCGATGTGAAAGACATTCCGTGGTCGGGCCGCCAGCTGTGGGACAGCGACTGTGCTTATAAAAACGGAAAGTACTACCTCTATTTTCCGCTGAAAGACCAGACCGATATTTTCAGGATTGGTGTGGCCATCAGCGATAAACCTGAGGGGCCGTTCGTTCCGCAGGAAGCGCCGATGAAAGGAAGTTACTCCATCGATCCGTGTGTTTTTGAGGATGAGGATGGCAGCCATTACATGTATTTTGGCGGTTTGTGGGGTGGCCAGTTGCAGCGTTACCGCAACAACAAAGCCATTGAATGTGGTCAGGAACCGGGCGATGATGAGCAGGCATTGCCGGCACGAATTGCCAAACTCAGCGACGATATGCTGGAATTTGGCGAAGAACCAAAGGCGCTGGTTATTCTGGATGAAAACGGCAAGCCGATAAAAGCCGGCGACCACGACCGACGTTTTTTCGAAGCTTCGTGGATGCACAAATACAACGGTAAATATTACTTCTCGTATTCAACCGGAAACACGCACAAATTGTGCTACGCTATTGGCGACAATCCTTATGGTCCGTTTACTTACCAGGGCGTAATTTTAACGCCGGTTGTGGGCTGGACAACGCATCACTCAATTGTTGAATTCAAAGGAAAATGGTACCTGTTTCATCACGATTGTGTACCTTCAAATGGCAAAACCTGGCTGCGCAGCATGAAAGTTGTGGAACTGGAATATGATGCCGAAGGAAAAATTATTACGATAGAAGGAACAGCAGAATAAATTTAATAAGTAAAGAAATGTTTAGTTTAAAAGATAAAGTTGCCATCGTTACAGGCGGTGGCGGCGTTTTGGGCGGAAGTATCGCCCGCAGTTTAATCGAGGCCGGCGTTAAAGTGGCCATTCTCGATATTCGCGAAGAGAACGTAAATAACCGTGTTGAAGAGTTGAAACAATTTGGGGGCGAGGTCGTTGGTTTTGTGTCGAGTGTATTGGATATGAGCGAGTTAAAACAAACGCGCGAAACGATCCTCGAAACATGGGGGCAGATCGATATCCTGATAAACGCTGCCGGAGGAAATCTTCCGGGTGCAACATTAACCGAGGAACAAACGGTTTTCGATATGAAAATCGAGGACTTCGAACGCGTTAACGATTTGAATATGAACGGAACCGTTTACCCAAGTCTGGTGTTTGGCGAGGCCATGGCAAACCGTGGCGAGGGAAGTATCATCACTATTTCGTCGATGGCTACTTACTCGGCCATTACAAGGGTTTTGGGTTATTCAACAGCCAAAACTGCCATTAATATTTTTACGCAGTGGATGGCCATGGAAATGGCGACCAAATTCAGCGAAAAGGTGCGAGTGAACTCGATTGCTCCGGGCTTTTTTATTGGCGACCAAAACCGAAATGTGTTGATCAATCCGGATGGATCGTACACCGAACGAAGCAAAAAAGTACTGGCCCGCACACCAATGGGGCGCTTTGGCGACATTAAAGAGCTGAACGGCGCGGTGCAGTTTTTATGCTCCGATGCGGCATCATTTATAACAGGTGTAATTCTTCCTGTTGACGGTGGTTTCAGCTCGTTTAGCGGTGTGTAAATTTGAACACGACCATAATTAATTTGTTTTAAGAATAGATAAAAGAAAGTGGTGTGCCTGTGCTGGGTATCGCCACTTTCGTTATTCAAAAAGTTGGTAAAAGAAGGAAAATGGCATTAGAAAAAACGTGGCGTTGGTTTGGCGAAAAAGACATGGTAACGCTTGATGATTTGCAGCAAATGGGAGTTGAAGGAGTGGTTACCGCCCTGCATCATATTCCGAATGGCGAAGTGTGGCCGGTTGAAGAGATTTTGAAGGTGAAAACAGCCATCGAAAAGCGTGGAATGCGCTGGAGTGTTGTGGAGAGTCTTCCGGTTTCGGAAGGCATCAAAATCTGCTCGAACGACCGCGAACGACTTGTTGCCAATTACCAGCAGTCGGTACGAAACCTTGGCGAGTGTGGTATCGATACGATCTGCTACAATTTTATGCCGGTGTTGGATTGGGCACGCACCGATCTGCATTTTAAGATGAAAAATGGCGGAGAATCGATGTACTTTGATTTCCCCACTTTTGTGGCTTTCGATGCTTTTATACTAAAACGCCCGGGCGCCGAAGCTGATTATCCGGCGGAAATCGTTGAAAAGGCAAAAGCCGTTTTTGAGAAGATGACAGAGCAGGAAGCCGAAGAGTTGGCCTACAATATTATTGTGGTTACCCAAGGTTTTATCGATGGTGTGATTGACGGTTCCGTTTCGGATCCGAAAGGCCTTTTCCTGGAGTTTATCGACCGTTACAAGAGCATCGGGAAAGAACAACTGCGCAACAACTTAAAAGCCTTTCTCGAGGATGTAATCCCGGTTGCTGAGGAAGCCGGAGTAAAGCTGGCCATCCATCCCGACGATCCACCGTTTCCGGTGTTGGGATTACCACGTATCATTGGTCAACTGGAGGATTACGAGTGGCTTTTTGAAGCGAATACTTCGCCCAACAACGGTGTAACTTTTTGTGCCGGATCGCTCTCAGCACGCAAAGAAAACAATTTGCTGGAAGTGATTGAAAAAACCCGCGACCGCATTCATTTTGTGCATTTGCGAAATACGCTTTTGCTTGAAGACGGCAGTTTCTACGAATCGGGGCATTTAAACGGTTCGCAGGATATGATGAAAATAATGTTCGCCCTGATAAAAGAACAGAAACGCAGAATTCAATCGGGCAGAAGCGATGTGAAAATGCCGGTTCGCCCCGATCATGGCATCCGGATTATGGACGATTACAAACACGATTACAATCCGGGGTATCCGTTAATCGGGCGATTAAAAGGTTTGGCTGAGCTGGACGGATTGATGCATGGAATTGAATTTATGCTGGCGAAGCAAGTATAACTACATACTTCTAAGCCACAATAACCAGGATGCCGGGGGACTCCATCTTTTTTTAGAGATAGAATCCCTTTTTTTTGCCACAAAAAAAGCACCCAACCCGAAGGAAGGATGCCTTTGTTCTCCACAAATCAAACACGTTATACTTCTTCGCCCGAAGTTGGAGGAATAGGTTCCGCTTCTTCAGGCTCACTGTCGGTACGTCCCTGGCGTGCAGCCAGCTCATTTTCGTAATCGGTTATCTGGTTGTTTGTTAATTGAATAAAATTATCAATTTCCGGAGTACTCATTTCCAGTTCAACCAGCGCATTAATTCGCGATACAATTTTTTCGTAAGCTGTATCAACAGCCTCGCGCAACAATTTATATTCTTCGTTGTCCTGGTCTACTTTTTCCTGACGACGTTGTTCCGTTAGGTCTTGCACCGTTAGGTTTTCAGTTTTTAGTGCAGTAACCCAGTTGGTAATACCTACGGTTGTGCAATAGCCGCCATAATCGCGGCTCTCCAGGGCCTGAATAAGATTGGTAAGTACAGCCGACTCGCCTTTCAAAGGCATTGTGCGTACGTTGCCATGTAAATCGAAAAGTGCCTTTAGCTTTTCGGCAGCCTCAACTTCGGCCTCGTCGGGGCCCATAATTGTGGCGCGCAAACGCATAAAAATAGCACTCCAGTATCGATCGCGTTTTACATCGGCACCATTTATAAGCGGAGTAAAATCGCTGCTGTTGTTCTTTTTGTACACCGTATCCATTTCCGTAAACGCGGCATTGAATTCGGGCATTTTGTTCTCGATATTTAACAGGGCCGGTGTGGCCGTGATAATACGTTTTAAAAATTCAGTTATAAACTGATAATGGTCGTAATTTCGGAAACGACTAAAAACCACTCTTAAAATTTTCATAATGAATTGGTGAGTTGTTTTGAAATGTTTGTTGATTTTTAAAATATGTAGTTGAATTTGTGGATTTTGTATGCTTTTGGTATTATTTGTTGAATAAAATTAAACGATATGTTAAGCCAAGTCAAGAGCAGATAACATGTTTTACAACAAACTTTTGTTTAAAATGTGCGATGCTAAGTGTTTCAGAATCTGTTTTATTGCGTAGTTGCCAGTGTAATGATGCTCCAAAACGCAACGGTTTAGTTGCCCAGGTGACCAATTCCTGTACAAAATGCGTTTTGTACCACCAGTCGTGTGCTGTGCACAAGATAAAATACGTTTTGTACCCACTTCGTTTACCTGGCCGCGTGCCAAAATGCGTTTGAAACCCACTTCCGGCACCTGGCGGCGCAAAAAAACGTGTTTGGAACCAATTTCTGTTACCTGGGGACGAAAAAAAATGCGTTTGAAAGCTTCCCCAGCTGCTGAGGACGGAAAAAAACACGTTTGAAAGCTTCCCCAGCTGCTGGAGACGAAAAAAAACGCGTTTGAAACCACTTTCTGTTAGCTGGGGGCGTAAAAAAACGCGTTTGAAACCAACTTTTGTCACCTGTGGGAGCTTTAAAATCAGTAGGTTACATGTATTTGTGTTTCGGGCAATTATCTGAAAGCCGCGTGTTGTGAGGCACTGGGGCTAAAGCCCCGTTTCAAAGGTGTTGTGCTTATCCCCGGTATTAATGCCGGGCTTAGTCATCTTTCTTATAATGCCGGGCTTTAGCCCCAACACATCTCATTAACAATAAAAATATTTCCCCATTTTTTACTACATTGGGCATTCGTACAAAACACCAAATTAGCAAACAACCAAAATAGTAAATGGCAAACAAAAACCTCACTGCTGCAAAACGGGCCAAAAACGACGAGTTTTATACCCAATACCACGATATTGAAAAAGAAATAAATGCCTACATCGAATACAATCCTGATGTATTTAGAGGCAAGACCATTTTATTGCCTTGCGACGACCCCGAATGGAGCAACTTTACCAAGTTTTTTGCACAAAACTTCGAGCGCTTTGGCCTTAAGAAGCTAATTAGCACTAGCTACGCCGCCAACAGTAAAAAATACAAAAGCGGTTACCAGCCAACTCTGTTCGAAGTAAACGATCCTCAATATGACGAATACAAAACCAAACAGAACGGCAAAATATTTACACTCGACCACGATAAAAGTGGCGACGGACGTATTGATGTTGACGATTTGGAATGGCATTACCTCGATGGCGATGGCGATTTTAAAAGCGATGAGATTAAAAAACTACGCAACGAAGCCGACGTAATTATCACCAATCCGCCTTTTTCGCTGTTCCGGGACTTTTTGGCTTGGGTACTTGAAGATCCGAAGCAATTCATAATAATCAGTAATATGAATGCAATAACATACAAGGAAGTATTTCCACTTATTAAAGAAAATAGAATTTGGCTAGGAGCAGGAAAAAATGATGGCAGAAATGTCTGGTATCAAGTACCCGATAATTACAACAATTTTCACAAGGAGGAAGATGGTAAGAAATTCGCTTTCGTAGCTGGAACTATTTGGTTGGCCAATATAGACCATGGAAGACGTCACCAACCTTTACAACTAATGCCAGAGCGAGATGTAATAAAATATGGAACAAAAGAGCCATTTCGTAAATATGAAAACTATGATGCGATCGAAGTTCCACAAGTAAAATATATCCCAAGTGATTATGATGGATTAATGGGGGTTCCGATAAGCTTTTTAAGTAAATATTGTCCAGAACAGTTTGAAATCATTGGTTCAAGTCGAACACTTGGTATACCTATGTCTAAAATAGCTAAAAAAGGAACTTTCGTACAGGGAGGACCACGTTTTTATTTGTCAAACGGTGATGGAACCTATCGAAGAATGTACGATCGATTGGTTATTAAAAAAAGAACCTTATGAAAACAACCCTAAGAACCGACATTACCGTTGCAGCCATTTGCGATGGTTTTATTTACAACGAGCTGGAGGGCAAAGGCCTGTTTGGACTAAGCGGTACACTTACTATACAACCCGAGTACCAGCGCAATTACATTTATGCCGATGGTAAAAAAGATGTAGCCGTAATTGAATCTATCCTTAAAGGCTACCCGCTGGGACTTATTTATTTTGTAAAAGTAGCCGACGATAAGTTCGAGGTGCTCGACGGGCAACAACGAATTACCAGCCTGGGGCGCTATGTAAAAAACAAGTTTGCCATACACGACGAGGATGGTAAACCACAATACTTCGACGGTATTGCAAGCGAAAAAAGGGAAAAAATTAACCAAACCAAACTGCTGATATACGAATGCGAAGGAACTGAGCCAGAAATAAAGCAGTGGTTCAAAACCATTAATATTGCCGGTATTGAACTTAATAATCAGGAAGAAAATAATGCGATATATTCAGGACCATTTGTTACGCTGGGGAAAGAGGAGTTTAGCAATAGCCGGAATGCGAATATTCAAAAATGGAGTGCCTACATTAAGGGAAGTGCTGATCGCCAACAGTTTTTAGAACGTGCTTTGCACTGGGTAAGCAAAGGCAATATTGAGGAATATATGAGCCAACACCGTTACGATACTAATATCAACGAACTAAAAACCTATTTCAATAGTGTTATCGATTGGGTAAGCGGGGTATTTATCGATGTAGAAAAAGAGATGTGTGGTTTGGAATGGGGGCGTTTGTACGAAACATATCATAAAAAAGCGTATGATCCGAAAAAAGTTTCGGACGAAGTGCAGGAGCTCATCAGCGATTCGTATGTAACAAACCGGAAGGGGATTTTCGAATACATACTTGGCGGTTCGGTCGATACCAAATTGCTTAACGTACGGGTATTTAGCGAGCCAATAAAAAAAGCAAGCTATAAAAAACAAACTTCAGAGGCTGAGAAGAAAGGCATTTCCAATTGTCCGCATTGCGCATTAGGCCACGATGCCAATAAACAAAAAATCTGGAAGCTAAACGAAATGGATGCCGACCATGTAACCGCATGGAGTAAAGGCGGTGCCACCGACGCCAAAAACTGCCAGATGCTGTGTAAAACACATAACCGGGCTAAGGGGAATCGGTAGGGAGATATATAAAACTGCCAAATAATAGTAAAAAACGATATGGGAAACATTGCCACCGATACAGCCAGACAAATAGCCCTTTTGCAGGAGCGCGGAATGATTCTGGATTTGCCAGAAGAGAAAATAAAAGAACACTTGTTGGATATTGGTTATTATCGTTTAGGATTCTATTGGTATCCGTTTCAAAAGAATTCACACCACGAATTCAAAGAAGGCACAAAATTTTCCGATGTTATTAAGTTGTATTATCTGGATAGCGACCTGCGCATTTTACTTATCAAATACACCAACAGAATTGAAATAAATTTTAGGACAAAAGTAATTTACTATGTCTCTAACCACTACAAAGACTCACCTACCTGGTTTGCTGATCCGGCGATTGTCAATAAAGAAATTATTGACTTCTTAGACCGGAATTATAATCACCAGTTTATTAAAAATAACAAGCCGATTAAACAGCATCACATAAAACACATCAACGATAAGTACGCACCCGCCTGGAAAACCTTGGAGTTCCTGACGTTTGGCAGCGTTTTCAATATCTTTAAAAACGTAAGGAACAAATCATTAAAAGAAAAAATTGCCAATGAGTTTGGCATTGTGAGCCTCGATAAATTTTACAATTTGTTTAAAGTAATAATTGATATTAGAAACAGTTGTGCACATGGTGATGTTCTTTATGATTATAGGAGGCCAACGGGAATCTCTGTAATTCCATCAATTCCCTTTAACAACAAAGACAGAAGTTCGCTTGACTCGTGCATAAGAGTTGTATCATATTTTCTGGGAAATATTTCAAAAAACAGACAAACAGACCTAAAAGATTCTATCAATGAATTATTTGTCAGCTATACTGATAATGCTGCACTTCAAGCCATTATCGAAAACAAGATAAACTACAATTTCAAAGTCGGTATTTGAATTTATCAACAAAGTTTTTAACTTTGTACCCGCAGTGCACTACTATTCGATTATCGCTTTAGTTTCTGCACTTAAAAATATTCTAATAAACCCGGGTTCGCCCCGGGTTTTTTGTTTTCTATACCTCATTATTTCTGTTGATGCACGATTTATTGCACTGTATCTAAGCATAAGGAGCCGCAGATACTACAAAGGATAAACCTCCTGAAGGCAGGGAGCGGATCAACAGACCGCTTTACACTAACACAAGAGGTTTATTGCTGAATAAAGGTATGTTTTTCGATTGAAATAGATGGGAACCATCTACGAATCATACTCCCTAATTGTTGTTGATTGGTCGTAAAAAAGCAGCGGTGCCATCATCGCCGGAAACAGTCCGGGACTGAACGCCGCCGCCAGCCCCGAAGGGCTAAAAAGCTTTGAATGGCCTATGCCTGGAGTAGCCAGGCCTACACTGACAACAAAGCTTTTGATATTGGTAATAACGAATTAAAAGTCAACTTTTCCGGTATAAAGGTCGGTCAATAAATGTCGTTGTTTGTCGAGATGGCAAAGTATAAATTCAAGACGCAAGATATCAGTACCTATCCATGTTCGTGTTTTCAACATAAAAACCGAGCCGTTACGTTCGAACAGCTCAATAAATGTTTTACCCGGATTTGTTTTTGACGTAAAGGCCTTGGGGTGGATAAAGTCCCATAGTTTCAGGCGTTCCGCAAACTTTGGCTTAAGTTTTAAGTCGCAATTAATGCGTTTCCACGTCCAGTAGTGGCGGTCTTTTTGTTTTGCCAGTTCTGTTTTTAAAAGCTGGTACTGATCTTTATCGGGGTATGTTTTAACAGCTTCGTCAAGCATTGCCCAGGCTGCTGTGCAGATGTCGTCGCCTTTAAACAGGTATTTCCCTTCGTTGGCGGTACTAAAAAGTAGTTCGATTCGCATATGCGTTTGTTTTAGTTCTTAATAAAAACATAGCCTCACCGTAAAGCAATTATCGGGCCATTCAGTTTTACAAAACAATATATAAGTAAGGCTTAATACGATTTGTTACAGCCATAGTGGAATGAGGCTATATGCTTGTATAATATGTTCTGAGTTTAAAAGTCAACCATTCCGGCATAAAAATCAGCCAGTAGTTTTCGTCTTGTGTCGAGATTGCAAGGTATAAATTCAAGCTGTAGTTTATCGGTACCTATCCACGTTCGGGCATGCATCAAAAATATCGAGTCGGCCAACTCAAATATCTCAATAAAAGCTTCGCCTACTTTAGTTTTGGCCGTAAAGGTTCTGGGGTAAACAAAATCCAACGGTTTCAGGCGTTCTGCAAATTCGGTGCTAATATCCCAGTCGAAATTTATACGCTCCCACGTCCATTCGTGCGGGTCTTTTTGTTTTTCAAGTTCGGTTTTTAAAAGTATGCAATGCTCATCGTTGGGGTAAATTTGAGCTGCCTCTTCAAGCATTGCCCAGGCTGCAGTGCTAAGGTCTTCGCCTTTAAACATGTATTTCCCCTTGTTGGCGGTACTAAAAAGTAGTTCGATTTTCATTGTGTTTGTTTTTGTGTTATAAATGTAAACATAACACCATCGTAAAGCAATTATCAGGCCAATCAGTTTTACAAAACAATATTTTAAATGAGGCTAAATCCGATGAGTAATAAGGAAGAAGTATAATATTATTCTCTTGTCAGTTTTGTATCTGAGTTTAAAAGTTAAGCTTTCCGGCATTATAGTCGGCCAGCAATTTTTCTTTTTTGTCGATATGGCAGAGAATAAATTCGAGCCGCAAGAGATCGGTGCCTATCCAGGTTTGGGCATTCATCATAAATACTGAGTCATCGTGTTCAAAAAGCATAATAAGAGCTTTGCCTGTTTTTGTTTTTGGCGTGAAGGTTCTGGGGTAAACAAAATCAAGTGGTTTGTAGGATTTTGCAATATCAGGGGTAATGGCCCAGTCAGTATTAATACGCTTCCACACCCAGGAGTAAAGGTCTTTTTGTTTTGGTAGCTTGGTTTTTAAACGTTTATAATAATCATTATCGGGCTCAGCAACAACAGAGTCTTCAAGCAAGGCCCAGGCGGCCACGCTAAAATCGTGGCGTTGGTTCAGGTATAACTCTTTGTTCGCTGTTCTAAATAGAAGTTCGATTTGCATGCGCGTATGTTTTCGATGTATTAAATTTAGCAATAACACTTCTGGAAAACAATTACATGAAACATGTCTGTTTATTGACCGATGAAATTCTTTGGAGCCTGATACTATTTATGGCTTGTCCGGCATTTGCCCAAACCGGTTTAAAAGTAGGGGCAGCTAAAGTCGATATCACACCAAAACAAAGTGAGCTGAAGAGTTCAACAGATATTATTCGTGGGAAACTTTATGTTCGTTCAATTTATATCGATAACGGTACAAATTCAGCTGTTTTAGTGTCTATCGATGCCGGCGGTATTCATGAAATTGATGATGTATTGGCGAAATCATCAGCATCAACAGGATGTCCGGCACAAAACTATGTGGTTACCGGAACGCATACGCACAGTGGTAACACCGGAGGTCTTTTTAACGGAGCTCCAACTCCGGAAACAATTGCCGATGCCATTGTTGCTTCTGTTGATCAGGCGAAGGCAAATATGGCGCCTGCACGTGTTGGTTACGGAACGACAGAAGTTGATTTGAACGTAAACCGCGATAATTTCGATGAGAATTTAGAGTGGCACCAAACTGCAAACTGGGATGGTCCTTCAGATAAAACCTTGGCAGTAATAACTTTCCTTGGCGAAGACGATGTGCCAATTGCTGTGTACATGAATTACGCCATGCACCCGGTTAATTTCTTTATGAGTGGTGTTGTTAGTGCAGATTTCCCGGGCGATGCAACGAAATATGTTGAAGATATGTTCGACGGTAAAACTGTGGCTTTATTTAGCCAGGGAGCTTCCGGCGACCAAAATCCTAAAATGGCCTACACTTCTATCTTCCAGGAAGGCCAGATTCTAGGTGTTTTGCCTCCACCTGCTGCTCCATCAACAGGTCGCCAACCATCATTTGACGGACCGGGTGAAATTCCTGCCGATCAATTGGAGGCCCATAAAAAAGTTGTTGATCGCAAGAGCGACTATGTACACATGTTAGGAACTACTTTGGGTAACAACGCCGTTCAGGTTATGCTTTATCATACGCAATACGAAAAGAGTTCGAAAATCTGGTGTAAAAAAGAGGATGTAGTTTGTCCTGGCCGTGTTCGTATCGATACAAAAGGTCGCGAAAATTACGATCCGGGATACAAAGATGGTCCGGATGTACACATCGGTTTGGGTTTGGTTCAGATTGGCGATATCAATCTGGTAACCGTTAGTGGCGAGGTTTATTCTGAGATTGGAATGCGCCTGAAAGCCGAGTCTCCTGCATCTAAAACAATGATGGTTACATTGACCAACGGAACGCGTACCGGATATATTTATTCTACTCAGGCAAGTACTCACCTAACTTTCCAGGTGATTGGTTCAAACCTAAAACCCGGATATGCTGAACCGGCAATTGTGAATACCGCAATTGAAATGATGGAAGAATCAAAACTTTAAAAGCGAATTTTTAACTTGCAGAACAGCTTTAGAATTAAAACCTTATAAAATAATCAAGATGAAGAAATCGATCGCTCTAATTTTTATGCTGGCCCTGTGTCAGCTAACGATAATGGCGCAAATGCCGGCTGCCAACTTCGAGGGAGAAGAAGTTTTTAAAAACGACGATGTTGTTTTCCATAAAATCGACGACCACACCTGGGTGGGTACCGGGCACATGTCGGCGAACGAAAGTATTTATCTGATTGAAGGAAATGATAAAGCTGTTTTGCTTGATGCCGGAACAAAAATTACCGATCTGGATAAAATTGTGGCGTCAATTACCGACAAACCGGTTACACTGATGTTGACACACGTACATCCTGACCATGTTGGTGCTGCCGATTATTTTCCGGTGGTTTATATGAATCCCGGCGACAAAGAATCTGCTGCTCAGATGATGCCAAATTATAAAGGTGAGTTTAAGTACCTTGAAGACGGACAGGTTATCGATCTTGGTGGCCGAAAACTGGAAGTGGTTTTCACGCCTGCGCATACCTGGGGATCTACAACTTACATTGATAAAGAAGCCGGTTACGGTTTTAGCGGCGATTCATTTGGCTCAGGAAACTTATTAATGTTTGCCGGAACTTTCTCTGACCTGATTGCCACTTGCGAGAAAATGAGTGCAGTTATGGAGAAAGACGGTATCGAAAAATTGTATCCCGGGCACTTCCGTGGCGACAATCCTGAAACAAAACAACGCGTGGAAGATCTGATAACCTTGAGTAAAGATATTCTTTCGGGTAAAGAAAAGGGCGAGGAAACGGAAGGTAACCGTTTTGGTTTTAACCACATTGCTACTAAGTACGGTGTGCGCGTAAATTACGGTGACAAAACTATGAAATAATCAACATTGCAAATACAGAACCTAAAAACGGAATAAAATGAATCCAATAAACAGAAGACAATTCGTTAACCGATTATCATTAACAGCTGCCGGAACCATTGCTTTTTCAGGCCTTGCCTATTCATCAGGTAAGTTCATGTCGGGTTTTGGTGCCGAAGAGTTTGTAACTGCCGAAAGCGCCACAGGAAAATTGCGAGGCGTAAGGCAAGACGGTGTAAATATCTTCAAAGGAATTCCGTACGGAGGTTCTGTTTCGGGCGAAAACCGGTTCCGTCGTCCGCCAAAAGTTGATCCGTGGACAGGTGTTCGCGATGCATTGGAATTGGGCGCTCCATCCTTGCAAACTTCCGGATGGGGACCAAAACCTGCAGAGGATTGTCTGTTCCTGAATGTGTGGACACCGGCCAACGATAATAAAAAACGTCCGGTAATGTTCTACAATCACGGTGGCGGTTATGTTACCGGATCGGGTGGTTCGGGCGGACAAGACGGTGCCAACCTGGCGCGTTATTTCGATGTGGTAGTGGTACAAACAAACCACCGGTTAGGTTTATTGGGTTTTCTGTATTTAGATGAAATTGCAGGAGCGGATTACGCCGGATCAGGAAATATGGGCGTGTTGGATATTACTGCCGGATTAAAATGGGTGAATGAGAATATTGACCGTTTTGGCGGCGATCCGAATAATGTAATGGTATTTGGTGAGTCGGGTGGTGGCGGAAAAACGTCGTGTATTTATGCCATGCCGGAAGCTTCGCCATACTTTAATAAAGCGTCGATTGAAAGTGGCCCGGGCGTTCGGATGCTCACAAAAGACCTGGCTGCCGAAACCACCGAAATGGTGCTAAAAGAAATGAATATCGCCAAAAATGACTGGCGAAAACTGTTGGAAGTTTCACCGGAGCAACTGTTGGAGATTCAGAATAAATTCATGTTTATTCCACCGTTCCAGGCAGAAATTGGAATGCCAGAGATGCACGGATTTGGTCCTGTTGTAGATGGTTCGGTGTTGCCAAATCATCCTTTTGATCCAACAGCGCCAAAAATCTCAAAAGACAAACCTTTGCTTACCGGATGGAACGAAGATGAATACGCATTTTTTGCGATGCAAAACAGGAATACCGAATTTACCAAATTCACTTTTGATGATCTTCCTTCAAAGCTGGAAGCACAGTTCGGTGATGATGCTGCGACAATAGTGAATGCATACCGCAAAGCTTCGCCAAATGCAACGGCTCCTCAAATATTTATGGCTGTTTCGTCGATTAATATGATGGGACTGGGTTCCATTGAAATTGCCGAGCGCAAAACCAAAGAAGAGGGCGCGCCTGTTTACCTGTACAATTTCGGGTATAAATCAGACATGAAAATTCCGGGATCGGATTTCCCAATGGGAACGCCACATGCCATGGACATTTCCTATAAATTCAACAATGTGCAGCCGCCAAAAGAAGGCGAGGAGCAACGACGTATGTTTGGCGACAGTTCGCCTGCAAGCTGCAAGGCATCGCACAATTTTGCCGAGTTGTGGACAAATTTTGCACGAACCGGCGTGCCTTCAGCAGAAGGCGCACCGGAGTGGCCGGCCTATAATTTTAATGACCGCCCAACCATGCGAATCGATACCGAGTGCACAATTATAAACGATCGGTACAATGTGGAGCTGGATATGTGGAGGAAAATTGGAAAATTACATACTGTTTGAATAAACGAACTTAGTCCTTATTAGTCAAAGACTTAATTTGCAAGACTGATCCTGATTTCGAAGATCGTTTTGCCTTAAAAAACTCAACCTTGAATTAACCGATATTAAATTGAAAACAATGAAAAAATTTACGCTACTAAGTTTAGCTCTTTTTGTGCTTAGCATTGCAACTTACGCGCAGGGAGGTTCAAATGGTTTGTTGATGCCCAAATTCATAAAACCCACTGATAACAGCACAAGTACCCTGTTGACAGACCTTACAAAAGAACGGCATTTTTTCAGGGAACTACCTGCCGACAGTGAAATGAGTCTGCAAAAAGACGTTGTTTTTCACGAGACAAAAAGTATTGATGGCGATCCGATGTCGCTAAAAATGGACATCATAACTTACAAGGATGACAAGGTGCGTCCGTGTGTGGTTTATGTTATTGGCGGAGGTTTTTCTTTTGCTGCAAAAGAGCGGAATCTTTACGATCGGTACGAAATTGCAAAAGCCGGTTATGTGGTGGCAAGTGTGCAGTACCACGTTATAAGCACCGGAATTTACAGCGACGCTGTTAAAGATGTAAAAGCTGCAATTCGTTTTATGCGGGCCAATGCCGATAAATACGGGGTTGATCCTGAAAACATTGGTATCTGGGGCGAATCTGCCGGAGGTTATTTAACCGCTATGGTGGCCACAACAAATGGCGAAAAACAGTTTGAAGAAGGTGAAAACCTGGATCAAAGCAGCGATGTAAAAGCAGCGGTTGATGCATATGGTTTGTCTGATCTTACAAAAATCGGAGCCGATTATGACGAAGATGCAGCAAACGCACACTTTACAGTAATCTCTCCCGACGGACAGTTTATTCACGGAAAAAACAGCGGATTAACAAGTCTCGACAAACCGGAAGTTGTTGCCAAAGCAAATCCGATAACTTATGTGGACAAAAACGATCCGCCATTTTTGCTTTTCCATGGAACAAACGATATGGCCGTTTCACCAAGTCAGACATTGTTATTGCACAACGCATTGCGCGAAAAAGGTGTTTCATCAACACGTTATGTGCTCGACGGAGCCGGACACGCCAGTGCCGAATTTTCTGATCCGCAGGTGATAAATATTATTATCGATTTTCTGGATGAGCATTTGAAATAGTAGGAGTATAGTGGGGCAGTTTTCTGGATGAAAACTTAAACCAATATCATATTAATCAAAAACTTAACTTATGAGATCATTAAAATTTATTCTTGCAGCATTCCTTTTCATAGGATTGTTTGCATGTCAAACTTCAACCACAAATGCACCTCCAACTGGTTCGCAACCGGGATCGCATCCGATGATCGCCAACAGCGAAACAGCGCAAACAAGCACCGAAAGTGGCGATGTAATCGGGTATGTGCACGACGGAGTTTTCAATTACAAAGGGATTCCGTATGCAAAAGCCGAGCGTTTTATGCCGCCACAAAAGCCTGATAAATGGGACGGTGTGCGTAGCTGTCGTTCGTATGGTCCGGTTTGCCCAATCGATGTTTCATCGATGATTTTGGCTGACGAAATGGAATTTGCGCAGCAGCACAATTTCTGGTTCATGAAAGAGGAAGATTGTAACAATCTGAATGTTTGGTCGCCGGGAATTAACGATGGTAAAAAACGTCCGGTAATGGTTTGGCTGCATGGTGGCGGTTACACTGCCGGTTCATCGTGCGAATTGCCAAGTTACGATGGCGAGAATTTAAGTCGCACCGGCGATGTGGTGGTAGTTTCCATCAATCATCGTTTAAATGTGCTTGGTTTCCTCGACCTGTCGGCTGTTGATGAAAAATATGCTCAATCGGCCAACGTGGGAATGATGGATGTTGTTGCCGCGTTGGAATGGGTGCATAACAACATTGCCAACTTTGGTGGCGATCCTGCTAACGTAACTATTTTCGGTCAGTCCGGTGGTGGTGGCAAAGTGGCTACCATGCTTTACACGCCTTCTGCAAAAGGCTTGTTCCACAAAGCAATTATGCAAAGTGGTGTTGCCGGAAGTTACAGCACCAAAGAAGCTACTCAGAAACTGGGTTTGGCCGTTATGGAAGAATTGGGTTTGAAAAATAGTGAAGTTGAGAAATTAAAAGATATTCCGCACGATGAATTGTTAGCTGCCGGAAACCGTGCAATTGCCAAAAGCAGCGGTGCAGGAATGGGACGTTTAGGATGGGCGCCATCGTGCGACGGTGTGTTTATTCCTTTGCAACCGGGAGCTCCCGGCGCCGAAGATCTGGCTAAAGATATTCCTGTAATCATGGGATCTAACCAGGTAGAATTTGGTTCGTTTGGCGGTGGTGCCGATTTGTTGCACGCCGATGAGGCAACTATCATCGAAAACCTGAAAGAGCGTTATGGCGACAAAACCGATGCTTATGTGGCAGCTTTTAAAAAGGCATATCCAAATACAAAATTACCTTCTGATATGAAGGACGTTGATTTAATGTTCCGTCCGATGTTGTTGAACTTTGCCAACTTGAAATCAGCAGTTCCGGGTGGAGCGCCGGTTTACAATTACGTGTTTAAATGGAATGCACCTCATTTGGATGGGATGTTAAAATCGAGCCACTGTATGGAGATCGCGTTTGTTTTCAACAACATTGCACGCACCGAAGAGTACAACAGCGGATCGCCGGAAGCATATGCGCTTGCCGAGAAGTTGAGTAAAACATGGGCAACTTTCGCGCACACCGGAAATCCGAACAACGTGGATATGCCCGAGTGGGAACCATTTACTCCCGATGGCGGTGCTACTATGTTATTCGATAATCAATCGGAACTGGTTCATAATCACGATAAAGAAATGATCGAGATTGCCACTTCAGTTCCTCAACCAAGTATCTTTTAATCATTGAAAATGAAGAAAATAGTTTTATTACTTAACGCGATATTGATTGCTACAATCGGTTTGTATGCGCAACCACAATTTAAAATTGATGGCGAAGAAGTGTACACAGGCGACGATGTGGTTTTTCACCAAATTGATGATCATACCTGGGTAGGAACCGGTAAAGCCATGTCGAACGAGAGTTTGTACCTGGTAGAAGGAAATGAGAAAGCTTTGCTGATTGATGCCGGAACAAACATTAAAGGGCTGGATAAAATTGTGGAGTCGATCACTTCAAAACCTTATACAGTGGTGGCTACACACGTTCATCCCGATCATACCGGACCATCGATCGATGTGTTTTCTGAGATTTATATCAATGAGGCCGATACAGTTGGAATTCCTCAGTTTATGCCCGATTATAAAGGCGAAGTGAAATTTCTGAAAGACGGTGAAGTCTTTGATCTTGGCGGAAGAAAGATCGAGGTTGTTTTCACTCCCGGTCATACTCCCGGATCAACAACTTTTATCGATAAAGCTGCCAAATACGGTTTCAGTGGCGACTCGTTCGGATCAGGTAATTTATTGCTGACTACCAACTTCTCGACGCTGAAAAATACTTGTGAGAAAATGAGCAAAGTAATGGTCGATAACGGTATCACAGAACTTTATCCCGGTCACTTTTTTGGTGGAAATAAAGAAACCAAAAAGCGGGTCGACGATCTTGAAAAGATCAGTGAAGAAGCATTGTCAGGAGACTTAAAAGGAGATGAGAACCCACAAGGATTTATGGGGCTTAACCTTTTAATTAATCGCGATGGCGTTCGCGTAAATTACAGCGCCCAAGCATTAAAATAAGTACATATTTAGTTGAATAAAATCTATAAAACCAATACAATGAAAAAGTTAATTACATTAATTCTTATTATCTCGGCATTTGCAAGTTCGGCGCAAATGTTTGGACCACCACGAAATAACGAATGGGATGCAAGCTGGATTTGCGTGCCTGAAGCCGGAGCAACCGACGCAGGTCTTTACCTGTTCCGTAAAACAATAAATTTTGATGCTGTTCCCGCTAAATTTGAAATGCGCGTAACGGCTGATAATCGCTATAAACTTTATATCAACGAAAAACTGGTTTCAATGGGACCTGCATTGGGCGATTTGAAACACTGGAATTACGAAACTGTTGACATTGCTCCATTCCTGAAACAAGGCGAAAATATTATTGCCGCCGAGGTTTGGAACGAAGGTGATATGAAACCCGTTTCTCAATTCTCATGGAAGACCGGATTTTTATTCCAGGGAACCGACGATGCAACCAAAGTGTTGAACACCAACGATTCGTGGAAATGTATCGAAGATAAAAGTTACACACCTATACGTCAGCAGGTTCGTGGTTATTATGCAGCCGGTGCCGGTGAAAAAATCGACATGAATTACGCTGTAAAAGGATGGAAAGCTTTAAGTTTTGACGATACCAGTTGGAAATCGGCCAAAGCAGTTTTCGAACGTTCAACAAGAGGAATGGGCTTTAACACCCGCGGCGGATGGACCTTGCAGCCATCGATTATTCCGCAAATGGAAATGACTTACCAACGTTTGGTGTCCACGCGAAAAGCGGAAGGTGTTACTGTGCCTACCAACTTCCCTGAAGAAAAAGTGGCCATTGAAGTGCCTGCAAATACAACTGCAACAATCCTGCTCGATCAGGAAGTTTATACCAACGCTTATCCAACGCTTGTATTCAGCGGCGGCGATGAAGGTACAATTGTAATTACCTATTCTGAAGGTTTGTACAATGCCGAAGGCGCGAAAAACAACCGTAACGAGATTGAAGGAAAAACGATTTCCGGACGTATGGATACCATTATTTCGGACGGTTCGCAAAACCAGACTTTCACAACCTTGAACTGGAGAACTTACCGTTATTTGGAAATAAAAGTGGAAACAAAAGACAGTCCGCTTACCATCGAAGATTTCTACGGAACATTTACCGGTTATCCGTTTGAAATGAACGCCAAGATTAACGCCAACGATGCTGAGTTGGATAAAATTCTGGATATTGGCTGGCGTACGGCTCGTTCTTGTGCGGTTGAAACTTACATGGACTGCCCGTATTACGAACGTCTGCAATACATTGGTGATGCGCGTATTCAGTTGTTTGTTTCGTATTTCAACAGTGGCGACGACCGTTTGGCAAAAAATGCATTGAACCTGATGAACAACTCTCGCCAGGTGGATGGATATACTTTAAGTCGTTATCCGGATACTCAAAACCAGGTAATTGCAACCTACTCGATGTGGTTTGTTTGCATGTTGCACGACTACCTGATGTACGGAAGTGATCCTGAATTTTTGGATGACAAATTGCTGGGATCTCGCCAGATTCTGAACTACTTCATCAGTTTTGTTGACGACGATGGTTCACTGAAAAACCTGCCGGGATGGAACTTTACCGACTGGGCAAGCAACTGGCGCATGGGAACAGCTCCTGCTGCTGAGGATGGAAGTACTGCTTTGCTCGATCTGCAGTTGTTACTGGCTTTACAGGCGGGAATGGAACTGGAGCAAGTTCAAGGTAGCGAAGAGTATGCGGACATGTATGCAAGCCTGGCGAAAAAAATGTCGGAAACTATTAAAAGCAAATACTGGGATGCTTCGCGCAACTTATTTGCCGACACTCCTGATAAAAAGGATTTCTCGCAACATACCAATTCAATGGCGATTCTTGCAGGACTTACCACTCCGGAGCAAAACGTTAAAATTGCTGAGCAGATGTTGGAAGATGAGTCGCTGACTCAGGCTACTATCTACTTTAAATACTACTTGCACCTGGCATTGGCGAAAGCCGGTATGGGCGACGATTTCCTGGAATGGCTAGACATCTGGCGTAAGAATATCGATCTTGGTTTAACTACCTGGGGCGAAACTTCGGAAGTGGAAACTACCCGCTCTGATTGCCATGCATGGGGTGCCAGTCCGAACATTGAAGCTTACCGCATTATTCTTGGAATTGAGAGTGCTGCTCCGTATTTCAAAAAAGTAAAAATTGAGCCAAATATTGGTGCATTCGAAACCATTAGCGGCGAGATGCCTCACCCGGCTGGAACAATTGCTGTTGATTACGATAATTCAGCAAGCGGTTTAAAAGCTGAAATCAGCTTGCCCGAAGGAATTACCGGAACATTTGTTTGGGAAGGTAAAAGCCACACATTGAAAAGCGGAAAGAACAATCTTGAATTATAGATTCATTGGTTGAATAGTTATACTTAAGTTAAGCATTTACAGGTCATTCAGGGAATTAATTTCCCTGGATGACCATTTTCTATTAAATGTAAAAAGCACCTCCTAACGAAAGAAATATATTGAGTTGTGAGTTTAAAATGCTGCGTTTAAGCAGCTGTCAACTTAAATGTATTTCCCAAAAACATTGATTTTGTAGAAGTGGCAAACAGGTGTTCCGGAGAACAATGTTGCCTGAATTTAATATTGATATGGAAAAGTACATAAAACATACTATCGAAAATGGTATTTCGCGACGTAGTTTTTTGTCGCGCGCTGCTGTGGCTTCGTGTGCCGCCGGTTTGGTTGGGTTTGCCAGCTGTAAGCCGGAGAGTCCCAGCCAGGAAGCATTTCAGGAGGGAGTGGCCTACGGAAAAAGTATAGACGATGCAGCAAAACTATCGTTTCTTCCAAAACCGGAGGAAATACCGGAGAGCGAGATAAGTAAAACAGAATCATTTGATGTGGTAATTGTTGGGGCAGGTGCTTCGGGAGTTCCGGCAGCGCTGTCGGCACTCGAAAACGGCGCTTCTGTTGCTGTTCTTCAAAAGGAAAATATAGCTATTTCTCAGGGTAATTCCGGTGCCGGAATTGATCTCAGCACAAGTGATAAAGCCGGTGTGGAAGCGCTGGTTTCAAGATTAATGGGAGACAATGCACATCGTTGTAATCCAAAATTGCTCCGCGAGTGGGCATATAATTCAGGCGAGGCAGTTTCGTGGGTAATCGACCGTGCACAAAAAGCCGGTGCAAAAGTGATTAACCAGGGGAATTTACAGCAGGTAAATATCCTAAAAATGAATGGTTATAAGCTGGGTTTTCATACCGCATATTTTGGCTCAAAACCGTATACCAATGGCGATGGAATGCGCGATTTGGCGGCTTATGCCGAGAAACAAGGTGTGAAGTTTTTCTATAGTACGCCTGCAGTTCAGCTGGTTCAGGAAGATAGCGGTGAAATTACCGGCGTTATCGGGAAAAAGCAGGATGGCGCCTACACCAAATTTCTGGCTAAAAAAGGTGTTATTCTTGCAACTGGCGATTACCAAAATAACAAAGCTATGTGCGATTATTTTGTTCCTGATGCCAAAAATTTCGGACGCAAACAATCGCGCAAAACCGGCGATGGTTTCGTTTTAAGGATACTGGGCAGGTGGTGTTATCGAGCCAATTGGCCATACAAAAATGTTGCACGATTTTGATGCCGGGCCGGCTACCATGTGCGATATGCCATTCCTGACTGTCGATCACTCGGGAAAAAGGTTTGTAAACGAAAGCGTGGAAATGTCGTTGCTGTGTAATTATTTACGCGGACCCGAGAAAACCGGGCAGTATTCGCAGATATTCGATGCGAATTACATGACACAGGCCAAAAACTGGCCGGGTGTTTTGGTGTCGCCCGAAGATATGAAAAATTACATGCCTGATGAGGATGTTCCGCATCGTCATGGCGTGTATGAAGCTTTTATAAATACGCATAAAGCCGATACTCTTGAGGAGCTTGCGCTTAAAATTGAAGCCGATCCGGAGACCTTGAAAGCGACAGTAAAAAGGTATAATGAGCTGGTAGCGTCGAAACAAGATTCTGATTTCGGAAAAGCCGCCGAGTTCATGAAACCGATTGATACTCCTCCGTTTTATGGTATTCACCGCACATTGCGACTTTCAGCCGTTTGTTCAGGATTGCTTGTTGATGAAAATCATCAGTGTTTGAATGCCGAGGGAGACAAAATAAAAGGCTTGTATGCCATCGGTAATCTTGGTGGTGGTTTTTATGGCGGAGTGGATTATCCGCTAACGGTTTACGGTTTGTCGCTGGGGCGCTGTTACACTTTCGGTTACCTGGCCGGACGACATGTTGCCAATTTGCAACCTACCGCTTAAAGCTTTTTTACTACTTACAAACTTTAAAAAGATTTTGAAATGAACGATAAAACCAAGTCAGCCGGAAAGAGATCAATGCTTCGGATGCCAAGAGTTCTGATTCTTGCGGCTGTAATAGTTGTTGTCCTCTCAGGACTTGTAACCGGCGGGGTGCACTGGCACAATCAGCCCGGCTTTTGTACCAACTGTCACACCCCAATGAACGAATATGTAGAAAATTATTATGGCGGCGATACAACGCTGATGATTACGCGTCATGCAATGGCAGACACCGTTTCGCTTCGATGCCTGGATTGCCACAGCCAGAAATTGAATGAGCAGCTTACAGAAGGAGCGCACTGGCTGACCGGGAACTATACTTTTCCGCTGGAAAAGCGTGAAATCGGTACCCGTAGTTTTTGTATGACTGCAGGATGCCATGTGGAAGAGGAGATTATAAAAGCAACAACTAATACGCAGGAAATGTCGTTTGCTTTTAGCCAGCACGATCCGCGCCACGGAAAGCAGGAATGTTACACCTGCCATTCCATGCACGGGCAGTCGGTTTATTCCTGTAACCAGTGTCATCATTTTGAATTGCCGGAAGGCTGGATTTCGCCGCAGCCAAATGGCGTGATTGCCAGTTTAGATTAGAATAACTAAAACTAAATAAGATGAAAACGAAACCTGTATTTTTTAAGCATTTAAAACGTTATTTATTTTTCTCTGGTAGTTTGTTGCTACTGTTTTCGTGCAATAAAAATGCAGGTATTTCACAACCCGAGCTGGGGGTGAAAAGTGTTGAACTGATTAGCGCAGATGGTTTTCAGTTTAAAGATTTGAATAAAAACGGTGAGCTGGATAAGTATGAAGACTGGCGTTTGACGACCGATGAACGTGTTGCCGATTTGCTGCAGCAAATGACGCTGGAAGAAAAGGCCGGATTTATGCTGATCAGTACCATAAACATGGGTGGAGCATCCGGTGGTGGTTTTGGTGGAAACCGGAATGTAACCAGCGATCTGTCGGAAGAAGATAATATTAATGAAACCAATTTTTTTACACGCCAGCCACTGCCGGTACCAACACTAAGTGTTTCGGGAACTACTAAGGGAATATTGGAAAGAAATCTTCGCCACTTTATTTTGCGCGCTAATACCAAGGCTTCAACCATTGCGCAGTGGGCCAATAATGTGCAGGAAGTTGCGGAATCGTCGCGTTTGGGGATTCCGGTTCTGATTACGTCAAATCCGCGAAACCATATTACAATCGATAACTCGCCGGGATTAAGTTTGGGGGAAACCGGTTTCTCAAAATGGCCGGGAGAACTGGGATTGGCAGCCATGCGAGATTTTGAATTGACCCGCGAATTTGCTGAAACGGCAGCCAAAGAATGGTGTGCAGTTGGAATACGTAAAGGTTACATGTATATGGCCGATTTGGCTACCGAGCCGCGTTGGGGACGAACAGAAGGAACTTTTGGCGAGGATGCCGATCTGGCTGCCAATATGATTCGTGAAGTGGTTTTGGGATTTCAGGGTGATGAATTAGGACCACATTCGGTAGCGCTGACCACAAAACACTTTCCGGGAGGCGGACCACAGAAAGATGGTCAGGATGCGCATTTCGACTGGGGAAAAGGGCAGGAGTATCCCGGAAATATGCTGGATTACCACCTGAAACCTTTTAAAGCGGCTATCGATGCAGGAACTTCTGCAATTATGCCGTATTACGCTGTGCCGGTTGGTACTGAATACGACGAAGTTGGATTTGCGTTCAACAAAGGGGTAATCACCGATCTGCTTCGTGGAGAACTGGGTTTTCAGGGAATTATAAATTCCGATACAGGCCCTATTTTTATGATGCCGTGGGGTGTTGAAAGCCTATCTGTTTCTGAGCGTTATCAAAAAGCATTGGAAGCCGGTGTCGACTTATTTTCAGGCGTGGCTGATCCCACATTTCTTTTGGAAACGATAAAAGAAGGATTGGTGTCTGAAGACCGGATTGATGAATCTATAACTCGGTTGCTAAAAGAAAAATTTGAGTTGGGAATTTTTGAAAATCCTTATGTAGATGTTGAAGCGGCCGACGCATTTGTTGGAAATGCTCAGTTTCAGGAAAAAGCAAATCTGGCGTTGCGAAAGTCGATTGTTTTGCTCAGAAATGAGGCTGATTTGCTGCCGGCAAAAGCTAAAACCAAAGTCTATTTCGAGAAGTATGTGGTTTCGCGAGGTAGCGATGATCCGCATGTTGTAATTGTGCCCGAGGAGAACAATTGGGAAGTGGAATTTGTGGATTCACCCGAAAAAGCAGATTTGGTTGTGTTGTGGTTGATTCCCGGATCTGGTGGCTTATTTGGATCTGGCGGAGGTGAAATCCATAATGAACTGTCGAAAAATAACATCGACGTTAACTACGTCAATCACATTCAAGCCCAAAAGCCAACGGTAGTGGCCATAAACTTTAGCAATCCGTGGGTAATCAGCGAAATTGACAATGGAAATCTAAATACAGTTCTGGCAACTTTTGGAACTACAACCAACGCTGTGCTTGATGTAATTTCGGGACAGTTTAATCCGACGGGAAAAATGCCGTTTTCAATACCGGCTTCTACCGAGGCTGTAATTAATAATCTGCCGGATGTACCGGGAGCACAGGAAAATGAGGGATATGCCGTTTTTAATTTTAACGACGGAATAAGTTACTAAAGAAAAGAAGAAGTAAAATATGTGCTTGTAAGATTGTGCAAACAAAAATGCCGATGATACAGTTTCATCGGCATTTCTTATTGTATTTTATTTTCTGATTTTATTCTTCGTCGATGGCTTGATAGTTAAAGTTCTTGAAAGTTACCTTTCCATCTCCAATCGAGCAAAGCCCGATACGCAAACTCAGAAAGCCACTCAAAACATTGTGGTTTAATCCGGTTGTTTCAAACGAATTTTCGGTTTTGATCCAGTTTTTACCGTCGAGGCTGTAATACATATCAACCGTGTTATTTACGCTTTTCAAACGTAAGAAAGCGTGTCGATTAATTACATTTTGCTCGGTGGCAAACTGCCATCCGCGTAGGTTGGAAAGAATGTTTGTATCGTCAGCTAAAATACCGGAAGAAGCCTGTTGGTTGTAAAACAGTACCAAACCACCAATCGCGTCGCCTTCAATTTCTAATTCCACATCGGCAGTATAAGCATGATCGGCCGGGATGGTCAACATTGGCGAACAATCAGCAATTCCGTGTCCCTTGCCGTTGATAACAATGCTGTTGTCTTTTATTTCAAAGCGGTCTTCCTCAAAACCGCCAAAGAATTTCCACTGCGGATCTAACTCATCTCCTGAGAAATCGTCGCTTAATTTCATAGGCTGCTGAGCCACATTTGCTTTTCCGGGAAGTACCATTGGTTTAGCAATATCAATGTCGTCCGGAATTTTGTACCAGCCGTCCTCTGTCCATTCAACGGGAGTGAGCATCGTTTGGCGGCCCATGTTATAGAAGCCATTTTCGTAACCATGAAAGATCATAAACCAGTTGCCATCCACATCGTCGAAAACGGTACCGTGAGCTACCGACCACCACTGATCTTTATTCGACTCAGCCCTTAAAATCGGATTATAAGGTGAATTTTCCCAAGGGCCAAGCGGCGATTTCGAGCGGGCAGAAATTACCATGTGCCCGGTTGCCGGTCCGGCAGTTCCGCCTTCAGCAACGGTTAAATAGTAATATTCGCCACGTTTGAAAAGTTTCGGGCCTTCCATACAAAAACATTCGATCGACCACTCGCGCGGGATTTCCCAACCGTCGTAACTGTGCACCGGATCGCCGGCAACTGCCAGTCCGTCGTCGGTTAGCGGTACATAACTTCCGCTGCTGAAATACAGGTAGCGGTTTCCTTTTTCATCCACTACATGTCCGGGATCGATCATGCTGATGTCGATTAAAACCGGTTCTGTCCACGGACCTTCAATATTCTCGGCCGTAATTACATAATTCTTGTTGTCGGCCGGAAAATAGATGTAGTATTTGTCGTCGTATTTTGTGATCTCCGGTGCCCAAACCGAACCAACGTTAGTATGCAGCGCATTGGCAACCGGCTCCCAGTTAATGAGGTCGGTAGAGTGCCAGATTAAAAGACCCGGGTAATAATAAAACGACGAATGAACGAGGTAGTAGTCTTCTCCATCGCGCAAAATGCTGGGGTCGGGGTAGTCTCCATGAAACAGGGGATTAGTAAAAGAGCTGTTTGTATTTGGTTGCGATTTGTCTTGCCCGTTGGTAAAAAGGCAGAGACTAAAAAACAACAATCCGAAAAAAATTGTCTTGTAGTTCATTGTATATTTTTGAATATGCTTTTATTGGTTTTAATATCTGTACAAAGCTAATGCACATCGGCATTTGCGGGAAATTTTCAGGTGATTAAAATGTTTCGGATTGATGTTTGATTTGTTTCAGAAAAGTGGTTTCTGGAGTAATTCACTTGGTGAATCAACGAAAAAAGGCCGCTCTCCATTGCGGAGAACGACCTTGTAATCTGTGCCTTATATAAAAAACTAAACCAGCGCAGCAGTTACAGGCACTCCTTCGAAGCAGGCTTCGTAGATTGCTTTGATATCTGCAGCATCAGGCTTAATAGGGTTGAACAATGTGCATGGGTCATTCAATGCATTTTCAACCATTGTATCTAATTTTTCGTTCCAGGTTTTCTCGTCAACACCAGCCTCGCGGAAAGATGCAGGGTTACCAACGCTGCTTCTCAATGTTTCAATTTCAACTGCGAAATCTTCGGCAGTGGTTTTGCCAAACAAAGCAGCCAAATCTTCGTATTTATCGGTTCCTTTCGAGTTAAAACGAACTACGTTAGGCATCAGAATTGCGTTCGCACAACCGTGAGCTACGCCAAAAGTACCACCTACCTGGTGCGACATAGCGTGAACAATTCCCAACCACACGTTGGTGAATGCCATTCCGCCCATACATGATGCGTCGTGCATTGCCTGACGAACATCTGCGTTTTCCGGCTCTTTAACTGCTGTTTCAAGGTTTTTGAATACCAGCGCGATTGCATCTTTTGCCAGTGCATCGTTGTAGCGGTCGGCAATATTCGATACGTAAGCTTCAACACCATGGCTTAACGCGTCGAGGCCTGTATTTGCGGTTACGTTAACCGGCATCGATTTACATAGTTCACCATCGATAATGGCCACATCAGGAGTTAATTCATGAGATACGATTGGGTATTTTGTTCCTTTTTCGCGATCGGTGATCACTGAAAGTCCGGTAACCTCTGTTCCTGTTCCACTTGTTGAAGGCACGGCCACAAAAATTGCTTTGTTGCGCAATGGTTTCACTGCAAAAGGTTTTGCAATTTCTTCCAGAGTTGCATCCGGATACTCATAAAATACCCACATTGCTTTGGCTGCATCAATTGCCGAACATCCACCCAATCCGATAACCACATCAGGTTGTTCCTGCTTGAAGAATTCAGCTCCGCGAAGCACTGTTTCAATCGATGGATCTGCTTCAACACCCTCGAAAACTGCCGATTCGATATTAACTTCTGAAAGGTAAGCCTGAGTTTTTTCCAGCGAGCCATTCTTTTTAACTGAACTTCCGCCGATAACGATAACTGCTTTTTTACCTTTTACTTCCTTTAGGTTTTCTAAACTACCAAGGCCGTGAAAGATCTCTTTTGGTACAATAAATTTTGCCATTTTCCTATTCTTTAATTGTTGATTTTTTACTTCAAATCTCACTCCTCAATCCCGAAACGAGCATTGATTAATGATGGGGACAAAAGTATAGGAAGCCGAAATGGCGGGAGTTACTAAAATAGGTCAAACGTTTATGAAAAAAGATCAACTTGAAATGGCAGCCGTTCAAAAGGGGATGGAAAGTGCCTAAAAATGCAGAAAATAAGACTATTTGATCTGATTTAAATGGTCGACACAAGAATGTGGACTGATTTCATCGGGGTGTTGAAATTCAGATTTTTAACTGTTTCGGTGTAAATCGCTTGGGTTTATTCCAAATTTGGTTTTAAAAGCGGCGCTAAAATTCGAGAGGTTGCCGTAGCCAAAATCAAGGTAAATATCAGATGCTGTTCGTTCGCCTTGCAGCAACAAATCGTAGGCTTTTTGCAAACGTTTATCTTGCAGCCATTTCCCGGGCGATTCGCCAAATTCACTAATAAATTTTCGTTTAAACGAAGAAAGGCTCATGTTGCATAAAAAGGCAAATTCTTCGAGTTTTAAATTGGAACAGGCATTGCCCTCAACGGTTTTCCGGAATGGAGATGATTCTTTTGATATCAGGGAGTACAGGTAACGTTCGAACTGTTCGCCGTATTTGGCCAGCAAATAGGTCATGATTTCTTCGAACTTAATGGTTAGCATTTGGGTTGAATAACTTTCGGGCATAGCTGCCATTTGCGATAGCGTACCCAGGAAGGAAGCAATGTAAGCGTCGTTTTCGATGATAAAAAAGGATTGCTCGTTGCCTTGGTTGTATTCCAAAGAAGAATGTTTTTCGAGGAAAGCTTTTAAGCGGCTTTCAGAAAAGAAAAACAGCTTGCAATAATAAATGTCGTCATTATCCAAAAGTTCGGTCCACAGCCAGTTTCCCTGCCTGATCAGCAACGACTGTTCTTTGTTGACCATAACCGAAGCATCGGCAAAATGAACCTGTTTTTTACCCACCTGCAAAAAACTAAACATGTTCATGCTCAGTTGCACCTTGCTTTTTACGACATCCTCCGTCATTTTGTAGTCGTAAATAAAAAGATCGTCGGCTTGACGATCTTCCTGCTGGTATATTTGTGGTATGTTTTCTACCTGCATCGTTCTTTCTTTAAGCCGGACAAATATACTTTTTACATCTTAAATCTATTCCTCAGGCAACGATAAGGTAACCGTTACATCGCCTTTGCCAAGCACTTGCATCAGCTCTTCTTTGCTAATGTCGTCGATCTTGCCGAGGCGCGTAAAATTCCAGGTATTTGGTGCGTAATAAATCACCAGAGCACTTCCCTGGTACAAAATAATATCTCCCGGTTCGGTGGTGATGGATTCGTTGTTAGTAGGGAAATCGCGGCCAAGCGAACCTACTTTTTCCATATTTCCGTAGTCGCGCATTTCAATGGTTATCGGTCCTTCAGAAAGTGCCTGTGCAAGCGCTTCTGCCGACGAATTATCGGCAAGTGTAGCCGTGAGTGTGGTATCTCCAATTTGTAAAATCATTTTATTCGAATTTGTTTTGTTATTTGTCTCATCATCAACAATCTTTTCATTTATCCGATTATCGGAACTCAGGTCATGACTTTCGCCCGAACAGGCTAAAAGCATAATAAAAAGAATGGTGCTGAAAAATAGAATCGTTTTTTTCATGGTGTTATCTGTTAAGTTTAAGGTGTATGGCAAATTACTGTTCAACTAAAAAGTCGACAGCAATTTTAGCAGCCAGACTCTGATTTTGATTAAATAGGTGGTTCTCACCATCCAATAAATGCAGGGTGCTGTTGCTGTAAATCTCATCGTATTTTTCAGCGTATTTATAAGGCACAACCTGGTCGGCTTTTCCCTGAATGATGCAAACCGGTCCTTTGTATTCAGCAGCGCGTGGATAAATATTCAGAGTGAGAATGGTCGACAAATATTCGCGTCCAACCTGATGGTTGAAAACGTTAATGAATTCCGGAATATTTTCAGGATCAAATGTTACGCCCATCATCATGCCGGCACTAACCTGATCTTCCATAACTGCTGCGGGTGCTAAAAGTACTACGCTTTTAACGGCATCTTTCAGTTCTCCGGCAGTTAGGGATGTTACCACGCCGCCTTGTGAGTGCCCCAACAAACTTATGTCAGATACGAAATCAAGCGATTTGCAGTATTCGAAAACCGCTTTTGCATCCTCCACTTCCGATGGAACGGTCATGTCGACAAATTCACCATCGCTTTCGCCGTGTCCGTTAAAATCAAAACGGATGGAGGCGATTCCTTTCGATTGAAGTGAATCGGCAATTTCAGTAAGAACAGGAAATTCCCTGTTTGAAAAAACACCGTGCATAATAACCACCAACGGGCATTTTTCATTGGATTTTAATGCCGGTATCTGCAGTTCGGCTACTAAGTTTCCAACAGCTCCCTGTATTTGTACTGCTTTTGTAACAGGCGCTGCAGCCGGTTCGTTTTCTGCTTTGTTCTTCTGATTTGAACATCCCATTACTACTACCATAGAGCATATAAATGCTAAAAATATTACTCGTTTCATTTTGTTGATTTTTTATAAATATACAAAAACGCCCCGCATGTGCGAGGCGTCCTGCTTTCTATGTTCATTTACCCTTCATAAATCTTTACTTCAGATTTTCTTTGAAGAATGATTCTAATTTGTCGAATGGAATAACATCGGTTTTGTCGTACAAGTCGGTATGCACGGCACCCGGAATAATCATCAGTTCTTTTGGCTCGTTTGCTGCTTTGTAAGCATCTTCGCTAAAGTAACGCGAGTGTGCATTTTCGCCGGCGATAATCAACACCGGGCGAGGTGAAATCTCGTTGATGTAAGTAAGCAACGGCATATTCATAAATGATAATGCGTTGGTTGCTGTCCACGATCCGTTTGAGTTGATCGAACGTGGGTGAAAACCGCGCTCAGTTTTGTAGTAGTTAACGTAACCTTGCACAAATTCCGGTTCTTCTCCGGTTAGCTGATCAGCTTCAGGTAGTCCTGCAGGACCATAAGCAGGTGTTCCGTTTTCTGCATCTTTCCAGCGTTGCTCACCCAATTGCTCCAATAGTTGCGAACGTTGTTCCGGAGTCATGCTATCGAAATAACCACGTGCTGTAACGCGCGACATGTCGTACATACTGGCAACTGCCACAGCTTTTACGCGTTTGTCGACAGCGGTAGCGTTTAAGCCCATACCGCCGAAACCACAAATTCCCATAATTCCAACTTTCTCACGGTCAACAAAGGATTGAATTCCGAGAAAGTCGATAGCTGCGCTAAAGTCTTCGGTATTAATATCTGGTGATGCTACATTGCGAGGTTCGCCGCCACTTTCGCCTGTAAAAGAAGGATCGAAGGCTACAACCGCAAAACCGCGCTGTGCAAATTGGTTGGCGTATAAACCTGATGATTGTTCTTTAACGGCTCCGTAGGGACCATTGATTGCCAATGCTGGAAGAGGTTCCGAACTTCTGTCTTTTGGTAAATACAGGTCACCGGTCAGGGTGATTCCGTAACGGTTTTTGAAAGTTACTTTTTCACGGGTAACTTTATCACTTAATTCAAATGTGTAATTTTCTTCTGTTTGTTTCATCTCTGTTTTGTTGTTTGTTTGCTTGTTTTCTGAACGTGCCTGTCCCACTATAGCGACTGACAACAGTGCCATAAATACTAGTTTTCTCATTATATAATTGTTTCTGCTTTTGTAATTGTTTTCTGTTTGTTTTAGCCCAGCGCGTTGTATTCTTCGTCGGTAACCGGGCCGTTCCATTGTGTAGTCGATCCTTCAACCGGAACAGACAATGCGATGTGTGCGAACCAGCTGTCTTTTGCTGCTCCGTGCCAGTGATTTACTCCGGCAGGAATATTTACGGTGTCGCCCGGATTCAATTTTTGGGCTGGTTTGCCTTCTTCCTGGTACCATCCTGTTCCAGCTGTGCAAAACAAAATTTGTCCGCCACCATTATGAACGTGCCAGTTGTTGCGGCATCCCGGTTCAAAAGTTACATTGAATGAAGGAACGCCTTCCAATGTTAATACTGCCAGGTAACTTTGTCCTGTAAAATATTCTGCGTAAGCATCGTTTTTTTGTCCTAGTGGAAATGGTTGTTTAAATTCACTCATTTTAAAATCCTCCAATTATTTAATGTTTTTATTTAATCATTGCTTTTGTTTTACCCCGGCCCGCAAAGGGAAGTTGGTCAAGTCCCCTTTAGGGGATTCCAGCCAGCCGGCTGACAGGTAGGGGTAATTAGTTTTCCGGTATTACTTCATTTATGCAAGCCAGCGCATTCAATGTTCTTGGAAAACCCATGTAGGGCAAACATTGTGTAACTGCAGTGAGCAGGGTGTTTTTATCGTTTCCAACACTCAGGTTCCCGTTTACGTGTGATTTCACCTGGTTTTCGCAACCGCCCAGTGCACTTAAAATACACAGGGTAAGTAGCTCGCGGATTTTAAGATCCAGCGTTCCTCGCGTATAAATGTCGCCGAAACAGAATGCCGATAAGTAGTTCTGGATATGCTTCTGATTTTCGGGAGCCGTCTCGTGCATTTTATCGATGATCTCGCCGAAGATGCTTTTTTGAACTTTCAAGCCATCATCGAAACGGGTTTCTTCGGTCACTGTTTTCTGGCTTTCAACCGGAAGCGAAATGTTAGCCGCTTTAAAAACCTCGTTGGCTTTATTAATGGCATTTAGTGTTTTTGGAAATCCAAGATAGGGCGCACATTGGTAAATGGCTTCCTTTATTTCAACCGGCGACACGCCAATATTTAAAGCTGCAAAAACATGTGCCTGCAATTGCTCAAGCGTTTGATTGGTGGTTAATACAACGATTGTAATTAACTCGCGTAATTTGTCGCTTAAATCGCCCTGATAGAAGACTTCGCCGAAAATGAAACGGTTTAGCATTTCCTGTAAATCCGGATCAGTTTCTGCCAGCGGACCTGTGTGTTGTCCGAATAATTCTTCAAACTTTTTCTTACTTAATTCTATCCTGTCCATTTGTTTGTTTTTTAGAATTGTTCAATCTCAAACGTTTATGAGATTTTCATATGATTCAAATAGTTGACTTTATAAGGTATCATATGTAACTCGCATTTTGAACGTTTTCTAAAGCTTTCATTTCGAAGCTCGTTTCACAATGCAAATATCATTATTAGCTATCTTATAAAATTACCAAAATAACGGATAGAGTTACCTCTATTACGGAATGTTATGCAAAAGCAAGGAATTGGGGTATGTAAAATTGAAAATGGCGATAAGTTACTGGAATTTAGCTTGCTATTTTGTTGAGGAAAGTGCAGAGTTGTGCTTGATGATATTTTTATTTGGCGAAATCATCTCAATTAAAATGGTTGGAAGAATGAATTGGGCGTTAGTCTTTTTACCCCTTTGGCTGTCGCCATTTCCCCTCAGGAGGGGAAACATCTGCAATGCTAAGTATAAAGCCTTGTTGTAATGCGGAAAGAATATTCAACGCTTGCTCCCCTTTTGAGGGGAGCTCCCGATAGGGTGAGGGGTAGATATAAAATCTATCAAGAATTAGTTTATGGATTACACAACCGGGACTAAACTTTCTCTAACCTCAACCTTTCGGCTGGTAGCCAGATTTACCAAAAGATTCAGTTTTTCTTTATTGGCAGCTGTAATTTCGGTAGGGTTTTCACTCTCAAAAAGCGTACTTCTAACCAATGGTGCGCTAAACGGAACCGGCCATGCCCGGAGTGCTTTTGCAATCGCATCCATGGTATTTATGCCTTGCATGGCCTGAATACCATCGGCCCAGCAGATCATACCAATATTTTTATTCGTGAGGTAGGGTTGTGGTGCTTTTGAACTAACTTCCAGCCAGTCGAGGCAGTTTTTCATCGCACCAGGAATACTTCCATGATACAAGGGAGCCAGCCATAAATGTACGTCAGCTTCTAAAAACTGCTGGTTCATGATTTCTACCGAATGTGGAATTTCAGTCATTGCTGTGTCAAAAAGTGGAATTCCGGCATCGGCTAAATTGAAGATGTTTGTTTCAATACCCATCTCATTCAGTTGTTCCGATAGGTAGTTGGAAAGTAATGCCGGAGTTGATTGCGACTTTCTTTCCATGGCTCCGTTAAATATTAGGACTTTCATGTTTTCTGAATCTAAATTTGGTTAATGTTTAGGATCTGCTTGGTGCGTATAGTTTTCTGTTTGTCAGTAACCGGAAAAAATCAGGCCCTGCCAAATTATGCAGGGCCGACTTTTTGTATCTAATTGTTGTACTATGATGTTATTGGTTTTTCCAATAATTCAGTCATTATAGTTTTGACAAAGCTTCTTCGTATTTCTTTTCTACTGAAGCCCAGTCCAAAACCGACCAAAATGCATCAAGGTAATCAGCTCTTTTGTTTTGGTATTTCAGGTAGTAGGCGTGCTCCCACACATCAACTCCTAAAATTGGAAATCCTTTGTCTCCCGATTCCAGATCCATCAGCGGGTTGTCCTGGTTTGGAGTTGCAGTAACTGCTACCGAACCGTCAGCTTTTACGTAAAGCCAAGCCCAGCCCGAACCAAATTGTGTTAAACCTGCTTTTTTAATTTCTGCTTTCAAGGTATCAATATCGCCAAAAGCTGCAGCAACTTGTTCTGCCAGTTTGCCTGTTGGAGCCGCCTGTGGAGTTGGCGACAAAATTTCCCAGAACAGCGAGTGATTGTAGTGACCGCCACCATTGTTGCGAACGGCTTTGCTGTATTTACTTACTTCACGTATAATTTCTTCAAGACTTTTGTTTTCTGCTTCTGTTCCTTCAACGGCGTTATTCAGGTTAGTTACATAGGCCTGATGGTGACGTTGATGGTGAATTGTCATTGTTTCATTGTCGAAATGTGGCTCCAATGCATCTGTTGCATATGGAAGAGCCGGTAAATTGAATTTGCTCATTATGTTGTTTTTTAATTGTTATTAACTGAGAGCAAATTTACAACATTGAATAATAAAACAACTAAAAAGTTGCTAAAAATTAAATTGGTTTTGTCTATGTCTCATTGATAAACTCTTTATATGTTTGGTATATTGTGATTTGTGAACTATTTTTCTATTTTTGTCTTATATTAATAAAACAACTAAATGTTGTAAAAATAATATGAAGAAGAATTCGTCGGAACAAATATTGATGCAGCTTAAAATGAGAGGGGAGGCCACAGCGCTTTTAATTTCAGAGGAGCTTGCCATTACGAAGGAGGGAGCACGTAAACATTTGCTAAATCTTTCGGAAGCCGGTCTTGTGCAGGCAACGGTTAAAAGTGAGGGCGTGGGACGTCCTTCAACTTATTATTCGCTTACCGATAAAGGATTATCAAGATTTCCCAATACACATGCGGATATTACGGTTCAGTTGTTGCAATCGGTAAAAAAATTGTTGGGCGAAAATGCGCTTGATCTGCTGATTAGCGATAGAGAGAAAGCTATATACGAGCGTTACGCAAAGCAAATGGAAGGCTCGGAAACCATTGAGCAAAAGCTGGATGTACTGAGCAAAAGGCGTTCGGAAGAAGGATACATTGCCGAGTGGAAAAAAGAAGACGATGCCTATTATTTAATCGAAAACCATTGTCCGATTTGTGCGGCAGCCACCGAATGCCAGGGATTTTGCCGATCGGAACTGCACAATTTTAAACAGTTAATTGGTGAAGATTACGATTTGGAACGCACAGAATATATTATCGAGAACGGCAATCGTTGTGTGTACCGAATCAAAAAATCAAGCTAGATGTTTTCACTTCCCTTTACAGCCAAATTTTAACATTTGTAAAAAGAATCAAGAGCTAAATCCATTAATTTAGTACAATATTTTAAGCTTAATTTATTTTAGGAGGATACAATTATGTCACAGTTAACACCGGAAATGAAAGAGATGGTAATGAGCCAGCAATGCTTTCATGCAACCGTCAGCAAAGACGGAATCCCAAACAACGCACCAAAACGATCGACACGTGTTTTTAACGATGAAACATTGATTTTTAACGAAGGAGTGGGAGGTATTACTTACCAGAATATTCTGGATGGTTCGAAAGTCGCGACTTCAGTTGTTAACCGCGATGTGATGGAAGGTTTCCGTTTTATCAGTACACCGGAAGTTGTTACTGAAGGTGAGCTTTACGAAAAATCAGCTGAAATGTCGCAGAAAGCAGGAATGCCAAAACCAAAAGCGGTGATCCTGTTGCATATTGAAGAAATTCACAGCTTGAAACCCGGACCAATGGCGGGTAAAAAAATTGGCTAAGATGTTAGGTAATTGAGATTATAAATGCCGGAATTGATTTTTGTAAATTGGTTTCGGCATTCTTTTTGGCTTTAAATAGTGCGTTCGGCCACTCAGCATTCAGCCTAAATCTGTTTTCTAATACGCAGACCAGCTTTTCCGGAGAAAAGTTGGATTTTCTTTTTATCTGCTTTTTCTGCAGGTTTTGTTTGTTTCGTTACCAGGTAAACTCCTGATAACACCAGAATAACCGCCACCGGTTTATCCCACGTTAAAGTATCCTGTCCAACAATAATTGCCAGCACGGAAGCAACGATAGGTTGCCAGTTCATAAAAATACTTACCGTGCTTGCTTCCAGTCGTTTTAGCGCATAAGGCATCAGGAAAAATGCCAGAACGGATGAAAACAGCAAAGCAAAAACAAGCAAAGAAATGGCCATTCCGGTTGCTTCGTTTGTAAATATTGTCTGGCTGTTAAACTCGGAAATTCCAAAGGGCATTGATATTGCTGCCGAAATAAGGAACATCCATTTTGCCACAGTAACGGGCTTATATTTTAATGATATTGTTCGGGTAATAACCAGGTAAACAGAGTAAGCCAGAACACATAAAAGTGCAAAAACGAGACCCAACAAACTGTTTGCTCCACCGGCACCGCCTTTTGTACCGAGTAAAATAACTAAGGCTGCTCCCGAAACACTCATTCCAATTCCAATCACTTTTCGAAAGGGGATGACTTCCTTTAAAAAGATGGCCGCGATAATTAATACAAGCACCGGAGTTAAGGCCATTATAAGTGCAAAAACTACCGGAGAGGTATATTTGAGCGATTGAGAAAAGAAGAATTGTGTGCCCATGTATCCAATCAGGCCTCCGAGTAACATAACCAGTATATCTTTTCCTCTGACCTTTTCTTGCCGCAAAAAGGCTCCGATGCTCCAAAATACAATGGCTCCGAAAATCATTCGGGTGGCTGTGTATCCCATGGGTGTCATCCAGCCGGCCATTAATGCTTTTGTGACCGGAATGTTTAGGCCAAACATGGTGTTGGCGCATAAAATGGCTATCAGGCCTTGTCGTTTTTCCTTCTCCACCTTTTCCTCATTTTGCACCGTCTTTTAAGGCGGTGATGTGTAATTATCCTGTCAAGCTGATTTTTTAGGATTTTTGTAAATTCTATTTTACAAAAATCCTAAAAAATCGTTGATACAATCGCTATTTCCTGACACCGCTCTAAAGAACGGTGCAAAAAATAGTTCTCAATACTTGACTTAAATTCATGTTAAAATACCCGAACGGTAGCCGCTTTTGCCCGCTCGCTAATCATTGAATTCAAATAGGCACTGTCGCTGTATTTCGCGCGGTAAGCATTGTCAATTTTTTCGTTGAGGCAACTGTCGGTGATGGTTTCAAACTGCACCTTTTTTATCAAACCGGCAGCTTCTATTTTGCCGGCTTTTTGTTTTACGGCCGACTGGTACCACCTTGAACGGATTCCGTTGTAGGCTCTCACATAAAGTTTGCCTTCAACTTCTACGGACCAGATCCAGGTTGGCGTTCCGTAAGTCACACCGTCTTCACGAAATGGTGCAATATGAAAATCGTCTTTTTTTGCTATCTGAGCTATTTCTTGTGTTGTTAATGTTTCTGTGTTTGCTGTCATGACTTTGTGTTTTACATGGTATAACCGGGCTTTTTGTAAAGCTTGTCCTCGTTCCCCATAATATCGTCGGGGTAAACTTTGTTTTTCCAATCGTCCAGTGAATATTCTTCGATGGCAACCGAAAAGGATTCGTTACCATTTCCAAGAATTTTTTGAGCTACTTTAACCACTTCGTCGGTTAATTCTTGTTTCTGTTCTTCTGTTTTGCCTTCCAGCAATTTTATTTGAAAATGTGGCATTGTTGTTATTGTTTTTTTGATCAACACTAAAAGCTCTTCGGAAAATGTTTTCTCCGAAAGAGCAAATTAGTGTTTCTCCCCCCATTAAAATTATTTCATTTTTCCACCGTAAACCGGGAAAACGCTGGCATCGCCATAATCCTGGATTTGCTCCAGATTTTGTAAAGTTTCCATATCGGCTGCAGAAATCTCAAAATCAACATCTGCATTGTTTTTCATATGAGCCGGATTTGCCGTTTTGGGTATTGGCAGCAGACCCAACTGCAGGGTGTAACGAATAGCCAGTTGTGGTACCGAAACATCATATTTCTCTGCCAGTTTTTTAACTTCCTCGTTTTTCATCAATTCGCCATGGCCAATTGGAGAATATGCTTCAACAAGAATGTTATTTGCCTCGCAGTACTCAATCAATTCTTTTGGAGTATTACTGATGTGCGCCAAAATCTGGTTCACCATTGGTTTTACGGTGCACGATTCGAGGATGTTCTCGATATCCGCTTTTTGGAAATTTGAAACGCCGATCGCTTTCAGTTTACCTGCTTTATAAGCCTCTTCCAAAGCTTTCCAGGCTTCGCGGTTTCCATCTTCATGCCCATCTTCTTCGTGAAATTCCATCCAGGGTTTCGGACTGTGAATGATCATCATATCGATGTAATCGAGTCCCATTGTTTCCAGTGACTGATCGATTGATTTTACTGCTTCATCATACGATTTTACTTCGGCAGCCAGTTTTGTGGTAACGAACAAGTCTTCTCTTTTTACACCACTGGTTCTAATTCCTTCGCCAACTCCGCGCTCGTTTTGGTAAGCCTGAGCTGTATCGATGTGGCGATAGCCCAATTCAACAGCATCTTTGACGGCTTGTACCGAATCGTCGTCGCTAATAAACCATGTTCCGAGTCCCAGTTTTGGGATTTCAACGCCGTTTGACAGCGTATAATTTTCTTTTAATATCATAATGTGTCTCTTTTAAAATTAATAATTGTCTGTTTATACTGTATATTGATTAAAGTGTTGCGGCATCAATTACATAGCGGTAACGAGCCTCTTTGTTCACCACTTTTTCCCAGGCATCGTTGATCTGGTCGGCACTGATTACCTCAATTTTTGGATGAACGTTGTTGTCGGCACAGTAATGAACAACTTCCTGAGTTTCAGGAATTCCGCCAATAAGCGATGCGTTAAAATTAACCCGTGCAAATGCCAGCATCAGGTTGTTGATGGTAATCTCCGATTTTACCGGCATTCCAACAAAAGTGAACGTGCCTCCGGGTTTTACACACATAATGTAAGGCGCCGCATTAAATTCGTATGGAATGGTACAAATCATATAATCAAGGGTTTTGCTGTACGCATTCAAATTGCTTAAATCTTCGTTTACCACAATAACTTCTTTTGCTCCGAAAGATTTTATGTCGTCAACCTTATCAGCCGAAGTAGTGAAAGCATACACTTCTGCACCTTTCGACACTGCAAGTTTAACAGCCATGTGGCCAAGACCTCCAATACCTGCAACACCAACTTTGTCGCCAATTTTAAAATCAGCTTTCATTAACGGAGAGTAAGTTGTAATACCCGCACACAATAGGGGAGCGGCTTCCTGCAGACTGATATGCTCAGGAATATGAACGGCAAAATGGTCTCTAACCACGATATTTGATGTGTATCCGCCCTGGCTGATTCCTGTAGGTGAAGATTCTTGTGGATAACCGTAGGTAAATACTGTTTTACCGTTTTCGCAGAACTGCTCTTCGCCGTGTTCGCAGCTGTCGCATTCCATACAGCTGTCTACCATACATCCAACGCCGGCACGGTCGCCAACTTTAAATTTGCTTACGTTTATACCAACTGCCGAAACAATACCTGCAATCTCGTGCCCCGGAACCTGTGGATATTGCTGTTGTCCCCAGTGTCCTTTCATTTGGTGAATATCGGAGTGACAAATACTGGCATATTTTACATCGATTAAAATGTCGTTGTCGCCAACCGGACGGCGTTCGAATTCCCATGGACTGAGTTTGCCTGATTCGTCGGTGGCTGCGTAACCTTTTGATTTAATATTTTGACTCATAACACTTGATTTTAAATTACTGTTTTCTGCAAAAACCTGCATCGGATTGGAAAGCAAGAAACTTGCTCCGGCACCTGCCATTGCCGACTTCTGAATAAAGTCTCTTCTCGACTGTTTTTTGTTTGATTGCTTTTCATTCATAATTCAACTTTTTATATTGTTATTATTTAAAACGATTCAACATCAGGTGCCTTCCATCGCTGATTTTACCATCTCAGCCGTAATATTTTTCTAAAAAAATATAGCGGTGAAATTAGATTCTAATTCTACAATACAAATATCAGAAGAACGATTGTCAGAAAATTACCAGAATAACAGATTTATTTACCCGTATTACGGTTTGTCGTTTTTTTAGCCACGCCAGGCGAATGTGCCTTTTTAAAAAACGGCTAGAGAGAAACCTGTGATAGCTCTTCGCAAATGGCTAAAAGCTTTTCCTGTATCGCTTGATTTGCTGCCTGTTTATTAAAATCTACCTCTTTCTTGTGAAATAATAAGCGGCCACTTTTTAAGGCATCGGCATCCTGCGAAGTTGCCAGCCAAACCTGTGTTTCGTATCCTTTTTCCAGACTGTCGGGAGCACTGCTACCTCCCATTTTTGTAGGAACCCATCCCGGATCAACGGCATTTGAAATCACATCCGGCCATTTCCGAGTAACGGCAAGTGCCAGAATTAAATCGTGCAATTTGGTGTCTGAGTAGCTCGGATTCTTTTTGCCTTCGAGAATGGCAGTTAGTTGATTTTCGCTTGCGTCGCCTCCCCGGTGCATACTTGAACTGAGGTAGACTAATCTCTTTGGGCGATTGATCATGGTCGTTAAAATATATGGTGCCAGCGTATTAACCGCAAACAACAATGGCAAATCGTCTTTGCTTTTCGCGTTGGACGGAACATTTAAAATGCCAGCATTGTGGATTATCGTATCGAAAGATCCCAATTCATTAACCTGCGCTGCAAGGTTTTTGGTTTCTTCAATACCCGATAAATCTGCTATTAGAACCGTTTCTGCGCCGGGAACTTTACTAATTGCATGTCTTGCCCGCTCCTCATTTCGGGCATGAAGAACTACCCGGTGACCTTCTGCAACCAGTTTTTTGGCTGCAAGTTGACCCAATCCGTCAGCTGATCCGGTAATAAATATTCGTGCCATGCTGCTATATCTTTTTTAAAACTTTTGCCGGAATTCCACCTACAACAGTATTATCGGGAACATCTTTGTTTACCACCGCTCCGGCTGCCACAATTGAATTTTCGCCAACAGTAACTCCCGGCAGAATTGTTGCTCCGGCACCGATCCATGCACCGTTTTTAATTACAACCGGACGAACCATGAGCGCTTTTCGTTCAGTAGGATCAACGGGATGTTCTTCGCTTAAAATGTTCACTTTTGGACCGATCAACACATCGTCGCCAATGGTAATTGTTCCCATGTCGAGCATCGAGCAAAGATGATTGATATACACATTTTTTCCGATGCGGGTAAACTGCCCGATGTTCACATAAACGGGTATCTGGATCATACTGCTCGGGTCGAGTGCTTCGCCTGAAATTTCACCCCACAATTTGCGATTTTTTTCTACATCTGCAGTGGAGTTGAATTCCAACAACAGCTTTGTGGTTCGTTCTGCTGCTTCGCCAATTTGGCTGTGCGACGGATCGGAATACGATACTGCTTCACCGGCTTGTAATCGTTCAAAAATACTCTTGCTCATTTTCGTTTTGTAGTTAGATCGTTTTATAGATGTCTTTTGGTTAAATTTCTTTAATCACTTTGGCCGGAATTCCACCAACCACTGTGTTTGCCGGAACGTCTTTATTCACCATAGCTCCGGCTGCCACAACCGCATTTTCGCCAACGGTAACACCGGGAAGTATTGTTGCTCCGGCACCAATCCATGCATTGCGCTTGATCACTATGGGTTTAACAATCATCGCTTTTCTATTGTTTGGATCGAGCGGATGACCTTCCGACAATAAATTGGCTTTCGGGCCAATCAGTACATCGTCTTCAATAGTGATTTTTCCCAAAGCCAGCATCGAACACGCATGATTGATGTACACATTTTTACCAACCGTCACAAATTCGGCATGGTTTACAAACACCGGAATCTGAACGTAACTGGTCGGATCAAGTGTTTTACCTGTCAGATCGCCCCAGATTTTTCGCAATTCATCAGGATTGGATGTTGCATTGTATTTTATCAGCAATTGGTTGGTGCGAAGGTTTGATTCGCCGACCTCTGTAAACTGTGGATCACTGAACTGAACCAACTCGCCCGCTTGCATTCTTTCAAAAATGTTTTTACTCATCTTCCTGTAGTTCTTTATTTTTCAATTTGGAGAGTAAGCTGTTGGGAGCTTGTTCTGCCAATTCAATTCTGGCTTTAATTCTTTCAACGTCTCTTAATGCTTTTACATCTCCATCAATTTCACCCAGTTTTATAAGACTGTCTGAAAATTCAGAATTTTTGTAAAAAAAAGCGATGTTGCCCAACGGTGCAAAGTAGACAATGTCGCCGGCTTTGGGCGCAAAACCATCGATTGAATCATTTTCATCAAGTCTTTCTTCTAATTTACTGATTTTGCTGGTCTGCCCGTAATCGTCGAGATTGATATTAATGGGCAACATCGAGGCGAAGCTTTTGGCAGTTTCACTCTCGTTTAAATTTGCTGTTATAAATGTGTCGTTGTTGTTTATTCTTATTTTCATTTTGTAATTTTTTTTTTTATCTCTGAACGTGTGTTTGGTCTTTCCTTAGCTATCTTTCTTTAGCACCTTTTTGATCGCAACGACCTTATCCGCTGCTTCAATCTTTAAAAAGTATATTCCCGGTTTTACCTGGCTAACATCAATACTGTTATCATTGGTTTTTAAGATGCTTCGTCCCTGAATGTCCATCAATGTTAATATTTCAAATTGCCCTGAAACATTCAAAATGTCGAGAACAGGATTTGGATAGATCTGAAAATCATTTTCAGTTGCTATCTCTGCAACATCTGTGGTAACATCGGCGAGCCTTAATGTAACAGTTACATCAAAAGCGCCCAACACCGCTTTCAACTCATCCTGCGAAAGGCTGTCAATTTTTCCAAGACGTGTAAAGTTCCACGAGTTGGCCGCATAATAAATTACCAGTGCGTTACCCTGATACAAAATAATATCTCCGGGTTCGGTGGTAATTTGTTCGTCGTTTCGTGGTAAGGTTGTTCCAATCGGCCCAACTTTTTCCATGTTTCCGTAATCGCGCATTTCAACTGTCAGCGGACTTTCATTCAACAAATCTATCAGTGCGGCAGTGGATGAATTATCGACTAAAGTTGCAGAAAGCTCTGTTTGTCCGTTAACCGTAATTGTAATTGGTGTTTGCTGCGCCGAAACCCGGAGTGTTATAAAACTTAACGCGAGTAGAAATATCCAGATCTTTATTCTCATAACTTCTCTTTTTAGTGGGTATAAAATCACTTTACAAATATCGAAAGAAGAAGCCAAAGAAAATGACCAGAATTACGGAGATGCTTACCACTTTTACGGAATCGTCGGAAAATATAACTGACTATTTAACAGGGAGCTACCCTTTAAAATATTCTCCCTGCCGGACTGAAAAAAAGTAACTTTTTGCAATCCAAAAGCAGGGAGGTGAATTAAAATTTCGCACCGTAAAATGAATACGGGAACTATCAGTTATCTTGTAAAATATGGCTTGTATTAATTTGACAATGATGCCATATCAATTACAAAACGATATTTTACATCGCCTTTTTCCAACCGGTCAAGTGCTTCATTTACATCCTGCATTTTTATGATCTCGCTATCGGCAGTAATGTTGTGCTTGTAACAGAAATCAATAACCTCCTGAGTTTCGGCAATGCCGCCAATAATTGAGCCAGATAAACTTTTTCGTCCGCTTACAATATTGAATGCACCAACATCCAGAGGTTCGTTTGGCAGACCCACCAAAACGAGGCTACCGTCAACCGTCAGACAGTTTAAATAAGCATTTACATCGTGTTTTGCCGAAACGGTATCAAGGATCATGTCGTATCCTTTTTGCGCTGCCATTTGTTCCTGATCTTTTGAAAGGACAGCTTCGTCGGCACCCAGTCTTTTTGCATCTTCAACTTTATCGGGCGAAGTGGTAAAAACAGTTACATGAGCACCCATGGCTTTGGCAATTTTTACCGCCATGTGGCCAAGACCGCCAATACCAATAATTCCTATTTTTTTGCCCGGACCTGCTCCCCAGTGTTTTAATGGCGAATAGGTAGTAATACCGGCACAAAGCAAAGGAGCTGCTGCACCCAGATTCTCGAATTCCGGTATTTTCAGTATGTAGTTCGCATCGCAAACAATGTGTTTTGAAAAGCCTCCGTAGGTAACACCACCCAAATGTTTATCGGGTGCGTTGAATACCAGTGTCCATCCTTCTTCACAAAATTGTTCTTCGCCGTCGTTGCACTGGTGACAGTGTCCGCAGCTATCAACAATACAACCAATACCTGCCAAATCGCCTTCTTTAAATTTGGAAACCTTGCTACCAATTTTGGTTACTTTACCAATTATTTCGTGCCCGGGAACAATGGGATAAGCTGTGCCTCCCCAATCGTTTTTTATGGCATGAAGATCTGAATGACAGATACCACAATAAAGTATCTCCAGTTCTACATCATTCTCCATCAGTGCTCTCCGCTGCACATCCATGGAATGCAAAGGTTTGTCTTGTGCTTCTGTTCCAAATGCTTTAACAGTAATTGTACTCATAACTTTTTGTTTTTAATGGTGTAACTGTTTATTAAACGGCACGTTAATGGGGTTTGTTCAGGAATTAGCCTTTGGCCAATTTTATGAAGCATTTACAGGGCTAAAACTGCATCTGATATTGGGCTTGCTCCTGAACTCATTACCAAAATTTTACCAATACTTTTATCGTGATTTAATACTTCCAGAATCGTTGTTGCAACGTCTGCCCGTGGAATTGTTGGGCTGATGCCTTCAGCTACTGTATTCAGTGTTACTTTACCAGTTCCTTCTTCATCGGTTAGCCCAACCGGTCGCAGAATAGTATAGTCAAGAGATGATTGTTTCAACTCCTTATCGGCAAAGTGTTTGGCAATGTAATAGGGTTTAATGCCCGATGCATCCCATTTGTTGCGTTCATCTGCTAAATATGCACTCACCATAACATATCGTTTAACTCCTGTTTTTTCAGCTGCAATTATACTCTTTACGGCACCATCCAAATCAATCTCCAGGGTTTTGTCATAGCCTGTTTTGCCGCCAGATCCGGCTGTAAACACGATTGCGTCAAAACCTTTCACGGCTTTGGCTAATTCGTCAATACTGCTTTCAAGGCTACCAACAATTACGGGAACCCCGATGGCATCAAAAAAGCTTTTCTGTTCTTCTTTACGAATAAATGCAGTGGGATTAAACCGGTCGGATGCTCCCATTTTTTCAGCAACAATCCGTCCGATCTTTCCGTTTGCACCTATAATTAAAACATTCATAATTTTCCGGATTTATTTGATTTGCTTCTGTTTACTTTTTTGCCGATTTTTCAATGGTGTCATACAATTCGGCTAAAGCCACGGCACGCTGAAAAGTTGGTGCATTACGGGTGTTATTACGGATATCGCCTGCTAAAAGTTTATAAATCTGAGCCACATTTCTTGCCACCGAATTATCGGGTAATCCTTTGTACATTTCCAGAGGTATAGTGATTGCTTTCATTTCTTCATCGCTGCCTTTTGCTCCTTTTATCGAAAGCTGAATCATCTGGCCGTGCCCGTTATCACCGGTAACCTGAATATCACCTTCGGTTCCGTTGATTTCCCACAGCAGGTTTGTTCCTTTTGAGAGACCACCGCGGTAGTGTACCGATGCAGCAGCGCCACTCTCCAATTGTCCGATAACTAAAATCTGGTCTTCGGCGTCTTTGGGTTTTACTTCGCCGGTATCGGCAACATTTACGGTTTTGTAAAAATTGAACATGTCGGCTTTAAGTGATGTAAAATCTCCCAAAACGCTTGTTAATCCGGCCAAAGTGTGTCCTAGTGGAATGGTAAGCATGTTGGCGCCGTTGGCATTATCGAACAGGTAATACCGGTCGTCAACGGTTTCGTTGGCCCAGTTCCAGCCCGAACCAATTAATGTGGTTGATTTCACCTCTCCAACATAACCTTCTTCGATCAGTTTTTTCAGGTATAAAATTTCAGGAGCATTAACCATTTGTGTACCAACCACGGCTACCACACCTTGCTTTTCAGCAATATCTGCCAGTGTTTTTGTTTCTTCCAAACCATTGCCCAGCGGGTGTTCGCAGGAAACATGTTTACCGGCTTCCAGTGCGGCTTTTACGTACTCGAAGTGATAAGGAACTTTCACGGTAACCACAACGAGATCAACCTCGGGAGACTGAATCAGTACCTGTGGATTTTCGAACGCAAACTTTAGATTCAATGCTTTGGCAGTGGCTTGTGCACTTTCCAACGAACGGTTGGCAACTCCAACTACTTCGAAATCCTCGGTTAACGATTTTAGTGCAGGAATGTGGGCTGTTGCTGCCCAGTGACTATCGGGATTTAATCCAATAAATCCGACTCTTATTTTCTTGTTTTCCATGTGCTTATAATTTTTTGTTTTCAACGTTTTTTCTGATTTCTACAAAATTAAATAGAATACCGCGAAGTGTTTTACCCAAATTACTGTTAGGATTACCCGAATTACAGAATATGATTTTTTCGGGGGAGTTGATGCAGGATTAATTTTTAGATAGAGTGGTTCAGCCACTTACCTTTAAAGAGTCGGTATAGAAAAATCGCACCGCGGAAACACAGTTCGATACACATGGCAATCCAAACGCCTTTTAAACCCATAATCGGAGCTAAGATTGCTGCCAGGGTAAGACGAACGGCCCACATGCTGCCAAAGTTCATAATGCTGGGAACAAAAGTATCGCCGGCACCAACAAAAACACCATAAGCCACAATTGATGCGGCAAACATCGGTTCGGCAAAAGCTTCAATACGCAAGGCCATAACTCCAAGCGAAAGGATTTCCGGATCGGGAGTCATAAAACCAATAATTTGAGGGGCTGTAAAATACATGACTGCACCCAGAATGGTCATTACCGCCATGCCCATAAAAACGGTGATGTAGGCAAAACGTTTGGCCAGGTCTTTACGGTTAGCGCCAAAACTTTGCCCCACAAGTGTAGTGGCTGCTTCGGCAATTCCGTAGCCCGGCATGTAACACAAACTTTCGGCAGTAATGGCAAACGAGTTGGCCGCTATGGATGCAACTCCCAAAGGAGCCACAATTACGGTGGACAGAATTTGTGCGCCCATAATTACGGTGTGCTCCAAACTCATGGGCATGCTAATTTTGAATGCTCTGCGCAGGGTACTTTCTTCGGGCCTGAAACTTCCTTTTTCTTTGGTTAGGCGCAGGTTTCCGTCTTTCGTAAACAGGTACCAGAAAAGCATTACTGCAGTTATCAGGTAAGCTGAACCTGTTCCGATTGCAGCTCCCGCTACACCAAGGTCAGCTCCCGGAATGAAAATGTCGTATCCTAAAAACTGCAGCTCGCGCGATGGGAAGATCAACAGAAAGTTGAAGACCACATCCATAACGCACATCACCACATTTAATACGCTCGGAACGTGCATATTTCCACTACTTCGTAACATGCCACTGGCAAGAAAATTTAACTGCAACGCGGGGAGTGACAAGATGAATATGAGAAAGTATTTCGATGCGTCTTCGGCAATCGCGGCGTCGCCCCCCAGCCAGTAGGGGAGTTTTTGGCTTACCGAAACCCCGATGGCCACCATAACAAAACTAAATAGCAAGGTAGATAAAATAGCCTGTCGTAAAACAGATCGTGCTCCTCTGCGGTCGCCGGCGCCGATGAGGTGAGCTACCTGAACCGAAAATCCGGCGGCAACCGTGGTGCAAATTCCCCAAAAAAGCCAGGTAGAAGTAATTACCAGGCCAATGGAGGCCGATGCATTTGCGCCCAAACGTCCAACCATCGATGCATCGATATATTGCATGATGATGGATGAAAACTGCGCAATAATAGCCGGAATACTCAACAGCGCAGCCAAATGCAGTTGCTGCATAAACGTCATTGCCTGCTTATTCTGGACAAGCGACAATAAATAAGCACTCTTTTTCAATTGATATCTCTAAGCAAAAATTTTATCAGACGAAGCGAAAACCGCAGAATACTCCTTTTAGCTTTGTGCGGTAATCAGGTCGATAGCTTTTTTCATTCTGTTCAGGCCTTCCTGCAAAGTAGCTCTCGGACAGGCAATATTCAGGCGCATAAAACCTTCTCCGGCATCGCCGTAAACCGTCCCTTCGTTGAGCCAAACATTTCCTTTTTCTATCATCAATTCGGTAAGTTTCTCCGACTCAATGTTTAAAACAGAAGTGTCGATCCAAACCAAATAAGTGGCTTCCAGCGGCAAAATCGGGAATTGTGGAAAGTTCTCAGCAAAGAAATCTTTTACTAACAGGTAATTGTCCCACAAATACGCTCGCAAATCGTCGAGCCATTTCTCAGAATCTTCGTGTGTGTAAGCGGCAATCAATCCTTCAACGGCAAACGGACTCACATCGCAAACTTCGTTAATGTTGATCGCCTTATCAATTTTCTTGCGGATATCAGCATCGTAAGTTAAAATATTGGCAATCTGTAATCCTGCCAGGTTAAAGGTTTTACTGGGTGCAACGCAGGTTACCGAGTTCTCTAAAAACTGCTGTCCCAGCGATGCAAACGGAATGTGTGTATGTCCCGGGTGCACCAAGTCGCAATGGATTTCATCCGAAACAACGATTACATTATTCCGGAAACAAATTTCTCCAATTTTCTCCAGTTCTTCCTTTGTCCAAACGCGGCCGGCCGGATTATGCGGGTTGCATAAAAGCATCACTTTGGCTTTCGGATCGGCCGCCTTTTTTTCCAGGTCTTCAAAATCGATGGTGTATTTTCCGTCTTTATAAATCAGGTCGTTGGAGAAACTCTCGCATTGGTTATTTCGAATCGACGAGAAAAAACAGTTGTAAACAGGCTCCTGTACAATTACTTTATCACCCGGTTCTGTTAATGCTAAAATGGCTGCAGAAATAGCAGGAACCACACCAATAGTGTAGATCATCCATTCTTTTTCAACCGTAAAATTGTGCCGGCGTCCAAACCAACTGATAACTGCATTATAATAGGCATCGGGCACTTTTGTGTAACCGAAAATGCCGTGTTGTACACGATTAGTAAGTGCATCAATAATCGGTTGAGCGGTTTTAAAATCCATGTCGGCCACCCACAACGGAATAATATCGTCGTTGGTTTTCGAATCCCACTTGTATGAATTAGTGCCTCTGCGTACTACTTTTTCGTCGAAATTGTGTTGCATGGTGATTAAACGTTTACTTCGCTTTGAACAGTTACTTTGCAGCCTCCGGGATTTTTGCAGTTTTCGTCGAAAATAAGCTCGCCAACACTTTGAGCTACGATTTCGCCGGAGCTTGGATTTTTAATGCTTGTTACGGGGCTGTTGATTTCTGCTTTTAAGGTGCTGTACTCGAAGGCAAGATCTGCATCCTCTTTCATTATGCAGTTTTCCATTACCAAATCTTTGGCATAACACAATGGCTGTGTTCCGCTGATAACACAGTTTACCAAACGCAAATTTTTCGAGTGCCAGCCCAGGTATTCACCTGTAATAACTGAATCGTAAACGGTAACATTTTCGGTATTCCAGAAAGCGTCTTTTGATGCCAGATGAGAATCGCGAATTTCAATGTTACGGGCATACTGAAAACCGTAGTTTCCCTGCAAGGTCAGGTTGTCGATTTTGATGTTTTTGCTGTCTTTAAAAATGTAATCGCCATTTGTCACTTTTACATCTCTAAGCTTGATATTCTTACACCACCACAAACATTCTTCGGCATCGGTAAGCTCAACGTTTTCAAGTTCTAAACCATCAATTTCGCGAAACATTTTTGGCGCATCAACACGCGTATTTACCATACGAAGATCTTTGCAATACCAAATGGCAGCACGTCCGCCGGGGGTAAATAATGAGTCTTCGATAATGCTGTTTGTATTGTGCCAAAACGGATATTTACCGCCAAAAGTGCAGCCGGTAGCTTTTATATTGCTGGCTTCTTTTAATGCCGATTCGCCTAAACCAATCTCAACATTTTTAATATGTAAATCCTTCTCCGCAAATAATGGTCGTTCTCCTTCAAAAAATTTGTTCTCTATAGTTTTCATTATTGTAAAATTGTTCTCATTAAAATTATGAGACAAATATCAGGCAAATAAGTTTAAGGAAAATACCCAGATTCCTGTATTATTTACCAAAATTACGGAATTGGTGGTAAGAATGCTTAAATCCGTGTTAATGAGATGTTAACGAGTTCGTTGAAGTTCACTATTATAAGATTGAGGGGCATTCAGTTTTTGGAATAAAGTGCTGGAATACAATTCGTAAATTGGGATTGGAATGTTACCCAAAAAGCAGGAGAGAATTACCAAGATTACCGAATTACTTACCCATATTACGGAATGTGATTCCGGAGGATAACACCTTAAACAATAGTTGTTTAAATTTGTACTGTTTTTAAAAGCGAAAGATTATGAGCGACGTAAAAAAGATAGGTTCAGTAACCGAATATAATAACCTGGTTGGGCAGGAAACATTGCACCCACTGGTAAGTGTTATCGATTTTTCTAAAACAGAACCGTTCCACTATTTTAAAGGGCAGATGGATGTGTATGCCATCTTTCTGAAAGATATTAAGTGTGGAAATATAACCTACGGAATTAACGATTACGACTACGAAGAAGGTACGTTGTTGTTTATTTCTCCCGGACAGGTGTATGGTGTTGAAGGAACCGGGGAGAAACAGCAGGCGTCGGGTACTGCCATAATTTTTCACCCCGATTTAATACATGGCACATCGCTTGGAAAATCGATCGACGAATACACTTTCTTTTCGTACGAAGTAAATGAAGCTTTGCACCTGTCGGCGCGCGAAAGAGTGCTGATAAACCAGTGTATTGAAAATATCAATTTCGAATTGCAACATGCCATCGATACACACAGTAAGGAATTAATTGTGTCGTACCTGGAACTCTTTTTGAAGTATAGCAAACGTTTTTACGAGCGACAGTTTGTAACGCGTAACCACGTAAATAAAGATGTATTGGCTCGTTTTGAGCATATTCTGAAAGATTATTTCGCTTCGGAGCAGCCACTGATTTCGGGTTTACCTTCAGTTCGTTATTGTGCCGATAAACTGTTCATTTCGCCAAACTATTTGGGTGATCTGCTGAAAAAAGAAACCGGTAAATCAGCTCAGGAGCACATTCAGCTTAAGATGATTGATGTAGCTAAAGAAAAGATTTACGATAACGAAAAATCGATTAGCGAGATTGCTTACGAGCTGGGTTTTAAACATCCGCAACACTTTACCCGCATGTTTAAAAAGCAGGTGGGAGTATCGCCCAACGAGTATCGGAGTTTGAACTAGAACAAAGAAATTCAGAGCTGCTAACTTTTTCAATTTGTTTACATTTGCTTGCTTTGTGTCGAAGTAACACGAAACTCTGTTTTTTTGGCTATCTTTCGGCATTGATTTGGTTGGGATAGCCAAAAAATTTAGAACTAACGAACTTAAACTTAGCAAATGAAACGAATACTTCTTTTCGTTGTATTTATGGCTGCGGTGCAGTTTATAGGTGCACAAGAAGCTGAAAAGACCACTTCCCTTAAACATTTTTCCGGCTCAGTAATGGTTACGAATAATGGTATCTCGAATGTACCATCGTTTTCACTTGGAAAATCCGCAGTAATTTTCGATTTGTCGATGGGTGGCGATAAATTGCGTTTCGAGCCACAGTTTCGTTTTGCCATGGAAGGAAAACCCTGGTCGTTTATTTTTTGGTTTAGGAATAAAACAGTTACTACTGAAAAATTTAGCCTGTCGATTGGAGCCCATCCTGCAATTATGTTTCACGAAGTTACTTTCGAAGAAGAAGGATCGAATAAAGAAGGTTTGGAAGGCCGAAGATTTTTAGCCGGAGAGATTGAGCCGTCGATTAAAATTTCCGAACACGTCGATCTTGAACCTTATTATTTGTATGGGCACGGATTTGATCGGGGATTGCAAAATACACACTATTTAAGCATGCGTTTAGGGGTTTCAGATCTTGAGATCTCAAAACAATTGCTGTTTTCTTTTACGCCCGAAATCTATTACCTGAGTACCGATGGAATCACCGGTTCGTATTGCGGCTCATCATTTTCTCTGGAACACCGGGAGTTACCGTTTACACTTGGTGCTAAAATCAATCAGAAAATTGACAGCGATATTGTTAGTGATGATTTTTTATGGAATGTGAGCCTCACTTATTCGTTTGGAGATTAAGGATTTAAACGCGCAGCATTAAAGCAACTCGTTTAAATCTGTCTCACTTATCGAAAATTCCGGGTCAAACGCTTCCGATTCCATATAATTCAACATCGATTTGTAAAGCTGTGCAGCTTCCGGTTTGTCTAAAATCTCATTCAGTTGCGACATGCAAACCAGTAGTTTTCCATCGCCAACTTTCAGTTCAAAAATCAACCCCATTTTATGATTGCGCTCCAGGTTATCTACCACCTGAACAATTGGGAAGTAATCCGTTGGAAGTACATCCAAAATCAGCGAGTTGCTGGCTTTTATAATGGAGAACCATTGCCAGTTGGTGTGAAAATTGGTTGGGAAAGCATTGAACAGCGGGTGCGTTGGATCGGTTAGCAAGCCCAGCGTACCGGGCGAAACCTCTGTTCCGTTATTCTCGCAGATGGATTTAAACATGCCGTAATTCCAGAAATCCGGCGGGAATAATCCGGGCTCGCTTTTTCTTTTGACATCTGCTGTTTGCGGGAAGAGCAGAACTTTACCACCGTTCTTCAATTCCCTTGAAACCTTTTGGTCAACTTTGTTTGCAACCAGAATGTCTTTCGGAATATTGATCTCGTTTTTGGCCGGATAAACCCATATTGGATAGTCGTTCGAATAATCACTTTCGGCAACCGAAATATGCAGGTTGAGCTTAGCAGCTTTCTTCACAGACGATAGATCGGCCGTTACATTGCCAAGTTCAGTAAGTCCTCCAAATGGTATTTCAGAGCCGGAAAATGTGCCTTCTCCAACAACAGTTCCGTCTTCCTGTTTTAGCGTCCATGAATTGGCGCTTGATATAGCATTGTTGGAGTAGTTGGCTACAACTGCTTTGGCATTAAATGCTTCGTTGTTGGTGTAGCAGTATTTTGGAAATTCGAGCAGTAAAACCACATCGTTACATGATTGTTTCCAGGCTTCGGGAGTAATTACGTTTTTGCTGTCCATAAAAGCATCCAGAATGCCCACAAGAGCTGTTCCCTGTCCGGGGAAATCCTGCAAGTCGAGCAACTGAAATCCTGCAAAACCTTGCGTGCGAATGGCAGCTTCCATCTCGGCTTTGTAACACAGGGCCGACCAAGCACCAGTCGCCTGCTGATAAATGCTGTCTTTATCCAGCATTCCAGCTTCTTCAAGGCGGCTTTTGAATATTTCCAGGTTGGTAGCTTTTAAAACGCCGGTATATTTTTCAATTTCATCGTAATCAGGAAAAATCTGGTACTGGCCAATTTCGTGACTGATTATGGGCATATTCATGTGATCAACCGCATAACTAAAATCAAAATCGGTAGAAGGAGCTACGGAGTTTAACCGGGCGCCGTCCTTCGAGTCGGCAAATGCATGCGTCAACCGCGTGTGCGTAAGAATGGTGTCGTGGGCATATGAGGTACGTGCACCAACAAAGAATTCCGAAGTTGGAGTTGGCGGAATATAACCGATGCCGTTGTTACAACCCATGGTGTATAGCGGGCGGTCGTCGTAGGCTTTTAAAGCTGAAATGTTAGCTTCAACGTTGTCAAGTCCTCCCCAGATTTCATTTCCGTGCGAGAACAGTACAAACGACGGGTGATTGGCATAAGCATCCAACATGGCAAAACCTTCGTTGCGTAGTTGCATGGCAATGTTTGCCGAGTCTAAACCTCCCCAAAAAGGGAGTTCGGGCTGCAAATAAATACCTTCCTGATCGGCAGCAATAAAAGCAGCTTCGGGCGGACAGTACGAGTGAAAACGGTAATGGTTGATACCGTAGTTTTTGGCAATTTTAAAGACCCGTACCCAGCCTTCAACATCCATGGGCGGATGTCCGGTTAACGGAAAAACGCAGGCATCGTGTTTGCCGCGTAGGAAAGTTGTGCGGCCGTTAATCGAAAATTGTGTTCCGTCAACAGCAAATTCGCGCATCCCAAAGGTTTCAGCTTTTGTGTCCTGAATACCTTTTCCGGTAACAACTGCGGTAAGTTTATAAAGCGGCTGCTTGTATTCGTCCCACAGTTGGCAATCGTCTCCAAAGTTGTATTCCAGCTGAATTTTTTCCTGTGCGTTTACAGTTGATTTTAACGTTTTTAAGTGCGTAGTTTTTCCAGCCACCGTTTTTTCAACATGAAGTTCAATGGCCAATTCTCCCGCCCGCTGATTCTCAATGTTTAGATCTACGAGCGCTTTTTTGTTCTGAACATCCGGGGTGACACGTAATTTGGAGATGTATGTTTTTGAAGTTGCCTCAATTTGTATTTTCCCTATAATCCCGTTCCAGTTGGTTTGCGTTTCGTCGGTATAAATGTGCACATTCCCGTAAGGCGTTAATTTCAAATCGTTGTTTACCAGGATGGTGATGTAGTGATCGCCGGGAGTTAGTGCCTCGGTTAAATCATATTTTTGAGTTGACTGCAATAACATCGATGATCCTACAAACTGGTCATCAACCCACACTTTTGATGGTTTTGTCCTTTCCAACTGAAGTTCAAGCCGTTTATCCTTGAAATTTTCAGGAATTGTAACTTTTTTCCGGTACCAGGCAACTCCCTCGTAAGTGTAAATCCGGTTGAGATGCATCGTGGTGGGACTTTGATTCAGAAAGCCTTTTTTATTAGAATCGGTTGTTCCGGGCAACACTACCGAATCATCAAAATCAGAGAGGTACCATTGCTGTTCTTCACCAATTTGTGCGGTGTCGAGCGCAAATTGCCAGTCGCCTTGCAAATCAATTGTAGTTCGGTAATTGGGAGTTTGAGTTGTGCACGAAATTACGGCCAATAACAGAATCAAATACAAGTTTTTCATTCAAAAAAATTTAGGACATGCAGCCCGGTTTTTACTTAGCTTATTGTAAAAATAACAAAATAAAATTCAGATTAATCTCCGTCAAACGACAGGTAAAATTATAAATTGATTTAAAAGTCTTTCATTCAGTTGGATATGGTTTGCAAAAAAATACCCGCCTCAATAATAAGACGGGTAGTTTTGTGAATATAACTATTCGATTTTACATCAAAATCTGGCGGGCATAGTTAACGCAGGTTTTTACTTCTTTAACGGCGTTCGACCATGGTTTTACATCGTATTCCAACTCGATGTCGCAATAAATCGGCCACTTTTCTTTTTTGATCAGAAGCAGCACCTCTTCCAATGGCATTTGTCCCTGTCCCCAAACCTGGTTTTGGTTAGGCGGATCAGTTTCCGGTCCGGTTTTGTCTTTGATGTGTATGCTGAAAATCCGGTCGTGGTATTTCCGGAGAATATCGCAAGGATTTTTACCGGTTGAACCAAAATAGTGACCCGAATCGAAATTGAACATTACTGCTGGCGATATTCCAACGAAATTATCGTAAGTAAAACCTTCTACGTCGGCAAACTGCATGTGCTGGTGGAAAACAGCGTACATTCCATGTTTCTCGGCAATCGGTCCCAATTTTTTCGCGGCATCTTCGCTGATTTCTTCGCTAACACCTTTTGCTCCCAAAGCTTTGGCCACTTTAAAAGCGTAATCAATTTCTTCGTCCGACCATTGCGATGGCGAGAACTTAACAATGTGTGGTTTTATTCCGGCGTCATCCAGCAGTTTTTTGGCAGATTCCACCTTTTTCATATCAACATTCAATCGGAATTTACGAACTTCTTCGTTGTATTTATCCATTCTGGCTTGCTGTTCAGCATTTAATTGCGGACGACCCCTGCGGCGTGGTTGTGGAGCCTCTCCGCTTGCTTCCTGTTCGGCTTGCTGCTGCCTACGTATTTCCATAAAAATCTCCATCATCGGACTCTCGGGCGCACCCAAATACGTTTCCAGATCGCCGCTCATTAATTCAATTGAGCTGATGTTGCACTCTTTGCAATATTTTACAATGTTCTCCAAACCGCCCGGCATGGTACGCCAGCTGTAGGTGATGGCGCCAATGTGTACGCCCCCAAAGTTAGAGTTAGGATTGTCATTTTTCGGGGCTGGATTTGCAGCGGCAAAATTTACCGGAACCATTGAAGCTGCAGCTAAAGCTGCCGAGCTACCTAAAAATTTCCTGCGCGACAGCCCGTTATTTTTGTTTTTACTCATTACAATTTGTTTTAAATTTTACAATTTCCATCCGTTACGATATTCGTAATGGAAGTAGTTATTTGCTTCTTCGCAGTTGGTAATTTTCATGTTTTCAGCATCGTATTCCAATGTTTTATTCAGCTGTTGCGAAACCACTGCAATGTTTGTAAGAAGCATTATTTCAGTAAGTTTTGATGAAACTTCGAAATCGTTGGCAGCTTTGCGGCCTTCTTTAATGGCTTCAATAAAATCAACATAAACGCTGCTTGGGCGTTTCAGCCACTTTTCAGGTTCCACAAATCCCGGATCATTCGGAATCAATTCAGGTGCAGCTCCGTGAGTTCCGTGCATCAACATACCTTTGTCGCCAATGTACAGCGCTTCGCGCAACTGACGGTTGGCTTCCAATTCTGCAGGACGGGCAGGTTTAATACCGCCGTCGCTCCATGTTACTTTTACCGGAGGCATGTTTCCACGTGCAGGGAATTCATAGGTTACGCTTTCGGCCTGTGGCAGATAAATACCATTGAAAGGCGTAGTAGTTGCCTGAATTTTTGTTGGCATTCCAAGATCCAACGCCCAGATAGGAGCGTCGAAAGTGTGCGCTCCCATGTCGCCCATTGCACCGGTTCCGTAGTCCCACAATCCGCGCCAGGCAAAGTGTGTGGTTTCAGGACTGTAAGGTGCATCGGGTGCAGGTCCTAACCAGAGGTCGTATTTCAGATTGTCAGGAACAGCAACGCCTGCCGGACGATCGAGATAACCTTGACGCCAAACCGGGCGGTTCGACCACATGTGCACTTCCTTCACATTTCCGATGGCTCCCGAGCGGATCCATTCAACGGTTTGCATTGTTCCTTCGATGTTGTGTCCCTGGTTACCCATTTGACTAACCACACCGGTTTCTTTTGCCAGATCGCGGAGGAAACGAACTTCGTGGATGGTTTTTGCCATTGGTTTCTCTACAAACACGTGTTTGCCTGCGCGCATGGCGTAAGCTGCAATCACAGCGTGTGTATGGTCGGGTGTTCCAATCAATACTGCATCGATTTCTTTCTCATTGTCGATCATTTCGCGGAAATCGTGGTATTTTTTGGCTTTGGGGTAGCCCGCCATAATATGGCCGGCATAATCGTGATCAACATCGCAAAGGGCATAAATATTGGCATGTTTAAACGATTTGTCTTCGGCAGCATCTCCCATTTGTATCGGAGCATCGGAGTTTGCTACACCTCCTCTTTGCCCAAATCCACGTCTTTCAGGCTTTATACCTGAATAAGGCTGCATTAAAAAGCCACCCATACTAAATGCTCTTTCGATGGGAACATCAGGTGTGGCAATGTTCTGAATGTCGCCACCGCCCTGGCTACCGACTCCAATACCGGCAATGTTTACCATATCACTTGGAGACATGTAACCCGTGCCGCCTAAAACATGTCTTGGGACGATTGTAAAACCTGCAGCTGCAGCTGCGGTAGTACCAATAAAAGATCTCCTCGAAAAACTTCCGGAGTTTTGATTTTTTAATTTCATTATTTATGGTTTAGTTAAAAAATGTTTTGCTCTGATTTTTAGTAAGATTAATCCAATCGAAATAGGTTTAATCGTAGACATATGTTATTGAGCATCATATGTAAACGATGATGTGTGGGGCTATTTGAATAACGAAAAAGGGCTGCCCGGTAATTACTGAGCAGCCCTTGTATTATGAAAATTTATTTCGGTTAATTCTTCAGGTATTCTATCCAGTCGAAATCGGCGTTGGCTTCAGCTGTTTTGCCATTTCCGGTGGCATACAAACCAACATAAATACCGGTGAAGAAACCAACAGTTTCGGTAGCCAGGAATTTGGCATCGGCAGTTTCAACCGCGGTAAATTCGTCGTTGCCTTGTGCAAACGAAAAGGTGAATGTGGTTTTATTGCCACTCACGCGTAGTTCTACAGGACCGGGTTTTAAAGTGTATTCTTTTGATTTGTAGATGGTTTGACCAAACTGCAATTTTACTGTCAGAATTCGGTCGTCTCCTTTTTTGCTTACCATTATATCGAAGTGCGATCCGTTGTTGAGCAAGATTAGCCCGGCCTCTTCATTCTCATTTTTCGGGTCGAATTCAATTTGTGTTGTAGCTGTAAAATAATGGTCTTTTAATCGGCGTCCCACAAATGTTGACGGTTTGTTGGTACTGATTGTTTCGGCAGCTCCTTTTAAGCGCAAGAATCCTTTTCTTTCCGTTAGTGAAAAGTTACTTTCTACCGGCGCCTGAATGTAGTTCCAGTCTAAACCAAGTTTGTCGTTATCAAAATCAACTTTCGATGGCTTCTCGGCAACCGGCTTCAAAGGTAGGGTCGGACAGGTCATATCAACATCAACAGTTCCGTTGCCGTTTACCACAGGCCAACCGTTTTTCGGCCAGGTTACAGGAGCAAGACAAGTCTCGCGTCCTAAAATGTGGTGCGTTTTATCAGAGATGTTGCGGTAGCCGTGGAAAACAATCCACCACGAATTGTCGTGCGCCTGGATAATATCAGCATGGCCGATTCCCTGAATCGGTTTCCCCTGACCGGCGGCGTTACATTGTGTTAAAATCGGGTTGGCCGGATTATCAATGTACGGACCCCAAATGCTGTTGCTGCGGGCGATAGTTTCGGAGTGTGCTTCCTCGGTTCCGCCTTCAGCAGCCATCAGGTAATACCAGCCATCTTTTTTGTAAATATGTGGTCCTTCAGCGTATCGGCCTCCTGTGCCGTTCCATACTTTTTTACCTTCCGAAAGTTCGCCGGTTTTTAAGTCAACTTCATACAAAATAAATGGTGAACTGATGATGTAAGCTTTTCCATCTTCGTCCCAAAACAGGTCGGGATCGATACCCGGAACGTTCACCCAAATTGGATCAGACCACGGACCGGCAGGATTTGTTGCGGTTACAAAAAAGTTTCCACCGCCGGTAATGTTGGTGGTGATCATATAAAATGTTCCGTCGTGGTAACGCAGTGTGGCCGCAAATATGTTCAGCCCGTTTGGAATTTGTTCTTTCCGGTGGATACAATGACCGATCTGTTCCCAGTTAACAAGGTCTTTACTGTGAAAAATGGGAACTCCCGGGAAATATTCGAATGTACTGGTGATGAGGTAATAATCGTCGCCTACGCGGCAAACACTCGGGTCGGAATAAAAGCCCGGAAGTATGGGATTATTGTAGGTTACTGTTGCATTTGGCTCGGGTGCTTTTGCAAACGGATTTGGTGCGACTTGCGCAAACAGGTTAAGACTCAGAGAAAGTGCGATTAGCAGAACAAAACTCTTTAATCCTGCAGCTGAGCGCGATTCATTTTTATTCATGGTTGTAATTAATTTTAGCTGGTTGTACAATTTTGTTAGATCAATATGAGCCTAATTTACTAAAGTTAAGCTGATGTGCGAAACTAATTCTTATTGTACAAAGTACAAAATAAAATTTCAAAATTCGAATCCTCCAAGAGAGCAGTCAATGAGAGAATTACCGTATCCTGTTTACAGTTGGCTAATGAATTTGTAAGTCCCGGATTTTACCGTGTAAACAGCTTTTCCGTTTTCAAACTTCAGCAATTCACAACCGTCTGAATCAATAACATCGTTTTCAGAAGCTGCAGGCAAATACAAAGTGGCCGAAGTGTTTGCCGGAACAGTTGTAGTGTAAGTCAGCTTATCACCTTCAACCTCCCATTTGCTGTAAATTTTTCCGTACATCGAATCATAATAACCTTCTGCCCATGTCATTTCGCCACTCGGGTCGGGTGTTGGTTGCAGGATGAACTTTTGGAAGCCCGGCTCATCACGTTGAATACCCAACGAGTAAGCGATCATCCACTGACCAACCGCACCAAACGAATAGTGGTTAAACGAATTCATGCCGTTATTGCCGCCAAATCCGTTTTCAACGGTGTAACCATTCAGGCGTTCCCAAATTGATGTTGCACCCTGATCGATGGAATATAACCACGATGGATACTGGTCGTTCTGCAACAATTTATATGCCTGCTCATTGTAACCGTTATCGGAAAGGGCTTTGCTTATCCACGCCGTTCCGATAAAACCGGTCATCAACGAATATTCAGGACGAAGAACGCCGCCGTCGTCTATGTTTTGGCGTTCGATGGCTTCTGCCAGATTAGCTGCCATTTGCGCAACAACTTCGTTATCGAATGCACCAAGTGCCAATCCAACGGCGTAAGAAGTTTGTGTATCTGCCAGACGGTATTCCGGTTCCGCTGGTCCTTCGGGGCTCCCAAAACCACGTGCTCCGCCAATTAAACCTAAGGTTTTTCCATCCTCATTAATGAATGACTTATTGAAGAATGCTTTTCGCTCTTCGTACATTTTTTCAAAGCGTTGGGCATCATCAGTTTTGCCAAGAATTTGTGCAACATTTTTAATGATCCATAAATCGAAAACATGGTAAGCTGTGGTCAAATATGGTGTTCCAAGCTTGTTGTTTTGCGGACCGAGCCAGTCGCCCAGTTGTCCGTCGCTGGTAATTCCTGTCTCCGGATTTAAAGTCGTTGCCAGGTAATCGATATAAGCAGCCATTGCATCGTAATGTTCTTCGAGCAAGGCAACATCGTTAAACTGTTGGTACACTTCCCACGGAACAGTAATTCCGGCACTTCCCCAAAGCACACCGCCAAAACCACCGCCAATTGGGGCTACATCGGTGAATTTACCGTTTGCTTTTTGCACATCGCGCATGGCAAACATATGCCGGCGCAGGAATTGATCGGAATTGGAAACAAAAGTTGCAGTGCGCGAAAATACGGAGATATCGCCCGACCAACCCATTCGTTCGTTTCGCTGCGGACAATCGGTGGGCAGGGTAAGGAAATTATCGACATTCGACCAGCAAAGGTTCGACCATAACTGATTTACTTTTGGATTCGATGTATTGTAGTCGGCCGTCAGATCCAGTACCGAACTGATTGCAACTCCTTCAACTGCCTCCAGCGGAAGCGGTTCATCAATTCCTGTAATCTCGATATACTGGTAGCCGCGCGAAGTGAATTTTGGTTGAAAAACCTGCGGGCCATCCTTCATGATGTATTTATCGAGACAGAGTGCTGCGCGATAGTTTTCGGTCATAATCATGCCAACATTGTCTCCTGATTCTTCCAGGTCGGGATACAGAATTTCTGCAAAACGTAAGATCATCGTATCGCCGGCAGTCCCATTTGCCAGGGTGATTTTTGGAACACCAACAAAGTTTTGTCCCATGTCGTAAACGTACACTCCCGGGCGTACTTCTTCCATGCTTTGGGCAACCAGTTTTTTGTACTCTCCGGCGTTGTTGCCAATTTGCCCAATGAGTTTCAGTTCATCGTAATCAAAAGTTGTGATCTCACCTGTAAAGTCGCGTTCTTCGCCCGAATACGTGGTTCCTTCAAGCGGAACTTCGGTAGCTTGTTGCCAAGCCGAATCATCAAAACCGGTGGTTGACCAGCCAGCTATGTCTGATTCGCGGGTAGCATCGTAAATTTCTCCCTGATCGAGGCTGCTGTAAATGATCGGACCTTGGTTGTAAAATTTCCAGTCTTTATCGTTCGAAGTGATCACTTCTTTTGTTCCGTCGGCGTAGCTGATTTCGAGTTTAGCCAGTAAAGACTGGCGGTCGCCAAAGTGATTCCAGATGGAGCCGAAACTTAGTAACCCACTCCACCAACCTTCAGAAAGCATCGCGCCTATGGCATTTTCACCACTTTGAATCATTTCTGTTACATCATAAGTTTGGTAAAAATGCGATTTGTTGTATTGCGTTTGGCCCGGATTGTAGTAGTCGTTTCCTACGTTTTCTCCATTTATTTGAATCTCGTAAATACCACGTGCTGTAACGTATAAACGAGCAGATTTAACCATTTTTTCTGCTGTAAATTCGGTGCGCAACATCGGTGCTGAATTGCGGCTTGGATCGGCAACAATAAATGTTCCTTCAGTTCCGCCATCAACAAAATATGCATTGTCTATAACTTCTAACTTTCCCGAATAAATACCATTATAATTTCCGGAAAGATCTTCTTTGAAAAGCGTATTGTTGGGTTTCCGATCGTTGAAAACTTCAACATCAGAAAAGCTTGCTTTTTGATCGGCATCCATTGAAAAGCCCATGTCGCAAACGAGACCAAAAGGCAGGTAATCGCCACCCGAACCAGCTGGATTTAGGTTAAAAGACGCTCCCTAAAACGCATTTTGCAGCCACGGACGGTCTTCAAAACTGTCATCTTTTCTTTTTACAAAAAAGTCCGGATTTTGATCCAGTGTAATGGTAATATTTCCAAAGGCGCTTCTTAATTCAAATAGGTGTTTGTCGTTTTTGTTGGCGGCATTTATTACCGATGATTTGATCGAGAATGTTTTTAGCGGAACAGCAGGATTATCTGTTTTGGTGTAACCTGCGCGGTAAATATTCAGTTTCGCGAGGCCATTTGAAGAACCGTCGACGGCCGACACATCCAATTCCAGTTTTATGTAGCTTTCGTTGCGTTCATTTTCAAGCTGATAAATATTTTTGTATCTATCCATTAACCGCATGTCGTTGGCACCGAAAACAAAGCCGGCTTTGCTACTTCCTTCGGCAATGGCAACAGCATATTTCATTTTGAAGATCATTTCATACTGCGAATAAAAAACCAGATCGTCATCGCCACCGCCGATCCATTGAGCGCCGTCCCATGCCGAATTATCCGGGTTCATCAGGCCGGTTTCAAACCACGATGTTGCTGAATGTTCTTCATTGTTGTTGTCCCAAACTTTTACGGTCCATTCGTAACGGGTTTTAGGCTGCAGTTTTTCTCCTTCGTACGGAATGGCCAGAGCGGTATTGCTGTTTACTTTCTCTGAGTTCCAAACAACTTCTCCTTCTGCTGATTTAACCTCAATTTGATAAGCAGTTTGTGCCAGATCGCGCACGCCTTCCGGTGCCTGCATTTGCCATGCAAAACGGGGTTGCTCCACATCAATTCCGAGTGGAGTTGTTGTGTATTCTGTTGTTAAGTTTGTAATTGCAGACTTGTTTTGTGTGCAAGCAGAAAGTAGGATTATTAATGCATAAAAGGTTAGGCTAAGCAGCGGTAATTGCTTTTTCAGGATATTAGTTTTGATCATAGTTTTTTGATGTAAGATTGGTTTTATCAGACAGATTTCGGTTTCGTTTCTTTCAAATATAAGAATACTCCTGTTCAATCTTGAATTGGAACAATAAATTTCGGTTTGAGGAGAGGGGACAAAAAAATATCCCGGCGGGAAATCCCTGCCGGAATATTAAAACTAACTAGATCAACTAAACTTGTGTTGATGGTTTTATTTTGTATTTACCACTACTACCGGTCCGAGTAATCCGGAAGTTTTTAATGGTGAATTTGCCTGGTAAAATGGCATTGTTGTGTACGTTAATTTCTCTGTAACATCGGGTTGAGCATCGCCAATGAGGCGGTTTACCCAAAGGTTAACCACTTTAATTTGTATTTCGTTGGAACCTTCCTGCAATGTTGAGCCAATTTCCAAACGGAATGGTTTTTTCCAAACTATACCAAGCGGTTTGCCGTTAACACTCACTTCGGCGAGGTTTTCCACTTCACCCAAATCGAGGCAAATATTTCCGCCATCGTTGATCCATTCGGCAGGAACGTCAATGGTTTTGGTATAAGTGCCGGCTCCGGAAAAGTATTTGATGTTGTTGTCGGCGTTTTCATTCCAAGGCGAAAGCGTCTCGAAAGTGGCGTTGAAAGGCTCACCAACTTTTGATTCGAAATTGACTTGCCACGGACCTGTAAGATCAGCAAGTGTTGTTTCACTGACCTCAGGAACAGCATACGAATCGGATTGTGCTTTATTACGGAAAACCACAAAAACAGCATCGTTAGGTGCCAGATGCAGCGGAACTGTGGTGCTGCCATCGGCAATAGAATAGGAAGCTTTTTTTATCATCCCGGTTTCCGGTTGCCATATTTCGGCTTCTTTTCCTTCAACTCTGAATGTTGCATTTACTGCTTCTTCCCGGGCGGAGCGATTATTTACCCAGTAAAAATCAATGTCGCCCAACTGGCGGTGTACATATAACAACTCGGCGTTTTCATCCGGTTTGGTGTAAGAAAAGTCTGTAGCTATCTGTTCTTTTTCCAACACCTCGTTAATTGGATATCCGTTGTAAATTTTGCCTTTTCCAATGGTATTCACCCCGTTTTCGATGGGCCAGAGTTCGTCGGCCAGTGCACTGAATTGGTCAGCATCGTCGGTTAAACTTGGAGTACCGATTGGTTTTGGTCCGCAAACTACTGCACCGGCAGTTGCCATGTCTTTAATGCGCTGTAAAACCGGGAGTGTCATTTGTGCCGTACTTTTGTCGAGTACCAGCAATTTGTAAGCTGCGCCGCCGGGCGAAGTAATCTTTCCATCTTCAACCTTTAAGGTGTGCAACAATGCGTCGGCATTTATAAAGTCGTATTCGTAACCTTCAGGAACCTGTGGCAATTGTCCGCCAAACAATTCGGTAATGTTGTGGCTTTCGCCATACATATAAGCCACATCGGCAACAAAATTACCCTGCTGCAACATGTACGAGCTTCGTGCCAGGTAAGTAGTCCAGGCAATGGCTTGTTCGGCCCATGTCTCGTGGCGGGTAAACCATTGTCCGAATGGCCCCAATCCCAAACCGGGTATTCTGTCGTCAACCGGTTGATGAACCGATGTGTGAATAACAAATCGGTTCAGACCGCTGGCCAGCTCGGCATCGGCCACGGGTTTTAACAAACGCGGCGACCAGGCCCATGCTGTTCCAATTGCGGTTAACGATTCGGCAGCTACATATTTCTGTCCGTAAATATGCGAAACTGATGCCGATTCGCGAACGTCGGCTTTATGCCGAATTGCAACGTCGGGTCCGGGTCCTCCAAAACCGCCCGGTGTCCAGGTGGCGCTCATTGGAACTGCTGCTGTACGTTTTACTTCCATACCGTCGGCAATTAATGCGCGGCCTCCTTCGTGCGATTCGGAGTAGCGGCCCATTCCGCGTTCGGCAAGTATTTCTGTTGATTGATCGTAATGATATTCAGCTACCAGTTCTTCCAGAGTCCGTCTGTAATCCCACAGGAATTTGTCAGTGGCCTGAGCACTTTCAATTACTTTTCCGGTGAGAGCAGGCAACCATGGAAAAAGATCGTAACCGCGGCGGGCTTTAAACTCTGCCAACATATTGTCCGTCCAGTTTTGTGTGCCGGCTTCCCAACTGTCAGTAATGATGTATTGTAGACCATTTTCTCCCATCAGTCCACCGGTGGCATCTTTATACTGATCGAGATAGTTGGTGAAATAATTCCGTACATACTGTTTATTCAATTTGTCCACCTCAAAACCTGTAGCTTCGGGCGAAGCCGGGTGGTTCTCGCGGCCGGTCAACGAAAATCCCATGCGGATGATGTTCCATTTTCCTTCGGGAACATCCCAGTTCAATGAGCCGTCTTCAGCCAATTGAGCGGTAAGGTCGATAATATCTTCTGTAGCGATAGCATTTGAAGTTTCCGGCGTTGGAACTTGTTCCAGGTCGGTAGCAGTGGCAAATCCTGCCTTGTCTTCGAAACGGTTAACACGTGCACCTGTATTCAATAACAATTCCATGACTTCGGTGCCGGTTGGAGCCGGTTGATTTCCACCGCCCAATCCCATCATGGCCATCATGCCTCCGCCTCTTGATGGTTGGGGAGTGATAATGTTTACACGGAAATATTTTCCGGTAACAGGAGCAAAAGCCAGCGTTTTTTGTGCGGCTCTTCCGCCTCTGATATCAATAACTTTTTCGAAGTTGGTTCCGTCATTGCTCACCTCCAGGTTTTGGCTGGCAGGTCCGCCTCCAAAATTAAACTGTCCTCTACCGCCTCCGGTAACAATGCTTACTGATTGTATTGTTGTTGGTTCTTTAAATTCAAACTGAATCCACGAGAATTCTCCCGGTTTTTTGTAGGGGAGTTCGTTGGATGTTACCAGGTCGCCATCAGTTAATTGTGCAATACTGAAACTGCCTCCGCTGGAAGTAATTTTGGGTTGTAGTTCCTGCATCGTGAAGTCATCTTCCGGAATACGATAAGCTATCACAGAAATGTCCTGATAGTATTCCGGCAAATGGTGTTCGCTATCCATTGCTCCCAGTGCACCTTCGGCTCCAACGTTTTGAAATGTTCCTGACGTTGTTGGAGGATGCGGCAATTCGCCGCTGAACGATTGTCCGCCTTCAACACGCAATTCGCTCCATACTACTTTTTTCATGGCCTCTTCGGGTTTTACCCAGGGGCCGCCACTTTCGCTCCAACCGGGTGAACCGGCAATGGCCATTTCAAGCCCCAGCGAATCGGCCAGTTCGGTAGTAAAACGGAAAGCGTCTTTCCAGTCAGGAGTCATGTAAACAAGGCGTTCGTCTACAATTTTTGGCGTTGTCATTCCTGCATCAAAGTTCTGGAAACCACCAATGCCGTTTCGGTGCATCCATTCCAAATCTTTTTGTATTCCGTCTTTGGTAACATTGCCATTCATCCAATGCCACCAAACACGGGGTTGAGCTTCGTTCGGAGGGTTTATAAATTCTTCTTCAAGGTTTACATTTTGGTTTTGCAGGCCTGAATCTTGTTCGCACTGAACAAATAGTAAAGACGCAATTGTCAGAAATCCTGCCAAAGTTTTTTTAAGCATGAGGTATCGATTTTCAGTTTACTAATGGTCCTAATCGTAATGAAATTATGGGGATTGAACATACGTCTTCCAGGGGCTGGATTTTAATTGGGTACCTGCTGATTTTGAAAGAAATTGAAGAAAAGGATGGTATAAAATATACCATCCTTTTACCTTTTTTACTTTATATTATTACCATCCTGGGTTCTGATCAAGTCCTCCTTCTGTATTCGCATTGATAACAGTTTGAGGAATTGGGAACAGTGTCCAATCGATAGATCCGGTGTAATAAGGCACATCGCCCATAAACCGTGAATGATTGGTAAGTTGAGTTACCAAAACTTCGTTTGAACCTGAGCTGCTACCCATACGAAGCAAGGTTGGGAAACGGTGTTCTTCGTAACACAACTCGCGAGCACGTTCATCAAGAATCAGATAAATATCCACTTCGCCTGCAGAAACCATCTTAGTAGCCTCTGCACGGGTACGAATTTGATTGATATCGTCAGCTGCCATACCAGCGCTTCCTTTTCTGAAATAAGCCTCAGCACGTAGTAACAAAGTCTCAGCAGAACGAACTGCATACCAATCTCTACCATACTGGTTAATGTGCATTGGAATTTCTGATGGATGCCATCCCCAGTCGTCCATTTTAATTTTCGAACGCATCGGAGTCATCATTTCAGGAACGGAGATCATATCTTCAGTAACAGGTTGCAAATACAAGCTATGATCCTGATCGAGGCACAAAAATTCTCTGAGAAGGTTTATCGGAAGATTACGCATATCATCAGCATAATCGCCGGCCCAAACTTTTTTCGAAACATAATCGGTTTCGGCAGTACCACCTGTAGAAAATCCACCTAAATAGGCACATGTATTTCCTCCCGGGAAAAGGCTTTGATCAACATTCCCGCTAAATGGGCAAGCTGCTGCACCTTCCTCGGCTAAATCTGAACGCCAAACCATATTACGGAAAACAGGACCAACAAAGGCTGTAATACTGTAATAAGGGTTTGCTCCCGGCCATCCGCCAATAAGTCCGTTTGCCTGGGCTTCTTCATAAGTTGCAGCTTCTAAAGTCCATACGGCTTCAGTATTTCCTGCGCTATAATCGTAGTTTCCTATTTGGAACATATCGAAGAAAACGTTACCATCTTCGCGGTATGCAGGAACTCCGTTATTCATAGACATATCAGATGGATTTGCACGTGAGCCAAAACGTTGAGTCATAAGTGGGTGAGCATCAATTGTTTTTGTCGCAGCTGCAATAGCTTTGTCATAAGCGCTTGCATCGTTGGTTTCTACGCCAAGTGCCAAATATGCTTCAGCAATAAAGTGGTTAGCCGCACCTTTTGCTATACGTCCATCTTGTGAAGGATACTGTGGAAGAAGTGCTTCTGCTGCTTCCAAATCGGCAATTGCAAATTCATAAACAGCCTGGCGACTATCGCGTGTATAATCTAATTTAAGCGACTCACTAACCTCCTGAACAATTGGCACACCACCAAAACATTCAGCTAAACGCAAATAGCCATATCCACGGAAGAATCGAGCTTGCCCAACTGCAAAATCTTTATCTGCTGCATTCGACCACTCAACCAGTTCGGCCCCTGCAATTGCAAGGTTTGCATAACTGATAAGTTGGTACATATCAACCCAAAGGTTGTTGAACATAGCGAAGTCAGACGACCAGCGAGAATAATTTGAAAATGCATTTGCTGTTGGCGCTGCTGCACCGGTGTATACATTGTCGAAAAAGTCGGCACCTTGTCCGTGTAACAATTGTTGTGTAGAAGCTCCTGTCCAGAACATTCGGTAACCACCATACATATTAAAGGCCTTGCGGTAGGCGGTAACCAGCTGGGCATCTACCTGGCTGCTCTTTTCAAAAGCAGATTCAGGAGTATAAATCGTTTTTGGATCTTCAGTAAGAAAATCCTCATCACTTTCACAAGCTGGTAAAAATGATGATATGGCAAATAAGCCTATAATTAAATACTTAAAGTTTTTCATTGTTCTAATTAGTTTAGAGTGTAAAGTTAATACCTAGAGTAAATGTTCTTGGCAATTGTGCTGCCGAGAAACTTCTGATTTCAGGATCACTGTATTCCCAATCAGGAGCAATAAAGAATAAGTTAGAACCCGATACAAAGATTTTCAGGCTAGAGAAATAAATTTTCTTAAGCAGATCTCTGTCAAACGTGTAGGATAAATTTAACTCTTGAAGTCGCACAAAAGTGTATTTCTGCAATGCGGTATATCGTGCGTCGGTAAAGTTAACGCGAGGATAAGTTTCGCTAGGATTTTCCGGTGTCCACCAAGGGTGGTTCAGCATGTTGTGGTATTGGAAACCATCAGAACTAAGGTATGCAATGTTATTTTCGGCATAACCATAATCGCCACCGCTGAATATTCCGTTAAACAAGGCATAAAGTTGGAAATTCTTATAAGTTAAAGTGTTACTTAAACTCATTCTGAAATTTTCCATACCGAAACCAAGAATCTTTCTGTCGGTTACACCAATTACGCCGTCTGCACTTCCGTCAAGGTTTTTATACATTGCATCGCCCGGCTCGCCACCGTTTGCAGCAAGATATTCTGTGTCATCAGCTTGTACAATACCATCCCATTCATAACCATAAATAGCCGATAATGATTCGCCGATAAATAAACCTGCGTTTATATCGTCTTCTTCGTCGCCACCATATAACTCAACTAATTTGTTGCGGTTAAGCGTAAATGTTAAACCTGAAGTCCAACGGAAATCGCCCGATTCAATATTGGTAGTGTTCAAAACTGCTTCAATACCCCAGTTATCAACTTTACCCATCGTAGCCATTTGCGAAGTAATACCAGCTCCCATTACCGGGATTGTTCTGCTGAAAATCTGGTCGGTTGTAGACGATTTATATCCATCGATTTCTAAATGAATACGATTCATCATATCGATTTCGGTACCGATGTTAAAAGAAGTAGTGGTTTCCCATGCCAACTCGGTGTTACCCAATGTTGCAAGGCTTTGTCCCCACAAAATCTGATCATCGAACCAGTAACCGATACCACCACCTCTACCAACATTCATTGTAGAAAGCGTTCCGTAAGGACGTAAAGTTTGGTTACCGTTTTTACCCCACGATGCTTTTAGTTTTAAGTTGTCGATGAAGGTACTTGAGCTTAAGAACGATTCGTTCGACATGGTCCAGGCTGCTCCAACAGCAGGGAAATTACCCCATTTTTTGTCGGACCCGAATACCGAACTACCATCGCGACGGAACGATGCGTTAAGGTGATAGGTGTCTTTGAACGAATAACTTGCACGTGCCAGATAACCAACATCAGTATGCAATTCGTAGCCAATTTCCTGAATTTGTTGTGTTACCGCATTCGATAATCCGTAGAAACCTAAATTGGTGTTACCAATACCGGTGTAATCGGTACCGGTCATTCCAAACGAATCCATTCTTCTCGAGTCGCGGGTATATACCGCTGTAGCACTAATAAAGTGGTCGTCGAACTGGTTGGTGTATGAAAGAATATTATCGATTACCCACGAAGTAGTTTTATCTTCCTCGATCGATCCGTTAGCTCTGTCTAAATAAGCAGCTTGTGCTTCAGATGTGTATCCATCTTCGCCAAGAGCTAAGTTTACAAAGTTTGTTTCGTATTGAAATTGGCGACGTAATCTTGTATTGGTGGTATACGAACCAGTTAATTTATAACTCAATCCCTGAATTCCAGGAATTTTGAAATCAACAGTTCCACCAATTATTGTTGCATTTCTGCGGTCTTCATCGTCTCTTCCAACTTTGGTATTCCACAAAGGGTGTCGTGTTGTTTCTTCACGACCGTCAACATAATATCTTATTCTACCATCGGATAAAGTAGGTTCTGTCCAAGGCGAAAGCGTAACTGCAGCACCGTAGTTAGGTGATATACCATCGCTGTTGTTAAACGATTGGTCGAAGCTGGCACTTACTGAAAGGTAGTCGTTAATTTTTGTATTGACTCTTGCTGTAAAAGTGGCTCTTTTGTACTGGTCGCCAACAACAAAGTTTTTGTTATCCAAATAAGATGAACCAATGAAATAATCCATTGCTTCGCCACCACCGGAAACATTTACCGAATAGTTCTGCTGAACACCGGTACGTGTAATCATATCGTAATAACTGGTAGGTGTATTGGCATCGATATTTGCCTGTTCCAATGCCGACATCCAGGTTGTTGATGCAGTACGTGCATTCATCAATTCAATATAACCTTCCGGTCCGCGCATATCAGGCGTGTAGTTTGGATTTGAAATACCGAGCGATGTGTTTACAGAGATACGTGGTTTACCTTTGATACCTTTTTTGCGGGTAATCATGATAACTCCGTTTGCAGCTTTCGATCCGTAGGCAGCCAAAGATGTAGCATCTTTTAATACCTGAATATTTTCTACTGTGGAAGGATCGATATCGTTCATGCTTCCGGAGAAAATAATTCCGTCAACAACTAATAAAGGTGCCGAACTGTTGAATCCGTCAGGTGTTGTTTCGTCATTGATTGATTTTTGACCACGAACCAAAAGTTCTGTTTCTTCGCCGGCTTCACCCGATTTTGAGAAGTTAATACCGGTTGTAATACCATCCAGTAATGAAAAAGCATCGGTTGTGGCTTTATTCATAATTGGCGAATTCTCCATATCAACCGTAGCAACAGAACCCGTAAAGTTTTTACGTTTTGTTACCCCGTAACCAATTGTTACAATTTCTTCCAGTCCAATGGCATCTACTTCAAGAGTAACCATAAAACTGGTTTTTCCTTCGATAGGAATAATTTGGGTTTTCATTCCCACAAACGAGAAATGCAACTGTTCGGCATCGGCCGGAATGGATAAGGTAAACGAACCATCTGGATTGGTGATGGTACCAATAGTAGTACCTTCAACAACAACAGTAACACCCGGCAGTGGAAGTCCCTGGTCGTCGGTAACTACACCGGTAACGTTTTTCTGATCCTGCACTCCATCGAGCACGGCATCGTCGGTTTTACGAATAATAACTTGTCTGTCGTAAATGTTGTAAGTTAAGTCGCTACCTTGAAGCAACTCTCCTAAGATAGTTTCAATATCAGCATTTTCCAGCGAAATATTCACGAGGTCGCTCGACCTTACATCTTCGTCTTTGTATAAAAAGATGAATTCGCTGTTGTGCTCAATGTAGTCGAAAGCAGCAGTAATAGTGCTGTTTTGCAACTGTACATTCATTCGTTTAGCTTGAGCGTAAGAATCACTGGCGTTTGCCGCAAAGATGATTCCGAATAGTAAGATGATAGTTAGACGCATAGTTCTAAGAATTTTCTTAGTGATCCCCGGGTCAAGGGAATCACTTAACCAATTTTTTTTCATAAGTTTACAATGTTTTTGATTAATACTATTGATAAAGATGGTATTGGTTTAACCGGTATATGTTGCAGCATGTACCGGTTTTATTTTATTAGGTAATTTCTTTCATTGATTTTTTCGAAGTTTAAGCCGGTTAAAGAATTCATGTACTCAAATACCACATCTCTGTCTTTCGAAATATCGAGTTTCCCCGAAATCCGAAGCGATCCGTCGAGCGGATCTTCATATTTCATGTGGATGTTATAATAGCGCTCCAGTTTTTTTACCACGCGATTTAGGTCGCTGTTGGTAAAGGTTAGGTATCCTTCTTTCCAACTGGTAAAATATTCGGTTTCTACGTCGTAAATATTAGTCGATGAATTTTGTTTGTTATAGGCTGCCAACTGTCCGGGTTTCAGCACAATATTACGGTCGAAAACGCCCTGGCTTTTATGGCTTATTTCAACGCTGCCTTCGGTTAGTACGGTGTGTGCCACATTTTCGTCGGGGTAAGCCGATACATTAAACTTAGTTCCGAGAACATGAACTTCTATGTCGGGAGTTTTAACAGTAAATGGTTTTTCTTCCATTTTACTTACATCGAAAAAAGCTTCTCCAATCAGCATCACTTCGCGGTTTTTATCGATAAAACGCGATGGGTAGATTAACCGGCTACCGGCATTTAGCCATACTTTGGTGCCATCGGATAAGGTAATTGTTGAATGGTTGCCATAAGGAATTACCAAGGTATTCATTTTTACCTCGTCGGTAACATCGTCTTCAATAACCTGTTGTTTGTCGATAATTATTTTTCCTTCTTCAGAGTACTCCAGTTCCGATTTTCCTTTACTTAAAGCAACTTCTTGTTTTTCATCGATGATGAGGGTAGGTTCCTGGATGTTTAAACTTTGTGGAGCCGGGAAACTGGCATATCGGTTTGAGATGGTATCCTCAAGAAAATACCAGGTTACTGCGCTTCCTACCATTAAAAATAGAATGGCAGTGGCGGCATAACGCATGGTTAAGCGAATGGTTTTTCTATACTTTTTTTTATGATCGACCTGTTCAATTTTTTTTAGAATTCTGATGGCCAGATCTTTCTTTTCTTTAGCAGAAAGTTGATGGTCGTCGTATTGAAGGTGTTGCTCGAATCCGGCTTTAAATTCGCGAATTACATCAGCATCATCGGGATGTTCATCGAGAAAATGTTCCCAATAATCATTGATTTCAGGAGAGTTATGATATATCCACTTAAAGAATAGAGGATTCTCTATCAGTTGATGATATACGTTCATAAGATTAGGTTGCTTTAAACACTTATAAGAGCAGCGGTTTTTAAAAAGGGGACGTTTTTTTGAAATATTCTTTCTATGTTTTAGAACACATAAGCCAAAATACGGCAACTTCGGCACCAATTTTCCGACGTAACTGTTTTAAAATTCGGTACACTTGTTTCTTAACCGTATCGGGTTTCAGGTCTAAAAGTTTACCGATTTCAACATAACTTAAATTGCTGTTGAATTTTAAAAACAGGAGTTCGCGTTTTGATGGTTTTAGCTCCGAAACTTCGCGTTGCAATAACTGAATAGCTTCGTCATCTTCTTCACTGAAACTTTCTTCTTCGATAGAAAAAATCAGGTTAAAAAGAGACGGGACTTCCTGTATGGAAGAATAGTGTTGTTTCTCCGACAACTTTCTTATAATGATTCGCTTGAGCGTTTTGAAAAGATAAAATTCAAGGAGTTCCGGTTTCTTGAGATTTGAACCATAGGTGTAAACATTCACAAACAGATCCTGAATTGCATCTTTAAGAAGCTCACGGTCGGAAGTAAATCTGGCACCATACGAGAATAATGAATCACTAAATTCATTGTAGATGGTTTTAAAAGCAGTCTGATCCCCACTTTTAAATTTGTTCCATACAAGTTGCCAGTATTCTGCATCAATTTTTTTGTCCAAAATACCTTAGTTTAGTTTAGTAATAATTAGTCTCTGAAAGTAAAGGTATAAAAATATGTACCTTTTCCAAATTCGACGCTTGGGTTGTTGATATCTTGTATGTTTCCGATTTTTAGGAAGTTAACTTGCAGACTGTTTTTAGCAAAAAGAAAAGTACTGTTTTAAAAACAGAAGCGGTTTGGATAGGAGCAGTTAAAATTTCGGCAGACCAGTGAGGGGTGGAAATGGACACAAAAAAAAGGAAGCAAAACTGCTTCCTTTCCTATTTTGTAAAACGATAATCGCTTATTGTAATTGTATTAAAACAACTGATTTTGATGGTAGCTCAACGGTTAATTTACCGTTTTTAGGTTTTGCTACATCAAAGTCTTTTAAGCTCACCGTTTCCTGCCTGCCAAAATCGTTATAGTTATTCATTTTGTCCGAAGTGATGATCTGTCCGTTTGCAGACGCAAATTCATCTCCGGTTACTTCAATTTCGATTGTTTCGCTTTTGTTTGGATTCAGATTACACATGGTAATTGAAACCACTCCGTCTTTTGTTGAAGCCGAAGTATGAACAGCCGGAACTGATTTTCCGTCGAACTCATATTGTTCGGTTTTCAGGTTCGTAGGAATCATTGTTGCATCCTGGTGAACGCTGTACATTTTAAACACGTAGTAAGTTGGCGTTAACACCATTTCGTCTTCTTTGGTAAGAATTACCGATTGCAAAACGTTAACGGTTTGTGCAATGTTACTCATCTTAACACGGTCGGCGTGGTTGTTAAAAATATTCAGGTTGATACCGGCTACCAATGCATCGCGCAAAGTGTTTTGCTGATACAGGAAACCAGGATTTGTACCTTCTTCAACATTAAACCAGTTTCCCCATTCGTCAACGATCAAACCAACACGTTTGGCCGGATCGTATTTGTCCATAATGGTTGAATGACGGTTAACCAGTGTTTCCATGTTTAGGGTGTTATTCATTACCGAAATCCACTCTTTTTCGCCAAAATCGGTAGCGTGCCCTTTGTCTTCCCACGAGTTGGTAAACGTGTAAGCGTGCAACGAAACTCCCTGAACAAGGTGAGGGTGACGCATTGTTTTTTGCATTACCACTTCCATCCAGTTGTAGTCGGCAATGTTTGGTCCACCGGCGATTTTATACTCGGCACCACCACAGTAGCTGGCAAAACGATTGTATAAATCAGAATAATATTCCGGAGTCATGTTTCCGCCACATCCCCAGTTTTCGTTACCAATTCCCCAGTATTTTACATCCCAAGGCTCTTCGCGACCGTTTTTTTTACGCAGGTCGGTCATTGGGCTAACGTTAGATGAAGTAACGTATTCAACCCATTCAGAAGCTTCCTGAACGGTTCCCGAACCAACATTGATGTTGATGTATGGTTCGGCACCAATAATCGAGCAAAAATCAAGGAATTCGTGTGTTCCAAAACTGTTGTCTTCGGTAACTCCACCCCAGTGAATATTTACCATTGACGGGCGATCTTCTTTTGGGCCAATTCCATCTTTCCAGTGGTAAGTGTCACCAAAACATCCTCCGGGCCAGCGCAGTACAGGAATGTTCATTTCCTGAAGTGCAACAATTACATCGTCGCGGAAACCGCGTGTATTCGAGATGTCGGAATTTTCTCCCACATAAATACCACCGTAAATACAGCGGCCAAGGTGCTCGGCAAAGTGTCCGTAAATTTCTTTGTTGATTTTTGTTTCTGCCTGATCAGTGTGCAAAGTCAGTGTACTTTGTGCAAAAGCCACCGAAACCGCCAATAGAAGAAAAGCAGATAATGTGAATTTTAATTTTAACATGATTCAGCTAATTTATGTTTGTTTCTATACTAATTTTTAATTCATAGGCAGTCAGGAGCCCTTTAAACGAAAGTACTAAATTAGCCTTTCTTAGCGAAGTTTCCCAATTGTAAAGGGAGCTTTGCACGTGGTAAGAACATTGTCCTGCCCCGACATAGTTGCCGGTATTCGGCAAATTGTTATTTCGTTTGATCAACAACAGGCCAACCGTCGTTGTCCCACTCCATTTCCCGAATAATCAATTTTTGCCTTCCATTATCGTGCGCATCGTAACCATGACAAACCAAATAGTCTTTCCCATTAAAAGTGTAAGCGGCGTTGTGTCCGATGGCGTACCAGTTATCGTTGCCTTTTAGTACCAGCGAACCTCCACCGGTAAGCATCGATTTTCCTTCTTTATCTAAATAGGGTCCCTCGATGTTTTTGGCGCGGCCAACCATAATTTTGTATGTACTTTCGGCGGCACGGCAACAATAATCGAAAGAAACAAAAAGGTAATAATAGCCATTCTGTTTGAAGATAAACGGCGCTTCTATTGCTCCATCGCCGGCTTCGGTTTCTTCAATATCAAAACTTCTTTCACGTTTGGCAATGGTGTGCCATTCTTCGGGTTGAGCGATAGTTGTAAGGTCGTCGTTTAATTTTACAAGTTTTAAGCCATTCCAGAACGAACCAAACGACATCCATGGTTGCCCGTCATCGTCGAAAGCAATGGCCGGATCGATGGCGTTCCAGTCGTCTCTTCCGGGAACTGACTGAATTACTTTTCCGTGATCTGTCCACTTATAATCCGGATCATCAGGATCGAGTGTTTTATTGGTAGCTACACCAATACACGAGGTGTTTTTACCAAACGCTGAAACCGAATAGTATAAATAATACTGATCGTTGTGGAAAATAATATCGGGTGCCCACATGTGCCCTGCAAAATCAGTCAGCGATTCTAAAACCCATTGCGGGGTTTCTTTAAAAACAGGGCCTTCTTTCGTCCAGTTTTTCATATCGGGCGACGACCACTGTGTAATTCCAAATCCTGTGCAAAACAGATAATAATTATCGTTCTCCTGAGTAATAACAGGATCGTGAACAAATATTTGCGACAATACATTTCCTGAAAAAAGGAACAGCGCTATTATAATGAGAATTGATTGCTTCATTTCTATGTGATTATTGAATTCCTTCAGATGTCATAATTACCCGTTTCATAGTGCCATCGGGGTTGTAGTGCAGTTCGTCGATACAAACCGACCGGCGGAAACTTCCACCGTTGGGTTGAATACCACCAGTGTGATAAATGAAATACCACTGATCTTGAAATTCGATGATGGCCTGGTGGTTTGTATTTGAGTTGCCAGCCAATTCGTTTAAAATGCCTTTGTATTCCCACGGGCCGGTAATCGACTTGCTCATTGCATAAGCCGTTTTTTCCGGGAACTGATAAGCGTACGATAGGTAGTACCAGTCGCCTCGTTTATGAATCCACGGTGCTTCGGTAAAATTAGGCAGCTCAACTGTATGTATTTCGCCATCCAACTCAATCATATTGTCTTTTAGTTTTGCCCAGTAACAAGCTGTATTTCCCCAATAGAGGTAAGCCTGTCCATCGTCGTCGATGTAAACGGTTGGGTCGATATCGTCCCAGGTGATCTGGGTATGTTCAGTGGTCATGTCGTTTGTGATTATAGCTTTTCCCAGTGCATCTTTAAACGGACCAACCGGACTATCGGAAACAGCAACACCAATTGCTTTTCCCTGAACGCTGCCATGTTCAACAGTTACATACCAGTAAAATTTTCCGTTGCGCTCGATAACTTGTGCGGCCCAGGCATCGCCTTTTGCCCACTCGAAATCTGTAGTTTTTAACGGAACGGGGTGCTCTGTCCAGTTTACCAGATCGGTGGAAGAATATACCAGCCACTCGTTCATGCGGTAAAAGTTAAAATCGTTTGGCGCTTCGTCGTGACCTGCGTACAAAAACACGGTATCGTTAAATACCAGCGCAGCAGGATCGGCAGTGAACTTATCCTTGATTATGGGATTATTGATATTAAGTTCTTTATGGGGCGGGTTAACGACAGCTTGCTGTTTTTCATCTTTTTGTTCCGTGGAGCAGTTCCAAAGAAACAGTCCAAAAAGACAAAGTGTTGCTAAGTTTTTTAATGATTTCATAGTTAAAATTTACATCAAACGGAACCGACATTTTATGCCTTGAGAAGGCTGGCTTTTATGCTTTTTTCGTTTGACATATTGGTTTGATTATTTTTAAATATAAAATTGATTACTATCCAGGTTTTGTACTTCTTAAATCACAGTTGAGTCAATCTTTAATTCTTGTTTTATCGTATTAGTCAGACCAAAACTGTACTTCAAAGATTCGAAACAAAATCTGTAAACAGGTGGAGTTTTAAATAATCCGGGTGGAGTTTTGGATAAAAAAATGGTTTTACTCCTGTGTCCACTTTGTCCTATTTAAAAGTCTCCGTCAGAAAAGCTTTTACTGAAAGCTATAATTCATTCACAGCATTGATTTATAGAAGTATATGGTTTTTAAGATCACAAATAAAAGTCTGCCCAAATCTTGTTTGAGCAGACTTTATAAATATCCTATCTATCGATGTTATAAATCGAAACTTCCAAGCTTATATTATCCAATCCCAACATCGTAATTATTCTGTTTTTTTACCCCAGTAAGTTGCGTCCAGATTTTTCTCAGTACCGGCATAAACCAGTGTTACAGCACGTGGAGAGGCTTCCCAATCCACTTCGCGTTCAACACAAACAATTACATTACCCAATGTTAGTTGTTTGTTCGATTCATCGTAGCTCCAGTTTCCTGTAAGTGCACCTGTCATCGTACCATCCGATTTCAGGGTAAGACCGGTAGCGCCATCTTGCTGCGCATAGTGGTAACTCAGGTTAATGTGCTCCCAGGTACCAACCAGCTCGTCTTCGGTAATCGCACCGTATTCTTCAGGTACGCCGGCATAACGTTCGGGCAATGCAATTGGCCACAGGTTATTGGGTTCGTTTACCGACGCCGGACACCAAACAATGCGGCGTACGTGACCCATCATTATGGCATTGGAGTAAGCGTTACCACCCACATTTTTAGGCAGTCGTCCCTGCGACATGTAGAACCATTCGTCGGTATTTTCTTTTTGGAAAATGCAGCAGTGTGCAATTCCTACCCAGCCGTAACCCTCACTAAATTTGTAAGGATGCGTTACAATCGGATAACTGTCTCCTTGCCCGTCGGTAAAGTTCCGACCGGTAATATCGTAGTACGGACCTTCAATGTTTTCGCTTCGTACCACTCGCGTGTTATACGGAACATCCAGTCCATCGTAAGCCATAAACAGGTAGTAGTAACCGTCTTTGTAAATTACTTCCGGCGCTTCACTTCCTTGCCAGCGCGATCCTGCGGTACGTGTACCGATTCTCACACCATAACGCTCAGCCAGCTCGCTTGCACTGTCGGCCCATGGATTACCCAGCGGATTGATTGGTTTTCCGGTTGTTGCATCAACTTGTAACAATGCAAAACCGCTGTGCCACGATCCGTGTATCAGGTAGTGGTTTCCATCGGGTGCTACAATGTATGTTGGGTCGATGGCGTTGTAGTAGAAATAACCACTCCAGTCGGATAAACTTGAGCGACTGTAGTCCAGTCCACGATCCGATGATGAGGTAGTTACAAAACCTTTGTCTTCCCAAACAGCTCCGGCCGGATCGGTTGATTCGCACATACCAATAAAGGCACGCTCGGTCCAGCTTCCGTCGAAGTTTTCTGCCGAATTGGTTTTACCCGACTCAATGTAATTAAAGATTACCACGCTGTAATACATGCGCAAAATCTCTTGTCCGCCAACGTTTACGCGGCGCACTACCGGTGCCCAGTATCCGTATTGAATATTGTCTTCAGCGATGGCATCCAATCCCATGCGCGAACGAATTGAGTTAAGCGAATCGGCTACCCATTCCGGTGCGTCGTAAAAAGGTCCGCCAACCCATTCCCAGTTTACCAAATCGGTTGAACGTTTTCCCTGAAAATGCCCGTGTCCTTCGTGAGCATTACCATACGATGCATCGGTGGCATACATGTAGTAATAACCGTTGTAGTAAGCAACCGATGGGTCGTGAACGTTGGCCAGGTTCCACTCGTCTCGGTTATTCCACGATGCTATTGCAGAATAATCGTCGGGATATGATGGTATGGTGAAATCGATATCGGGATCAGTGTTATCATCCGGATCTTCAGGTTTTGTTACAATTCCTGTTGGTCCTGAATCATCGCTGCACCCGACAAATGTGAGGGAAGTTATGCTGATGAGAATAATCAATAAATACTTGAGCTTCATGTTTAATTGCTTTTGATTAAAAACTTCCTTATCGACACAAAAAATATGCCGATAAGGAAGTGGCTATTTTTTTTGAACAGTTCCTAATTCAGATCAACAATCGGACGAACAGTGTACCCTTTTTCAAAGAAAGCAGGTCCGTTGTCTTCGTTCTTGTTTGCCGAGTTACCCACAAGATTTGGGTTAGCATTCAAGGTTGACTGAAAGATTGGGAAATATTCATGTCCTTTATAGTAATATTCGAACGATGAATCATCAGCTGTTTCTGCAGTAAGCAGTTCTGTTGAAGCTGTACCATCACGTTTGTAATAAGCGTGCTCAACCAACTGATTCAAACGATCAGCATCGTAGAAAAATCCCCAACGAAGCAAGTCGATACCACGTCCGTTTTCGCAACCAAATTCTTTTGGACGCTCAACGTTAGCAATTTGTTCGAACAGCGCATTTGCCGATGGGAAGTCTGAAACCTGAAGATCTTCAAGAGCAACACGGTTACGCACCTGGTTAATGTAATCGATAGCCGTTTGTGTTGGGCCGTTGATTTCGTTTTCGCACTCTGCAGCACGTAATAAAACGTCGCTGTAACGCATTAGGCGCAAGTTAACACCACAGTGCAATCCGTTTGTAATCGAGCTGTAAATGTTGTTTCTCGCATTGGTGAATTTCGCAATTGAGATACCACCCTGTGCATTGTTCGAAAGTGGAGTTTCAGTAATCTCTTGCTGATAAATGGTGTTACTACGAGGATCTCCGTTTGGATATGCATCGGTTTTCAAACCGGTGTAAGTGTTATATTCCGGTTCGTAAGTTACCAGTGTCCAGTATAAACGAGGATCTAAACGACCATCAGTACAGTTTTCAGCTCTGAACAGGTTGTACAACCATGGTGCTCCTGCAAGGTCACCCCAGCTACCCAATTCCTGAGAAGCGAAGTTACTTTCTACAGCGTGTCCCTGAGTTGCTTCAGAGCTAATGTTTACCGGAGTCCACTCTTCGTCAGTTCCGCCTGTTCCGTAGTCTAAAAATTGTACTTCGAAAAGACTTTCAGCGTTGTTCTCAGTATCTTCTTTAAAGTTGTCGCCATAGTCGGGCACCAACTCGTAATGTCCGTATTTACCGGCAATAATGTCTTTCAGTACGGTGTAAGCTTCGTTAAATTTATGACGGAACATTAAAGTACGCGCCAAATATCCGGCAGCAGCACCACATGTAGCACGACCTCCGGCCCACTCGCCACCTTCATCGCGCGATGGCAAAATGTTCATCGCTTCGGCAAAGTCAGCCTCAATTTGGTCGAATACTTCGTCTTGCGTGTTGTTAGCTGCATACATGGTGTTAATATCCGAGTACGAAGCATAATCAGTAATTAAAGGAACTGTTTGGTAATACGTTGCCAAAGCATAGTAAGCCAAAGATCTCAGGAACAATGCCTGACCTTTAATTTGGTTGTATGCATCTTCCGACATTTCAACTTCATCAACTTTCGATAATACAAAGTTGGTGCGGTTTACCACGTGGTAGTTGTCGCGCCAAGGCCACTCGTCACCAATTCCGATGGTTCCCGGAGAGTTCAAATTATCGTAATCTAAATACCACTGTTGAGATGAGTTCCAAACTTCGTCGCCACGTACAGCATCCAAAGTATAACCAACACGGGCGTAAGTACCTTCAAGGCGAATGCGGTTGTAGCACGCAACAATCGCCTCCTGAAGTTCTGATTCTGTGTTACCAAAATCATAGGTGGTCTGGTTGTTCGGATTCACAACATCCAGTTGCTCATTGCAGGCGGTAAAACCTCCAATAAGCGCCAACATTATTAGAATTATATTTAATCTTTTCATAATGATATCTTATTTATTCGATTATAGTTTTAGAATGAGAAGTTTACTCCAAACATCATGCTTCGTGGTGTTGGATACGAAGCGTAGTTGTAACCCGGAGTGAATGTTCCTCCTGCAAAATCTACGTTGTAACCTTTGTATTTCGACAATGTTGCTACGTTTTGAGCCGATGCGTAAACGCGAACACCGCTAATGTATCCGCCAAACCAGCTGTCGGGCATGTTGTAACCCAACTCGATGTTGGCAATTTTAAGGTACGATGCATCCTGAATGTAACGCTGGCTAAACATATCGTTGGTAATTGAACCCGCCGATTTGTATGCAATACGTGGTACATCGGTATTTGTGTTGTCAGGTGTCCAGGCATTCAACAGGTCGGTGCTTTTGTTAAGTGCACCGTACGAGCTGTGCAAGGTAACGTCAACAAAGTCAACAGCTTTAAAACCTGCAGCTCCGTGTGTTGCCACGCTCAGGTCTAAACCTTTCCATTCTGCACGTGCATTAAAACCAAAGTTAAAGTCTGGCAAACCGCTTCCCAGGTAAGTCTGGTCTTCGTTGGTAATCTCGCCATCGTTGTTCAGGTCGGCGTAAGCCACGTCGCCCGGCTGTGCTCCGGGTTGATTGATGTATCCACCTTCTGAGTTGATACGGTTATCAATTTCTTCCTGCGACTGGAAGATACCTTCGTAAACGTAACCATAGAATGAACCCACTTCGCGACCTACCTCTGTGCGGCTGTTACCATCGGTACGAGGTTCGCCCGAAACACCTAACTTTTTCACTTCGTTGTTCAGCGTTGATAAGTTGGCAGTAAGGTCGAATTTAACCGCATTTTGGTGATTGTGGTAGGCAACCAGGAACTCAAGACCTGAGTTCTCCATTGTTGCAGCGTTCATTGTTACTGTTGCGTTTGTAGCACCGGCGTTTGTCGGAACGGCTACACTGTAAAGCAAATCTTCTGATGTTGATTTATACCAGTCGAAAGTAAATTCTAATTTATTGTTGAACATACCCAGGTCAAGACCAAAGTCGATGGTTTTTTTCTTTTCCCACATGATACCTGTGTTCACGTAGTTAGAAATTGCAGAACCGGTAACTTTGTTGTTATCGAAACTGTACGTGTAGTTACCTCTCGACATTACGTCCATGTACTGGTATTCACCAATGTTTTCGTTACCCAGCTCACCGTAGCTACCACGAACTTTCAGTAAGTTAATTATCGATTCGTCAATATCGAAGAAGTCTTCGCGTTCGATACGCCAACCTCCCGAGATTGATGGGAACCAATCCCAACGGTCTTCAGAAGAAAGACGGCTAGAACCATCGCGACGTACGGTTGCCGAAAGCAGGTATTTATCGTCGAAATTGTAGTTGATACGACCGATGTACGAAGCCAAAACGTGTTCGCTTTCGTAACTGTTACCTGAAGTCTCCTCTGCATTATTGATTTGCAAATAGTAAGGCTCCGGCAGGTTCACACCTTTAGCGGCAAGTGTGTGGTAAAGCTCGCGCTGGAACGTTTGACCGGCAAGAACATTAACATGATGACGTCCGAATTTGCCATCGTAGTTAATTGTATTCTCAATCAATGCATCGGTATATTTACGGTATCCTTGCGACAGCGTTTCGTTGCTTTTCGACAAGTAGTTTGTTGTACTTTGAATAAACGCAGGAACAAAAGTGAAATCCTTTGCAGTTGTTTGGCTGTACGATAAGTTAAGGTTGTAACTTAAATTGTGATTTTCGTTTGCCTGACCAACCATATCTAACAGGTCGACATTTGCTGAACCTGACGCAACAACACGGTCAACCTGAGAATTTCTTTCCAACAAATTATTGGTAAGCAAAAGGTTGGTTACACGCAAGTCGCCATGCACATCGTCGTAGTAAGTTCCGTAACCGTACGAGTCGTAGTTGTATTCTGATGCAGCCGAAATTTTATCGTCGAGCACCCAGGTTGATTCATCGTAAGCTTTAATACTCGGAGGAGTAAGCAATGCCGATGCCATAACCGGATATTGTGCACCATATAAACCCTGAACATACTCGTTAGCGTTACTCAACGACATGTTGTCCTGGTCGCTGTGGCTATAAACAATGTTTGTTTTAATCTTGATGAATTTAACATCCATGGTGTTGTTTACACGGGCAGTATAACGTTCGAAGTTAGGACCTGCACCTTCCATTGTACCTTCCTGGCTGTAGTAGTCGAGCGCAATGTTGTAAGTGTTGTTTTCGCCACCACCCGATAAGTTGATGTTGTGGTTTTGGCGAATACCTGTTTTAAATGCTTCGTTGAACCAATCGGTGTTAACTACGCTTGGATCAAGGTATTTATCGCTTGTTGGATTGTATCCGGCAGGAACATCCATGTCGCTGTTATTGTATGCCATGGTAACGTACTGTCCGTATTGCGATGCATCCATAACATCGTAAACACCTTCTTGTACCTTGTCGATACCAAAGTAACCTTTATAGTCGATTTTCATCGCCTGGTTCTTTTTACCTTGTTTTGTGGTGATGATTACCACACCGTTTGCAGCACGCGAACCATAGATTGCAGCAGCCGCCGCATCTTTAAGCACCTGGAGTGTTTCGATATCGTTTGGCGAGAAATCGCGGATTGTTGTTCCCATTGGTACACCGTCAACCACATAAAGAGGAGCAGTGCTACCAAACGAACCAATACCACGAATACGTACTGTTGGGTCGGCTCCCGGTTGTCCGTCAGAAGTAATCTGAACACCCGAAACTTTACCCTGAAGCATGGTTGAGATGTTTGAGTTTGAAACTTTTTTCATCTCTTCGGTATCAACAATTGCCACCGAACCGGTAAGGTCAACTTTACGCTGTGTACCGTAACCTACAACCACAACCTGGTCGAGGCCGATCATATCCGGAGCCAATGTAATGTTTCCGATTTGAGTTTTTCCTTCAACGGCTACTTCAATGCTTTTGTAACCGATAAACGAGATTGATAGTGTAGCATCAGAAGGAACAGATAGTGAGAAGTTACCATCTAAATCGGTGATGGTACCGTTTGTAGTTCCTTTTTGTTGAATGGTTGCGCCCGGAAGCGGTTCTCCGTTTTCGTCAACGATTTTACCATTTACTGTTATGTTGTCTTGTTGAGCCATCGCCACCTGGTCGGCAGTACCGTTACCTTCTGCGTATGTTGCCGTTGAAAATGCCAGCAACCCCAACAGGATTAAAAATAAATATTTCATGTTTAAATATGTTTTATCAAAGTGATTATTCAACAATTACGATATAAGATCCTTCCAGCACAATTGCAGTATTCAAATCAGAGCTGTCTACCGTTATTCCTGCATATTCCTGGAAATGTGTTTCGCCGGTGGCATAAGTAACATCGTAACGAATGTCGGCAGTGTTGTCGCCGTTATTGGTTACAGTGATCTCAATTAGTGATCCGCTAATGCTTGCACCAAAAATGTCGAAGTTCCAGTCGTTTGTATTAGTTGATGTAGCATAACCGTCGCCCCAACCGAAGTTGTCCATACGAACTACACCGTATTCAGTCATGTCAGCTTTGCGAAGAATTGTACTCGGGCTGTTCCAGTTGTTAACACCATTCGAGTAAGCATACATTTTAATTGTTGTGCTTTCGCCTGATGGAACCGCGTAATCTTCAGAGAACTGTGTCCACCATCCGGTAGAGAAGTCGTAAGCACCTACCTGGCCAATACCTTTAGTAAGCGTAAGCGGGCATGTAGTAGTAACTGTGTTTGTTGCACCAACATACGATATAACTGCTTCCTGAGCACCTTCGGCTGCCGGAATTGTGCTAAACTGAAGTGATTCGTTCGATAATACACCGGTTGTTCCGTCGGAATAGGTAGCTGTAACAACCAATCCTCTGGTGTTGAATATGATATCCATTGTGTCGGTGTAGAAATAGTATTCAGTAATATTTGGTAATGTAGTAACCTCAAGAGCAGTAACCGAGTTGGTAACTTCCAAAGTATATAAGGTTGTTACAGGCTCGCTCAATTCGCCTTGTTTGGTTTTGTTGTAAGCTACAATAACTGTCTTTTCTCCAAGAGTTGTCATATCAGGAATTACCGAGAAAGTAATATCTGTAGTGTCAACTTCTTCAGACGATCCGTCGGCGTAAGTAACAGTTGCTACTGCATTTCCCCAGAAATCTTCGTTGCCAATTTCAACAAATTCAGGTGTTCCTGTAACCGAAATCGAAACCGGTGCAACATCTTCAACAACAGTTATCTCAGAAGGTAAAAGGTATGCTTCTTTCATCTCGAACCAGCTGCCATCAGTAATTAGGTAAGCATAAATATCGGCAGTTGCTGATACCGGTTGTTGGTAAGTCATGGTTAATACTGTACCGTTAGTTCCTTCAGCAACGGCTGTAACAAATGCGTTACCGGTAACTGAGTGGTCAATTTCCAGTGTAACATAAGCGCCTTGCATGGTTTCGCGGAAGTCATTCCAAATGTCGTCATCGCCATCGGTATCAGGATAATCCTGCGATACCAATCCTAAATCGAAATCATCGTTACCCCAGCCGTAAGCATCAGAACGAAGAACGAAATATTGTTCAAAACCATCGGCATCACGATCATCCATATTTGCTACAGCAAGGTTCCAGTTGTTCCAGTTATTAACTCCGGAGCCGTGGTTCACAAATTCTAAATGCAACAGTTTGTTTGTAGGAATGCCAAAGTAATCAGAGACTACAGTGTTCCATCCGGAACTGTTATCCTCCGCTCCAACTATTGGTGTAATGATGTTAAGGTAAGTAGTGTCTCCTGTGTTTACACTTGCTTTCGCATCTGCGATTGAGTCGATCCGGCTCTGCAAGTCAGATGGCGCATCAATTGAATAAGTCTCCAATTGCTCGCAACTAACCAGGCCAAACGCTGCCAAAACTGCTACGCATAAAGCGTATCTTATCAGTTTAGTTGTCTTCATAAAATTAAATTTGATTAAATACATTTTTGTTGATTATAAAGTATTGTTCATAAAACTTTCGTGGTATAATATTCTAACAGATCTTGCTATAAAGTATTGATAGACTGAAGTGTTAAAATCGAGCCCAGTGCACACTTTGCAGTTTATGTTCCGTGTAGTGTACTTTTTTCAACTTTGCTAAATCCGGGAAGTGAATTGCTCCGGTTGCGGAATACGGCACCGGTTAAGGTGCGTTGTGCAAAACTTGTGTCTGAAGAAAACAGAGACAGGCGCACAATTAGATAAGTTAAGTTCTTTTTCATAATTAATTAAATTGGTTTACACGTAATTTCTGTTTGTAAAACTACGTAAGACCCGTGGGAGCCGGGTGGACAATTTAATATGCTTAGTGGACGATTGTGGAAATCTGTTTTTAGCGTGTGTTTTCGGTGCTTTTGGCTGGTGTTCAGGCCTTTTTAGTGTAGTCGCTTGGGCTTATTCCGTAGAACTTTTTGAAGATGCGACTGAAGTATTTTGGGTCGTTAAAGCCGGTTTTAAAGGCAATTTCAGAAATCGATTGATCGGTTGTTTTAATCAGTTCAACCGATTTTTTCAGTTTGTAGGAGTTAATAAAATCGGTAATGTTGAGGTCGGTTAATGCCTTTATTTTTTTGTACAATAAGCTTCGGCTTACAAACATTTCGCGCGCAAATTGTTCCACCGAAAAGTTGGGTTCGGCATAATTTTTCTCCAAAACCTGGTAGGCTTTTGTTATGAACTCCTCGTCTAATTTGTTCGACGAAAACTTATCGGGAGCCACCGGTTCAGGGCTGCTAAAACTATTTTTAATTTTTCGGCGCGACTCGATAATGTTGCGCATTTTTATCTCAAGAATCTGCAGGTTGAACGGTTTTGGAATGTAGTCGTCGGCACCGGTTTCCAATCCTTCAATCCAGCTTTCCACCATATTTTTTGCCGTTAGCAGAATAATCGGGATGTGGCTGGTTTGAATGTTCTTTTTCAGTCGGCTGCACAATTCAATGCCGTCCATAACCGGCATCATTACATCGCTGATAATTAATTCGGGCGAATATTTTTTGGCCATTTCCAAGCCAATTTTTCCGTTTTCGGCACCCAAAACCCGGTAGTCCGATCGCAGCGTTTGCAGCAAGAAACTGCGTAAATCGAAATTGTCCTCCACAATTAATATGGTAGGTTTTGTTTTGTTGCTCGGTGTAACTTCGTCCAGTTCGTAGTTGGTGTTACGCGCCACAATATGCTCACTTAATACATTCACCCGGCCTTCGAGGTTGATTTCGGTTGGCACGCTGGTTTCGTTAATCTGGTCGCTTTCAAAACGGTCTTTCGAATAAGGCATGTAAACGGTAAACGTACTGCCTTTCCGGGGTTCGCTTTCCACTTTAATTTCGCCATTTAGTGCTTGCACAATTTCGTAGGTAAGCGCCAACCCAATTCCCGAGCTGGTAAAATCGGTTTGTTTTCCCGATTCAACATCTTTATAAAATCGGTTAAAAATGTGCGGCATATGTTCTTCGGAGATTCCGCGTCCGGTATCGATAACACTGATGGCCACAAACGGAGCATCAATACCATCTTTCCGGTCTTTTGTAATCTTCTCCACTTTTAAGGTGATTGAACCCGAAGCCGGCGTGTTTTTAAAGGCGTTGGAAAGCAGGTTGTAAAATACGTTCTCTACTTTCTCGGCATCAAACCAGGTTTCTTCTTCTATGTCGGTTTCAACAAAGTGGTAGTTAATTTTCTGGTGCTCGGCCAGGTCTTTAAACGACTCGAAAATACCGTGTAAAAATTCCTGCAGGTTGCCTTTGCTCACATTCAGTTTTAGTTTTCCGGTTTCAATGCGGCGGAAGTACAGCAACTGGTTAATAAGGTGCAGCAAACGCTGTGCGTTGCGGTTAATAATGTTCAGCGTATTTTGCGTGTTGGCGTCGGCTTTCATGTTTTTCATTAACTGCTCAAGCGGGTCGATAATAAGCGTTAACGGTGTGCGGAATTCGTGCGAAATATTGGTAAAAAACCGCAGACGCAACTGGTTTACCAGCTTTACTTTTTCGTTCAGCTCAATTACTTCGTCGCGTTGTTTGGCAATTTGCTGGTTTTGTTTCTCCAGCTCTTCTTTTTGCTCCTCGATTTTAAAAGTACGTTCGCGCACCTGCACTTCCAGCTTGCGTTTTTGCTCTTTCAGGAATTGCGTACGGTAGCGAATGTAGATTAAAACCATGGTGATGATAAACATTATCGCCAGCATCTGAAACCAGGCAGTTTCCCAAAACGGAGGAACAATGGTTATGGTGAGTGCGGTGTAATTCTCCGACCAGATTCCATCGCTGTTGGCCGCTTTTACCTTAAAAACATACTGCCCGCCGGAGAGGTTGGTATAGTTGGCAAAACGGCGGTTCGACGAAACTTCAACCCAGTCCTGATCTACGCCCTCCATTTGATAAGCGTATTCTATTTTGCCCGGCTGAAAATAGTCGAGCGCCGAAAACTCGATGGAGAAAACAGCATCTTTGTAGGAGAGTTCGATCTTGTTGGTTTCGCTTATTGGCGCATCTAAAATTACCTTCGAATGGTATTTCTCGCCAATAACAACCGGCTCGCTAAACACCGAAAACTGTGTAAATACCGGCTGCGGAATATTCGGGTACGATTCAAATTCGGCCGGGTTGAAATAGTTCAATCCATCAACGCCACCAAAATATAAATTGCCACGATCGTCGGAGCAGGAGGCCGACCAGTAAAACTGATCGCTCAATAATCCATCGCTCGAGTAGTAGTTTTGGAAGTTTTCCTCAATCGGATCAAATCTCGACAAGCCGTTATCGGTTGAAATCCACAGATTCCCTTCAGAATCTTCCTCAATGCCATAGGCAACGTTGTTACACAATCCGTTTTGTTGATTGTAACTAATAAAACCGCCACCACTCCCGTTTTCGGTGTATTTACAGATGCCGTTTCCGTAGGTGCCAATCCAGATGGTTCCGTCGTGGGCTTCAAAAAATGAGGTGACATAATTACCGGCCAACGAAGCTGAATCGGTTGGATCAGTTAAGTATTTTTCGAAACCGATTTCTTCGGTATTTTCGTTAAGCGCCAAAAGTTCGGAGCGCTTAAACCGGTACAAACCATTTTCGGTTCCTACCCAAACTCTGTTTTGGCTGTCGGTTAAAAGACATCCAATTTCGAGTGGCTCATCGATGTTCATTTTTTCGTGAACATGCAGGAAAATATTTTCTTCAGGATCGTAAATGTCAAGTCCGCCGCGGGTTCCAATTAATATGTGTTCGTTATCGAGGTACTCGAGACTTGAAATAAAACTGCTGCACAAACTTTTGTTGTCGCCGGGTACGTTTACCGAAACTTCGAAACGATTTTGCCGCTCCGAGAGCAACTTGTTCAATCCGCCTCCCCAGGTACCAACAAGCAGGTGGTTTTGGTGGTCGCGGATAAACGAGGTTACAAAGTTGCTGTTTATACTTTGCGGGTTATCGTCCGATTGCTCGAAATGGATCGTTTTCCGCCCGTTGTTGCTAATGCGGTTTACTCCGCCACCGGCTGTTCCCACCCACAAAACATCGTTTTCGGTAAAAACCGAGTTAATGGTGTTGTGGCTTATAGAATTCGGATTGGAAGCTTCGTGAGTAAGCGCATTAAATGGCTTTTGGTAGGTGTTGTAATGGTTAATACCTCCTTTTTCGGTACCGATCCAAATGTTGCCCAGTTTGTCGGCATACAGCGAATTGATAAAAGGATTGTTCAGGTATTCGCGTTCCTCGCTACTTGTTGGCAGGCTTGTAAAACGCTGAGTGGCCGGATTATAAAAATTCAATCCTCCCAGTGTGCCAACCATTATTATTCCGTTGCGGTCTTCAATAATATCGTAAACCGACAGGTGATTCAGGTCGTTTGGATTGTTGTTATCGGCGCCGTAGTAAGTAAGATCGAGCGTGCTGGTGCTGTAATGGTACAAACCAACATCGATGGTGCCCAGCCAAATATCGCCTCTTCGGTCGGCAAGAATGGTAAGTATGTTTAACCCGCCAATATTGCTGATGTCTTCATAAAGTCGTTCCCAAAGCGGTTTGAGTTTTCCACCCGATAAGTTAATAACCGATAAACCGTTGTTGGTGCCGGCCAGTAAATAATTGTCGGGCAACAGGCATAAGTTATTTACATTTTTATCGGTAAGCTGGTTTTCAAAAACCGACTCAACCGATGATGCGGTCTGTCCTTCGTTTTCAATTTTCCAGATGCCGCTGCCGGCTGTTGCCGCCCAAAGTGTATTGTTTTTGTCGTTTATAATGTGGGTAATGGAAATGCCACCAAGTTTTTCAGTTAAAAGCCGTATTTCGGTAAACTTCATCAGCGAGTAGTCGAAAAAGGCCAATCCTTTATTGGTACCCACCCAAAGGTTTCCGTTTTGGTCTTCGCAAAGTGTTTGTATAAAGTTTCCGGGAAGCCATTCCTCCTGCTGGCTCTGAAAGATCTGAAAAGTATACCCATCAAAACGGCACAGCCCGTTCCAGGTGCCAAACCACATAAATCCTTTGCTGTCTTTTAAAATACAGTCGATGGTGTTTTGTGGCAGTCCTTCGTTGGTGGTGAGATAATTCAGGCGGGGCTGTTCGAGTATTACCCCCGATTGCGCATGGCTATTCAGTCCTATCTGAAAAAGGAGGATTAGAAGAATACCATATTTTAAAACGGTTTGCATAAGCCCTGCTACATGTATCGCTACAAAACTATGTATTTAAATAGGATTGGGCAAGATATGTAGTTCTGGTAATCATTCAAAACGATTTTGCAGAACAGCGTTGAATAAATAATTTGGATTTTCGGATTAAACAATGTTATTTTTGTTTCAATCAAACTATTCTACGTGGATCGACTAAAGTTGTGGAAAGATATTCAGAGCGGCGATGTAAACGCATTGCACGATTTGCACAAACGGTATTTTCATCCGATGTGTTTGTTTGCGTTTAAATCAATCAACGATCACCAACAGGTTGAGCACATCGTTTCGGATTGTTTTTTGAAGATCTGGAAAAACAGAAAGCGCATTGAAATAAAATCTTCGCTTGAATCGTATCTGTATCAAATTCTGCGAAATGCCATTATCGATTATCACCGGGCAAAACACGATAACACCATTTCTTTTGATCAGATTCCGGATATTCCCGACGAGGCGGAAGTGAACAACGAACAGCGCTATGCAAAATTATACACTGCCATTTCGCGATTGCCCGAAAAACGCCGGCAAATTTTAGAACTCGCCATTTTTGAATCGTGCACTTACCAGGAAATTGCCGAAAAGCTCGGTATCACAAAAAATACGGTAAAAACGCAGATGGTTCGTGCCTACGGGTTTTTAAAAGAATCGCTGGATCCCGTCGACTTCTTCTTTTTCTGTTTCCTGAAGAAAATTTAAAATATTCACTTTTCCTGTCACCCTTTCACCAACTTTTCTTCGTCATACTATTGCGAATACGTTTTTTATAGATTAGTTTGGTTAGGTAGGATTTATAAGAGCAGCAGCAAAAACAACTGTTGCTCTTTAAAAAAAGTTAGATGATAGAACACAACAAAGATAGATTTTGGGAGCTGGCAACGCTAAAGATTCACAACGAAGCAAACGCCGATGAATTAAGTGAGCTGAGTTCGTATCTATCGGATGAAAAATATGCCAAAATATACACCGAAATAGCGCATTTAAGAGAAGATGTAAAAGCCACTCAAAAGCTTTCGCTTGTTTCGCAGCAAAACTCATGGACCCATATTACAACCCATTTGCAAAACAAAACCATACAGTTGTTCCGAAAAGTTTCGGGCTATGCCGCTGTTTTTGTAGTTGCCTTGTTGTTGGGAGGTTTGGCGGTTCAAATGTGGAGCCAGAAAAGCTACGAAGAGCGGTTTGCAGAAGTAAAAGTGCCGCTGGGGCAAATGTCGGAAGTTACCTTGTGCGATGGTACGCATGTTTGGCTGAACTCGGGAACTACACTGAAATACAGCAATGCGTTTGGCCGAAATAGCCGAAATGTTACCCTCGATGGAGAAGCTTTTTTTGACGTGGAAAAATCCGATGTTCCGTTCCGCGTAAAGTTAAAGCACTCATTCGTAGAGGTTTTGGGAACCCAGTTTAATGTTATCTCGTACAAACACGATAGTAACAGCGAAATTACGCTGGTTGAGGGGAGTGTTAACGTAAATAATCTGAATGGAAATAACATCGCACATCTGGAACCATCGCAGCAGCTTACTATCGACGATGAGTCGCTGAAAGCAAAACTGAGAACCGTAGATACCGGTTTTTATGTGTCGTGGACCGAAGGAAAAATTGTATTCCACGACGAAAAACTCTCGGAAATATGCGAGCGGTTGGAACGGTGGTACAATGTGGATATAACGCTGGAAGACAAAGAGGTAGAAGAATTAAATTTTTCGGGAACAATACTTAAGGATAAACCATTTAGCCAGATTATAACAGCATTCGAACTTTTATTGCCGGTTGAAATTGAATTCAGGCATGTGTCGGGTGCTAAAGACAAAGTAACCATTTCTAAAAAATAGTGCCTATGTAAAAACGCGTATGAACTAAAAACGGTAAAGATGCTGCCACATCTCTACCGCAAATCGATTTAAATATCTCAGTAATAATTTAAACCATGTAAATGTATGAAAAAACTAATTAAAGCGATTGGTAGTAACCGGTCGTGGAACCAAATTTTATTGAAAATGAAACTTACGTTTTCCTTTCTGTTGATTGGATTGATTACAGTCAGTGCCTCAACGTATTCGCAAAACACCAAGCTTGATGTTTCGTTAGAAAACAACAACATTATCGAGCTGTTCCGTCAAATCGAAGAAAAGAGTGAGTTCTACTTCTTTTATCAAAAAGAAGATCTTTTAGCATTTAACGAAGTATCAGTATCGAAAGAGAATGCTACAATTAATGAAATTCTGGACGATGTACTTGCAGAAACCGATATGATCTATGAAGTAGTGGATCGGTATGTAATTGTTCGCAAGGATGGAAAATCGTCTTTCGGAGTGGATGATGATGCAGACCAGCAAAACCGGGTTACTGGTAAAGTGGTCGACGAATTTGGAGAGCCGCTGCCCGGTGTAACCGTTGTTATTAAAGGAACTGCGCAGGGAACCGTTACCGATGTAAACGGTGAGTACAGCCTGGAGGTAGCTGCCGAAGATGCTGTTTTGCAGTATTCGTTTGTTGGAATGCGCTCGCAGGAAATTGCAGTTGCCGGCCAAAGCAACATCGATGTAACTCTTGTGGTTGATGCCATTGGAATTGAAGAGGTAGTTGCGATTGGTTACGGAACCGTAAAAAAGGCCGATGTAACCAGTGCGGTATCTTCAGTTAAATCGGAAGACTTTGTAAAAGGTAGCGTAAAAGATGTTGGTCAGTTGATCCAGGGAAAAGTTGCCGGTTTAACCATTACATCAAGCAGTGGCGACCCGCTTGCCGGAACATCAATTACTTTAAGGGGTAACACTACGCTGTTCGGAACCAGCAGCAGCCCGCTGGTATTAATCGATGGCGTGCCGGGCGATTTTAACGCTGTAGCTCCTGAAGATATCGAATCAATCGACGTATTAAAAGATGGTTCGGCAGCAGCAATTTACGGTACCCGTGGTACAAACGGTGTAATCCTTATTACAACAAAACGTGCCAGTGGCGATTACGAAGGAAATGTTGAATACACCGCATATATTTCTACACAGCAAATTGCGCAAAAAGCCGAAATGCTTACCGCTGCTGATTACCGTCAGCAAATTGCAGCCGGTATTCGCGATGCCAGCGACGATCTTGGCGCAAACACCGACTGGATCGACGAGATAACTCAGACACCATTTTCGCAAGTTCACAACTTAACATTCCGTGGCGGAAATAATAAAACAAATTATTTGGCCAGCATTAACTACAACGACACTGAAGGTATTTTCCTGAAAACAGGTAAAAAAACCTTTACTGCCCGTACCGATATTAACCACAGTATGTTTGATGATCTGATCAAATTTAACCTGGGTATTCTATCGCGTAATATTTATCACGACAATGTGGCCAGTACCAACTACACATATCGTCAGGCAAAAATCTACAACCCAACAGCGCCGATAACAAATCCTGATGGAACATGGTACGAAAATCCGGGAGCTTTCAACTACGACAACCCTGTTGCCCGAATTAAAGAAAGTAACGGCGAGGATCGTTCGCAGTGGTCGCGACTGAACGGAACAGTTATCATTAATCCATTCGAAGGTCTTACTTTGAAAGGATTATTTAGCTACTCGAAATACAATTCGCGCGGCAGTTACTACGAAACCAAAAATCATATTTCAAACGTTCGTAACGGATTGAATGGTTATGCTTCAAACTCATCGGTTGAGTCGATCGACCGTTTGGTTGAATTAACAGCCGAATACCTTAAAATTATTGGCGAACACCGTTTTACCATTTTGGGTGGTTACAGTTATCAGGATAACGACTGGCACGATTTGTTGATGACCAACCAGGATTTCCCTACCGACCTTTTTGGTGCCGATCAAATTCAGTTGGGTACCGGAATTCTTGAAGGCGGAACTTCGTCGGGTATCAGAAGCAGAAGAACCAAAACTAACCTTATTGGTTTCTTCGGACGTTTAAATTATAACTACAAAAACCGTTACCTGTTAATGGCAAGTTTGCGTCACGAGGCAGCAAGCCAGTTGTACGGAACCGAAGAACCTTGGGGTACTTTCCCATCTGTTTCTGTTGGTTGGCGTATTTCGGAAGAGTCGTTTATGGAGAATGTTTCTTTTGTTGACGACTTAAAATTCAGAGCCGGTTATGGTGTAACCGGAACACAGCCAAGTAACTTGTTCCTTGGAGTAGCTACAATCGGTTATTCCGGTTCGGTTTATTCAAACGGACAGTGGATGCAAACATTGGCTCCAACCCGAAACCCAAATCCATACCTGCGTTGGGAGGAGAAAAAGGAAACCAACCTCGGTGTTGATTTTGTTTTGGCCGACAGCCGTGTAAGCGGTAGTATCGATGTGTATAATCGTACCATCGACGGATTGTTGTACGATTACACTGTTCCTGTGCCTCCAAACTTAGTTACAACTACACGCGCCAATGTTGGTAAAATGGAAAACAAAGGATTGGAAGTATTGGTAAATGTAGTGCCTGTGCGCACCAGAGATTTTGAGTGGATAAGCAGTTTTAATTTCTCTACCAACTCGAATAAACTGGTTAGCCTGTCAAACGACTTGTACCAGGCAACCCAGGAGTATTTTACTACCGGAGGAACCGGCGAACCAATTCAGACTTTTACTCACCGTGTTGATATTGGCGATAAGATCGGTAATTTCTACGGGTTCAAAGTGGTTGACGTTGATGAAGACGGAAAGTGGATTTACGAAGACGCCGAAGGAAATGAAGTTCCTTCTGATGAGTTCTCGCGTGCTTTCGAAGACAAACATGTGTTAGGAAACGGTTTGCCAAAATTCTATGCCGGCTGGAACAACAATTTCCGTTACAAAAATTTCGATCTGGGTGTTACTATGCGTGGTGCATTTGGTTACCAGATTCTGAATTTCGAGCGCATGTACCTCGAAAATACCATGTCGATTCAGTACAACCGTTTACAATCGGCTTACGATCCAATATTCGGAAAAGCTGTATTGAGCGATGAAATGGACCTGGAATACAACTCGTACTACATTGAAGACGGTGATTACTGGAAGATTGACAATATTACATTGGGATACACTTTTGATCTCGACAATGAATACATTAAAGGAGCGCGCGTTTACGTATCTTCTCTGAACACCTTCACCTTCACAGGTTATAAAGGTGTCGATCCGGAAGTATCCAGAAGCGGCCTTTCTCCGGGCAACGACTATCGCGATAAATATCCGACAACACGGACATTTACTTTGGGTGTAAACGTTAACTTTTAATTCTAAAACTGATCAGAAATGAAAAAAATAAAATATAGCAATCAATTCGGCATATTATTTCTAATTCTGGCCTTGGTGATTTCATCATGTACCGAGTTGGAAGACACGAGTTACGGAGAAATTATTGCCGAACAATTCGAACCAACAGAAGAAGATATTGTAGCCATTGTTGGCTCGGCATACGGAAACTGGAGACAAATATTATTGGAGTGGAATGGTTTGTGGCGAGCTCAGGAAGTAGGCGCCGACGAAATCGTAATTCCGGGCCGCCCAAACGGTTGGGTTGATGGTGGTATTTACCGCCGTATGCACGAACACGACTGGACTACCGACGACAATAATGTGTATGTAACATGGGACAGAACATTCTCGGGAATTGCCAACTGTAACCGTGTAATTTACCAGGTAGAATCGGGCTTTTTGCCGCTCGAAGAAACAAAAGATGAGGTACTTGCTGAATTAAAAGTTCTTCGTGCAAGTTACTATTATATCCTGATTGACCTGTACGGAAATGTTCCGTTGGTAACCAGTTTTGATGTGGAAGAAGGTTATTTGCCTGAGCAAAGTTCAAGAGCCGAAGTGTTCAACTTTATTGTATCCGAAATTACCGATAACATTCAATACCTGTCGTCCGATTTTAACGCGCTTACTTATGGCCGTTTTAACGAATGGGCAGCACGTACTTTGTTGGCAAAAATGTATTTAAATGCTGAGGTTTACACCGGCACGCCAATGTGGAACGAATGTATTGAGCAGTGTAATGCAATCATCAACTCGGGCGCAGGTTACGAGCTGGAAGGTAACCAGAAAAGTGTGTTTGTTACCGAGAATCAAAACTCGAAAGAGATTATTTTCGGATTATCGATCGACGACCAGTATACAACTGCCTGGAACGCGTTCGATATACATATGCAAACTTGTCAGCCGTCAATGCAGGCTAAATACAATTTGCAAATGACTCCGTGGGGAGGTATGTGTGCCATTCCGCAGTTTATCGACACTTTCGATCCGGAAGATAAGCGCCTTACCAATAACTTTATGATGGGGCAACAATATTCGGCTGCCGGCGATCCGCTGTATGTTACAATGGGTAGCCTGGTTGGCGAGCCACTGGCATTGGTAAACGAACTGCCGGGCGTACATTCTTCGGAAGAAATCCACGGTTATCGTTTCGAGAAATTTGAGATCGCACTGGGTTCTTCAAATATTCTGAACAACGATTATCCATTGTTCCGTTACGCCGATGTGTTGATGATGAAAGCCGAATGTTTACTTCGTACAGGAGATGCTGATGAAGCAGCAGCAATTGTTTCTGAAGTTAGAGCACGTGCTTTCGACGATGCAGCAAAGGCAACAGTTACGGGTGCTGAATTGATGGAAGGAAGTGTTTACGACTATGGTTTGCGTAACGAATTCGACACTACTGAAGAAGGTGGTGCAGATGTTCAGTACGGTCGTTTCCTTGATGAGTTGGGCTGGGAGTTCAACCAGGAAGGACGCCGCCGTCAGGATATGATTCGTTTTGGAATTTACACAACCAAGTCTTATTTGTCGCACACGCCAAATGGCGAGTACCGTGCCTTGTATCCAATTCCTCGCGGAAGACTGGAATCAAACACCAATTTGAGCCAGAATCCGGGATATTAGTCAGTTAATTCAACTTTATAAAGGGAGCCTGACTTCGCGATGAGGTCAGGCTCCTTCTTCAAATTTGATTGAGATGGAAGCCAATAATACCAGCAATAGTCGCAGGAGTTTTATCAAGAAATCATGTTTGGCAGGTTCTTGTGCTTGCGGATTTTTAGCTTTTGCGAATGAAAGTCGTGCAGAGGAGCAACCCGATTCCGGGAAATTACTCATGCAGCAGTGGATTTCAACTCTCTTAAAAAGTATCGACGATAACACCGAAGCTTCGCAACAGATTTTGAAGAATTGTGCCCAGGTACATTTTCAGCATTTAGAAATGGAAAAAGTGCTGCAACCGTACAAAGGCGACAACGAAAAATTCATCTCATTTTTGGAAAAAGAGTGGGGCTGGAAGATTGATTACGATAAAGATGCCGGTGTAGTATTGGCCAACGAAAACAAGGATTACTGTGTTTGCCCAATGGTAAATCAGGAAAAAGGAGTGGACTCATCAATATTGTGTTACTGCTCTGAAGGATTCGCCGAACTCATGTTTTCCTTTGTTTCAGAACATCAGGTTAAAGCAGAAGTAGTATCATCAATCCATCGCGGAAAGAATACCTCTATTTATAACAATAATACTTGTATTTATAAAGTGCTTCTATAATTTTTCATGAGATTTACGTGATAACAAATATGTGCAAGTTTTTTACCGATTTGTCCACATAATACTCATAAATGTCTTCTCAAAAAATAAGAGTTTGTTTTACTTTTGTTATTATGCTTTAGGCGTTTGTGTTGTAAATAAATTCAATAAAAAATATGAAAAACTTAAAACTACTTTCTGTCGCAATTCTTTTTGCACTTTTTGCATGTAATAATCAGAAACAAGCGGAGCCGTTTGCCAAAGGCGAGTTTAAAACCTGGGCCGAAACGCCACCAATGGGGTGGAATAGTTGGGACTGCTACGGGCCAACTGTTGAGGAACACGAGGTAAAAGCCAATGCCGACTACATGGCCGAGAAAATGAAAGATTACGGTTGGGAATACATTGTGGTTGACATCCGTTGGTTTGTTGAGAACGACAAAGCCGGTGGTTATAACCAAACCGATCCGCGTTATGTAATCGACGAATACGGACGTTACCAACCTGCCGTAAATCGTTTCCCGTCGGCTGCCGATGGTAAAGGTTTTAAAGAACTGGCCGAATATGTACACGGCAAAGGATTAAAATTTGGTATCCACATTATGCGCGGTATTCCAAAAGTGGCGGTTGAAAACAAATTACCGATTTTAGGAACCGATGGAATTACTGCCGATCAGATTTACACAACCGAATTGCAATGCCCATGGTTACGAGATAATTACACCATTGTTGCCGATAAACCCGGCGCACAGGAATACTACAACTCGATTATGAATATGTATGCAGGCTGGGGAGTTGATTTTATCAAGATCGACGACTTGTCGCGCCCATACCATCAGGCAGAAATTGAACTGATCCGCAACGCCATCGATAATTGTGGCCGCCCGATCGTTTTAAGTACATCGCCCGGTGCAACTCCAATTACAGCTGCCGACCACGTAAAAGAACATGCCAACATGTGGCGTATGGTCGACGATGTTTGGGACTCGTGGTGGCATTTCGATCACCTGATAAAAGTAACTGAACAATGGTATCCGCACATTGCGCCCGGAACCTGGCCCGATTGCGATATGATTCCGCTGGGACGTATCTCAATTCGTGGTGAACGTGGCGAAGAGCGCATGACCCGTTTGACTCCTGATGAGCAATATTCGTTAATGACCTTGTTTACCATTTTTAAATCGCCACTGATGTTTGGCGGCGACCTGCCAAGTAACGATGAATTCACGCTGTCGTTGTTAACCAACGAAGAAGTGCTGAAAATGCACCGCGAAAGCACCGATGTTAAACAACTTTTCCAGGATGAAAGCAAAGTGGGAATCACTTCAAAAAATCCAGATACCGGAGATGTTTACCTGGCACTATTCAATATTTCTGATGGTGAAGAGCCGTTGAATGTGGGTGTTGAACTTTCAGAATTGGGTATTGATGGCGAATGTTCTGCAATAAATATGTGGACAGGAGAAGACCTTGGAACGTTCTCCGGATCCATTGATGAAAATCTTTTGGCACACGAAAGTATCTTGTTAAAACTACAACAGTAATTTCTAATTTGATGAAGTATACAGCGTTATTCATATTGTTATTTTTTGCCCTGAATTCATGTGTTAAAAAAGAAGTAGATGATTCGCCGGTTGAGTATTTTGATCTCAGCGATGTAAGATTACTCGACAGCGAATTTAAAAACGCGCAGGAACAGGACATTGCCTACCTGATGGCGCTTGATCCCGATCGTTTATTAGCTCCGTTTTTGCGGGAAGCCGGTTTGGAACCAAAGGCCGAAAGTTACCCGAACTGGGAAAACACAGGCCTCGACGGGCACATTGGCGGGCACTACCTTACAGCGCTGTCGTTGATGTACGCTTCAACCGGCAATACGGAGATGAAGGAAAGACTCGACTACATGATCTCCGAGTTGAAACGCTGCCAGGATGCCAACGGAAATGGTTACATTGGCGGTGTGCCGGGTGGACAAACTGCTTGGGATGAGATTAAAAGTGGTAATATCCGTGCCGGAGGTTTCAGTCTGAATGGCAAATGGGTGCCGCTGTATAACATTCATAAAACTTACGCCGGGTTGCGCGATGCGTGGTTGTATGCCCACAGCGAAACGGCCAAACAAATGCTGATCGATATGACCGACTGGATGCTGGATTTGGTATCGGGGTTAAACGATGAGCAGATACAGACCATGCTAAACAGCGAACATGGCGGTTTAAATGAGACTTTTGCCGACGTAGCCGAAATTACCGGCGACGATAAATACCTCGAGCTGGCTAAAAAGTTCTCGCATCATGTAATTCTTGATCCTTTAATCAAGCATCATGATGAGTTGAATGGGAAACATGCGAATACGCAAATTCCAAAAGTTATCGGTTATCAGCGCATTGCCGAATTGGACGGCGACTCTGCCTGGTCGGATGCGGCCCTGTTTTTTTGGGATGAAGTGGTAAATGGCAGAAGTGTGGCAATTGGTGGAAACAGCGTACGCGAGCACTTTCACCCAAAAGATGATTTTTCGGAAATGATCTCGTCGGTTGAAGGTCCTGAAACCTGCAATTCGTACAATATGCTGAAACTGACCAAAATGTTGTACCCCACTTTCGGCAACAACAGCAAGTTTATCGACTATTACGAGAGGACACTTTACAATCATATTTTGGCGTCGCTTAATCCCGACAACGGCGGCCTCGTTTATTTTACGCCCATGCGTCCCAACCATTACAGGGTTTATTCGCAACCTCAAACCAGTTTTTGGTGTTGCGTGGGGTCCGGTATCGAAAATCCGGGGAAATATGGTGAGATGATCTATGCGCACACCGATAAGTCGCTCTATGTGAATCTGTTCATTCCTTCAGTACTAAACTGGGAAGCAAAAAACACAGAGCTTGTTTTGGAATCGCAATTTCCTGATGAGGACAAGGTTTTTTTAACCATCAATCCGAACGAAAAAACGAATTTTGAATTACACCTTCGTTATCCATCGTGGGTAGAAGAAGGAGCGCTAAAGGTATTGGTGAACGGTAAAAACGCAAAATACCAGGTGTCGGAAAATGGTTATGCCGTTGTTACTCGCGAATGGGAAAAAGGCGATAAAGTTGAGCTGGTTTTACCGATGAAAGTTACGGTAGAACAGTTGGAAGATGGTAGTAATAATTATGCTTATGAATATGGCCCGATTGTGCTGGCAGCAAAAACCGGCACCGAAGATTTGAAAGGATTGTACGCCGATGCAAGTCGTATGGGACACGTTGCACACGGTAAAATGATTCCGCTGAAAGACCGCCCTGTAGTTGTGTCATCAGCTGATAATTTGCCATCGATGCTTGAAAAAGAATCCGGAGATAAGCTGGCATTTAAACTAAACAATTTATACCCGGAAGAATACGAGAGCGGACTGGAACTTTTACCGTTTTACCGGATACACGAGTCGCGATATAACATTTACTGGTCGCAGGCAACTAAAGAAGAGATGAACGATATGATTCGCCAGGTTGAGGAAGAAGAAAAAGCCCGAATTGCCTTAGATGCCATTACTGTTGATAAGGTTGAATCAGGTGAGCAGCAGCCCGAATCAGATCACTTCGTCAAGTTTGAACGATCAAGAATCGGGTACGCAAATGATTATCACTATCGCGAAACAAGCGACTTCTTTAGCTATAACCTGAAAAATCCGGATAAGAAAGGTCGTTTTTTACACCTGAAATATTTTGATTCAGGTTATCCGCGCACGGCAGAAATTTTGGTGAATAACAAATCTGTAGGTACTTTGGAACTGAATGGAGGAGATGAAAATGCTATTCTGGAAAAAGTAATCCCGATACCTGAAAGCGAAGTAGCCAAACAAGAACTGGTATTTAAGGTGCAGGCTTCCAACGATCAAGCCAGCATGCGTCTGATTGAAGTTCGTTTACTGAGTAGTAACGAAATTCCTTAATGATAAGGCAAGAATAACTCAAAAGAAAGCTATCGGAACAGGATGGCTTTCTTTTGCTTATAACTAAATTAGCACCTTCAATAATTTGTAAACCAATATTTTAACAAACCTATGAAACTCTATATTTTCACTTTTTTCCTACTATTGTCATCAGTGGCTTTAAAAGCTAACGAGCCTGATTCGGCCTACGTATTTTCGTATACCTGCGGAAAAAATAACAACACTGCCGGCCTGAATTTTGCCTGGAGTGTCGATCGTGAAAACTGGCACGCCATCGGACCGGAATTCCGGTTTCTGGCAAGTGATTTTGGAACCTGGGGTGGGCAAAAGAAAATGTTCGATCCGTTTTTGTTTCAGGATAAAGATGGCTTGTGGCATTGCCTGTGGACATTGAACGTAGACGTACAACAGTTTGCACACGCCGCTTCAACCGATCTTTATAATTGGAAACGCCAGTCGTACCCCGAAGTTGTTGAAGACGGAAATGTAGCCAACATTGAAGTTGTTTTTGACGAGCAAAACAAAGTTTATACAATCACCTGGATTAACGAAATCAACGGTACTGAAAAGATCTTCAAAACCACCACAAACGATTTTAAAATCTATTCCGAGCCGGAAGTAGCTAGTGAAGCGGACCGGATGAATTTACGCGAAACCGTTCGTATTGACGGTGAAGAGCAAACCGGAGTGATCAATAAATTGGCATGGAATGAAATTGATGCCCTGATTAAATGGAATGAGTGGAGCCGTTTTCATGAGCAGCAACGGGCGGATAATACATCGTTGGATGCCGAGCGGTTTAAGGACCTGAAAACTGTGGATGCAGAAATCTCGGTTCTTCCTGAAAAAAGCAAAGCCATCAGCGATATGCTGATCGGGATATTTTTTGAAGATATTAACTACGCGGCCGATGGTGGTTTGTATGCCGAGTTGGTTCAGAACCGTGGTTTTGAATACCAACTTTCCGACAGAAAAGGAAGCGATCCAACATGGAATGCTAAAAAAGCCTGGAGTTTATCAGGTGAAGGAGCCAGTTTTTCCATTGATTCGGTTTCGCCGATTCATATCAACAACAAACATTTTGCAGTGCTCGATATTGAAAAACCGGGCGTTGCATTGGTGAACGATGGCTTCAACGGAATTTCTATTAAGCAAGGCGAGAAATACAACTTCTCTGTTTTTGCCAAAATGCTGGACGGAGCAAAAAATAATTTGCGTGTGGCGCTGGTTGATGAAAATGGCGAGGTGCTGACGGAGGTGAGAAGGAAGGCTTTTGGCGGTGATTGGAAAAAGTTGGAAGCACAATTAACAGCAACAAAAACCACTGCAAAAGCAAAATTGCAGGTCATTCCCCAGGATGCGGGGAAAGTGGCTTTAGACATGATTTCTCTCTTCCCGGAAAACACTTTTAAAAATCGCAAAAATGGCTTGCGTGCCGATTTAGCACAAACAATTGCCGATATGAAACCACGATTTGTGCGTTTCCCCGGAGGTTGTGTTGCGCATGGCGACGGACTGGAAAATATCTATCACTGGAATAATACTGTTGGACCACTTGAATCGCGTGTACCGCAGCGAAACATTTGGAACTACCATCAGTCTGCAGGATTGGGCTATTTCGAATATTTTCAGTTTTGCGAGGATATTGATGCGGAGCCGATACCTGTGTTAGCGGCGGGTGTTCCTTGTCAGAATTCGTCGTGTGGCGGACATGGTCAACAAGGCGGAATCCCGATGTGCGACATGGGTGATTACATTCAGGAAGTGCTCGATTTGATTGAATGGGCAAACGGCGATAAAACCACTGAATGGGGAAAAGTACGTGCTGAGGCCGGACACCCGGAGCCGTTCAACCTGAAATACATCGGCATTGGAAATGAAGACCTGATCACCGATGTTTTTGAAGAACGTTTTACCATGATCTACGACGCCGTTCTCGAGAAATATCCTGAAATTACCGTGATCGGAACTGTTGGCCCTTTTTACACCGGCACCGACTATGTTGAAGGATGGGAGCTGGCAACAAAACTCGAAGTTCCGATGGTGGACGAGCACTACTACCAGCCGCCGGGTTGGTTTATCCACAACCAGGATTATTATGATCGTTACGACAGGAGCAAATCGAAAGTTTACCTTGGAGAATACGCGGCGCATTTACCTGGCCGTCCGAACAATATCGAAACCGCGCTTTCAGAAGCTCTGTATTTAACCGCTGTTGAACGAAATGCCGATGTGGTTACCATGACTTCATACGCGCCGCTGCTGGCTAAAGAAGGATTTACACAGTGGAATCCTGATCTGATCTATTTCAATAACGAAGAAGTTCACCCAACGGTGGGATATTACGTACAAAAACTTTACGGAAACAACGCCGGCGATTCGTACATTCCATCCGAAGTTAAACTTTCGGACAACAGCGAAGCCGTTAAAAAACGTGTGGCGATTTCGGTAGTGAAAGACAGTAAAACCAACGATATTATCGTAAAACTGGTGAACCTGCTTCCTGCAGAAGTTGATGCGGACATCGATCTTTCCGGATTTGATGTTTCCGGATCAGAAGCCGTATTGTCAGTATTAAAAGGCAAACCGGATTCTAAAACCGCAAAACCGGAGGAGACTAAAATAAGCGTGTCGGAGAAATTCGATTATTCGCTGCCGGCTTATTCTTTTTCAGTGATACGAATTAAAAATCTATAAAATAGAAACTAATGAGACTAACTTTTTCTGCGGCTATTGCAGCCTTATTCTTTTTTGCGAGTTGTTCAACTCAGCCGAAAGAAACAAAACCGGAACACGCGGAATATCCCATAAACGGGGTGTCGTTTAGCGATGTTCAGGTGAATGATATTTTTTGGTTGCCAAAGATTGAAACCAATCGCAAGGCAACCATTCCGGCGTCTTTTCAGAAATGTGAAGAGACCGGTCGCCTCGAGAATTTCCTGATTGCCGGTGGCAAAATGGAAGGCACCGTGCGTGGCGACATGCCCTTCGACGATACCGATGTGTATAAAATTATTGAAGGAGCGGCCTATTCAATGACCACGATTCCCGATCCGAAATTGGATGCCTACGTTGATTCCTTGATCGAGATTATCAGTATCGGGCAGGCTGAAGATGGTTACCTGACTACCTGGAAAATTATCGACCCGACACATTCGCCGGCCGAATGGTGTCCTCCGGGAGAGCGCTGGGAAGGATTGGCCTGGAGTCATGAGCTCTATAATGCGGGCCACATGTACGAAGCTGCTGCAGCACACTATCATGCAACCGGGAAAAAGAACTTCCTGGATATTGCCACAAAAAATGCCGATTTGCTGGTTTCTGTTTTTGGAGCCGATAAAAATCCGCAGGTTCCGGGTCACCAAATTGTTGAAACCGGCCTGATCAAATTGTACCAGATCACCGATAAAAAGGAATACCTCGATTTGGCCAAGCATTTCCTGGATTTCAGAGGAGACAGCACCAAACGCGAACTTTGGGGGCCTTATAACCAGGATCATGTACCGGTTGTTGAACAGGACGAAGCTGTTGGACACGCAGTTCGTGCAGCTTATATGTACGCGGGAATGACCGATATTGCCGCCCTTTATAAAGATGCAGCTTACTCAAATGCTGTTGACAAATTGTGGGATAATGTGGTGAATAAAAAGATCTATATCACCGGAGGAATTGGCTCGAAACACGAGGGTGAAGCTTTTGGCGAAAACTACGAATTGCCAAACTTAACAGCTTACAACGAAACCTGTGCCGCCATTGCCAATGTGTATTGGAATTACCGCATGTTTTTGCTGCATGGCGATTCAAAATATATCGATGTGTTGGAGCGTAGTTTGTACAACGGAGTAATTTCGGGAGTCGCACTCAACGGAACGAATTTCTTCTACCCGAATCCGCTGTCGTGCGATATGCGCTATCATTTCAACAGTGGTGGCAGCCTTACCCGCGAGCCTTGGTTCGATTGTTCATGTTGCCCATCAAATATGTGTCGTTTTATGCCATCGGTTCCTGGTTATATTTATGCGCAAAAAGACAACGATATCTACGTAAACCTGTTTGTTCAGAGCAGCACTTCAGTAAAAATGGCTGACTCGGAAGTAAAAATTGATCAGGAGACAAAATATCCGTGGGATGGCAAGGTGAAGATTTCTGTATCACCTGAAACAGCATCGCAATTTGCTGTTCGAGTTCGTATTCCGGGATGGGCACAAAACCAACCGCTGCCGGGCGATTTGTATAGTTACGAAAATGCTCCGGCCGCAAAACCTGAAATTTTGGTTAATGGCGAAAACGTAAGCTACGCAACTGAGCAAGGTTACGCCGTATTAGATCGCGAGTGGAACAGCGGCGACGAGGTGGAATTTAGTTTGTCAATGCAGGTGCGCACGGTAAAAGCCAGCGAACTTGTTGAGGCCGACAAAGGCAAAGTTGCCATTGAAAGAGGCCCGATTGTATACTGTGTGGAAGAAAAAGATAATCCTGAAATTGAAACAATTCAGGTATCGGAAGAAACACAGTTTGAGAGTAATTATAACGCCGATTTGCTGGCAGGAGTTGAAGTAATAAAAGCTTCGGGCAAAACAAAAGCAGAAACATTTACAGCTATTCCGTATTACGTTTGGAATAATCGTGGAGCCAATAAAATGGATGTTTGGCTTTCGAAGGCTGATTAATTCTATTTTAACAGATTCAATAAATTATTGATAAAATCAATCTGTTTTACCCTGAACCCTGAAGGGAACCAGATTGCTTTTTAGGATTTCACCCTTCAGGGATGGGGTAAAAATCCTAAAATCATATTTGAAAGATAATCTGTTAAAACAGAATTATAAAGAGTGGATATATAGGAAGCCCGTTAACTTAGTATTAACGGGCTTTTTTATTAGTTGTGCCAACAATTTTAATTTGTAGTTGTTTGGGGTAAAAAATATATACGCTATGAAGAAGTTATTTCAAACAAAATTAAACAATACTAGTGTTGATTTATCGCTGTTGCTGCTGCGTTTGGCAACAGGAGGTTTTATGCTTACCCACGGAATTCCAAAGTTACAGCGCCTTTTAGCCGGCGAAATGCAATTTGGCGATCCACTTGGATTAGGTCCCGAGGTTTCGTTGGTATTGGCCGTTTTTGCCGAGGTTGTCTGTTCCATACTTATCGTACTTGGTTTAGGAACGCGTCTGGCGGTAATTCCATCAATCGTAACTATGGCCGTTGCTGCTTTTATTGCGCATGGTGCCGATCCGTTTGGCCGCAAAGAATTGGCTTTACTTTACCTGGTAGGTTATATTGTTTTACTGCTGTCGGGAAGTGGAAAAATTTCGGTTGATCGCATTATCAGCCGCAAGTAAAATTTACCATTACATTTTATCAATTGGCTCTCTCATTGTTAAAGCGTGGGATTGACACTTAGTTTATTTGTATTGCTTTCTCTTAAATTCATTTGTTTGTAGCAATATAAAGTTTGTAATTCATAAGTTTATATTTATTTTGCTGAAATAACTTATGGAGGATAGACAGAAATACCTACTGAAGAAGCTGAAGTCGGGTGACGAGGGAACCTATATATCACTTTTTGAAGAGTATTATGTTGGTTTGTGCGCTTACTCCAGAAGGTATGTGGGGAGAAAAGATATTGCTGAGGATATTGTTTCCGAGACCTTTTTTAAGATTTGGGAGAACCGAAAAAAACTGGAAATTACCAGCTCGGTAAAATCATATTTGTTTCAGGCGGTGGCGAATAATTCGCTGAATCATTTGCGGAAACTGAAGAAAGAAGAAAAGTTAGAAGATTATTTTTCGGGCACCGATAATGAAAATATTGGCTTTAAAGAAGTGGCGGAAAGCGTTACTGAGAATAGCCTTTTGATAAAAGAACTGAATTCAAGAATAGAAGAAGCTGTTAATCTTTTGCCTCCTCAGCAACAAACAGCTTTTCGGCTAAAACGATTTGAGGGCAAAAAGAACAAAGAAATTGCCGATGAGATGGGACTGGCTGTAAAAACAGTTGAAATGCACCTCTCAAAAGCGGTTATTTCGTTACGAAAAAACTTACAGGATTACCTTCCGGCTTTTCTTCTTTTTATGCTTCTGAAATAAGAGGCTGTTTAAATTTTATTAATTAGAGATATTATGAAGTATTTTTTACTAATTCAAGGCGGAATTGACGCGAATAGCACAGCTATTTAAGGAGATTCCAACGCAGAAGTAGTGAAAAAGACGAGTAATAAAATGATTGGATAAATTTTAAAAAGCTTCTAAAATTTTAAAAAAGTTTATCTTCCATACAGGGTTTTTTTATTTCAATGCATCATGGCAATAGAAACACAAAATTCATGTTGGAAGAAAACATACATAATCTGATTATTCGTCTCTTTAGTGGAGAGGCAACCACTAAAGAAAAAGCATCGGTTCAACACTGGATCAACGGGTCTGATGAAAATCGGGAAATGTATGCTGACTTGCAGGAAATCTGGTTAGCAACCGGAGATCAAAACGAATACAATACCGAAAAAGCCATCCTTAAATTCAAGGATGAAATCCATCAAGAGCAGAAAAAAAACTTTAGAATTGGCGAAGTATTAAAATACGCTGCCATTGCCGTGCTGCTTATTTCTCTGCCATTTATTTATTTCCTCGGAAAACAACAAAACGTTAGCGAACCAACATTCACGACAATAACATGTGCTTTGGGCGACAAATCAACCGTTACGCTGCCCGACGGCTCGTTGGTTTACCTGAATTCTGGAAGTGAATTGCGTTTCAACAATAACTTTCAGCAGGAATACCGCGAAGTGGAGATTGAAGGAGAAGCTTATTTTAAAGTGGAGAAGAACAAGGAAGTTCCATTCAGGGTTGAAGCCGGTGCTGTTACAGTGGAAGTGTTGGGCACCGAATTCAATTTAAAAGCATACCCGGAGGAAAATACCATATCAACCACTTTGGTTGAAGGAAGTGTACAAATTTCGAGCACTTCGCAGCAAGCGATAATGAAGCCTAATCAGAAAATTGTTTTCGATAAAGAAAGCAACAAAATGACACTTCATAATTTAAAAGATGTCGATCCTGAAACCGAATGGAAAGAAGGAAGATTGGTGTTCAGAAATGAATCGCTGGGCGATTTGGAACTAAAGCTGGAGCGCTGGTTTGATGTTGATATCGAATTTAGCGACAATGAAGTAAAATCCAGAAGGTTTACAGGAATTCTGGAAAGAGAAAGTATTCTGGAAGCATTGGCATATTTCAGTATTTCGGATAAGGTTGGATATAATATAAACAACAATGAAATAACATTTTACACTAAGAACTAAAAGAGAGAGAATAAGAATGGTTTAAAAAAAAGAGGAAGTGTTCCCGCACCTCCCCTTAGTAAAAATTAAACCGAAGTTTAACTTTAAGACAATCAAATTTATGAATTTAAAACGAATTCTTTGGCCCTGCCATGGGCACAAAGTGAAAAAGTATGTACGAATTATGAAATTAACGTGGTTTCTTGTTCTGGTTTTTACCTTACAAACCAATGCCAGCTTGTGGTCTCAAACCACAAAAATGGATGTTAATGTACAAAACACGACACTTCTTGAGCTTTTCACACACATCGAAAAAAACAGCGAATACCGCTTTTTTTACAGTAACGATGAAGTTGATATAAATCAGCGCGTTACTTTGCATGCCGAAGACGAAGTGATTGGTGATATTCTTAAATCAGCCTTCGCCGAGTTGCCATATTCATTTAAAGAGCTGCAAAGCAATATGATTTTGGTTGAGCTAAAAGATGAACCCGCAAATTCGGGTGCTCAGCAAAATGGTGTGCGCGGATCGGTAAAAGATGAAGACGGACTTCCTCTGCCGGGTGTAACGGTAATTGTAAAAGGAACTACAAACGGAACTGTTACCGACATCGACGGAAACTTTTCGCTTTCAGGAGTTGAACAGGGAACTGTTCTCCAGATTTCGTTTGTGGGGATGCGCACCGTTGAACTTGAGGTAGGCGATAAAACGGTTTTCGATGTTACCATGACAGAAGAAAACATTGGTATCGACGAAGTTATTGCCATTGGTTACGGATCACAATCAAAAAGAAATATTACCGGTGCTGTTCAGAATTTAAGTACCGACGAAATTGCTGATATTCCAACAGCACAGCTTTCGCAAAAGCTGCAGGGAAAACTGGCCGGTGTTCAGATCAATCAAACATCAGGTATACCAGGACAGGGAATGTCGATCCGTATTCGTGGTCAGGCTTCTATTTCTGCAGGTAGCGACCCGCTATACGTAGTTGATGGTTTCCCTATTACCGGCGACATCTCGAATATCAACCCGGACGAAATTGAAAGCATTTCGGTTTTGAAAGATGCATCTTCAACAGCACTTTACGGATCGAGAGCTGCAAACGGTGTGGTAATGATTACTACAAAACAGGCAAAATTTGGCGAGTCGAAAGTAGACGTGAATGTGTACCAGGGGCTTCAGCAAATTCCTGAATACCTGTTGCCCGATATGATGGATGCCAGACAATTTGCCCAGTTTAAAAAAGAAATTCACGAAGAAAACGGATGGGGAGTACCTGAAATGTTCCAGAATCCGGAACAATACGGAGCAGGAACAGATTGGCTGGATGCCATTACACGCACAGCCTTAATTCAGAACTACTCGGTACAATACAGTGCCAGTAAAGATAAATTCAAATCATCGGTTGTTGGTGGATTTTTCAGCCAGGAAGGTGTTTTGTTAAATTCAAAATTCAACCGCTTCTCGTTACGCGCCAACTCTGAATACCAGTTTAACGACCGTATTAAAGTGGGTGTAAACTTGTCGAATACAGTTACGCACAACAAAACTCCTTCGAGCGATGGTGTTTGGTACGAAACTGGCGGTATTCTGCAGGGTGCACTGTTAACCTCGCCACTGGCTCCATACATTAACGAAGACGGAACTATTCCGATCAATGCCGGAGAATGGGGAAATGATTACGGTTCGCAGCCGGGTCCAAACTGGTACAACCAGGTTCAGGTAGTAAAAAATACAGCTAAAAATATTGGTGTTTTGGCCAACGCTTTTGTTGAGATCGATCTGTGGAAAGGTTTAAAATACAAATCTTCTGTAGGTGTTGATTTAGGAAGTAATGTTGCCGATTCATTCCGTCCTTCAACTGCAGGTGGAATCTTTGATCCTGGTAGCGCGACTGATTTCTCACGTACTTCAGGTTCTCACTCAAATTCTTTTGGTTACTCGTGGTTATGGGAAAATATCCTGACTTACAAGAAGAGTATCGACGATCATAACTTCGATGTTTTAGCCGGTTATTCATCGCAAAGTGCACACGGCGAAAGTGGTGTAATGTACGGATCAAGCTATCCCGACAATAACATTCAAACATTAAACGTTGCGACAACTATTACCGGGTCAACTGATATTCAGGACTGGTCGCTGGTATCGTTGATCAGCCGTGTAAACTACAACTATAAACAACGTTACCTGGTATCGTTGGCTTATCGTCGCGATGGTTCTTCAAAGTTCGGTTCTGATAACCGCTGGGGAGATTTCCCTTCAGCATCTTTGGGCTGGGTTGCTTCTGAGGAAGAATTTATGTCGGTAGTTCCAAAAATGTCGTTCCTGAAGTTACGCGCCAGCTATGGTGTAACCGGTAACAATAACATTGGTAACTACACACAATATGCAAGTATGGTGGCTACCAATTCGCCAATGAACAGTGTTCTTCAAAGCGGAAAAAGTTTGAACGGACTGAACAACAATGAACTGGGCTGGGAGAATACATCGGAGTTCGACGTTGGTTTCGATATCGGATTCTTTAATAACCGTATTTACCTGATTTACGATTATTTCCACAGAAATACCGATAACTTGTTGTACACCGTTGATATTCCTGTTTCTTCAGGTTTTAACAGCTTTACTACCAACATTGGCGAGCTGGAATTTTGGGGACATGAATTTACGTTGAACACCAAAAACTTAACCGGCGACTTTAAATGGAGCACTGATTTCAACATCTCTTTCAACCGCAATAAAGCGTTGAAACTGGGTACTTCGAATGCTGCAATTTATGGCGAAAATACAATTACAGAAGTTGGTCAGCCAATTGGTCAGTTGTACGCTTTGAAATGGGAAGGACTATATTATACTCAGGAAGAAATTGATGCAGTTGGCAGAGACGGTGCTCAGGTAGGAACCGTAAAATTTGCCGATAAAGATGGCGATGGTTGGGTGAATAACGACGACCGCGATAAATTTGTACTCGGAAGTTCTGCACCAAAAGCAACTTACGGTATTACAAACACCTTCAACTATAAAAATTTCGATCTTTCAATTGTTGGCCAGGGAGCTTTCGGCCACAAAATATTCAATCACATCGAGCGTTTCACCACCAACCTCGACGGTGCATTTAATGTGCTTGAAGCAGTTGATCGCAGATGGCGTTCGCCGGAAGATCCGGGTGATGGAATTTACGGTAAAGTAATCTCGGGAACAACAGGTTACGAGCGCGACTGGATGAGCTCGAAATTCTTATACGATGCCAGCTATTTTGCGATTAAAAACATCACTTTAGGGTATCAGGTACCTTTTAAAAATTCAGGAATTGTTAAGGGCTTACGCGTTTACGGAAGTATTCAGCAGGCTTATGTTTTCACCAAGTATCCGGGTAATAACCCCGAGGTATCAGCAGCCGGTGGTTTGTATGCCGGAAACGATAAAACTGCTTACCCGGTACCAAGAACATTTACTTTGGGTCTTAACTTGAACTTATAATCCTAAAATGACTAGAAAGATGAAAAAATATAATTTAATATACTTGATAATTGCTGCCTTGCTTGGAGCAACTTCATGCAGCGACGACTTTTTAACGAACCTGCCGGAAACAGTTGTTTCGGCCGAGGACTTTTACAAAACCGAATCAGATTACGCACAGGCCATTATTGGCGTTTATCAGCCGGTGCGCTCGCTTTATAACACCGGTTTGGCCGGTTACGGCGCCTGGACGATGGGTGAAATGCGATCGGACAACACCACATTTAGCTACAATGTATCGAACCGCGGTTATGCCGACAGAGAATATGTTGACTTGTTTATTGATGATTCGAACGGCGGATCAACATCGAACAAATACAATAACAACTACTATATAATTGGAAGGGCCAACCAGATTTTAAGCCAGATTGACGATGCTGATATCAGCGAGGCTTCGAAAAACAATTATAAAGGACAGGCTTTGTTTTTAAGAGCTTTTGCACATTTCGATTTGGTTCAGTATTTCGGCGATGTTCCGTTAATGACTGAGCCTGCAACAAGCTACGAGGAAACATTGAAAAACAGAACGCCAAGAGCAGAGGTTCTGGAGCAAATTGTTGCTGATGCAGCAGAGGCTGCCGAGTTGTTACCAGGCCGCGATGCTCAAGCTCCCGGATATGTGGCAAACGGAGCCGCCTATACTTTGTTGGGTAATGCTTACCTTGTTATGGAAGATTGGGCGAATGCCGAAGCTGCTTTGAGAAACGTAACAGGTTATTCACTGTTATCGGATTATGCAGCAATCTTCGATCCAAATAATAAGAACAATGCCGAGATGATTTTTGAAGTTCAGTATACCGATGATCCAACAGCGGGAGCTGCAAGTAACTGGGCCTATAACTTCTTGCCAATTTTAACCAATCCGGGCGTTATTCCTGGATTTCCAAGCGGAAGTACAAATAACTATGCAGGTTGGAATACTCCAACACCCGACTTAATTGCACAATACGAAGAAGGTGATTTACGTCTCGACGCTTCAATCGGTTTCTACACCGGCGAAGGTTATGTTGATCGTCCTTACGTGAAAAAATATGTACACGGTGCGCAAATTGCACCAAATACAAATAACGACTGGCCGGTTTATCGTTACTCTGAGGTGCTGCTAATGTTAGCTGAGGCATTAAACGAACAAGGCGAAACCAGTGATGCATTAACTTACCTGAATATGGTTCATGCACATCCAAGAACAGGATTGAGTGAGTTGGCATTAAGCAGCCAGTCGGAATTGAGAGAGGCGATTATGAAAGAAAGACAAATTGAGTTGGCTTTCGAAAATAAACGCTGGTTAGATTTGGTACGTTGGGGAACTGCCGTTGAGGTAATGAATGCTCAAGGAGCAAAAATCAAAGCAAATCCACAGGCTTATTATTATCCTGAAGGTGTTTCGCCAATCAACGAAGCTTATAACGTAACAAGCGATCGTTTGCTTTTCCCAATTCCTGAAAGAGAATTACGTTTGAATCCGGATATGGTACAAAATCCGGGATATTAATTTGTTAGTCTAAAGTAGCGTAAGCAACCGGAGTATGACCGTATACGATGGTTGCTTACTTTATTTTTCTATAACATACCCTCCAAATTTTACCATATAATTTTGGCAGTTTATCATCGTGTTTTGTGCTGCGTGTAATCTTTTAAAATGGTTAAGATGAAGAAGTTAATACTAGGAGTTTTTGTCGTAGTAGTTGGGCAGTTATTGATTTCTAATCAGGCGTGTTTTGCTCAGTTCACTTCCTCCGATTTTCTTAAAGCTTCAGGGCCTGTAATCCGCAATCAGTCGGGTGAAGGCGATGTGGTTGCTTTGCGCGGAACAAACTTTGGATCGTGGCTAAGTATGGAGCATTGGATCGGGCCATTGGGATATGGTTTGATCGACCGCTCGGAGTGGACAATTTCGGCTTCTGCCAATGTTTCCGGCGACAATCTGAATTATATTATCGACGGAGATGAAACAACTCGATGGAACTCATCAACCAACCAAACTTCGGTGGTTGAACAGTCGTTAACTTTCGATCTTAAAGAGAAAGTTGTTTTCGATAAAATTAGCCTGGTGGGTGGCGACAATGCAAATGAATCGCCATCGCAATACCGCATTGAGATTTCAACAAACGGAACCAGCTGGACTGAAATTACATCGGGAAGTGGTTCTACCAGTACAGTTGTGGATATTGAAATTGGTGCCGTTGAAGCGCAGTACATGAAAATCACGCTGGCGGCCAGCTCGCTTAACACCTGGACCATTTCGGAATTGTACCTTTTGATGAACGACGATTATTCGGTTAGAAACGCGATGTACGACCGTTTTGGTGTGGCAAAAACCGATTCGATTTGGGATTACTACCAGGATTTGTGGATTACCACCGCAGATTTGGACAGTATAAAAGCGATGGGAATGAACATGGTTCGCGTGCCGTTTTACTGGATGGAAGTAATGAACAACGACGGAACCATAAAAGAAAACGCCTTTACCCAACTCGACTGGGTGGTTGAAGAATGTTCTCAACGAGAAATATATGTGATGCTCGATTTGCATGGCGCACCCGGTGGATTGGACGGCTACATTACAAGCGGTCAGGCCGTAACCAACCAACTGTGGAGTAGTCAGGAATATCAGCAAATGACTGTTGACCTGTGGAAAGCTGTAGCCGAGCATTTTAAAGGAGAACCTGCTGTTTGTGCCTACGATTTGATGAATGAACCGGTGAGTAACAATTCATCCTTCTCAACCAGTTCCATGTACGATAAAATTTATCAGGCGGTGCGCGAGATCGATCCCGATCACATTATTTCGGTTCAGGCATTTTACAATTTCGATATGATTGATGCCCCGGTTGCCCGAGGTTGGGAAAACGTGTTATACCAGGCGCATTATTATAATACCGACTTTTACAATTGGGACTCACAAAATGGATTTATTCAATATGCTTTGGCCGATATGTCGTGGCACCAAATGCATTGGAATGTTCCTGTTTTGGCGGGCGAATATAACTTTTGGACGCATCTTGATCTTTGGAGCAAGTGGATGAGGGGAGTTAATTCTTTCAGCGGATCGTGGTCGAACTGGTGCTATAAAAACAATACCAGTGAACGAAACTGGGGATTATACCTCGGGAACTTTAATCCGGCGCCCGATCTGAACTTCGATACCGAAGAAGAGATAAAAGCTAAGTGGGATAAATTTACCACACCCAATTTTATAAGAAATGATCAATTGATCGACACCATTGTAAACTTCACGCAAACCGACTCTTACATCGGAATTGGAGATAACGTGTGGTTTGAAGCCTACAATGGTAGTTTCATCAGTTCTGAGAATGGAACGTCGCCAATGACTTGTAATACTTTTACAGTTGGCGAAACCGAAGTTTTTACCGTTGTTGATGCCGGCGATGGCAAAATTGCATTGCTCGGAAACAATGGAAAATATGTGAGCTCGAACAACGGTACCACCTCAATGACATGTACCAAAGATGAAATTGGCGAAACGGAAAAGTTTTACTGGATAAACCTTTCAAACGGCCAAATGGCGCTGTTGGGACAAGGTGGATTTGTGTCGATGGAGGACGGAAGTGTTCCGATAAATGCCAATCGTAATGCCATCGACGGATGGGAAATATATTCGTGGGGAAAGCAGGACATTCAAACATCGGTAATTGAATACAATCAATCGATCGAAATTTATCCCAATCCACTGGGAGCTGATCGTTTGCTGAATTATAATCTTCAAAACATCAACGATATTCCAATTCATATTTACAATGCGAAAGGGCAAAAAATTTATACTGAAAATCTCTCCGGAAATGGAGTAATTAATCTGTCTTTTCTGTCTTCGGGCACGTACATAATTGGTCTTGGTTCAAAAAGAGAAAAACTTGTTGTCAGATAAAAAACCAGAAAATGAATAAAACTCGAATCTTACAAAAACATTTAACTGCATACCTGCTGGTAGTGGTTTTAGCTGCTATGTTTGGCTGTTCAAAAGAAAAGGTGGCAATTGATAAACTCACCGTTGAATATATGCCAAATCCTTTGGGAATTGATGTGGAACTTCCGCGCTTCGGATGGCAAATGAAAGCTCCCGAAAATCAACATGGATTTTATCAGACTGCTTATCAATTGCAGGTAACGAGTGCCGATGGCGAACTTGTTTGGGACTCGGGTAAGATTGACGATGGTAAAGCTTTGGCGATAGAATATGCCGGTAAACCATTAAAAGCCGAGACAAGATATAACTGGACAGTGAATGTCTGGGATCAAAACAATGAAATGCATGCAGCAAATTCATGGTACGAAACCGGAATGATGAACCCAAATATTGAAGCATGGGACGGCGCCCAATGGATTGGCGGAGGTGATGACGACCTTGTTTTCTTTGCAGATTATCAATTGATTTTTGGATTGAAATACAAGGTGGCAATTGAAGAAGGAAGTACAAAAGCGGGTTTTATTTATGGTGCCAACGACCTTCGTTTAATGGATAAATACAAAAACATTTACCAGCTCGAAAACAAGCTCAACGAAAGTTACATCAAGCTCGAATTGGATATTTCAGACCTTGAAAAGTCGGCAAATGGATTAGCTAAAATGAATATTTACCGCGCCGGTTACGCACCTAACGATGATGCAAATGAACCGTTTAAAACATTTACGGTAAAATCCTCTGTAATCAATTCGAAAAACAAATATGCCCCTCATAATATCGCATTTAACAGTGCTTATGGAAAAATTACGATTAGCATTGACGGAAAGGATGATTTTTTTGTAAGCAATAAAGCCAATCAGCCAAGTGGTGGAATGCCACAGTTTGGGCCGGGTAACAGTGGGGCAACCATAATCCTGAACCCGATAGGACACAATCACGACTATATTCCGTTCGGGATGGTTTGCGATATGGGCTTCTCAATGGAGGCTGGACAAAAAGCTACTTTTTCTGATCTGGAAATTTTTAATGACCGGACGCCAAATAATACACTTTTTAAAGAAGACCTTTCGGACAATTATAATGGAATTTTCGCGGGGAAAGTGAAGGTGGAGAATGATGCGTATGTTGTTGAAGGAGGCCAGACCGGTAGTTTTATTGTTGCCGATCCGAGTCGAAATGCAGCACCTATGTTACGCACTGAATTCAATACGAAAAAAGGAATAGAAGCGGCTCGTTTGTATGTTACTGCCCGCGGTATTTACGAGGTTCAAATAAATGGAGAAAAGGTAGGAAACGACTATTATAATCCCGGGCAGACACAATACAACAAAACACATTTCTACCAAATCTACGATGTTACCGATCAACTTCAGGAAGGAGCGAATGCTATGGGAGCAATGCTTTCTGAAGGTTGGTGGAGTGGACTTTTAAGTTTTGGTGCCATTTGGAACCATTTTGGCGACCGTCAATCGTTGCTGGCAAAACTGGTAATTACATACGACGATGGTTCAAAAGATGTGATAGTAAGTAACGATAAAGACTGGCAATTTTATAGCGACGGACCAATTCAATACAGTAGTCTTGATCTTGGCGAGATTTATAATGCCACGAAAGAAGAAAAAATCGCAGGATGGTCTGAGGCCGGATTTGATAATTCCGAATGGGTATCGGCTTCTATTGTTCCGCTTGAAGGAACTACTTTCGATGAGGAAGAAAGGGATTTTACCGGCGAGGTTACCCAGTTCAATTATGATGAAATGAAACTGATCGGTCAGATTGGTGACAACGCCGGGCAATACACTACATTAACGGCACAAAGCATGGACGAAGTGCGGACGGGTGTTTATGTTTACAATATGGGGCAGAACTTTGTTGGTGTGCCAAAAATTACCATAGCCAATGGTGCTCCCGGCGACACTATGATTCTTCGTGTGTCGGAAATGTTGTACCCCGATCTGGAAGAATCGGGCGATAATGTGGGGATGATTATGACGGAGAATTACCGCGCAGCCATTAGTCAGGATATGTATATTATGAAAGACGGAGAACAGGTTTTCCAGCCAAAATTTACTTCGCACGGTTACCAGTATATCGAAATTACCGGTATCGATCAACCGTTGCCATTGGAAGCTGTTCAGGGTGTTTCAATTAGTTCGGTGGTTGAGCTTACTGCCGATTATAAAACTTCAAATTCAAAAGTAAATCAACTTTGGTCGAACCTTACCTGGTCGAATGTCGATAACTTTTTGACCTTGCCAACCGATTGTCCGCAGCGTAATGAGCGCATGGGTTGGTCGGGTGATATTTCTGTTTTCTCACGAACTGCAACATATATTTCCAATACTTCTCAGTTCTTGCGCAGGCATATGATTGCCATGCGCGACGTTCAAAAAGCAAGTGGTAAGTTTACCGATATTGCTCCGATTGGCGGTGGTTTTGGAGGTTTGCTTTGGGGAAGTGCAGGACTAACAGTTCCATGGGAGGTATATCAGCAATACAACGATGAGGCGCTGTTGGCCGAGCACTACGATGCAATGGTGGCTTACATCGAGTACCTTGACAAGTCGATTGATCCAAAAACAGGAATGAGCAGCGATGTTCAGTTGGGCGACTGGTTAGGACCACAAAACAACCAGCTTGGACCGCAATTTTTGGCAACTGCTTATCACGTTTACGACTTGTGGATTATTAAAAATACAGCAGAATTACTGGGAAAGGAAGAGGATGCCGCACGTTTCGAAAACATGTATCAGGATCGAAAAGAGTTTTTCAATAAAACCTTTGTGAACGACGAAGGAAAAACGCTTGGCCTTATTGGTGGGGGCGGATTTGGTGCTCCTCCGGGGCAAAAAGCTGAATTCAAATTGGCAGATACACAAACTTCTTACGCCGTTGGTTTGGCACTTGGAGCTTTTGATGAAGACAAAGAGCAAGAAATGGCGCAACGGCTTGCCGAAAGTATTGAGCGTAAGAATCTGGATGACGAAGGTATCGAACGCCCGGAATATTCATTAATGACCGGATTTATCGGTACTTCGTGGGTGAGCAAAGCACTCTCGGATTACGAGTACAACGAGCATGCTTATAAACTACTTCAAAATAATCAGTATCCATCGTGGTTGTATTCTATCGATCAGGGCGCCACAACAATTTGGGAACGCCTGAATGGTTATACAGTTGAGAACGGTTTTGGCGGAAACAACAGTATGAACTCGTTTAACCACTATTCGTTTGGTGCCGTCGGACAATGGATGATTGCCTACTCGTTAGGTATTCAACGTGATGAGCCGGGCTTTCAAAAGTTTATCCTGCAACCAACACCCGATCCAACAGGAGAGATGACATGGGCAGAAGGTTATTACGAATCGATGTACGGTAAAATCTACAGTAAATGGGAAGTTGAAAACGGTCAGTTGACTTACACAGCAACTGTTCCGGCCAACACTTCAGCAACATTGTATTTGCCCGCAAAATCGGAAAATGATGTTATTGATGCGAATGGTTGCGAACTGCTTAAGTTTGAAAATGGGAAAGCGGTTTATTCTCTGAAATCCGGAAAATATAGTTTCGTTACAAACTTATAACCAGAATTTTCATCAACTTTTGGAGTTGGAACCTTGAAAAAGAACGCTAAAATGAATAAAACATATCTGAGTTTATTTCTACTATTTCTTCTGAGTCAATGTAATTTGGCCAACAAAACGGAGAACCCTGATTATACCGATCTGGGCGAAAATGCATACCTGTTCTCACCCGAAATGGAAATGGGAACCATTCAGCATTTAATCGATTCAATCTACGCTATTCAAACAACTAATGAGAGTGAATTTAACGAGAATCGTATTGCCTTTTTGTTTCAACCGGGCGAGTATGAGCTCAATGTAAAAGTTGGATATTATACACATGTTATCGGCTTGGGTCAATCTCCAAACGATGTTACTATTAATGGTTCGGTAACGGCAGTTGCACCACCAACTTATAATGGTAGTGTATTAATAAATTTTTGGCGGGCAGTAGAAAACCTAACGATAAATCCATCAACCGATTCGACCAATGTTTGGGGAGTTTCGCAAGCTGCTCCAATGCGGAGAGTTCATGTGAAAGGTAATTTGCAACTTCATGATAATGGCGCTGCCAGCGGAGGATTTTTAGCCGATTCAAAAATTGATGGGCAGGTAGTTTTTGGTGGTCAGCAACAGTGGTTTTCACGCAACAGCGAATGGGAAAGTTGTAACGGAGGACTGTGGAATATGGTTTCCTTAGGTGTTATTGGAGCACCCGAGGCAGATTGGCCAAACAAACCCTATCTTTCAATAGAAGATACGCCATTTGTTCGTGAAAAACCGTTTTGGAGCATGAATGACTCGGGCGAATTGTGGCTTGAGGTTCCCGCATTAAAAAAGAATACAAAAGGTGTTAGTTGGGACAGCACGAAAGAGAGCAGCAACAAAAAAATTAGTATTTCGGAATTTTATATTGCTAATCCAAAAGTTGACAATTCTGAAAGTATTAATGCCGCTTTGGCTGATGGGAAAAACATTCTTTTTACTCCCGGAATTTATTGGCTGAAAAACAGCATTGAAGTAAAAAATCCGGGCACAATAGTTATTGGAATGGGAATGCCATCGCTGATTCCAGAAGGAGATAAACCGGTGATAAAAATTGCCGATGTTGATAATGTAACTTTAGGTAGTATTCTGGTGGATGCCGGTTTGACTAAAACAGATCAACTGATTCAGATTGGAGAGCCAGATGCCAATTTGGATCACAGCGAAAATCCCACATTCATTTATGATCTTTTTATTCGTGTAGGAGGTTTTCATGCAGGTACTACAAATAATTGTGTAACCATAAACAGTAACAATGTTGTGGTTGATCATGTTTGGCTGTGGCGCGCAGATCACGGCAATGGTGTTGGTTGGGATATTAACAAAGCAGCGAATGGTTTAACGGTAAACGGTAATGATATTACGATTTATGGCTTGTTTAACGAGCATTTTCAGGAATATCAAACCATATGGAACGGCGAAAATGGAACAGTTTATTTTTACCAGTGCGAAATGCCATACTTTGTGCCAACTCCTGAAGCCTGGCAACATGACGGCAAAAATGGATATGCATCCTATAAAGTAGCCGATCACGTTAAAAATCACCAAGCCTGGGGACTGGGTATTTACAACGTATTTTTTAACAGTGCCGCTATTGTTGATTATGCTATTGAAGCTCCACAAAGTCTTGAACAAAACTTTCATCAGGCAACTACTATTTGGCTTGGCGGAAACGAGGGGAGTGAAGTTAAAAGTATTATCAACGGTAAGGGAGCTGCAGTTAATCAGAACAACAGAAAAGCGACCTGGTAGTGTTTGTCTCACACCCGTTTAAGGTCAAAAAATGAAATAAGATAATTAGTTTTTCATACATAGTCTAGTTTAGTTGGCGGGAGGTTGTCGGGTTCGACAGCCTCCTTTTTTTGCTTAAAAAACCAGAACCGCTGAAGTATATTTATCAGGAACAGAGCTCATTTTCAGGCTGCCACCATGCAATTGCATGATTTGCCTGGAAATACTGAGCCCAATCCCCGAACCATTTTCTTTGGTAGTGAAAAAGGGAACAAAGATTTTATCCATCAACTCCTCCGAAATTCCCGGTCCATTGTCGGTAACAGAAATGGTCGGGTGACCTGTTTCATTCACCATTGCCTTAATCGTTATTTTTGCATTTTCATTGCCTTCATTGGCCTGATACGCATTTTTTACAAGATTGATTAATACCTGTGAAATCTGTTTTTCATCGGCATGCAATTCCAGTTCTTCAGGAGTAACATTGCACGATAGCTCCACATGGTCGGCATTCTCAAACGACGACGATAAAATTCGGATATGATCGATAAGGTTACTCACCTGGAAGACTTTCTTTTCAGGAGCCGGAAGTCGTGTGATCTTTCGGTACGACTCCACAAAATTGATCAGTCCTTTGCCTTGCTCGCGAATAACTTCCAATCCGCGAATAGTTGTCACTATGGTTTTTGTATTGATATCTTCCGGCGACACCATTGCCCCGTTTTTGTAAAAATATCCGGCCAGACTTTCAGATAACGAAGTAACCGGAGTGATGGAGTTCATGATCTCGTGCATCATAACACGTATCAGTTTACGCCACGATTCCAGCTCTTTTTCATCCAGCTGGTTTTTAATGTCGTGCACCGAAATCAGCATCAACTCATCTTTCTCCGAGATAAATGAATTCGACTTGATGAGCAGTTGAAAAATTCCGCTTTTTAAGTGCAGTGTAATCAGACGTTGTTCTGTCGGTTGGATCTCTTTTATGGTTTGAAAGAGTTTAGGATCAATCCGCTCCAGCTGGTTGATGTGCGTAAGAACATCCACTTCAAAAAGTTGTTTGGCCAGCTTATTCGAATGCAGAATAAAACCTTTTCTGTTGAAGGTGAACATGCCCGTGGCAGCGTGTTCCAGCAGTGCCTGGAAATACTGTTCCTGCTTCTGGTTTTCCAGGTAGATTTGTTGTATTTGTGAGTTTACTTTTTGTAGGCTTTGGTTCAGGTCGTTTATAACTTTGTGGTTGATATTATTCGGGAACCGAAGCGTAGAATCTTCATTTCTGATGGCATCGAAAAAGTAGAAAATCCGGCGGTTAATGCGGTTAAGAAAGTAGATGAGGTTGATGGTTACTCCCAAAAGAAACAGCGAGGGGATGATGGCAAAAACGTAAGCTTTTTGATCGAAGATAAGCCACCCCAAAAATAGGGCACCGGCCAGCAAAAGCAGGACTCTGACAAGGATTTTGACGTATAGATTCTTACTGATCATAGCCCGTATTTTTTAATTTTATTATACAGCGTTTGGCGTGTAATTCCGAGCTTTTCGGCAGCCAGACTCATATTCCCGGCATTTTTATCGATGGCCGAAACGATCATGCGTCGTTCCATTTCTTCAATGGTCAGCAGCTCGTCTTCAAACTTCGATGCAAATACCTGTTTAAAGAAAAAATCTTCCGGTTTTAATACCATTGAATCGCTCAAGATCACAGCTTTTTCGATGGTATGTTGTAGTTCGCGAATGTTGCCGGGCCAATTGTATTTCAACAATTTTTCCTGTGCCGGCTGATTAATTTTCAGGCCGTGTTTTTCGTATTTCGCAGCAAATTTCTTCAGGAAGAAATCGGCCAGAACAATTATGTCGTCGCCTCTTTCGCGCAGTGGCGGAACCTCTATCTGAATGGTGTTGATGCGGTACAACAAATCTTCGCGAAACAAACCATCGGCTACCATGTTTTCCAGTTTTTTGTTGGTGGCGCAAACCAGTCGTATATCAACCGGAATCGGTTTGTCTGATCCCAGTCGCATAAACTCACGGTTCTGAATGGCGGCCAGCAATTTGGCTTGCAAATGAAAGGAAAGGTTCCCTATCTCGTCGAGAAAAAGTGTTCCTTTGTGCGCCGTTTCAAATTTACCGGCGCGGTTTTCGCGGGCATCGGTAAAAGCACCTTTTACGTGGCCAAAAAGTTCGCTTTCAAAAAGTGTTTCGCTAATGGCGCCCATGTCAACACTTACCATAACCTCATTTCGGCGCTGCGAAAGGCGGTGTATTTCGCGGGCGATCAGTTCTTTCCCGGTTCCGTTTTCGCCGGTAATCAGGATATTAGCATTGGTTTTTGCTACTTTGCGCACCATGTTCATCACCTGCGTAAGTTGTGGCGACGAGCCAATAATAAATTTCTGATCGCGGTTGAGTTCCTGTTTTAAACCGGCTTCTTTTTGCCGGAGTTTTCCAACTTCTGTTTTCGAAAAATTAAGTTGAACGGCAGCTTTAATCGTTGCCAGCAGTTTGCTGTTGTCCCACGGTTTTGGCACAAAATCTGTGGCTCCCTGTTTCAGTGCTTTTACGGCCAGTTCCACTTCGCTATAGGCGGTGATCAGCACTACCGAAATTTCGGGATAACTCTTTTTAATCTGTTCGAGCCAATACAAACCTTCGTTGCCGGTGTTTATTCCGGCTTGAAAATTCATGTCGAGAATAACAACATTGTAGTTGCCAATCCTGAGTTCGTTGGGAATCAAATTCGGATTGGTAAGTCCTTTTACGACATCGAATTCCTGGCCCAGCAAAATTTCCAGGGTGCTGATGATACTTTTGTTGTCGTCGACTATTAAGATATTTCCTTTTGGCATGGTGTACAATATTGTTGTCATTTCGAAGGAGGAACGACTGAGAAATCTCTTGCAATTTATTCTGAAGAAACAGATTTCTCACTGCGTTCGAAATGACAATTGATTTTGGAACTGATGGATCAAAATTAGATCAAGCCAAAACCAATTCCAATCAACTGTAAAAATATTTTACAATTTTCTGTAAATAATTTTAACGTTTTTAAGAGAGGGCAATTTGTAAGGTGCACGAAATCAGGGTAAAAGGTTTGTGGCATTATAATGGCACGGGGAGTGGAAACAATTTTTACACGATGATAAAGAAACGAATAGTTCTCATTATAATTTTTTATTTGATGATAGGAAATACGGTTCAGGCCCAGCAAAAATGGAGCCTGAGCCAATGTATTTCTTATGCCATTGAAAATAATATTAATTTAAAGGAATACGAGATTCTTGAAAAACTATCGCTGGAAGACGTGCAGCAAGCCAAACGCAACATGTTGCCGGGAATAAGTGCTTCAACCAGGGCAGGTTTAAGTTTCGGTCGTTCGGCGGATCCGAATACCAACGATTATATCAATACAGAGTTTTTTTCCAGCAGCTTCGATTTGGGATCGTCCATCGCTGTCTTTGATGGATTTCGTATTCAGAACCAGATAAAATACCAGAAATTCAGAAAACAGGCCTCGGAATACATTCGGATAAATGCAACCGACGATTTGGCGTTTAACGTGATGGTGGCCTTTTTTGATGTGGTTTACTATAAAGGAATGCTCGGAATTGCCAATGAGCAGGTAGAAGCCTCGAAGCTAAGTTTGAAAACAACAGAAAAGAAAGTGGAAGTCGGGTTAAAAGCCAAGACCGACTTATTGGACATGCGCGCCAATCTGGAGCGCGAAGAACTCAACAAAATTCAGATTGAAAACACTTTGGAAACAGCGACTTTGAAACTAAAGCAGATGATGAATCTTATTTCTGCTGAGGAAATGGAACTGGTGGATGAATCGTCGGTGGTAATAAACGAACAAGTGGCTCAGCCGCGACAGCTTTTTGAGCAGTACACCGGTTGGTCGCCGTATTACCAGTCGATTTATGCCAACGTGAAAGCCACCGAAAAAGGTCTTGCTTTAAGTCGTTCGGCACTTTATCCGTCTATTTATGCCAGTGGCTCGATAGGTACCGGTTTTTACGAAACCAACACCGATGCCGAGGGTAATACTTTGGCATTTAGCGATCAGTGGAAAAACAACAAAAGCCAGTATGTGGGAGCCTCGTTAAGTATCCCGGTTTTTAGCCGGTGGAGCAATCGTTCCGAGGTAAAAAAGGCAAAACTGGAACTGGAACGTGCCCAAAATAATCTGGACGATGAACGTCAAAAAATGTTTTTCGAGATGGTGAATGACCTTACAGAATTGGAAGCTTTATACAAAGAACACAGTCAGTATGTAAAACGCACTGAGGTTGACGAACTGGCTTTTCAGGCTGCTGAAAAGAAATTCGACCAGGGACTGATTGACATTAACGATTACTACATTGCTAAAAACCGCCTGGCAAACACACAAAGTCAGGTTTTGCGCTCGCGTACGCAGTGGGAGATAAAAATGAAAGTATTGCAGTTTTATCGCGGACAGCGCTTTTGGGAGTTGGATGAAAGTGCTCAGTAATCAGTTGCAGTTGACAGAAAATTAATTGAAAAAAGTAAAGACCATAGATATGGGAATGGATAAAAAAATTGAAAAAAAGAAAGGCTTAAAAGCCAAGCACATTATTTGGATTGTTGGCGGATTGGCGTTTGCCTTTCTGTTGTACAAAGTCGTTTTGGGAAGCAGCGGTTCGGTGTTTCGGGCCGAGAAAGACAAGCTGACCATAAGTTCCGTAACCGACGGCGAGTTTAATGATTACATTACTGTAATTGGACAAGTGGAGCCGATTACTACCATTTTCCTTGATGTGGAAGAAGGCGGAAAAGTGGAAGAGATTTTCATTGAAGAAGGCGAGATGGTAAAAAAAGGTGACGTTATTCTTCGTTTGAAAAACAACGACCTGAACACCACCATTATGAACAGCGAGTCGAATATGGCCTACCATTCCAACGAACTTAGGAATACACAAATTGCCATTGAGCAGCAGCAAATCGGTAACCAACGTGCCAAGTTGCAGATCGATCTTCAGGTAACACAGGCCGAGCGAAAATACAAGCAATTTAAAGCATTGTACGACGATGACCTGATTGCCCGCGAGGACTATCTGCAAGCCAAAGAAGATTACGAACTGGCACTTAAAGAAAAGGAATTGACTTACCTGAAATTTGAACAGGACTCGATTTTCCGTGCCAACCAAAAGAAAAACATGGACGAGAGTCTGGACAATATGCGTGATAACCTGGCAATGGCGCGCCTGCGTTTAGATAACCTGAATGTAAAAGCTCCTGCCGACGGTCAGTTGGGCTTATTAAATGCTGAGATCGGGGAGTCAATCGCCCGTGGACAGCGAATAGGTATGGTGAATATTTTAACCGACTTTAAAATCAATGCGCTTATCGACGAGCATTACATCGACCGCGTTCGCCGTGGTTTGAATTCGTCGTTCGATCGCGGGGGTGAAAACTATAACCTTACCGTTAAAAAGGTCTACCCTGAAGTGCGCGAAGGACAGTTCGAAATTGACATGATCTTTGAAGGAGACAAACCGGATAACATTCGTACCGGACAAACATATCATACAAAATTACAGCTTGGTCAACCCGAAAAGGCGGTGTTAATTCCAAAAGGTGGTTTCTTTCAAAGTACCGGCGGCCAGTGGGTTTATGTGTTGAACGACAACGGAACGGAAGCCGAAAAACGCAGCATTCGTATCGGGAAACAAAATCCACAATACTACGAAGTTTTGGAAGGTTTAACACCGGGCGAGAAAGTAATTACTTCCAGCTACGATTTGTTTGGTGATAATGATCGGATTGTGTTTAAGTAAAAGCAGAGGGCGAATAGCTTTACCCCTCTGCCTTTCGGCATCTCCCCTCACGAGGGGAGAACGTTCTAATCTGTTTAGCAGAAAATAAGTTCAGAAAGCTTTTCCCTTTTTAAGGGAAAATGTCGACAGACAAAAGGGTAAAAAATACGAGTAGAATCAAATAACAAAAATATCATGATAAAGACAGAAAATCTTACAAAAGTATTTCGCACAGAAGAGGTGGAAACCAGTGCATTAAATGAGGTAAGTTTACACGTAAAAAAAGGTGAGTTTGTGGCCATTATGGGACCTTCGGGTTGTGGGAAATCAACCTTAATGAATATCATCGGGTTGCTGGATAATCCTACCAGCGGTAACTATTATTTCGACGGTTCGGAAGTTGGTCAGCTAAAAGAACGCAACCGCACTATGCTGCGCAAAGGAAACATCGGTTTTGTATTTCAGAGCTTTAACCTGATCGATGAGCTGAACGTTTACGAAAATGTGGAACTTCCATTGATCTATCTCAAACTAAAAGCGCGCGAGCGAAAAGAAATGGTAGAGAAAGTACTGGAACGAATGAAAATTGCTCACCGTGCGAAACACTTCCCGCAACAACTTTCGGGTGGTCAGCAGCAACGTGTGGCCATTGCCCGTGCGGTAGTTGCCAATCCGAAGCTTATTCTTGCCGATGAGCCGACAGGTAACCTCGACTCGAAAAACGGATTGGAAGTAATGAACCTGCTTACCGAACTCAATCGCGAAGGAACAACCATTGTTATGGTGACTCACTCGCTGCACGACTCAGAATTTGCCCACCGCGTTGTAAACCTGTTCGATGGTATGATCATTACCGAAGAGGTGAAAAAGGAAATGGGAGAAATCCTGTTGTAACAGGTTGAATATTGGGGCGTCAAAAAAAGTAATCCAGAGTGTCATTCTGAGCGGAGTCGAAGAATGTATGACATAAAATACATTCTTCGACTACGCTCAACATGACGTACTAATTATTTAATTTTTTTGAATAAGCCTGATTGACCATAAAATGATATCCGCCATGAAAAATTTACGATTTATATTCAGAATGTTTCGGCGAAATCCCTTGCTGGTTTTTGTAAACCTGCCCGGATTAGCCATCGGATTAAGTGCAGTATTGCTGTTGTCGGTTTACCTGAAACACGAGTTAAGTTACGACCAGCATTTTAAAACAAAAAACAATGTTTTAAGACTCTACAACGCAGTTTCCGAAGAAGGCAATATTACAAATTGGGGAATCTGTTTGCGCAGTTCTTACACTGAAATTCCGTCGAGAGTTCCGGAAATACAATCGGCCACACAAATTTACAGAGGATGGGGAACAACAGCGGAATACGAGAAACAAAAATTCCCCAACTTGCAATTGCTGTTTGCTGATAAGGATTTCTTCGATGTATTCGGATTGGAGTTAGTTCAGGGAAACACCAACGACGCTTTGGTGGGTGAAAACAACGTGGTAATTACCCGGTCAACTGCACTGAAAGTTTTTAACACCATTGATTGTGTTGGCAGGGTTTTGAATGTTTCGGAGGAGCCGGCTACAGTAACGGGTGTAATTAATGATTTACCCAATAACACGCACTTTAATTTCGATTTACTGGTGTCGATGCAGACGGTTCATCCCGAAAATTGGGGAGGGCTGGAACTTTATACCTATTTCAGAATTGATGAAAATGCTGACTTAGCTACGGTTGGCGAAAAAATTGCTGTTGCAAACAACGAGTTGATGAAACCATGGGGTGAACCGTTTAACGCGACTGTAGAAACCGGAACAGAACTGCTGGCAGATTTGCATTTGCATACCGTTGTTGATTTCGATCTTTCGCCAAAAGCCAATTTAACGCACGTGTTTATTATTGCCGGCATTGCCTTTTTGGTGCTGCTAATTGCCATGGTAAACTACATTAACCTGTATGTTTTGCATGGCGAAAAACGGATCGCCGAAATTGCCTCACGAAAATCGTTGGGAGCCACGCAAAGCACGTTGAGTCGTTTATTCTTTACCGAAACATCTGTGATCAGTCTATTATCGTTTGTGCTGGCGTTGGGATTAACAGCACTTGTTCAGCCTGCGTTTGCCTCATTAATGAAAAGCCAGATCGAGCTGTCGGACATGTTTTCCCTCTCCGGCATTTTATTGGTTTTGGCAATTCTAACAGTTTTAATCTTTGTTTCGGGTGCTTATCCAAGTTATTATTTGTCGAAATTAAATCTGGTAAATGCACTCAAAGGAAAATCAACTAAAGTTAAACGCAAAAGCACTTTGTCGCGCATTGCGGTTATTTCGCAGTTTTCCATTTCGGTTTTTCTCATTAGTGCGCTGGTAATTGTATTTGCCCAGGTGAATTATTTGAAAGAAGTACCACTTGGTTTTAATCCCGAGAATGTAATCGGCATTACCAACCTGAATAACGAGGTGCGAAGAAGTGCGTCGTCCATTGCTGATGATTTAACGCAACTGGCATTTGTAGAAGATGTAGCTTTTTCTGATCATGGCATGGGGCAGGGTTCAAGCGGACAGGGAATAAAAAAATATGGCGATCCTGGAAATTTGAATAGCGTAAATGAGTACCGGGTACATCCCGGATTTGCAAAAACCATGCAGTTGGAATTGGTTGATGGTCGTTATTTCAATAAATCGGAAGCAGATAGAAATGCGGTAATTCTTAACGAAGCGGCTGCAAAAATGTTGGGAGCTGATGTAAAAGTTGGGAGCTTGGTTCAAATGTTCAAAGAACCCTTAACGGTAATCGCCATTGCAAAAGATTTTTACTACATCGATCATCCCGGGGCTACCGTCGAACCTCTTGTTATTACAAACAAACCCAACAACGTAAATAACCTTTATGTGCGAACAAAAACCGGAAGCAATTCTGCTCAGCTGGCCCAAATTGATGAGGTAATTAAAAGTTATTCGCCGGAACTTATTGTTAGCAAGTTTCAGTTGACTGATGTTTACGCCAATAAATACACCAACGAAGAGCGTATGATAAAACTGGTTACTACCGGTGCCGGACTGGCGATCATCATCAGTTTTATTGGTTTAATGGCACTTTCGGTACTAAATGTAAACCGCCGGAAAAAGGAGATTGGAATACGGAAAGTAATTGGCAGTACCGAAACACAGGTTGTTCGTGAGCTGCTGAAAGAAACGTTTGTCCTCGTACTGATTGCCATTGTTATCGCTTTTGTTGGCACCTATTTTACCATGCATCAATGGTTACAACATTTTGTAAACCGCGTTTCCATTAGTCCTGTATACTTTCTGCTTAGTGCTGCATTTGCACTGTTTATAGCTTTTATGGCAGTGGGCTGGCAAAGTTGGCGGGCTGCTACGCGAAATCCTGTCGAAGCCTTACGGTATGAGTAAGGCGAAGATCCTCGATAGCAAAGCGTATCGGGATGAGGCGCTCAGATATGAATAATTAAACAAAACCAAATATAATCACCCTTACAATTAAATTTTATGAAGCATTATTTCTTAACGATTTGGAGTTCTATACGAAAAGCAAAACAAACCAACTTTTTCAATTTAATTGGCTTGTCTGTTTCGTTTGCTGCATTTGTATTATTGTCGATTTATTTGTGGAATGAATTTACTTTCGACCAGTACAATAAGAATTACAAGCAAGTATACATGCTTGAAATGAATTCGGATGAAAATGGAGAAAATGAATCGACTTATTTTCTGCCAAATCCGATGGCCGATTATTTTGCCGAGAACATTCCTGAATTGTCTACGCTTTGTTCGTTTGCCTGGGGAGCCAGTACTTATTCTTTGGAAAAGGATGGAGAAGCAAGCGTGAATCTTGCAACCAGGGCCGTTGATTCCACTTTTGCCCGGATGTTCGATTTGCAAATGAAGTTTGGAGACCTGAATACCTTGGCACAAAATGATGGAATTATTCTTTCTGAAACAGGAGCTAAAAGGTTATTCGGGAATGAAAATCCTGTTGGAAAAACCATCTATGCCAATTTTCAATCGCCGTTTGTAATTGAAGGAGTATTTTTTGATCTTCCGCAAAATAGTTCGTATCACGAATACGATGCTTTTTGCTCTTTCCCAACCGCTTCATGGGCAACCAATTGGTCGGAATATAGTTTTAATCACTATTACCAATTGCCCGAAAATGCTTCCTTGTCCGAGGTAATTCTTAAAATGAATGAATCGCAAGGTGTAAAAGATTGGAAAGAAAATTCGACCGAGGATTTTTCCTTTAGTTTGTTACCGATAAAAGAAAAACATTTTAATAACCAAATGGGTAGTGGGAACCTGCTTTTTACCCGCTCGCTGGTTGTAGTTGCCGCTTTGTTGCTATTTATGGCCTTTGTTAACTACCTGAATTTTGCCATTGCCAATGCTCCCAAACAGCGTAAAGCTGTCAATGTTCGTCAGGTTTTAGGAGAAACGAAAAAGCATTTATTGTTCTTAGCTATTTCAGAGTCGGTAATAATAATTACCCTGGCGTTTATTGGAAGTATCATACTGAGTTCTGTCGTGACTTATTTCTGGCCGGATATTTTTTCGTACGAATTTCATCTGAAAAATTACGTTTGGATTTTTGCCTTATGCTGGATACTGGTAGTTCTTTTAGGAGCTGTAATTGCTGTGATACCGGCCCGGATGAATGGAAATATGGCTCCGGCAAGGGCTTTAAGCGGAAATGTGCCGCAAGGTCAGCAACGTAATTTCACCGGAAAGGTTTTAACGGTTCTGCAATTCGGAATCTCTATTTTTCTGATTATTGGTGTGTTGTTTATTGAAAAGCAGGTTCGTTTTTTCAAAAACTACGACCTGGGATTTGATAAAGAAAACATTGTGGTCGTTGATATTACTCAGTCGATACAAGAACACGAAGATGCGTTTGTAAGTGAATTAGAAAAGAATGGTAATATCACGGACTATGCTTTTTCTCAATTTATACCCGGTGGAGTAGGAATGGGCTGGGGGCGTGACATTGATGGTAAGCGTGTTAGCTTCAAGTGCTGGCCGGTTGACGAGCGCTATATGAATTTTATGGGATTTGAGATTGTGGATGGAAGGGCATTTTCAGAGAATCTTAAGTCGGACGAAAATAATTTCATAATGAATGAGGCTGCCTTAAAAGATTTTGGCTGGGAAACCGAATATTTGGGCAAACAGATTCCGGGATTTGGCTTTAGCGGTACTTTAATTGGCGTTGTAAAAGACATGAAATATGCATCGTTAAGAGAAGAGGTTACACCCCTGGCATTTTGGCTCACCGAAACACGCCACAATAAACTAAGCGTAAAAATATCGGGGCAAAATGTTTCTAATACAATTGCACATATTAATAACGTTTATAGCCAATTCGAGAAAAAACGTACGTTTAATTATCGTTTTCTGGATGAACAGTTAAACAGTATGTACAAGGCTGAGGAGAGACAAGCTCAACTCATTTCTATATTTTGTATTATTTCAATCATCATATCTGTTATTGGAGTTTTAGGATTGGCAATTTTACTTTCAGAATACAGAATAAAAGAAATAGGAATACGAAAAGTAAATGGAGCCAATATAGGCGAAATTATAGCCTTGCTAAACAGTGGATTTATTAAGTCGATTTTAATTGCCTCAATTATTGCCTGCCCACTTGGTTATTACGCCATGAATAAATGGCTCGAAAACTTTGCCTACAAAACAACTTTGAGCTGGTGGATTTTTGCCCTGGCCGGAGCGTTAGCATTGGGAATTGCATTATTAACCGTGAGTTGGCAAAGCTGGCGGGCCGCAACTAGAAACCCGGTTGAAGCTTTACGATATGAGTAACTAAATAAATACACAAAGAATTTCCATAATGCTGAAACATTACTTAAAATACGCAATAAGAAATTTCCGAAGCAACCGCTTAATTTTTGCCGGAAGCATTCTGACTGTTTTCCTGTGTGCGCTTTGTATATCGTTACTATTTACCTACGTGCACAACGAGCTTACCATGGACGATTTTCATAAGCGCGAGAAAGATATTTACATGGTAACTTATAAAGATGCGCCTGAAAGTAAACCTGAAGTCTGGGAAGCAAGTTTGTTTTTTGATTTTGAATATGCCAAGTATCCTGAAGTTGAAGCGTATGTAACGCTGAAAAAGTATCAGAAAGGCGAAATAAAATTTACTTATAACGAGTCGTCGTTTTCTCCGGCCGGAATGGTAGCCGACAGTACATTCTTCGAAGTATTCGATTTTGAACTGGCACGGGGAGACAAAGAAAATGTAATGCATGATCCGGAAGCACTGATCTTTTCAAAAGAATTTGCTCGAAAGGTTTTTGGCGACGAAGACCCGATCGGTAAAAATGTTGTGGTAACAACCCACAATCAAAAACTATATACAGTAAAAGGAATATTGGCGGATATTCCATCCAATAGTTCTATGGAATTTGATTTTTTGATTCCTGACCATTCAATGCGATACAGCAGAATGGGAGGTGATTTTATTCTGGCCGGTAATGGTTTTAATAAGGCTGATTTCGCGGAGAAACTTAATCAGGTTGGGCAACAGAATGAACGCTATAAAGACGGTATTTCTGATGTTATTGCCTTTAATAAAATGTACTTTAACAATGCAGGAGTTGATACCATCGGAGTTGTTTCAAAACACGGCGATAAAAAGAGTATTCAAGTGCTTTGGGCAATCATGGGAGTAATTTTCCTGATTTCGTTGCTTAACTTCTCGAACCTTCAAATTATAAATATCAATTCATCGGTAAAGAATATAGGAATCAATAAAATTACAGGAGCCGGTAGCCGGCATATCTTTTATCAAAAGCTCTCTGAAATTGTTTTGCTGATTTTTATTGCAGCCGTTTTAATTACCATGACTTTTAAGGTAGTCGTTCCTTATTTTAATCAAATAGCCGGAGTGGACTTGAACCCATCAGTTTGGCAAATTTTTGTACTGAATGTTGTCGTTCTTTCAGCGTTGATTCTGGTGTCAATGGTATATCCGTCGCTGGTTTATCTGAAAATTCCGATTACAAACAGCTTAAAAGATCAGGTTTTTGGCACGTCGAAACTGGCCGGTAGAAATGTGGTTGCAACCGTTCAGTTTGCCCTGTCGTTTGTGTTGCTCATTGCTTCAATAGTTGTTTTCAGACAATTGGATTTGATGCTTGATAAAGACCTTGGGTTTACTGCCGAAAATACCATTTGTACCCAGATGTTTCATGAGCCGCATTTTGATGACGCAATGACTAATGAGGAGAAGAGACAAAAATATGATGCCTACCAAAATAGCTTTCAGTTTGTAAAAAATGAACTGGAAAGTAACAGTTCTGTAAAAGCCTTTTCGTTGGGACATGCCCCAATCGATCCTTTTGAAATGTCGTGGAAATTAAATGGTGGGACAAAAGATTATACAACAGAAAAATCGCTTACTGTAACTCCTGAATATGCAAACCTATTAGGACTTGAGTTAGTTGAAGGAAGGTTTTTTGATCGCGATATAGATAAAAGCCGCGATGAAAAACTGGTAATAAACGAAGCCGCGATGAAGTATTGGGGAATTACTGATATTTCAACACAACAAATATTAAATAAATCATGGTCAAGAAATGGGGGATACGAAATTATTGGCGTGGTTAAAGATTTTAATTTTGAGCACCTTTCAGTGCGTCCTCAGCCGCTGATGATCTTGTTTTTTGAAGATATGGAAGCTAACTTTCTGATTCAATTCGAGGAGGGAGCAACTCAATCGGGATTACAATTTGTGGAGGGACTTTTTACAAAAAACAATCCGGGCGAGGCATTTCAATACACTTTCCTCGCCGACGAAATAGAAACGCTCTACCAAAAAGAAAAACGACTGAGCCAGATTTACATCATCTTTACTATAATCGCCTTCCTGATTTCGGCAACCGGGCTGTTTGCCATTTCGTTGTACGATACCCGCAAACGAACCAAAGAAATTGGAGTTAGAAAAGTAAACGGGGCGAAAGTTTCGGAGATCCTGGCGCTGTTAAATAAAGACTTTCTGAAATGGGTAGCCATTGCCTTTGTAATTGCCTGCCCGATTGCGTACTACACCATGTACAAATGGCTGGAGAACTTTGCTTACAAAACCAACTTGAGTTGGTGGATATTTGCCCTGGCCGGAGTAATGGCTTTGGGAATTGCATTGTTAACCGTTAGTTGGCAAAGTTGGCGGGCTGCTACACGAAATCCTGTCGAGGCACTCAGATATGAGTGACGAAATCCCGACAGAATAGTCGGGGTCGAAGCACTTCGATACGAACAATTAAAAAAGAAAACTATGTTACGATTTAAAATAAAACTGGCATTCAGGAATTTGTTGAAGAATAAGCTGTATTCATCGCTTATTATTGGTGGGTTTGCCATTGGTTTTACAGCCTGTATTTTAATAGCCCTGTTCTACAGCGCGGAACACAATGTGGACAAACACTTTGCCCAACATGAACAGATTTACCGCCTTTATGATGCGAAGAAGAATGAATCGGGACTCGATTACAAAATCAACGCTGTAATTGCAGAGCATTACCCGGATGTTGAAAAAGCCTGTCCGCTCGGGTTCTCTTATTTCCCGATTACACTTAAAGACCCTGAAACACGAAATTACACACGCGTTGAGTACATCGTTTCCACCAATAATAACTTCTTCGATGTATTTTCAATACCCGTTTTATCCAGTTTGGAGGAAAAGCCTTTTAGTCAGCTAAATTCGGCAGTAATTACCGAGTCGGTGGCAAAAAAACTATTTGGTGATGAGAACCCGCTGGGTAGAACAATTAAAGAAGAATTCTTTACGGCAACGGTTACCGCAGTTATGCAGGATCTGCCGGATAATTCGAGTTTTAAAGCCGAATTACTGCTCAATAGCGAGAATGAAGAGTATCAGATGGCACAAGCGTGCAATAACGGCGTTTGTATATTTCCCGTCGAGCACTTTCTTCTGTTAAAAAATGAAATCGATTCTTATGATTTCTCAACAAAGATGAATGCCTCCATCGGGCAATTTAATACCACTACCGATAGCCTGGCCCTGCAAAGTTTATCCGATATTTATCTTTCTCCGACAAAATTGGGTTGGACCGATGAGCATACCAAAGGCAATTCAAAAATGCTGTACATTTTTATGGCAATTGCTATTCTGATTATTCTCCTTTCCAGCATTAATTACCTCAATTACACGGTTTCAATGCAGTATGCAAAAATGAAAGAAATTGGCATCAACAAAACCAATGGTGCCGGGAAACCACATTTGCTCATCGATTCGCTGATTGAAGTTACCTTAGGAATTTTAATTGCGCTGACTATTTCAGTGGTGTTGGTGTCGCTGCTTTTACCGTCAACCGGAACCTTATTTGGAAGAGAAATCCATCTTGCCGATGTTAATCTGCAACATTTGCTGCCAGTTGTTGTGGGTACCATTGTCGGCATTATTTTTCTGAACAGTTTAGCGCCTATTTATATTTTATCGCAGTTTAATATTACCGATTTTTTGCAGGGAGGACGGAGGAGAAATGGTAAGCAGTTAGGTAAACAGCTAATGCTTACTTTTCAGTTAACGGTTTCCATTGCCCTGATTGCGGTTGTGATGCTGATTTTTAAACAGCTACAATACGTAAAACATTATGATCTAGGTTTTAACGAAGAACATCTGTTGAGGCTTGAACTTCCGTGGCTGAGCAAAAATCAGACAGCATTACGAAATGAGTTCAGCAATCTTCCTTTTGTGGCAGGTAGCGCTTTGAGTAACGGTTATCCCGGGCACATTAATATGAGCATGGGAAGTGGGGTACAAGACGATGAATTTATGGTGGAATGTATTTACGTAACGGAAAATTTCCTGGAAACGATGGGCGTTCAGCTACTTGATGGGCGAAACTTTTTGGCGGGCGATAAAGGGAAGGCCTGTTTAATGAATGAAGCTGCAATAAAACGTTATGGTTGGGAAAATATTGATGGCAAAAAATTTAACAATGGAAGAGAAGGCGGCTACAATTTAGTGGGGACCGTGAATAACTTTAACGTGGAATCACTGCATTCTTCGCTAAGTCCGGTTGCTTTGATTTATGAATCCGACCGCGAGTATAATACGCTTTCATTGCGACTGATTCCCGGAAACGTTGGACAGCAAATTAGTGAACTTCGGAAAGTTTGGGGGCGCCTGTTACCGGACGATCCCATGGAATTTACTTTCTACGACGACCAGTTTCAGGCCATGTATGTAAAAGAAGATAAGTTGGCCAAATCCATTACTTTCTTTTCAATAATTGCAATCGTACTTACCTGCATGGGAATTCTTGGCCAGATTTTCCTGATCAGTCTGAACCGGACCAAAGAAATTGGTGTGCGCAAAGTGAATGGAGCAACCGTTTCTGAAATTCTGATTTTACTGAATAAAGACTTTGTGATTTGGGTAGTTGTGGCTTTAATTATTGCCTCTCCAATTGCGTACTACGCCATGAATAAATGGCTCGAAAACTTTGCTTACAAAACCACGTTAAGCTGGTGGATTTTTGCGCTTTCAGGAGTACTGGCTTTGGGAATTGCACTGCTTACAGTTAGTTGGCAAAGTTGGCGGGCAGCTACGCGAAATCCTGTTGAAGCACTTCGGTACGAGTAAATTAGAATTAAACTGTAAAAACGTTCGTCGATGTACACAATCCTAAAATCTTACTTTCGAAATTTTAAAAAGCAAAAGCTGATATACAGTATAACAATCGGTGGTTTTGCAGTTAGTTTGGCTGTTTTGGTGCTAATTGTATCATTTATCATCGAGGAAAAAAGTGTTGATAAGCATTACCCGCATATCGACAATATGTACCGGATAAAACAGTCCGATGAGAATCTGCAAATACCCAAACGGATTTACGAAGAAGTAATGGCACTTGCTCCCGAAATTGAAAACATGTGTATTCTCAATCGAAATGGTGTGTTGTACAATTACAACGATAAAAAAGATTGGACTACAGCACTGGCAACAGATGAAAATTTTTTGGATGTATTTTCAGTTGATATTGTTAAAGGACAAAAGGAGGATTTGTTTTTAGCAAAATCTGACGTGCTGATAACCGAAGAATTTGCCCAAAAAGTGTTTGGTGAGAAAAACCCGATAGGTGAAATTATAGAATTTGGTGATATGGAAGAGAAAGCGGTTAAGGCAGTAATCGCAACTCCCCTAAAAACAAGTTCATTAAAGTATGATGTCGTTTTTAATCTCGAACAAAATATTTGGAAATCTTACAGGGGATATAATGAGGAGAAATACTACTTGTATGATATGGTTTTCTATTTAAATCAAGCAGCAACTCCATCGGAAACTGAAAGTAAAATAAAAGATATCCTAAAATCATACGAGGGCTATGAACAAGCAGAGTTGATGATTCAACCATTTAAGGAAATTTATTTCGATAAGAGCAGGGGTGATAGTTATGTACATGCTAATGTAAATATGATCAAGTTGTTAGCAATAATCGCAATAATAATACTTGTGCTGGCAATATTCAACTATATAAATCTAAGCACAGCATTTAATAACGAGCGTTTTAAAGAAATATGTATTCGGAAAACATCAGGGGCAAGAACCAAAACCATCTTTTACCAGTTTGTAGGTGAGTCTTATATTGCTTTTTTAGTAGCCTTAATTTTATCGCTGGTAATTGCGAGCGTGTTGAGCCCAATTTTTGAAGAGTTGTTCAACCGCAAAATAGATCTTTTTGAAGCATTAAAACAACCTTCAGTCTTACTGGCCGTAGCCATCATTTTTCTTGTTATTGGTTTGATTTCAGGACTAATTCCTGCTTTGGTAGCTGCAAAGTTTAATCCGGTTGATTTGTTGCAGCGTAATATAAAGCTTAAAAATTCAGGTTTTCGGGGAGTTTATAATACAATTCAAATTTCGGTAACTGTAGCTTTAATTATTTGTTTACTCACAATTAATAAGCAAATAAGGTATGTAAAAACAAAAGATGTTGGTTTCGAGAAAGAGCTTCTGCTTGAAATTGGTTTGCAGGGAAAGGCCCGTGGAAAAGCAGATATCATTAAGGAAAAGCTTTTAAATAATCCACAAATTATTAACGTTTCCGGTACACACGGATTACCTTTTAGCATATATAGTTATGGATCAGGAAGCTGGATCAGCGATAGCGTGGAGTATGAAATTGATGAACTGGTGAGTATGAATACTGATACTTCTTTTCTTTCAACCTTTGGAGTTAATTTGGTTATGGGGCGTAATTTTCGTGTTACCGACAAAGAAGCTTGCATTATAAACAAAAAAACTTACGATTATCTGCAAATGAACACGATTGAAGGACAGGAAATTTGGGGTAAAAAAATTGTGGGTGTTGTTGAGGACTTTCATTTTAAGAATATGCATGAAGAGTTAGGTTACCTTCAAATGAATTATGTGCCGGATGAAGTTAGTCACCTTAATATTCGGATTGCAGGGAACAATTTGCAAGCAACATTAATGGATATTCAAAACACATTAAAGGAGTTTGAACCATCAATGACTAATAACCCCAGGTTTTACGACGATTGGATTAACACCATGTACCAGAAAGAAGAGCAACAGGCTAAGGCGATAAAAATCTACTCTCTAATGGCGCTGTTTTTATCGTGCCTGGGATTGCTGGGTATGGCCGAGTTTGCATCGGTAAAACGCACAAAAGAGATAGGCATCCGAAAAGTAAATGGCGCCAAAGTTTCCGAAATCCTTTCTATGCTGAATAAAGACTTTATAAGATGGGTGGTAATTGCCTTTGTGATTGCAACACCCGTTGCCTACTACGCCATGAATAAATGGCTCGAAAACTTCGCTTACAAAACGACACTAAGCTGGTGGATTTTTGCACTGGCCGGCGTGCTGGCTTTGGGAATTGCTCTGCTAACTGTTAGCTGGCAAAGCTGGCGGGCGGCTACACGAAATCCTGTAGAGGCACTCAGATATGAGTAACGAAATCCCGATCGAAGCATTACGGTATGAGTAATACAAAGTGGATCAAGGAAATTAGTAAGTTTAATATATTGAAAGATAAAATATGCTACTTTTTCTTCGTTTATTTCTCCGAAATATAAAGAACAAACCTCGGTTGTTTTTTATAAATATTACCAGTTTTTCTATTGGAATAACAGCTGTCATGTTTATTTTTCTTTTTGTAGTAAAAGAGTTTAATTCCGATACATTTCATTCTAAACACAAAAATATATATCGGGTTTTAATAAGTAGGGTAAATGCTCCTACAAAGATGTCATCCACGTCTTTTCCCATGGGCGACTTATTAAAAAATAATTACAGCGAAATAGAGCGTTATACACAATACATTGAGGGAGCGTATTATTTAGTGCATATTGAAGAGAATCATTTTAAAAATCAAAAAGTGAGCTTTGTTGATTCCTCATTTTTTCAAATCTTCGATTTCAAACTAAAAAGTGGCGACTATCATCAGTTATTTAGTAATCCAAATACGGCATTAATCGATTCAGAAACTGCTAAACGATATTTTAATACCACCAATGTTTTAGGTAGGAACATTGAGATTGAAGTGCCGGGAATAGAAGAGAAGCAATTACTCACTATTGTTGGTGTTTTAAAAAATTACCCCGAAGAGTCAACGCTTCAGCCTAAAATAGTCACCGATATTGGTGTTATAAAAAGAAAATATGCCGACGATTACTTTACTTCGTCTCCGCAGCTCTTTTTGTATATCCCGGGGAAAAGGAATATCACGGAACTATCAAAAGAATTAGCTGCAACCTATTTCAGCAAAGAAAACGAGTTCAGAACCAGGAAAGCTCCGGTTGATGTAAACCGATTGAGTTTACAGAAATTGAGTTCCATATATTTACATTCAACAGATGTTGAGGATAACCTTCCTAAGGGAGATTTTAAACTGCTGTGGATATTAACAGGAATAAGTATTTTACTGCTGGTCATAATTTTCGCCAATTACATTATCCTGAACATTGGACTGGGAATAAAAAATCAAAAACAAAATCAGATCAATCAGATTCTGGGGGCAAACTCCGGTTGGTTGAGGAAAAAATATATTTCAGAATCTGTTTTTTATGTCATTATTGTCTTTTTTCTGGCACTTTTTTTAATACCGCTTGCACAAAAAATAGTGGCTTATTCTTCTGAATATCATTATTCACTTTTTTCAAAATCGGATCTCAATATTCTGGGTATATTTTTCTTCGGATTGATTCTGTTGGGAGTTTTTAGTGGATGGATACAATATATTGGTTTAACATATCGAAAAAAAGCCCAACCTGAGTTGATAAAATTTAAGAATCAGCAGGCATTGTTCAAATATCTTGCTCCTTCCCAGTTATTTGTGTTCATCGTGCTTCTTACAGCTTTGTTTGTTTGTTATAGGCAGGTACAGTTTATTCATGATCAGGATTTGGGTTTTGATACTGAAAATACCATAACTGTAAACATAAATAATGGTCATGATAGTGACCTATTTGTAGAAGAATGTAGAAAGCTTGCATGTGTAGAAAACTTTTCTGTTGGGCACACGCTTTTTCAGCCAACGCCCTATTTGAACGATGTAACAATTGATGAAACCCTGAATACAGTAGGTTCTCAGACTGTTTTTGGAGATCAAAACTATATTGAAACATATGATATTGAACTTCTTGCAGGAACAAATATTAATGGAGACGACTTTCCTTTAATTGCTGATTACTACAACTATTCGAGAAAAAGGGGAATAATCGAAATCCTGGTAAACGAAGAATTTGTCAGGAAGTCGGGATTGAAAGATCCTTTGGGGGAAATAGTAACAATTGAACACAACGGAACTTGTAAAGGCAGGATAACAGGAATAGTTAAAGATGTTAAGAATTTGCCGTTTTATGAGTCGGTTACTCCTATGGTAATTGGATTCGGTTTTAGCCATTCTCCATCTGTTATTGTTCGTGTAAAGAAGGGGCAGATAGAAGACTTTCGAATCGAAGTAAATCGTTTTTTAAAACGATTGGGTAAGGAGTCTTATTTCGGATACGGTACACTGAGTTACAATTTTGAAAATTGGTATGAAAAAGAAACGACGCTAAAAAATTTATTAATGTTGTTCTCGGTTGTTACGCTTGTTATACTCGTACTTGGTTTAGTAGGAGTTAGTCTGTTTATTACTCAAATAAAAACCAAAGAAATAGGTATCCGAAAAGTAAACGGTGCCAAAGTTTCGGAAATCCTTTCGATGCTGAATAAAGACTTTATAAAATGGGTAGCAATTGCATTTGTAATTGCAACACCCGTTGCGTACTACGCCATGAATAAATGGCTCGAAAACTTCGCCTATAAAACCAATCTCAGCTGGTGGATATTTGCATTGGCCGGAGTGCTGGCTTTGGGAATTGCATTGTTAACCGTGAGCTGGCAAAGCTGGCGAGCTGCTACGAGAAATCCTGTAGAAGCACTTCGGTACGAATAGAAGTCGCGTAGCGACGATATTATGGTAGAAATGAGATTTATCTCATCGAAGAAATCGCATAGCGATGATGTTTTGGTTAGAATAACAATTACGAATAAAAATAAATAACAATGGCAAATACCTATACCCAAATGAATATACATGCCGTGTTTTCGGTAAAAGGGAGAGGTAATTTTATTTCAGAAAAATGGCGGGATGAATTGTTCCGATACATGGCAGGAACATTAAAGGAAACCAAAAATTATTCGCTGGCGGTAGGTGGTTACAAAGATCACATTCACATATTTTTTGAATTACACCCAACAATTTCTGTTTCCGATGTTTTGAAGAATGCAAAAGCCAAATCATCGAAATGGATAAATGAAAAAGGATTTGTTGCCGGTAAGTTTGAATGGCAGGCTGGCTATGGAGCGTTTTCCTATTCTCGTTCTCAACGGAACAGAGTTATTCAATACATCATGAAACAAGAAGAACATCATCGGAAAGGTTCATTTAAAGATGAATATCTAACGTTGTTGAGAAGGAATGAAATAAAATATGAAGATGCATATTTGTTCGAATTTTACGAATGAGGAAGCGATAACACCGTCCCTATGGGACTTTTGCCAATGCTGCATTTTCTTTGCTACCATAACATCGTACCGCTGGCACTTAACAAAACTTAATTAACCATGTTAAAAAACTACTTAACCACAGCTCTTCGGTTTTTAAAGCGAAACAAACTTTTTGCCGGAATCAACATTATGGGGCTTTCACTCGCACTTGCCGCTTCGTTTATTATTTTGTTGTATGTAATTAACGAGTTGAGCTACAACACTTACTTTAAAAATCGTAAACAAATTTACCGGGTGGTAAATTATTGGGATACTTTTAAAAGAACCAGTGCTCAAGCTCCCTATGTGCTTGGACAAACCATGAGAGAAGAGTTTTCGCATGTTCAAGAGGTAGCATCTGCTATCCATTTTGGGGAAATTGAGATTAAATTGAATCAAGAATTTGTTGCTATTAAAGATGCAGTTTCTGCTGACTCTGAAATATTTAAAATATTTGATTTTAAACTTGTGGGGCAACAAGAAAACATTTTAGAAGAGCGTAACTCAATCGTTCTTTCTAAAAAACAATCGCAAAAGTTATTTCCCGATGTTAATCCCATTGGAAAAGAGATAACAGTAAGAATTAAAGAGAAAGAAGCGGTTTTTATTGTAAAAGGAGTTTTCGATGACATTCCCGTTAATTCAACTTTTAAGGCTGAATGTTTTGTAAGTTCTGCCTGGGGGATAGATTACCTTAACGAAAGACGAGAAGGTGAAAATGCAGAAACAGACTGGGCCGGATGGGATTGGGAAACCTGGTTGTTGCTTAATGAAAAACCAGATATTGTATCGTTGGATGCGCAGTTTAGGGCTGTAGAGAAGAAAGCATATGGTGAGAACGACAATTGCAATTATTCGATTCAGAATTTATCTGATGTTTATTTGCATTCGCAACATATAGATGATTGGAATAGAATTCGGGGAAATTTGAAAAATATCCGCATTTTCTCAGCTATTGCAATACTTATAATTATTGTAGCTGCCTTTAATTATATCATTCTTTCAACAGCTGTATCATCAGGCAGGGCGCAAGAAATTGGAATTAGAAAAACAAATGGAGCCAGTTCTCAATCCATTCGAAGACAATTACTAAACGAGTCGATGATACTCGCGTTATTAGTGTTTCCTATTGCGATGGTGCTAGCTTGGGTAGGCAAGCCTTATGCAGAAGAGTTATTTCAGACCAAATTGCTGATAATTAAATCAAATATTGTATTCTATATTTTGGTTTATGTATTTCTTACTTTGCTAATCGGTTTCGTATCAGGACTCTACACTTCTTCGTTTCTGGCGAAATTAAATGTAATCAGCATTTTAAAGAATCCAGTACAAACAGGGAAACGGAAAACCAGAATTCGTTCGGCTTTAATTGTGGTTCAACTCGTTATATTCTGCATTTTTGTATCAAGCACATTAATTATTCATTCGCAATACAAGTTTGCACTTGATAGAGATCCCGGCTATAACAACAAGAATATGTTGTTTGTCAATGTTGGAATAAATCCTTCAAGAACAGAAACTTTTATAAACAACATTAAGGCTTATCCTGATGTAAAAATGGTCGGAGGTTCTTTATTTGCACTCCCCGTGCAAGGAGGGATGCCTACATATTTTCAGCATCTTCAGGATAAATCGAAAAAAGTGAGTGGTCAAATGCTTCCGGTGAATAAAGGCTTTATTAAGACGATGGGCCTAACACTTCTTGAAGGGGAAGACTTTTCGTGGAATCCAACGAATGATAACGAGGTAGCATTTTATATAAATGAAACTGCTGTTAAAGAGCTTGGAATTACTAACCCTATTGGTTTTGCTACCGATCCTTTTGGTCAACATGTGGGAGGAGGAAGAATAATTGGCGTTGTCAAAGATTTTAATGTACACTCTATTCATGAAGAAATTCCGCCTCTGTTTTTGGCCATATTTGATAATTATGTAGAGCAGGTTGAAATTCGCTACGAAGCCGGAACACTTGGCACTTTGTTACCTCTGCTGAAAAAGGAATGGGAAAAAGTTGCCAAAGACGAACTATTCAACTACAAAACTATTAGTGAGTTTAATAGAGAACTTTATACGGCAGAGAAAGACCTGAATACTATCATTTCGTTTTTTGCTTTGTTTACGCTGTTTATTGCAGCAATTGGCCTGTTTGGAGTTACACTTTTTATCATGAAATCGCAAACCAAAGAAATCGGAATAAAAAGAGTTTTTGGAGGTTCAGAAAAGGGGATTGCTTTTTCATTCGTGAGAGAGAATTTTATTATGGTAGTTATCGCTACAGTTCTTTCAGTTCCTGTCACACTTGTAATAATGAACAGGTGGTTAGGCGAATTTGCCTTTAAAACCAACATTGCCTGGTGGGTATTTGCGATAACTTTTATTTTGGCAACGCTTGTGGTTTTAACTACCGTTTTGTTTCACTCATACCGAGCATCACGAGTTAATCCTGTCGAAGCCTTACGGTATGAGTGACGAAATCCCGATTGAAGCTCTGTGGTACGAACAAATAAAATGGAATAATCCAAGTCTGATTTTTCGTCCTGAAAGGACAGCTAAATTAAGCACAAGACATCGCCTTGGGTAGATGAAGAAAAAAGGTTATCGGGCTGAAAGCCCAGCTTAGTAAGCTGCCCTTGCAGGGCGTCGGAAAGAAAAAGAACGGGTGTTATTCTCCCAAGGCGTCGCATTCGCTTTGCCGTTGGGTTAGAATAATTTGGGCTTACAGCCCGACTAAATAATTATTGTAAGATCGATTTGAAAATAATAGTAACTATTCGAAAAGTTTGTCGTCTTATAACTAATAATCAGATTAAAACAATTAAATCAAACTCGTTATGAAAACTCAAAAGAACCACAAAATTTATACGATAATTGTGCTGTTGATCGTTGCATTCTCGTTGAATGGATTTGCAAAAGACGGCGAACCGACAATCACAAAAACCTTCGATTTAAACCAGCCGGGGCAGCTTAATGCTTCATCGTCGGGTGGCGGCGTGACCGTGCAAACACATGATCAGCCCAAAGTTATTATACAGGCCTTTGTTCGAAAAAACGGAAGTGTATTAGCTCCAAACGACAAATCGCTGGATGAAGTTTTAGACGACTTCGATATCGATTTCTCAAAAAGCGGATCTACAATTACGGCAGTGGTTAAACGCAGAGGACAAATGAACTTCTGGAGAAATAATGTGGGGATAGCATTAACCATCATCGTTCCCGAAGAAATGTCGTGCGATGTGTCGTCAAGCGGTGGCGGCCTGAAAATTTCGGGAGTGAAAGGAACACACGATTTTTCAAGTAGCGGCGGTGGAGTTAAGCTGGAGAATACAAGCGGCAACACAAAAGCCAGCTCATCGGGCGGCGGTGTTCATGTATACAAACACAAGGGCGATATTAAACTGACGTCGAGCGGCGGTGGTGTAACGCTCGAAAAAGCCAAAGGAAGTGTGTATGCGCGCAGCTCGGGTGGCAGTGTGAAACTCGAAGAAATTAACGGCGACGTGGATGCAAGTAGCAGTGGTGGCGGAGTTTATGTGCAAGGTGAAGCTGGTGTGGTTAAAGCCAAATCGAGTGGCGGCTCGGTGAAGGTTAATATTAGTAATTTAACTGAAGAGTTAAACCTGCAATCCAGCGGTGGCGGAGTTTCTGCAGTTATTCACGATGGCGAAAAGATGGGTCTAGATCTTGATTTACGTTCAGGCAGAGTAAATATCGAATTGCATAACTTTAACGGTACTTCGGAAAAAGACCGCGTAAAAGGTAAAATGAACGGTGGTGGAATTCCGGTTTATGCCCACGCTTCAGGCGGGAATGTTAACATCACTTACGAGGATTAGCATTTACTCAACAAACGTTGACGGCAGACTCATTAACTGGTACTGAATTGTTTTTGCCAGGCGGTAATTCCCGAATGAATTGGGATGTAAACGGTCGGTTTTGTCGTCCATAAAATACTTTACATGCGAATCTTCCATGGGATAAAGTCCGCTGATCGAATACAAGTCGATCAGTGGAACGGCCCAAACTGAAGCCGCTTGTTTTAAAGTTGTTACATAATCATCGATGTAAAAACCAAGGTCGTTGGAATAACTTTCTTCGGGCTGAACATTGGTTTCGCTAAAGGTTGAAAAACCTCTATGAATCGGCGTCATTACAATAATTTGCTGATCGGGATAATTGGCTTTTAAAAAGGCCATTACTTTGTTAATCCGGCCACAAAAAGTAACGTCATCTTCATTCAGTGTCCGGTATTTTCGGGTAACCATTGTCCCGATATAATTAGTCGCCTTGGCTGTTTCGGTGTAAAAACTGCCCATCGGAGTGTTGTGGTTGTAATCGTTGGTGCCCGCAAAAATCAGGATGGCATCCACATCTGTTCCATGTTCTTCTTTCAGTTTCAGTGCCTGCCCGTAAATGCCTGTCCATTGATGTCCGCTAATTCCATACACATAAGGTTCAATTCCCATCATTTTGGTCAGGTATTCCCAGTAAACTGTGCGTGGCGTATTGTCTCTCTCCCATTTTTGCGTCATCGAATCTCCAAGGAAAGCTACCTTTTTGTTTTTCCATTGCGAATCCTGCAAAGTGGTCTCTTGCCCGAAAGCTGACAATATCAGCACTGAAAATAAAAGGATGGTAGCGGTTAAAGTTTTCATCGTAAAGATTTTAATTGAAATTGATTTTGCGGATATAAAATTAATCTAATTTATGTATTGCAAAAGATGATTCGGGTAGTAATGATCTGAATACTACAACTATTCCGGTTTTCTAATCGGGATTTGAAGTGGTAAGAAATTATACAGTTTTTGTAAAAAAAATTTACACAGTAAAAATCTTAATTTTGCTAAGTGTTTGGAATACAATAGGTAGTAGTTTAGGCACGGAGTTGGTTAATAAGCTAACAAACAAAATTGCCGGTAAAATGCCGACACTTAAATACCAGTAAATGTATAACCTAAAAATTACGATACGCCGCCTGTTTAAAGACAAGGCTTTCTCGCTGATCAACATATTTGGATTGGCGATCGGTATTTCGTCTTTCCTGGTTTTGTTCATTCACGTTTCAAACGAAAAAAGTTTCGATAAGCATTTTACCGACCACGAAAATATTTACCGCGTAACTTCGATTCCCGGAGGGCTCGAAAATGCAGCATGGGCGCGCAGTATGGGAATTGTTTATACGGCGTCTGAAGAAATTCCTGAAGTGGAGTTAGCTACCCAGTTTACACATTGCGAAGAAGGAACCATTAAAATGGGCGAAACCTCCATTTCGCAAAAAGATATTATGTCGGTGGATGAGGCTTTTATGCAGCTGTTTGAGGTGGAACCGCTGGTTGGAAATTTATCTGAGATCTCAAAACCGAATACTGTTTTTGTTACTGAAGATTTTGCCCGTAAATACTACGGCAACCTAAATCCTGTTGGGCAGACCATAAAAATTGAAGCATTGCAATATACACGGGATTTGGGTGATTACGAGATTCGCGGAGTGGTGAAAAATACCCATCCGAAAACCCACTTCCGGTACGAATTGCTGATCTCTCAAAAAGGAGCTCTGCAGGAACGTTTTGTATCGTTACCCGACCGAAAAATACAGTGGACATACAACTATTTCAAACTACAGAAAGATGCAGATCCCCAACTGGTAGCCGAAAAAGTGGCCGCTTTTTACGATAACAGCAACCTGAAAACAACACCCGGTCCGCAGGAATATGGTTTCGCCTTGTTCCCCATGGACGATATCCACTTAAAATCGGATTACCGTTTTGAGTTGCGCGAAAGTTCAAGCAAGATAAATATTGGTTTGTTTATCCTTATTTCATTCGTCATTCTAACGATTTCGTTGCTGAACTTTACCAATCTATCCATTGCCAAGTTGATTAAACGCTCAAAAGAATTGGGCCTGAAAAAATCGATAGGAGCAACCAAATCACAGTTGGTTAAACAAGTGCTAATGGAAGTGTTTTTAGTTTGTGTTATGGCCATTGGTATTTCGTTGCTGGCCATTGAAAGTTTAAAGCCAATGATTAACCGTTTATTCGAGATTGAATTCGATATTTATTTTTCAGAGCCGGTTGTATACCTCACCATAACTGGCGTTTTGTTTACCTGTCTTTTGCTCACTGCCGTTTTTGTAGCAGCATTTTTACTGGCACGCAGTTCTGCCATCGATATTCTGTCGGGGCGCAATAATTTTTCGGGCAGTTATGTGCTGAAGTCCTTGCTGGTGGTGCAGGTAACAATTGTGATTATCCTCATTTCAGGAACTTTTTTGGTAAATAAACAGATCAGTTTTGTGTTAAATAAACCTCTCGGATTCGATAAAGAAAATGTGGTAGTTATACGAGTAAAAGATTTTTCAAAAGATCCGGCAGTTTTTGCCCGTGAATTGGAAAAACAAAGCGCGATAGAATCGGTAGGTTTTACGCAACAACATTTCGGTTATCCGGCACAGGGTTTTGGGCTCGAAGGACTGGGGCTTGATGGCACAGCTGAATTCGTTTTTGCCAACTACGACTACCTCAAAACCATGAATATTAAACTCGTACATAATTGGATAAAACCGGATGCCGATACCGTGCGGGGAATGGTAATTAACAATCACTTGTACCAACGACTGATGGAGCGACACGGCAGTATGGAAAATCTCTTGGCTTATTCAAATGCACAGCCGTTGGAACCGGGAGAAACTCGCATAAATTACATTGGTGTTGCGGAAGATTTTAATTACAGTTCGGCGCACGAAAGTATTGGCGATTTTGCTTTTTGGCTGGATGAAGGAGGGAACCGGGCACGTTTTACCCACGTGCGAATTAACAACCTGCACGCCGGCATGGAAGCCATTAAAAACACCTGGAATGAGTATTACCCCAACCAGGAACTCGACTACTTTTTTATTGATGAAAAAATTGCTCAGCAATACAAAGCCGAAACCATTTTGAGCCGTATCCTTTTTGCGTTTTCAACCATTGGAATATTCATAAGCATTATTGGAATCAGTGCATTGGCCTTATTTATTTCGCAGCAGCGAACCAAAGAAATCGGTATCCGAAAAGTGAATGGTGCAACGGTTTCGGAAATACTGGGATTACTAAACCAGAGTTTTGTAAAATGGGTGCTTATTGCATTTGTAATAGCAACTCCACTTGCTTTTTATGCCATGAGTAAATGGCTCGAGAACTTTGCCTACAAAACCAGCATGAGTTGGTGGATTTTTGCACTGGCCGGAGTGCTGGCACTGGTAATTGCTTTGATAACCGTAACCTGGCACAGTTGGCGTTCCGCTACGCGAAACCCCGTTGAATCATTACGTTACGAATAAATTGAAAGACATGATTAAACATTTTATATTAATAGCCTGGCGAAATATCAGAAGAAGGAAAACACTTTCTGCTATCCAGATTTTGTGCCTTTCGGTGGGGCTGGCAGCTTTTATTTTGGTTGCCCGCTATGTTCAATATGAAAAAGACTACGATAAGTTCAACGTAAATTTCGACCGGATTTATCGTGTTCAATCCTACAAAATAACCGATAGATTGGATGAAAGTGGGCAAACCGTTATTCCGATGGCAAAATTCATCCGCGATAATGTCCCTGAGGTTGAGAATGCAATCGCTACCAACGAAATATGGAACGAGTATTTATCGCCCGATGAGGAGCGTGTTTTTAAGGAACAAACAGGACTAATTGTACCTTCTGAAATTTTTGATTTTTTCTCGTTTAAGTTGATTCGGGGAAATAAGGCGGATGTACTCGACGATCCCAATTCTATCGTATTGAGTGAAACGATGGCCGAACGATATTTTCCCGGGCAGGATGCGATGGGAAAAATTATTCTGGATGAAGAAAAACAGGAGCTTCGTGTAACGGGGATTATGCAGGATATTTCTGAACAGTCATCACTTGCAGCCACCTATTTTCGATCGAATGCCGACCTTGTAAAAAGATACAATGATAACTGGTACAATAGTTCATTCGAAATCTTTGTCTTACTTAAACCCGGTGTTTCGGCCGGCACTGTAAATGATAAAATTGAGGATGTGATTATGCGATACGATAAAGAATCGAAACGGATCGCATATCTGCAACCATTAAGCAATTTGCATTTGAAAGAATATGTCCAAGACGATCGGGGCTCAGTGATTTACTTCTTTTCTTTTATCGGAATTTTAACTCTCTTGCTGGCTTGCGTAAGTTTTATGAATCTTACTACATCGTTTTCAACCATGCGCGCTGTTGAAATTGGTATTCGAAAAGTGTCGGGAAGCAACCGAAATATTTTACGGGTGCAGTTTCTTACAGAAGCAGTTTTGATAGCACTAATTTCGCTGGCATTTGCGGTGTTTTTGGCTTATCTTTTACTGCCCTTGTTTAATACCGTTGTAAACCGAAATATCGACCTGCAGTTATTGCAAAATCCTTTGTTTGTGCTGTTTTTGCTGGCTACCGTAGTAGTAACCGGGTTTATTGGCGGAAGTTATCCCGCCTTATTCATCTCGCGTTTAAAGCCGGTAAATGTTTTAAAAGGTCGAGGTTCTTTCAACAAAGGCAAAGTGCGTGGATTAACCGCCATGGTTTACCTTCAGTTTATACTTTCGGTTGTGCTGTTAACGTCCAGTATCTGGATGTACAAACAGGTTACATTCCTGAAAAACAAAGACCTTGGCTACACAAAAGATAACCTGTTGTATTGTAAGTTGCCGAGTGTTAATACCACGGTTTCGTATCAGCGGGTGAGGGAGCGGATTCTTGAAAATCCCGGAATCGAGAACATGACAATATCGATTAATTCGCCGCTGCATTCGAGTTGGGGATCGCGGGTTCAATACGAGGGAGGCCCGACCGACGATCACGCGTATGCACGCTGGAACCAGGCCGACGAAAATTACCTGAATACCATGAGCATGACTTTGGCAGAAGGACGCAACTTTTCAACTGATTATTCTGCTGAAACCAAAACATGCCTGATCAACGAAACCGCGGCAAAACAGTTTGGCTGGCAAGAACCTGTAGGGAAGTGGTTGGAAATGAATGGTGGTCACTTTTCGGTAATCGGAGTGATAAAAGATTTTAATAACGACGACGTACATAATCCGATAATTCCGTATGTATTGTTGTATCGGAATGAAGGTTTTGCGAGCAATAACGACCTCACTTTTAAAGTGAATCCGAATACAACATCAAGCAGTCTTGCGCATATTAACTCGGTTTTGAACGAGGCTTTTCCGAACATACTTTTTGAAGTAAATGGTTACGATGTGGGAACTTACCGTGTGGCACTTGAAATTTGGACCAGCGCGAAAAATACATTTGCATTTTTTACAATAATGGCGGTACTGATTGCTGCAATGGGATTATTTGGCTTGGTGGTTTTTGCCTCTCAGCGTCGTGTAAAAGAAATTGGAATTCGCAAAGTTCAGGGAGCGCAGGCTGCACAAATATTGCCACTCATCACGCGGCAGTTTATTATTCTGGTTGTGGCGGCAAATATTATTGTTTATCCATTGGCCAATTTCCTGGAGAACGTAACACCCGGGCATTTTAAATACCAGTTTACCGTTTTTGATCTGCTGCTTGTGTTAGGAATTTCCGTTGTTGTAACTCTACTATCGAGTGGATACCAGGCATTAAAAGCGTCGTTGTTAAATCCGGTTGAGGCGCTCAGATACGAATAAGTTTTTGTTATACCCCAAACCTCTAAAGGGGCTTATGGGCCAAGAAGTATTGAAATTTTGAAATGAAAATAAAGAAATATTTAATGGAAAATATACTTTTCGAAGATAAGGGAAAGTCCCCTTTAGGGGATTTAGGGGTGGAAATATGGATGCAAAGAATATTATCCTGAAAATCGATAAATTTTGATTATCTGGATTCAGACAATGATTGACAAGAAATAAAAAATATGTTTAGAAATTACCTGAAAGTAGCACTTCGCAGCTTGTTGAAAAACAAGCTTTTCACTTTTATAAATATTACCGGTTTAGTAATTGGAATGGTAGTGGCTCTGCTCATTTTTAACTATGTAAGTTTCGAGCGCAGTTACGATTCGATGCATAAAAATGCGGATCGTATTTATCGTGTGGAAAGTAAATTCTACGAAGGTGAAACACTTACCGACGACTGGGCAACAGCGTCGTTTGGTTACGCAAGTGCCATGAAAGAAAATATTCCCGGCATTCAGGATTACGTGCGAATTGCCATTAACAGTACCGAGCAAATGGTAAGTTACGAAGAGGAAAAATCGCGCGAAAATACGGTTGTTGTTACCGAACCTTCCTTCTTTTCCATTTTCTCGTTTAATTTGGTTGACGGGGATGCGTCAACAGCGCTTAGCAGTCCGAATAAAGTCGTGATCTCGCAGCTGGCAGCGCATAAGTTTTTTAAGGATGAAAATGCGTTGGGTAAAATTCTAAAGTTCAGAACGCTGAACCAGGCTTATGAATGCGAAGTGACTGGTGTGCTGGAAGATATTCCGGCGAACAGCCACTTTAATTTCGATTATTTTGTGTCATGGGATACGCAACCCGACTGGATTAAAAACTTCTGGTACCTGCACGAAACTTACTCGTATGTGCAGCTGGAACCCGGAATTTCGCCCGCAAGTATCGAGAAGGCTTTTCCGGCCATGTCAGAAAAGTATAAAACCGAAGATGCGCTAAAAAATAAAACCTGGGCCATTGAATTACAACCACTGGCAGCTATTCATCTAACGCCGCAAAAACAATACGAACGCGAAGCCAAAGGAAACGCGAAGGCCGTAAAAGCTTTGATTCTCATCGCGCTGGCTATTCTTCTTATCGCCTGGATTAATTACATCAATCTTACCACCTCGCGTTCGCTTGAACGTGCCCGCGAAGTGGGAGTACGAAAGGTGTCGGGCGCGCAGAAAAAGCAACTGATCATTCAGTTTTTAATTGAATCAACCCTGGTAAATGTGGTTGCGCTGGCCGTTTCAATCGGATTGTTTATTTTGCTAATTCCTTCGTTTAATTCGTTTATCGGCAAAAACATTGGCTTTTCAATTTTGTACATGCCGCGCTTTTGGGTGTTGATCACCCTGTTTCTTTTAACGGGCATCATACTTTCCGGATTGTATCCGTCGCTTGTTCTTTCGAATGTAAAACCTGCAATTATTCTGAAAGGAAAATACCTGAATTCGCAACGTGCAGGCATGGTACGAAAAGGTTTGGTGGTTTTTCAGTTTGTGGCGTCGCTGGTTTTAATTTGCGGAACCCTGATCGTTTATGCGCAGCTCAAATACATGCAGAATCAACCGCTTGGGATAAATATTGATAAAACTCTGGTCGTGAAATTTCCGGCACAAACTCCAAATCTAATGGAGAAAGTAATGAGTTTCAAACGCCAGTTAAAAGATCTGCCCGATGTAAGAAATGTGGCAATTTCAAACGCGGTGCCGGGAATGGAAGTGGCCTTTTTTGCATCGAATCGTTTGTTTGAAGATGCAGCAAAACAGAATCGACTGTACGAAATGCAAACGGTTGACTACGATTTTATCGACACTTACGGGATGAATATTCTGGAAGGAAGAGGTTTTGACAAAACATTTACCAACGATATTAGAAAGGTTATTCTGAATGAAGAAACGGTGAAACAACTGGGCTTTGCGAACAATGCCGATGCCATTGACCAGAAGGTTTTAATTGAAACAGTGGAAGAACCGTACCAGGTAATTGGCGTGGTTGAAAATTACCACCAGCAATCGCTCAATAAAGCTTATACACCGATTATGATGATCATGTACAACAGTATCGGGTGGCTGCCACCAAAATATTTATCTATGAAAATATCGGGCGTTGATGTTGCTTCGGCTTCGGGAAAAGTAAACGAAATCTGGAATCAGTTTTTCCCCGATTCAACTTTCGATTATTTCTTTTCCGATCAGTTTTACGAAGCGCAGTATTCGCTCGACAGAAAGTTTGCTACCATCTTTGGGTTGTTTGCTTTGATGGCCATTTTTATCGCCTGTTTGGGTTTATGGGCACTGGCATTGTTTGCCGGATTAATCCGCAAAAAGGAAATGGGTGTTCGGAAAGCTTTGGGAGCATCAACACCAAGCTTGTTTTACAGTCTTTCCAGCGAGTTTATCTATCTAACCTTGTACTCGGCAGTATTAGCCATTCCGCTGGCCTTTTTTATAATGAATGAATGGCTGAAGTCGTACGCATTCAGAACCGATATGAATTGGTGGTTTTTTGCTTTGCCAATTGTGGTGCTGGTGTTGATCGCTTCTTTAACAGTGAGTTATCAAACACTAAAAACAGCACATTCGAGTGCGGTGGATAGTTTAAAGTATGAATAATGTGTTCGCTTTTGCACCCTCTAACTCTCCGCCAGCTGGCGGAAGAACCAGCAAAAGCTATTGACAGAATAGGGAAAATTTAATTGAAATACAGATCCAAAGTCCCCTTTAGGGGATTTAGGGGTGAAAAGAAGACAAATATAAATATGAATAAAAGGAGAGCTCGAAGCTCGTTGCTCTCTGCTCAAAGCTTGTAAAATGATACAACTAAAAAACATTGACAAATACTACGACGCAAAGTTTCAACGAACTTTTGTATTAAAAGGAGTAAACCTTGATATTGACCAAGGCGAATTTGTTTCAATTATGGGGCCTAGTGGTGCCGGTAAATCAACCTTGCTGAATATTATTGGCTTTCTGGACGAACCTAACGAAGGCGAATATTTGTTCCTCGATCAGCCGGCTAATCAGTTAAAAGAAAAACAAAAGGTGCAGTACCACCGAAGTCACATCGGTTTTATCTTTCAGGCTTTTCACCTGATTGAAGAAATGAATGTGTACGAAAACATCGAAACGCCGTTGGTTTATCGTGGGGTAAAAGGCAAAGAGCGCAAAGCCATGGTTGCCGAAATGCTTGATCGTTTTAACATTGTGGCAAAAAAAGATCTGTTCCCAAGTCAGTTGTCGGGTGGTCAGCAACAATTGGTAGCTATTGCCCGTGCCATTGTAGGAAGTCCGAAACTTTTACTGGCCGACGAGCCTACCGGAAACCTGCACAGCGAGCAGGGACAAATGATTATGGAATTACTGAAAAAACTAAACGATGAAGGAATGACGATTATTCAGGTAACGCACTCTGAAGAAAATGCAAAATACGGAAACCGTATAGTTCGTTTAAAAGATGGTTATTTGAAAGAAGACGAATAGGAAAAATTAACAACTATGTCATTTCGAACGCAGAGAGAAATCTGTTACTAAGCTGATTTCCGGTTACAGATTTCTCGTTTATGCTTCACTCGAAATGACAACTTAATCAAGCAACAAATGGTCCTGAAAGTCGTATTAAGAAACCTGCAAAAGCATCCGTTTTTAAACCTGGTAAAAATAATTGGGCTGGGTTTGGCGTTGACGGGGATAATTTTCATCGCGCTGTTTTTGAAAAATGAGTTGACTTACGATTCGTTTCATCAGAAATCAGCTCAAATCTATCGCTATACAACTACCGATCCCGATTTTTTCAGTGGGAAACATTTTGCCCGTGTTATCAATCCCGGGTACATTCACGAAATGAGTGATGCGCTGCCGGAGGTGGAGGAGTTTGTCCGCTTGCGTCCGGTGCGTGGCGGTTTAATGAAATACGATGAGCGGTATTACAAAATTGCGCAGGCTTTTGAATGCGACAGCACTTTTTTCAATGTTTTTGATGCAAAAATGTTGATTGGCAATAAAGAAACGGTGCTTGAAAATCCGGCATCGATGGTTGTTACTCAAAGCTTTGCTCAAAAGGTGTTTGGAGAAAGGAATCCGGTGGGCGAGGTGCTTACTTTACCATCCGGCCAGTATTACGGCGAGGACCAGGATTTTACCATTGCAGGTGTAATGGAAGACTTTCCGGCAAACAGTCACTTTCATCCCGATTTTGTGGCTACTCCGCTGGCTAATCAGTTTGCGTACGGTTGGGCATGGACTTACCTCGTTTTAAACGAAAATACTACGGTTGAGAATGTTACAGTAGGAATTTCCGATTACCTGAAAAACAATCGCGAAGCTAATCCGGAGGAAATGGATACCGAGGTGCATTTGCAACGGATTTCCGATATTCATTTAAACTCGCACAAACTCCGCGAGATAGAGGAAAACAGCAACATCCGAAACGTTTATGTGCTGGCCATTGCAGCTTTTATTTTGCTGCTTATTTCAATTAGTAATTACGCTAATCTGAATATCGGCATGAGCGGTTTCAGCGCAAAATACCTGTTTATAAATAAGCTGCTCGGCTCGTCGAAAAGTGCGGTGGTCAAGTATTTCTTTTTCGAGGGGATTTGTATTCTTGGGGCAGCCTTGTTGTTTACCGTTTTACTATCGGTGCCGGTTAATACCGGTGTCATTCGTTTTTATAAGCTGAATTTGCTGGCCGGCAATTCTACTACAATCGTTCTGTTAGTATTGGCATTCAGTTTACTATCGCTGGTTTTTGGAATGCTTCCGGTTCTGAAATCTGTATTCTCCTCCATTCGGTTGGGTGGAAACAGGAGCTCAGCCGTGGCGGTTCATCGAAATGGTGTGAGCCGTGTTCTGATTGTCTTTCAGTATGCTTTTTCCATTGCTTTAATTATTACCGTAATTGTTATTTCGCGGCAAACCAATTATGCGCTAAAACACAGTATGGGCGTGGAGCAAGACAATGTGCTTTGTTTTGAATCGGTTCATGCCAGCATTCAGCAAAAGTTTGGCGTGCTGAAAGAGGAGTTGCTGCAATACAACAGTATCGAGTCGGTTTCGGCGATGTTGGAACCGCCGGGTGGCGAGGCAAACGATATGTTTCCGTTTGAAATGGAAGGTTACGAATCGGAAAATCCGGAACAGAATTTTGAGAGCATCGGTGTTTTCCCCTGCGATTATTCATTTGCGTCAATATTCAACCTGCAGTTTTTGGCCGGAAATAATTTTACTGAAAACAATAAAGACAACGAAGGTTTGGGCGAATACATCATCAATAAAGCGGCGATGGAACGCTTGCATTATTCCAATCCGGATGAAATTATTGGCAAAGACTTTAAGTTGATTTTTTCCACTCCGGGATCGGGAATTACCATTCCGAAAGGCAAGATTATTGGCGTGGTTGAAGATTTTCATTTATCAAGTTTACGGAAACAGGTAGAGCCGCTGGTACTTTTTAAACGCGATAAATTGTGGCTTTTAAACTTTGTGGTGTCGTTTAAACCCGGAATGAAAGAGGAAGCGCTGGCCGATATGAAAAAGGTGTGGGGCGAACTGTTTCCTGAATATCCGTTTCAGTACGAGCATGTTAATGCCATGTATAAACGCGTGTACAAAGCCGAGTTGTTGCAGGCGCGTTTGCTATCGGTTTTCACGCTTATTGCCTTGTTTATTTGTTCGATGGGATTGTTTGGCCTGGCGCTGATTATTACGCAAAACCGTACCAAAGAAATTGGTGTACGAAAAGTTAATGGTGCGCGCGTTTCAGAAATTCTTACGCTGCTGAATAAAGATTACATAAAATGGGTAGCGCTTGCGTTTGTAATTGCTTGTCCGGCGGCGTGGTTTGCCATGGATAAATGGCTCGAAAACTTTGCTTACAAAACCACTTTAAGCTGGTGGATTTTTGTGGTGGCCGGAGTTTTGGCGCTGGGAATTGCGTTGTTTACGGTTAGTTTTCAATCGTACAGGGCAGCCAGTCGAAATCCTGTTGAAGCCTTACGATATGAATAACTTTAGGTAAAATTCGGAAAATTTTAATCCATTTTGTGGCTGTGTTTTTCGCGGTACTTACCCGGAGTAGTGCCTTCAATTTCTTTAAATACCCGCGAAAATGATGCAACCGAACCAAAACCGGCTTGCTGGGCAATATACTCCATCGTGAATTTGTTGTTTTCCCGCGAAAGCAAAAGTTGTTTGGCTTCTTCAACCCGGTACTTATTTACAAATTCATTAAAATTCATTTCAAATTCGTCGTTTATCAGTTTCGAAATGTAGGTGCGGTTAGTAAGCAGCGATTCGCAAATAGTACTTATCCTAAGGTCGTTTACCTGGTATATTTTGTCTTGTTCGAATAGTTTTAAAAGGCGTGATTTTAAATCATTTTCAGCGGACTCCTCACTTTCTGCATTCGTATTATTTTCCTCCTGTTCGTACAGTGGTTCAAAAATCTGGCGCTGCATATTTCCTTTGTAACCAACCAGAAAAAATATGGTGGTGAAAAATACAGAAGGACCAAGAAGCGAAAGGTTGTGATGGATAAAATAACTTCTGCCCATCAGTGCAAAAACAATGGCAGCAATCGATACCACAAATGCAATTATGCTCACGTCTCTTACCCAGTTCATTGTTTTTCCTTCGGTGTTCGAAAAATAGTGATTAATGGTTTTGTTATGTTGATTGGCCAAACGAATAGCCAGGATCAGGTAAACTATAGTCTGGATAACAAAAACAATCCGGCTCAAGAGAAAAACCCAACCTTTTATTCCGGGTAAAGTGCTAAAGTTTATTCCTTTAAGGTTTGTGTCGATGAGGATGTGTTTAACGTAGAATATGCGTTGCTCGGGCGAAAGTATCAGCGTTAATAGTAATGAGACTATCCCAAACAAAATGCCTGGCAGGAAGTGAAATAAATACCGTCGTGATTTAAAGCGAAGTGTTGTAAGCTTTAAAATGTAAGTGTAAAAAAGAGGGTAGACAGTCAGACCGGTGTATAAATAAACACTTTCGAAAAAAGCATACAGGTGATACAATCTGGAAAAGAATATGGCATGACTAACATATAGAAAGCAGGCAAAAATTAAAAACAGGCCAAGTACCCATCGTGCGGGGTTATCCGATTTTTTTTGCAATAAAAATATGATGCCCCAAAATAAGGTGATGTAAATGGGAGATAATAGAGCAATCGTTTGAATCATTTGTGAATTAAGTTGTCATGTAAAAGTACGAAATTATGTTTTATGAATATGCTTTTTACGATATGGAACTTAATTTTTACGATTTGAAGCTATGATTATCGAATGTAGAACGATCTTTGCTAAACGTTCTGAGATTAACAACAGCGCAATCAATTAAAAAAGATATTGGACAGTTCTTCGGTGGTCTTTATTGCTGTAAACTGTCTCCCTCCTCTTAGATGAAACATAAATGAAAAAAGGTGGTTTGCTAGCAACCACCTTTTTCTGTTTATATGTTTTCAAACGCTTAAACTTCGAATGAATCGGCTTTTCTGTAAGCCTCAATAAACGCAATTTCGCCTTCTTTTCCGGGAATACTTTTACCATGCTCGGCGCAAATTGTACCGTTGTAGCCTTTGTCGTACATATGTTTGAAGATATTGACAAAGTTAATCTCTCCGGTTCCGGGTTCTTTACGTCCGGGGTTATCGCCGCAATGGAAAGCGCCAATATAATCCCAGCAAATATCCATGTTCATAATAAGGTTGCCCTCGGTAATTTGCTGGTGATACAAATCGTCAACAATTTTACAACTTGGGTGATTAACGGCAACACAAATCATTTTTGCCTGCGCCATTTTTGTGAGGAATAATTTTGGATGGTCAACCTGGTGGTTCAGTGGTTCCATAACCATTTCCAGTCCGCTTTTTCCGGCAACATCACAACAAGCGCGCATATTATTGATCACATTAATGGTTTGATAGTCCCAATCCAATTTTTCGTCGTATATACCAAAAGTTATCAATCCTGTTTTTGCACCTGTTCTTTTTTGTACGTCAAGTGCTTCTTCGGTTTTTCCTACCAACATTTTAGTTACTTCAGGATCGTCGGTAACAGCGTATTTGGCACCATGATCGGCATAAACGATAAACGGGCCAATATCAAGTCCTAAACGGGCTGCTTCATTTCCGATTTTCTCCTGCATTTCGGCGGGTTTCCACATCAATCCGTTATCAAAAAATGCTGTAAATCCCTGGTCGGCAATAAACTTCAGGTTTTCAATCGGATCTTCTCCAACATGTTCGCGGAAGGTTCCGAGTCCCGGAGCATATTTCAAATTAAACTTTGCCGAATTTGAGACTTTTGAGTCAGAAACGGAAGCATTTGCAATGCCCGAAATACCGCTGAAAGCCAGAGTTCCCGCTGCTGCGTTACGAATAAAATTTCTTCTCTCCATGGTTATGTGGTTTAAATTATGTGCTGTAATGCCTGTTTACAAATAAGCATCTTTGCAGATGTTTTGTTCTAATAAGACGCAAAAAAATGAAATATAACTAATTCCGTTTTTGGTTAATCGATGGTGATTTTGCTTCCCCACCAATCGTTACCCGGATCAAAATCCTCTGATAGCATCCAAAGTCGTTCTTTTTCCAGTGCCGGCCATCTTTTTTCGATCACATTTTGCAAGTGTGCTTTTTCGCGTTCTGCAGTCCATGTTGGATCTTGTGTTGGGAAACGTGCTCCCATGTCGTCCAGCATTTCAAAAAGCTGACTGCTCATTTCTTTCACTTTCTCCAGATTTTCTGAGGCGAGATCATTTGTTTCGCTTAAATCGTTTTCCAGGTTGTAAAGTTCCTCTCTATCGTCTTCGTAATAATGAATGAGTTTCCAGTCGCCCAAACGAATTATCGATGATGGTTCGCCACCTTGGTTTCCGTAGTGCGGATAATGCCAGATTAGCGGTCTTTCGGCAAGCGATTCGCCTTTTAAAAGCGGAACAAGACTGACTCCGTCCATGTGTTCTTCCGGTTTTAAATCGGCGCCGCAAAGTTCAAGAATTGTTGGATAGAAATCGGTACCTGTAACAGGTGTGTTGCATTGCAGTCCATTTCCCAGTTCTGGAACTTTGATAAAGAAAGGTTCGCGAATTCCACCTTCAAACTGATATCCCTTTCCGCCACGTAGCGGTTTGTTCGATGTTGCAAATGCATCGCCGGCTGCCACGCCGCCATTGTCGCCGGTAAAACAGATTATGGTATTTTCTGCCAAGCCCAATTCGTCCAAAGCATCCAGCACATAACCAACTGCATCATCGGTGCTTTCTACCAGCCCGGCATAAATGGGGTTATCCTGATGTTGGCGAATGGGCAGAAAATGCCCCATTTCAAATCCTGTTTCGGCAATGCCCAAAGTTTCGGCTTTATCGCGGTATTTCGCCCATTTTTCCTCTGTAGTTTGAATGGGGCCATGTACCGCATAAAACGAAAGGTAGGCAAAAAATACAGTGTCTTTATGTTCTTGTATAAAGTTGACCGTTTCTTTTGCGAGACGCATAGTTAGGTTCTCGCCATCGGGGCCACTCGGGAGATTTGGATTTTCCCAAGGGGCGTAATAACCACCAATTGGACTTCCAACATCCCAGCCACCTTTGTTGATGTCAAAACCATGATCTTCGGGCCACGATCCTTTTTCACCTAGGTGCCATTTGCCGGCAAAAAATGTGGTGTACCCAGCTTCTTTTAGCGCTTCCGGTAAAGTGGTATAGCTGTGTTCAAGATGATGAACGTATTCTGGTGGCAGTAACTTAGTAGCCCTGCCCGTTTTACTCCAGGCTTCTCCGGTTGGTGCACCGATCCAGTCGGTAATACCGTGCCGTGCAGGAAACTTCCCACTTAAAATACTGGCTCGCGACGGGCTGCAAACCTGGCAAGTTGCATAACCGTCGGTAAACAACATTCCTTCGTGTGCAATTCGATCGATGTTGGGTGTTTCGTAGTATTGGCTGCCCATTACACTGCAATCGGTGTAGCCATAATCGTCAACCAGAATAAAGAGAACATTCGGTTTTGAAACTTCCTGCTTTTCCGGTTTGCACGAAAGCAATGTAACCGCAATTAGAATCAGAATCGTGATCTTGTTACTCATAGTGGCCTCCTTATTCTTCGTTTCCGAATTTGAAAAGATCAGACTTTGTATGTGACTTTTCGATAAACGCACTCAGTTCCTTCACCAATTCAGGATGATCGCTGGCAATATTGTTTTCCTCGCCAACATCGGTGGCCAGATTGTACAATTCGGTAGTCGTTTTTTCGGGTGTAAAAACATTGTAGCGAACCAGTTTCCAATCACCTTTTCGAACAGCTTGTCTTCCTCCCATTTCGTGAAATTCCCAGTATAAATAATCGTGCTGAGCCGATTGCTCTTTACCAAGGAGTGTAGGTAAGAACGAAATTCCATCAATCGAAACGGGAGTTGAAATGCCGGTAATTTCGGCCACGGTTGGAAATACATCCCAGAATGCAGAAATGTGATCGGACGAACTGCCGGCAGTAATCTTTCCGTCCCAAACAGCGATCATCGGAACACGAATCCCTCCTTCATACAGATCGCGTTTATAACCTTTTAATGGTCCGTTGGAGTTGAAATAATCAGGATCGGCTCCACCTTCCAAATGCGGCCCGTTATCGGATGTAAAAATGATCAGCGTGTTTTCATAAATCCCCAGTTCTTTCAGTTTGGCAACGATCTCGCCAACCTGCATATCAAGGTAGTCCACCATGGCAGCAAATGCGGCATGTGTTTCCGGTTGCGAACCGTAGCCGCCCTGTTTATATCTTTCTCCATCATCAACTCCTTTGTAAGCTTGTTCGGGCTCGAGTTTGCCACGGTATTTTGCTATGTATTCTTCAGGTGCAAACAACTCGGCATGCGGAATAATCGAAGGATAGTACATAAAGAACGGTTGATCCTTATTGTTTTCGATAAAATTGAGCGCTTCGGTATGGATGAGTTCCGGTCCGTAAGCTTCCGTTTTTTTACCGGCATTACCTTCAAGAATTACCTTTTCCTGGTTATGCCAAAGATGATAAGGGTAGTAGTTGTGTCCCATTCGCTGGCAGTTGTAGCCATAAAACTCGTCGAATCCCTGGTTGTTCGGATCGCCCTCAGAGCCCGGGTAACCCAGTCCCCACTTGCCAAAAGCTCCGGTTGTGTAGCCGGCTTCTTTTAAAGCTTCGGCAATAGTAACGGCACCGGCCGCCATTGGATATTGTCCTTCGGGTTGCCACTCTTTGTTGCCTCTAACCGGCGTGTGGCCGGTGTGTTGCCCGGTCATTAAGGCCGAGCGCGAAGGTGCACAAACTGTTGAACCCGAATAGTGCTGGGTAAAGCGCATTCCGTTTTCGGCCAGCTTATCGATATTGGGCGTTGAAAAATGCGTTTGCCCGTAACAACTCAGATCGCCATATCCGAGGTCATCGGCCAGAATGTAAATAATATTTGGCCTTGCCGGTTGCGTTTCGTTCGTTTTTGTTTTTGGCTGGCAAGCCAGCAATAATAAGCTTAGAATAGTTGGTAAGATTAGTTTTCTCATAGTTTAGTTAGTCGTATTAAATCTCTTTGGTTTGAATTGAAATTGTTGCAGGTTCAAGTCCTTCGCCGCTCACCTCCAATTGCATTTCTCCGGCTTCCTCAAGCGATTGAACGGTTACCACCAGTTTGCCGCTAAAAGCTTTCATTGTTGGGAGGTGGAACAACTCGAGCGAAGTAGCATCGCCATTGCAAACGGCTTTGTATTTTCCGGCACCACTAACATTAAAATTTAGTTGGTTAGTAGCAGTTGGGCAGAAGTTCCCGTCTTTGTCAACCACAGAAACGGTGATGTAGCTAAGGTCGTTTCCGTCGGCAGCAATTCCATCACGATCGGCTGTTAATTGCAAGTGATGAGGCGCTCCTGCAGTGTGGATTTCCTGCTCTGCCACAGCATTCCCGGCATCGTCGAAAGCCACCACTTTTACGGTTCCCGGTTCGTATTTTACATCCATCCACATCAGCCGGTTTCTGTTCAACAAGGTCTCTTTGCTTTTATTCTGAACACCCTGACTTTTGCCATTTACAAATAACTCGGCGCTGTTATAATTGGTGTATACAAAAACAGGCGTTGTTTCTCCTTCGCGACCTTCCCAGTTCCAGTGTGGAAGAATGTGCAAGGTTTCGTCTTCCGTGTTCCAGCGGCTGCGGTACAAGTAGTAGCGGTCTTTTGGTAAACCAGCCAGATCGCAGATTCCAAAATACGAGCTGCGCGATGGCCATGCTTCGTTGTATGGAGTAGGCTCTCCGAGGTAATCAAATCCGGTCCAGACGAACTCGCCAATTACCCAGTCAAAGTCGTCCTGCCAGTAAAAGTCTTCGTCTGGAATATTCGACCATGAACAGGCTTCTAAATCGTACGATGAACTTTGGAAATCATCGTATCGCAACATTTTACCCTCTTTTACCGGGAACTTGTAAATTCCGCGGGAACTTACTGTTGAAGCCGTTTCCGAACCCAAAATAAATCCTTGCGGAAAACGCTCGTAAGCTTCGTCGTACAAATGCAGGCGGTAATTTAAACCGGGGATATCCATAATGGCGCCAAATCCGTTTTTCAGTGTGTTACCCACCTGGTCCATTCCAACGGTTACAGGGCGTGTTCCATCTTCACGATGGAAAATATCCTGCAGCCATTTTGCCAGTTTTACGCCTTCGGTACCCCACTGATCGGGAACTTCGTTGCCCGAGCTCCACATAACGATACACGGGTGATTACGTGTGGCACGAACCAGATTTACCACATCTTTTTCGGCCCAATCGTTGAAATACAAGTTGTATCCATTTTCAACCTTTGGTTTGGCCCACTCATCAAAACTTTCAGCAAGGAAAAGGAAGCCCATTTCGTCGCAAAGTTCCAATTGCTCCATCGATGGCATATTGTGCGACGAACGGATGGCATTACAGCCCATATCTTTCAAAATTGTCAACTGGCGTTTTAGTGCCGCTTTGTTAACTGCGGCACCGAGCGGCCCCAAATCGTGGTGCAAACAAACACCTTTAAACTTGGTAACTTCGCCATTTAATACCAACCCTTTGCCACGTTCGTATACCACACTTCGCACTCCAAAACGAATATTCTGTTCGTCTTTCAGCGTGTTGCCTTCGTACAATTTCATGTTTGCGGTGTACAAGTATGGCGATTCGGTGTCCCAAAGTTTTGGGTTCGGAATGGCAATATTTTGTTCTGTTTTGTTGCCAAACAATTCGTTGGTGGTGTTCGTTGCTACTACATTTCCTTCAGCATCTTTTATTTCGGTAACCACTTTAACGTTGCTTCCGTTAACTTCGGCTTTCAGGTTTACCTGCGCCTCTTCTTCCGATACAAATGGCGTGGTAATAAACGTACCCCACTGGTTAAAATTCACCTCGTCTTTTACAATAAGCTGCACTTTGCGGTAAATTCCTGCGCCGGGGTACCAACGCGATGATGATTCTTTATTTTCGAGGCGAACAGCCAGCAGGTTTTCTTCGCCAACATTCACATAATCGCTGATATCGAAATAGAAATAGCTGTAGCCGTAAGGGCGGTTACCAACTTTCTTTCCGTTTATGTATACTTCGGCATTGCTCATGGCACCATCAAAAACAAGCAGCGCTTGTTTACCCGGGCCAAAATCGAGCAATTCGAATGTTTTGCGGTACCAGCCAATTCCAATGTGTGGCAATGCGCCGGTACGTCCGGTTCGCAGGCGAGCCTCTTTCTCCATGTCCTGACTAACCAGCACTTTCTGTGCATCAATTTCTTTGTCAAACGGTCCTTTAATAGCCCAGTCGTGTGGAACCTCAACGGTTTCCCAATCTGCTGCATCGGTTTGTGGCAGCTGGGCATCGGTAACTTCCTGGTTAATAAATTTCCAGTCTTTTGAAAGTGTTTGTACACTTCGGGTTTCGCTGCTTGTTTCAACACACGCCGAGAAAATAAATAGGATGAAGATGAAAGAAAATAAAGATTTCATATGCGATAAATTGTTTGTTTTTAGTGGATAATACGCCATGTGTTACAAAGAGTGAACTTGTATTCTAAAGGTTGCTTTTCGATTAACGTTTGTTCTTTGTGTTTCATTGCAAACGGATTTCAATAGTTCGTTTATATAACAGACGCATTTTCAATACTACATACATACGCTCGCAGTAAAATATTTGTTGCTGCAAATTCAATTTTTACTGGTGGGTACTGGTATGGTGCAAATATGCAAAGAAATCCGATAATTCAAATGATTTCGGAACCTACTGTGCAACACTAGATTGCTAAGAATGTTGATTATGACAACGATAAGGGAAGACTGAAGTGGAAACTGCTACCCTGGCCTTTTTCGCTCTCGACCCAGATATTACCGCCGTTTATTTTAACAAATTCCTGGCAAAGAATCAATCCTAATCCTGTTCCTTTTTCGTGAGCAGTTCCATCGCGTTGCACCGATTTTTCAATTTTAAACAGGTTCTTAATCATCTCCTGCGTCATTCCAATGCCATCGTCTTTTACCGTGACGATCAGCATTTCGTCATCCTTTTTGGCAAGCAGTTCAATTTTGCCGTTTCTATTTGTGAATTTTATGGCGTTATTCAGCAGATTTCTGACAATAAAGTTTACCATATCGAAATCAGCATAAACCATGGTTTTCTTTTCCGAGATTTCGATGGTAATACCTTTGGTTTTGGCCACCTCGAGATTGAGGTCTTTATTGATTTCAAAAACCTTATGAATAAAGAACGACTGTGGTTCGAATTTAATGGTGCCGGTTTGTGTGCGCGACCATTCCAACAGGTTTTCCAACAGCTCGTAGCCGCTGGTAGCCGCCTGGTACATGCCATCGATCAGCACATCAAAATCTTCGGTGTTTTTGGCCTCTTTTTCGTTGCGCAGTAAATCGGAAATACCGATCAACACATTGAATGGATTTTTTAAATCGTGCGCAATAATCGAAAAGAATTTATCTTTTGTGGCGTTTAGCTTTTTAAGGTTTTGCTCGTCTTCGGCAAGTTTTACAAGGTTGTCTTCGAGCAATAATTTCTGCCGGTTTATGGTGTTGTAGTTGGCTTTTAGCTCGTCGGTGTGTTTTTTGCGCAGAATGAGAAAAAAGCTGAGTGCCACCAAAATAACCAACAAGGCAACAATAGCAAAGGCCGATTTTACGCGAAACTTAAATTGATCGCTTTCCATTTTAGCCGAAGCCAATTGCTGTTCGAGCATAATTTTATTTCGTTCGGCCTTACTGGCTTCGTCGGCTTCAAAATTACCCAGTGCCTCAATAATTTCGTCGGGTTTTAACAGCTGAAATGCCGCTTTGGCATCCGAATTCATTTGGTAAGCTTTTTCGTATTGCCCAAGGCCGGCATAAGCTTCTCCTGCTTCGGTGTAATAGTCGGACAGGTAGTCAAATTTTTCCAATTCCTTGCTTTTCGAAATGGCCTGGTTGTAGTAGTTTATGGCCGTTTTGAAATCTTTCTTTTTAAGGTAGTATTTGCCTTGCAGGTAATTGATTTCTACTTCGTATTTGGTGAGGTTATTTTGGTTTTTTAGCTTATTAACGCGTTCAATATAGTTTTTTGCAGTCGACAAATCTGCGGTCTCGAGGTAATAATTGATAAAGCTTAGCAGTACTTCAATTTCACGCTGTTCGTCGTTAATTTGCGGTAAAAGCTCCAGCGCATCATTCAAATGAGTAAGGGCTTGTTCCTGTTGGTTAAGTTTTAGATTACTGTAGCCCAGCGAGGTGTAGTTCAGACACTGGTTTCTAATGTTCTGTGTTTCAATATCAACATCCAAGGCCTTTTGGTAGTAGAGCTGCGCACTCCGGAATTCTTTTAGGTATTCGTAATACGAGGCAATGTTCCCGTATGCTTCTGAAAGCCCGTATGTATTGCCTGCCTCTTCGCAAATATTTTTTGCCTTAATCATGTAATTCAATGCCTGTACCTGGTCTTTTCCGTAAGAATATAACACGCCCAGGTTAAGGTAGCACGCAATTAACGACACCGAATCTTTGGTCTCGGTAAATATGGTAATGGCTTGTTCAAGATTGGCAATGGCCGGAATCCAGTCGCCGGTTTGGTCGTACACATAACTGATAAGAAACAGCGCTGTTCCTTCGCCGTATTTGTAGTTGATTTTCTGCGATAGCTCTAGCGCTTTTTGTCCGTAAGCTAACGAACTATCGGGGTTGATATAATCGTATAAATCGGACAGATCGATGTAAATATCGACGATTTTCTCCGCATTTGTTTCCGTTTTAACAGCGGTTTTAAGCGAATCGATCTGTGTTGTTTGGTTTTCAGAAGCAGATGAAATACCAACAATAAATACGAACAATAGGGGTAGTAAAATATGTTTATTCAGATTTTTCATAGGTTTGCACAGATCTGCAAATATAATTAAATCAACTGTATACAATAATAAATGTAGGGTGGGTGGCTTATTTTTAACGAACATTTTTATGTTTCGTAGCCGTTCGTGAACATTGTTGCTAAAATGTAAATGAAGTAGGTGTAAAAACTGATAAATTTCATATTTCTAATTCTTTTTATACCTTGTCGGCGTAAGATCAGTGATTATAAACCGTGAAGTATGATAAAACATTGCTTTGGTATTATTTGCATCGTCTTGCTTTTAATGGTGACTGCATGCTCCTCAAACAAAAATCCAAAAGACAAGAAAGAAGATCGCCCAATTATTGATCGTGATTTGCCTGAGATTTTGGATGATGGCGTGCTAAATGTTGTTACCACCTACAGCAGTACCAGTTACTTTTTGTACCGCGGGCAACCGATGGGTTACGAGTATGAGCTGCTGAAGCGTTTCGCCGATCACCTTGGGGTTGATTACAAACTCGAGATATCGAATGACTTTGAGAACATGTACGAAATGCTGATAAGCGGCAAAGTCGACCTCATTGCACATGGATTAACCATTACCGGGAAGCGTAAAGAGTTGGTGCAGTTTTCCGATTATTTGTACCTCACGCACCAGGTGTTGGTGCAAAAAAAGCCCGACAACTGGCGAAAAATGAAATGGAGTGCGGTACAAAATTCGTTAATACACGATGCCATTGAATTGATCGACGATACCGTTTCGGTGCGTTCCAACTCGTCGTATTTAAACCGGGTAGAAAACCTGATGGATGAGATGGGCGGTAAAATTTATGTTGATACACTGGCCGGAGACTTGTCGACCGATAAAATTATTGAAATGGTATCGAACGGCGATATTAAATACACCTTTGCCGATAACAATATTGCCAGCATTAATGCCTCGTATTATCCCAATCTCGATATCCGCGTGCCTGTTAGTTTTTCGCAGCGTATGGCCTGGGCAATCCGGCCAAACTCGGATGAGTTGCTGACGGAGCTTAATGGCTGGATCGATTCGATGAAAAACGGTACAACTTATTACGTAATTTATAACAAGTACTTTAAAAACGAGCGTTCGTTTAGGATGCGCGAAAACAGCGTGTACTACAGTATAAATCATAACCGGATTAGTGAATACGACGACCTGATACAAACCTATGCCGATACAATTGGTTGGGACTGGCGACTGATGGCGTCGATGATCTACCAGGAATCCAGGTTTAACCCGGTTTCCGAATCGTGGGCTGGTGCAAAAGGATTGATGCAAATGATGCCACAAACTGCCGAACGATATGGTGTTGAAGATAGGACAGATCCGGAAGATAACCTTGAAGGGGCTACCAAAGTGTTGAAAGTTTTGTGGGATCGTTTTATTGATATTCCCGATTCGGTGCAGCGCATAAAGTTTACGATGGCCGCCTATAACTGTGGTTACAGCCATGTGATAGATGCACGAACATTGGCCGAAGAGGAAGGAATTGACAGTTATCGCTGGGACGAATGTGTTGAGGAATCGATGTTAAAACTAAGCTATCCCGAGAATTACAATAAGCCGTTTATAAAATATGGTTATGTGCGCGGGATTGAACCGGTGAGTTACGTAAAACAGATTTTTAGTCGCTACGAGCATTATACCCAGTTGCTGGAATAAAAGGGGCATTCTCAAAGACTCCCTTACAACTTCCTAAAAATGATTCGTGATTTCTGTAAATCGCTAACAGAAATTAAGTTAAATAATCTTGTTACAGAATACAGTTTCCGTAACTGACTCTCTTTTGAGGGGCTTCCGTCTGCTGACGGATGAGGGGTAGTGTATTTTCCTTACCCTTTTGTCTGTCGACATTTTCCCTTAAAAAGGGAAAAAAGCTTTTGTGTTGGGTTACAAAAGAAGGGAGAGTTTGAGACTCAGCATAAAAAAACCGCTTCCCAAACGAGAAACGGTTTTACTATTTTATATCGAAAAGTGTTCTTACTGAACGTCGATAGCATTTAAATCTTCGAATGCAACTTTCAAACGTGCAATCATTGATTCTTCTGCTTTACGCAACCAAACACGTGGATCGTAGAATTTTTTGTTTGGTTTTTCGTCACCCTCAGGGTTACCAATTTGTCCTTGCAGGTAATCGTGGTTCGCAGCTTCGAAAGCACGAACGCCATCCCAATATGCCCACTGAGTATCGGTATCGATGTTCATTTTAACAACACCGTACGAAATAGCTTCGCGAATTTCTTCGTGTGACGAACCTGATCCGCCGTGGAAAACAAAGTTTACTGGTTTTTCGTCAGTTCCCAGTTTTTCCTGGATGTACTTCTGTGAGTTATCAAGAATTTTTGGAGTCAATTTAACGTTACCTGGTTTGTATACACCGTGCACGTTACCAAACGATGCCGCAATTGTGAAGTTAGGAGATACTTTGCTCAACTCTTCGTAAGCATAGCAAACTTCTTCCGGCTGAGTGTACAATTTTGATGCATCAACATCGCTGTTGTCAACACCATCTTCTTCACCACCGGTAATACCCAACTCAATTTCCAAAGTCATGCCCATTTTGGCCATGCGCTCCAGGTATTTTTTGCTGATCTCGATGTTCTCTTCCAATGGCTCTTCACTAAGGTCAAGCATATGCGAGCTGAAAAGAGGTTTACCAGTTTCTTCGAAGTGTTTTTCGCTGGCATCTAACAAACCGTCAATCCAAGGCAACAATTTTTTTGCTGCGTGGTCGGTGTGAAGGATAACACGTACACCGTAAGCTTCAGCTAAAGTGTGAATGTGTTTTGCACCTGCAACAGCACCTAAAACAGCTGCTTCCTGGCCTTCAAGTTTTAAACCTTTACCGGCGTTAAATGCAGCACCACCGTTTGAAAATTGAATCATTACCGGAGCGTTTACCTCTTTGGCAACTTCCATAATGGCATTAACTGATGAAGAACCAACAACGTTTACTGCCGGCATGGCAAATTGTTTGGCTTTAGCTTCTTCGAAAATAAATTGTACGTCAGCACCGGTAACAACTCCCGGTTTAACGTTTTCGGCTATTTTTCCCATAATTAAATCGTTTTACTTTTAAATCAAATAGAATAAGAACACAAAATTACGATTTGAGTTTAGGTTAACCAATTTTTCCTTGTTAATGAACGTAAAAATCGGACAAAATTATCTGAAAATTAACGCTGTAACATTATTTTATTTAACGTTAAATATCGGTAGGGGTATTTAGCTAAACCACTTCATTCTTTGTTTTTTATTTACTTTCACGGCGCAAAAAAAATTAAAAACCAAAGATTAACTCGAATAAAAATGGCAGTAAGTTACAAAGACTTAGGCTTGGCGAACAGTAAAGAAATGTTCGCAAAAGCAGTTGCAGGCGGATACGCTGTTCCAGCCTACAATTTTAACAACCTTGAACAAATGCAGGCAATTCTGCAAGCTTGTGTTGAAACAAAATCGCCTGTAATTCTTCAGGTATCATCAGGTGCACGTAATTATGCTAACGCTACTTTGTTGCGTAATATGGCGCGTGGTGCTGTTGAGTATGTAAAAGAACTGGGTTGCGAAATTCCGGTTGTTCTTCACCTGGATCATGGCGATACTTTCGAATTGTGTAAAGACTGTATCGATAACGGTTTCTCTTCAGTAATGATCGATGGTTCGCACCACTCATACGAAGAAAACGTTGCCTTAACTAAAAAAGTTGTTGAATATGCACACGCAAACGGTGTAACTGTTGAAGGTGAGCTGGGTGTTTTAGCAGGTGTTGAAGACGATGTAGTTGCTGAAGAATCAACTTATACACGTCCTGAAGAGGTTGAGGATTTTGTAAAACGTACCGGTGTTGACTCACTGGCTATTTCAATTGGTACTTCTCACGGAGCACACAAATTTACTCCTGAGCAGTGTACTAAAAACGAAGATGGCGTTTTGGTTCCTCCTCCATTAAAATTCGATATCCTGGAAGAAATTGAAAAACGTATTCCTGGTTTCCCAATCGTTCTTCACGGTTCATCTTCTGTTCCAATGGATCAGGTAGAAATTATCAATGCAAACGGTGGCGATTTGAAAGCTGCTGTTGGTATTCCTGAAGAGCAATTGCGTAAAGCGGCTTCTTCTGCAGTATGTAAAATTAACATCGACTCTGACGGTCGTTTGGCAATGACTGCTGCTATCCGCAAAACAATGAACGAAAAACCGGGTGAGTTCGACCCACGTAAATATTTAGGACCTGCTCGCGACTCGTTGAAAGAGTTGTACAAACACAAAAACGAAAACGTTTTGGGTTCGGCAGGAAAAGCTTAAGAAAGCAATTCAAATTATATAGAAAAGGGACGGTTTATTAGCCGTCCTTTTTTATTGCTTAAAAATGACATTTTGCTATTTTTCCTGCTAAACCCAAGAGTATATGTGCGAAATAAGTCGGTAAAATGTATGGTTGGTAGCAATATATTTCTTAAGTTTGGTTTCTCGAAACCCCTGACGCATAATAGGTAGTGAATTCCTTTTCAATCATTTATACGTCCTTGTTAAAGTAAAAGAAGTGCCGCAATTTTGGTTTTGTGAGTTGTGTGATGATAGTAAAACAAGGGCATATAGGAATTATAGGGATTCTTCTGATTATTTCTTTTCAGATAAACCGCGTATTTGCACAACCCGTCTTTCTTCCTTTACATCATTTAGGAACAGATGAGGGCTTGTCTTCATCGTCTGTTACAAGCATTGCCCAGGATAAAAATGGTTTCATTTGGATCGGAACCCGCAAAGGTCTTAATCGTTACGATGGTGACCGTTTTAAAACCTACCAGCAAGACGAAAAGGAGCTGCAAAAAAATACTTTGCCCGATAATTTGATTCTGTCGATGTGTATTGGCGATAATAACCGCTTGTTTGTTGGTTCTAATGCGGGATTAAGTTTTTATGATCCGGAGCTCGATAAATTGCACAATTTTAAATACGATTCAACTTCCTGTTTATACAATATTCCCATTCAGGCACGAGCCTTGCAAATGGACAAAAATGGTTCGGTGTACATCGCCAGTACTGATGGGATCTATTATTTCAATCAGCAAAATAATACCGTTGAGCATATAAATAATTTAGGCATTTCGGTTATTGATGCGGTGTATCTTGCCTCCGACGGGCGGCTCTGGATCGGTTCGGCTAACGGACTTGCAGTGCTGAATCCCGAAACAAAAGAAATTGAACGGGTAGTTAAAGGCCTTGATGGTGAAGATTATTCGAAAACGCGAATAGGTAAAATTATTGAAGATCATTCGGGAACCATTTGGGCGGCCAGTTTCTCACACGGGCTGTTTATGGTGGAGAAGAAAGATAATGGCGAGAATCGATTAAAAAACTTCAGGCATAACCCAAACGATGCGGGCTCTGTTTCTGAAAACCGCCTGTTGAGCCTTGTTGTGGATAAAGACAATAATATTTGGGTGGGGGCCGAAAATGATGGTATTTACTGCCTCAACAAAAACAGACAACACTTTAAACATTATCTGTCAACTAAATCCGATCCGCTGGTTGCCAAAACTTATTCGGGCGAATATCTTTTTATCGATAACGGCAATAATTTGTGGATTGGAACTTATACCAGCGGAGTACAAATAGCTTCCGAATATGGCGAGGCCATTGTGTCGTACAGCAAATTTAAAGGAGGAGATTTAAGCAATACCAATAATATGGTAAATGCTTTTTTTGAGCTAAACGACAGCATCATTGCGTTAGCTACTGATGGCGGTGGAGTTAATTTTATGAACAAAAACACCGGGTTTTTTACCAACCTGAGTACTACAAATTCCGATTTACCCAACGATTACCTGTTGTCGATTATTGAAGATGACGAGGGAAATGGCTGGCTGGCAACATGGGGATCGGGGTTGGTGCGTTACGATGGAAAAACCGAAGCGTTTAGCACTTTTGATACTGAGAATTCTCCAATTCCTGACGACAACTTGTTCGATGTTTGCCTTGGCAACCACTCCGACTTGTTAATTGCCACATTTAATTCAGGTGTTGCAAGGTATTTCCCAAAAGAAAACAGGTGGGAAGTATTTAATGATGAAAACAGCGATCTTTCGTCGAATTATGTCAATGTAATTCGCCGGGCCGATGATGAATCCTTTTTTATCGGAACAAACTCGGGATTGGCGAGGTATTATCCCGAAGATAATTCGTTTACCAACTGCTCGCTTAAAAAAGAAATGCAAACGCTGAGTTCAGCGCACATCTACGATATTTTTGTTGAAAGCCCAACTTCGGTTTGGGTGGGTAGCTTGTCGGGTTTATTTCATTTTAACCCGAAAACCGGAGACACACGGACTTATACGGTAAATGAAGGTTTACCGAACAATACGGTGAATGGAATTTTAAAAGATGCCGACGGATTTCTGTGGTTTTCAACTTCGGGCGGACTGTGCCGCTACAACGACAACCAGGATGTATTTGATTGTTACTACAGCGACGACGGCTTGCAGAGCAATGAATTCAGGCCCCGGAGTACGCTGATCGACTCGGATAACAATTTGTATTTTGGAGGTATCAACGGCTTTAGCATTATTTTTCCCGAGAAGCTGAAAAAGAATGAACATCGGCCGGTGGTAAAATTTACAGAACTGGAGATCTTTAACAAAGTGGTGTATCCTAACGAGCCGGGTTCGCCACTTAAACGAGTGATTTCAGAAGTTGATGAGATTAAACTACCCGAAAAACGATCGGTATTAACGTTTCATTTTAGCGTTTTGGATTATGCCAGTCCTTCAAAAAATGAACATGCTTACATGCTCGAGAACTTCGATAAAGATTGGATTTATTGCGGAACGCGGCGTCAGGCAACCTACACCAACCTTGATCCGGGAACCTATATTTTGCGCGTGAAAGGCGCCAACGGCGATGGACTTTGGAACGAAAAAGGAATAGCACTGAAGATTATAATTGTGCCTCCGTGGTGGAAAAGCTGGTGGTTTGTCCTGATCCTGTTTGTAATTTTTGTTGGTATTTTCTGGTTCGTCAATCACTTGCGAATCCGATCGCTCGAGCAGCAAAAACAAAAGCTGGAAAGGGCAGTGGCAAGGCGAACCAAAGAACTTGCAGAAATAAATGCTACCAAGGATAAGCTGTTTTCGGTTATTGCGCACGATCTTCGAAATCCGTTTAACGTAATTCTGGGGTACACTGATGTATTGATTGAAGGCTACCACAAATTCGACAAGAATATGATGGAGCAGATTCTTGAGAATCTGAAAACCGCGGGAGACGGTGCTTTTGCTTTGCTCGAGAACCTGATGAACTGGTCGAGATCGCAGCGTGGCGTGATCGAGTTTACGCCAAAATCAATTGTACTCGACGATTTTATTGCCGTGGCTCTTTTCGAGGTGGAAGCCGTTGCAAAGAAAAAGGGTGTTGCGGTTGAAAACGAGATTCAGGATAAATCGATAAAGGTGTTTGCCGATTACAATATGCTGCTTCTGATCTTCCGAAACCTGCTTACCAATGCAGTAAAATTCAGCAATCCCGGCAGTTCGGTTTATATTGTAAAAGGAAAATCGGATGATGGTTTTATAACGCTGGGAGTTCGCGATGAAGGCATTGGAATGGAGCCCGATAAAATGAAGTATTTGTTTCAGTCGGAGAAACAGGAAACAATGCCGGGAACCAAAGGCGAAAAAGGCAGCGGACTGGGTTTAATGCTTTGCAAAGAGTTTATTGAAAGACACAATGGTAAAATTTGGGTGGAAAGTTCCTTGGGTAAAGGTTCTGTTTTTTGGTTTACCGTGCCGCTAAACGAAAAAGTGTTCGACAAGTAAAGAAAAAATGGCACCCACTCTCGCAGATGCCATTGTAAAACCTCAAACAAACTGTCCCTCAGTTTAAGGTTTGTCCTCCTCTCACTTCAACTTCTATTCTGCGCTCATAAATAATTCCAAATCTTTTTCAACCTCGGTTATACCGCCGATTCCGAAATTCTCAACCAATACATTAGCCACATTTGGCGAAAGGAATGCCGGAAGTGTTGGTCCAAGGTGTATATTTTTTACGCCCAGGTGCAACAGCGCCAGTAAAACGATTACTGCTTTTTGCTCGTACCAGGCTATGTTGTAGGCAATTGGTAGTTCGTTAATATCATTCAGCTCAAATACCTCTTTTAGTTTTAGAGCGATAACTGCCAGCGAATACGAGTCGTTACATTGTCCGGCATCGATAACACGTGGAATTCCACCGATATCGCCAAGAGGCAATTTGTTGTATCGGTATTTTGCACATCCTGCGGTAAGAATCACGGTGTCTTGTGGCAGCTGCTCAGCAAATTGAGTGTAGTAGTCACGGCTTTTCATACGTCCGTCGCAACCTGCCATTACAAAGAATTTTTTGATGGCACCCGATTGTACGGCGTCAACAATTTTGTCGGCCAATGCAAATACCTGTGCGTGTGCAAATCCTCCAACGATTTCTCCGGTTTCAATTTCCTGTGGTGCAGCGCATTTTTTAGCGTGCTCGATAATGGCGCTGAAATCTTTCATGTTACCATCTTTGCGATCCGGAATGTGAATGGCTCCCGCAAGGCCTGATGCGCCGGTTGTATAAATCCTATCGGTGTAGGTTGCCGATGCTTTTGGCGGAACGATACAGTTGGTAGTAAACAGAATTGGGCCGTTAAAACTTTCGAATTCGGTATTTTGTTTCCACCATGCATTTCCGTAGTTACCCACCAGGTGATCGTATTTTTTGAACGCCGGATAGTAGTGTGCCGGCAACATTTCGCTGTGGGTGTACACGTCAACGCCGGTTCCTTCAGTTTGTTTCAGCAGCTCTTCCATGTCTTTCATGTCGTGACCTGAAATCAGAATTGCCGGATTATTACGTACCCCGATATTTACTTTTGTAGCCTCCGGATTTCCGTAAGAGCCTGTGTTGGCAGCATCCAACAATGCCATTACATCAACACCGAATTTTCCGGTTTCCAATGTTAAAGCAACCAATTCATCAACGCTCAAATCTTCGGTTGTGGCAACCAACGCACGTTGCATAAAAGCAAAAATCTCATCTTTTTGGCTACCTAAATTGTAAGCGTGTTCAGCATAAGCGGCCAAACCTTTTACACCGTAAATGATCAACTCGCGCAACGAACGAATGTCTTCGTTTTCAGTGCTCAGTACTCCAACTTCTTCTGCTTTTGCTTCAAACTCCTCGGTAGTATTTCCTGTCCAGGTTGCAATGGCCGGTAATTCTTCGGGTAAAGCCACGCCTGCTTCTTTGCTCAATACGTGCAGTTCGTTTCTCAGTTGAAGTGCTTTGATAATTCGTTTGGTAAATACTGCCGCATCAAAATTGGCATTGGTAATGGTGCTGAACAAACCATCGAAAACGATTTTATCCACTTTTTTAGGATTCGCGCCAACGGCCCGCAATTTCTCGTTATACCAACAAATTCCTTTTAATACATATAGTAAAGTATCTTGTAAATTCGCTACATCGCTGGTTTTTCCGCAGACTCCTGCAATTGTACAGCCGGTTCCTTTGGCTGCTTCCTGACATTGAAAACAAAACATGCTCATTTTTCTATTTTTTAGTTCGTTAAACTTCTTGGGTTGAGTGTTAGGGCGCTGGTTTTATCACAACTTAATTGGGTATCTTAGATCCATTCCTCCGAAAGAATGTCTCCTTTAATTCCAATCACAACTTCTTTAACGGGTACCTTTCTTGATGCCATTTGAGTGGCCATTTTTACCATTTGCGACAATCCTCCGCAACATGGAACTTCCATAATTACAACGGTTATGGTGTTTACTCTTGATTCATCAATCAGTTTTACCAGTTTCTGAATGTAAATGTCAGTTCCCTGATCGAGTTTTGGGCAGGCGATTACCATTTTACGGCCTTTTATAAAGTCGTTGTGGAAATTGCCGTAGGCAAAACCTGCGCAGTCGGCTGCTACCAAAAGATCGGCGCCTTTAAAATAACTGGCTGCCGGATTGATCAAATGCATTTGTACCGGCCATTGGGTAAGTTCCGACGGTGTTTCTGTGGCAGGAGCGGCCATTTTTAAACCACCTGCATCGAACGACATTGGTGCCGATCCCGGACATCCTCCGGTAGCGCAACCACCACCCGAAGCTTGTTCTTCTTTAGCTCCGTGAAGTAATTCATGCACTTCGCTGATTTGGAATGGCATTGCCTCGCGATTTGCTTTAATAAAACCGAGTGCTTGCTGTAAGTAACCGGTTTCGTTATGATCCTGCAAATGTTTCAGGTGCGCAAACATGGTTGCTTTTCCCTGCTTTACCATTTGCGAAATAGTGGCAATCTCGTCGTAAGCATCAGCTTCGCGCTCTTCAATGGTAATCGCTCCTTCCGGACAATGGCCAATACAAGCACCGAGTCCATCGCACATTAACTCACTTATAAGTCGTGCTTTGCCATCGATTATTTGCAAAGCTCCTTCGTGGCAGTTCGGAACGCAGTTGCCGCATCCGTTGCACAATTCGTCGTCAATTTTAATTATCTCTCGTATCATCTTTCTTGTTCTTTTCTTTAAGTTTACGCAACAAAAGTAGGTCACCGGCGTTAGGCAAAATGTACCAATTGTTACAAAATGATAGATTATTCAATTCTTGTTAAAAGCCCTTTGTTTGGTGGCATTCCTGAGGAGGAGTGCCGGGCGTTGTTCTCAAAAATTCATTACCAGGTACGTAAATTCGAGAAAGATGCGATAATTGTTCAGGGAGGCGAGGAAGTCACCAACCTGTTTGTTGTGCTATCAGGCAGTGTTCGGGGCGAAATGATCGACTACTCGGGGAAAACGGTTAAGATCGAGGACATTGAAGCGCCGCGCCCCTTGGCAGCTGCTTTTTTGTTTGGTAAAGAGAATAAGTTTCCGGTTACGGTAACTGCCAATAAAAAGTCGGAGTTGCTGGCCATTCCCGTTGTTGAATTTCTGAAATTGTTGCAGTTAAACACGCGTTTGCTGCGTAACTATTTGAATAACATTTCAACCCGTGCGCAGTTTCTTTCGCAGAAGTTGCATTTTCTGAGTTTTAAAACCATAAAAGAAAAGGTTGCGCATTTTTTGCTTCAACAAGCAGGAGACCGGTTTCATTCGTTTGAACTAAAAAATACACAGCAGCAACTTGCCGAACTGTTTGGCGTTACACGACCTTCACTGGCACGTGTTCTTGGCGAAATGCAAAACGAGAACCTGATAAAAATTGAAAAGAAAACCGTTACCCTGCTCGATAAACAGGGATTAAACAGCTTATTAAAAAATGGATAGAAAACCGGATTTGATCCGCTACAACATATTTCAAGCGTTTCCGAATATTTGTGCTTTTACCACCACAAAAAGTACTTTGCCGATTGATCGGATACGTTACAGCAATGTGCCCGAAAACAAAGCAAAACTGGCCGATGTTCTGGCCCTGAAAACGAATCAGATGGTTTACCCCGATCAAACGCACAGCAGTTGTGTGGCCGAAATTCAGGAAGCACCATCGTCCGTAATTTCAGAAACCGATGCACTGGTTACCAATCAAACCGGGCTGTGTTTGTGTGTGCAAACGGCCGATTGTGTTCCGGTGTTGTTGTTCGATCCGGAGGCAAAAGTTATTGCTGCCGTTCATGCAGGGTGGCGCGGTACCGTTGGTGGGATCGTTGAAAAGGCGATTGAAAAAATGTCGAATAATTACGGTTCATCTGCTGAAAATATTGTGGCTGCAATTGGCCCGTCAATCAGTCCTGAAATTTACGAAGTGGGCGATGAGGTGGTTGCCGCCGCCCGCAAATCGATTCCCAACGTTGAATTAACGCTTCACAAAAACGGTATGGGCAACTATCATTTCAACCTTTGGGAAGCTAACCGCCAGTTGTTGTTGAAAAATGGGGTATCAGTTCAAAATATTGAGGTGCTGGGTGAGTGTTCCTTTTCAGAAACCAAAAAATATTATTCGGCACGCCGCGATGGGATTGATACCGGGCGAATGGTTTCGGGAATTATGATTTTGTAACATAATTTAAGAAATTGTTCAGCAAAAAATCAATAAATTAGCGCCCAAAACAATAACATTAACCCAAAATGAAAACTCAAAACACTGGTTTATTCCCCAAAACGATTCTCATTATTTTAATCATTTTTCTTTGTTCTCAGCAAAAAAGCAGCGCCCAGGAAGGAGCTTATTGGATGGGGCTATCATCTAAGAACCCGGCACTTATAGGTACTCCGTCAGACTGGGTTTGGGGCATTGCAGAGTTTGCTGATATACCAAATTACGATGATGCCCTTAACAGCTTTGCATTAATTGCTGACTACACCATTTCGCAAAAGGCAGGAAGTATAGGTGCAAATTTTATTCGTACTAAAATAGGAGATGATAAGGCATTTTTGGCAGAATTGCTATATGCATATACGCTTACACGAAAAAAGAACAGGCAATGGAATTTTGGTGTATTGACAGGTGTTGAGGGGCAAGAAAGTGATTATAGCAGCTATGGTTATGGTAATCCGAAAGCAAGTTATCTGAAAACAAACCTTGGTACTTTATATCGTTCGCGAAAATTAGATTTAGGGCTTAGCTATGCTTTTTTTAATGAGTTAAATAACGAATATAGTTCAGGTAGTTTAATTGATAACTATGTTACTTTTATTACTGCTTACCGCTTTTATATAAAAGAAAAGTTTGTAATTGAGCCTAACCTTAGACTGGACTTTTTTGGTGAAGGCGACAATGATGGTTACCTGGGAATTCATACCGAGTACGACAATATAGCCTGGTTAGGGTATGAAACTAAAGGGGCTGACGGAGTAAATTCTATTTATACAGGGGCAGATGTTTCAAAACGATTCAGGATTGCATTGAGGTATTCTTTTTCCGAATACTACCAGCAGCTTGGAAGGTCAAAATATTATCAATTCACGCTGGGATACAAATTGAATTAGTAAAGCCATCTTTTCGAAGTGGGAGAACGGTGTAGGGACTTGCAGTGAAAGTATAAACAAAGTGCGTACCTTATTTTTTATTCGGAGGCCTTACTTCAGATTATAAAAAACAAAGCTAGCGTAATTCTATCCAACGCTGGCAAGCCGGTAGCCCTGTTTTTTGTCCCGAAAAACATGGATAGGTATTACATATCTTTGGATATTGACTCAAAAAACAAGGATAGCAACACCATATCCAGGGATATGACCATAAAAAAGTGGGCTGGCGACATTCTGTCTTTGGATATTGTCATTCTATCCAAAGAAATCATCACCATATCTTAAGATATTGCGACTGTATCCATTGATTTTACTGGGATTTAGCCATTAAGGATAATAATGGAATGTTTCGAAGTCCCGGCTCTCAGGATGTTTCTCTGCAATTCGATATCCTGAGTTTTCGTTGATAATTTTTTGAGGCAGTTTAATCGCTAATTACCAACGCACGTTAATAAGCTTTAAATTGCCCTTTAACTCTCTGAGTTTTCAGCAAAAGCCTTATCTTCGCAACTATTAAAAATTTCGAACATTTACGCTTTCAGAAATCACTTGAATATGAAGCAATACAGATTGTTTAATATCGTCTTTGGCTGGGTTAGTTTTTTAATTGCAGCCATTGTTTATTTAATGACCATTGAACCCACTGTAAGTTTTTGGGACTGTGGCGAATTTATTACAACAGCATTTAAATTTGAAGTAGGTCACCCGCCGGGAGCACCGATCTTTATGATAGTCGGACGGTTCTTCACCCTGTTTGCCGGCCCTGAAGGCGCCGCAAAAATGGTAAATATTATGTCTGCCCTTGCCAGTGCCGGAACCATTATGTTCCTGTTTTGGACCATCACCCACCTGGCAAAAAAGATAATGGTAAAAGCCGACGAGGTTTCTCTTGGGCAAACCATTTCAATATGTGCAGCAGGTTTGGTGGGAGCTTTGGCTTACACTTTCTCCGATACCTTTTGGTTTTCAGCAGTTGAAGGCGAAGTTTACGCCAGCTCATCGTTGTTAACCGCTGTGGTATTCTGGGCCATTTTAAAATGGGAAAACGTTGCCGACGAAAAATATGCCAACCGCTGGCTGATTTTTATTGCTTACGTAATTGGCTTGTCAATCGGAGTTCACCTCTTGAACTTGCTGGCTATTCCGGCCATTGTTTTTGTCTATTATTTCAGAAAATACGAAGTAACCCGCAAAGGAATTATCTGGGCTTTAGTAGCGTCGGTAGTGTTGCTGGGAGCGATAATGTATGGTATTATTCCGGGATTTGTAACCATCGCATCGTGGTTTGAGTTGATGTTCGTTAACGGTTTCGGGTTGCCTTATCACTCTGGAGTTTTCTTTTATGTTGTGCTGGTAATTGCCGCTCTTGCCTTTGGTATTTACTACACGCATAAAAAGCAAAAAGTGGTTTGGAACACCGTTTTGCTGGGTATCACCGTAATTCTTATCGGTTATTCGTCGTTTGCCATGATTATAATTCGCTCATCGGCTCAACCGCCTATGGATCAGAATAGTCCGAATGATGCTTTCTCGCTGCTGGGTTATCTAAACCGCGAGCAATACGGATCGCGTCCGTTGTTTAGCGGGCAGTACTACAATACGCCATACAAAGTGGGCGATCGTTTTACTGAAGGAAGCCCCGTTTATTCGCAAATCGACGGGAAATATGAAATTACATACCATCGTTTTAATCCTAATTACGATGAGAAATTCACCACGTTTTTCCCACGTATGTGGAGCTCGATGGATCCGCAGCATGCACAGGATTATCAGCAGTGGGCACAAATAAAGGGTACGCGTATTCAGCACCGCAACGAGCGTGGCGAGGTGGAAACAATTGTAAAACCAACCATGGGCGAGAACCTGCGGTTTTTCTTTTCGTACCAGGTGAATTTCATGTATTGGCGCTACTTTATGTGGAACTTTGTGGGGCGCCAAAACGATATTCAGGGGCACGGAGATATTCTCCACGGAAACTGGCTGAGCGGTGTTAAATTTCTTGATGAAGCACGTTTGGGCGATCAGGATAATTTGCCTGCCGAACTGGCCAATAACAAAGCCCGAAACACCTATTTCTTCCTGCCGTTAATTCTCGGAATTCTGGGCATCTTTTTCCAGTTCAACCGCGGTCAGGAAGGCCGGAAAGGACTTTGGGTGGTATTCCTGCTATTTGTATTAACAGGTTTGGCCATTGTAATTTATCTGAACCAGTATCCGCACCAGCCGCGCGAACGCGATTATGCTTATGCCGGTTCGTTCTACGCTTTTGCCATTTGGATTGGTTTGGGAGTGCTGGCCATTTCTGAAGCTTTGAAAAAATATATTCCTGAAACGCTTGCCGGAGGAATTGCCGGTGTGGCAGCACTGATTTTGGTTCCCGGAATTATGGGGGCACAAAACTGGGACGACCACGATCGTTCGGGACGTTATACTGCCCGCGATTTTGGGGCAAACTACCTGAAAACATGCGAGCCCAATGCGGTGATCTTCACCAACGGCGATAACGATACTTTCCCGCTGTGGTATAACCAGGAGGTTGAAGGTGTTCGGACCGATGTTCGTGTGTGTAACTTAAGCTATCTGCAAACCGATTGGTATATCGATCAGATGCGCCGAAAAGCATACGATTCAGAGCCTATCGATTTTACGTTAAAACCAGATCAGTATCTTTTAGGAACCCGCGACGCGGTTTATTTACTCGATGATTCGCGCATTAAACGCGATTACATCGGATTAAAAGAAGGTATTGATTTTATTGCCAACGATAGTCCGGCGACCAAACTGCAGCAGGCCGACAATGCGGCTTATCTTCCGAAAAAGAAAATTCACTTTAAGGTGGATAAAGAAGCGGTGATTAGAAATAAAGTGGTTGCACCGGAAGATTACGACAAAATTGTTGACGAGATCGTTATTGACTTGTCTGGCAAAAGTATGTTGTCGAAAGATGAAATGATGGTGCTTGATATGCTGGCAACGAACAATTGGGAACGTCCTATTTACTGGTCGATTACCGTTGGTCGCAGCAAATATCTGAATCTTAGCGATTATTTCCAGGTGGAAGGTTTCGCATTCCGTTTGGTACCGATTAAAACGCAGAGTAATCCGCAACAACTGAAGTTTGGTCGCGTAAATACTTCAATCATGTACGATAACCTGATGAATAACTTCAAATGGGGTAACATGAACGATCCGGAAGTATACCTCGACGAAACCAACACCCGCATGATGACCAACATCCGCAACAGTTTTAACCGACTGGCATCGGCATTGGTTGAGGAAGGTAAAAAAGATTCGGCCATTGCAGTTATCGACCGATGCAACGAGTTGTTGCCAAACAGCATTGTGCCTTACGAATATTTTGCATTGGAATTGGCCAATAGTTATATCCAGGCCGGTGCAAACGATAAAGGTCTTGAAATGGTTGAAACCGCGTATGGCCAATTCAACGACGAACTGAATTATTATTTCTCGTTACAGCCGAAGTTTATGGCCGGTATTGGCGAAGAAATTCAGCGCAAACTGTTCTACTTGCAGCAGCTGCAACGTACCGCCGCAAATGCGGGTAACGGCGAATTATCAGAACAAATTGGCGGAAGCCTGCAAAGCTATTTCGAACGATTTAGCAACATGTAATAGTAAAAATTAAAAGCAACATACTGATGAATATTTTGATTGTAGGCTCGGGAGGAAGAGAGCACGCTTTGGGATGGAAAATAAAACAAAGCGAAAAAGTAGATAATTTGTTTTTTGCACCGGGAAATGCCGGTACATCTGAATTGGGAACTAACCTGGATGCAGGAGTTTCTGATTTTCAGAAAATAAAAACACTGGTGCTTGAGAATAACATCGACCTGATGTTGGTTGGCCCGGAAGTGCCGCTGGTTGAAGGATTGCACGATTTCTTTGCTGCTGATCCTGAACTGGCTTCGGTAAAAGTTGTTGGTCCGAAAAAAGACGGTGCCGAACTGGAAGGAAGTAAGGACTTCGCCAAAGCTTTTATGGATCGCCACGCTATTCCTACAGCAAAATATTTTACGGTAACTGCCGATAATGTGGAAAAAGGAGTTGAATTCCTGACTACCATGAAATCGCCGTATGTACTGAAAGCCGACGGTTTGGCTGCCGGAAAAGGTGTGTTGATCATCGACTCGCTGGAAGAGGCACAAAGTTCGCTGAAAGAAATGCTCGACGGACAGTTTGGCGAAGCCAGCAGCAAAGTGGTAATCGAAGAGTTTTTAAGCGGAGTGGAAGTTTCGGTATTTGTTCTTACCGATGGTAAAGACTACAAAATTCTTCCCGAAGCAAAAGATTATAAACGAATTGGCGAAGGCGACACTGGTTTGAATACCGGAGGAATGGGAGCGATTACTCCTGTACCGTTTGCCGATGCTGTTTTCATGGAAAAAGTAGAGAAGCAAATTATCGCACCAACAGTTTCTGGTTTGGCAAAAGATGGAATCGACTACTGTGGTTTTATCTTCTTCGGACTGATCAACGTAAACAACGAACCATATGTAATTGAATACAACGTACGTATGGGCGACCCGGAAACGGAAGCTGTAATGTTACGTGTAAAATCGGACTTTGTGGAGCTACTCGACGGAGCCGCAAGCGGAACACTCGGCGAAAAAGAGATTGAATTCGACGATCGTGCTGCAGTAACTGTAATGTTGGTTTCTGGCGGATATCCCGGAGACTATGAAAAAGGGAAAGTGATTACCGGAACTGAAAAGGTAAACGACAGTATCGTTTTTCATGCAGGAACAAAACAAGCAGGCGACGATGTGGTTACTGCCGGAGGTCGTGTGATCTCGGTAAGTTCGTACGGAACCGATATGAAAGATGCCCTGGCCACTTCATTTAAAAATGCCGCGCATATCGAATTCGAAGGAAAATATTACCGCAAAGACCTGGGATTCGATCTGTAATCCTGGCTGAAAAAAAGATCCCGGACTTTGGTTGTTTTAATTGGATGGCCAAAGTCCGGAGTCTCGGAAACCCTAAAGTTTTGAGAAGCAAAACGACATGATATTAAGTAAGTTAAAGTCGAATGGTTCTGTAAGTTTGTTCCTGGTGCCTTTGGTAACAATTGCGCTGTGGTTAAAGAGTTTGCAGCATCCGTTTGCTTATAACTATTTTCCGGGCGAAGATCAAAACATACTTTTTAATTTCATCTACCAACTGGTTGACGACAAACCTCTGGTACAGGTTATTATCGGAATTGTAATGGTCATTTTGTTGGCCTATACCATGCAATTGGTAAACGACCGATACATGTTCATCCGCATAAAAAGTAAGCTGCCGGCTTTGTTGTTTGTGGTTATTGTGGGTGGTTTTGTGCCGATGCACACTTTGCACCCGGTATATTTTGGCGCTTTATTTATGCTGCTTGCCGTTTACCGCCTGTTTGGCATTTTTGAAACGAAGAAAGCCTATTCTTCCACTTTTGATGTAGGTTTTTTGCTGGGAGTGGGAGCCCTTTTCTATCTGGATGTTGCAGTGCTGATACCTGCATTTATTGTTGGAATAGCCTTGCTGGGCCGTGAAGTTGGCTGGCGCGAATTTACCACCTTGCTCCTGGGTTTTGCACTTCCGTTTGCCTTTGCTGCAGCCTATGCTGTGTTAACCGACAGCTTGCCCGAGGTACTGAATATGATGAAAGAAAGTATTGTTACTCCCGTTAATCATTTCCGTTCAAATACTCCCCTGCAGGTTTACCTTGTAGCGCTAATTTTATTTACTATTGCCGGAAGTATCGGGATGTTCGGGCAGTACGATACGAAGAAGATCAGCTCGCGAAAATACTTTACTGTATTTTTCTGGATCTTTATCTTTTCGCTGGCAGGATTTGCTTTAAACCCGGTAACCTCACAGGAAATGCTGGTTATTACGGCAATCCCCGTTACCTATCTCATTGCTAACCATTTTGTGTTTATGAAAAGCCGCTTCTGGAGCGAGTTGTTTTTTATTCTTTTATTGCTTATTGTTGTTTCAATGCAGTTCTCTTTCGATTTATTTTGATGGACAAGAATAAGCCAACATTAGCGATTTATGGTATTCAGGATCGGTTTGATTATGAACACCCGTTTTATGTGCACGACCATAATCTGGCCCTGATGCAAAACGGAAAAGTGGAGTGGTTTCTGCAGCAGGAACGGATTTCGCGCCGTAAACGAGATAATTCGCTTCACATACATCTGAAATCGATTTTAAAGGAAAAGAAACTATTGGGTAAAGATTACGACCTGTTTTTTGTAGATAATGTGGTGGGGCGAACCTTTCTGTTACAAAGTGGCGAAGTGCGGTTTGAAGCGCCGTTAAATAACGAATTATCCACCGATCTGGAAAAAGGAAAATGCTGGTGGTTTGGCGAAGAAAAAGAAGCGTGGGTGTTGAACCATGAGCTGGCACATATGTTTTCGTGCCTGCCATTTTACGGAAATTTGCAGGATAACAGTTTGCTGGTTCACTTTGATGGCGGTGCCAGTTTAAGCAATTTTTCGGCAGCAGTTTACAAGAACAATCAGTTGGACTGGATTGAATACCACTGGGATTTAAAACCGTACTCAACGCTGTTTAATGCCAACGCACTGGTGTTTGCAATAATCGGGGCAAAGCTGCCCGAACAAAATGCCGTTCCCGGAAAATTTATGGGATTTTCAGGGCTTGGAAATTACCGGTCTGAGTTGGGCGACTGGTTAAAAAGCAACAATTTCTTTCAGGATATATGGGGAAAAACATCGGTGTTTTTCGAGGCTGCCAAAAAAGAATGGGGAGTCGATCTGAAATCGTTTAACCAGAAAGACCCTTTTATTCAGGATGTAGCAGCTACTTTGCAGGAGCTTTTTTCGCAGGCAATATTGAATAAACTTAAAGAGCTTCAGGAAAAAACCGGTGCTGAAAATTTGTACTACACCGGCGGGTCGGCATTAAATATTGTCGCCAATACACGCATTGTAAACAGCAAAGTCTTTAAACAGGTTTTTATTCCTCCGTGCACCGAAGACTCTGGTCTGGCGCTTGGGGCAGCAGCTTTTGCAGAGTGGAAAAAACACGGAAAAGTTGAGGCACATTCAGCGTATTTAAACAACTGGGGAATTGAAAATTATAAAGCTGATTTCTCAGAAGAAACAATTGCCGAAGTTGCTGAACAATTGGCCGCAAATAAGCTAATCGGCATTTGCAATAACTTTGGCGAGGCCGGGCCGCGCGCTCTGGGAAACCGTAGTATTTTGGCTTTTGCCGGATCAAAAGAACTGTCGAAAAAACTGAGCACTGAAAAGAAGGGCCGCGAGTGGTACCGTCCGTTGGCGCCGGTGGCTTTGGAAGAAAACGTAAAATACTTTACCGGGCAATCGGAAGTTCATCCGCTATCGAAATTTATGTTGCTCGACTTTGCTGTGCTTCCCGAAAAACAACAGGAAATAGCCGGCGCAATTCACGCCGACGGAACGGCACGTTTCCAAACTATTTCAAAAGAAACGGATAACCCGTTTTTGTTTGCTTTGCTGAAACAATTGGATGAAAAAAACGGTATAAAAGCGCTGATAAATACCTCATTTAATGTCGGTGGCGAACCCATCGTTCATACAGAAGAGGATGCGCTGCAATCGGCAAAAAAAATGCAACTCAACGGCGTAGTTTTAAACGGAAAGTTTGTTCCGCTTTAATACCGATTTAACAACAAAATGTCGCATATCTTCACTTTGTTCAATCTGCTCCTTTGTTGTATTATCGGCATTAACTCCCGAAAAAATTTCGGGACAGGCTATTGTAAACATTTTATTGCCATGCGGCATTTAAAAGTACAATTGGTATAACTATTTTTGCAGAACTTTGTTAATAGGATTCAAATGGCAATAATTTTAAATATCGAAACATCAACCGAAGTTTGTTCGGTTTCACTGGCTGAGAACGGTAAAACACTTTACCAAAAAGAGAGCACCGAAGGATTGAATCATTCGAAGTTGCTCACTGTTTTTATTGAGGATCTTTGTAGCGAAAATAATTTCGACATCCATAAAATTGATGCGGTGGCCGTAAGTAAAGGTCCGGGTTCGTATACCGGTTTGCGCATTGGCGTGTCGGTGGCAAAAGGCTTGTGTTACGGATTGGGAAAACCGCTTATCGGTATTGGTTCGATTGAAGCAATGGGACATTATGTGGCCGAAAACGCCGGCGAATTCTACCAGGCTGTTGATGGGGAAGAACTGTTGTTCTGCCCAATGATTGACGCCCGCCGCATGGAAGTTTACACCGCCCTTTTTGAAAAAGGAGGAACGGAAATAACAGAAGTTACAGCCGAAATTATTGATGAGAACTCTTTTGCAGATCATCTTCGAACAAAAAAAATATTGTTTTTTGGAAATGGTGCCGACAAATGCCGCGAAAAAATAACGCATGCAAATGCCTTGTTTAACGGGCCCGATAAAACAACGGCACGATTTATGCAAAATCTGGCAGAAATTAAGTACAACAAAAAGGAATTTGAAGACGTTGCTTATTTCGAGCCCTTTTATTTAAAGGATTTTGTAGCAACCATTCCGAAAAACAAAGTATTAAAATGAACAAGTTTTTCTCCATACTGATTGTTTTCTTCCTGGCAGCGCAAACCGCAAGTGCCGAGGATATTTCGATAAAGTTCAACCTGAAATTTAGTTTTGTAAAAGGTGGCGAAGCCGAAATGACGATCAGTGATACGGTTTTTAACGACCGGCCCGCCATTCATTACCACGTAATGGGCAAAACAACGGGATTGGCCAACAAACTGTATGGCGTTTACGATATTTACGAAACCTACGTTGATGCCGAAACCCGCCTTCCGGTAAAAACAATCCGAAATGTAAAGGAAGGAAGTTACCGTCGTTACACGGAAACGCTTTTTTATCACGATGTTGATTCGATAAACAGCAGTCGTAGCGGCTGGCGTGCTGTTCCCGATGATCTGCTCGACCTGGTTTCGGTGTTCTTTTATTTCGTTCATAAAAATCCATTCGAGAATCTTCAGCCCGGCGATGCAGTTGTTTATCCAACTATAAATGCCGATAAAATATCGGATGTGTCGATACAATATTTGCGCGACGAAAAGATTAAAACCGATGTTGGAACGGTAGATTGCCACGTATTAACACCATCGGTTCGGAAAGGGAAAGTACTTGAAAAGTCTGACGGAGTGCGGTTTTACCTGGCAAAAGAAGACAAGGTGCCGGTTTACATTGAGTTCGACATGCGGGTTGGTTCGCTTAAGGCCGTTATACAACATTATAAAATTAATGGCGTAGAACAAAGTTTAAAGTAGATTTTCGGCTTTTTAGTAAAAGCATTTAGAAATGCTTGATTTTTAACGGATTTAATTATTTTTGCACCGCATATAAAAAGAAATTAATTTATCATGGCTTCTACAGCAGATTTTAAAAATGGAATGTGTTTCTTGTTCAAAGGTGAAATCTACACCATTGTATCATTCCTTCACGTAAAACCGGGTAAAGGTCCCGCTTTCGTACGTACAAAACTTAAAAATGTAAAAACCGGAAGGGTAATTGAAAATACATTTAATTCAGGTGTTAAAGTTGATGATGTTCGTGTTGAGCGTCGTTCGTACCAATACTTATATCGCGATGATATGGGATTAAATGTAATGAATACTGAAACATACGAGCAGATTTCTATTCCTGAATCGATGGTTGAAAACAACGACCTGATGAAAGAAGGACAGGTAATTGAAATTCAGTTTCATGCCGAAGAAGAATTGCCTTTAACAGCAGAAATGCCCGACAAAGTTGAGTTAACAATTACTGCAACCATTGAAGGTGAAAAAGGTAACACTGCCAGCTCAACAGCTTTAAAACCGGCAACTGTTGAAACAGGTGCTGAAGTTATGGTGCCAATGTTTATTAACGAAGGCGACGTAATTCGCGTAAGCACTGCCGACCGTTCATACAGCGAGCGTGTAAAACAGTAAACAAATTTACGCTAAATAAAAAAGCGGGCTCTGGATTTCCAGGGCCCGCTTTTTCGTTTTAAACGAAAGTGGAACGACAACTTTATGCCAATTTATTTCGTATAACAAAGAGCTACATGGCAAAGGCTTTGTAGGCAATTTTTTCATAGTAAACCCTGTTTGGTTAGGGAGAGTGTTCCGGCCCTGTAAGAGGCCGGGATACTTTTATTACACTACTATCTTTTTCCGAAAGCCGCTTGAAAATCTATAGCAAAATCTGGTTCAAAGTTTATTGACTCACCCTAACTGTGACTTCAACACAATCGTCCCTCTCTATTCTTATGAAACAGACAAGGGATTAATGTAATTTTGTAGGTACTCTTTTTCTTTTTTTATTACAGCAAACATTCGTAAGACCAATTTTGCTCTGATGGCATTCAGTACTGTCATTTT